>Ga0308168_1000026_pt1 | contig 424665 bp, 371 predicted proteins | sample PhyCR2_FD_202133 | JGI IMG/M metagenome (GOLD analysis project Ga0308168, IMG submission 202133) | Phyllosphere microbial communities from UC Gill Tract Community Farm, Albany, California, United States - DLSLRC.R2 | ecosystem: Host-associated > Plants > Phyllosphere > Unclassified | place...
CCGAACTCAGCAGTGAAACGATGCATCGCCGATGGTAGTGTGGGGTTTCCCCATGTGAGAGTAGGTCATCGCCAAGATTCATTTCGCAAAACCCCTATCTGCGCATGCAGGTAGGGGTTTTGTCTTTGCGCGCCTAGAAAAAATCGCGTAGCCCCCCATGGTAAGGTTTCTCTTTCGACCGTCTGCTTCACCAGGATGACCCGATGCCCACCAATGTCCGCCCCCAGCCCGGCTTCATGATCGTCCACGGCAACCGGCTGGACGACTTGCGCAGCCTGGTCGTCAGCTGGATGCGTCGGATGCCGCTGGCCCCCCTGGAGAACGAGATCGCCCTGGTGCAAAGCAACGGGATCGCCCAATGGCTGAAGCTGGCCCTGGCTGAAGACCCTTTGGACGACGACCAGGGCGGCTGCGGCATCGCCGCCGCCATCGATGTCCAACTGCCGGGCAGCTTCATCTGGCAGCTGTACCGCAAGGTCATGGGTCGCGAAGAGATCCCCGAAGTCTCGATGCTCGACAAGGCCCCGCTCACCTGGCGGCTCATGCGCCTGTTGCCCGCATTGATCGAGCGGCCGCATTTCGAGCCGCTGCGACGTTTCCTGACCGACGACGATGACCTGCGCAAGCGCTATCAACTGGCCGAACGACTGGCCGATCTGTTCGACCAGTACCAGGTGTACCGCGCCGACTGGCTCGACGACTGGTCCAAAGGCAACCATGTGCTGCACACCGCACGTGACGAGCGCAAACCCTTGCCTCCCGGCAACTGCTGGCAGGCCGAACTCTGGAAAGCCTTGCTCGACGATGTCGGCGAACAGGGCATGGCGCAGAGCCGGGCCGGGGTCCATCTGCGGTTCATGCGACGCATGGAGGCCCTGGAAGATCGCCCCAAGGGCCTGCCTTCACGGGTCATCGTGTTCGGCATTTCCTCCTTGCCCGCCCAGGTGCTCGAAGCGCTCGCCGCACTCTCGCGGTTCAGCCAGGTGCTGCTGTGCGTGCACAACCCATGTCGCCACCACTGGGCCGACATCGTCGCCGACAAGGACCTGCTGCGTCACCACTACAAGCGCCAGCAGCGCAAGCAGGGCATGCCCCAGGACCTCGACCCCGAGGTCATGCACCAGCACGCGCACCCGTTGCTCGCGGCCTGGGGCAAACAAGGGCGTGACTACATCAGCCTGCTCGACAGCCACGATGACCCCAGCGTCTACCAGGGCATCTTCAGCGAAGGCCGCATCGACCTGTTCAGCGAAGCGGGTACCCAGACACTGCTGAACCAGCTGCAGGACGACATCCTCGAACTGCGCCCCCTGGCAGAGACCCGGACGCTCTGGCCAGCCGTCGACCCGCGCACGGATGCGTCCATCCGCTTTCACGTGGCCCACAGCCCCCAGCGCGAAGTGGAGATCCTGCATGATCAATTGCTGGACGCCTTCAGCCACGACTCCACGCTGCGTCCGCGTGACATCATCGTCATGCTGCCGGACATCAATACCTACGCCCCCCACGTCCGTGCAGTCTTCGGCCAGATCGATCGCCAGGACCCGCGCTACATTCCATTTACATTGACCGACCAAGGGCAGCGTGGCCGCGATCCGCTGCTGATCGCTCTCGAGCATCTGCTCAAGCTGCCCGACAGCCGCTTTGCCGTCAGTGAAGTGCTGGACCTGCTGGACGTACCGGCGCTGCGTGCGCGCTTCGGCATCCAGGAAGCCGACCTGCCGACCCTGCACCGCTGGATCGAAGGCGCCGGCATCCGCTGGGGGTTGGACGCCCCGCAGCGAGCCTCGTTCGGCCTGCCGGAAGGGTTGGAGCAGAACAGCTGGCGCTTCGGCCTGCGGCGCATGCTGCTGGGTTATGCGGTGGGCAACGGCGAGGGTTGGGACGACATCGAGCCGTTCGATGAGATCGGCGGGCTCGACGCCACCCTGATCGGTCCGTTGGTGGCCTTGCTCGAAGCCCTGGACGTGGCCCTGTACAGCCTGTCGCAGCCGGCCACCGCCGCCGAGTGGGGCGAACGCTTGAACGCACTGCTGCAGGTGTTCTTCCTGGCCCAGGACGAGCATGACGACTACCTCCTGGTGCAGTTGCAGACCCTGCGTGAAACCTGGTTGCAGACCTGCGAGTCGGTCGGCCTGCAGGAGGAGCTGCCATTGACCGTCGTGCGCGAAGCCTGGCTGGCCGGGCTCGACGACGGCAAGCTGTCGCAGCGATTCCTGGCCGGGTCGGTGAATTTCTGCACGCTCATGCCCATGCGTGCCATTCCCTTCCGCATCGTCTGCCTGTTGGGCATGAACGATGGCGACTACCCGCGCGCGCAGCCGCCCCTGGATTTCGACCTGATGGCCTCGGACTACCGGCCTGGGGACCGTTCACGCCGTGAAGACGATCGCTACCTGCTGCTCGAAGCCCTGCTCTCGGCCCAGGAGCGCCTGTACGTCAGCTGGGTAGGTCGCAGCATCCGCGACAACAGCGAGCGTCCGTCTTCGGTGCTGATCGGCCAGCTGCGCGACCACCTGGCCAGTGGTTGGCGACTGGCGTCGTCCGCGTCGGACGCGCTCGAGGACAGCGGTCGACAGCTGGTCGAGGCGCTCACCCAGGAGCACCCGCTGCAGCCGTTCAGTCGACGCTATTACCAGAAGGACGGTGCGCTGTTCAGCTTCGCCCAGGAATGGCACGCCCTGCACCAATCGGAGGCTGTCGTCCCGGCCCTGGCCGGCGCACTCGAGGCCCACGTCAGCGACGAACCTTTGAGCATGGCGCAATTGCAGGATTTCCTGCGCCACCCGGTCCGGCATTTCTTCAGTCAACGGCTGAAGGTGTTCTTCGAGACCTTCGAAGACCCTGTCGCCGACGAAGAACCCTTCACCCTGGATGGTCTGCAACGCTACCTGCTCAGCGAAAGCCTGCTGAACGCGGCGCTGGTCGAGCCCGACCGTGCCGAGCAGGTGCTCGAGCGTGGCGCCAGACGGCTACAGGCCAGCGGCCAGTTGCCCTTGGCTGGTTTCGGCGAATGCCTGCAAGCCGAACTGGTCGAGCCACTGCCTGGCATCCTGCACCGCTATCGGCAGTTGCTGCAGCGGTGGCCGCAGGAGATCCAACAGGCCCTGCCGCTGCGCTTCACCCATGCGGGGCTGCGGCTCGAAGGCTGGTTGGGGCGCGCCTACCAGGCGGTGGATGGCAGTCTGCTGAGCATCGGCACGGTGCCCAATACCTTGCAGGCGGGCAAGGCTGGCCTGAAGTGGCATCGCCTGATCGCCACCTGGACGCTGCACCTGGCCGCCGCGGCATCGGGGCTACGGTTGCACAGTGCCCTGGTGGCCGCCGACGTGACCTTGCTGCTGGCGCCCCTGCCGGTCGACGAGGCCCGCGAGCGACTCGGTGAACTGCTGCTGGCGCGCCAGGCCGGCATGAGCGCACCGCTGCCGGTCGCCGCCAAGACCGCGTTCGCCTGGCTGGCCCAGGACGACCCGGACAAGGCGTGGGCGGCCGCCGCCAAGGCCTACGAAGGCGATGGCCAGAACAGCGCAGGCGAGCGCGCCGAGCACCTGGCGCTGTCACGGCAGTTCCCGGATTTCGCCGCGCTGGCTGAGGACGAGACCTTCACCGGCTGGTGCGAAACCTTGTACCGCCCCCTCTACGCGGCGGATTGGCAGACCTTCGGCAAGGACGACATGGCATGACTCAAGCGCGTCCCCTGGCCCTGCGCTTTCCCCTGCACGGCAGCCAACTGATCGAAGCGAGCGCCGGGACCGGCAAGACCTTCACCATTTCCGCGCTCTACCTGCGCCTGGTCCTGGGCCATGGCGACGGGCAAGGCTTTACCGGCGAGCTGTTGCCACCGCAGATCCTCGTGGTGACCTTCACCGACGCGGCGACCAAGGAGCTGCGCGAACGCATCCGCACGCGCCTGGCCGAAGCGGCACGGTTCTTCCGCGGTGACGTGCAGGAAGCCGACCCGCTGCTGCGCCAGCTGCGTGACGACTATCCGGCCGAGGCCTGGCCGCGCTGCGCCAGCCGCCTGGAGATTGCCGTGCAATGGATGGACGAGGCCGCCATCTCGACGATTCACGGCTGGTGCCAGCGCATGCTGCGCGAGCATGCCTTCGACAGCGGCAGCCTGTTCACCCAGAACCTGGAGACCGACCACAGCGAACTGCTGGCGCACGTCATGCGCGACTACTGGCGCCGCTTCTGCTACGCCCTGAGTGGCGAAGCCCTGGCGTGGGTGCGCAGTCATTGGGTCAGCCCCGATGCCCTGTTAGGCAAGGTCCGTCCGCTGTTCGGTCGACGCAGCATCGACAGCGGCGAAGAGGAACCGCAGCAACTGATCGACGCCGTCCTGCGCCAGCGTGCCGAGCAGCTGGTGGCGCTCAAGGCGCCCTGGCGGCAGTGGGCCGACGAACTGCTGCAGATCTGCCGCGACGCCACCGCCGCCAAGCAGGTCAATGGCAAGCTGCAGGCCCGCTACTTCGAACCTTGGTTCGCCACGCTCAAGCAGTGGGCCGAGGACGAGCAGGCCGTGGCGCTGGACCTCAAGACCGGCTTCACTCGCCTGACCCGCGACGGCCTGGCCGAAGCCTGGAAGAGTGGCGCTCCCCCGGAGCACCCGGGGCTGGAGGCCATGGAAACCTTGGCCGCGAAGCTCGAGCGCCTGCCCGCGCCCGATGCCTGCCTGCTGGAGCATGCCGCCGCCTGGGTCATCCAACGGTTCGAGGCGGAGAAGCGTCGACGCGCGGAGATGGGCTTCGACGACATGCTGCTGCGCTTGCGCCAGGCCTTGCAGGGCGAGGCGGGCGAACGCCTGGCGGCGCTGATCCGCGAGCAGTTCCCGGTGGCCATGATCGACGAGTTCCAGGACACCGACCCGGTGCAGTACGGCATCTTCGAGCGCATCTACCACATCGCCGACAACCGTCCGGCCACCGGTCTGTTCATGATCGGCGACCCCAAGCAGGCGATCTATGCCTTCCGCGGTGCCGACATCCACACCTACCTGGCCGCACGCCTGGCCACGGCCGGCCGGCTGCACAGCCTGGACACCAACTTCCGCTCCAGCCAGGCGATGGTCAGCGCGGTCAATCGGGTGTTTCAGCAGGCCGAGCAGCGCGAGCAGGGGCGAGGTGCCTTTCTGTTCCGCCGTGGCACGTACAACCCGCTGCCGTTCATCGAGGTCAACGCCAAGGGGCGCGACGAGCGCCTGCTGATCGACGGCGAGGGCACGCCGGCCTTGCAGCTCTGGCACCTCGACAGCGACGAGCCGGTGTCGGGCACCCATTACCGTCAGGCCATGGCCGCCAGTTGCGCCAGCCATGTCGTGTCGTTGCTCACGGGCGCCTTGGCCGGGCATACCGGCTTCGAGACGGCCGATGGCACGTTCAGGCCCTGCCAGCCTTCGGACATCGCCATCCTGGTGCGCGACGGCCGCGAAGCACAGATCGTGCGCGAACAACTGGCCGCGCGCGATGTGCGCAGCGTCTACCTGTCGGACAAGGACTCGGTGTTCGCCGCCCAGGAGGCCCGTGACCTGCTGGCCTGGCTCAAGGCCTGCGCCGAGCCGGATGTGGAGCGTCTGCTCAAGGCCGCTCTCGCCAGCCCGACCCTGAACCTGGGCCTGGATGCTTTGGAAGCGCTCAACCGCGACGAGCACATCTGGGAACGCTGGGTCATGCAGTTCCGTCAGTACCGTCACCTGTGGCGCCTGCAAGGTGTGCTGCCGATGCTGCGCCGCCTGCTGCACGACTTCGCCTTGCCGCGCACGCTGTTCGGGCGCAGCGACGGCGAGCGGGTGCTGACCAACCTGCTGCACCTGGCCGAGCTGTTGCAGCAGGCCGCCACCGAACTGGATGGCGAGCAGGCGCTGATTCGTCATCTCGCCGAACAGCTGGCCAGCTCGGGTCAGGCGGGTGAAGAGCAGATCCTGCGGCTGGAAAGCGACGAACAGCTGGTCAAGGTGGTGACCATCCACAAGTCCAAGGGGCTGGAATACCCGTTGGTCTACCTGCCCTTCATCTGCACCAGCAAGCCGGTGGATGGCCAGCGCCTGCCGCTGGTCTGGCACGACGATGACGGCCAGGCCCACCTGACCCTGACGCCGGACCGCGAGCAGATCGCCCGCGCCGACGACGAGCGCCTGGCCGAAGACCTGCGCCTGCTCTACGTGGCGCTGACCCGTGCCCAGCACGCCTGCTGGCTGGGGATCGCCGACCTCAAGCGCGGCGCCAGCAAGGCATCGCGCCTGCACCTGTCGGGCGTCGGTTACCTGCTGGGCGGTGGCGAGCTATTGCCGTCCTCCACTGCGCTGAGCGACTGGCTGGCGCAGCTGCGTGGCGAGACCGAGGCGATCGCCATCGTGGCGCCGCCCGACGCGGACGCACGGCGCTATGCCGGCCGGGCCCAGCGCAGCGAAGTGACCGCCGCGCGTCGCCCGCGCCGGTATGCGGCCGAGGCCTGGTGGATCGCCTCCTACAGTGCCTTGCGCGTCGGTACCCAGGCGCTCGAACTGACCGCCGACACCTCGCTCGCCCAGCAGCTGCTCGACGATGAGCGCGCCGACGTGCAGCCACGTAGCGTGGCGGCCGACAGTGGCGACATCCACCGTTTCCCACGGGGCCCCAACCCCGGCACCTTCCTCCACGGCTTGCTGGAGTGGGCCGGTCGGCAGGGCTTCGCCGAGGTCAGCGCCGATCCTGAGCAGATCGAGCGCACCGTCGGCCAGCGCTGCAACCGTCGCGACTGGACGGGGTGGATTCCGACCCTGACCCAGTGGCTGCATCGCCTGCTGGTGCAGCCCATGCCGCTGGCGCCCGACCAGCCGCCCGTGGCCCTGAGCGCGCTGACCCAGTACCAGATCGAAATGGAGTTCTGGTTCGCCAGCCACCAGGTCGAGGTGTCCACCCTGGACTACCTGGTCGGCCAGCACGTGCATGCCGGCAGGCCGCGCCTGGCCATCGAGTCGTCACGGCTCAACGGCATGTTCAAAGGCTTCATCGACCTGGCCTTCGAGCATGAAGGGCAGTATTACGTGGTCGACTACAAGTCCAACTGGCTCGGCCCTGACGCCGGCGCCTACAGCCAGGCGGCCATGGAGCAGGCCGTGCTCGAGCACCGCTACGACCTGCAGTACGTGCTCTACCTGTTGGCCCTGCACCGCCAACTGCGCGCCCGGCTGCCGGACTACGACTACGACCGTGACGTGGGTGGCGCGATCTTCCTGTTCGTCCGCGGCCTGGACGCCCCGAGCCAGGGCGTGTATTTCGTCAAGCCGCCGCGCGCCTTGATCGAGCAGTTGGACGCCTTGTTCCAAGGAATCTACCGCCCGCACCAGACCGATCTGTTCCAGGATGAGTTGCCATGAAGCGCACCTTGAGCGACCTGCTCCCCACCCCGCTGCAGGCCACGCACCTGGCCGAGCTGGCACCATTGCAGCGCAGTCAGGACCTGATGGTGCTGCTCGATCGCTGGGTCGAGCGCAGCTGGCTGCGGCCCCTGGACCGTGCCTTCGTCGGCTTTCTGGCCACCCTGGAGCCCGGCTGCGACCCGTTGGTGCTGCTGGCCGCCGCGCTGGCCAGTCACCAGCTGGGCCATGGGCATGTCTGCCTGGACCTGCCCCAGACCCTGCTGGAACCTGATTTCGCCCTGTCGCTCCCACCGGAAGGGGACGCCCTGGCCGGCCCCTTGCTGCTGCCGTCGCAACTGCTCGGCACCTTGGACGCGACGACCTGGCTACAGCGCTTGCGCGACAGTGTCCTGGTGGCCGAAGGCGACGCGCCCACGCAGCGTGAGCGTCCGCTGGTCGTGCGCCATCAGCGCTTGTACCTGCGCCGCTACTGGCGCTACGAGCGACGGATCGACCAGGCCCTGCGCGAGCGCCTGCGCGTGGAAGAGCACCTGCCGCCAGGGCTGGCGGCGGACCTGGCGCGGCTGTTCGCCGACGGCGCGCCACCGGGGCAGATCGACTGGCAGAAGCTGGCCTGCGCCCTGGCCACCCGGGCTGCGTTCAGCATCATCACCGGCGGCCCCGGTACTGGCAAGACCACCACAGTGGTGCGACTGCTGGCGCTGCTGCAAACGCCCGCGGTCGAGCAGGGGCACCCATTGCGCATCCGTCTGGCCGCCCCCACGGGCAAGGCGGCCGCGCGCCTGACCGAGTCCATCGGCCAGCAGGTCGAACGCCTGGATGTCGACGCTGCGGTCCGCGAGCACATTCCCACCGACGTCAGCACCGTGCACCGGCTGCTGGGCAGTCGGCCAGGGTCGCGGCATTTCCGGCACCATGCCGGGAATCGCTTGCCGCTCGACGTGCTGGTGGTCGACGAAGCCTCGATGATCGACCTGGAAATGATGGCCAACCTGCTCGAGGCCATGCCGCCCCAGGCGCGCCTGGTGCTGCTCGGCGACAAGGACCAGCTCGCCTCGGTGGAAGCCGGCGCGGTACTGGGCGACCTGTGCCGCGAGGCCGAGGAGGGGTTCTACTCGCCCGACACCCTCGACTGGCTGCAACGGGTCAGTGGCGAGGCCTTGGGCGACGCAGGCCTGCAGGTCGGCAGCGTCGAGCGGCATCCGTTGGCGCAGCAACTGGTCATGCTGCGCCACTCCCGGCGCTTCGGCGAAGGCAGCGGGATCGGCCAGCTGGCCCGCTGCGTCAATCGTCAGCAGGCCGAGGCCGCGCGCGCGCTGCTCACCCAAGGCGCACACGACCTGTTCTGCCTGACCATGCGCGGTGAGCAGGACCGCACTTTCGACCGCCTGCTGCTCGACGGCCTCGAGCAAGGCCCGGACGGGCCGCAAGGCTACCGCCTGTACCTGAACCAGCTGGGCCGCCGTCGCCCACCGCCGGACACGCCCTGGGACGACCCACGCTGGACCGCCTGGGCGGGCGAGGTGCTGCGCCAGTTCGAACGTTTCCAGCTGCTGTGCGCGGTGCGGCGCGGGCCCTGGGGCGTCGAAGGCCTCAATCAGCGGGTCGCTGCCGTGCTGCACCGTGCCGGCCTGATCGACAACCAGCAGCAGTGGTACGAGGGCCGACCCGTGCTGGTGACCCGCAACGACTACGGCCTGGGCCTGATGAACGGCGACATCGGCATCGCCCTGCGCCTGCCCGACGAGCAGGGCGAGCCCACCCTGCGCGTGGCCTTCGCCCGCAACGACGGGCAGGGCGGCATCCGCTTCGTGCTGCCCAGCCGCCTCAACGACGTCGAGACCGTGTTCGCCATGACCGTGCATAAGTCCCAGGGTTCGGAGTTCGCCCATACCGCCCTGGTGCTGCCCGATGTGCTCAACCCGGTGCTGACCAAGGAACTGGTCTATACCGGCATCACCCGGGCCAAACAGTGCTTCAGCCTGATCGAACCGCGCCAAGGCATCTTCGAAGAGGCCGTGACCCGCAAGGTCCGGCGCATTTCCGGGCTGATGCTGGAGCAATGCTGACGCCATGACCCAGGAGCCACAGACGATGACCGAGCACCTTCATCCCTACGATCCGGCCGACGCGCTGGACACACCCGAGGCTTTGGCTGCGTTTCTGTCCGATGCGTTGGACGCACAGGATACGGGCCACCTGATCCAGGCCCTGGCGGTGGCGGCGCGGGCCAAGGCTCGCCAGGGCGACACCTCGGCGGCCGAGGCCGTGATCGCGGCCTTGACAGAGGTGCCGGCTCACGCCGAGCTGCCGCTGGACACCTTCCGAACCGTGCTGCGTCATCTGGGCCTGATCCTGACGGTCTCTACCGGCGAGCACGCGCATGGCCTGGCGTAAGAAGGCTTTCGTCGCCCGTTGATATCGGCAGCGAGCGATCCGGCACGTCTATCCTTCGGCAACGCGCATCTCACGCGTCTCCCCTCGCAACAACGGCGCATTCAACTCCGTCACCTGCCGGATGTAGTCCCACAACAACGTGATCCGCTTGAGCTTCCTCAAGTCCTCCCGGCAGTACATCCAGAACTGCCGATCGATCACCACCTCGTCCGGCAACAACGCCACCAGCCGTGGGTCCTGCGCCGCCAGGAAGCATGGCAGGATCGCCAGGCCGTGCCCCTGCAGCGTCGCGGTGTACTGGGCCACCACGCTGGTGCTGCGCAGGTGCACGTTGGCATCGGGAATCAGGTGGTTCAGGTACAGCAGTTCGGCACTGAAGGCCAGGTCGTCGACGTAGCTGATGAAGCGATGCCGGGCCAGGTCGGCGACGGACTCGATCGGTGCATGGGCGTCCAGGTAGGCCTGGGTCGCGTACAGCCGCAGTCGGTAGTCGCACAGCCGACAGCAGACGTACGGGCCGTGCTCCGGGCGTTCGAGGGCGATGACCAGGTCGGCCTCACGCTTGGACAGGCTGATGAAGTGCGGCAGCGGCAGGATGTCCACCGAGATGGCCGGGTACCGCTCGACGAAGTGGCTCAGTTGTGGGGTGATGAAGAAACTGCCGAAGCCTTCGGTGCAGCCCATGCGGATGTGCCCGGACAAGGCCATGCCGGAGCCTGAGACTTGCTCGCAGGCCGCATGCAGCGTGCTTTCCAGGGTTTCGGCAAAGCCCAGCAGGCGTTGCCCCTCGGCGGTCAGGGTGAAGCCGTTGGCGCGGGACTTCTCAAACAGCAAGGTGCCCAGGCTGCGCTCCAACGAGGTGATACGCCGGGAAACGGTGGTGTAGTCCACCCCCAAGCGCTGGGCCGCGCGGCTGGCCTTGCGCGTGCGCGCCACTTCGAGGAAGAACTTCAGGTCGTCCCAGTTCAGGGTGCTGAGGGCAGTAAGGTCTTTTTGCATGATCGACCGGCTTTTTTGTCAGGACGTGTCGGATATTTGCCTATCTATACTCCAAACCACCCCCAGGCCCAAGCGTTCGTGCAGCGCCCGACGCTGGCCGTTTTAGCGCCCATAACAAGTCCAAGGAGAGCGCACATGAATGCACCCCTGACCGCCGAGCGGACCCAGGTCCAGCAGGCCCGCCTGCTGATCGAAGGCCGCTGGGTCGAATCCCAGTCGAGCGAATGGCACGATGTGATCAACCCCGCCACCCAGCAAGTCCTGGCGCGGGTGCCCTTCGCCACGCCCGACGAGGTCGATGCAGCCATCGACGCCGCCCAGCGCGCCTACGCCAGCTGGCGCGACACGCCACTCGGCGCCCGCATGCGCATCATGCTCAAGCTGCAGGCACTGATCCGCGAACACAGCACGCGCATCGCCGCGACCCTCAGCGCCGAGCAGGGCAAGACCCTGGCCGATGCCGAGGGCGACATCTTCCGCGGGCTGGAGGTGGTGGAGCATGCCGCCTCGATCGGCTCGCTGCAGATGGGCGAATTCGCCGAGAACGTCGCCGGTGGCGTGGACACCTACACCTTGCGCCAGCCCATCGGCGTCTGTGTCGGCATCACGCCCTTCAACTTCCCGGCGATGATTCCGCTGTGGATGTTCCCGATGGCGATCGTCTGCGGCAACACCTTCGTGCTCAAGCCCTCCGAGCAGGATCCGCTGTCGACGCTCATGCTGGTCGAGCTGGCGCTGGAAGCCGGCGTGCCGCCGGGCGTGCTCAACGTGGTGCAGGGCGGCAAGCAGGTGGTCGACCGACTCTGCACCCACCCCAGCGTCAAGGCGGTGTCGTTCGTCGGCTCCACCGCCGTCGGGACCCATGTCTACGAGCTGGCCAGCCGTCACGGCAAGCGGGTGCAGTCGATGATGGGCGCGAAGAACCATGCGGTGGTGCTGCCCGATGCCAACCGCCAGCAGACCATCAATGCGCTGGTTGGCGCGGCCTTCGGCGCCGCCGGGCAACGCTGCATGGCCACCTCGGTGGCGGTGCTGGTCGGCGCGGCCCGGGACTGGCTGCCGGACCTGGTCGCGGCGGCCCGCCAACTCACGGTCAATGCCGGCAGCGAGCCGGGCACCGATGTCGGCCCGCTGATCTCGCGCAAGGCCAAGGCGCGCGTACTGAGCCTCATCGAAAGCGGCCTGGACGAAGGCGCCGTGCTCGAACTCGACGGGCGCCACGTCGAGGTGCCGGGCTACGAAGACGGCAACTTCGTCGGCCCGACGCTGTTCTCCGGCGTGACCACCGACATGCGCATCTACACGGAGGAGATCTTCGGCCCGGTGCTGGTGGTGCTGGAAGTCGACACCCTCGAGGAGGCCATCGCCCTGGTCAACCGCAACCCGTTCGGCAACGGCACCGGGCTGTTCACCCAGAGCGGCGCGGCGGCGCGGACGTTCCAGAACCGTATCGACGTCGGCCAGGTGGGGATCAACATCCCGATCCCCGTCCCGGTGCCGTTCTTCAGCTTCACCGGCTCGCGGGGTTCGAAGCTGGGCGACCTGGGGCCGTACGGCAAGCAGGTCGTGCAGTTCTACACCCAGACCAAGACGGTCACCGCCCGCTGGTTCGACGACGACAGCGTCGGCGGCGTCAACACCACCATCAGCCTGCGTTGAGGAGTTCGCCATGCGTATCGCATTCATCGGCCTGGGCAACATGGGCGCGCCCATGGCCCGCAACCTCCTGGCCGCAGGGCATGAGCTGACGCTGTTCGACCTCAACCAGCAGGTGCTGGGCGAACTGGCCGAACGCGGCGGGCAGGTGCGCACCTCCCCCAAGGCCGCGGCCGCGGACGTCGAGCTGGTCATCACCATGTTGCCGGCTGCGGCGCACGTGCGCAGCGTCTACCTGGGCGACGACGGCGTGCTGGCCGGTATCCGTCCGGGCACACCGGCGCTCGATTGCAGCACCATCGACCCCCAGACCGCCCGTGAAGTGTCCCAGGCCGCTGCCGCCCAAGGCGTCGACCTGGGCGATGCGCCAGTGTCCGGCGGTACTGGCGGGGCCGCGGCGGGCACCTTGACCTTCATGGTCGGTGCCAGCCCGGCCTTGTTCGACACCCTCAAGCCGGTGCTGGCGGTGATGGGGCGCAACGTGGTGCATTGCGGCGAGGTCGGCACCGGCCAGATCGCCAAGATCTGCAACAACCTGCTGCTGGGCATTTCCATGATCGGCGTGTCGGAAGCCATGGCGCTGGGCAGTGCGTTGGGGATCGACCTGCAGGTGCTGGCCGGCATCATCAACAGCTCCACCGGGCGTTGCTGGAGCTCCGAGGCGTACAACCCGTGGCCCGGCATCGTCGAGACCGCGCCGGCATCGCGTGGCTATACCGGAGGGTTCGGGGCCGACCTGATGCTCAAGGACCTGGGCCTGGCGACCGAGGCGGCCCGGCAGGTTCGACAACCGGTGATGATGGGGGCGCTGGCGCAGCAGCTGTATCAGGCCATGAGCCAGCGCGGGGAGGGTGGCAAGGACTTTTCCGCGATCATCGAAAGCTATCGCGCCTCGTCCTGAGCCCGAGCGGGTCGCCCGTGTGGGAGACGCGCCACGTCGATCAGGCGAAGACGAAGTACTTGCGCACGGTCTCGACCACTTCCCAGGTGCCTTTCATGCCCGGTTCGATGACGAACACGTCACCGGCCTTGAGGTGCTTGGGGGCCTCGCCTTCGGGAGTGATGATGCAGTAGCCGTCGAGGAAGTGGCAGAACTCCCACTTGTCGTAGTTGACTTCGAACGTGCCTGGCGTGCAGATCCAAGTGCCCATGATCTTGCTGCCGTCCTGGGACTGGTAGGCGTTGAGGTTGACAGTGTGCGGGTCGCCGCCGATGCGCTTCCACTTGGTGGCGTCGACCACGGGCGTCGGGCAGGTTTCACGCAGAACGGTGATGAAGTCGGACATGCAAGGCTCCAGGGAAAGGTTCGAAGAAGCCGCCACCATAGGCCGAACCTGCCCGCCGCGATTGTCCAGGCTCGACCCTAAGCTGTCTGTACGCGCTAAGCGCCCAGTCGCTTCGACGTTCAGGAACTGCCACCATGGAGGCCTCTCACTGCCCGAGGCAACGGATGGCCATGTCGACGTTCACACTGCTGTACCAGAACCTGGGCGTTGCCCTGACGCTGTTGGTGGTCGGCACGTTCCTGTTGGCCGGCATGGTCAAGGGCGTCATCGGGCTCGGCCTGCCCACCGTCGCCATGGGGCTACTGGGCCTGGCCATGCCACCGGCACAGGCCGCGGCGCTGCTGATCGTGCCCGCCACCCTCACCAACCTGTGGCAGCTCGCCCTGGGCGGGCACCTGCGTGCGTTGCTGGGCCGGCTCTGGCCCATGCTGGCGATGATCTTTTTCGGCACCTTGCTCGGCAGCGTCTTGCTGGGTATCGACAGCGGTCCCTGGGCGGCGCATGCCTTGGGTGGTGCGTTGCTGGTGTACGCGCTGTATGGCCTGCTGGGCCCGGCCTTGCACATCGCCCCACGGCATCAAGGGTGGGCCGGGCCCGTGGTGGGTGGGGTCACCGGGCTGATCACGGCGGCGACCGGGGTGTTCGTGATGCCGGCCGTGCCCTACCTGCAGGCGCTGAACCTGCAGCGGGACGAACTGGTGCAGGCGCTGGGGCTGTCGTTCACCGTCTCGACCGTGGCCCTGGCCATTGGGCTGGCCGGGCAGTCGGCGCTCGACGTGCAGGCCCTCGGTGCCTCGATGCTGCTGCTGGTGCCCGCCGTGCTCGGCCTGTTCGTCGGGCAGTGGCTGCGTCAGCGCATCCGCGCCGCCGTGTTCCGGCGTTGCTTCTTCATCGGGCTGGGGATGCTGGGCATCCACCTGTTGATCAACGGTTAGGGGTGTCAGGCAGCGGGTTTGAAAGAATCCTTTGTCATAAAGCGCGGAAATTTCCTACGCTGTAGATCGGTACTGGCTGATGCCTGTGCCCACACACGGTCCAACAAGAACGAGAACAAGGAAATCCAGATGCGAATCGTCATGTTCCAGTCCTTGGCCTTCGGCGCCGCGATCCTGGCCAGCCCCGGATTGTTCGCCGCAACGCTGGAAGGCGGTGCGGTCGCCGCGCCCGATGAGTACGCGGCCAAGGTTGCCGCCGAGATCCTCAAGAAGGGCGGTAACGCGGTGGATGCCGCGGTCGCCACGGCCTTCACCCTTGCCGTCACCTACCCGGAGGCCGGTAACATCGGCGGCGGTGGTTTCATGACCCTCTACGTCGACGGCAAGCCGTATTTCCTCGATTACCGCGAGGTCGCCCCCAAGGCCGCCACCCGGGACATGTACCTGGACGAGAAGGGCGAAGTGGTCGAGAACCTGAGCCTGGTCGGCCCACGCGCCGCGGGCGTGCCGGGCACCGTCATGGGGCTGTGGGAGGCCCATCAGAAGTTCGGCAAGCTGCCCTGGAGCGAGCTGCTCACGCCGGCCATCGGCTATGCCAAGGACGGTTTCACGATCGCCGCCAAGCAGTACCAGTACCGCGACGACGTGCAGTCGCTGTTCAAGGGCGCGACCAACTTCAACGACTATTTCGGCAGCATGAAAGTTGGTCAGCGCTTCAAGCAACCCGAGCTGGCGCAGACGCTGGAGCGCATTGCCGACAAGGGCGTGAGTGAGTTCTACCAGGGCAAGACCGCCGACCTGCTGGTGGCGCAGATGCAGGCCGACAAGGGGTTGATCACCAAGCAGGACCTGGCCGACTACACGGCCGTGTGGCGCAACCCGATCGCCATCGCCTGGCGCGGCAACACCGTCTACACCGCGCCGCCGCCCAGCTCCGGTGGCGTCGCCCTGGCGCAGCTGCTCGGCATCAAGGAAGACCGCGCCGCCGATTTCAAAGGGGTGGCGCACAACTCTGCACGCTACATCCACCTGCTGGCCGAGATCGAGAAACGCGTGTTCGCTGACCGTGCCGACTACCTGGGCGACCCGGGCTTCACCAAGGTGCCGGTGGACAAGCTGATCGACAAGGCCTACCTGGCCAGCCGCGCCGCGCAGGTCAACCCGACCGCCATCTCGGCGACTGACGGCGTTCGTCCGGGGCTCGAGTCGCACCAGACCACGCACTTCTCGATCGTCGACAAGGACGGCAACGCGGTGAGCAACACCTACACCCTGAACCTCGACTACGGCAACGGCGTGGTGGTGAAAGGGGCCGGGTTCCTGCTCAACAACGAGATGGACGACTTCAGCGCCAAGCCAGGCATGGCCAATGCCTTCGGCGTGGTGGGCGGCAATGCCAATGCCATCGCACCAGGCAAGCGCATGCTGTCTTCCATGAGCCCGACCCTGGTGACCCGCGACGGCAAGGTGACCCTGGTGCTCGGTACGCCGGGCGGCTCGCGGATCTTCACCTCGATCTTCCAGGTGATGAACAACCTGTACGACTACGACATGCCCCTGGAGAAGGCCGTGGGCGCGCAGCGTGTGCACCACCAGCTGCTGCCCAAGGACACGATCTACTTCGACAGCTACGCGCCGCTCACCGGCCAGGTGGCGGATGAGTTGAAGGCGATGGGGTACGTGCTGGAGGATCAGGGCTGGGAGATGGGCGATGTCCAGGCCATCCGCGTGACCGGCGAGACGCTGGAAACGGCCTCCGACCCCCGTGGTCGCGGGGTGGGGATGGTGGTCAAGTAACCGGCAGTCGGGTGTGAGGCCCGCAGGGCAGTGAGGGCGGGGTGGTCGATGTGACCGCCATCGCCGGCAAGCCGGCTCCCACACCCGTAGCCATGCCGCAGTCGCAGGCCCATGGGGAGATTTCAGGTTTTCTGCCGAGTGCTTTGCAGGCCCAATTGCGGCCGGTCCGGCGCCCCGGCAGGGGCCACTCTACACCCGTAGTTACACTGCGGCGATGTCAGGACATCGCGGTCCCTGTGGGAGGGGCCCCCGTGCCGCGATCGGGTCCGTAGGGCCCGCATGACCGGCACCTTCAACCTATCAGGACCCCGCTACGTGTGGGAACCGGCTTGCCGGCGATGGCGGCGGCACCGGCCCAGCCGGGGGGTAACTAGACCCGGAACTCGCTGACCAACGTCTGCAAACGCGCGCCCAGTCGGGCCAGCTCGATGCTCGAGGCGGCCGTCTCGTTGCTGGCCGTGGCCGTCTGCTCCGACACGTCGCGCACGTTCAGCACGCTGCGGCTGATCTCTTCGGCCACCACGCCCTGCTGCTCGGCGGCGGCGGCGATCTGCTGGTTCATCGCCTGGATGCTCGCCACGGTCCCGGTGATGCTGCTCAGCGACACACCGGCCTTGCGCGCCAGTTCGACGCTGCTGTCGGTCAGGCGCGTGCTGTCGAGCATCACCGTGGCCACTTCCTGGGTGCCGTCCTGCAGGCTGGCGATCAGCGCTTCGATCTCTTCGGTCGATTGCTGGGTACGCTGGGCCAACGCACGCACTTCATCGGCCACCACCGCGAACCCACGCCCGGCTTCGCCTGCGCGAGCCGCCTCGATGGCCGCGTTGAGGGCCAGCAGGTTGGTCTGCTGGGCCACCGACTTGATCACGTCCATGACGCTGCCGATGCGCTGGCTTTCCTGCTGCAGGCTGCCCATGGCCGCGCTGGAGCGGTGCACTTCCTCGGCCAGGCGCTCGATCTGGGCGATGGCCTCGTTGACCACGCGATCGCCGCTCTTGGCCTCGTCGTCGGCCTGGGTCGCCGCGCGCGACGCTTCTTCGGCGTTGCGCGCGACTTCCTGTACCGTGGCCGCCATTTCATGCATGGCCGTGGCCACCTGGTCGGTCTCGATCTTCTGGCTGTTGGCGCCGCTGCTGGTCTGCTCGGTCACCGCCGACAGTTCTTCCGCCGCGCTGGTCAGCTGAGACACCCCTTCACGGATACCGCCGATCAGCTCGCGCAGCGTCGTGCCCATCCGCGCGATGCCTTGTTGCAATTCACCTAGCTCGTCGCGACGGGTGATCCGCACGTTGTGGGTCAGGTCGCCCTGGGCGATGCGTTCGACCACCTGCAAGGTCTCGCCCAGCGGGCGGGTGATCTGACGGGTGATGATCACGGCCGCGGCGATGCCGACCAGCAGGGCCAGCAAGGTCGCGGCGAGCTGCCAGGTGCGCGCGGTAGTGCTTTCGGCGTCGCGGCGGTCGAGCTGGATCTGGTACAGCGCGTCGCTGGCCTTGACGATGTCCCCGCCCTGTACCGTCATCTCCTGGCGAGCTTCCTTGACCTGGGCCATGGCATCACGCCATTGGCGAACCGCCTCACGGTAGGCCGTCGCCGCGGTCTCCAGCGTCTGGAAGCGGGCCGCATCACCCGGCACGCGTGCGCCCAGGGTGCCGACCTGCGCCAGCAACGCCTCGATCTGACGCAGCGCGGTCTGCTCGCTGGCGTCGGTGGGGTTGGCCACATAGCCTCGGGTATCGACCTGCGACTGCAGCAGTTGCTGTTCGGTCGTGCTGACGGCCTGGTAGTACGCCAGGCGGGTGCCGTCATCCACGGCACGGGCCAGGACCTGGGCGCGCATCGCTTCCAGCGTGTCACGGGCTTGGCCGATGGTGCGGAGCATGTCCCCACGCGCCGCTGTGGCCTGCTTGTAGCCTGTGCGCATCTTGTCCAGCGAGACACGGTAGTCGCTGATCGACTGCGCCTGCTGACGCAGCAGCGCCAGGTTTTCCGGGCTCTTGAAGGTCGACAGCAGTTTTTGCTGCTGGGCACTGAACGCATCGAGCTTGGGCACGATGGCTTGGGCGGCGGCATCGTCGCCATTGGTCAGCATGTACTGCAGGCGCACGACCCGTAGATTGGTCAGGTCACTGTTGAGCTGGGTGATGTCGCTCATCCAGTTGCTGCGGTCGATCAGGCCGGACAAGCTCATCCAGCCGGTCAGGGCCAGCAGGCCCGTCAGTAGAAGCACCAGGCCGAAACCCAGTCCAAGTTTGAGGTTGATGCCGATATTGGCAAACCAAGCGTTCATGCACGCGCTCCCGAGAGATCCTTTGGGGTAAAAAGTCCACGGGTTTTGTTTTTCTGCTTGGTCACCCGCCGTTCGTGCAGGCTGTATCGGCCAGACCGGCCAGAGCTGAAACGCTTTTTCAGCGTCGTTTCGCTCAAGCCGGCCTGGTGGAGGGAGGGCGTGTGAGGAGGGGTGTTACAGCTGTCGCGCGTTGAAGGTGTCGCAGCGCTCTACCTCGCCGTTTTCGAAGCCTGCCTTGAACCAGCGGACCCGCTGCGCCGAGGTGCCGTGGGTGAAGGAATCGGGCACGACACGGCCTTGGCCTTGCTGCTGCAGGCGGTCGTCACCGATGGCGTTGGCGGCGTTGAGGGCTTCTTCCACATCCCCGGGCTCCAGCCAGTTCAGGCGTTTCTGTGCCTGATAGGCCCAGACCCCGGCAAAGCAGTCGGCTTGCAGTTCCTGGCGAACCAGCAGGCCGTTGGCCCCTTCGAGCTTCTGTCCACGCTGACGCGCGGCATCGACCTGATCCGAAATGCCCATCAAGGTCTGCACATGGTGGCCGATCTCGTGCGCGATCACGTACGCCTGGGCGAAGTCACCGGCAGCGGCGAAGCGGGTTTCCATCTCGCGGAAGAAGCTGGTGTCCAGGTAGACGCGCTGGTCGGCCGGGCAATAGAAGGGGCCGACCGCCGAAGAGGCGAAGCCGCAGGCCGACTGGATCTGGCCGTTGAACAGCACCAGCTTGGGTTCGCGGTACTGGCTGCCATTCTGGGCGAACAGGGCTTTCCAGGTGTCCTCGGTATCGCCCAGGATGGAGCTGACGAAGGCGGCCTGCTGGTCGTTGGCCGGTGGCGCCTTGGTGTCGCCCTGGGTCGCGACCGGCGCCTGGCTGCCCTGGCCGGTCAGTTGGCCGAGCAGGCGCAGCGGATCCTGGCCGGTGAGCCAGCCGATGCCCACGATCAGCAGAATGGCGCCGAGCCCGAGGCCCTTGCCGCCTCCGAAGCGCATGCCACCACCGCCGCCGCTGCCGCGTGCGTCCACCACGTTGTCACTGCGTCGGCCTTTTCGCCAATCCATGTCGGTTCTCCAGGGCGTTTCGATCGTATCGAGGAAGGTAGTTCAAGGAATGTAGTCTGCGTGCAGTGCCCATGGGCATAACACTGTAGTGATGGACAACCGAACGGTTGTGGCTATCCATTGGTACATGCACAAAAGATCGACCGACTTCGAACCGGTTCGACCGGGCGCCCTGGCACCCGGTCGGACGGCTCACCGCCGGACCAGCAGGACGCCGCTTTCCATGTGGTGCGTGTAGGGGAACTGGTCGAACACCGCACAGCGCTCGATGCGGTGCGTGTCGTGCAACTGGGCGATGTTCGCCGCGAGGGTCTCGGGGTTACACGAGATGTACAGGATACGTTCGAACCGCCGCGCCAGCTCGCAGGTGTCCGGGTCCATGCCGGCACGGGGCGGGTCGACGAACACGGTGCCGAAGTCGTATTGCTTCAGGTCGATGCCTTCCAGACGACGGAACGGACGGACCTCGTTCAGGGCCTGGGTAAGTTCTTCGGCGGACAGGCGCACCAGGCGCACGTTGTCCACGCCGTTCTCGTCGAGGTTGCTCAGGGCAGCGTTCACCGAGGTCTTGCTGATCTCGGTCGCCAAGACCTGGCGTACCCGGGTGGCCAGGGGCAGGGTGAAGTTGCCGTTGCCGCAGTACAGCTCGAGCAGGTCATCGTCACGCTCGCCGAGCGCCTCGAAGGCCCAGCTCAGCATCTTCTGGTTGACCGTGCCGTTGGGCTGGGTGAAGGCACCTTCCGGCTGGCGGTAGCTGAACGTGCGCCCGGCGACGTCGAGGCGCTCCCGTGCATAGTCGCGGCCGATCACCGTACGCTTGCCCTTGGAGCGGCCGATCACGCTGACGTCGAGGTCGGCGCTCAACTGGCGCGCGGCGGTTTCCCAGGCCTCGTCCAGCGGGCGGTGGTAGCACAGGGTGATCATTGCGTCGCCCGCCAGCGTGGTCAGGAACTCCACCTGGAACAGCTTGTGGCCCAGGGCCTCGCTGGCCTGCCAGGCCGCCTTCAGGCGTGGCATCAGCGCGTTGATGCGCAGGCTGGCGATGGGGAAGTCGTCGATCAGGATCGGCGTGTGCTTTTCCCCCGGCGCGAACATCGCATAGTGCCGCTGGCCGTCCTCGCGCCACAGGCGGAATTCGGCGCGCAGGCGGTAGTGCTCGCGCGGCGAGTCGAACACGGCGGGCGCCGGCGCGTCGAACGGGGCCAGCAGCGCGTTCAGGCGCTGGACCTTGCCGTCCAGCTGCGCGTCGTAGGAGGCGGTATCCAGAACGGTCGTCATGCTTGCAGCCACCCCAGCTTGATCACGAACAGGATGGACAGGATCACCAAGGCAGCGTTCAGGTCGCGGTGGCGGCCGGAAATCAGCTTGATGGCGGTCCAGGAAATGAAGCCGAAGGCGATGCCGTTGGCGATCGAGTAGGTCAAGGGCATGGCCAGCGCGGTGATAACCACCGGCGCGGCTTCGGTCACGTCGTCCCAGTTGATCTCGGCCAGGCCCGAGGCCATCAGCACGGCGACGAACAGCAGCGCCGGGGCCGTGGCGAAGGCCGGCACGCTACCGGCCAGCGGGGCGAAGAACAGCGCCAGCAGGAACAGCACGGCCACCACGATGGCGGTCAGGCCGGTACGGCCACCAGCGCTGACGCCAGCCGCCGACTCGATGTAGCTGGTGGTGGTGGAGGTGCCCAGCAGCGAACCGGCCATGGCGGCGGTGCTGTCGGCGATCAACGCACGGCCCATCTTCGGCATGTGCCCGTCCTTGTCCATCAGGCCGGCGCGCTTGGCCACGCCGATCAGCGTGCCGGAATTGTCGAACAGGTCGACGAACAGGAAGGCGAAGATCACGCTGATCAGGCCGACGTCCAGGGCGCCCTTGATGTCCAGTTGCAGGAAGGTCGGTGCCAGCGACGGCGGCATCGAGACCACGCCGGCGAAGGGCGTCACGCCCAGCAGGATCGCCACCACGGTGACCGCCATGATGCCGATCAGGACGGCGCCGCGTACCTTCAGTGCTTCCAGGCCGACGATCAGGAAGAAGCCCAGGGTCGCCAGGATCGGGGCCGGCTCGCGCAGGTCGCCCAGCCCTACCAGGGTGGCCGGGTTGTCGACCACGATGCCGGCGTTGTGCAGGGCGATCAGCGCCAGGAACAGCCCGATACCGGCGGCGATCGCCGAGCGCAGGGGCAAGGGGATGCTGTTGACGATCCACTCGCGCACCCGCAGGATCGACAGCAGGAAGAACAGCACCGCCGAGATGAATACCGCGCCCAGCGCCACCTGCCAGGTATGGCCCATGTGCAGGACCACGGTGTAGGTGAAGAACGCGTTCAGGCCCATGCCCGGCGCCAGGGCGATCGGGTAGTTGGCGATCAGGCCCATGGTCACCGAGCCAATGGCCGCGGCCAGGCAGGTGGCGACGAACAGCGCGCCCTTGTCCATGCCGGTTTCGCCGAGGATGCTCGGGTTGACGAACAGGATGTAGGCCATGGCCAGGAAAGTCGTGATGCCCGCGAGTATCTCGGTGCGCACGTTGGTGTTGTGTGCTCTCAGTTGAAACAGCCGTTCCAGCATGCCCGCTCCTCAAGACGCCGGGGCGTCGTGAAATGATCGACCCCGACAGGCGCATGCGGGCCGTGGTGGCCTCGCATTTCGTTCAGGGTGAAAAAAGCCGCGCATCATACCAGCATGCGGCGCGGGGGCCTATGACCGTTGAGAGGTGGGTGGGCAGGGGGCCAGGAATGCCCAGAGCCGTCGACGAAAGCGTCCACCACTGGCCGCCAGCGTCCGTGCTCAATCGCCTCCGTGCAACCGATCCCGCCCCGCCAGCCCAGGGAACAGCTTGATCCACACGCCCGTCACCACCAGCGTCCCCACGCCCCCCAGCACCACTGCCGGTACCGTGCCCAGCCAATGCGCGGTCACGCCCGATTCGAATTCACCCAGCTGGTTCGAGGCGCCGATGAACAGCCCGTTGACTGCGCTGACCCGTCCGCGCATGTCGTCGGGGGTCTGCAGTTGCACGAAGGCACTGCGGATCACCATGCTGATCATGTCCGCCGCGCCCAGCACCACCAGTACCGCCAGGGAGAACCAGAACGAGGTGGACAAGCCGAAGGCGATGGTGGCCACGCCGAACAGCCCGACCGCCGTGAACATCACCCGGCCGACGCGTCGCTCGATCGGAAAACGTGCCAGCCACAGCGACATCCCCAGCGCGCCCAGCGCCGGTGCCGAACGCAGCAGGCCCAGGCCCAGCGGGCCGGTCAGCAGGATGTCCCGGGCGAACACCGGCAACAACGCCGTGGCGCCGCCGAGCAGCACGGCGAACAGGTCGAGCGAGATGGCCCCCAGCACGTCCCGCCGGCTGCGGATGAAGCGAATGCCGGCCAGCAGCGAATCCAGGGTCGCACGCCCACGCTGCATGACCTGTTCGCGCACCTTCAGGCTGAGCGTCAGCGTGCAGGCGATGGCGTACAGCGCCACCGTCGGGCCATACACCCACAGGCTGCCGAAGGCATAGAGCAGGCCGCCCACGGCGGGTGCGACCAGGGTGGCCGATTGGGTCGCCGAAGCCGAGGCGGCGACCGCCCGTGGAAACAGGCCCGGTGGCACCAGGTTGGGCAGCAGGGCCTGGGTCGCCGGCATCTCGAACGCCCGCGTCGCCCCCAGCAGGAAGGCCAGTATGAAGATCAGCGTGCGGCTGACCTCGTCGGTGGCACTGCCCACGGCCAGGGTCAGGGCGATCAGGCCCTGCAGGCTCTGGCACAGGGCCGCGACCTTGCGCCGGTCGTAGCGGTCGGCCACATGGCCGGTGTGCAGCATGAACAGCACCCGTGGGGTGAACTCCACCAGCCCGACCAGGCCGAGGTCCAGCACATTGCCGGTCAGATGGTAGAGGTGCCAGCCAATGGCCACGGTCAGCATCTGGAAACCGCTGGCGGTAAAGACGCGGGCGAACCAGAAGGCGACGAAGGAACGGTGGTGGCGCAACAGCGGGGGAGTGGAAGCAGGCATGAGACGGAGGTCCTGATGAGATGCGCACAGGGCGACACGCCTTGGAGTGTAACAAAGGATTGCAGAAAATCGGGCCAAAGCGGGTTGCACGAAGGGCAACCGACCTGTGGCAACGCACCGCATCTATTCAAGCCCCAGATGGGACTACGCTCTTGGCAAGCATTGACGTGTATCAAAGAATGTCCCCACGGAATCTGATCGTTCGGCCCAGGCAACGAAGCCCGATCGAACAATCCGCAGGGGTGCGTACTCGATAGACGTGGACGGCAGGGCACAGGCCCGCGCCAGGGTTCACTCGTCAGGAGGCAGCATGTTCGGTCTCGAAGCACTCGATCTGGCCCGTATCCAGTTCGCCTTCACCGTCTCGTTCCATATCCTGTTCCCGGCCATCACCATCGGCCTGGCGAGTTACCTGGCGGTGCTCGAAGGCCTCTGGCTGAAGACCGATCGCCAGGTCTATCGCGACCTCTACACCTTCTGGTCGAAGATCTTCGCGGTCAACTTCGGCATGGGCGTGGTCTCCGGCCTGGTCATGGCCTACCAGTTCGGCACCAACTGGAGCCGCTTCTCGGACTTTGCCGGTGCCATCACCGGCCCGCTGCTGACCTACGAGGTGCTGACCGCGTTCTTCCTCGAGGCAGGCTTCCTGGGCGTGATGCTGTTCGGCTGGAACCGCGTCGGACGCGGGCTGCACTTCTTCGCCACGCTCATGGTGGCCTTGGGCACCCTGGTCTCGACCTTCTGGATCCTGGCCTCCAACAGCTGGATGCACACTCCCCAGGGTCACGCGATCATTGATGGCCGGGTAGTCCCGATGGACTGGCTGGCGGTGATCTTCAACCCCTCGTTCCCCTTCCGCCTGATGCACATGGCCGTCGCCGCCTTCGTCGCCACCGCATTCTTCGTCGGTGCCTCGGCGGCCTGGCACCTGCTGCGCGGACGAGACAACCCGGCGGTGCGCACGATGCTGTCGATGGCCATGTGGATGGCGTTGATCGTGGCCCCGGTCCAGGCCGTGATCGGCGACTTCCATGGCCTCAACACCCTCGAACACCAGCCGGCGAAGATCGCGGCCATCGAAGGCCATTGGGAAAACCCGCCTGGCGAGCCGACGCCCCTGATTCTCTTCGGGCTGCCCGACATGCAGGCCGAAACCACACGCTACGCGCTGGAGATCCCGGTGCTCGGCAGCTTGATCCTGACCCACAGCCTGGACAAGCAGGTCCCGGCGCTGAAGGACTTTCCGCCCGAGGACCGGCCCAATTCGACCATCATCTTCTGGTCGTTCCGGGTCATGGTCGGGCTGGGCATGCTGATGATCGCCACGGGCCTGTGGAGCCTCTGGCTGCGCAAGCGCGGCACCTTGTATAGCTCGCGTCCGTTCCTGTACCTGGCGCTGTGGATGGGGCCGGCCGGGTTGATCGCGATCCTCGCCGGCTGGTTCACCACTGAGATCGGCCGACAGCCCTGGGTGGTCTACGGCCTGATGCGCACCGCCGATGGCGTGTCCAATCACAGCTATGCCCAGCTGGGCTTCACCCTGGTGATGTTCGTGCTGGTGTATTTCGCCGTGTTCGGCGTCGGCTTCGCCTACATGATGCGCCTGGTGCGCAAGGGGCCGCACAGTGGCGAAGGGCACGAGCGCAAACCAGGCGGCCCTGGTCGCCCACGTACGCCGGCGCGGCCTCTGTCGGCCGCCGTCGAAGGCCAGGACGGCACGTCCGCTACCCCGACCGAGAGGACTTGAGCCATGGATATCGATCTTCCGCTGATCTGGGCCGTGATCATCATTTTCGGCATCATGATGTACGTGGTGATGGACGGCTTCGACCTGGGTATCGGCATGCTCTTCCCCTTCGTCAAGGACGAGCATGACCGCGACGTGATGATGAACACGGTCGCTCCGGTCTGGGACGGCAACGAAACCTGGCTGGTGCTGGGCGGCGCCGGATTGTTCGGCGCCTTTCCCATGGCGTATTCGGTGGTGCTGTCGGCGCTTTATCTGCCCCTGATGCTGATGCTGGTCGGCCTGATCTTCCGCGGCGTGGCCTTCGAGTTCCGCTTCAAGGCCAAGGCCGACCGACGTCACGTCTGGGACAAGGCCTTCATCGGCGGTTCGCTGGTGGCGACGTTCTTCCAGGGGGTCGCGCTCGGCGCGTTCATCGAAGGCTTCAAGGTGGTCGACCGCAGCTATGCCGGTGGCGCCTTCGACTGGCTGACACCGTTCAGCCTGTTCTGCGGTACCGGGCTGATCGTCGCCTATACGCTGCTGGGGTGCACCTGGCTGATCATGAAGACCGAAGGCCCATTGCAACGGCAGATGCACGTGCTGGCGCGGCCGCTGGCCATCGCCTTGCTGGCGGTCATCGCCATCGTCAGCTTGTGGACACCGCTGGCCTATCCGCAGATCGCCGGCCGCTGGTTCGCGATGCCCAACCTGCTGTGGTTCCTGCCCGTGCCGCTGCTGGTGCTGGCGACCTTGTACGGGCTGGTCCGCGCGGTGGCCCGAGAAGCGCACTACGCGCCTTTCCTGCTGACGCTGATGCTGATCTTCCTGGGCTACAGCGGGCTGGGCATCAGCCTGTGGCCGAACATCATTCCGCCGTCCGTGTCGATCTGGGAAGCCGCAGCACCGCCGCAGAGCCAGAGCTTCATGCTGGTGGGCACGTTGTTCATCATCCCGCTGATCCTGGGGTACACCTTCTGGAGCTATTACGTGTTCCGCGGCAAGGTGACCCACGAAGATGGCTACCATTGATCCAGGGAGGTCCTCATGGACAAGCGTGAACAGGAAGGCGAACGATCACCGCTCTGGCAGCGCCTGGGGTGGCTGGCCCTGATCTGGACGCTCAGCGTGGCGGCCTTGGGCGTGGCCGCCTACGGCATGCGCCTGTTCATGAGCGCGGCCGGGCTGACCACGCACTGAAGGTCACTTGCGTGCCTTGAGCACCACGAACTTCGGCGTGGCCGCGACTTGCTCGACCCCTCGGAACAGACGGGCCAGCTTGCTGTGGTAGCCCAGGTGGCGATTGCCGACCATGTACAGGGCGCCACCGATCACCAGGGCCTCGCGAGCCTGCTGGAACATCCGCCAGGCCAGGAAGTCGCCGACCACCTGTTGCTGATGGAAGGGCGGGTTGCACAGCACCACGTCCAGCGACTGCCGCTCGATCATGTCCAGGCCGTCGGCGGCCTCGATGACCGCCGGGCGCTCGCCCAGGGCGGCCTGCCAGTTTTCCCGCGCCGACTGCACCGCCATGTAGGACTCGTCGACCAAGGTGTAGTGCGCGTCCGGGTTGTTCAGGGCGCTGGCGATCGCCAGAACGCCGTTGCCGCACCCCAGGTCGGCGACCCGGGCCGCCCCCAGGTTGGCGGGCAGGTGAGGCAGAAAGGCGCGCGTGCCGATGTCCAGGCCCTCGCGGCAGAACACGTTGGCATGGTTGATCAGTTCCAGGGCAGGGGCTTCCAGTCGGTAGCGCGACGGGTAGGGCGAGCGAGCCAGCGGTCGTTCGGCCGGGGTGGACGTCAACAGCCGCGCCTTGCGCGAGGCCAGCGACGCCTGTACCGGGCCGATGTAGCGCTCCAGCAGGTCACCGGCTGCTCGCGGCAGGTGTTTGACCATGGCGCCGGCGATGACCTGAGCGCCTGGCGCCAGATGGCCGTGCAGTCGGATCAGTTGCTCTTCCAACAGGGCAAGGGTCTTGGGGACGCGAATCAGCACACGGTCGAACACGCCATGGAAGGGTGCGCTGGCGGGCACGAACGGTACGCTGTCGAAGGCCTTGCCATGGCGTACCAGGTTCTTCTCCAAGGCCAGTCGACCCAGGTGCGAGTCGCCGCTGCTGGTCACCTGCACCTGGCCTGCCAGGCTGACCGCCAGGGCACCGAAGCTGTCGTTGAGCACCAGCACACGGCAGGCGCTGTCCGGTTGCTGCTGGGCAAGCTGCTCGAGCAGGTACTGGTCGGCGGCGTCGAAGGCCTGGAGAGGATCGTTGGCCTGTTCCGGCTGGCGGATCAGGTCGAGTTCGGCGAATGGGCTGTTCAACAAGGGCATGGCAATACACTCTGGTGCGGGGGCGCCTGATCCCGCGTGGGACCGGTCATGGGGCGCAATTCTACAGAGGTTTGCCCAAGGGCGTGGCGCGTGCGTCAGATCAGGCCATAGGTGACTCCGATGGCGATGGCGGCAGCCTTGTTGGTGGCGTTGGTCTTGCCGATGATGCTGCGGATATGGAAATTGACCGTGCTCAGCGAGAGCGACAGGATCATGGCGATGTCGCCTGCCGTCTTGCCCGCCGCCGACCAGCGCAGGATCTCCAGCTCACGGTTGCTCAACTTGGGCAGCGGCTGGCGCTGGGCGAGCAGGTGTTCGGTGAGCGCACGGTGCAAAGTCGTGCCCAGCCAGCCGATCTGTACGCTCTTGTCGTAGAACTCGGTGATCGAGATCTTGCGTTCCGGCCGGGCGACACTGATCTGGCTTTCGTTATGGTGCAGATCGTGCACCGCCTGCGTCCAGCCATGGCGCAGACCATGGGCGCTGGCCTGCTCGCGCAGATCAGGGACGCTTTCGAACAGCGCGTCGTCCCAGAGCACGGCGCTGGTCGTGTGGCGGCAGACATGGGCGACCGGATCGGTCGCCAGGAACTTCTTTTCGTAGAGCAGGCCCCATGCCTCGGGGAAATTGTTGTAGAAGGTGATCTGCTGCTTGGTGCCCGGCGTGTTCGAAAAGAACGTCCAGCTGATGTAGGGCATGCCCAGCGATCGAGACAGGCTGACGGCCTGCTCGAACAGGCGGGCGGGGTCACGCTCCTCAAGCAAGCGCCGTATCTGCTCCGTGCTCCAATGTTGCATGGTGAAGCTCCCTCCACGTGTCCGATAGGATCCAAGTTTTACAAAGGGTGTGAGCAGTGTAGGAAAAGACTATCGCTTTAGCAGGAAAAATTTGCGATTACGCGACGTGTTCTAATTCCGTTTGGCATCCGGGAGACATCCTGTCGGTGTTCATCACGCACTGATTACGCGACACTACGCCTCCGACCGATGGAGACCCCCATGACTGCCAGTGCCGACAAGTTCACCTGCCAGACGCTGCTCGACGTGCAGACGTTGACGCCCAGCCTCTTCAGCCTGCGAATGACCCGCGATCCTGGCTTCCGGTTTCGCGCCGGACAGTTCGCACGGCTGGGCGTGACCAAGGCGGACGGCAGCGTCGTTTGGCGCGCCTACTCGATGGTATCGGCGCCACATGACGAATTTCTGGATTTCTTTTCAATTGTCGTGCCAGGCGGCGAATTCACCAGCGAACTGAGCCGCCTCGGGGTGGGGGACACGGTCCTGGTCGATCGCCAGGCCTTTGGTTATCTCACCCTGGACCGCTTCAGCGGTGGTCGTGACCTGTGGCTGTTGGCCACGGGAACGGGCATCGCGCCGTTCGTCTCGATCCTGCAGGATTTCGAGGCCTGGGAGCGGTTCGAGTCAATCAAGCTGGTGTATTCGGTACGTGAGGCACAGGAACTGGCGTATCGGGAGATCATCGACGGGCTCGAGCAGCGCGATTACCTGGCCGAGTACGCAAGCAAGCTGCAATTCATTCCGGTGGTGACGCGCGAGCCTCATCCAGGTGCACTGAACGCTCGCATCACCACGCTGATCGAGAACGGCGAGCTGGAGCGCGTGGCCGGCGTGGCACTGAGCCCGGAGCATTCGCGCATCATGCTCTGCGGCAACCCCGAGATGATCGACGACACACGCCAGGTACTCAAGGCACGTGACCTGCAGCTGGCGCTGAGCCGTCGTCCTGGACAGGTCGCGGTCGAGACCTACTGGTGAAACGCCTGGCCGGCCTCTGAGGGGCCGGCCAGAGACGCATCGTTCAGGGCAGGCGGTTCTGGTTCTGCGCCTTGAGCAGGTCACGGATTTCCGTGAGCAGCGTTTCCTGCGGGGTCGGGGTGGGCGGCGCGCTCGGGGCGACGGCTTCTTCGCGCTTGAGGCGGTTGATCGCCTTGACCCCCATGAAGATGGCGAAGGCGATGATGATGAAGTCGATCACCGTCTGGATGAACTTGCCATAGGCCAGGACCACGGCAGGTACGTCGCCTTGGGCGGCCTTGAGCGTGATGGCCAGATCGCTGAAGTCGACCCCACCGATCAGCAGGCCCAGTGGCGGCATGATCACATCGCCCACGAAGGATGAAACGATCTTGCCGAAGGCGGCGCCGATGATGATACCGACGGCCATGTCCACGACGTTGCCTTTGACCGCGAAGGCCTTGAATTCCTTGAGCATGCCCATGGTGTGTTCCTTGTGACGAGTGAAAAGGGTAAGGCGGTTCAGACGGACTGCACGCGCGTCATGCGCCGCTGAGCAGTTAATGACTGCACACAGACCGAATAGTTTTGTCGCCTTCTGGCGCATTCACGGCACATCGGCTCGGTTATCATGGCGGTTTTCCCGGGAGATCGACCATGGCCAAGGCCAAGCGTTTGTACGGCTGCACGGAATGCGGCGCGACCTTTCCCAAATGGGCCGGCCAATGCGGCGAATGCGGGGCCTGGAACACCCTGGTGGAAACCATGCTCGAAAGCGGGGCAGCGGCGGCGCCCAGCGGGCGTGCCGGCTGGACCGGCCAGCAAGCCCAGATCAAGACCCTTGCAGAAGTCAGCGTAGAAGAAATCCCGCGCTTCACCACCAGCAGCACCGAGCTGGACCGTGTGCTCGGCGGCGGTCTGGTCGACGGCTCGGTGGTGCTGATCGGTGGCGACCCCGGCATCGGCAAGTCGACGATTCTGCTGCAGACCCTGTGCAACATCGCCACGCACATGCCTGCGCTCTACGTCACCGGCGAAGAGTCCCAGCAGCAGGTGGCGATGCGCTCGCGGCGCCTGGGCCTGCCTCAGGACCAGCTCAAGGTGATGACCGAAACCTGCATCGAGACGATCATCGCCACGGCCCGCCAGGAAAAGCCGCGGGTCATGGTCATCGACTCGATCCAGACGATCTTCACCGAGCAGCTGCAGTCGGCGCCGGGCGGCGTGGCCCAGGTCCGTGAAAGCACCGCCCTGCTGGTGCGCTATGCCAAGCAGAGCGGCACGGCGATCTTCCTGGTCGGCCACGTCACCAAGGAAGGCTCGCTGGCAGGCCCGCGGGTCCTCGAACACATGGTCGACACGGTGCTGTACTTCGAAGGCGAGTCCGACGGGCGCCTGCGCCTGTTGCGCGCGGTGAAGAACCGTTTTGGTGCGGTCAACGAGCTGGGCGTGTTCGGCATGACCGATCGTGGGCTCAAGGAAGTCTCCAACCCCTCGGCGATCTTCCTCAACCGCACCCAGGAAGAAGTGGCGGGCAGCGTGGTGATGGCGACCTGGGAAGGCACCCGGCCGATGCTGGTCGAGGTGCAGGCGCTGGTGGACGACAGCCACCTGGCCAACCCTCGGCGGGTGACCCTGGGCCTGGACCCGAACCGCCTGGCCATGTTGCTGGCGGTGCTGCACCGCCATGGCGGCATCCCGACCCATGACCAGGACGTCTTTCTCAACGTGGTCGGCGGCGTCAAGGTGCTCGAGACCGCCTCGGACCTGGCCTTGCTCGCCGCGGTGATGTCCAGCCTGCGCAACCGGCCGCTGGCCCACGGCTTGCTGGTGTTCGGCGAGATCGGCCTTTCGGGCGAAGTCCGGCCCGTTCCCAGCGGCCAGGAGCGTCTCAAGGAGGCGGCCAAGCATGGTTTCAAGCGCGCCATCGTGCCCAAGGCCAATGCTCCGAAGGAAGCGCCCGCCGGCTTGCAGGTGATCGCCGTGACGCGGCTGGAGCAGGCGTTGGATGCGTTGTTCGAGGAGTGAGCCGCAAGCCGCAAGCCGCAAGCTGATGTGCTGGGCTGAGGGTCAGCAAAGCGGGCGACGCAACAGGCGCTGAACTAGAAGCGCTGCCGGTCGCCTTGCGTGTAGCGTGTAGCTCAAAGCGCCCGATGCTCTTCGATCAACGCCTGCCATTCCCGCCTCATCGCTTCCTGATCCGCCAGGTTCAGCTCCACCAATCGGTGCAGGTGCGTCATCGAGTCCACGTCGATCGTCTCGCAGGCGAACCCCAGGTGGTTGGACTCCTCGTGGCGCAGCTCGACCTGCATCACCACCTGCGCCTTGTCGCTGAGTTCGATCACCGCCTCGAGCGCACGCGTCGTGTCCGCGTCCCACTGCGCCGGACGCTCGACCAGCAGGCCATGGAGCGACAGGTCCAGCAGATGCACGTCCCAGGTCAGGCCATCCTGGCGCAGGTGGGTGGCGGCATCGAAGGCGATGCGTTGGAAGCGGCGGCGTTCGTCGTGGGATGACATGGAGCGGACCCTCCGAAGGGTTTCCTGCAGGAATGAACGGATCGGCCCCAGGGGCGCTCGATAGAGCGGCGCACGGCTTTGACCAAAGCAGGTGTGGCAATGCGCCAAGTCTCGCCCTAGACTCGCTGGGCGGTCTTTTCCAATCCATCAGTGGAAGTAAACCATGAACAACAATAATAGCCTGCTACGCCATCTGCCATGGCTACTGCTGGCGGTCCTCGGGGCCGGTGCGCTGGGCGTGGTCGCCCTGCGTCGTGGCGAAGCGATCAATGCCTTGTGGATCGTCGTCGCGGCAGTGGCCATCTACCTGGTCGCCTACCGTTACTACAGCCTGTTCATCGCCACCAAGGTCATGCAGCTCGACCCGCGTCGTGCGACCCCGGCGGTCCTCAACAACGACGGTCTGGACTATGTGCCGACCAACAAACACATTCTCTTCGGCCACCACTTCGCGGCCATCGCCGGTGCCGGCCCCCTGGTCGGTCCGGTGTTGGCCGCGCAGATGGGTTATCTGCCGGGCACCTTGTGGCTGATCGCCGGTGTGGTCCTGGCCGGTGCGGTCCAGGACTTCATGGTGCTGTTCATGTCCACCCGCCGCAACGGTCGCTCGCTGGGCGACATGGTGCGCGAGGAGATGGGGCGTATCCCGGGCACCATCGCGCTGTTCGGCTGCTTCCTGATCATGATCATCATCCTGGCGGTGCTGGCGCTGATCGTGGTCAAGGCGCTGGCGGAAAGCCCCTGGGGCATGTTCACGGTGATGGCGACCATCCCGATCGCCATGTTCATGGGCATCTACATGCGCTATATCCGGCCAGGCCGCATCGGCGAGATCTCGCTGATCGGCGTGGTCCTGCTGCTGCTGTCGATCTGGCTGGGCGGTGTCGTCGCCGCCGACCCGACCTGGGGTCCGGCCTTCACCTTCACCGGCGTGCAGATCACCTGGATGCTGGTCGGCTATGGCTTCGTCGCCGCCGTGCTGCCGGTCTGGCTGGTGCTGGCACCGCGTGACTACCTGTCGACCTTCCTCAAGATCGGCACCATCGTGGCCCTGGCCATCGGCATCCTGATCCTCGCGCCGGAACTGAAGATGCCGGCCCTGACGCAGTTCACCGACGGCACCGGCCCGGTGTGGAAGGGCACGCTGTTCCCGTTCCTGTTCATCACCATCGCCTGTGGCGCGGTCTCCGGCTTCCACGCGCTGATCTCCTCGGGCACCACGCCCAAGTTGCTGGACAACGAGACAAACGCCCGCTACATCGGCTACGGCGGCATGCTGATGGAGTCGTTCGTCGCCATCATGGCCATGGTCGCCGCGTCGGTCATCGAGCCGGGTGTGTACTTCGCCATGAACAGCCCGGCGGCCGTGGTCGGCGCCGATGTCGTGTCGGTGGCGCAGACGGTCAGCAGCTGGGGCTTCCTGATCACGCCTGAGCAACTGGAAGCCACCGCCCGCGACATCGGCGAGCACACCGTGCTGGCCCGCGCCGGTGGCGCACCGACCCTGGCCGTGGGCATCGCCCAGATCCTGCACCAGGTGCTGCCGGGCGAGAACACCATGGCCTTCTGGTACCACTTCGCGATCCTGTTCGAGGCGCTGTTCATCCTCACCGCGGTCGATGCCGGTACCCGCGCCGGTCGCTTCATGCTGCAGGACCTGCTGGGCAGCTTCGTGCCGGCGCTCAAGCGCACCGACTCGTGGCCGGCCAACCTGATCGCCACCGCAGGCTGCGTGGCGCTGTGGGGCTACCTGCTGTACCAGGGCGTGATCGACCCGCTGGGCGGCATCAACACCTTGTGGCCACTGTTTGGCATCTCCAACCAGATGCTCGCCGGCATCGCCCTGATGCTGGGTACGGTCGTGCTGATCAAGATGAAGCGCCAGCGCTATGTGTGGGTCACCTTGCTGCCTGCCGTCTGGCTGCTGATCTGCACCACCACCGCCGGCCTGATCAAGCTGTTCGACCCGAACCCGGCCGTGGGCTTCCTGGCCCTGGCCAACAAGTACAGCACCGCGCTGGAAGCCGGTCAGGTCCTGGCCCCGGCCAAGGACATCGGCCAGATGCAGCACGTGATCTTCAACGCCTACACCAACGCCGGTCTGACCGTGCTGTTCCTGGTCGTGGTGTTCAGTATCCTGTTCTTCGCCCTCAAGGTCGGCTACGCCGCCCTGGGCCGTTCGGAGCGCAGCGACAAGGAAACCCCGTTCCAGGCCTTGCCTGATGCATAACGCCAGAGGTGGCTACTGATGTTCAACGATCTCGGTCGACTGGGTAAGTACCTGGGGCAGGCAGCCCGCCTGATGGTCGGCATGCCCGACTACGACACTTATGTGGAGCACATGCAGACCAAGCATCCGGACAAGCCGGTGATGAGTTACGAAGTGTTCTTCCGCGAACGTCAGGAAGCGCGTTACGGCGGCGGCAACGGTTCGACCCGCTGCTGCTGAGTCCACCGCCACACCACGCGCCACGCTTGTCGTGGCGCGTTCATTTCAGGAGTCGCAATGTCCATGGCAAACCCTATCCCGGTGACCGTGCTGACCGGTTTTCTCGGCGCCGGCAAGACCACCTTGCTCAAGCACATGCTCAAGGCCGAGCACGGCCTGAAGCTGGCGGTGATCGAGAACGAATTCAGCGAGGCGGGCATCGACAGCCAGCTGCTCGGGGACGAACCCGTGCAGGTGATGACCTTGGCCAACGGCTGCGTCTGCTGCAGCATCCATGGTGACCTGACGCGCGCGCTGTACCTGCTGCTGGAGCGGCTGGACGCTGGCGAGATCGCCTTCGACCGCCTGGTCATCGAGTGCACCGGCCTGGCCGATCCCGCTCCGGTGGCCCAGACGTTCTTCATCGACGAAGACCTGCGCGAGCGCTACCTGCTCGATGGCATCATCACGCTGGTGGACGCGGCGCATGCCGACACGCACCTGGCCCAGACCATCGCCCAGGCCCAGGTCGGTTTCGCCGACCGCCTGCTGCTGAGCAAGACCGACCTGGTCACGCCCGAGGCCGTGGAGGCACTGCGCGAGCGGCTCGGCCGCATCAATGGCCGGGCACCGATCCGTGTGGTCGAGCAGGGACGCATCGACCTGGCCGAGCTGCTCGATGTACGCGGCTTCAATCTCAACACCGACGTGGGGGGCAGCCTCAAGCCGGGCTTGCGACCTTTGCTCAAGCCGGCGACCCCTGACCGTATCGCGACCTTGGTGCTGCGCACCGAGGCCCCGTTGGACATCGACCGGCTCAGCGACTTCATGAACGCGTTGCTGGAAGACCATGGCAAGCAGCTGCTGCGCTACAAGGGTGTCCTGAACATCGCGGGCGATGAGCGGCGGCTGGTGTTCCAGGGGGTGCTGAAGTTGTATGGCTTCGACTGGGACACGGAGTGGCCGGCCGACCAGCCCCGGGAAAGCGTGATGGTATTCATCGGCGATGACCTGCCCGAAGCGCAGATTCAGGCAGGTTTCAGGGCCCTGAGCGAGACCTGAGGCGCGTGCCCTGACGCGAGGGCAGGGCGCGTGTCCTGTCATCGCTCGTCAGGCGTGCTCAACCAGGGTACGTTGCGCTCTTGGATCGTCAGCGTCCAATGAGGGGCCGCACCTGGCGCGAACGACAGGTACAGGTTGGCGGTGTTTCGCCGGGCCACCGGAGCGATGTACCGGCCGTTCAGCGCCAGACGAACCGCTTGCGTGTCGACGGACAGGTCCGGCAGGCCGATCGGAGCACCGGCAACGGTCTCGAGTGTCAGCACGCTGGGTGACCTGTCCGCCGTTGCGCCCAGCCCCAGGTAGTCGCCAAACAGGCAGACCCCCTTGCCGAAGTGGCGACCAGGCTCGCGCACGTACAGTGCGTAGCCCGACTCGGTATGGCGGAAGTACAACGCGATGGGGGTGTCGGTCACACCTGGCTGACAGCTGAGAAAGTGCGAGTCGTTCCTGACGGTACTGACCAGGCCAGGCAGGACACCGCCGCCGCCGAACCAGTTGACCCAGGCGGGCTTGCCCAACAAGGTGTCGAGGGCATGAAGTGGCGTCCCCTGCAGGGTCAAGGTGCCGATGAAGGATTGTTGGCGATGGGTGGGCATGTTCGTGGCTCCTGTAGTCGACGAGGCGTGCGGATACACGCGACGGCATGCTGCGCCACAGGGTGCGAGGGCGGAACGAGGACGGTCTTCCGCTGGCGAGGCGCCTGGAAAAGACAGCCATGAAAAAACCCCAAGGCCACGACGACCTTGGGGTTTGGCGAGGCTCACAGGCCTCGAGGCACTACGCGGTGCGAATTACTGGCCGTACACCGGCAGGCGCTTGCAGATCGCCTTGACCTTCTCACGCACGCTGTCGATGACCGCTTCGTTGTTCAGGTCGGCCAGGATGTCGCAGATCCAGCCGGCCAGTTCACGGCACTCGGCTTCCTTGAAACCACGGGTGGTGACGGCAGGGGTGCCGAAACGCAGGCCGGAGGTGACGAACGGCGAGCGCGGGTCGTTCGGGACCGAGTTCTTGTTCACGGTGATGAACGCCTTGCCCAGGGCCGCATCGGCGTCCTTGCCCGAGATGTCCTGCTTGATCAGCGACAGCAGGAACAGGTGGTTCTGGGTGCCGCCGGAGACGATGTCGAAACCACGCTCGATGAACACTTCGGCCATGACCTGGGCATTCTTCACCACTTGCTGCTGGTAAGCCTTGAACTCAGGCTGCAGGGCTTCCTTGAAGCAGATCGCCTTGGCGGCGATGACGTGCTCCAGCGGGCCACCCTGGGCGCCCGGGAACACGGCGGAGTTGAGCTTCTTCTCGATGTCGGCGTTGGCACGGGCCAGGATCAGGCCGCCACGTGGACCGCGCAGGGTCTTGTGGGTGGTGGTGGTGACCACATCGGCGAACGGCACCGGGTTGGGGTAAACGCCGGCAGCGACCAAGCCTGCGACGTGGGCCATGTCGACGAACAGGTAGGCACCGACCTTGTCGGCGATGGCGCGGAAGCGTGCGAAGTCCAGCACCTGGGAGTAGGCGGAGAAACCGGCAACGATCATCTTCGGCTTGTGCTCGTCGGCCAGGCGCTCGACTTCGTCGTAGTCGATCAGGCCATTGCCGTCGATACCGTACTGAACGGCGTTGTACAGCTTGCCCGAGGCGCTGACGCTGGCGCCGTGGGTCAGGTGACCACCGTGAGCCAGGCTCATGCCCAGGATGGTGTCGCCTGCCGACAGCAGGGCCAGGTAGACCGCGGCGTTGGCCTGGGAACCGGCATGGGGCTGGACGTTGGCGTAGTCGGCACCGAACAGCTGCTTGGCGCGGTCGATGGCCAGTTGTTCCACCACGTCGACGTACTCGCAACCGCCGTAGTAGCGCTTGCCCGGGTAGCCTTCGGCGTACTTGTTGGTCAGGACCGAACCCTGCGCTTCCATGACAGCCGGGCTGGTGTAGTTTTCCGAAGCGATCAGCTCGATGTGCTCTTCCTGGCGCAGAGCTTCTTGCTCCATGGCGTCGGAGAGCTCGGCGTCGTACTTGGCAATGGTCAAATCACGGCTGAACATGGCGGTCCTCAAGGATCGGGCTGGATTGGGCGGGCATTCTACCCCATTGCTTCCCGGGTGGCATATGAATGGGATTCATGTTTCGGGTGAGCGGCGGGGCAGGGGTGAACTCCAGGCTGCAAGCGGACGGTCGTGCGGTGCGTCGGGTGTCGACTGGACGTTGAGGCGCCGCTGACGCTCTGGCTTTACCCCAGCATGAACAGCGTCTCATTGCTGAACTGCGACTCGAACTGCACGGCCGGCATGGGGCGGCCGAACAGATAACCCTGCACTTCGTCGCAGTCATGCTCGCGCAGGAACTCGAGCTGCTCGTGCGTCTCCACGCCTTCGGCGATCACCGCCAGGTTCAGGCTATGGGCCATGGCGATGATGGCGCGGGCGATCTGGGCATCCTGTTCACCCTCGGGCAGGCCGTCGACGAAGGTGCGATCGATCTTCAGCACGTCGATCGGGAACTGCTTGAGGTAGTTGAGCGAGGAATAGCCCGTGCCGAAGTCGTCCACCGCGATGCTCAGTCCGAGCTGCTTGAGGCTGTCGAGGATCAGCATGGCCTCGTTGACCTCGCGCATCAGGATGCTTTCGGTCAGCTCCAGCTCCAGGCAGCCGGGTGGCACCCCGGTCTCTTCGAGGATGTGGGCGATCCGCGTCCCCAGCTGGCCGTCGGAGAACTGCCGCGCGGAAATGTTCACCGACACCTTCGGCACGCGCACGTTGGCCTGGCGCCAGGCCTTGAGCTGGCGCGTCGCTTCGCGCAGGACCCAGTCGCCGACGTCCACCACCAGGCCCAGCTCCTCGATGACCGGGATGAAGTCACCGGGCGGCACCAGGCCGCGCCGAGGATGGCGCCAGCGCAGCAGGGCTTCGGCACCGGTCAGGCGCTTGCCGTCGCCGCTGAACTGCGGCTGGTAGAACAGCACGAATTCGTCCTGCTCCAATGCGTGGCGCAGGTCGCTTTCCAGCTCCAGCCGCTCGAGCGCGCTGGCATTCATGTCAGCCTGGTAGAACTGGAAGTTGTTCTTGCCACGTTCCTTGGCGTGGTACATGGCCGTGTCGGCGTTCTTCATCAGCTGGCTCAGCTCGCTGCCGTCCTGCGGGCTGAGGGCGATGCCGATACTGGCGGTGACGAAGAATTCGCGGTTCTCCAGCACGAACGGGCGCACCAGACTGCCCAGGATGTGCTCGGCCACATGAATCGCCCGGGTCAGGGCCATCTGCCGGGTGGCACGCGGTTGCAGCAGCAGGGTGAACTCGTCGCCCCCCATCCGCGCCACCGTGTCATCGTCGTCCACGCAGCCCAGCAGGCGCTCGGCCATGTCCTTGAGCATGCGATCGCCGGCGGCATGGCCGAGCGAGTCGTTGATCGGCTTGAAGCGGTCCAGGTCGAGGAACATCAGCACTACCCACGACTTGTGCCGTTCGGCCTGCTGCAGGGCGGTATACAGGCGATCCTGGAACAAGGTGCGGTTGGGCAGGTGCGTCAGGGCATCGTAGTAGGCCAAACGATGGATGCGTTGTTCGCTGGCCTTGCGCTCGCTGATGTCGGTGAAGAAACAGACGTAGCTGGCCAGGTCGCCTTCCTCGTCGAGCACGGCCGTGATGCCGACCCAGGCCGGATAATGCTCGCCGCTGCGGCGCTTGAGCCACACCTCGCCCTCCCAGCTGCCGCGCTGGTGCAATTGCTTGAGCACGTAGCCCAGGTGGGCCTGTTGCTGATCGTCCACGGTCAGCATGCTCGGGCGCTGGTCCAGCACGTCGTCCACCGTGTAGCCGCTGACCCGGCTGAACGCTTCGTTGGCCTGGACGATGTAGCCGGCCGGATCGGTGATCAGGATCGCCGAGGTGGAATGCTCGAAGACCGTGGCGGCCATGCGCAGGTCTTTCTCGGCGCGCCGCTGTTGGCTGATGTCACGGCCGACCCCGAGGATGCCCTCGAACCGCTCCTGATCGTCCCAGACCAGCACCAGGCGCAGCTCGATCGGGATCTTGCGACCATCGGCGCGCAGGCAGTCGAACAGGTACAGCGGCGTCGGCAGCTGCGCGCGCAATTGGCTCAGCTGTGCGGGGTCGTCCAGCGCGGCATGCACCTGCGCCATGAAGGTGAAGATTCCGGTCAACTGGGACGGGTTGGCGATGGTCGATTGCCAGCCATGCTCGAAGATCCAATCGGGCGAATACCCCAGTACCGTCGTGACCGACGGGCTGACGTAGTTGAGCTGCAAGGTCGGGTCGGTGGAGAAGATCACGTCGCTGATGCTTTCGGCGAGCATCCGGTAGCGACGCTCGCTGTGGCGCAGGGACTCGCTGGCCTCCAGTTGCACCGTGACGTCCTTGCCCACGCCGATGATCCGGGTGGCCAGGCCGGCGCCATCGCGGGTGAGCACGTGCTCGCGGATGTCATAGCAGCGCCATTTGCCGTCCCGGTGACGGAAGCGCAACTGGCAGTGCAGTGCCTCGTCGTGGCCGCTGTCATGCTGGCGCTGACGCAGCAGTCTGAAGTCGGTGGCATCGTCCGGGTGCAGCAGCAGTTCCCAGAAGCGGTCGCCCATCTGGGTCAGTTCGGCGCGGTCATAACCCAGTGTGTGGCCCAGATGGCGGTTGCTGAAGATCATCGCCTGGGTGTGCACATCCTGGACGTACAGCTGGTCTGGCACCGTACGCACCACGTTGGACCAGAAGCTTTCGCGCTCGAGCAAGGACAGCTCCACCTGCTTGCGGCTGGTGATGTCGCTGATGCTGAGGATCACTGCCGTATGGTCGGTGCGTGTCTGCGGCAGGCGGACCGTGAGCCATAGGTGCAGGTCACCGTCGCGCGGCGTGGTCAGGCGCACTTCGAGTTCCAGCTCGGCCCGCTGGTCGATCAGTGCTTCGAGCAGTTGCGCCCCGACGTTGCCGCGGCCTTCGCCACCGCCATCGATCAGGCGTCTCCAGGCGCCTTCGGGGCTGCCGACATTGAGCAGTTGGCGGGCTACCTCGTTGATCTCGGTGACCTTCAGTTCGCGCAGCAAGGTGTGGCGCAGCTCGGGGTCCAGCGCCAGGCTCTGCTTGAGGGCCTGCGGGTTACGCACGTGATGGCGCTCGAGCAGGCCGGGCAGGCTGGACAGGTCCAGGACACACAGCGCGACCCCCGTGCCTTCGAAGATCGCCTGGTAACGGCGCCGGTCCTCGTGCAGCGCCAGCTGGCGCCGGCGCATCTTGATCAGCGCCAGCAGGGGCAACGATGCACAGCACAGTACCAGCAGGCCCTTGGCGACCAGCGAGGGCAACAGCTGCTGGCGAACGGCTGCCGCATCGTACAGGCCGCGCAACTGCCAGGCGCTGTTGTCGATGAACGCCAGCATCACGCTCTGCAGCGGCTCGCCTGCACGCGCTTCGGTCGTGCGGCCGCCCAGCACCTGCCCGGTCCGGCCGTTCTCAAGCTGCCAGGCCGGTTGGCCAGGGCTTTCCAGGGGGCGGGTCAACTCCTGGTAATACGCTTTTTCGAAGCGCAGCAGCCAATAGCCATGACCGTGACCGGTCGGCTGGCGCAGCAGCAGGTAGATCAGACCATTGTCCTGAGAGTTGCCATAGAAGTACTGCCGTCCCTGAAGCCGCGAAAAGTACTCGCGTACCCGCTGTTGGTCATCGCCCGCGCCCAGGCTGTCGTTCTGGATGCGACCGCTGCTGTCCAGCCAGGCCATGTGACGCAACTGCGGCAGGCGTGTCTGCAGGCCGCTCAACAGCGCGGGCAGGGTCGAGGAGGTGGGCGCCTGGCTGTAGGGTTGGATCAGGTTGATGACCTGCTGGGCCTTGAGCGCCAGGTTCAGGCTCATGTGATCGGCCAGCTCCGAGGTCTCGGTCACGATCTGCTCGCGCAGCGCCTGTTGGGTCTGCTGGAACTGGCTGAACAGTTGCCACATGAGCAGGCCGAGCAGGATCAGCGCCAGTGCCGCCAGCGCGCTTTTCAGCGAGCCACGCAGCGGCATGACGGCCAGGGGGGTGGTCGATCGCGGTGGAAGCGGTTGATTGAGGTTGGTCACGCGTCGATCCTGCGATTGGCGAGCGGGGCAGGGAAAGATCGGGCAAGGCGGATTTCACGGACGGACGACTGCCGGCCCGGCCGGGGCGCTAGCATGCCCGCAATTGTGGCAAAGTGCCAGTGGCTGGCCTGCGTCGACGCGTGGCATTCGTCGGGTATGGGTTTCGGCATGGGGCGCGACCTGTGCGAAAATGCGCGCGCTTTCGGTGCTGCGGCCCGTCTGGAGGGTAACGGGCATCGCTCCGCTCTCCGACGTTGCCGCCTCACCTGCTTTGATCATGAATGCTTGGAGATGCACGGTTTGGTGACTCATTACTCCCTCAATGGCCTCGACGCCGCCTGTGGCCGCAGCAGCGCAACCTTGCTCGGCACGGCCGACGCGGCCTCGGTTTCCTGCAAGTCGTGCCAGCGCAGCCTGGCACGACCGGCCGCTGCCGGCGCCAGCGTGCGCAAGTCGCCTTCGCTGGCCGACCTGCGCAAGTCCGTGGGCCGTGAGGCGCCCTCGGTTGCGCCGACCGTCGTACGGTCCCCCGCCGTGTCAGGCCGCGCCACGTCGATCGCCACCGCTTCCAGCCCTGTCGTCCAGGCACCTGCGGCCGACTCGGCACGTCCGACCTCGGCTACCGGCCTGAGCGTCAAGGCGGCCTGGGCACAGAAACTGGCGGCCCAGAGCGACCGCTGCCGCCTGCCACGCGGCAAGGCAGGTCAGCGCCAGGTCTGACCACCGCGCCCGACGCGCCCACCTGTGCAACGGCGCGTCTTGGCGTAGAATGGACGACTTTATCCATCGATATTCCGTACACGACCTTTCCCGCTGGCCCGTTACCGGGCCGGGATCGTCGTCGATGTCTTCACCCATCTGAGAGAGGGCTTGGTTTTGGCTCAATACGTCTACACCATGCATCGGCTGAGCAAGGTCGTGCCGCCGAAGCGGGAAATCCTGAAAAACATCTCCCTGTCGTTCTTCCCGGGCGCCAAGATCGGCGTGCTGGGCCTGAACGGCGCGGGTAAATCCACGCTGCTGCGCATCATGGCCGGTGTCGACAAAGAGTTCGATGGCGAAGCCCGTCCGATGCCCGAGCTGAACGTCGGCTATCTGCCCCAAGAGCCCCAGCTGGACCCGAGCAAGACCGTGCGCGAGGTGGTCGAGGAGGCCGTCAGCGTGATCAAGGACGCCCAGGCGCGCCTGGACGAGGTCTATGCCGCCTACGCCGAGCCGGATGCCGACTTCGACAAGCTCGCCGCCGAACAGGCCAAGCTCGAGTCGATCCTGCAGGCGGCCGATGGCCACAACCTCGAGCGTCAGCTCGAAGTGGCCGCCGACGCCCTGCGTCTGCCTGCCTGGGAGGCCAAGATCGAGCACCTGTCCGGTGGCGAGAAGCGCCGTGTGGCGCTGTGCCGCCTGCTGCTGTCGGCTCCCGACATGCTGCTGCTCGACGAACCGACCAACCACCTGGACGCCGACTCGGTCGCCTGGCTCGAGCGCTTCCTGCACGACTTCCCCGGCACCGTGGTGGCCATCACCCACGACCGTTACTTCCTCGACAACGTCGCGGGCTGGATCCTCGAACTGGACCGCGGCGCCGGCATTCCGTACGAAGGCAACTACTCGGGCTGGCTGGAAGCCAAATCCGACCGTCTGGCGCAGGAGTCCAAGCAGCAGAGCGCCCACGAGAAGGCCATGAAGGAAGAGCTGGAGTGGGTGCGCAAAGGCGCCAAGGCCCGCCAGTCCAAGTCCAAGGCACGTCTGGCACGCTTCGAGGAAATGCAGTCGCAGGAATTCCAGAAGCGCAGCGAAACCAACGAGATCTACATCCCGGCCGGTCCGCGCCTGGGCGACAAGGTCATCGAGTTCAAGAACGTCAGCAAGGGCTACGGCGATCGCGTGCTGATCGAGAACCTGTCCTTCGCCATGCCCAAGGGCGCCATCGTCGGCGTCATCGGCGGCAACGGCGCGGGTAAGTCGACCCTGTTCCGCATGCTGATGGGCAAGGAGCAACCAGATTCCGGCAGCATCGAGATCGGCGAAACCGTGCAACTGGCCTGCGTCGACCAGAGCCGCGAGGACCTGGACGGCAGCAAGACCGTGTTCCAGCAGATCTCCGACGGCTCCGACCAGATCCGCATCGGCAGCTACGAGATCCCGTCGCGTACCTACGTCGGCCGCTTCAACTTCAAGGGCGGTGACCAGCAGAAGTTCGTCAAGGACCTCTCCGGCGGTGAGCGTGGCCGTCTGCACCTGGCCCTGACCCTGAAGGAGGGCGGCAACGTCCTGCTGCTCGACGAACCGTCCAACGACCTCGACGTCGAGACCCTGCGTTCGCTGGAGGAAGCCCTGCTGGACTTCCCGGGCGCGGCCATCGTGATTTCCCACGACCGTTGGTTCCTCGACCGTGTGGCGACTCACATCCTGGCGTACGAAGACGACTCCAACGTGGTCTTCTTCGAAGGTAACTACACCGAGTACGAAGCCGATCGCAAGAAGCGCCTGGGCGATGCTGCGGCCCAACCGCACCGCGTTCGCCACAAGAAACTGGCGCAGTAAAGGCAGCATTGTCTGCATGGGGATGGGGCCTTGATGGCCCCATTTTTGTGCCTGAAAGCGACGTAATACGGCACTTTAGGCGCCTCTTCTGGCATACAGTTATATAAATGCACCAGAAAATTTCATAAAAACGACATCGCGCCCTGTTGCGGTGCAAAAGGTTCTTGCTACAGTCGAGGAAACCAACAACTACAATCCCGACGTGGTGAGATGCATTCATGACTGAATCTGTCGACGATTTCCTGGCCCGCCTCAAGCAGCGCGATCCTGCCCAGCCCGAATTCCATCAGGCGGTCGAAGAGGTGCTGCGCACCCTGTGGCCGTTTCTGGAAGCCAACCCTCATTACCTGGACGCCGGTATTCTCGAGCGCATGGTCGAGCCCGAACGGGCCGTGCTGTTCCGGGTGTCCTGGGTCGACGACCAGGGCAAGGTCCAGGTCAACCGCGGTTACCGTATCCAGATGAACAGCGCCATCGGTCCCTACAAGGGCGGCTTGCGCTTCCACCCTTCGGTGGACCTGAGCGTGCTCAAGTTCCTGGCGTTCGAGCAGGTCTTCAAGAACTCGCTGACCTCGTTGCCGATGGGCGGTGGCAAGGGTGGCTCGGACTTCGACCCGAAAGGCAAGAGCGATGGCGAAGTCATGCGTTTCTGCCAGGCGTTCATGAGCGAGCTGTACCGCCACATCGGTGCGGATCTGGACGTCCCGGCTGGGGACATTGGGGTCGGTGCGCGTGAGATCGGCTTCCTGTTCGGTCAGTACAAACGCCTGGCCAACCAGTTCACCTCGGTGCTGACGGGCAAGGGCATGAGCTACGGCGGCAGCCTGATCCGTCCGGAAGCCACGGGCTATGGCTGCGTGTACTTCGCCGAAGAGATGCTCAAGCGCAAGCAGCTGAGCGTCGAAGGCCAGCGCGTGGCCATTTCCGGTTCAGGCAATGTGGCCCAGTACGCCGCACGCAAGGTCATGGACCTGGGCGGCAAGGTGATCTCGCTGTCCGACTCCGAAGGCACGCTGTACTGCGAGTCGGGCCTGACCGAGGCGCAATGGGAAGCGGTGATGACGTTGAAGAACGTCAAGCGTGGACGCCTGAGCGCATTGGCCGCAGAACTGGGCCTGGAGTTCCGCTCGGGGCAGGCACCGTGGTCGCTGCCGTGCACCATCGCCTTGCCGTGCGCCACGCAGAACGAGCTCGATGCCGAGGCCGCCCGTACCCTGCTTGCCAATGGCTGCCTGTGCGTCGCCGAAGGCGCGAACATGCCGACGACCCTCGAGGCCGTGGACCTGTTCATCGACGCCGGCATCCTGTTCGCGCCGGGCAAGGCGTCGAATGCGGGGGGCGTGGCCGTCTCGGGCCTGGAGATGTCGCAGAATGCCATGCGGCTGCTGTGGACCGCAGGTGAAGTGGACAGCAAGCTGCACGGCATCATGCAGTCGATCCACCACGCGTGCGTGCATTACGGTGAAGAGGCCGATGGCCGCGTGAATTACGTCAAGGGCGCCAACATCGCCGGGTTCGTCAAGGTGGCCGACGCCATGCTGGCGCAGGGTGTGGTCTGATTCCTTGAACGATGCCTGCAAGACCCAGGGCCGCCCCGCGGCCCCATCGCGGGCAAGCCCGCTCCCACAGGCTGCTTGCGCAGCCAGGCTGGCACTGAACTGACAGGTTGCCAAGGTTTGGGTGGCACTGAATTGAATGGCTTGCCTCACCGCGGTGAGGCTACGGGTGTAGGAGCGGCCCCAGTGCCGCGCTTGGGCCCGCCAGGGCCCACATTAGCACTTGGCAGAAACCATATAATCTCCCACAGGCTGCAGCTCAAGGTCTCTAACGATTCGAGGATGGCCCTCTCTGTGGGAGCAACTGTCTTTTTCTACTCGGTACATGCCCGACCGCATGAGCTTATAGGTGGGCCCTACGGGCCCAATCGCGGCACTGGGGCCGCTCCTACACCCGTAGTTACATCGCAGTGGTGCAGGCGATCGCGGTACTGTGGGGCTTGCCCGCGATGAAGCCAACGCCGATTTCGCCTCAACCCAGGACGCCGACGCCTCGGCTACTCGCTTTGCAAGACCTGCCCTCTACTCGATGGCGACGATCTCGATCGTCTGATCACCCGCCGGCCTGCGCCATACCACTTCATCCCCCTCGGCCGCGCCCAGCAGCGCCCGCCCCAGGGGCGAACCCCAGTTCACCTGCCCATGCGCGGCGTCGGCTTCATCCTCGCCCACCAACTGCACCCTATGCTCCACGTCCTGCTCATCGACGAAACGCACCCGGTTGCCGATCTGTACCTTGCCACCCGGTGCCGGTGCAGGGACGACCTGAGCACTCTGCAGGCGTGCCGTGAAATAGCGCAGGTCGCGCTCGCTGTCGGCCACCCGCTGCTTGTCCACCGCATCCCCTTGCGCCAGCAGTTCGCTGCGCTGCGTCGACAGCTCGGCCACGCGCTGCTGCAACTGGGCGTATCCGCTGGGGGTCACATGGTTGGGCTGATCGCTGATGCGTCGTTCCACGGGCGGGTTGGCCTGGGCGGCCGCCTGGTCTTCGTTGACGAATGCGCGACTCATGATGATCTCCTGGTCCTTCGAACGACGGGGCGCACCCCCTGACATAGGCGGTGCGCTTCGTGCGTTGGACACCCCGGCGCGGCCGTGTGCTTCAGTAGTGATACCACTTCATTTCCAGCATCACCTCGTTCTGCGCCGACGCCAGGTGGCTGAACTCGCGCTTGGCGCTCAGGCGCAGGCCCAGGTTACGGGAGATTTCCCACTGCTGGTTCAGGCTCAGGCTGCGACGCACCTCGCCATTGGTGAAGAAATCGCCCTTGGCTTCCAGGCTCAGGTTGCCCAGGCCATTGCGCCACAGCACACCCCCGTTGAAACCGGCGGCAGGGGAGACGAATTCGGCGAAGTCGTTATGGTGCTCGATGCGTACCGTGCCCAGTGCAAAGCCCAGGACATCCTCGCCCAACTGCCAGGTACCCCCGGCGCCGCCATTGACGTGACTGACCAGTACTTCGTCGTCGTGCTTGCCCGGCACCCGCTCGAGGCCACCGGCCACCTGCCAGGACCAGGGCTTGAGCAGGTCGTTGCGTGGCGTCAGCGAGCGGATCGTGGCCAGGTCCAGCCGCTGCACTTGCCATTCGTTGCCTTCGTACTGGCGCACCTTGAGCTGCAGAATCTCGATCTGCGCGCCCAGCGGGAAGCCGTAGGCGTTGTCGTTGAGGTCGTGATAGGCCATGCGCAAACCGTATTCGGCATAGGCGCGGTCACCACGGGTACCGGCGCCCAGCTGCCAGGTGCGCGACTGATGGCCTTCTTCCGGCAGACCGGGCTTCTCGACCTCCAGCGGCGGTGGCGGGTTGCGGTTGATCGCCCGCAGCAGCTCGAAGCTGCGCGCCGCCTGGGCCGGGTCGCGCGCCTGGCCATTGGCGCGGTAGCGTTCCAGACGATAGGCCGTGTCCTGGATCAGGGCCTGGCGCTCCTTCGGCAGGGCCGTGAAGGCAGGCGCCTGCAAGTGCTGGGTGTCAGCACTGAGGGCCAGCACCTGCTGGGTCTCGTCGGTATCCAGCGGCTCGGCGCGCGCCAGCAGCTCGCGCTCGCGGGACGGTCGATAGCGGGTGTCGGCCACCAGCCCGGCCTGCTTCACCGCCTTGACGGTATCGGTCGGGATGGCGGTCAGCGGGAACTGCGAGGTCAGGTCCAGGCTGGGGCGCGCCACCTGCAGCAGCTCCAGCAGCCGGTAGGAGCAGTTCTCGTCGAAGAAGAAATAGTCGAACTGCACCTGCCGCAGTTCCCAGACGTGCTCGACCATGCGCCCGGTCTCTTCGGGCGTCAGGTTCAGCTGGTACTCCCACAGGTCACGGTTTTCCAGGCTGCGGTACTCGGACAGCTTGGCCTGGTAGGGCATCAGGGCGAACAGGCCGGGGTAACCACCGGCCAGGCCTTTCCAGGCGTACAGGATGCTGTTGTCGTTGCCTTCGATGTAGGCGCCGAAGTTGATGGCATAGCTGAGCAGCGAGGTCTTGTTGCTGTGGGTGTCGGCCTGGTCGATGCGCAGCAGCGTGTGACCGAACATCGACGACGGGCTGTTCAGGTAGGCCGCCGGAAAGATCAGCGCAGCGCTGTGCGGGGCGACATCGTCGTACCAAGTCCGGTAGTCGCTGCACACCGGTTGCGGCAGGTCGCGCAGGTCGAGCTGCTCGCGCAGCCAGCGGGTGCGCGCCGGAAACACGCATTGGGCGTGCCGGTTGCCCAGGTCCGCCGGGGCATAGAGGGCCTGAACCGTGGCCTCGAGTTCGCGCTCGGGGTGGTGAGCGCCATCCTCGGCCAGGAAGAATTTGGGGTCATCGACATAGCTGCGCCAACCGCCGAGCTTGCCGCTCTCATAATGCCCCAGGGCAACCCAGTAGGGCAGGGCGGCGAGCTGTTGCAGGCGAGCGTGGTCGAGGGAAGGTGCGGCATGCAGCGAGGGGCTGACGCTGAGCGCCAGCAGGCAAAGGCGTTTGAGCATGTCGGGCAACTAGTCAGGAAAGTGCCGATAGAATGCACGAACCCGCCCTGTCGTGCAGGGCGGGTTGGGCAGGACTCAGGCCTCGGTCGCGTACTTGGCCAGTTGCGGGTCGTTTTTCAGCACAGCCAGGGTGTTGGTGTGAACGGTTTCAGCGGTCGCATCGGCGCTGCTGAAGATCTGCTGGAAGTGGTCGTGGGTCACGGCCGCGAAACGCTCGCGATCCTGAGGCGCCACGCCCATGACCACGGCGTAGGTGGTCAGGGCTTCGCCCTGGCCCTGGGCCATGTCTTCGGACAGTTCGTTCATCATGCCATTCATGGCCAGCCAGGACTTGCCGCCGTAGGTCAGCGCGGAATTGGTCGAGCAGCCGTTGGTGCCGGAGGTCATGCCGAAGGTGGCGTTGCCCGAGGTACCGTTGGTGGTGGAAGCCAGGAAGTGGGCAGGGGTGCCACGCTGGCCTTCGAACAACATGTTGCCCCAACCGCAGTTCGGACCACCGGGCGCTTCGGCCATGGCGTTGATCGAAACGACGGTGAACAGCGTACCCAGAAGAATCCGTTTCATAGCTTTGTTCTCTTTATCAGTAAACATGCCAAAGGTCATGGTCCCGACAACATCGGCTGCCGGATGGGGCAAGCATTCGCCTTCCCGCGCAAGTTGGAGTTTAGGCACGTTCCAAAGGTTGCGTGGCGGGATGTGAAAATTTCCTTGAGCGCACCGTCCTGACGCAGATGACATAAAGCGTCTCGCCACCTTGCAAGGCGCGCGCAAGCGGCGCCAGAATGCCGGCATCTGCCCGAGAACCAAGGAAGCCCAATGCCCGATTCCGTCGCTGCGAGTCTGCGTCTTGAACCCCATGCCCTGACCCGGCGCTTTTCCGCCGATCAGTTTGCCTTTTCGAGTACCGATGACCTGGAGCCGTTTCGGGGTGTGCTGGGCCAGGAGCGCGCGGTCGAAGCCTTGCAGTTCGGCGTGGCCATGCCGCGTCCTGGGTACAACGTCTACGTGATGGGCGAGCCGGGCACCGGTCGCTTCTCGTTCGTCAAACGCTACTTGAACGCCGAAGGCAAGCGCCAGCAGACGCCCGCCGACCGCGTCTACGTCAACAACTTCGACGACCTGCGCGAGCCGCGTGCGCTGGAGTTGCCGGCAGGCAGCGCCCATGCGTTCATCGCCGACATCAACGCGCTGATCGGCAACCTGGTGGCGACCTTCCCGGCCGTCTTCGAACACCCGTCGTACCAGCAGAAGAAGGGCGCCATCGACCGCGCCTTCAACCAGCGCTACGACCGTGCCCTGGACATCATCGAGCGTGCGTCGCTGGAAAAGGACGTGGCCCTGTACCGCGACGCCAGCAACGTCGCCTTCACACCGATGAGCGAGGGCAAGGCGCTGGACGAGGCCGAGTTCGCCCAGTTGCCCGAGGCGGTGCGCGAACAGTTTCACCAGGACATCGCAGCCCTCGAAGAGCGGCTGAACGAAGAACTGGCCAGCCTGCCGCAGTGGAAACGCGAATCGAACAACCGGCTGCGCGAGCTCAACGAAGAGACCATCACCCTGGCCCTGCAGCCGCTGCTGGCGCCGCTGTCCGAGAAGTACGCGGAAAACGCCGCCGTGTGCGCCTACCTGCAGGCCATGCAACTGAACCTGCTGCGCACCGTGGTCGAGCAACTGGTCGACGACAGCAAGACCGACGCCGAGGCGCGCAAGCTGCTCGAAGAGCAGTACGCCCCGAGCCTGGTGGTCGGCCATCCGGCCAAGGGCGGCGCGCCGGTGGTGTTCGAGCCTCATCCGACCTACGACAACCTGTTCGGGCGTATCGAATACAGCACCGACCAGGGCGCGCTGTCGACCTCCTACCGGCAACTGCGGCCGGGAGCCCTGCACCGGGCCAACGGTGGTTTTCTGGTGCTGGAAGCCGAGAAGATGCTCGGCGAGCCCTTCGTCTGGGACGCGCTCAAGCGTGCCCTGCAATCGCGCAAGCTGAAGATGGAGTCGCCCCTGGGCGAGCTGGGCCGGGTCGCCACGGTGACGCTGGCGCCGCAGGTGATCCCGCTGAGCGTGAAGGTGGTGATCATCGGTTCGCGGCAGCTGTACTACGCCTTGCAGGACCACGATCCGGAGTTCCAGGAGATGTTCCGGGTGCTGGTCGACTTCGACGAAGACATGCCCATGCTCGATGAGAACCTCGAGCAGTTCGCCCAGCTGCTGCGCACGCGCACCAACGAGGAAGGCATGGCGCCGCTGACCGCCGATGCGGTCGCGCGCCTGGCGACCTACAGCGCGCGGCTGGCGGAGAACCAGAAGCGGCTGTCGGCGCGCATCGGCGACCTGTTCCAGCTGGTCAGCGAAGCGGACTTCATTCGCCAGCTGGCCAACGACGCCACCACCGACGCCGGACACATCGACCGAGCCCTGCGCGCCAAGGCCACGCGCACGGGGCGGGTGTCGGCTCGCATTCTCGACGACATGCTCGCCGGCATCATCCTGATCGATACCGACGGCGCGGCCATCGGCAAGTGCAACGGCCTGACCGTGCTCGAAGTCGGTGACTCGGCCTTCGGTGTCCCGGCGCGGATCTCGGCCACCGTCTACCCCGGCGGCAGCGGTATCGTCGACATCGAGCGCGAGGTCAACCTGGGGCAGCCGATCCACTCCAAGGGCGTCATGATCCTCACCGGCTACATGGGCAGCCGCTATGCCCAGGAATTCCCGCTGGCGATCTCCGCCAGCATCGCGCTGGAGCAGTCCTATGGCTATGTGGACGGAGACAGCGCGTCATTGGGTGAGGTCTGCACGCTGATCTCGGCCTTGTCCAAGACGCCGCTCAAGCAGTGCTTCGCCATCACCGGCTCGATCAACCAGTTCGGTGAAGTGCAGGCGGTCGGCGGCGTCAACGAGAAGATCGAAGGCTTCTTCCGTCTGTGCGAGGCCCGCGGCCTGACCGGTGAGCAGGGCGTCATCATCCCGCGCGCCAACGTCGCCACGCTGATGCTCGACGAGCGCGTGCTGCAGGCGGTGGAAGAGGGGCGCTTCCATGTCTACGCGGTCAGCCAGGCCGACGAGGCCCTCAGCCTGCTGGTGGGCGAGCCGGCCGGGGCACCGGACGAGCAGGGCGAGTTTCCCGAGGGCAGCATCAACGCCCGCGTGGTCGAGCGCCTGCGTGTCATCGCCGAGATGGTCAGCGAGGAAGACATCAAGGAAGCCGAGAAGGACCGGCTCGAGGAAGCCCTGGCGCAGGCCCAGCCCCGGTAATCCCGCACCGCGCGCGCTGGCGCCGACGGCCCGACCGTCTGGCGCCGGGGTCGCGGCCTTGCCGGGCGTCTTCTATGCTCAGGTCAGGATGTCCTCGGCCTTCAGGAAGGAGGCCGCCTGCCCCTGCCCTGGACACGGGGCCTGAACGAGGGAGACGCGACCATGCGCAACCTCAGCCTGACCCGCCAGTGCCTCGGCCTGGTGACCCGCATCGAATGCAGCATCCGTCCCTTGGCGGGTGACACCGGCCTGTGGACGTTGCTGTTCGCCGCAGGCATGGCCGGGGAGCAACCTTCGGCGATCAAGGCCCAAGGGCCGTTCCACGGTCCACAGGTGGCCGAATCGGTCCTCGACGCCATTCTCGAGAGCCTGACCGTGCATGGCTATGAGGTCGCCGAGGGGCCGCAGATCTGGTGCACGCACCTGCAAGCCCAGTTGCGCCGCATCAACGGCGAGCGCTGCCGGCACCTGGGTGATTACCAGTTTCATCCCGATGCATGAGCCTCGACGGCTGCGGCACAGCAGCGCAGGCTTTCTCTGAGGCGGACGGGGTGGCTATACTCGCGCTCGTTTTTCGCCCTCCGACGAGTATGACGCTGCAATGGAACGTATCCTCGAAAACGCGATGTATGCCTCGCGCTGGCTGCTCGCACCGATCTATTTCGGTCTTTCCCTGGGCCTGCTGGCCCTGGCGCTGAAGTTCTTCCAGGAAGTGATCCACGTCCTGCCCAATGTGTTCGCCCTGAGCGAGGCCGACCTGATCCTGGTGATCCTGTCGCTGATCGACATGTCGCTGGTCGGCGGCCTGCTGGTGATGGTCATGATCTCCGGCTACGAGAACTTCGTCTCGCAACTGGACATCGACGAGAGCAAGGAAAAGCTCAACTGGCTGGGCAAGATGGACTCGTCCTCGCTGAAGATGAAGGTCGCAGCCTCGATCGTGGCCATCTCCTCGATCCACCTGCTGCGGGTGTTCATGGACGCCCAGAACATCACCACCGACTACCTGATGTGGTACGTGATCATTCACATGACGTTCGTGGTCTCGGCTTTCGTGATGGGCTATCTGGACAAGCTGACCAAGCACTGAGAAACCGCTGCGCAGCCGTGGCCATACCGGCAGGCTGCACATGTCTGGGTGGAGGCTGGCTTGCCGGCGACAGGGCCCTGTCAGGCGCCGCCTGCATCGCGGGCAAGCCCGCTCCCACTGGTGGCTCGCGCAGCCATGCCTATACCGACAGGCTGCCGAGATCTGGGTGGGAGCTGGCTTGCCAGCGATAGGGCCCTGTCAGACACCGCCCTGCATCATGGTCAAGCCCCACAAGGTCTGCGACAGCTGACCTCACCGTGTCGTGGTCATGGGGGAGCGACCCCGGGCGGACTCCCACCGCCGCACGCACGCCCGTTGTCCTTTCCCCCGAATCCTGGCAACAATGGTCCTCTCAATCCAGCGAGGGCGTCCCATGAACCTTCAGCAACTCGACCTCGAGATCCAGGCCGGCCGTGTCCAGGAACTGAACGTGATCTCCATCGAGGGTGGCGACTACCTACTCGAGGCGCTGATCGGCGAGCGCGTCTGCCCGATCAAGGACATGGATGGCACACGCCTGCGCGCGCGCTCGGTCGAGCACATCCGCCAACAGGTGCAGACGCTTCCCGATGTCCCCATGCACCTGATCCACCCGTCGGCCTACGACGAGATGTGCGGCCTGGGCGAACATCCGCGCAACGTGCTCAAGGTGCCGATCTCCCAACGCTCGGCCTGGTAGCTGATGCGCCTGGCGCAGTGTGCTAGGCTGCGGACCCATTTCATCAGGGGCGCAGCGTGCTGACGCCCCGCAGCGGAGCACGTTCATGTCCGAAATCAACCTGTCCACCGACGAATCCCGCGTCAGCTACGGCATCGGCCGTCAGCTGGGTGGCCAGCTGCGCGACAACCCGCCACCGGGCGTGAGCCTCGAGGCGATCCTCCTGGGCCTGACCGATGCGTTCAATGGCCAGGACAGCCGCGTCAGCGAAGCCGATCTGTCGGCCAGCTTCAAGGTCATCCGCGAAGTCATGCAGGCCGAAGCCGCTGTCAAGGCCGAAGCCGCAGCCGCCGTGGGCAAGCAGTACCTGACCGACAACGCCACCCGTGAAGGCGTGATCACCCTGCCATCGGGCCTGCAGTACGAAGTGCTGGCCACCGGCGACGGCGCCAAGCCAGGCCGCGAGGCCACCGTGCGCACCCACTACCACGGCACCCTGATCGACGGCACCGTGTTCGACAGCTCCTACGAGCGCGGTCAGCCGATCGAATTCCCGGTCACGGGCGTGATCGCGGGCTGGACCGAAGCGCTGCAACTGATGAACGCCGGTAGCAAATGGCGCCTGCACGTGCCGAGCGAGCTGGCCTACGGCGCCCAGGGCGCGGGTAGCATCCCGCCGCACAGCGTGCTGGTCTTCGACGTCGAGCTGCTCGACGTTCTGTAAGCGGTCAGCTTCAAGCGGCAAGCTTCAAGCAAAAGCAGCGTGCAGTGCGTCATCGAGCGAGCACGCACAGTCCGCGCGGACTCGCTTTGGCTTGTAGCTTGTAGCTTGTAGCTTGTAGCTTGTAGCTTGTAGCTTGTAGCTTGTAGCTTGCAACTGACGGCTCGCCACCGCCGTCAGTGCCACTCATGCCCACCCGGTCGCAATGCCCGGGCATAGCAGAACAGGAACAGGTTCCTGACCATTTCCTTGAGCACACTCGGTTCGCTGGAATTCAGACAGCCCAGGTCCAGGTCGCCCTGGTCACGCAGTTCGTCGAGCGCTTCCTCTTCGAGCACGGCGCACACGCGGCCGGTCTCTCGGTGCAGGATGCGCAGGTAAGGGTGAGGGCGGTCCAGCCAGGCATCGATCAGGTACGTCATGAGCGTCTCCTCGAAAAAACATTTCGATGAGAATAATTCTTATTATCAGAATAGCAAGTACCTATTGGCGGTTTTCATCTCGTCATGCCCGGTGCCCGTTGCAGGCAGGCCAAGGGCCACCGTGTGGCGGCCCTGGTAGGCAGGCCTCAGACCTTGCGCACGAACTCCGATTTCAGCTTCATGGCACCGATGCCGTCGATCTTGCAGTCGATGTCGTGGTCGCCGTCGCACAGGCGGATGTTCTTGACCTTGGTGCCGACCTTGACCACCAGGGACGAGCCCTTGACCTTGAGGTCCTTGATCACCGTGACGGTGTCGCCATCCTGCAGGACATTGCCGACCGAGTCTTTCTTCACCACCTCGTCGGAGGCCTCATCGGACGCGACGGTGGACCATTCGTGGGCGCATTCGGGGCAGATCAGCTGCGTGCCATCCTCGTAGGTGTATTCGGAATTGCAGCGGGGGCAGGGTGGCAAGGTGCTCACAAGGGTTCCTCAGAGGTGGGCGAAAAAGGCGCACATTATATGAGGTTTTGCCCCCGGAGGGATACGCCCGTCGCGATCGCGCGGGCGCATGACGTCATTTCGGGCAAGCCGGAGGGCCCGGCGCTCAGTGCGTGCGGGCGACGGCGAACTCGCTCAGTTCCACCAGGGCATCACGGCATTCGCTGGCCGGCAGCACTTCGAGGCAGGCGATGGCGCGGGCGACGTAGTCGCGTGCCATGCGCGCGGTGTAGTCCAGGGCGCCCGAGGCCTCGACCGCGGCGCGGATGCTTTCGAGGTTCTCGATGCCACCTTTCTGGATGGCCTGGCGGACCAGGGCTGCCTGTTCGGCCGTGCCTTCGCGCATGGTGTAGATGAGCGGCAAGGTCGGCTTGCCCTCGGCCAGGTCGTCGCCGACGTTCTTGCCCAGGGTGTCGGAGTCGCCCTTGTAGTCCAGCAGGTCATCGACCAGCTGGAAGGCCACGCCCAGGTGGTCGCCGAAGGTGCGCAAGGCTTCGCACTGCTCGGCGCTGGCGCCGGCCAGCGCGGCGGCACTGTGGGTGGAAGCCTCGAACAGCATCGCGGTCTTGCCGCGGATGACCTCCATGTAGACCTCTTCGGTGGTGCTGGCATCGCGTACCCGCGACAACTGCAGCACTTCGCCCTCGGCGATCACCCGGGTCGCCCGGGACAGGATCTGCATGACCGGCATGGAGCCCAGCTGGACCATCATCTCGAACGAGCGCGAATAGAGGAAGTCGCCGACCAGCACGCTGGGTGCGTTGCCCCACAGGGCGTTGGCGGTGGAGCGGCCACGGCGCATGCCGGACATGTCGACCACGTCGTCGTGCAGCAGGGTGGCGGTGTGCAGGAACTCGATGGTCGCCGCCAGCAGGCGCAGGTCGTCGCCTTCGCGGCCCAGGGCCTTGCCGCAGAGCAGCACCAGCAAGGGCCGCAGACGCTTGCCCCCGGCCGACGTGATGTAGTCGCCGATCTTCGATACCAGCGGCACACGCGACGTCAGCTGCTGCTTGATGATCTCATCGACGGCGCTGAAATCTTCGGCCACCGCGCGATAGAAGGTCTGGGGTTGCATCGGTTGCTCCATTGAGGTTGCGCGGCATGCTAGGTCGCGGGTCCCGGTGTGTCAAGGCACGCGGGGCAGGCGGGCGGGGCGAGGCTTGCGTGCCGCTCGCCGGTTGCGTACAATCGCGCACCCTAACTTTCCTGGGCAGCACCTGCCTTACGCAATTGCACCGGGTCGTTCCAGCCCTGTGCAGCCATGCCAGCCAATACTTATCCTATAAAGCGCTGGGTGAGCAGGATTATCGGAGAAATACCATGTCTTACGCAGTAATTGTTACCGGTGGCAAGCAATACAAAGTCGCCGAAGGTGAATACCTGAAGATCGAGAAGCTCGAGATCGCCACTGGCGAATCCGTGACCTTCGATCGCGTTCTGCTGGTTGCCAACGGTGACGACGTCACCATCGGTGCACCCGTTGTCGCCGGTGCCAAGGTCGTTGCCGAAGTCATTTCGCAAGGCCGTCACGACAAGGTTCGCATCATCAAGTTCCGTCGTCGTAAGCACCACATGAAGCGCATGGGCCACCGCCAGTGGTTCACCGAGATCAAAATCACCGGTATTCAGGCTTAATCGCCTCGAACCCTGAATTTTTTGGAGAATTGAACCATGGCACACAAAAAAGCTGGTGGTAGTACCCGTAACGGTCGCGACTCAGAATCGAAACGCCTTGGCGTGAAGATGTACGGCGGCCAGGTCATCAAGGCCGGCAACATCATCGTGCGTCAGCGCGGCACCCAGTTCCACGCCGGCTACGGCGTTGGCATGGGCAAGGATCACACCCTGTTCGCCAAGATCGAAGGCGTGATCAAGTTCGAGAAGAAAGGCGAGTTCAATCGTCGTTACGTGAGCGTCGTCGCGGCCTGATCGCGTTGTCGCTGGAAAAGCCCCGTCACGCGACGGGGCTTTTTCGTTTCTGCGGAGCCTCTTGCAAAGCTGTTTGTATGGGCTGCCGGCGCTGAGTGTGACCACATAGGCCACCACGGTCGTTGACGGGGGTCGCCGCGCTCATTTTTGCAAGAGCCTCATGTTCTTGAGTCATTTCACCTCGTCCACCGACGAGAGGCGGTTTTTATGAAGTTTGTTGACGAAGTATCGATTCGGGTCAAAGCCGGCGACGGCGGTAATGGGTGCATGAGCTTCCGTCGTGAGAAGTTCATCGAGAACGGTGGCCCCAACGGGGGCGACGGTGGTGATGGTGGGTCGGTCTACATGGTCGCCGACGAAAACCTCAACACCCTGGTCGACTACCGTTACACCCGTCACCACGAGGCCCAGCGCGGCTCCAATGGCGGCAGCACCGACTGCACCGGCAAGAAGGGCGAGGACCTGTTCCTGCGCGTGCCGGTCGGCACCACGGTGATCGACGCCACCACCCAGGAAGTGATCGGTGACCTGGTCGCGCCGGGGCAGAAGCTGATGGTCGCCCAAGGCGGCTGGCACGGCCTGGGCAACACCCGCTTCAAGTCCAGCACCAACCGTGCGCCGCGCCAGACCACGCCGGGCAAGCCGGGCGATCAGCGCGACCTGAAGATGGAGCTCAAGGTACTGGCCGACGTCGGCCTGCTGGGCCTGCCCAATGCCGGCAAGAGCACCTTCATCCGGTCGGTCTCGGCCGCCAAGCCGAAGGTCGCCGACTACCCGTTCACCACCCTGGTGCCGAACCTGGGCGTGGTCAGCGTCGACCGTTGGAAGAGCTTCGTCATCGCCGACATTCCGGGCCTGATCGAAGGCGCCTCGGACGGTGCCGGCCTGGGGATCCGCTTCCTCAAGCACCTGGCCCGTACCCGCGTGCTGCTGCACCTGGTGGACCTGGCGCCGCTGGACGAGAGCAGCCCGGCCGACGCCGCCGAAGTCATCGTCAACGAGCTGACCCGCTTCAGCCCGTCGCTGGCCGAGCGCGAGCGCTGGCTGGTGCTGAACAAGACCGACATGCTCATGGACGACGAGCGCGACGAGCGCGTCAAGGACGTGGTCGAGCGTCTGCAGTGGGAAGGCCCGGTCTACGTGATCTCGGCCATCGCCAAGCAGGGCACCGAGCAGCTCAGCCACGACCTGATGCGCTACCTCGAAGACCGTGCTGACCGTCTCGCCAACGACCCGGCCTATGCCGAGGAAATGGCCGAGCTGGACCAGCGCATCGAAGACGAGGCCCGCGCCCAGCTGCAGGCCCTGGACGATGCCCGCACCCTGCGCCGTACGGGCGTGAAGAGCGTGCACGACATCGGCGACGATGACGATTGGGATGACTTCGAAGACGACGAGGACGGTCCGGAAATCATTTACGTGCGCGACTGACCGGTTGCAGTACACTGAACGCCGCGCCTTGGCGCGTGGTGCTCGGTCGAGGTGGGCTGGCCCTGCGGAAGATTTCCGCGAGCGTGGTCCGTTCAAATCCTCCTCCGACACCATGCCCAGGCGCGGCGTTTTGGTATCTACAGATCGACATAGGTTGGAAGAAGATGCGAGACAAGGTGACGGGCGCGCGGCGCTGGGTCGTGAAGATCGGCAGTGCCCTGCTGACCGCCGATGGCAAGGGGCTGGACCGCGGCGCCATGGCCGTCTGGGTCGAACAGATGGTCGCGCTGCGTGAAGCGGGCGTCGAACTGGTGCTGGTGTCCTCCGGGGCCGTGGCTGCCGGCATGAGCCAGCTGGGCTGGACCCAGCGACCGAACGCGATGAACGAGCTGCAGGCTGCCGCCGCGCTGGGCCAGATGCGCCTGGTGCAGGCCTGGGAGTCGAGCTTCGGCGAGCACGGCAAGCACACCGCGCAGATCCTGCTGACCCATGACGACCTGTCCGACCGCAAGCGCTACCTCAATGCGCGCAGCACCTTGCGCACGCTGGTGGAGCTGGGCGTGGTACCGGTGATCAACGAGAACGACACCGTGGTCACCGACGAGATCCGCTTCGGCGACAACGACACCCTGGCGGCGCTGGTGGCCAACCTGGTCGAGGCCGACCTGCTGGTGATCCTCACCGACCGCGACGGCATGTTCACCGCCGACCCGCGGCACAACCCCGATGCCCAGCTGATCCACGAAGCCCGCGCCGACGACCCGAGCCTGGACGCGGTGGCGGGCAGCACGGGCGGCGCCCTGGGCCGCGGCGGCATGCAGACCAAGCTGCGCGCGGCGCGCCTGGCCGCCCGTTCGGGTGCCCACACCCTCATCGTCGGCGGACGGATCGAGCGTGTGCTCGATCGCCTCAAGGCCGGCGAACGCCTGGGCACGTTGCTGTCACCCGAGCGCGGCATGCTCGCCGCGCGCAAGCAGTGGCTCGCCGGGCACTTGCAGACCCGCGGTACCCTGGTGCTCGACGCCGGCGCCGTGCAGGCCCTGCGTCAGGCCAACAAGAGCCTGCTGCCAGTGGGCGTCAAGGGCGTGCAGGGCAGCTTCCGCCGTGGCGAGATGGTGGTGTGCGTCGATCCCGATGGCCAGGAGGTCGCTCGTGGCCTGGCCAACTACAGTGCCGTCGAGGCGCAGAAGATCATCGGGCAGGCGTCGGACGCCATCCAGACGGTGCTCGGCTATGCGGCCGAACCGGAGCTGGTGCACCGCGATAACCTGGTACTGGTCTGAGGAGGCCATCATGTTGAAACCACTGCTTGCCCTGGCGCTGCTGGCCAGCGTGTCGTCGATGGCCGGTGCCGAGGAAATCGGTCAGGTGTCGACGGTGTTCAAGATGGTCGGGCCGAACGACCGGATCGTGGTCGAGGCGTTCGATGACCCCAAGGTGGAGGGGGTGACCTGCTACCTGTCACGGGCCAAGACCGGGGGCGTCAAAGGCGGACTGGGACTGGCCGAGGACCGTGCCGAGGCGTCCATCGCCTGCCGTCAGGTCGGGCCGATCCGTTTCAAGGGTGAGTTGAAGGACGGCGACGAAGTCTTCAAGCAGCGCACCTCGCTGGTGTTCAAGACCATGCAGGTGGTGCGCTTCCTCGACAAGAAGCGCAATACGCTGGTGTACCTGGTCTACAGCGATCGCGTCGTCGAAGGCAGCCCGCAGAACGCCGTGACGGCGATCCCGATCGCGCCATGGCCGCAGCAGTGAGCGTACCGGGCTAGGCCAAGGTAGCGGATTCCACGGCCCCAGCGGGGCCGATGCCGCTCGATGGCGCCGCTTTGCCTACGCGTCAGCGCTGCATCCTCGCCAGCGCTGGAAAGACTGGCAGGCTGCACTGGCTCCTGTGGGAGCTGGCTTGCCAGCGATAGGGCCCCTGCAACCTCCTCAAATCGACAGGACAGCGCTCGACCTGTTGACGAAGCGGCGACGCTACCGCCGCCATCGCGGGCAAGCCCGCTCTCATAGGACATAAAGTATCTTGTTGATTTTAAAAGGAATAATTTGAGGATTTTGTGGGCCCTGCGGGCCCAATCGCGGCCGGCCCGGCGCCCCGGCTGGGGGCGCTCACACAGGTGACCGCGATAGCCTGCAACCCCGCGGTGGGACTACGGGTGTGAGCGGCCCCAGCCGGGGCGCCGGACCGGCCGCGATGGGCCGCAAGGCGGCCTTAAAATCGATTAGCAATGAAGCTTCGGATCCTGCCAGCTATCGCCATGTTCTCTGCGCGACAGCGCGGCGCCAAGGCGGCGGGCGGACTCCCACAGGTGACCGCGAGGGCCTGCAACGCCGTGGTGCGATCGCTCCGAAGCACGGCGCCTTTTCAGGCGCCTGCGTCCCATCAGCTCGGCATCGCCTCCTCTTCGACGTCCCGCACGTCCTCTATCTCGTCCGCCTGCACGTCCAGGCGGCTGATGTACTTCCAGTCCGCCTCGTCGAGGTAGATCCCGTTCGGCCCGCTACCGCCTTCCAGGTCGATCGCCACCCGTGCCGACACCTGTGGCTTCACGCTGGCCAGGATCGGCACGAAGCCCAGTTGCTGGCTGGTCTCGAGCAGGGCCGTCTGGTTGCGCTCGTCGATGTCCGCCGCTTCGTCCAGGTAGTAGGGCAGGCGCACGCGCCCGGCCAGGTCGCGGTCCATCAGGTGCAGCAACAGGTACATGTTGGTCAGCGCCTTGATGGTCATGGTGGTGCCATTCGACGCTGCGCCATCGATGTCGGCATGGATCACCGGCTGGCCGTTGACCTTGGTGATCTCGAAGGCCAGCTCGAACAGGTCCCTGAGCCCCAGCTGGTTGTGGTTGGCGGCGACCAGGCGGGCCAGGTACTCCTTGGCTTCCTCGTTCTTGTGGTCCTGCTCGGCCGTCTGGCTCAGGTCGAACACCGACAGCGTCTCGCCTTCCTCGTACTGGCCGGCGCTGTGGATGATCTGGTCGATGTGCTTGAGCGCTTCCTTGTTCGGTGCCAGCACCACGCGGAAGCTCTGCAGGTTGGACACCTGTCGCTTGTTGATCTCGCGGTTGAACAACGCCAGCTGGTGCTCGAGGCTGTCATAGTCGCTGCGGATGTTGCGCAGGGTCCGGGCAATGTCGGTGACCGCCGCACGGCGGGCCTTGGCCAGGGTCAGCGCCTCGTCGCCGCGGTGGGCGTAGGCGTTGATCAGCAGGGTCAGGCGACGCTCCATGTCGTCCTCGCTGTCGAACTTGGCCACGCCTTTGAGGCGCACCTGCGCGTACAACGCCTCGATCTGGTTGTCGACCCGCTGCAGCCCCTGCCAGCTGTCTTGGTAGTCGTTAAGCAACGGCAGCAGGTTGTCCAGGCTGTCGTCGACCGGCTCCATGAACGGCGTGCCCAGGGGCAGGCCGGCCGGCAGCAGGTGGCGGCGGCGCAGGGCGTCGTCGAGGGTGCGCTGGCGCGCCTCGAGGTCCGCCAGCTGCCGGCCGACCAGTTGCAGCTTGGCCGACAGCTGCTGGACGCGCTCGGTGAAGGCGTCGCTGGAGCGCTTGAGCTCGTCCTGGGCCGCCTCGAGCTGGGCCAGCTGTTCCAGCTTCTGGGCTTCCTCGGCGCCCAGGGTCTGGGCGCGGCGATAGTCTTCCAGGGCCTTCTGCGCATCCAGCACCGCCTGGTACAGGGCTTCGCTCTGGGTCTTGCTGGCGATGCGGTCGGCGCTCACCGACTGCTGGGTCTGCAGCTGGTGCAGTTCTTTTTCCAGACGATCCTTCTGCTCGCGCAGGGCCGCGCGATCGACCAGCGCCCGCAACGCCGGCGGATCGATGTGCGACAGGTCGATCGACAGGCCAGGTGCCTCGAAGCGCTCGCCGTTGAATCCTTCCAGCACGCGCTCGAGAGTCTTGACCCATTGCTCGCCGTCATCCAGCGCAAGGCCTGCCTGGCCCAGCGGCAAACTGAACAAGGCGCCGTTGAACAGGCGCATCAACCGCTCCAGGTCCTGCTGGGAGAATTCCTCCCGCAGGCGGCCATAACTGTTGTTGTCGGCATGGTCGAGCTGCTGGCGGACCGACTTGAGCCGCGCCTGCACATCCTGCACCCGTTGATCCAGGTCCTCGGCACTGAACTGGCGCGATTGCGCCAGGGCGCCGGCCAGTTCGTCGTGGGCATCCTTGGCGGCCAGCAACTGCTGCTCCAGTACCCTGACGTCGTCCACCAGCGCGAAGCGGTGCTTGAGCACGGACAGCTCGCCCAGCCAGCGTTGTATGCCGGTCAGTTCCCGCTCCAGGCGCATCAGCTCCTGGGTGCTGTTGCGCTGGGTGTTCTGCAGGTTGTCCTGCTCGTGCTGGTAGTGCTCGGCCTGGATGACCAGTTCTTCCTTGCGGGCGACGGCATAGTCCTGCCAGGTGCCGAGCAGGTGGTCGAGCAGCGGCGAGAGCCGGTGCAGCTTGCCGCGCAGCACGTCGCGCTGGGCGACACCATTGGCCAGCGACTCGACCAGTGGTCCGGCGACGACCAGGGCGTTGTAGTCCTGCTCCATGCGCCGCACGTCGCGGAACGCTTCTTCGCAGGCGGCGATGTAGTCGATGCTGCCCGAACGCAGGCTGTGCTCGAACGCGTCCAGGAACAGCTGCTTGAGCTTGGCGGCGGTGATCTCGCGCATGTGCAGCAGGTTGATGAACAGCGCGCGGAAGGTCTTGAGGCTGTGCTCGCTGGTCGAGCGCAGCGGGATCAGCGTCAGGTCGAGCGGCACCGAGGTATGCCCGCCCACCAGCAGGCGGCGCAGCTCGTCGGGCTTGAGCTCGTAGGCTTTCAGGCCGTGGCGGTCGAGGTTGGCGAACAGCTCCTTCTGCCGCAGGCAGGTGTCGTCGCGCTGGTAGTGGGCCAGGTCCAGCTCGCCGGCGTAGGCGAAGAACTGGTGGCCGAAACCGCCGCCCGGTCCACGCCCGACCACACCGATCACATGGGGGCCATGGGGCAGGTTGAGCTCGCAGAGGATGTAGCTGGTATCGCTGGCGAAGTAGAAGCGGCGCGACTGCTCCAGGCTGTACTTGCCGAAGCTCATGTCGGACATGCGCGCCAGGATCGGGAACTGCAGCGCATTGATCGAGGCCGACTTGCCCAGGTTGTTGGCGCCGTATACCGACAGCGGTTCCTCCAGCGGGAACACCCCCAGGCTGTAGCCGGCCGTGTTGAGCAGGGCGAAGCGGCGAATCCCGTAGCGTTCCTGGCTCATGGGTAGGCCTCCTGCTGTTCTTCGGCGATGGCACGGGCCAAGGCGTCGTCTTCACTGTCATCGAGGGCGTCGAAGCCGGTCGGTTCGTCGTCCTCGGCCAAAACCTGCGTCGGCAACGGCAGGTCGCTGTGCAGCGTAGCCGCCAGGTCGCGGTCCTGCTGCACCGACAGGCAGACGTCGAGGAAACGGTGCATCGGCGGCAGGAAGCGGTAGAGGCCGCCTTCCTCATGGGCGAAGCCCAGCTGGGTCATGCGCCGCAGGATCTTTTCCTCCAGATCCTCGACGCTCTGGACCTCGGCCTGGACGAACAGGTCGCGGTACTTGTCCAGCAGGGCGGGCAGTTCGTCACGGCCCAGGCTGCCGCCGTCGAGCACGGCGATGGGGTCGCGCCCCTGGTCGGCCAGGTGTTCCACCAGAATGAAGGTCATCAGCGACAGGCGCTGGGCCGTCTTGTTGACGTGGGCGGCGGCCTGTTCCGGGACGAAATAGTAGAAACCGCGGGTGTCGCAGACCAGCTCGAAGCCCAGGGCCTTGAACAGGGTCCGGTAGGCGTCCTGGAACGTCGACAGCTGGGCGTACAGCTCCGGGTCGCGGCGGCTGATGTGGAAGCCTTTGTACAGCTCGCGGAACAGAGGCGCGAGCTGGGACAGTTCGGAAAGATCAAGATGCATGGACAGGGCCTGGCGTGGCGTCGGGCGAAGGCGCGCGACGGGAGGTCAGGGCGAACGAGCGCAGGCTGACCTTGTGTTCATGGGTGAAGTAGTCGCGGCGCTCGAGCCGCTCGCGCTGAAAGCGCTTTTCGCGCGACAGGCGCGAGAACCAGTACAGCAGCTCGTCGGTCTCGCCTTCCGGCTCCTGCTCGAGCAGCCAGCTCATCAGGTCGGGCAGCGGCAGGGCCTGCTCGCAACGGTCGAGCATTTCCTTGACCGTGCGCGGGGCCTTGGCCGGGGCGTCCTTGTCGGTCTTGTGCGCCTTGGGAAAGCGCGCCGGCTTGGGCTCGAAACGCGCCAGGGCATAGACGTAGGCCTCGACCTGGCTGGCGCTGCCGAGAAAGGTGCTCTGCGGCCGGGTGAACAACGGCAGGGCAGCGTGGGGCAGGGCGTCGAGCCCCTTGCGCCGGATCACCGCCAGGGCCAGCGCCGCGCCACGGGTCACGGTGTTGTGCCGGCGGGCTTCCTCGCGCAGGGGCAGCAGCAGCTCGCGGGCATGACGCAGGGTCAGCTGCGCGCTGGTCTGCATCTCCAGGATCCGCGCATGGGTGCGCAGCAGTCGGTCATCGTCGACCAGCTGACCCAGGCGCGCCTGTTCGCTCAGCAGGTGCAGCAGCACCGTCTCGACCTTGCGCACGCCCTGCTCGAAGGCGCCGTCGGCGTTGACCAGCTGGATCATCGGCTCGACGTACTCGTCCCAAGTCGCCAGCACCTCGGCATACCGCTGGCGCAGCGGGATCTGCCGGTCGCGGGTCTTGGCACGCTCGGCCACCGCCACCAGCGCCTGCTCGTCGTTGTCGAGCTTCTTCAGCACGTCGCGCACGCGCATGTCGAGCAGGCGCAATTGCCGGGCCAGGTCATCGCGGTCGCGGGTCTCGAAGGCGTCCTGAATGTGCCCGGCCAAACGTTCGAGGTGACGCAGGTAGGCCTCGATCTCCAGGCACAGGCCCAGCCGGTGCTCGCGGCGCAGGTAGGCCAGGAAGTCATGGATCTGCGCGTTCAGCTCGAAGCGATTGGGGCTTTTCGCCACGGGCACCAGGATGTCCAGACGGATCCACAGGTCCAGCAGGTGAGTGACGTCCTGTGGCGTCACCTCGCCGGGCTGGCGGGCCAGGTGCTGGCGCAGTTCCACCAGGCTCAGGGTGCCCTGGTCGAAGCGGGCGCACAGCGGTTCGAGCAGGGCCCAGTGTTCGGCGAGGGCGCGCAGGACGCGCTTGGGTTCGATCATCGACGGTCGGCTCGCTGCCAGGTCAAAAGCGCCAATTGTACTGTATCGCAGGGGCAGGATTTCACCCCCTGGTCGTTACGGCGGGTTTCCCATCGATCCAGTGCGGCGCGCACGCGGCAACGGCGGTAGAATGGCCGACCGTTCGCTGACCCTGGATGACCCGTGCCGTGCTGACCGAGTCTCGCCGCCGCGCTTATTTGAACGCCATGCAGGTGGTGCACTGGCTGCCGCGCGCCGAACTGCCGTTCGCGGCGCCCTCGCGGCCCGAGCTGCTGATGCCGGTGGCGCCACCGGGCGTGCCCGACAGGCCGAGCGTCGAGCCGGTGCCCCTGTCGGCACCCGGGCCGCGCCCGAGCGCTGCGCCACAGGCCCGCGGCGGCGAGCGGCCGAAGATCGAGATCCCACGGCCTGCCGCGCTCGCCAAGCCGGCGGCGGTAGCGCCTGCCGAGGCCCCCAGCCCCGCGCCGCGTCCAGCGCAGACGCCGCCCCCGCGGTTTGCCCTGCAACTGCTGCGTGCAGGGCGTTGCCTGCTGCTGGTGGAGCTGGCCACCGGCCAGCCGTTCCAGAGTCGCGACCCGTCCTACCTGCTGCTCAAGGACATGCTGCGCGCCGCCGGCCTGTCGGACGCGCCACAGATCATCGGCGAGCCGGTGCGCTGGCCGCTGCTGATGCGCGGCAACCTCGATCAGGGGCCGGAGGCGGCGCAGGATTTCGTCCAGGGATTCATCCAGGCACGCCTCGAAGAGTCGCCCTGCGCATGCCTGTGGCTGATCGGCCTGCCGGCGATCCGGTTCGCCGGCCAGGCCGACGAGCAGGCGTATTACCGTGAACTACCGATCGACGGCTTGGGCGATGCCTGGGCCTTGCCGGGTCTTGAACTGTTGATGGACGAGCCGCAGCGCAAGGCGGACGTCTGGAAAGCCATGCGCCAGCTGATGGCGCGCTGGAACGCAATGAATGAGTGAATCGATCAGTTTCCGCCCGATGACCGAGGCGGATCTGGATGCCGTGCTGAAGATCGAGTATGCCGCGTTCAGCCATCCCTGGACCCGTGGCATCTTTCAGGATGCGCTCAAGTCGTACGAGGTCTGGTTGATGTTCGATGGCCAGCAGCAGGTGGGGCACGGCGTGATCAACGTGATCATCGACGAGGCGCACCTGCTGAACATCACCGTCAAGCCGGAGAACCAGGGGCGCGGGCTCGGCCTGCGCCTGCTCGAGCATCTGATGGCCCGGGCCTGGGCACTGAACGGGCGCGAGTGCTTCCTCGAAGTCCGGGCCAGCAACCAGTCGGCCTATCGCCTGTACGAACGCTATGGCTTCAACGAGATCGGTCGCCGCCGCGACTACTATCCCGCGCCAGGTGGCCGCGAGGATGCGCTGGTGATGGCCTGCACCTTGCTCGAAGCCTGATCCGATGACGCTGCTGCACTGACGAGGCACGACCATGCATGACCTGCAGGAACTGATCGACAACAACGCTCGCTGGGCCGACGCGATCAACGCGCGCGACCCCGAGTTCTTTGCCAAGCTGGCGCGCCAGCAGGCCCCGGAGTTTCTCTGGATCGGCTGCTCCGATGCCCGGGTGCCGGCCAACGAGATCGTCGGCATGCTGCCGGGCGATCTGTTCGTGCACCGCAATGTCGCCAACGTGGTGCTGCACACCGACCTCAACTGCCTGTCGGTGATCCAGTACGCGGTGGACGTGCTCAAGGTCCGGCACATCCTGGTGACCGGTCATTACGGCTGCGGAGGCGTGCGCGCGGCAATGCAGGATCGCCAGTTCGGCCTGATCGATGGCTGGCTGCGCTCGATCCGCGACCTGTACTACGAGAAGCGTGGCGAGCTGGCGGTGCTCGAGGACGAGGAAGCCCGCGTCGACCGCCTGTGCGAGCTGAACGTGATCCGGCAGGTGGCCAACGTGGCGCACACCAGCATCGTCCAGAATGCCTGGCACCGGGGTCAGCCGCTGTCGATCCATGGCTGCATCTACGGCATCAAGGATGGCCGCTGGAAGAGCCTGGACACCACCATCGAAGGGATCGACCAAGTGCCTGCGCAGTACCGGTTGCGACCGGTGGAGGCAGGCACGAAGGCTTGACGTGTCTCGGTCAGGCCTCGCTGTCCACAGGGCGATTGGACGCTAGATCGGCTTGCGCAGATCGCGCAGGCGTCGCGTCATCTCGCCCGTGTTGCACTTGGCCGCCGCCTGCTCGGGCGTGTACGTGCGCACCGTGCGGAAGAACAGCTCGCACGTCTGTTTTCTCTGTGTGACCTGCCAGCGGGTCGAGCAGGCCTCCAGCGTCTGCCTGGCATCGGCCTGGAGATCGCGTCCCATGCCCGCCTGCCAGCAAGCCGCCGTCAGGTCCTGCCCCATCATCTTCAGGCCCGCCACGTCGGCTGCGTCCTGATCGCCGCCATGGCTGTTCTTGTTCGCCGCGTACCAGATCGCACTGGGGTGGTTGGCGCCCAGCACCGGTACGTGTGCACCGGGTTGCGGGCTGATGCTGACCAGGTCCAGCACGCCGACCTTGGGGCCGTACTGCTGCTCGATCCAGGTGTGCACGGGAGCGCCGAAGGCGACCATCGGCAACGGGCTGGCCGCGCTCTGCAGGGTCATCTCGCGGACCATGCGCACCTGGTAGTCCTTGAAGTAGCCGTAGGTGTCCGCCAGGGCGGCACCTGCGCTGGCGGGTGCCGCGATCGGGGCGATGTCGACGATGGTCTGGTACGCCGCCGTCTGGTCGGCCTCCACGCCATTGAAGGTCAACAGCTCGGCCCAGCGGTCGGTTGTGCTGGAGCGCAGGTAGTCCTGGGCCTGGGTCAGCGAATAGTCGGGCGGGAAATGCAGCAGTTCGATGCTGCGGCGATTTTGCAGGGCCATGCCCAGCGGCAGGAACAGGTACCAGTCATAGGACCATTTGCCGTCCTTGTTCAGCCGGGTGGCGCCGTCGTAGGCCAGCTCACCGCTGTCGAGCAGCCTGCGCAGTGGTTCGGCATAGTGGGCGGGCACCTCGCTGAAGGTGGCGTGCAGGTGATCATGGTCACGGCGGACCTTCACCTGGACGTCGGCATAGCCGTCACGGCGCACGCTCTGGGTCAGGTAGTGCTCGACGGTCTGCTCCAGCGTCCAGTCGCGGTAGCAGATCACATGGCAATTGTTGGGAAAGCCGAACAGGCGCGTGACACGCTGGGCATCGCCCAGGTCGATGTGCGCGTCGGCCATGGCCAGGCCGCAGAAGGCGAGGGCGGCGAGGCCCGGTAAAGCGGATTTCTTCATGCTCGATTCCTTGTCAGTGACCATCCGGTTGGGCGGCCGCGCGCATAGTGGGGCAAGGCCTCTTGCGGTGGAAGGAGCAAGAGCGCCACGGGCGATGGCGGCGAGCAAGATCATCGTCCCACGGCACGCATTCGCAGGACACCAAGTAGGGTGCCTTTCTCGCGCGTGGTAGTCCTGTAGTGGGTTGAGCTCAGGCGGCAGCGGAACTAGGCTTGGCAGGCGATGAAACAGAGGGCACCGACCATTCGATGGTGAGCAGCGCAGATCAGGATGTTCAACGATGAATGAATCCCTTGATGACACGATAGTGAATAGCATCGTCGTATGCATTCAGGAGGCTGTAGGCTTTGGAAGAAAGGCATTTGAAAGCTTAAGTTTGATGACGGATGTGGCAAGGGATTTAGGGATCGATGGCGATGACGCCAATGATCTGATGGTCGAGTTTTTTCGAAGGTTTTCTATCGACCTTAATGATTACGATCCTTATCGGTATTTTGTGGGTGAAGGTTATGATGTCTTTGCTTTTAGGCGCGCCAAGGAGAGACGCGGGAATATACCGCTGAGGGTGGGGATGCTGTATTTGGCAGTCCAGGAAAAACGCTGGGACACGTCTGCCTTCGAAAACATAGGATTCAGCGACGCACCCTTATATAAGCGCACAGACGCTCTTCCAATTGATGGCTACACGATAAGTAGCCGGTGACGTTGACCAGGTGTTCGTCCAGAACAGGTCGCGCTAGCGTTGCTCGATCAACGTGTCATTTAAGCGGTAATAGGCCTTCCACAGGTGGGGAAAGGCGAGTTGGGTCGTCAGGGGCGCTGAGTTCTTTATCAGTCCATGGAATCGGGTGTCTGGAACGTTGGCAGCGCACTGTCATGAACGGGGCGTACCAAGCTCGATTCTACGTCAATGCCGATGTGCGCCTTCATGCCAAGGACGTATTGATTGCCCTTCTTCGTCCTGGCGCATTTCAAGACCATGCCATCGTGTGAGCGTGAGCCATGCGTTTTTTCCAGGCAAAAGAAAAGGGCCTACCTTGCGGTAAGCCCTTTTCGGATTTGGTGGCTACACAGGGACTTGAACCCCGGACCCCAGCATTATGAATGCTATGCTCTAACCAACTGAGCTATGTAGCCAATGGCGCGCATTATTCCTTCGTACGGAGCCCGTGTCAACACGCATCTCAAAAAAATTTGCACGGTTTCAACCGCTTAGCAGCCTGGGCGAGGGCCGTCCGACGAGCAGCATGGGATCGGGCACCCTTCAGAGGGGGACAGCCATCGCTGCCCGGGCGCCACACACGCAAGAAAACAGTAGCGATGTTCCGGACCGATTCCCGATAATCCGCTTCCCTACCTGCGCCGGGAATCCACGCCAATGGCCACCAGCAGCACCTCCACCGCCAGCACCGGTACGGCGAATCCCGCCCAGCCGCTGGTGATGCGCATCATCACCTTCTGTGCCCTGGCGCACCTGATCAACGACCTCATTCAGTCGGTGCTCCCGGCGATCTACCCGATGCTCAAAGCCAGCTACGACCTGAGCTTCGCCCAGATCGGCCTGATCACGCTGACGTTCCAGATCACCGCTTCGCTGCTGCAGCCCTGGGTCGGCTTCTACACCGACCGGCGCCCCAACCCCAACCTACTGCCCCTGGGCACGCTGTGCACCCTGGTGGGCATCGTCATGCTGGCCTTCGTCGGCAGTTTCCCCATGATCCTGCTGGCCTCGGCCCTGGTCGGCATCGGTTCCTCGACCTTCCACCCGGAAACCTCGCGCATCGCCCGGCTGGCCTCCGGGGGGCGCTTCGGCCTGGCGCAGTCCAGCTTCCAGGTCGGTGGCAACGCGGGTTCGGCGTTCGGCCCCTTGCTGGCCGCTGCCATCGTGATCCCGTTCGGGCAGACCCACGTGGCCTGGTTCGGCCTGGCCGGGCTGTTCTTCTTCGGCGTGACCCTGCTGCTGCGCCGCTGGTACAAGGATCACCTCAATCAGTTCAAGGCCCGTCAGGGGCAGCAGGCCAGCCATGGTCTGTCGCGCCAGCGGGTCGTGCTCGCCTTGGGCGTGCTCGGGCTGCTGGTGTTCTCCAAGTACTTCTACATGGCCAGCCTGACCAGCTACTACACCTTCTACCTGATCGAGAAGTTCGGCGTGACGGTGGCCAGCTCGCAGTTGCACCTGTTCCTGTTCCTCGGCGCAGTGGCCGCCGGAACCTTCTTCGGCGGGCCGATCGGCGACCGTATCGGGCGCAAGGCGGTGATCTGGTTCTCGATCCTCGGCGTGGCGCCGTTCACCCTGGCATTGCCCTACGCGGACCTGTTCTGGACCACGGTGCTCAGCCTGATCATCGGTTTCATCCTCGCCTCGGCGTTCTCGGCGATCGTGGTCTATGCCCAGGAGCTGGTGCCGGGCAATGTCGGCATGGTCGCCGGGATCTTCTTCGGGCTGATGTTCGGTTTCGGCGGGATCGGCGCGGCGCTGCTGGGCTACCTGGCCGACCTGCGGGGCATCGAGTACGTCTACAGTCTGTGTTCGTTTCTACCGCTGTTCGGCGTGCTGGCGGTATTTCTGCCGTCCACCGGTAAGCGCTGAGCGGTCGATTGACGACGCCAAGGGACTGGCTTAGGGTCCTGCCGGTCGCAGGATCACGGTCGAGCAGGCGCCAGGGCGGCCCGACCTTCAGGAGTGGACATGAACACACGTTTGCTGGCGGGCCTGCTGTTCGCCGTCTCGGTCGTCGGCTTCAGCCTGGGCGCCAGCCTGCCGCTGGTGTCGCTGCGCCTGCTCGATGCCGGCGCCAGTACCCTGCAGATCGGCATCGTCTCGGCGATCCCGGCGGCGGGCATGATGCTGTCGGCCTTTCTGGTCGATGCCTGTTGCCGATACCTGAGCCGCCGGGTCATCTACCTGGGCTGTTTCAGCCTGTGCGCGGCGAGCATCGCCCTGCTGGAGTGGGGCTTCGCCTCCCTCGCCTGGCTGGCGGCCTTGCGTCTGGCGCTCGGGCTCGGCATGGGCATCGCCATCATCCTGGGCGAATCGTGGGTCAACGAACTGAGCCCGGAGCACAACCGTGGCAAGATCATGGCGCTGTACGCCACCAGCTTCACCGGTTTCCAGGTGCTCGGCCCGGCCCTGCTGGCGCTGCTCGGCGCCCATGGCCCCTGGCTGATCGCGATCGTCTCGGTGGCCTACCTGCTGGCGCTGGTGTGCATCGTGTTCACCGTGCCGAACGATCGGGTTCGCCACGAGGGCGACGACACCAGGACCTTCACCCTGGGCGGTTTCCTGCGGGTGGCGCCGGCCTTGTGCATCGGCGTGCTGTTCTTCTCCTTCTTCGACGCCGTGGTGCTGTCGCTGCTGCCGGTGTATGCCACCGGCCTGGGCTTTGCGGTCGGCGTGGCCGCCCTGATGGTCACCGTGGTGTTCGCCGGCGACATGCTGTTCCAGCTGCCGTTGGGCTGGCTGGCCGACCGCGTGGAACGCACGGGTCTACACCTGGCCTGTGGCCTAGTGGTGCTGGCGATCGGCCTGGGCCTGCCGTGGCTGATGCAGGCCCAGGCCCTGCTCTGGCCATTGCTGGTCCTGCTCGGCGCCGTGGCCGGGGGCATCTATACCTTGGCCCTGGTCTTGATCGGGCAGCGCTTCAAGGGCCGCGACCTGGTGACCGCCAATGCCAGCGTCGGTCTGCTCTGGGGAGTGGGCAGCCTGATCGGCCCGTTGGTCAGCGGCATGGCCATGGGCATGGCCTCTCATGGGTTGCCCATGGCCCTGGCCGCGATGGCCGGCCTGTTCGTGTGCGCGGCGTGGCCTGCCTATCGACGGGCCGAAAGGCGCTCGAACCTGGCGAGTGGGGCCGGGGAGGGCAGCGATGCCTGAACACGGCAACGAGCTGACGGCGAACAGGCCCGACGACCATCGCCAGGCCAGCCTGCACCTGGCCGCACAGGATGCCGACTGGGCCCGGCACATCGCCGCCGTCGGCCCCTGCCAGCACCGCGCGACCCTGCACCGCGAGCCCTTCGAAGCCCTGGTCAGGTCGGTGGCGTATCAGCAGCTCCATGCGCGCGCGGCCGAGGCGATTCTCGGTCGGCTGCTGGTCCTGTTTCCCGATGTCGAGTTCCCCAGCGCCGAGGCCTTGCTCGCCATCGACCCCCAGTGCATCCGTGCCTGCGGTTTCTCGGCGCGCAAGCTGGCGACCGTGCAGGCCCTCGCCCAGGCGCGGCTGACAGGGCAGGTGCCGACTCAGCAGGAAGCCAAGGCCTTGACCGACGAGGCCCTGATCACGCGCCTGACCGCCTTGCCGGGCATCGGCCGCTGGACGGTGGAGATGCTGCTGATCTACGGGCTGGGGCGCCTGGACGTGCTGCCGGTCGACGACTACGGTGTGCGCGAGGGCTACCGCCGGCTCAAGGGCCTGAACAAGGCCCCGACCCCGGCGCAGATGCGGGCGCTGGGCCAGGCCTGGAGCCCTCATCGGACCGTGGCGGCCTGGTACCTGTGGCGAGCGTGAGCCCGTGAGCGAGGGCGCAGCGTTCCTCGATTACCGCGCAAGAACCGGAGTGTTCACCCCGCCAGGGCCTGTCAGACTGGCGCCATCCCCCTGTGGAGTACCTGCGCATGTCATCCCCGTCGGCCTACGTCACCGATAGCCAACGCTGGCACGCGATCGTCACCCGCGATCATGCCGCCGCCGGCCAGTTCGTCTATGCCGTGCTCAGCACCGGCATCTTCTGCCTGCCCGGTTGCGCGGCCCGGACACCCCGGCGTGACAACGTGGTGTTCTTCGAGGGTCCCGCTGCCGCCGCCCAGGCAGGTTACCGGGCGTGCCAGCGCTGCTGGTCGAAGCAGGCACGGGCGCAGTGGATCGCCGAGGCCTGCCGGCTGCTCGAGGCCGACGAGGCAGCGCTCGACCTGCAGGCGCTGAGCGAGCGGTTCGGCCTCAGCGCGGGTTACCTGCAACGGTGCTTCAAGGCCGAGACCGGGCTGACGCCCAAAGCCTACGCCGATGCCTGCCGGGCCCGTCGCCTGCAGCAGGCGCTGGCAGCGCGGCAAGGGTCGGTCACCGAGGCCATCCACGCGGCCGGTTACGGCTCCAGCAGTCGCGTCTACGAGCGTGCCCAGCAGCGTCTGGGCATGCGTCCACGGCAGCTTCAGGGTCAAGGTGCGGGCACGACCGTGCGTTTCGCCATTGGCCAGTGCAGCCTGGGCGCCATCCTGGTGGCGCAGAGCGAACGCGGCATCTGCGCCATCTGGCTGGACGACGATGCCGACGTGCTGCTCCGGCAGGTGCAGGACTGCTTCGCCCAGGCCGAGTTGATCGGGGGCGATGCGGGGTTCGAGCAGGTGGTGGCCGAGGTGGTGGGGTTCGTCGAGCAGCCAGCGCTCGGCCTGCAGCTGCCCCTGGACATCCGTGGCACGGCGTTCCAGGAGCGCGTCTGGCAGGCACTGCGTACGCTGCAGGTCGGCGAGCGGGCCAGCTACCGTGACATCGCCACGCGTATCGGCGCCCCCCGTGCCGTACGTGCGGTGGCCAAGGCCTGCGCCGCCAATCGGCTCGCCGTGGTCATTCCCTGTCACCGCGTGGTGCGCAGCGACGGCGCGCTCAGCGGTTATCGCTGGGGGCTGGAACGCAAGCGCGCCTTACTCGAACGTGAAGCCGAGGCACCCTGAGCCGGGCAAGCAGCGTAGAATCGGTCGATCGAATGACGATGGACAGAGAGGACACTTCGATGAGGCGCCTACGCCTTGACCGTTTTTGCGCAGGGTTGCTGGCCCTGCTGTTGTGGGTCGCGTTACCGGCCTGGTCGGCCCCCGAGGCACCGGCACGGGTTGCCAGCGGCGAACTGCCGGTGCTGGCCGAAGACGCCAGCCTGGCCCAGTTGAACGACCGGCTCGACCTGATTCGCCAGGGCGTGTCGAGCAACGCCAACGATGACCTGCTGACCCAGTTGCGTCAGGCGAGCCTGCAAGTGCAGCGCCAGGCCAACGCGCTGGCTGCGCAGCGCACCACCGACATCGCCCGGCTGGACGACCAGCTCAACGTGCTGGGGCCCGTGCAGGCCGACGAAGCCGACACCCTGACGCGCCAGCGCCGCGACCTCACCGCCGCGCGCAAAGGGCTGGTGGCCGAACAGACCCAGGCCACGCAACTGGCCCAGTCGGCGACCGACTTATCGACGCAGATCGTCAACCTGCGCCGCAGCCAGTTCAACTCGCAGGTCAGCAGCCGTGCCGCCAGCCCCTTGAGCCCGGCGTTCTGGTCCAGCCTGATCCGCCCGACCGACGAAGACCTCACGCGCCTGCGCACGTTGCGCAGCGAGGCGGCCGATGCCCTGGCCAGCGCCTGGAGCCCGGAGCACCGGACGCTGTTCATCGTCAGCCTGGTGGCCGCGCTCCTGGTCTGGACCTTGGTACGACGGGTGCTCGAACGCCTGCTCGCGGCCGCCATGCTGCGCTGGATCCCCGAAGGGCGGCTGCGGCGCAGTGCCCTGGCCTTGAGCGTGGCCGTGGCCACGCTGACCACCATCGGCGGCTCGGTCTCGCTGGTGCGCTGGGGCCTGGAAAACAGCGCCACGCTGGGTGACAACACCTCGACGCTGATCGACCACATCCTCACCCTGGTGGTGCTGACCGCCTTCATCGCCGGCCTGGGCCGTGCCATGCTGATGCTGCAGCGGCCGTCCTGGCGCCTGCCGCCGATCCCGGACCCGGTCGCCCGTGCGCTGGCCTGGTTCCCCCAGGTGCTGGCGTTGGTGCTGATGCTGTTGCTGACCCAGGAGCGGATCAACAGCGTGATCGGCACCAGCCTGGCCTTGACGGTGGCCACCAATGGCCTGACCGCGCTGGCCTTGGCGGTCCTGTACGGCGCGGCGCTAATCGGTTACCGGCGTGCCCGCCGTCAGCACCAGTTGCAACGTCCGAGCGGGCTGGCCGGTCTGGTGCCGTTCGTGCTGACTGTCTGGGTGGCGGTGATCGTCGCCGCGCTGCTCACCGGCTACCTGGCGCTGGCCTATTTCCTCGCCACAAAGCTGTTGTGGATCAGCCTCGTGGCCACCTGCGCCTACCTGCTGACCTGCGTCTTCGTCGACCTGTGCGAAACCCTGCTGTCGCCGCGTCATCCAGGCGGGTTGGCACTGGCGTCGGCCCTGGGCCTGGCGCAGCGTCACCAGGCGCAGGCCAGCACGCTGCTCATGGGCGTGGGCAAGACCCTGCTGCTGTTCACCGCGCTGCTCTTCGCCTTCCTGCCGTCGGGCACCAGCCCTGGCGAGCTGGTCATGAGCCTGGCCGAATGGGACGGCAGCGGCGGGCGCATCCTGGGCAACCTGAACCTGGTGCCTGGCGACATCTTCCTGGCCGTGGCGATGTTCTTCATCGGCCTGTTCGCCATTCGGGTGCTCAAACGCTGGCTGGGCGAGCGTCTGTTGCCGGAGACCGAAATGGACGCCGGCATGCGCGCCTCGCTGGTGACGCTGGTCGGCTACCTGGGCTTCCTGTTCCTGGCCAGCCTCGTGATGTCGGTTCTGCACATCAACCTCAGCAGCCTGACCTGGGTGGTCAGCGCGCTGTCGGTGGGGATCGGTTTCGGCCTGCAGGCCATCGTGCAGAACTTCATCTCGGGCCTGATCCTGCTGACCGAGCGCCCGGTGAAGGTCGGCGACTGGGTCAGCCTGGCTGGCGTGGAAGGGGACATCCGGCGGATCAACGTGCGCGCCACCGAGATCCAGATGTCCGACCGCTCGACGGTGATCGTGCCCAACTCGCAGTTCATCTCGCAGAACGTGCGCAACGTGACCATGGCCAACGCCCTGGGCGTGGTCGGCATCACCCTGACGCTGCCGCTGGACACCGACGCCCAGCAGGTGCGCGAGCTGCTGCTCCAGGCCTACGCCGAACACGACGCGATCCTCGATACACCAGCGCCCTCGGTGTCGTTCAAGGACCTTACCAACACGGGGATGGTGCTGGCCGTCAGCGGATACGTGGCCGGGCCACGGGTGGTGGGCGGCACCCGCAGCGACCTGCTGTTCACCATTCTGGGGCGCCTGCGCGAGCAGGGCATCGCCTTGTCGGCGCCGCAGAGCATGGTCTTGCTCAGCGATGGCACGCAGGCCGTCGGGCCGGCGCCTGCACCCACGACGACGCCTGCGCCCACGCAAGGCTGAGTCAGGCGACCCGTACGGGTTTCACGACCGGTGCGGATCGCCAGGTGCCGATTCGGGTTCGGACACGCCGAACAGGCGCTCGGCCACTTGGCGGCCAAGCGCCTCGCCTTCTTCCGTCAGATAGATCGATTTACGCTTGCCTGCCGGCTGGGTGATCAGGCCGCGCTCGTGCAGGCGGTCCATCACGCCCCAGTCGTAGCCTTTCCAACTGCGGCCCCCGTCGAACGAAAACGTCTCCAGCAGGGCCAGGACTGCGTCGTCGATACGTGCTTTGTCGTATTGCATGGCATGCTCCCTGGGTGGTTCGTGCAGGGGGGAGTATAGGGGCAGACTGAGCATCGCCCAAGAAGCGGACAGGCCCATGGGGACAACGCAGGCATGAGCACGTGAGCATTCCCGCCGCAGCCGCGGTCCCATGCCCGCTGCACGCTTGACGCCCGCCCCGGCGAGCCTCACTGTGCGCTACGTGGCGCCCGCAGCGTGAGTCGGCTCGCCAGCGGCAACCTTGATGTGCAGAGAGGACAGACCCTGAAAGACCTTACCCGTGAAGCGCTCGAGCTCGAGGTCGCGCACCTGCGTGCCCTGCTCGAACAGGCGGGAATCGACCCGCAGCACCCCTCGCTCCTGCCCAGCCCTTGTCGTAAAGGCCCGATGGCCTGCATCCGCGATGCCGCCCGGCAGCGCGCGGTGTTCGACAGCGCCATCGACTTCGCCATCGTCCTCACCGACCCCGAGGGCATCATCACCGACTGGAACGCGGGCGCCGAGCAGGTGATGGGCTGGAGCGCCGCGCAGATGCGTGGGCAGCACATCGCCCGCATCTTCACGACCGAGGACCGTACCCAGGGCCAGGTCGAACAGGACATGCAGGTGGCCTTGCAGGAGGGACGCACCAGCGACGAACGCTGGCTTCTGGGCGAGGGCGACCGCCACCTGTGGGGCTCGTGCGAGATGATGCCGCTGCACGACGAGGCCGGTACGCACCTGGGCTTCATGAAGATCCTGCGCGACCGCACCCGCGAGCACCTGGCCGGGCGTGCCATGGCGCAGACCCGCGAGCGCTACCGGCTGGCCGCCAAGGCGACCAACGACGCCATCTGGGACTGGGACCTGGTGGGCAACCACGTGTTGTGGAACGATGCGCTCGAGCAGGCCTACGGGCATCCGCTCGCGCAGATCGAGACCACCGGGCAATGGTGGCTCTCGCAGATCCATCCCGAGGACCGGCAGCGCATCCACGACTCGATCCACGGCGTGATCGATGGCCAGGGCAGCGCCTGGAGCGATGAGTACCGCTTCCGGCGCCAGGACGGCTCCTATGCCGAGATCCTCGACCGTGGCCACGTCATCCGCGATGGCGAAGGCCGGGCCATCCGCATGATCGGCGCGATGCTGGACCTGACCAGCATGCGCCATGCCCAGACCGCCCTGCGCAAGAGCGAGGAGCGTTTTCGCACCGTCGTCGATACCATCGACGCGGCCTTCGCCATCGTCCAGGTCAAGTTCGACAGCGACGACAAACCGATCGACTACCGTTTCATCGAGGTCAACCCCGCCTTCGCCCGTGAGTCCGGCGTGGACCTGCGCGGCAAATGGGTGACCGAGTTCGCGCCGGATCTGGAGCCCTTCTGGTTCGAGACCTACGGTCACGTGGCCAAGACGGGGGAGCCGGCCAACTTCGAAAACTACGCCGAAGCCTTCGGCCGCTGGTTCGACGTGCGTGCCACGCGGGTGGGCGATCCGGCCGAGCGCCAGATCGGGATCGTCTTCAACGACGTCACCGCCCGGCGCAATGCCCAGGAGCGCCTGCGCGCCAGCGAGGCCCTGGCCCGCGAGAACGTCGAGCGTGTGCAACTGGCCCTGGCCGCCGGTGCGATCATCGGCACCTGGCACTGGCATCTGCCGACCGACTGCTTCACCGTCGACGAGGCTTTCGCCATCGCCTTCGGCCTCGATCCGGCCCTGGGCCGCAGTGGCCTCAGCCTGGAGCAGGTGATCACCACGGTGCATCCCGACGATCGCCAGGGCCTGATCGATGCCATCGACGATGCCATCGCACGGGGCGGTGCCTACGCGCATCAGTACCGTGTGCGTCGCGCCGACGGTCACTATTACTGGATCGAGGCCAATGGCCGGGTCGATCATGCCGAGGACGGCACCCCCACGGACTTCCCCGGCGTCTTGATCAACGTGCAGGAGCGCCGTGCCATCGAGGCCGAGCGCGACCGGGCCACCAATGCCCTGCGCGCGCTCAACGACACCCTCGAGCAGCGGGTCGCCGAGCGCACCACGGCCCTGATGCAGGCCGAAGAAAAGCTGCGCCAGTCGCAGAAGATGGAGGCTGTCGGGCAGTTGACCGGCGGGCTGGCCCACGACTTCAACAACCTGCTGGCGGGCATTTCCGGCTCCCTGGAGCTGATCGGCGCGCGAATCGCCAAGGGCCGCGCCAACGAGGTGGACCGTTACCTGCACGCGGCCCAGGGCGCCGTGAAGCGTGCCGCCTCGCTGACCCACCGCCTGCTGGCCTTCTCCCGACGGCAGACCCTCGATCCACGACCCACCGACGTGAACATCCTGGTGGCGGGCATGAGCGAGCTGATCCAGCGTTCGGTAGGGCCGGGGATCCAGGTCGAGACCGCGCCGACGGCCGGGCTGTGGCCGGCCCGGGTCGATGCCAGCCAGCTGGAAAACGCCTTGCTCAACTTGGCGATCAACGCCCGCGACGCCATGCCCGAGGGCGGGCGCATCATCATCGAGACCAGCAATCGGCGCATTGGGGACGAGCTGGCCATGGCCCTCGACCTGGCCAGCGGGCACTACCTGTGCCTGTCGGTGGCGGACACCGGCACGGGCATGAGCGAGGACGTCATCGCCAAGGCCTTCGACCCGTTCTTCACCACCAAGCCGCTGGGGCAGGGGACGGGCCTGGGGTTGTCGATGATCTACGGCTTCGCCAAGCAGTCCGGCGGTCAGGTACGCATCCACTCCCTGGTCGGTCAGGGGACGACGGTGTCGATCTACCTGCCGCGTTATCTGGGCGACGTGGTGCGCGACGAAGATCAGGACGGCGATTTCCCGGCCGCGTCCACCGAGTCGGGCGAGACCATTCTGGTGGTGGACGACGAGCCGACCGTGCGCATGCTGCTCACCGACGTGCTGGGCGATCTGGGCTACACCGTGCTCGAAGCCGGCGACAGTCTGTCAGGGCTGCAGCTGCTGCGCTCGGACCTGCACATCGACCTGCTGGTCACCGACGTCGGGCTGCCCGGCGGCATGAACGGACGGCAACTGGCCGACGCCGGGCGTGAGCTTCGGCCTGGCATGCGCACGCTGTTCATTACCGGCTATGCCGAAAGCGCGGCGCTCGCCGACAACGATCTCGGCCCCGGCATGCAGGTGCTGACCAAGCCGTTCGCGGTGGATGCCCTGGCCATGCGGGTCAAGGAACTGATGAGCCATTGACCCGGCGTCGGGCGCCTGCATGGCGCCCGGATCAGGCGTTGACCCTGAAGCGATCCACTTCCCGGCGCAGCTGCGCGGCCAGCCCTTCGAGTTCCTTGGCCGTCGCGGCCAGATCGTTGGCCACCTCGTGCTGCTGCCCGTTGGCCTGGGCGATGCTCTGCAGGTTGCGACTGAGCACGGTCGCCGTGCTGCTCTGCTCCTGGGTGGCGGTGTTGATCAAGGCGAACTGCTCTCCGGCGGCGCGGCTCTGTTCGTCGATCTGGGCCAGTGACTGGGCGACCTGGTCGTTGCGAGCCAGGCCTTCGTGCATCAGCTGATTGCCGTGCGCCAAGGTACCGATCGCCTGTTCGGTCTGCTGCTGGATGCTGGCGATCATGCCTGAAATCTCGTCGGTCGCCTGCCGCGTGCGCCCGGCCAGGTTACGGACCTCATCGGCCACCACGGCGAAACCACGGCCCTGCTCACCCGCACGGGCGGCTTCGATGGCCGCGTTGAGCGCCAGCAGGTTGGTCTGGTCGGCGATGGCAGTGATCACCCCGACGATGCCACCGATCTCCTGGGAGCGCGCACCCAGCGTATCCATTGCCGCCGCCGTGCCACCCAGGGCTTCGGCGATCTGCCGCAGCGAGGTCGAGGCTTCGTCCATGGCGCTGCGTCCGACGCGGGTCTGCTGGGCGTTGTCCCGCGCGGTACGTTCAGTGCCCGCCATGTTGTCGGCGATGTCCAGGGACGTGGCGCTGAACTCCTCCACGGCGCCTGCCATGCTGGTGATCTCGCCCGACTGCCGCTCCATGCCATCGCACGCCGCGGCAGAGAGGCCGGCCAAGGCATGGGCCCGCTCGCTGACCTGCCCGGACGCCTGGCGAATGTGCTCGACCATGGTGGTCAGGGCATCGGCCATCTGGTTGAAGCTGCCGGCCAGTTGCCCGATCTCGTCCTGGCTGGTCACCGGCAAGCGTGCGCCGAGATCACCCGCCCCCAGCGCCTGGGCCTGGGTCACCAGCCCGGCCAGTGGCCGCAGCTTGCGTCGCAACAGCCAGAGCGTGGCGGCGATGGCGAGCGCCATGGCCAGCAGGCTGCCGATGGCCAGGCGCAGGCCGACGCTCCAGGTCACTTCCTCCAGCTCCGCCTCGGGCATGCTCGCGACCACCGTCCAGGGGCCTTCGGCGAAGGGCGTGGTGACACTGAACAGGGTGCGCTGGCCGTCCTGCCAGAAGCGTCCCGGCTGGCTGGCCGTACCCGCGAACGCCTGGCTGGCGGCCGCCGTGTCGCTCACCTCGGCCGGGGCGACCAGCCAGGTGCCGTGCTCGTCGAGCAAGGCCAAAGAGCCGGTCTGACCGATACGGAACCGCGTCAGGTTGGCGAACTGGGTGTTCTGCGCGTCGGTGTAATCGAAACCGACGAACAGGACGGCGATGACCTGACCGCTGCCATCGCGCACAGGAACGTAACGGGTCATGTAGTTGCGCTCGAACAGCACGGCGCGGCCGACATAGGGCTGGCCTGACAACAGGCGCGCATAGGCAGGGTGCTGACGGTCGAGCCGGGTGCCCAGGGCACGGCTGCCATCCTGTTTGGTCAGCGACGTGCTGATGCGCACGAAATCATCGCCACTGCGCACGAACACGGTGGCCACGCCCGCCGTCATGTCCTTGAAGTCGTCGACCTGCTGCACGTCGTTGTTCAGCAACCGATCGTTCAGGTAGAGCGCGGGCGTGGCTTCCCCGGCCACAGCCACCGTCTCGCCGCCCCGCAAGGCCAGGCCCGTGGCGAAGCGCCGCTCGAACAATCCGCTCAGGCGCTGGGTATTGTCCTTGAGCGAGCCATGGAAGGTATCGAGCTGGTCGGCCAGCAGGCGTGCTTCGCTGAGCAAGTGCTCCTGGCGGGTCTCGAGGTTGGCATCGTTCAACGCATGCAAGGCGAAGAGGGTGCTGCCGGTGATCACGACGGCCAGCACGGCGGCGAGGGCGACGCCGAGCTGGGAGGCGATGTGGGTACGGGGGCTGGGCATGCAAGGCTCCTGGCGAAAGGGCAGAGTGACCGGACTGTGTCGAGCGGTCTTTTCTTGTCCAGGCCGTCCATGTCCAGTTCTGGGGCGCTGGTGTTACTGGATCGACATCGGGTGGGATTTCTTGAGCGGGGCAGGATATGCGGCACGTGACCAGGCAGAGCGCGAAGCGCTTCGCGACGTGACCCGTAGTGTCAAGGTGCGAGGTGATCGCCCAATGAAAAGGCCCCCCGATCGGAGATCGTGGGGGCCTTCATGTGGCGAGCCGCACGGAGGCGGCTGCCGTCAGACGTTGAAGCGGAAGTGCATCACATCACCGTCCTTGACGATGTAATCCTTGCCTTCCAAACGCCACTTGCCCGCTTCCTTGGCGCCGCTTTCACCCTTGTACTGGATGAAGTCGTCATAGGCGACCACTTCGGCGCGGATGAAGCCTTTCTCGAAGTCGGTGTGAATGACGCCGGCCGCCTGGGGGGCGGTGGCACCGATGCGCACGGTCCAGGCACGGACTTCCTGCACGCCGGCGGTGAAGTAGGTCTGCAGGTTGAGCAGGCCGTACCCAGCGCGGATCACACGGTTCAGGCCAGGTTCTTCGAGGCCCAGGGCTTCGAGGAACATGTCTTTCTCTTCGCCTTCGTCGAGTTCGGCGATCTCGGCTTCGATCTTGTTGCACACCGGCACCACGACCGCGCCTTCTTCCTCGGCGATGGCCTTGACCACGTCCAGGTGCGGGTTGTTCTCGAAGCCGTCTTCGGCCACGTTGGCGATGTACATGACCGGCTTGCTGGTCAGCAGGTGGAAGCCGCGGATGACGGCCTTCTCGTCGGCGCCCATGTCCTTCATCAGGCTGCGCGCAGGCTTGCCTTCGGTGAAGTGGGGGATGAGCTTTTCGAGGATGGCTTTCTGCGCCAGGGCTTCCTTGTCACCGCCCTTGGCATTGCGGGTGACTTTCTGCAACTGCTTCTCGCAGCTGTCGAGGTCGGCGAAGATCAGCTCGAGGTCGATGATCTCGATGTCGCGTTTGGGGTCGACGCTGTTGGAGACGTGAATCACGTTCTCGTCTTCGAAGCAGCGCACCACGTGGGCGATGGCGTCGGTCTCACGGATGTTGGCCAAGAACTTGTTGCCCAGGCCTTCACCTTTGGACGCACCGGCCACCAGGCCGGCGATGTCGACGAATTCCATGGTGGTCGGCAGCACACGGTTGGGCTTGACGATGGCCGCCAGGGCATCCAGGCGGGCATCGGGCATCGGCACGATGCCGCTGTTCGGCTCGATGGTGCAGAAGGGGAAGTTTTCCGCCGCAATGCCCGACTTGGTCAGGGCATTGAACAGGGTGGATTTGCCCACGTTGGGCAGGCCGACGATGCCGCAGTTGAAACCCATGGGTATTCCCCTCTTGGTGAATTCAGGCCTTCTGGCTGTGCAGTTCGCGCATGGCCTTGGCGAAATCGCCGGCCAGGACGTCCGGCAGCACGCCGAGGGCAAAATCGATGCTGGCGTCGAGCTTGTCCTGTTCGGCGCGTGGCGCACGACCCAGGACGAAGTTGGACACCAGCTTGGCGTCACCCGGGTGGCCGATGCCGAGCCGCAGGCGGTGGAAGTCGTTCTGGTTGCCGAGCTGGGCGATGATGTCGCGCAGCCCGTTGTGCCCGCCGTGCCCGCCGCCGCGCTTGAGCTTGGCGACGCCGGGAAGCAGGTCGAGTTCGTCGTGGGCCACCAGGATCGCTTCCGGCTTGATGCGGAAGAAATTCGCCAAGGCCGCCACGGACTGGCCGCTACGGTTCATGTAGGTGGTGGGGATCAACAGACGAATGTCTTGGCCTTGATGGCTGAATTTAGCCGTCAGGCCGAAATACTTGCGGTCAGCGGTCAAGGTGACGCGCTGGGCGCTGGCAATGCGTTCAACGAAAAGAGCCCCTGCGTTATGCCGGGTCTGTTCGTATTCGGGGCCGGGGTTACCCAGGCCGACGATCAACTGGATGGCGGTCACGTCAGGGGCTCTTCCTTGGAGTTGGTGGGTCACCGTGCGCAAGGCAGGGTGACCCGGTCAACGCCGGCGTGCGAGTGATTACTCGGCAGCGCCTTCTGCTTCGTCTGCGGCTTCGACGCGTGGCGCGTGAACGTTGGCAACAGCCTTGTCGTCGCCGTGGGCCAGGGCCACGAACTCGACGCCCTGAGGAGCCTTGAGGTCCGACAGGTGGATGATGGTGCCGATTTCAGCGTTGCCCAGGTCCACTTCGATGAACTCAGGCAGGTCTTTGGCTTCGCAGGAGACTTCGATTTCGTTCTCGGTGTGCGAGATTTCGCCGCCTTTCTTGACCGGTGCTTCTTCGTTGATGAAGTGAACCGGAACCTTGGCGGTCAGCTTCTGGCCAGCGACGACGCGAACGAAGTCGGCGTGCATGATGAAGCCCTTGGACGGGTGACGCTGCATCGCCTTGACGATGACGTTCTGCTTGGCGCCGTCGACGTTCAGTTCGATCACGTGGCTGAAGGCCGCTTCGTTTTCGAACAGCTTGGCGATTTCCTTGGCCACGACGGTCAGGGATTCGGCTTCTTTGTTACCACCGTAGACAACGGCAGGGACGTTGGCGGCGTGACGCAGGCGGCGGCTCGCACCTTTCCCCAGGTCAGTACGCGCTTGGGCGTTCAGGATGAAATCGGTCATGTTGTTTCTCCAAATGAGCCTTCCGGGGGTGCTTGCGACCAGCACGTGACCGGAGAGGGCAAAAAAGCCCCGCCCCGGCGCGAACGTCGGGGCGGGGCGTATGTATCAGCGTGACGTCCGCGTTAGCGGAACATCGCGCTGATCGATTCTTCGTTGCTGATGCGGCGGACCGCCTCGGCAACCACCGGCGCGATATCCAGCTGGCGGATACGGTCGCAGGCTTGAGCAGCGGCCGACAGCGGGATGGTGTTGGTCACCACCAGCTCGTCGAGCACGGACTTCTCGATGTTCTCGATCGCGCGACCCGACAGGACAGGGTGCGTGCAGTAGGCATAGACCCGTGCGGCGCCATGTTCTTTCAGGGCCTTGGCCGCGTGGCACAGGGTGCCGGCGGTGTCGACCATGTCGTCTACCAGGATGCAGGTGCGTCCTTCGACGTCGCCGATGATGTGCATCACTTCGGAGTGATTGGCCTTTTCACGGCGCTTGTCGATGATACCCAGGTCGACGCCCAGGGACTTGGCGACAGCGCGTGCACGCACGACGCCACCGATGTCCGGGGACACGATCATGAGGTTCTCGAAGCGCTGGTCTTCGATGTCGTCGACCAGTACGGGCGAGCCGTAGATGTTGTCGACGGGGATATCGAAGAAGCCTTGGATCTGGTCTGCGTGCAGGTCGACGGTGAGTACACGGTCGATACCCACGACCGTGAGCATGTCAGCGACCACTTTGGCACTGATGGCAACACGAGCCGAACGCGGACGGCGGTCCTGGCGGGCGTATCCGAAGTAGGGAATCACGGCGGTGATTCGGGAGGCTGAGGAGCGGCGGAAGGCATCAGCCATCACGACCAGTTCCATCAGGTTATCGTTGGTTGGCGCGCACGTAGGCTGAATGATGAAGACATCCTTACCGCGGACGTTTTCATTGATTTCAGTGCTGATTTCGCCGTCGGAGAACTTGCCGACAGAAACATCACCCAGAGGGATGTGCAGCTGACGTACGACACGCCGAGCCAGATCGGGGTTGGCATTCCCCGTAAAGACCATCATCTTGGACACGCGCAGTACCTGAAGGCTGAGGGTATACCTGGATGAGTATAAGGAAAATGGCAGGGGCGGCTGGATTCGAACCAACGCATGGCAGGATCAAAACCTGCTGCCTTACCGCTTGGCGACGCCCCTGTATCTGTTGCTTTCGAGTGCGATACTCGATACCTAGAGCAGGCTTTGAAGCGTTCGGTGCAACATCGAAACGTTGCTGCCCTTGGCGACGAACCCTGTTTGGGTCTCTGAAAGGAGGGCCAGAACTCTATCAGCTTCGGCTTTGCTTGGGAAGGACCCAAACACGCAACTTCCAGTCCCGGTGAGTCGAGCCTCAGTGTACTTACCCAGGTCATTCAGTGCTTCGCGAATGGCTGGATAACTGTGCTCTACCACAAGTTGGCAGTCATTTCGACTGTTTCCCTCGGGAACGGGGCGCATCTTAAGGGGGAGGGAATCACGTGTCAACTGCGGATGTGAAAAAATTTCCGCAGTGCTGACAGACACTTGCGGCACCAGCACCACATACCAGGGCTCGGCAGGATCGACCGGGGTCAGCCGCTCGCCGACCCCTTGGGCGAACGCCGCGTGCCCGCGCACGAACACCGGCACGTCGGCGCCCAGTGTCAGCCCCAGTCCGGCCAGGCGATCGTGGCTCCAGCCCAGTTGCCAGAGGTGGTCGAGCGCCAGCAGGGTGGTCGCGGCGTCCGAGCTGCCGCCGCCGATGCCGCCGCCCATGGGCAGGACCTTGTCCAGCCAGATGTCCGCGCCCAGCGTGCAACCCGACGCCTGCTGCAGGGCGCGCGCGGCGCGCACGATCAGGTTGCTGTCGTGGGCCACCGAGGCCAGGGTGTCGTGCAGGCGGATCTCACCGTCCTGGCGGACCTCGAAGCTCAGCTGGTCGGCGTGCTCGAGAAACTGGAACACGGTTTCCAGCTCATGGTAGCCATCGGCCCGGCGGCCAAGGATGTGCAGCCACAGGTTGAGCTTGGCCGGGGCGGGCAAGGTCAGACGCGCCATGGATCAGTGCCCCAGCTGGCGCGGTTGCCAGTCCTTGATCACCAGCGTGACGTCCAGGTCCTGGCCATGCAGCTTGATGCGCTCGGGCACGGTGAAGCCGTTCTGCTCGGTGTAGCTCAGGTACTGCACTTGCCAGCCGTCCTGGTTCAGGCTCGCCAGGTGGCTGTCGCCATCGAGCGTCAGCTGGCTCTTGCTGTCCGGTGCCGGCAGGCCGCGGACCCACCAGACCAAATTGGAGACTGGCAGCTTCCAGCCCAGCTGTTCTTCCAGCAGGGCCTCGGGGGAGGGCGATTCGTAGCGGCCCTGGTTGGCGACTTCCAGCACCACGCCGCCCGGGCGACCGGTCAGGCGCGCTGCGCCGCGACCGAGCGGGCCGGACAGACGAATGTCGTAGTAGTCCTGGCGTTGCAGCCAGAACAAGGTGCCGCTGCCCGAGTCCTTCGGGGCGCGGATGCCGATCTTGCCGTTGATCTGCCAGCCGTCGAGGTTCGACAGCTGCTGTTTGTGGGCTTGCCACTGCTGTGGATTGCCGTGCCCTTGCAGGGCCTCGCGCGAACCGGTGCCGGCACAGCCGGCGAGCAGGGCGATCAGGAAGAAGGTGGTGCAGTGGCGCAGCATGGACATGGTCAAAGGCTCTCGGATCCGGTCAGGCGCAGGACGGTCTTGCGCAGGAGGGGGCTGTCGGGCTGGGCGGCGAAGCCCTTGGCCCAGAACTGGCGCGCTTCGCGGCGCTTGCCATTGGCCCACAGCACCTCGCCCAGGTGGGCCGCGACTTCGGGGTCGGGGAATTGCTGGAAGGCCTGGCGCAGCAGGCGTTCGGCCTCGTCCAGGTGACCCAGGCGGTAATTCACCCAGCCCAGGCTGTCGAGCACGGCCGGATCGTCCGGGGTCAGCTGGTGGGCCTGCTCGATCAGCGCCTTGGCTTCGGCATAGCGGGTGGTACGGTCGGCCAGGGTGTAGCCCAGGGCGTTCAAGGCCATGGCGTTCTGTGGCTCGCGGGCCAGGATGGCGCGCAGGTCGCGCTCCAGGCGCGGGATGTCGCCGCGTTTTTCGGCCAGCATGGCATGGCTGTAGAGCAGGTTCAGGTCGTCCGGGTAATGCGTGAGGGCCTGGGTCAGCACGGCCTCGGCCTGGGCGTCCTTGCCGTCGTTGCTGAAGGCCTCGGCCTCCACCAGGTACAGCTGCACCGCCAGGTCCGGCTGGGCCTCGCGCGCCTGGTCGAGCAGGCGCGAGGCTTCCTTGTCGCGGCCCTGGGTGATCATGATGGCCGCCTGGCGCAGGCGGGCGGCGAGGTACTGCTCGCCCGGACCGACCAGGGCGTATTCACGCAGGGCGCCGATGGCGTCGCCCCGGTCTTCGCGGATGCGGCCCAGGTTGAGGTGGGCGGCATCGACGTTGCTGTCGCGGTCGATCAATTCTTGCAGGTAGCCTTCGGCCTCCTGCCAGTCCTGGGTCTCGATGCTCACCAGCGCCAGGGAATAACGTAGTTCGTCGTCGTCCGGGTACTGCTGCAGCAGGCTGGCGAACTCGGCCTTCGCTTCGGCCAGGCGGTCCTGTTCGACCAGAGTGCGCGCATAGGTCAGGCGCAGGCGCTTGTCGTCGGGGTTCTCGCGGATCGCCTTCTGCAGCAGGGGCAGTGCCTCGGGCCCGCGATCGAGCGCCTGCAGCAGCCGGGTGCGCAGCAACAGCGGGGCGATGTCGTCGCCCTGGGCCGGGTGCGCCTCGAGCAGGTCGAGGGCTTCCTGGGTCTTGCCGTCCTGGTTCAGCAGCAGGGCCTTGCCGAACAGCAACTGGCCGTTGTCGGGGTGCTTGACCAGCAGCCGGTCGAAACTCTTGAGCAGGCCGTCGCGGGTGGCCTGGTCGGTCTCGGCCGCCGACAAGGCGAGAAAATCGAAATGCGTGTCGCCCTGGCCCTGCAGCACGCGTTCCATGTACGTCATGGCATCGTCGTAGCGCCCGGCACGGGCCAGCTGGATGGCCGCGGCGCGTTGGGCGTCCAGGCTGTCGGGGGCATGCCGCGCCCAGATCAAGGCGGTGTCCAGCGCCGGCTGATCGGCGCCCAGGTACTCGGCGATGCGGTAGGCCCGCTCGGAGACGGCTGGGTCCTGGGTCTTCTCGGCCTGGTCGACGTAGTTGTCCAGCGCGATGTCGAAGCGGTTGCGCTGACCGGCCAGTTCGGCCACCAGCAGGCTGTACAGCGTGTCGGGCGCGAAGGAGCCGTACACCACCGGCTTGGCCGGTTCGGCAGGCGCCGCCTCGGGCGCGGGCGCAGCGGTCTGCGGCGTCTGCGACGGCAGGCTCTGGCAGCCCTGGAGCAGGGCGAAGGCGAGTAGCAGGGCGTGGGGTCTGGTCATAGAAGAGGCTTTGGAGGGCTCACCGGCAGTCGTGGCAATCATGACACAAGCGCTGGGGCAAACCCACCTGCGATGGCCAAGGTCTATTGAGACAATAGTGAACGGTGGTTGTTCTGGAACCTGCGAAGTAGGACAATTATCGGCTTCCTGTCATCACCAGCGATTTTGCATGGCCTTTCTCGCACTTGGCATCAACCACAAGACCGCTTCGGTGGACGTCCGCGAGCGCGTGGCGTTCACGCCCGAGCAGTTGGTCGATGCCCTGCAGCAACTGTGTCGCCTGACCGCCAGCCGTGAAGCCGCGATCCTCTCGACCTGCAACCGCAGCGAGCTGTACCTGGAGCAGGAGCACCTGTCGGCCGACGACGTGCTGCTGTGGCTGGCCGACTACCACCGCCTGAGCCTGGACGAGCTGCGCGCCAGTGCCTACGTGCACGAAGAGCACGATGCCGTGCGCCACATGATGCGCGTGGCCTCGGGCCTCGACTCGCTGGTGCTGGGCGAGCCGCAGATCCTCGGCCAGATGAAGTCGGCCTATGCCGTGGCGCGCGAAGCCGGTACCGTCGGCCCGCTGCTGGGTCGGCTGTTCCAGGCCACGTTCAGCGCCGCCAAGCAGGTGCGCACCGACACCGCGATCGGCGAAAACCCGGTCTCGGTGGCCTTCGCCGCCGTCAGCCTGGCCCGGCAGATCTTCAGCGACCTGGGTCGCAGCCAGGCGCTGTTGATCGGCGCCGGCGAAACCATCACCCTGGTCGCCCGTCACCTGCACGAGCAGGGCGTGCGTCGGATCGTGGTGGCCAACCGGACCCTCGAGCGCGCCAGCCTGCTGGCCGAGCAGTTCGGTGCCCATGCCGTCCTGCTCGCCGACATCCCCCAGGAGCTGGCCAACAGCGACATCGTGATCAGCTCCACAGCCAGCCAGTTGCCGATCCTCGGCAAGGGCGCGGTGGAAAGCGCGCTCAAGCAACGGCGGCACAAGCCGATCTTCATGGTCGACATCGCCGTGCCCCGCGACATCGAGCCGGAGGTCGGCGAACTCGAAGACGTCTACCTGTATACCGTCGACGACCTGCACGACGTGGTGGCGGAAAACCTCAAGAGCCGCCAGGGCGCGGCACAGGCGGCCGAAGAGCTGGTCGGCGCCGGTGCCGAGGACTTCATGGTGCGCCTGCGCGAGCTGGCGGCCGTGGACGTGCTCAAGGCCTACCGGCAGCAGAGCGAGCGCCTGCGTGACGAAGAGCTGCAGAAGGCCCAGCGAGCGCTGGCCAACGGCGGCAGCCCGGAAGAGGTGCTGGCCCAGCTCGCCCGGGGGCTGACCAACAAGCTGCTGCACGCGCCGAGCGTGCAATTGAAGAAGCTGTCCGCCGAAGGTCGCGTCGATGCGCTGGCCATGGCTCAGGAATTGTTTGCCCTCAACGAAGGCCCCACGGACAAGACTCCGCAATGAAAGCGTCGCTGCTCAATAAACTGGACACGCTCCAGGACCGTTTCGAAGAACTGACCGCCCTGCTGGGCGATGCGCAGACGATCGCCGACCAGGCACGCTTCCGGACCTATTCGCGCGAATACGCCGAGGTCGAGCCGGTGATCGCCGCCTACCGCCAATGGTGCAAGGTGCAGGACGACCTCAAGGGCGCCGAGGCACTGCTCAAGGACAGCGATCCGGACCTGCGTGAAATGGCCGTCGAGGAGGTCAGCGAGGCCAAGCAGCAGTTGCAGGCGCTCGAAGGCGGCCTGCAGCGCATGCTGTTGCCCAAGGACCCCAACGACGGGCGCAACGTGTTCCTGGAGATTCGCGCCGGCACCGGTGGGGACGAGGCGGCGATCTTCTCCGGCGACCTGTTCCGCATGTATTCGCGGTACGCCGAAAAGCGCGGCTGGCGCCTGGAGATCCTCTCGGAAAACGAGGGCGAGCACGGCGGCTACAAGGAGATCATCGCCCGGGTCGAAGGCGACAGCGTCTACGCCAAGCTCAAGTTCGAGTCCGGCGCGCACCGCGTGCAGCGCGTCCCGGAAACCGAATCCCAGGGGCGCATCCATACCTCGGCGTGCACCGTCGCGGTACTGCCCGAGCCCGATGAGCAGGCCGCGATCGAGATCAACTCGGCCGACCTGCGGGTGGACACCTACCGTGCCTCCGGCGCCGGGGGCCAGCACGTCAACAAGACCGACTCGGCGATCCGCATCACCCACTTGCCCACCGGCATCGTGGTCGAGTGCCAGGAAGAGCGTTCGCAGCACAAGAACCGCGCCCGTGCCATGGCCTGGCTGTCGGCCAAGCTCAACGACATGCAGACCAGCGCCGCGCAGAACGCCATGGCCAGCGAGCGCAAGCTGCTGGTCGGCTCGGGCGACCGCTCCGAGCGCATCCGCACCTACAACTACCCACAGGGGCGGGTGACCGATCATCGGGTCAACCTGACCCTGTATTCGCTCGACGAGATCCTGGCCGGCGGCGTCGATGCCGTGATCGAGCCGCTGTTGGCCGAATACCAGGCCGATCAACTGGCCGCCCTGGGGGACTGAATGACCATCATCGCCAGCCTGCTGCGCGGCGCGCAGTTGCCGGACTCGCCCACCGAACGCCTGGACGCCGAGCTGCTGCTCGCCCATGCCCTGGGCAAGTCGCGCAGCTACCTGCACACCTGGCCCGAGCGCATCGTGCCCAGCGAGGCGGCGCAGGCCTTTGCCGACTACCTGGCGCGTCGCCGGGCCGGCGAACCCATCGCTTATATCCTCGGGCAGCAAGGGTTCTGGAAACTGGACCTGGAAGTCGCGCCCCATACGTTGATCCCTCGCCCGGAAACCGAGCTGCTGGTCGAAGCCGCGCTGCAGCGCCTGCCCGCAGGTCCGGCACGCGTGCTGGACCTGGGCACGGGCACCGGCGCCATCGCCCTGGCCCTGGCCAGCGAGCGCCCCGCCTGGCAAGTCATGGCCGTGGACCGTGTTGAGGCGGCCGTAGCCCTGGCCGAGCGCAACCGTCAGCGACTGCGCCTGGACAATGTCCATATCCTGGCCAGCCACTGGTTCGAGGCGCTGGCCGACCAGTGCTTCGACGTGATCCTGAGCAATCCGCCCTACATCGCCAGCGCCGATCCGCACCTGGCCGCGGGCGACGTACGCTTTGAGCCCAGCAGTGCCCTGGTCGCCGGCCCCGATGGCCTGGACGACCTGCGCACGATCATCACCCAGGCCCCGGCGCACCTGTCCCCTGGCGGGTGGCTGCTGCTCGAGCATGGCTTCGATCAGGCCGAAGCGGTCCGTGAGCTGTTGGTGCGCCAAGGCTTCGGCGATGTTGCCAGCGTGGCCGATCTGGCCGGGCATCCGCGTATCAGCCTGGGCCGCCTGCCATGCTGAGCGACCAGGCGCTGCTGCGCTACAGCCGCCAGATCCTGCTGCCGCAGGTCGACATCGAAGGTCAGTTGCGCCTGCAGCGCAGCCGTGTCCTGATCGTCGGTCTGGGTGGGCTGGGGTCGCCGGTCGCGCTGTACCTGGCAGGCGCCGGCGTCGGCGAGCTGCACCTGGCCGACTTCGACGAGGTGGACGTGACCAACCTGCAGCGCCAGATCCTGCATGACACGGTCAGCGTCGGCGCGAGCAAGGTCGATTCCGCGCTCCAGCGCCTGAGCGCGCTCAACCCCGAGGTGCGCCTGGTCGCCCATCGACAGGCCCTGGACGACGAGGCGTTGGTCGAGGCCGTGGGCGCTGTCGATCTGGTGCTGGACTGCTCCGATAATTTCGCCACCCGCGAAGCGGTCAACCGAGCCTGTGTGCGCCAGGAAAAGCCCTTGGTCAGCGGTGCGGCGATTCGCCTGGAAGGGCAGTTGACGGTCTTCGACACCCGCCAGGCCCACAGCCCGTGCTACCACTGCCTGTACGGGCATGGCAGCGAGGCGGAGCTGACGTGCAGCGAGGCCGGGGTGCTTGGCCCGCTGGTAGGGCTGGTGGGCAGCCTGCAGGCACTCGAAGCGCTGAAGGTGCTGGCCGGCTTCGGTGAAACCCTGGTCGGCCGGCTGCTGCTGATCGACGCCCTCGGTACGCGCCTGCGCGAGCTTCGCGTCAAACGTGACCCGGCCTGTGCCATCTGCGGACATCGCCATGGATGAGCGCAACGCACCGATCGGTGTGATGGATTCCGGCGTGGGCGGGTTGTCCGTGCTCGCCGAGATCCGGCGCTCATTGCCTTCGGAGAGCCTGCTGTACGTGGCCGATGGTGGGCATGTGCCCTATGGGGACAAGTCGCCCGAGGTGATCCGCCAACGCTGCCGGGTGATCGCCGATTTCTTTCGCGAGCAGGGTGCCAAGGCCCTGGTCCTGGCGTGCAACACGGCGACGGCCGCCGCGGTGTCCGACCTGCGCGAGGCGTACCCAGGCTGGCCGCTGGTGGGCATGGAGCCGGCGGTCAAGCCTGCGGCCTCGGCCACGCGCAGCGGCGTGGTGGGGGTACTGGCGACCACCGGCACCTTGCAGAGCGCCAAGTTCGCCGCCTTGCTCGATCGCTTCGCCAGCGACGTCCGTGTGATCACCCAGCCCTGCCCAGGGCTGGTCGAGCTGATCGAAGAAGGAAATCTGCACAGTCCGGCGTTACGCACCCTGCTGGCAGGGTACGTGCAGCCGCTGATCGCAGCCGGTTGCGATACCGTGATCCTGGGCTGTACCCATTACCCGTTCCTGAAACCATTGCTGGCCGAGCTGCTGCCGCCTTCGGTCATTCTCATCGACACGGGAGCGGCCGTCGCGCGGCAGTTGCGTCGATTGCTGGAAGACCGTGGGCAACTGGCCACGGGGCCGGCGAAAGCCGCCCGCTTCTGGACCAGCGGTGATCCGGCTGCCTTTGCGCGAACGCTGCCTGTGTTATGGGGCGACTGTGATGAGGTGCAGCGCCTGGCACGCTGAAGACGCGGCAAGCCAGGCGTCGACTAGAGCGGCCAGAGCGCGTCCATGTTCAGCGCTTCCAGGACCAGCTCGGGGTGTCGGCCTGGCAAGGTCTCGACGATCCGGTGGGCGGCCTTGTCAGCGGTCCACTCGCCTGGCGGCAAGGGTTTGCCGAATACCGGCAGCTTGATGGACGACGGTGCGATCAGCGATAGCGCGATGCCCTGGGCCTGAAGGGGCTGGCGCTGCTCCCTGAACCATTGCGCAAGGCTGTTGCTGCCGCAGAGGGGCAGGGTGGGGTCGCCTTGCTGGGCCGCCGAGGCCTGGCTGAACAGGCCGAGCACCAGGGGCTTGCGTGCCTTGACCAGCAAAGGTGTCGCTGCCTCGAGCACATGCCTGGCGGCTTGCCAGTTGGTCTGGACCAAGTTGGCGAACAACGTATTGGCCGTGACATCGGCAGGCAGATAGTCGCAGGTGCCGGTGTTGAGGATGCAGAGGTTCAGGCCACCCCAGCGTGCCTCGATCGCAGCGCTGGCCTCGAGCGCCGCCTGAGCGTCAGTCAACTGGCCAGGCAGTTGCAACAGATTGGGCAGATCCTGATGATCCGGGAATGCCGTCGCCGGCGTCGCCGGCGTATCGAGCCGAACGCTCGCCGCCACACGATGACCATTGCACAACAAGTAGCGTACCAACGCGTGTCCAAGGCCACTGGACGCGCCCGTTACCCATACAACCAGCGACTCCCCCACACCGACTCCTTACCCTTTACTACGAGGCAACCCTTTGAAGGCCTCCAAGGCACGTTCTCGGCTCCTGCTCAGATCCACGATCGGTCGCGGGTAAACATTGTTTTTGAATATGTCAGAATCGGGCGGCGGCAGATGGATATTTTTGAACAGGTGATCAATTTCCGGTATCCATTGGCCGATAAAGCGTCCTTCTGGGTCGAATCGGCGTGATTGCGTGACCGGATTGAAGATGCGGAAGTACGGCACCGAGTCCGTACCCGTGGAGGCGCTCCACTGCCAGCCGCCGTTGTTGGACGCAAAATCGCCGTCGATCAGGTGACGCATGAAATGGCGTTCGCCTTCACGCCAGTCGATCAACAGGTTCTTGGTCAGGAACATGGCCGTGATCATGCGCAGCCGATTGTGCATCCAGCCAGTGGCGAGCAGCTGACGCATCGCGGCGTCGATCAACGGAAAGCCCGTACGGCCTTCCTGCCACGCCTTCAGCTCTTCAGGTGCATGGCGCCAGGGCAGGGCTTCGGTGTGCGGACGGAATGCACGATGGCGGGAGACACGCGGGTAACCGGTCATGATGTGCTTGTAGAACTCGCGCCAGATCAGTTCGGTGATCCAGGTCTGCACTCCTTTGTTGCCACTGTCGAGGTCGCCCCGGTTGCGGTGGAGGGCTGCATGCAGGCACTGGCGGACGGAAATCACGCCCGCGGCCAGGTAGGCCGAGAGCTGGCTGGTACCTGGTTTCGCGGGCAGATCACGCAGGTGGTCGTAGTCTTCGGCCGTCTCGTCCAGGAAGCGCTCCAGTCGGCGCTGCGCTTCGGCCTCGCCGGCCGGCCAGTGTGCGCGTAACGACTCGGGTGGCGTCTCGAACCCTTCAGCATGCGTGGGCAACTGACTGCTGCGAATGGACAGGGGCGCCTGTTTGCGGATCTTCGGCACGAGGGGCGGCATGCTGTTCAGCAGGCGCTCCATGCAGGTCCTGCGGAACTGGCCGAAGACCTGGAAGTAATGCCCGCTACGGGTCAGGACCGAGCCGGGCTTGAACAGCAATTGGTCGAGGTGGTTGTGCGCCCCGATACCGGCTTCTTCCAGCGCAGCCCGTACCGCAGCATCGCGCGCCTCTTCGTTGATGCCGTACTCATCGTTCCAGTGGACGGTCTCGACCTTGTGCTGGCGGCACACACTCAGCACGGCCTCCGTGGCCTCATCCCATGTATCGATACGCCGGATCAGCAAGGGAATGTTGACCGCATCCAGCCGCTCGCGCAGCGCATGCAGGTTGCGTAGCCAGAAATCGACCTTGCACGCGGCTTCGTCGTGGGCCTGCCACTGGCCAGGCGTGACCAGCCAGAGCGCAATGCTCGGGCCGCGCTCGCAGGCGGCATGCAGGGCAGTGTTATCGTCAAGGCGCAGGTCGTTGCGCAACCAGGTCAGGTGCATGCAGGGTCTTCGTCAGGAGGGGAGAGATAGGTGCTGGCGTGCTTGATGGCCTGGAAACGACGCAGCGCGGCGTGAGGCGTGTCGAACAGGAGGCGACCGGCCTGAACGAGGTCCTGCAAGTCCGCCTGATGCGTGGTGACTGAGGGCCCTCCGAGGAGCACGGGCACGTGGATGCCCTCGAGCGTCCGTCGCAGGGTCGCCAGATCCAGAGAGCGTCCCAGGTGCAGCACGACCGCACAGGGCGCCAGGCGCAGCACGGCTTGTTGCAACTGTCGGCCGGTCACGGGTTGCTCGAGGGTTTCCACCGCCTGACCACTGCTGCTGAGTAGCCAGGCCGTCAGCCAGAAGTGGGCATCGAACGGCTCACGGTTGTCCGTGGCCAGCAACACGGCGGGGCCTTCCAGGGACTGGACGTCGTGGTATACCCGTGCGCCCAACTTGCTGCGCAGCCAGCCGTGGAAGAAGACCGTCTCCAGTTCGGCTTCGAACGGTGGCTGCCAGCGGTACGCCAGGTGCTCGAGTACCGGCAGCAGCAGATGCTCGCACAAGGTGATGGCCGGGTAGAGCGCCATGGCCTGGTTGAGCTGCTGGTCGAGGGCGCGCTGTGACAGGCGGCCGATGGCTTCGATCAATTGCTTGGCACGTACCTGCCACTCACCCTGAAGCTCAGGCAGGGCCGTCGACTGCTGCTCGAGCAGGGCGCGTACCTGACCGACCGAAGCACCTCGGTCGAGCCAGCCGAGGATGACGCGCACGCGGCCGAGCTGTTCCTGGGAGTAGAGGCGGTGCCCCTTGGCGGTGCGCTGTGGAACGATCAGCCCGTAGCGCCGTTCCCAGGCCCGCAACGTGACGGGATTGACGCCTGTCAGGCGGGCAACGTCGCGAATGGGCAGCAGCGTTTCAGATGACATTACGCAGTCCGAGCTTTTCTGGATGGGGGTTGAGGTACGTCTGTTGCAGCAGATAAGGGTCAGGGTGATTGTGCAGGTGATGCTTGAGCAGGGTCATGGGCACGACCAGCGGGACGATGCCCTGCTGGTACTGGGTGATCAGCCGCTGCAACTCGACCTTGTCATCGCTGCAGATGACGGGGCGCAGGTAGCCGACCAGGTGCTGCAGCACATTGCTGTGGGTGCCCCGGTTGGCACAGCGGCGCAGCGCTGCCATGAGCTGACTGAAGTAATGCGTGCCGATCACCTGCGGGTCATCGTCGCGGGTCATGGTGCCCAACAGACGGCCCAGCTCCCGATAGGCCTGAGGGTTGTGCGCCATCAGCAGGTACTTGTAGCGCGAGTGGAAGGCGATCAGCGCACCGCGGTCCAGGCCTTGCGCCAGCTGCGCTTGCCAGTCGGCATAGGCGTAGACGCGGCTGACGAAGTTCTCGCGCAGCACGGCGTCATGCAGGCGGCCTTCCTCTTCCACCGGCAGGTCGAGCTTTTCGGCGCAGAATGCGGCCGCATAGGCGCCTCGACCGCCCTTGAGGGAAGGATGGCCGTTCTCCTGGTAGACCTTGACGCGCTCCAGGCCACAGGAAGGCGATTTCTGCATGAAAATGTAGCCACAGATGTCGCCCAGTTCCTTGGCCATCCGCGTGCCGTAGTCGCGCAGCGCAGGACCGTAGTCCTCGTCAGGATCACGGGTGGTGACCACGTTCGGCGCCTCGGGATCGCCGATCAGGCGGATGGGCTCGCGCGGTACGCCCAAGCCGATGGCCATCTCGGGGCACAGGGTGACCCAATCGAAATGCTCGTCGAACAGCTTGTGGCACAGCGAGGACGACTTGTGCCCACCGTTGTAGCGGACTTCATCGCCCGCGAGGCAGGCACTGACCCCAATGCGGGGCTTGCTGGAAGGCACGGACGTGTTCATCGTCATCTCCGGAAAATACCTGTACAGAGGACAGCGCGTGTACAGGGCAATTCCATTGCAAAAACCGGCTTCGTGCAACCTGTACAGGCGCGCGGTTCAGTCCAGGTGCTCCAGCAACCGACGCGCTGCCTCCAGGCCACTGAGCCAGGCGCCTTCCACACGACCTGACAGGCACCAGTCGCCGCAGGCGTACAGCCCTTGATCGGCGTCGGCCAGTGCACCCCATTCATGGTGGCCGGCCGGTCGTGCATACAGCCAGCGATGGGCGACGCTGAAGGCCGGCGCAGGCACCGCGCAGTGGAGCAGCTCGGCGAATTCGCCTCGCAACTGTTCGATCACGGCATCCTTCGACAGGTCGATGTGCTGCTTGCTCCAGGGCGAGCCCGCATGCAGGACCCAGGTATCGAGCGGTTCGTCACGGCCGGGCTTGCTGCGGTTGCGTGCCACCCAATCCAGGGCGCTGTCCTGCACGAAGCAGCCTTGCATGGGCGTGTCCAGCGGCTGTTCGAAGGCCAGGGCAATCGCCCAGACCGGCTCCATCTGCACATTGGCGGCCACGGCGGCCAGCTTCGGTGTCGCGGCCAGCAGAGGCGTGGCTTGCGGCGCGGGCACGGCGATCACCACACGGCTGTAGGGGCCATGATTGTTGCCCTCGGCATCCTGCAGGTGCCAATACGCCTGGCCACGGAACACTTCGGTGATTCGGCAGCCAAAGTTGACGGTATGACCGTCGAGCAGTCCACGAGTGATGGCGCTCATGCGCGGCACGCCGACCCAGCGCAGCTGTTCGTCCGGAGAGGGACTCAACTGACCACTGCGGTACTGGAACAACTGGGGCGACCAGGGCTTGGCCCAGCCGGCATTGGCCCACTGCTGAACTTCGTCGACGAAGCGACGGTCACGAGCGGTGAAGTACTGAGCGCCCAGGTCGAGCGCGCCGACGTCGCTGCGCTTGCTGGCCATGCGGCCACCGCTGCCGTGACCCTTGTCGAACAGGTGGGCGGAATGCCCGGCCTTTTTCAGGGCCTGGGCAGCGGACAAGCCGGCGATGCCGGCGCCGATGATGGCGATGGGTAAGGTCATGTTGGCCTCTTCGAACCGTGCGTGAGGGCGGTCGGTGCCGCCAAGGCATACCTGTACAATCCTGCGGAGTTGTATAAGGTTTGGTCCGCTCGATGCAACAGGGTGGCCTATGTTTATCCGAGAGCGTATGCCCCGAAAAGTGCCTTGGTCTTGACGATAGACCATGGCTGAACCCAAGAGGATGCAAACCATGCATATCGTGCTGACTGGTGGCACTGGTCTGATCGGCCGCCATCTCTGCCGCCACTGGTTGGCGCAGGGCCATCGCCTGACGGTCTGGAGCCGGACGCCCGATCAGGTGTCGCGGGCGTGCGGTCAGGCCGTGCGCGGCGTTGCCCGGCTCGACGACATCGCGTCCGACGACCCCGTCGATGCGGTGATCAATCTGGCCGGCGCGCCCATCGCCGATCGCCCCTGGAGCGCGGCGCGACGGCAACTGCTCTGGGCCAGTCGCATCGGTGTCACCGAGCAACTGCTGGCCTGGTTCGAGCATCGCCGCCAGACGGGCGGTAGCCTGCCGGCGGTCCTGGTTTCCGGCTCGGCAGTCGGGTGGTATGGCAACGGCGGCGAACGGGAGCTGACCGAGGCGTCGCCGCCGGTCGAGTCGGATTTCGCCAGCCAGCTGTGCATCGCCTGGGAAGAGACCGCGCAGCGCGCCGAGGCGCTGGGCATTCGTGTGGCGCGGGTGCGTACCGGGCTGGTGCTGGCCTCGGACGGCGGTATGCTGGCGCGTCTGCGCGTGCCCTTCAAGCTGGGCCTGGGTGGGCGGATCGGCAACGGCCGGCAATGGATGCCGTGGGTGCACATCGACGATCAGATCGCCTTGATTGATTTTCTTGTGCAGCACGGCGAATGCAGCGGTCCCTATAATGCGTGCGCCCCAGCGCCGGTGCGCAATCGTGAGTTCACCCAGGCTCTGGCGCGCGCGCTGCATCGACCGGCCTGCCTGCCGGTGCCGGCGTTTCTGCTCAAGGCTGGCCTGGGCGAGATGTCGAACCTGCTGCTGGGTGGGCAACGCGCACTGCCGCAGCGCCTGCGCGAAGCGGGCTTCGTGTTTCGCTTCACTGACTTGAAATCGGCGCTGGACGCACTGTCCGAGCGCCTCTGACATAGGATGCGGCATGACCGATCATGCGTTGTTGTTGGTCAATCTGGGTTCGCCGGACTCCACGTCGGTGGCAGACGTGCGGCGCTACCTCGACCAGTTCCTGATGGACCCATACGTGGTCGACCTGCCCTGGCCCCTGCGACGGCTGCTGGTGTCGCTGATCCTGATCAAGCGTCCCGAACAGTCGGCCCAGGCCTATGCGTCGATCTGGTGGGAGGAGGGCTCGCCGCTGGTCGTGCTGACCCGTCGCCTGCGGGCGGCGATGGTCGAGCACTGGCCACATGGGCCGGTCGAGTTCGCCATGCGGTACGGCCAGCCGGCCCTGCCGGACGTGCTCGAGCGCTTGGCCGCACAGGGCGTGCGTCAGGTGACCCTGGCTCCGCTGTACCCGCAGTTCGCCGACAGCACCGTGACCACGGTGGTGGAGCTGGCGCGCCAGACCGTCGAGGCCAAGCAGTTGCCCTTGAGCCTGCGCGTGCTGCAGCCGTTCTACGATTCACCGGTATACATCGAGGCGCTGGCGGCCAGTGCACGGCCTCATCTGGAGCAGCCTTACGATCACCTGCTGCTCAGCTTCCACGGCCTGCCGGAGCGGCACCTCAAGAAGCTGTTCGCCAAGGGCGTCAAGCATGACCTGCGCGCCGCCGACTGCTGCCGGGATGCCGACGCGCAGACGCGCGCGGTGTGCTACCGCGGTCAGTGCCTGGCGACCGCCAAGGCCTTCGCGCGCCAAGCCGGCATACCCGATGGCAAATGGTCGGTGTCGTTCCAGTCGCGCTTGGGCAAGGACAAGTGGATCGAGCCATACACCGAGCCCTGCCTGGATGCGCTGGCCAAGGCCGGGGTCAAGCGCCTGCTGGTGATGTGCCCGGCGTTCGTCGCCGACTGCATCGAGACGCTGGAAGAGATCGGTGATCGCGGACGCGAGCAGTTCCTCGAGGCCGGCGGTGAGGAGTTGGTGTTGGTGCCGTGCCTGAACGATGATCCGGCGTGGGCCAGAACGCTGGCCGGGATGTGCCAGGCGGTGTGAAACCAAAACGCCCTGGTCGCAAGGGCCAGGGCGTTTTGGATGTCGTCCGTGTGCGAGGCGTCGATCAGTCGTCGGCGGCCTTGTGCTTCCAGCTGTCATTGCCTGGCAACAGCAGGTTCAGGGCAATGGCCACCACCGCGCACAACGCGATGCCTTTCAGGCCCCAGTCGTCCGGGCCATCGCCGCTGCCGATCAAGACCCCACCGATGCCGAAGACCAGCGTCACCGACACGATGACCAGGTTGCGCGCCTCGGCGAGGTCGACCTTGTGGCGGATCATGGTGTTGAGGCCGACCGCTGCGATCGAACCGAACAGCAGGCAGAGAATGCCGCCCATGACCGGCACGGGAATGCTCTGCAGCAGCGCGCCGAACTTGCCGATGAAGGCCAGGACGAGGGCGAACACGGCCGCCCAGGTCATGATCTTTGGGTTGTAGTTCTTGGTCAGCATCACCGCGCCGGTGACTTCGGCGTAGGTGGTGTTGGGCGGGCCGCCGAACAGGCCGGCTGCGGTGGTGGCGATGCCGTCACCGAGCAGGGTGCGGTGCAGGCCGGGCGTCTTCAGGTAGTCGCGTCCGGTCACGCTGCCCACGGCGATCACGCCGCCGATGTGCTCGATCGCAGGCGCCAGGGCGACAGGCACGATGAACAGGATGGCCTGCCAGTTGAAGGCCGGTGCGGTGAAGTTCGGCAGTTCCAGCCAGGGCGCTGCGGCGATCTTGGCCGTATCGACCACGCCGAAGGCGAACGACAGGGCGAACCCGACCAGCACGCCGGCGATGATCGGTACCAGGCGGAAGATGCCCTTGCCGAACACGGCCACGATCAGCGTGGTGAGCAGCGCGGGCATGGAGATCAGCATGGCGGTCTGGTAAGGCAGCAGGACGCTACCGTCACCCGACTTGCCCATGGCCATGTTCGCGGCGATGGGGGCCATGGCCAGGCCGATGGAAATGATCACCGGGCCGATCACCACGGGCGGCAGCAGCCGGTCGATGAAACCGGTGCCCTTGATCTTCACCGCCAGGCCCATGAAGGTGTAGACGAACCCGGCCGCCATCACGCCGCCCATGGTCTCGGCCAGGCCGAACTGGCCCTTGGCGAGGATGATGGGGGTGATGAAGGCGAAGCTCGACGCCAGGAAGACGGGCACCTGACGACCGGTCACCACCTGGAACAGCAGCGTGCCCAGGCCTGCGGTGAACAGGGCCACGTTAGGGTCCAGGCCCGTGATCAGGGGCATCAGCACCAGTGCGCCGAAAGCCACGAAGAGCATCTGCGCGCCGGAGACGACCTGACGCCAGAGCGGGTCGTTGAAACCCTCCTGCATGTCAGGCGTCCTTCTGCTTGGTGCCGAAGATCTTGTCGCCCGCATCGCCCAGTCCAGGGATGATGTAGCCGTCCTCGTTCAGGCACTGATCGATGGAGGCGGTGTAGAGACGCACGTCCGGGTGCGCGGTTTCGACGGCGGCGATGCCTTCCGGCGCGGCCACCAGGACCATGGCGCGGATGTCACGGCAACCGGCTTTCTTCAGCAGGTCGATGGTGGCGACCATCGAGGCGCCGGTGGCCAGCATCGGGTCGATGATCAGGGCCAGGCGCTGGTCGATCTCCGGGGCCAGCTTTTCCAGGTAGGTGTGCGCCTCGAGGGTCTCCTCGTTGCGGGCCACGCCCACGGCACTGACCTTGGCACCCGGAATCAGGCTGAGCACGCCGTCGAGCATGCCGATGCCGGCACGCAGGATCGGCACGACGGTGATCTTCTTGCCGGCGATCTTCTCGACCGACACCTTGCTGTGCCAGCCGTCGATCTCGTAGGTTTCGAGCGGCAGGTCCTGGGTGGCTTCATAGGTCAGCAGCGCGCCGACTTCCTGGGCGAGTTCGCGGAAGTTCTTGGTGCTGATGTCGGCACGGCGCATGAGGCCGAGCTTGTGGCGGATCAGCGGATGGCGGATCTCACGAATGGGCATAAAAGGTAAGCTCCGGAAGGCGGGCAAAAAAACCGCGCTAGATTAATCTATTCAGCACGGCATGTCGCAGTCATTCTGCACGTTAGTCCATAAACGCTTGATCTGGCGTCGACGGGTGCGTACCTTTGCCCGCTTTTCTCATCCGCGCCCCCTGGAGTCCGTCATGTCCGTCGACCTCGAGCACATCAATCACGTCATGCGCGAAGCTGACTGCCTGTACACCGAAGCCCAGGTCGAGGCGGCGATCGCCCAGGTCGGCCGGCAGATCAGCCAGGTCATGGCCGACAAGAATCCCGTGGTCTTCTGCGTGATGAACGGTGGCCTCATCTTTGCCGGCAAACTGCTGACGCACCTGCAGTTCCCGCTGGAAGTCTCCTACCTGCACGCCTCGCGCTACCGTAACCAGACCAGCGGTGGTGAGCTGTTCTGGAAGGCCAAGCCTGAAATCTCGCTCATCGACCGCGACGTGCTGATCGTCGACGACATCCTCGACGAAGGGCATACCCTCAGCGCGATCATCGACTTCTGCCGACATGCCGGCGCACGCGACGTGCAGACCGCGGTGCTGATCGACAAGGACCACGACCGCAAGGCCAGCCCGGACCTGAAGGCCAACTACGCCGGCCTGCCCTGCGTGGACCGCTACATCTTCGGCTATGGCATGGACTACAAGGGCTACTGGCGCAATGCCAATGGCATCTTCGCCGTCAAGGGGCTCTGAACAGGCCTCGCTTCAAGGCGCCTGCTGCTGCGATGACGTGGTGGCAGAGCACATCCAGGCGAACGGTTCCAAGGCCATCGGCCGCGTACGCGCATGCTAGAGTGCGGCTCTCTGCCAAGGAGTCCTTCATGCGCGTCGTTCTTCCCCTGTTGATGGCCATGGCACTGCCCGTGTCCGCCGCCCCCCTGCACAGCCAGTTTCTTCCCCCGGACGAGTCGAACGTGCGCCAGGAGGCACCCGAGCACCAGCAACTGCTGCAGGTCACCGACTACTCGGTGGTCATCGGCACGCAGCGTCAGTCCGACCAGCAGCCGATCCCCATCACCTCGTCGGTGACGCTGCGCCTCAAAGGCAAGCCCCTGAGCAAGGGCGCGACCGTCACCCAGGTGCTGCTGAGCTTCGATGGCGAAGGCGGCAAGAGCCTGAAGAAGCCCGTCTACGACAACAAGACGCGGACCCTCAGCCTCAATTACCCGATCAGCGCCTACCGGGTGATCATGGACCTGCTGCGTCACGATACGCTCTACGTGCAGTTCCTCAGCTACGCCAATGGCCACGTCTGGGCCGACGTGCACACAGGCACCGTAAACGCGCGTTGAGCAGGGCCGCCGGCCACGGGTAAACTGCCGGGCTTCGTGATACCCCGACGGTCCAAGTGGAGCCCGCAATGCGTAAAGACAAGAAACAGGTGATTGGCGACGAGATCAGCGATGACTACGTGAAGTCGTTCCTGGTGTTCGAGCCGGCCGATGGCGTGACCTCGCCGTCGTTGCACAAGCTGATCAAGGCCTATCGCGGGCTGCGAATCGATGACTTCGAACGTTTTGTGGGCTTCTTCGTCGAGGCCGGGCTGGACCTGGACGGCAAGGACGAGAAGGGCAGAACCTTCGTCGAGGCCATCGCCGACCAGCGCAATGCCCCCGAGTACATCCAGGTCATCGAGCGCGCGCGCGGCTGATGGGCTAGGGCGCGGCCTGCCTGACATCCGACCCTTCGCCAGCGCGACAGGAGGGATGCCAGGCAGGCACGTCGTCAGGCCGGCTGGACGACCTGGTCCTGTGGGGTCAGTTGCAGGGCCTGGTCGTTGTAGGCGCTGACCTTGCGATACAGCTCGGCATCCGTGGCCAGGGCTTTCTCACGCGCCGGGAAGATCTCGTCGAGCTTGCCCTTCCAGGCGCCGTTGGCCTGCTCCGGGAAGCAGCGCTGCAACAGGTCGAGCATGATCGACACGGTGACCGAGGCACCCGGCGAGGCGCCCAGCAGGGCTGCCAGGCTGCCGTCGGCGGCCGAGACCAGCTCTGTGCCGAACTGCAGTACGCCGCCTTTCTTCGGGTCCTTCTTGATGATCTGCACACGCTGGCCCGCCACTTCCAAGCGCCAGTCCTCGGCCCTGGCTTCGGGGTAGAAGCGACGCAGGGCTTCCAGGCGCTGCTCCATGGACTGCATCACTTCGCTGACCAGGTACTTGGTCAGGTCCATGTTGTCACGCGCCACGGCCAGCATCGGGCCGATGTTGCCCAGGCGTACCGACAGCGGCAGGTCGAGGAGCGAGCCATGCTTGAGGAACTTGGTGGTGAAGCCTGCGTAGGGGCCGAACAGCAGCGATTTCTTGCCATCGACCACGCGGGTGTCGAGGTGGGGCACCGACATGGGCGGCGCGCCCACGGCCGCCTGGCTGTAGACCTTGGCCTGGTGCTGACGGACGATCTCGGGGTTGTCGCAGCGCAGCCACTGGCCGCTGACCGGGAAACCGCCGAAGCCTTTGCTCTCGGGGATGCCCGAGGCCTGCAGCAAGGGCAGGGCGGCACCGCCGGCGCCGAGGAAGACGAAGCGGGCGTCGACCTGGCGGCTGCTGCCGCTGTTGACGTCCTTGATGGCCACGGTCCAGCCGCTGCCGTTGCGGTGCAGGCCGACCACTTTCTTGCTGTACTTGACCTGGGCATCGGGCTTGCCGCTCAGCAGGGTGAGCAGCTTGTTGGTCAAGGCGCCGAAGTTGACGTCGGTGCCGCGTGCCACGCGGGTGGCGGCGATGTGCTGGTCGGCCGGGCGGCCGGGCATCATCAGCGGCATCCAGGCGTTCATCTTCGCCTTGTCTTCGGTGTATTCCATGTCGGCGAAGGCATGATGCTGGCTCAGCAGCTCGAAGCGCTTGCGCAGGAACGCCACGCCCTTGTCACCCTCGACGTAGCTCAGGTGCGGGACGGGGTTGATGAAGTCACGGGGCGAGCCGAAGTGGCCCTGCTGGCTCAGGTAGGCCCAGAACTGCCGGGACACCTCGAACTGGGCATTGATGTGCACGGCCTTCTTGATGTCGATGCTGCCATCGGCCGCCTGCGGCGTGTAGTTCAGCTCGCACAGGCCTGCGTGACCCGTGCCCGCATTGTTCCAGGGGTTGGAGCTCTCCGCCGCGCCGGAGTCCATCGCCTCGACGACCTCCAGTCGGATCGAGGGATCGAGTTCCTTGAGCAGCACGGCCAGGGTGGCACTCATGATGCCCGCGCCTACCAGTACCACATCAACCGATTCGTTCTGCGACATTCCGCGTCTCCACACTCTACAGCCTAATTGACAGCATAGGATCCCTGGGGTGCCTGGGATCGCCATGTCCGATTGTTCGCAATGCCTGCCATTGCCACGGACACTCGCCAATCAGTCACAGCGTCTTCGCATTGAACGCTGGCTGCCGCCCTGCGGCAATTCGACCAATGGTCAAGATGTCCGGAATGCGTCATGGTCCGCCCTCAGGCGGCACCACCGGACGCGCTGGTGCATCGGTCGAAAAAGGCGTTACTGCGGACTTCGACAGCTATTGCACTTGCCAGACTGTTCATTCTGCTCGCCACACTCTTGTGAAGTTGTGAATTACCCGTTCTTTCACGCTCTTCTGGATGCGTGAACCTCTGAAAGTGGGCCGTGCGATGACGACCCGCAGTGTCGAGCGGGGCCGAACGCGTGAAAACGCGCGCGAGGGCCGATGCAAGACCTGTCGTGGAAGGCTCTCTGTGGGCGAAGTCAGGAGGTGCCGTTCGTAGGAAGCGGCGTACTGCGGGGCCCGATCAGGAGACGTCCTTGTAATCGGGGGGAGATTATAACGATGTCGCAGGCAGAAAGGTCGTTATTCGCGGTTTAATTGTCGTTTTCCACAAGCTCAGGCGGGCAGCCCGCGCCTCGGCCAGTTCGCCTGCACCTGCACGCGCACCCGTGCGCTGGCCGGCAACGGCAGGCCCAGCCAGCCCAGGCGCGTTTCCGTGACCTCCACCCAACCGGCACCGGCCGGCCGCTCGGCGCAGTGCTTGAAGGCCTGGCAGCGGCCTTCGGTATCCAGGTACGCATAGGCGCGCAGGGTCGGACGGCGAAGCAGCAGGTTCCAGAAAGCGAGCATGAGGTCGGTCCTTGAGCGAGCGGGTGTGCCTACACGGTAACCGTCGGACCATGAAGCCTGTATGACAGCCCTTGCAGGCCGATGGCCGCTCATCGGGCGGCTGGGTATACTGCGGCCTTTGCGGCCTTTTCTGGAGAAACGCCCATGTTGCAACGTCTGTTGTTCGGTTTGATCGCGGTGGCCAGCGTGAGCCTGGTCGGGTGTGCCCACAGTCCACAACAGCTCAGCCCGCAGCCCACCCTCACGGCGCAGCTGGCTGCCGTCGGTCGTGGCCAGCCGGTGGTCGTGCGCGTGGTGGACGGACGTCAGAGCCAGTCCCTGGGCACCCGTGGCGGCCTGTACCCGGAAACCAGCACCATCAGCGTCAGTGGCAACGAGGTCGTGCCCAAGCTGCAGGCCCAGGCCGAAGCAGCCGTGCGCCTGCTGGGCTTCACCCCGACCGCCAACGCCTACAACGCGCCCCAGCTGACCGTGACCCTGGCCGAGCTGAAGTACCAGTCGCCCAAGGACAAGATGTACGTCACCGAGGCCACCATCGGCGCCACCTTCCGGGCGGACGTGAACAACGCCGGCCGTCGCTACAACGGTCGTTACGGCGCGTCGCTGGACCAGCGCTTCGGCATGGCGCCGAACCAGGAAACCAACACCAAGCTGGTCAGCGACGTGCTGAGCGACGCACTGACGCGCCTGTTCAAGGATCCGACCATCGGCCAGGTGCTGGCGCAGTAACGACCACGCCCGTCCGAATATCGATCGCCGCACGGTCTCGTGGCGGTGATCGACACGCCTCTCATGCCCTTGCGGGCCCTGCAGAGGCTGCACACGTTGAATCGCCTGCAAGTTCGACAGGCCGACGCACCTGTTGTGGAAGCGGGCCCGCCCGCGAGGCAGGCGGTGACGGACCGGCCGCTATCGCGGGCAAGCCCCACAAGCTGCTTGCGCAGCCACGCCTATACTGACGGCTGCAAAGGCCTGGGTGGGAGCTGGCTTGCCAGCGATAAGGCCTCGTCAGACGCCGCCTGCGTCATAGGTAAGCCTACACATTAGCCCATGTGGTCGGGCATTTACCCAGTAGAAAAAGACAGTTGCTCCCACAAGGGCCGTGACAGCCGGTCTTGCTGCGTCAGGGTCATGGGTGAGCGACTTGGCAATCTGTCAGCGATAAGCCTCTGAGCTGGCGGGTCATCGCCATGCTCTCTGCACGGCAGTGCGGCGTCAGGCGAACGTTCACTCCTCCATCAGGCCGCTTCGAAGGACCAGTCCAGCACGCTGATGCCCGTCTGCGCATCGACATCCGGCAGATCATGATGGGCATGCCCCCCCAGCGCGCAGTACGTCAGCCAGCGACGATCCTGCACGTTGATGGAAAAGCCATCGATCAGCGCGGCCTGCTCGTCGCTGTGCGCGACTCTGTACAGATGATCCTGGTTTTCAGCGTGCAACATGATGGACTCCCATGCGAAGAAGGCCGACAGCGTGGCCTCTTTGCATGACGAGCGTGTGACACTGGTGTTTACCCCGCAGCGAACCGCGAGTCGGCCACGTCACCGGCCTGTGTCGGGAGACAGCCGCACGCTGCCTCCGCGACCTGCTCAGCGCCCGAGGGCGGCCTTGACCTGGTACTGGTTGCGTACCGGCGTCGCGTACTGCTCGATGAGGTACGGGCGATGCTCGACGGGACACGCGTCCAGGCGGCGCTGCCACTCGGCCTGGGCCGTCGCCAGTTCTTCCTTGGCGAACAGGCTCTCGGCCGTCGGTACGCCCAGTGCCGGGTCGGCCTCGGACCACAGGCCGTAGGCCAGGTAGTGCGCCGGGAACAGCCGATACCCGGCCAGAACCTGACGATCGACTTCCTGCGCCAATTGCTTGGTGTCCTCGAAGGCCGTGGCGATCGGCGTGGCGAAGTGGATGTGCACCCGCCCTTTGTAGCCGGTGATGCCCTTGGCGATGCTCGAGTCGTCCTCGCCAGGCGCCTTGGCATAGGTGCCGGTGGTGGCGCGGATGTACAGCTCGCGGGCCTTGTCCAGGTCGCACGGGTCGTACTCGTAGCTGATCGAGACCGGGGTGAGGTGCAGGCTCTGGATCACCTCGCCGAAGGGTTCGTCCTTGCGGCTCATGTGGAACATCTTGAGGATCGCCGAGTCGGTCCGGTCGTCCCCGTCCTTGGCGCGCCCCTCGGCCTGGGCGATCCAGATCGACACGCAGTCGTGGCGGATCGAATGGTTGATGTAGGCCGACAGCAATTGGTAGGCCGCCAGCTTTTCACGCCGGCCCGTGAGCGAACGGTGCACGATGAAGCTCTTGTTCAGGCGCATCATGTCGCTGACGAAGGGCTTCTGCAGCAGGTTGTCGCCGATCGCGATGCGCGGCGTCGGCAGGCCGGCATGGTAGACGGCGTAGTTGACGAACGCCGGGTCCATCACGATATCGCGGTGGTTGGCCAGGAACAGGTAGGCCGTGCCGGACTTGAGCTGCTCGACGCCGGTATAGGTCACGCCATCGGTCGCGCGCTCGATGGTCTTGTCGACATAGTGCTCGACCTTGTCCTGCAAGGTGGCCACGCTGTCGACGCCTGCGAATTCCTTGCGCAGACGGCGGGCGATCAGGGGCTTGAGCAACCAGCCCAAAGCGCCCGCCGCACGCGGGAAGCGGAAGTGGGTGAGGATGTCGAGGAAGGCCGCGTCGCTGAACAACCGTGCCAGCACGGCAGGGACCTCGGCGTCGTCGTAGGGTCGGATGGCATCGAATTCGCCCATCATGCTCTCTTGTTGGAAACGACTAAGGTAAAAGGTGATCACCGCCGCCTGCAAACGGATGCGAAATGGCGCGGTCTACAGGCAGACCGGCAATTATACGCACAAGTCTTCCCGGAGGCCGCGATGCTTGAAGAAGCGTTCTACGATTGCCCTTACTGCGGCGAGACGGTGGACACCTCGGTCGACCTGTCTGGCGGCGATCAGACGTACATCGAAGACTGCCAGGTCTGCTGCCGGCCGATCGTCTTCACCCTGCACGTGCAGGACGACGAATGGACCCTGCAGACGCGCAGCGAGGATGAGGCCTGATGCGGCGGATCTACGACCCGGAAAACCTCATGGAAGCCCAGTTGCTGATCGACATGCTGGCCAGCGAGGGCGTGGTCGCGCACCTGGCCGGACGGCACCTGACCGGTGCGCTCGGTGAGCTGCCGGTACAGGGGCTGCTGGCCCTGGCAGTCGCCGATGAGGACGCCGAGCGCGCGCGCGAGCTGATCGCCGCGTACACTAGCGCCCAACCCCTGGCCGGTGACGAGCCGGAGAGTTTTTCTGCCACCTTGATCTGTTAGGCCCTTTACGCCCCATGTCTGGACGTTATGCACTGTTTCGCTGGCCGCCGACCTTCACGGCACTGCCCGGCTTTCCTGACGGGCAGCCCCCACGCTGGAACATCGCGCCCGGGGCCCGGGTGCTCATTCAGCGACAGGTCGACGGCCAATTGCACATGGCCCAGGCGCGCTGGGGCCTGACGCCGGCCTGGCTCACCGACCTGACGCGCACGCCGGCCCATGCCCGCGCCGAAACCCTGGCCGATCAGCCGATGTTCCGCGACGCCTTCGTCCAGCGCCGTTGCCTGATGCCGGCCAATGGGTTCTACGAATGGCGCGGTACCGCACGCAAGCGGCCCTATTGGCTGACCGACGGGCAGGGCGGCCTGTTGGCCTTCGCGGCGGTCTGGGAGGCGTATCCGGTACAGGATCAGGTCTGGTTGAGCTGCGCGATGGTCACCCAGGCCGCCATGAATCAGCGTCGGCCGCTGCTGCTCGATGCCGCCGCACAAGCGGCCTGGCTCGACCCCCAGACGCCGATGCCACGGCTGCACGAACTGCTCGCCCAGCCGCCGGCGAGCCTGCGCGAGCGCCTGCTCGCCAATTTCGTCAACGACCCGGCGCTGGATGCGCCCGAGTGCCTGACCCCGGCTTCGTGATGCAGGTCGCACTGGCGAGGCAAACCGCTGCGTGGCGCTGGCTTGGAGCGGGCGTTACGCCTAGGATACGCGGCACGTAAAAAGGGAGTGTTTTCATGCGCAAGTCATTCGTCGCCAGCGCCTTGGGCGCCAGCATCCTGCTCGCCGGCTGCCAGGCCGTGAACACCACCAGCGGCGGAGCCGTGGGGGTAGAGCGCAAACAGTACATGTTCAGCATGCTGTCGACCGACGAGGTCAACCAGATGTACGCCCAGTCCTACCAGCAGACCTTGAGCGAAGCCTCGAGCAAGGGTGTGCTGGAGAAGAGCGGCGTCAATGCCAAGCGGGTCCAGGCGATCGCCGATCGCTTGATCGCCCAGGCGCCGCTGTTCCGCCCCGACGCGGCGCAGTGGAAGTGGGAGGTCAACCTGATCGACAGCGACGAGCTCAACGCCAACTGCGGCCCAGGCGGCAAGATCATCGTCTACAGCGGCCTGATCGAACAGCTCAAGCTCACCGACGATGAACTGGCCGCGGTCATGGGGCACGAGATCGCCCACGCCTTGCGCGAACACGGCCGCGAAGCCATGTCCAAGGCCTATGGCGTGCAGATGGCCCGCCAGGGCGCCGGCGCGATCTTCGGGTTGGGCGACACCAGCCTGGCACTGGCCGACAAGGTCGTCGAGTACTCCCTGACCCTGCCCAACAGCCGCTCCAACGAGAACGAAGCCGACCTCATCGGCCTGGAGCTGTCGGCACGCGCGGGCTACAACCCGAATGCCGCCATCACCTTGTGGAACAAGATGACCCAGGCCTCCAATGGCGCGCCGCCCGAGTTCATGAGCACCCACCCGGCCTCGAGCAGCCGGATCGCCTCGCTTCAGGCCGCGATTCCGAAAGTCATGCCGCTTTATCAGGCGGCGAAGAAGTAGGCGAGTGGCACGCTAAAGGCTGAGCGTGGCGCCTGGGCGTCTTCGAGCATGAGGTGCTCGGATGGCCCGGGTGCAGCGTACCGCCTCTGGCGTACAGCGTGCCGCTACACCCACCCGCTGCTTTGCATCGCCGCGTAGACCGCCACCGCAGCCAGGACGAAGAAGGCGGCGGCGGCCAGGCGGCGAATCAGCGCCAGCGGCAGTCGGTCGGCGGCGAAGTTGCCGGCCAGCACCACTGGAACGTTGGCGATCAGCATGCCGACGGTGGTCCCGATGATGACCATGATCAGCGACGGATACTGCGCGGCCAGCATGACCGTGGCCACCTGGGTCTTGTCGCCGATTTCGGCGAGGAAAAAGGCGATCAGCGTGGTGAGGAAGGGGCCGAAGCGACGCGCAGTGGAGGCTTCGTCGTCGTCGAGCGTGTCCGGCACCAGCGTCCACAAGGCCGTGGCGGCGAAGCTGGCAGCCAGGATCCAGTGCAGCACGGTATCGCTGAAGAAGTCCCCGACCCAGGCGCCTACCGCGCCTGCCGCTGCATGGTTGGCCAAGGTCGCGGCGACGATGCCGGCGATGATCGGCCAGGGCTTGCGAAAGCGGGCGGCGAGCACGAGCGCGAGCAACTGTGTCTTGTCGCCGATTTCGGCGAGCGCCACGATGGCGGTGGGGACGAGCAACGATTCCAGCATCAGGATTCCTACAGGGGCGGGTCGACACGGCTATGACACGTACGACCTCCCCGCCCCGGGTAAGGTGTGCGTGTCATAGGTCTTGTCAAACCCCGGATCCGTCTGCGCGGACCGTGGGTCGCATGCGCCATGGCCTGAGGGCCAAGTATGTTGACGCATGCCGGGCGAGCAGGGCGCTCGCGGGAGACTACTCCCCTAGGACGGGGCGGATTCTGCCTAGCCGAGCGCCGTTGGGCAAGTGTTGTTTTCAGCCGCGTCGTGCGCTGTAGATCCTGAACCCCTGGCCCTCGCCCAGCACCTGGCACGACCCCAGCGCCTGTTCGATCAACGGTTGATAGCGCAGGAAGCTATTGGCAACCAGGCGCAGTTCGCCGTCTTTTTTCAAGTATTCGCCGGATTTTCGCAGCAAGTTCTCCGCTGCTTCGTAATGGGTGTGGACGCCGGTGTGGAAGGGCGGATTGCTGAGGATCACGGTCAGCTCACGCGGTGCAGCCTCGATGCCGTCGCCACTGAGCACCTCGCCCTTCAGGCCATTGGCGGCCAGGGTCAGACGGCTGCTGGCCACGGCGAATGCATCGACGTCCAGCAAGGTGACGTCGCTGGCCGGAGAGCGCCGCTTCACGACTGCGCCCAGCACGCCAGCGCCGCAGCCGAAATCGAGTACCTTGCCTTCGGGCAGCGCGTCGAGGTGATCCAGCAGCAGGGCCGTACCCTTGTCCAGGCGGCCATGGCTGAAGACGCCTGGCAGGCTGACGACCTGCAGCGGACCGTCTGCCAGGGCCAGCTCGAAGTGCTCGGCCAGCGCTTCCACGGGCCGTGCAGGCGGCGCGTCCTGCACGCTCACCTGCCAGAGCTGGCAATGTCGGGCGCTGTCGAGCTTGCGCGGCGCGCCAAAGCGTTGCAGCTGCTTGGCCGCGCCTTCGATGCCGCCGCGCTTCTCGCCGACCAAGTAGAGCGTGCCGGTGGTCATCTGACCCGCCAGGGCCTCGAGCAGGTAGGCCGCCAGGTCGCGTGACTTGGGCAGGAACAGCACGGCGGCTTCGAAGGCATGCTCGGCAGGTGCGACACCGTGATGGACGCGGCCGGCGAAGCGCTGCTCGAGACGGGCCAGGTCGCCTGCGTGCCAGGTCCAGCCCCGGGCCTGTGGCAGGCGCCCGAGCAGATCGTCCGGCGGCAGGCCGGCCAACAGGACCTGGCCCTGGAAAAGCTCGGCCTGACGAAGCAACACTTCACTGCGCGGGTCCATGGGGCGTGTCTCCTGGCAAAAAGGGCGCAGTTTAGCAGAGCCGTCGGGCTAGACGACGCGACGTGGCTGTCCGGCGAGGAAGGCCTGGGCGTTTTCGGCGAGCTGACCGACGATGCGCTGGCGGGCCTCGACGGCGCCCCAGGCGCTGTGCGGCGTGACGATCAGGCGCGGCACATCCGCCGTCAGCAACGGGTTGCCTGCCACCGGCGGTTCGGTGCTCAACACGTCGGTCGCCGCACCCCCCAGGTGCCCGCTGCGCAGGGCATCGGCCAAGGCCTGCTCGTCGATCAGCCCGCCGCGCGCCGTGTTCACCACCAACGCACCGGGTTTGAGCAGCGCCAGTTCACGAGCGCCGAGCATGTGCCGGGTGCGCTCGTTCAAAGGGCAATGCAAGGTCAGCGCATCGACCTGCGGCAGCAGCTCGTCCAGCGGCAGGCGGTCCGCGCGCGCCGGACGGCCTGGCACCTGGCCGCTGAGCACGCGCATGCCGAACGCTTCGGCCAGCCGTGCCACCGCACCGCCCAGCTCGCCGTGGCCGAGCAGGCCCAATGTCTTGCCTTCCAGCTCGACGATGGGAAAATCCAGCAGGCAGAACTGACTGGCCTGCGCCCAGCGGCCCTCGGCGACCGCCTGGCGGTAGTCGCACAGGCGCGTGGCCAGGGCCAGCAGCAGGGCCAGGGTGTGCTGCGCGACCGAAGGTGTGCCGTAGCCCTGGCAGTTGCACACCGTGATGCCCTGGGCACGCGCAGCGGGCAGGTCGACGTTGTTGGTCCCGGTGGCGGCCACCAGGATCAGGTCGATGTGCGGGTTGGCCTGAAGGATGGTGGCGTCGAGCACGACCTTGTTGGTGATCACCACCGAGGCGCCCCGCAGGTGCTCGGCAATCTGGTCGGGAGACGTGGCGTCGTACAAGGTGAACGTGTCGAACAGTCGTTGCAGGGGCGACAGGTCGAGATCCCCCAGATCGAGCGAGTGATGGTCGAGAAACACGGCATGACGTGGGCTGGGCATGAAGACTCCGCTGGCGAGAGGGCAGAGGTGGACAGTGGCTTAGTGAGGGGTCGGTTGACAAGCCTGGTGTCTGGCGCGCGCTGGCGCCGGCCTTGCCCATCCGATCGCGACCTCGGCCAAAATGGCCGAGCCAGTCTGACGGTGCTCCCGCTACACTGCGTCCGGCAACGTCCGCCGCCTGCCGTGGTCAGACCTCTGCCCGCGGCGACCCGGCCGCGCCGTTCTGCGTGACTACCTTGATCTGGAGAACCGTCGATGACCTCTGCCCGCGCCTGTTGGCGACGTGCCCGCCTGCCACTGGCCATCAGCCTGGCATCCTCGCTCGCCCCACCTGCGTTCGGCGTCAGCTTCAACATCGGCGAAGTGGAAGCGCAACTGGACACCACGCTGTCGATCGGCGCTGGCTGGTCCACCGCCAAGCCCGACAAGGGATTGATCGGCGCCAACAACGGTGGCCGGGGGCTGGCGCCGATCAGTGATGACGGGCGGCAGAACTTCAAGCGCGGCGAGACCTTCTCCAAGGTCTTCACCGGGCTGCATGGCCTGGAGCTGAAGTACGGCGACAGCGGGGTGTACCTGCGGGGCCGCTACTGGTACGACTTCGAACTCAAGGACGAAGGCCGTCCGTTCAAGGACATCGACGATTCGCACCGCGCGCGCAGTGCGCGGTCCTCCGGCGGCGAACTGCTCGAGGCATTCGCCTACCACCATTACACCCTCGGCGCGCAGCCCGGCACGGTCCGCCTGGGACGGCAGGTGGTGAACTGGGGCGAGGGCCTGTTCATCGGCGGCGGCATCAATGCCATCAACCGCACCGACGCCAGCGCCTTCCGGCGGCCTGGCACCACGCTCAAGGACGGGCAGGCGCCCGTCAACCTGTTCTACGTGTCCCAGCAACTGACCGATGCCGTGTCGGCCGAGGCGTTCTATCAGCTCGAGTGGGCGCAAACCGATGGCGAGAACTGCGGCACGTTCTTTTCCCAGTCCGATGTCCTGGGCAACGGCTGCACCGACAACCTGCGCCTGCTCGACAGCCGTCGCACCCTGTCGGCGGCCGACCAGGCGCTCCTGGCCGGGCAGGGGGTGGCCGTGGACGACGAAGGCGTCAAGGTCGGGCGAGGCGTGGACCGCGACGCCCGGGACGGCGGTCAGTTCGGGCTGGCCCTGCACTACCGCTTCGAGCCGCTGGACACCGAGTTCGGTGCCTACGTCATGAACTACCACAGCCGGCTGCCGTTCCTGAGCGCCCGAGGTGCCTCGGCGTCGGCGCTGGCCGCGAGTCAGACGCTGCCCGAGGCACTGCGCCCCCTGGCCTTGGCCGGCAACAGCCGCTATGCCGCGGCGTACCCGGAAGACATCCGCCTGTACGGGGTGAGCTTCGCCACGACGCTGCCCACGGGCATGGCCTGGCGCGGTGAACTGAGCTACCGGCCCAACGCGCCCGTGCAGCTCAACACCCACGATGTCCTGTACGCCAGCCTGCGCCCTGCCGGTGGTGCCTGGGCCGAGGCCTCGTTGCTCGATGGGGCCGTCGGCGAAACGATACCCGGCTACCGGCGCAAGGACGTCACGCAGTTCCAGACCTCGTTGACCCAGGTGTTCGACCAGGTCATGGGCGCTCGTCGCTTCACCGTGATGGGGGAGCTGGGCATGACCTACGTGGGCGGCCTGGAGAGCACCCACCAGGCGCGCTATGGCCGCGATGCCGTGTTTGGTCCCGGGCCTTTGCCCCAGGCCGATGGCGGAAACGGCTGCGCCCAGCTGAATGCCAGCACCTACGCAGGTTCAGGCCTCGGCAACGGCGCCGATCCTGGCCGTCACTGCGAAAACGACGGTTATACCACCCGTCTGGCCTGGGGCTATCGTGCGCGCGCGGCCTGGGAGTACGACAACGTCTTCGCCGGTGTCGACCTCACGCCGAGCATCGCCTGGTCCCACGACGTGTCAGGCTATTCGCCAGGCCCGCAGTCGACGTTCGAAGAGGGCCGCAAGGCCGTGAGCCTGGGGCTGGACGCCGAGTACCAGAACACGTACATGGCCAGCGTGGCCTACACCAACTTCTTCGGCGGCGCCTACAGCACGATGAGCGATCGCGACTTCCTGACGCTGAGCGTGGGCGTGAAGTTCTAGCGGTTCTTCACGTCGGGAAATGATGGCTCGACGCCATCGGACGCCTGTGATGAAATCCGGCTCATCTTTTCCCGATGGCGGTCGATAGCCTGCATGGCGTCTGGCAACGGCATGCGCCATTTCCCTTCTACACCAGGACAGGTCGCGTAGATGCTGCAGTACGGGCAAAAATCCTTTCTGATCGTCGACGACTACACCGACTTCCGGACGTCGACGCGTTCCATGCTGCGCGAGCTCGGTGCTCGCGATGTGGACACCGCCGACAGTGGCGAGCAGGCGCTGCGCCTGTGTGCGCAGAAGCGCTACGATTTCGTGCTCCAGGACTTCCACCTGGGCGATGGTAAGAAGAACGGCCAGCAGGTGCTCGAGGACCTGATCATCGACAAGCTGATCAGCCATGAATGCGTGTTCCTGATGGTCACGGCCGAAAGCAGCCAGGCGATCGTGCTCAGCGCCATCGAGCACGAGCCCGATGCCTACCTCACCAAGCCCTTCAACCGTGTCGGGCTGGCGCAGCGTCTGGAGAAACTGACCCAGCGCAAGGCCTTGCTCAAGCCGATCCTGCAGGCTCTGGACCGGGGTCGCCCTGGCGAAGTGCTGGCGGCCTGCGCGGAACTGTGCAAGAAGGACCCACGGTTCGCACCGTTGTGCCTGCGCTATCGCGCCGACGCCATGCGCGACCTGAACCGCTTCGAGGAGCTGGAGAAGTTCCTCAAGGCGATCCTGGCCAGCCGTCCACAGCCCTGGGCCTACGCGGCGCTGGGCAACCTCATGCACAAGCGCGGCAAGTACGGCCAGGCCCAGGGCGTCTTCGAGCAGGCCCTCAAGGCCTTCCCGATCATGCCCAACCTGTACGACGGCATGGCCGAGGCACTGGTGGCGCAGGGCGACACCCAGCGCGCGCAGACCCTGCTCGAGGAGGCCGTACGCCTGTCGCCCCTGGCGGTGCGGCGTCAATCGCTGCTGGGCAAGCTGGCGATGGAAAACGGCGACTTCGACGGCGCGGCCAGGGCTTTCCGCCAGGCGGTCAACCAGGGCAAGAGTTCACGCTACAAGGACCCGGAGTGCAACCTGGGCCTGGCCCAGGCACTGATGAGTCGGGGCCAGGCCCAGGGCCTGGATGCGCGGGCGCGGGTCGAAATCAATACCACGCTCAGCGAAGTGGCCAAGGAAAACGCCGACGATCCAGGCCTCCAGGTGCGTGCGCGCATGATGAAGGCGGCCAGCCTGCAGCAGGTCGGCGATCCCGACACGGCGCTCAAGCTGACCGAACAGGCCGTGCAGCGGCTGGAGAAGATGGACCAGTTCTTCTCCGTGGATGCCGCGCTGACCGTGGCCAAGCAACTGCAGCAACTGGGGCAGGGCGAGGCGGCCAACAACATTCTCAAGAGCTGCGTCGAAACCTATGGCGACGACCCGAAGGTCATGGACAGTGTCTCGCAACTGACCGACGACCCGAGCGTGCTGACTGCCGTGACCCAGGCCGTCGAGCTCAATCGCCAAGGCGTGCGCAGCTACCAGGCCGGTGCCGTGCCGCAGGCGCTGGACACCTTCCGGCGCGCGCTCGGCATGCAACCGAAGAACATCAGCATCGCCTTGAACACCACCCAGGCCCTGCTGCGGATCGCTGGCGACAAGCTATCCGATGACATCCTGCAAGAGTGCCGTCGTAGCCTCCAAGGCGTTTCGGGCATTCCCACCAGCGACAGCCGCTACGAACGCTACCGTAAACTGCACCTTCGAGTCTTTGGCGCATGAATCAGGAAAACCAGGGGCTGGATTTCTCCACGGTGATCGCCTCCACCGTACACGACATGAAGAATTCCCTGGCCGCACTGATCCAGGCCCATGGCCAGTGGGTCGCGCGAATGCCCGAGGACCTGCGCACCGGTGCCGAACACGGCGTGATCGAGCACGAGTTCGCCCACCTCAACAGCATGCTGGTGCAGTTGCTGGGGCTGTACAAGCTGGGGGTCAACCAGCTGCCGGTGTGCCCGGACTACCACGAGCTGGATGACTTCATCGAGGCGCAGCTGGCCCTGCACCAGGACGTGTTGGTGCAACGCAACATCCAGGCCTCGTGGCGCGTGGATGCCTTCAGCCCGCTGGGGTTCTTCGACCGCGAGCTGGTCGCGTCGGTGGTGGGCAACATGATCGACAACGCCGTTCGGCATGCCGGCCATGCCTTGCTGCTGACCATCGACGAGGAAGACGAGCAGCTGGTCATCAGCATCAATGACGATGGTCCGGGCTACCCGCAGGCCATGCTCGATCGCCAGAAGGAGTTCATCCAGGGCATCGAGCCGAGCAGCGGCAGTACGGGCCTTGGGCTGTACTTCGCCTCGCGTATCGCGGCGTTGCACGGGCGCGACGGTATTCAGGGGCGTATCGAGATCTCCAATGGCGGTGCGTTGGGCGGTGGCGTGTTCCGCCTGTTCCTGCCCTAGGGCTTGTACGAAAAGTCGCCGAGCGGCGATCAGGCAAGGCGAAAACAGGCGAGGAAGCGGAGTTTGCTGGTTGCAAATGAGCATTCCGAGCCTGTTTTCAACGCAGCATGATCGTCGCGTAGGCACTTTTCGTACAAAGCCTAGAGACGCGTCGCAGGGGGCGGGTGCGTCCTGGGCAAGGAATTTTTCTCCGCGATCACGATCCAAACCGGCACGGGCCTGCCAGAGGCCCCACGCACTTTTTGAATCGAGTAGGAGCTTGCCCATGTTCAACATGCAGCGTCTTGTCATCGCAGTCACGGCGGCCGCCGTGATGTCCGGTTGCGCCAGCCAGAACCCTTACACCGACCAGGGCCAGGCGTCGGGTGGCGTGAGCAAGACGGCCAAGTACGGCGGACTCGGCGCACTGGCAGGCGCCGTGGCAGGCGCGGCCATCGACCACAATCACCGGGGCAAGGGTGCGTTGATCGGCGCGGCGGCCGTGGGTGCGGCGGCGGCGGGCTACGGCTATTACGCCGATCGCCAGGAAGCCGCCTTGCGCGAAAGCATGGCCAACACGGGCGTCGAAGTACAGCGCGAGGGTGATCAGATCAAGCTGATCATGCCGGGCAACATCACCTTCGCCACCGATTCGGCGAGCATCTCGCCCAGCTTCTACAAGCCGCTCAATGACCTGGCTGGCTCGTTCAAGCAGTTCAACCAGAACACCATCGAAGTCGTCGGTTTCACCGACAGCACCGGCAGCCGTCAGCACAACATGGACCTGTCCCAGCGCCGCGCCCAGGCGGTCAGCAGCTACCTGACGTCGCAAGGTGTGGATCCTTCCCGCGTCTCGGCACGCGGCCTGGGGCCAGACCAGCCGATCGCCAGCAACGCCGACACCAACGGTCGCGCGCAGAACCGCCGCGTCGAAGTGAACCTCAAGCCCATTCCCGGCCAGGACTACCAGCAGCAAGGGCAGCAGTAAACGGTAGGCCGGGCTGGCGTCGTCCTTCGAGGAGGACGGCGCCGGTCAGGCCGCCATCGCGGGCAAGCCCGCTCCCACAAGGACCAGGTCAGTCCAGACTACCGCATCAGCCCTGGTCTCATGCCGATGCAGGCTGTGCTGACAAGCCGGTTCTTGCGGGTCCATGCAGGTTGTACTGGCAGACCTGCCCAAATCGCAAAACCAACCTGTGGGAGCTGGCTTGCTAGCGATGGCGGCAGCCCCCGTCACCGCCGTCTACCCATCGCTCCTCGCACACGCCAATCCCTCTCTCTCAGACCGTACTCGCCTGTATCGCTGTCAGGGCAATGGTATGGACGATGTCATCCACCTGCGCGCCTCGCGGCAAATCGTTCACCGGCTTGCGCAGCCCTTGCAGCATCGGGCCCAGGCTCACGCAATCGGCACTGCGCTGCACGGCCTTGTGTGTGGTGTTGCCGGTGTTGAGGTCGGGGAACACGAACACTGTGGCGCGCCCTGCTACCGGGCTGTCGGGGGCCAGCTGTCGGGCGATGGCCGGATTGGCCGCCGCGTCGTACTGCAGAGGGCCATCGATCACCAGGGACGCCTGCTCCTGCTGCGCCAGGCGCGTGGCTTCGCGCACCTTCGCCACCTCATCGTCGGTCACCGCCTGGTCGCTGGAGTAGCTGAGCATCGCCACCCGTGGCGCGATGCCGAAAGCCTGCGCCGACGCCGCACTCTGCCGGGCGATCTGCGCCAGCTCGTCCGCGTCAGGGTGCGGGTTCATCATGCAGTCGCCGTAGACCAGCACCTGCTCGGGGAACAGCATGAAGTACACCGACGACACCAGGCTGTTGCCCGGTGCGGTCTTGATCAGCTGCAAGGCCGGGCGGATGGTGTTGGCGGTCGAGTGCACCAGCCCCGACACCAGCCCATCGACCTCGTCCAGTGCCAGCATCATGGTCCCGATCACCACCGGGTCTTCCAGCTGCTGCTCGGCCATCGGGGCGTTGAGGCTCTTGCTCTTGCGCAGGCGCACCATCGGTTCGACGTACTGGGCACGGATCCGGTCCGGGTCGAGAATCTCCAGCCCTGGCGGCAGCACGATGCCCTGGGCCTGGGCGACGGCCTGGACCTCCTCGGGCTTGGCCAGCAGCACGCAGCGCGCAATGCCTCGCTCCTGGCAGATGGCCGCAGCCTGGATGGTCAGCGGCTCGGCGCCCTCCGGCAGGACGATGCGCTTGTCGACCTGGCGGGCGCGCTGGATCAGCTGGTAGCGGAACACCGCCGGCGACAGGCGCAGCTCCCGCGGTGTGCCGCAGCGTTGATGCAGCCAGGCGGCATCCAGGTGGCTGGCGACGAAGTCGGTGATGACTTCCGCACGCTCCCGGTCATCCACCGGAATTTCCCGGTTCAGCTGGTGCAACTGATTGGCCGTCTCGAACGAGCCGGTGCCGACCGACAGCAGCGGCAACCCGGCCTGCAAGGCCCCCTGGCACAGCCCCAGGATCCGGGGATCGGGCTTGCTGTCGCTGGTCAGTAACAGGCCTGCCAGCGGCACGCCATTGATCGCTGCCAAGCTCACCGCCAGGATGATGTCGTCGCGATCGCCTGGGGTCACCACCAGCGTGCCCGGCTTGAGCAAAGGCACCGTATTGGCCACGGTGCGTGCGCAGATGATCGTGGTGTTCATGCGCCGCTGCTCGTAGTCGCCGGCATTGAGCACCTGGGCGCCTAGCAGTTCGGCCACATCGCGGGTACGCGGCGCGTTCAGCTCGGCCTGGTAGGGGATGCAGCCGAGCAGCCGGAAATCGTCCCCGCGCAGCAGCGGCAGATGCTCGCGCAAGCGGCTGGCGAAGGCGGGCATGCTCTCTTCGCTGCGCACCTTGTTCAGGATCACCCCCAGCACCTTGGGGTCGCGTGGGCCGCCGAACAGCTGCGCCTGCAATTCCACGCGGCCGGAGAGCTCGCTGAGCGCCTCGTGCTCGGCGGCCGACACCAGGATCACCTCGGCGTCGAGGCTCTTGGCCAGGTGCAGGTTGACCCGCGCCGCATAGCTGGCATGGCGTGTCGGCACCATGCCTTCGACCACCACCACGTCATTGTCGACGCAGGCCTGCTGGTACAGGCGAATGATCTGTTCGAGCAGTTCGTCCAGCTGCCCATCGCCGAGCATGCGCTCCACATGCGACAGGCTCAGGGGCGTGGGCGGCTTGATCCCGTGGGTGCGGGCGACCAGTTCGGTGGAGCGCTCCGGGCCGGTGTCGCCCGGGTGGGGCTGGGCGATCGGCTTGAAGAAGCCTACCTTCAGGCCCGCGCGCTCCAGCACACGGACCAGTCCCAGGCTGATGGACGTCAGGCCGACACCGAAATCGGTCGGCGCGATGAAGAATGTCTGCATGCAGGCTCTCGAACGCAACGGGTGGAGGATCAGGCCCCAAGAGTAGTCCCATCGGCCCCTCGAGCGCACCAGCCGCAGGCAAATACCTGCCCCAGGCAGTCGGCCCGGCGTTCGGCATCCAGCACCCAGGGGCGCACCTGCCAGGGCGGCTGGTGGCGCAGGTGCTGGGTATGGCCGCAGGACAGCTCGACCACCCAGTGGCCCTGGTCGTCCTGATGAAAAGCGACCATCCGACTGGTGGGGGCGACATCTTCGGAGGCGCGTTCGCAATCGGGCGATGCCTTGGTTACACTTGTCCGTTCTACATTCTTTTGCAAAGGTCTCCTCCCCATGCTGATTGCCGCCAACAAGGCTGTCTCGATCGACTATACCCTGACCAACGACGCCGGGGAGGTCATCGACAGCTCCGCCGGTGGTGCGCCGCTGGTCTACCTGCACGGTGCAAGCAACATCATCCCGGGTCTGGAAAAGGCCCTGGAAGGCAAGCAGGCCGGTGACGAACTGAATGTCGCCGTCGAGCCCGAAGATGCCTACGGCGAATACATGGCCGAGCTGGTCAGCACCCTGAACCGCAGCATGTTCGAGGGCGTCGACCAACTGGAAGTCGGCATGCAGTTCCACGCCTCGGCGCCGGATGGCCAGATGCAGATCGTCACCATTCGTGACCTGGACGGCGACGACGTGACCGTCGACGGCAACCACCCGCTGGCCGGCCAGCGCCTGAACTTCAAGGTCAAGGTCGTCGACGTGCGCGATGCCATCGAAGAAGAGATCGCCCATCGCCACATCCATGGCGAAGGTGGTCACCAGCACTGATTTCTGCGCTAAGCTCAGAAGCAGGAACGAGGCGCTGGGTACGCCGGACATGCGCGCTCGCAACGCATGACCGGCGCGCCCAGCGCCTTTTTGATGCGCAACGTTCATTGCCGCGATGACCGGCATGTTGGGGGAATCTCATCATGAGTGCGTTTCACGACCTCACCCTGCAGACCCTGGACGGCGCGCCGTTGCCCCTGGCGCCGTTCAAGGGCAGGGTGACGCTGGTGGTCAACGTCGCTTCCAAGTGTGGGCTGACGCCCCAATACTCGGCGCTGGAAGCGCTCTATCAGCGCTACAAGGACCGCGGCCTGACGGTGCTGGGCCTGCCGTGCAACCAGTTCGCTGGCCAGGAGCCTGGAACCGAGCAGGAGATCCAGCAGTTCTGCAGTGTCACGTACGGGGTGACATTCCCCATGACGGCCAAGCTCGAGGTCAACGGGCCTCACCGTCCTCCGTTGTACCGTCTGCTGGCTGGGGAGGGCGCTGAATTCCCGGGTGACATCACTTGGAATTTCGAGAAGTTCCTGGTCGGCAAGGATGGGCGCGTGCTGGCACGCTTCGCACCTCGTACGTCGCCTGACGATCCGGCGGTGGTCCAGGCCATCGAGAAAGCCTTGGCCTGACGTCATGCGTCATGCGTCATGCGTCAGGCAGGGCCAGGGGCGGGGTTCACTCTGGCGACAGGGATTTCGCCGAAGGTGAGGGCGTGAGGTCCGCTCCAGTAGTCGGGCGTGTCTCCGACACGGCGTCTACAGCCCTGTTCGAGGGCCGGCAGGCTTCACGCAGATACCCCTCGAACTGTTCGACGATGGTCGACCAGCCCTGTCGACTGGCGTGCCACCGTGCATTGAGTCGAACCCGACGCAAATGCTCGTCCTCCTCTAGCAACCAGCTGGCCGCTTCGATGAACCCGCTCTGATCGCCCGGCATGGCCACTACGCCATTGTCGCCATGACGAATGTGCTGGGCGGCGGCGGCCTGGTCGTAGGCCACCACGCCCAGGCCTGAAGCCATCGCTTCGAGCACGACATTGCCGAACGTCTCGCTCAGGCTTGGAAACAGGAACAGGTCGCCACTGGCGTAGTGCTCCGCCAGCGCCTCGCCCTGCTGCGCGCCGCAGAAGACGGCCTCTGGCAACTGCTGTTCCAGGGTAGCGCGTTGGGGGCCGTCGCCGACGATCACCAGGCGCATGCGGCGCGCTGGATGAGCCTGGCGCAGGGCCAGCAGGCAAGGGCGCAGCAACCCCAGGTTCTTTTCCGTGGCCAGCCGTCCGACATGCAGCACCGCGATGTCGTCCGGGCCGATGCCCCAGCGATCGCGTAGCGCCTGGCTGCGCCGACACGGGGTGAACAACGAGGCGTCGACACCACGGCTCAAGAGCGCCAGGCGTTCGAAGCCACGACGTTCCAGCTCGGTCCGCTGGCTGAGGCTCGGTACCAGCGTCAGCGCCGTCCGGCGATGGAACCAGCGCAGGTAGTGGGTCATCGGTCGGGTCAACAGGCCGAAGCCGTAGTGCCCGGCATACTGCGCGAAATTCGTGTGAAAGCCACTGACCACAGCGATGTTCAAGCGCCTGGCCGCCCGCAGCGCGTTCAATCCCAGCGGGCCTTCGGTGGCGATGTAGAGCACATCCGGCCGCTCCCGGCGCCACTCACGCAGCAGCACGCCCAGGGCGATCTCGCCCCACTGCAAGCCTGGGTAGCCTGGCAATGACCATCCGCGTGACAGCAGCACCTGTGGTCCTGGCGGTGTGGCCAGGTCGACCGCCTGGCGGGGGCGCAGTACCTGCACGCGATGACCGCGCTGCCGCAACCCGTCGGCCAGGCGCCCAAGGGTGTTGGCCACGCCATTGATCTCGGGTGGGAAGGTTTCGCTGACCAAGGTGATGCGCAGGGACGGTGTGCTCATACAGAACAGTATGGACGCTCTGCATTGCAGCGACGTGTCATCGCCATGACCCCCTGATGACGACGTACCCAGATCGAACGGGGGCGCGTGAATATTTGTTCACGCCACTCAAGAATCGCTCGCACTTGGCCGATGGCCTGTCAACGAACCCTCGATGCCCTCCAGGAGAGCGGTAATGTTCCACAACAAACTGAAGAAAGAACTCCAGCGCCTGCGCGACGACCTGCTGTCGGTCTCGCAGATCAAGACGAGTCTCGACAACGAGATGCTGGTGCTTCAGCTCGATCCACAGGGACGCATCGAGGCGGTCAACGGCAATTTCGAACGGGACATGCATTACCGCGCCGAGCAGCTGGTGGGACGGCCGCTCGAGTACATCGTGCCGCCCCACGTGAAGACGTTGGAATTCCACCAGCGCATGAGCCGTGCCATCCGCAATGGCGAGCATTACCACGGGGCGTTCAGGCTGTTGCGTGGCGACGGTGAAGAGGCCTGGCTGCGCTCGATCCTGCAACCGGTGCTGGATGCCACGGGTCGCATCAAGTGCTTCACGATCCACTCGAGCGACCTGACCCGTACCATCAAGACGTCACGCGAGCATGAAAGCCTGATCAAGGCCCTGCAACGCTCCACGGCGGTGATCGAGTTCAACCTCGACGGCGAAGTGCTGACCGCCAACGAGCGTTTCCTGGAGGCGACGGGTTACACGTTGGAGCAGATCCGCGGCAAGCACCATCGCATCTTCTGCGAACCCGAACAGGCACGCTCGAGCGATTACCAGGCCTTCTGGGAAAAGCTGCGGCGCGGTGAATATATTGCCGATCGCTTTGAGCGCGTCGATTCACGGGGCCGTACCATCTGGCTGGAGGCTTCGTACAACCCGATCTTCGACGCCCACGACGTGCTCTACAAAGTGGTCAAGTTCGCTACGGTGATCACCGACCAGGTCAATCAGGAGCAGGCGGTGTCCAGGGCTGCGGACATCGCCCATTCGACCTCGGTGCAGACCGACGCCAGCGCCCGCAAGGCCAGCGAAGTGGTCAGCCAGTCGATGGGGGTGATGCGCGAGCTGGAGGCCTGCATGCAGCAGGCCGCCGAGAGCATCGAGGCGCTGGACAAGCAGTCGCGAGTGATCGGCGCGATCATCAAGACCATCAGTGACATCGCCGGGCAGACCAACCTGCTGGCGCTCAATGCGGCCATCGAGGCCGCCCGGGCGGGCGAGCAGGGGCGCGGGTTCGCCGTGGTCGCCGACGAAGTGCGCCAATTGGCCTCGCGTACCAGTGGCGCGACCGAGGAAATCGCCCAGGTGGTGAAGCAGAACGAGCAACTCGCCCAGGCGGCGGTGGCGATCATCGACGCCAGCAAACGTCAGGCCGAGCAGAGCCTGGCCTTGGCAGGGCAGACCGATGCGGTGATCGCCGAGATTCAGGATGGCGCGCGCCAGGTGGTCGGCGCGGTAGGCCAGTTCGCCCATCAACTGGGTCGATGAGCGAACGGACACGCCCCGTCATGGGGGCGCTACCGATCAAGCGGCTCGCTCGGTTTCCTTGATGTGGTCGTAGACGACACCCAGGGCGTCGCTGACCAGGTTGATGTCGACATCCATATGCAGGTCCTGGCTGGTCTGGCCACGGACCTTGAACAGACCGCCATGGGGACCGATGGCGGGGCGTTCGCTGTCCAGCACGGCACGGGTCAGCAGGTCGATCAACGATTCGCTGTAGTTCACCACGCCATCCTGGTCCCACGTGGTGTAGAACAACCGATCATGGGGTTCGTCGATGTCGCGTGCTTCGAGAATCTCGCGCAGGCGCCAGTTGACGCGGTGTTCGGCGATGACGGCGTTCTGCAGGTGCGCAGGCACGCCGGCCAGGTCGATGAAGTCTTTCGAGGTGACGTCGTAGAAGTCCATGGGTGATCTCCAGGTGAAGGGGCCGCCCCGTGCGGCCGGGCCACATTGAAGATCTAACCGAGGTCTAACCGGCGCTACATAGTTAGCGGGTCCGCTCTCTCACGCACCACGCTTGAGGTCCGGCTGGCCGACAACAGAAGCAACCGCTGCCCGATGGGCTGGCTGCAGGGTCGCTTCGGCCCACCGCTGGATCATCGCCAGCCCATCGCCCACACCTGGGCATCGCGCAGCACCCGCCAGTCCAACCACTCGCTGCGCCCGCTGTGCACGGCCTGCAGTTCCACACGCAGAAGGGTGCCCGCTTCGTCATGCTCCAGGTCGGTGACCAGAAAGTGCTTTTCACGGTTCACCGGGTGCGTTGCGGTCCATTTGGACAGCTTGAGTTTGGCGGGGTTGAAGCGATTCATGGGAAGCTCCTGTGAACGAGGTAGGATCAGGTCGGGGGCGTTTCAGGCCCGGTGATCGGGCATGCCTGCAACACGGGCATCACCTTTTTCCCGCACCCAGAACACCGTCGCCCCCGCTACCGCCGCCGGCATCATCAGGATGTTCACCAGCGGAATCAACAGCGCCAGGTAGGTGATGCCACCGAAGCCCAGGCTCTGCCAGCGCTTGCTGCGCAGCCAGGCGAGCATGTCCTGCCAGCTCATCTTGTGGTTGTCGGCCGGGTAGTCGATGTACTGGATGGCCATCATCCACACCCCGAACAACAGCCAGAGCGGCGCGGCGATCACGTTCACCACCGGGATCAGCGACAGCACGAACAGGCCCAGGGCCCGCGGCAGGAAGTAGCCCAGCTTGCGCATTTCACGGCCGAAGGTGCGCGGGACCATGGCGACCAGTTCGCCCCAGCTGAACGCCGGGAAGGGGTCCTGGCCGCTCACGACCACCTCGACCTTTTCTGCCAGGAAGCCGTTGAACGGGGCCGCGATGATGTTGGCGACCAGGGTGAAGGTGAAGAACACCATCAATGCCACCAGCACCACGAACAACGGCCAGATGATGTAGCTCAGAAAGCCCAGCCAGTCCGGCAGGTTCGGCATCAGGGTATCGACCCACAGCCCGAACTGATGCCAGGCGAAATACACCAGGGCGCCGAACAGCAGCAGGTTGGTCAACAGCGGCAGTAGCACGAACAGGCGCAGGCCAGGGCTCAACACCAGCCTGAGCCCTTCGCGCAGGTACTGAGGGCCGGACAGAACGGGAACGGGCATGTAAGGGCACTCCAGGTTCGACAGAAGGGCCGACCTTACCGAGTTTGTACGGCAGGCGGAAGCGACCTGCCTGTGACGGGGTGTGACGGCCCAGGTTCCCCGGCGACGAAGCCGCTCGAAGGCATAGAGCGGGGCTATGAGGTGGATTGTCGATGGATATTTCCTTACTCTCTGCGACCTCGCTACAGTGCCTTCAACTTTCAAACCCTTCGGATCTCGACTTAACAAGGAGTCACCATGAGCATTCTGGTCAACAAGCAGGCCCCGGATTTCGATGCAGCCGCCGTTCTGGGCGATGGCTCGATCGTCGACAGCTTCAAGCTGTCCTCGCTGCGCGGCAAGTACGTCGTGCTGTTCTTCTGGCCGCTGGACTTCACCTTCGTCTGCCCATCGGAAATCATCGCCCACAACAACCGCATGGATAAATTCCGCGAGCTGGGCGTCGAGGTGGTCGGTGTATCGATCGACTCGCAGTTCACCCACCACGCCTGGCGCAGCACGCCGGTGGAGAAGGGCGGCATCGGCGCGGTCGAGTTCACCATGGTCGCCGACGTCAAGCACGAGATCACCCGTGCCTACGGCATCGAGCATGAAGCAGGTGTCGCGCTGCGCGCCTCGTTCCTGATCGACCAGCAAGGCGTGGTACAGCACCAGGTGGTCAACAACCTGCCCCTGGGTCGCGAAGTCGACGAGATGGTCCGCCTGGTCGAGGCGCTGCAGTTCACCGAGGCCCATGGCGAAGTCTGCCCGGCCGGCTGGCGCAAAGGCCAGAAAGGCATGAAGGCCGACGCCCAGGGCGTTGCCGACTACCTGGCCGAGAACGCCACCAGCCTGTAACACGCAGCCTTGCTTCACCGCGGCCGGCGCTCCAGCGCCAGGCCACGGTCTTCAACATCCAGCCGGCCTCGCCGGCGCCACGACGACGGTCCTGCGTGATCGCGTCGACAGGAGTGCATCATGTCCGAATCACGTCACTCGCGCGTCATCATTCTCGGCTCGGGCCCTGCCGGCTACAGCGCTGCCGTCTATGCCGCACGTGCCAACCTCAAGCCCTTGCTGATCACCGGCATGCAGGCAGGCGGCCAGCTGACCACCACCACCGAAGTCGACAACTGGCCCGGTGACCCCCATGGCCTGACCGGCCCGGCGCTGATGCAGCGCATGCAGGAACACGCCGAGCGTTTCGAGACCGAGATCGTCTTCGACCACATCAATGCCGTGGACCTGGCCAACAAGCCGTTCACCCTGACCGGCGACAGCGCGACCTACACCTGCGACGCACTGATCGTCGCCACCGGTGCCAGTGCCCGCTACCTGGGTCTGCCGTCGGAAGAGGCATTCATGGGCAAGGGCGTGTCGGCCTGCGCGACCTGCGACGGGTTCTTCTACCGCAACAAGCCGGTGGCCGTGGTCGGGGGTGGCAACACCGCCGTGGAAGAAGCGCTGTACCTGGCCAACATCGCCAGCAAGGTGACCCTGATCCACCGTCGCGATACCTTCCGCGCCGAGAAGATCCTGATCGACAAGCTGCACGCACGTGTGGCCGAGGGCAAGATCGAGCTCAAGCTCAACGCGAACCTGGACGAAGTGCTGGGCGACAACATGGGCGTGACTGGCGCACGACTGAAGAACAACGACGGTAGCAGCGATGAGATCAAGGTCGATGGTGTCTTCATCGCCATCGGTCACACGCCGAACACCTCGTTGTTCGAAGGTCAGCTGACCCTCAAGGACGGCTACCTGGTGGTCAGCGGCAGCCGTGAAGGCAACGCGACCGCTACCAACGTCGAAGGCGTGTTCGCCGCAGGCGACGTGGCCGACCACGTCTACCGCCAGGCGATCACCTCGGCCGGTGCCGGCTGCATGGCCGCCCTGGACGTGGAACGCTACCTGGACGGCTTGCAGAACGCATCGTTCTGATCCGCTAGGGCGACTGCACCCGGCATGCGCCGGGTCGCGTGTCGAAAGAGCCCGGTATCGCCTGTGCGGTCCGGGCTTTTTCGTGCCTGTGCGTCAGAGGCTCAGGCGCATCGACAGGTCGACGGCCTTGACGTCCTTGGTCATGGCCCCGATCGAGACGAAATCGACGCCGGTCAGGGCGATGTCCCGCAGGGTCGTCTCGTTGACCCCGCCACTGGCCTCGAGCTTGGCCTTGCCCGCCGTCCGGCGTACGGCTTCCCGCATGTCGTCCAGGCTCAGCTCGTCGAGCATGATGATGTCGGCTCCCGCGTCCAGGGCCTGGCTCAGCTCATCCAGGCTCTCGACTTCGACTTCTACAGGTTTGCCTGGCGCGATGCGGTGCGCGGCGGCCACTGCCTGTGCGATACCGCCGCTGGCGGCGATGTGGTTTTCCTTGATCAGGAAGGCATCGAACAGCCCGATGCGGTGGTTGTGCCCGCCGCCGCAGGTGACCGCGTATTTCTGCGCCAGGCGCAGGCCGGGCAGGGTCTTGCGGGTATCGAGCAGGCGTACCGAGGTATCGGCCACCAGGTCCACGTAGTGCCGGACGTGCGTCGCGACGCCCGACAGCAACTGCAGGAAGTTCAGCGCCGAGCGCTCGCCGGTGAGCAGCGAGCGGGCTGGCCCCTCGAGGTGGAACAACGTCTGATCGGCCGTTGCCCGCTGACCGTCGATGACGTGCCAATGCACCGCGACGCGCGGGTCGAGCTGACGGAAGACCGCATCGACCCAGGCCGTGCCGCTGATCACGCAGGCCTCGCGGGTGATGACCGTGGCCTTGGCCAGGCGCTCGGCCGGGATGAGCTGGGCGGTGATGTCGCCGCTGCCGACGTCTTCGAGCAGGGCGCGGCGGACGTTGGCGTCGATTTCGGCAGAGAGGTCGGCAAGGCTTAGGTTCGGCATGTCGTGCTCCAAAACGGGATGCCGGCGATTATAGGGCAGGCCGCGATCCTGTACAGGGACGCGGCCTGCTGCCTTTTGTCAGGCGGTAGGGAGCTTTGTGTACCTTTTATGGTCTGTGATTACGACCGTCCCCACCCCAATTGAAGACGGTGCAGACGTCATGGTCGAGGCCAAGCCGGTTGGCCTCGTGAATACGAACCCGCAGCAGCGTCGATGACACGCCCTGTCAAGGAGATCGGGATGTACAAGGAAAGCAATGTTGTGAACCTGGCGCAGGCCATGCGGCACGGCCTTCGTGCCGTCGAGCCAGGGCTGCCCATGCTGGTCGTGCAGGTGCGCGACAAGGCGGCCCTGCAGCTGCACCAAGGCATGCGCACGCTGTTCGACATTGCTGACGATACGCTCTTCGAACTGGCCGACAAGGCCCTCTGCGACCATGACCGGCGGCTGATGCTCGATGCCATGCACGAGATTCGTCAGCAGCGCAAACATTTAGAGCGCACGTTTATGGATATGTTCCATGACGCCTTCTATCAAATCAGTCGCTCCCGCGCGGCGACCTGGCCAACGCGCTCCGTGGACCAGAGCTGGAATCCACCGGACTACCGTGAGTCGGCCCTGGTGCTCGAGACCCTGGTCGAGCGGGTGGTCGCACGCGACAGCCAGGCCCTGCACCATTTGAATGTGCGCTTTCATCACTTGCTCGAAGCGCCCCTGGACATGCAGCACAACCCGCTGGGCCCCCGTTGCCTGGGCGACTATTTCCTGAGGATCGTGCACATGCTCAGTGTCAGCGCCAAAGTCAAACTGGTCCTGGTGAAACTCTTCGAACGCTGCATCTTGCGCGATGTGGATTTGATGTATGCCGAAAGCAATCAGATGCTCATGGCGGCCGGAGTGCTGGGCGCGCTCAAGCCTGCGCCCCGGCGGCGTGCCCAGGATGGTCAGCGCATGAGCAGCGCGCGGCCTGCCAATCAGGACGACACCCACCTGGCACCGGACCAGGGCGTCGATGGTAAGTGCTTCACCACGGCCTACGCCCTGCTGAACCCGCGTCGGGGCCGGTTGTCGTCCGCTGCCTCGGGCGGTCGTGGCCTGCAGGTGATCGAGGGGCATGACCTGCTCCGGTTGCTCACGGCGTTGCAGCAGCGTGCGCTTGCGCCTGAGGCGCCGGCCCCCTTCGACGTCGTCGAACAGCTCGGGTCGGCCCTGTCGCACATCACCAAGCGGGGTGCCGTGAGCTGCTGCCTCACCGAGCACGACGAAGCGGTGATCGACCTGGTGGGGCTGTCCTTCGACCAGATCCTGGCGGACTCGAACCTGCCGCGATCGCTCAAGGCGCTCATCGGTCGCGTGCGGATTCCGGTGATGAAAGCCGCGTTGATGCAGCCAGGATTCTTCGACCACCCAGGCCACCCGGCCAGGCGCTTGATCCAGGCGCTGGCTGACACCGGCCTGGGCTGGAGCGACGAGGGTGAACAGTCCCCCGAAGGCGTGCAGGTGGTGCTCGAGCATCTGGTCCACCGCCTACTGGCCGATTTCACCGAGGACATGGGCCTGTTCAACGCAGTGCTGAACGAGTGCCTGGTGCGGGTGGAGGAAGAGCGGCAGCGTACTGCCAGGCTCGAACAGCGTGTCCGCGACGCCGAGGAAGGCCGCCTGCGCTGGTTGCAGGCGCGGCAGAGCGTGCAGCGCGAACTCAACCTGCGGCTGCATGGCCGTTTCGTACCGCACATGGTGGTGGACATGCTGGTCACCGGCTGGAGCCAGGTGCTGCTGATGGCCTGGCTCAAGCATGGCGAGCGTTCCTTGCCGTGGTCCAAGGCCCTGGCGACCATGGACTCGCTGCTGCTGAGCGTGGCGCCTCATCGTCAGACCTTGGCCAGGCAGGAGCTGCTCGAGCGCGTCCCAGGGCTGCTCAAGGCCCTGCGTGAAGGGCTGGCAGGCGTGGCCATGGAGTCGACTGCCATGAGCACGTTCTTCCAGCGACTGCAGCAACTGCATCTGCGCGCCTGCAGCCCGTCGGAGGAGGGCAAGGACGCTCAGGAGGCGCTGGTGCATGTGCAGGACGAAATCGTCCTGGCCGTGCCCCAGGAGAGCGTCTGTGGCCCCCTCTGGCAGCCGGCGGCGGACGACCCTTCGCTACTGAGCGTGCGCGCGCTTCGCACGGGGCAGTGGATCGTCACCGACGATGGCGAGTCCGATCGTTGCAAGTTGGTAGCGTCTCTGGACGACGCCGATCGACTGGTGTTCACCCACCAGGGAGGGCGCAAGGTCCGCGAATGGACACGTGCAGGCCTGACCATGGCCGTGCGCCGCGGCGAAGTCCGGTTGCTGGAAGACGGGCCGGTGTTCGAGCGCTGCTGGTCGCGTGTCCTGACCCAGTTGCGCGGGCCATCCTTGCACTGAATCTTCATGCAAGCGCCAGGGCCTCACGGCATACTGGCGCCTTCTTTCCGTGATGCAGGAACGATCATGCAACTGGATCCCGCGACCGGCTGGTTCACGGACGTCGTACGATGCCCTTCACCGAACTTCAACGCCCGCCCGGCGAACGAGCCGATTTCCCTGCTGGTCATCCACAACATCAGCCTGCCGCCGGGTCGCTTCGGCACGGGCAAGGTCCAGGCCCTGTTCCAGAATCGCCTGGACCCGGCCGAGCATCCTTATTTCGAAGGCCTGCGTGGGCTGACCGTATCGGCGCACCTGCTTATCGAGCGCACGGGGCAGGTGACCCAGTTCGTCTCCTTGCTCGACCGTGCCTGGCATGCCGGCGTGTCCTGCTTCGACGGCCGCGAAGGCTGCAACGACTTTTCCATCGGCATCGAGCTGGAGGGCACCGATGACGAGCCTTATACCGAGCCTCAATACAGGGTGCTGGCCCAGCTTACCCGGCTCATCCAGGCCACGTGGCCGATCATCGACGCAGCGCGTATCCAGGGCCACAGCGACATCGCCCCAGGGCGTAAGACCGACCCGGGGCCAGCCTTCGACTGGGCACGGTTCGAGGCTGACCTGAGCGACAAGGTGCTTTCATGAGTTTTCTGGTGCTGGTCCTGATCCTCGGAATCGAGAAGTTTTCGGCCTGGCGTCCGCGGCTTCAACGGGATGGGTGGTTTCTGCGTGAACTGGCGCGCCTGGAGCGCGATGAGACGATGCCGTCTCTTGGCGTACTGGCTGTGCTGGTGCTCGTTCCCGTGGGCCTGCTGGCCTTGCTGCTGCACGTGCTCGAGCCCGTGGCGTATGGCCTGCTGGCATTGCCCGTGCACGTGCTGGTGCTGCTCTACAGCCTGGGGCGAGGGCAGGCCAAGGGCGCACTCGGACCCTTCCGCGATGCCTGGCGCCGGGGCGACAGCCAGGCCAGTCTGTATGCGGCCGAACGTGATCTGGGCATTCGAGAGCAAGACGCCGAATCGGTGCTGGAGCGTGTCCAGGGCCACCTGATCTGGCAGGTCTACGATGGATTCTTCGCGGTGATCTTCTGGTATGCGGTGCTCGGGCCGGCAGGTGCCCTGGGTTTCCGCTTGCTGACCCTGTGCCAGCACCACGGTCGCCGGCAGGGCCTGGTGGTCCATGCCGCCCGGCTGCGTCATGGGCTGGACTGGATACCGGCCAGGGTGTTGGTGGCCAGCTTCGCCCTGGTCGGCCATTTCGTCGCCGTCATGCGCCTGCTGTTGCAGGAGGTGCTGGCCTGGCGTCTCCCGGTGGCAACGTTACTGGCCAAGGCAGGGCAGGCCGCCGATTCGTCCGTCGGGCCAAGGGCAGGCCAGCCTGGGCTGGACTACCTGGACAGCCAGTGGGCGTTGCTGCAGCGTAGCGCCGTGCTGTGGTATGTCGGCCTGGCGGTGGCGGTGGTGCTTGCCTGAACCGGGTGTCGGCCCTACCAGTCGAACACGGCATCGGCATTGCGGCTGCTGGCCTGGGCCAGCGCATCGGGCTCGATGCCCATGACCTGGGCCAGGACGGCAGCGATCTGGGGCAGATGATCCGGGCTGTTGCGTTGGCCAGGGAACATCGACGGCGCCATGTCAGGAGCGTCGGTTTCCAGTACCACGCTGTCCAGGGGAAGCTGGGGCAGGGTACGCTGCAGGCGCAGCGCCTGCGGCCAGGTGCCAGCGCCGCCCAGGCCCAACTTGAAGCCCAGCTTGATGTATTCACGCGCTTCCTCGACGCTGCCGGCGAACGCATGGATGATGCCTGGCCTGGGCATGCGGTAGCGCTTGAGGGTGGCGATCACCTGGGCATGGCTGCGCCGCACATGCAGCAAAGGCGGCAGTTCGAATTCCACGGCCAGCTGCAATTGCGCTTCGAACAGCGTTTGCTGGCGAGCCTTGTCGAGGGCGGGCAGGTAGTAGTCCAGGCCGAATTCGCCCAGCGCGCACAGGCGCTTCTGGCCGTGCAGGCGGTCGAGCCAGGCGCGCAGTTCGACCAGATGCTCGGGACGATGCTGGTCGAGGTAGACCGGGTGCAGGCCAAGTGCGGCATGGACCGCTTCCTGGCTACAGGCCAGGTCCCAGACCCGCTGCCAGTTGGCCTGGTAGACACCCAGCACCACGATGCGCTCCACGCCTCCTGACCGAGCCCGGGCCAGGACCTGGAGACGGTCCTGATCGAAATCCTCGAAGTCCAGGTGGGTGTGGGTGTCGATCAGGCGCATGGTCAGGCCTTGAGCAGGCGTTGCTTGAAGGTACGGGCCACCGCGTGCACGCCGGGCTGGTAGCGCCCTTGTTCGACGGCAGCCACGGCCAGCTCCAGTGCCGTGTGGGCGATCAGGCTGTGTTGCTGGGCCATGGCGTTGACCGGCAGCGGCAGGAAGTCCAACAGCTGGTTGTCGCCGAAGGTGCCAAGCCGCAGGTGTCGGGAATCGTCGCCGCAGGTGCGCAAGACGTCGAACACGCCTTGCAGCAGCACATACGAAGTGGTCACCAAGGCATCGGGCAGCCCGCCGAAGTCATCGATCAGGCGCTGCATGAGGCGCTCGCCCCAGTCACGGCTGAAGGCGTCGCCCTCGTAATGCGCCACTTGCCCGGGGTAGGCCTGCAAGGCCTGGTCGAACCCCCGCAGGCGCGCCTGGCTCACCCCCAGCGCCGGGCGCGCGCCGATCAGCGCGATGCGCTGGGGGGCGGTGGCCAGCAGGCTGGCGGTCAGCAGCCGGCTGGCCTCCTGGTCATCGCTGATCACCGAGCAGAAATGCGCAGGGTCCATGTGCCGGTCGATGGCGATGATCGGCAGGCCCTGGGCGTGCAGCGTGCGGTAACTGTCATCGTCCGCTGGCAGGCAACTGGCGACGAACAGGGCATCGCAACGCCGCGCCCGAAACAGCTGCTGCAACTGCCGCTCGCTCTCGGGTTGATCGTCGCTGCTGGCGATCAGCAGTTGGTAGCCCCGCGCCCGCGCGCCTTGCTCCAGCTGCTTGGCCAACCGTGCGTAACTGGGGTTTTCCAGGTCGGGAAGAATGAAGCCCAAGGTTCGCGTGTGACGGCTGCGCAGCCCGGCAGCCTGCGGGTTGGGCGTGAACCCATGGGCCTCGACCACCGCGCGCACACGCTCGACCGTGGCCTGGCTGATGCGCTGCTGTTCGGCCTTGCCATTGATGACGTAGCTGGCGGTGGTCACGGAGACTCCCGCCAGTCGAGCGATATCGCTGAGTTTCACCACAGATTCCTTGTCATGACCGACAGTCCGGCCTTTCTCGACAGTCTTGCCGATCCGCTGCACCCAGCGCAGGCGACCAATGTCGTAGTTGTCTGACGTCATGGTAACGCCGTTGTCTCGAGAAAGTCAGACGTTGTACGTCATCGGTGGCCTGTCGCACGGATGGCCGGTGGCGGTGAAAGCCTCGTCCCGAGGATGGGCCATACTGGCTACAACCGCGACAAGGCCAGGCGTCCAGGGGGCATGGGCGACAGGCTGGGCTTTTTTGCCGACTGAATATCGAGTAACGTGGCCGGTTAATCAGGTTAATCGTTTCAGCAGGCGCTTACTGTCACCGTCTTCACGCCTGCCGGGGATCAGCGACATGTTCCCGCCCTGTACTCACAACAATACCAGGTACCGCATTCGGGTACCGTAAAGGAGAAGGTCATGCTAGAGCTCGCCAAAGAGCAGATAGCCATGGGGCAGGTGGCGGCTGACAAGCCCGCCGCGCTGCGCCTGCTTGCCGACCGCCTGGTCGCCGACGGCCTGGTGGCCGAGGGTTATTTCGGTGGGCTGGAAGCCCGTGAGGCCCAGGGGTCGACGTTCCTCGGGCAAGGCATCGCCATTCCGCACGGCACGCCGGACACCCGCGAACTGGTGTTCACCACAGGCGTCCGCCTGATGCAGTTCCCCGAGGGCGTGGACTGGGGGGGCGGACAGATCGTCTACCTGGCGATCGGCATCGCCGCACGTTCGGACGAACACCTTCGGCTGCTGCAGCTGCTGACCCGTGCCCTGGGTGAAACCGATCTGGCCGAGGCCCTGCGCCGTGCCAGCTCTGCCGAGGCCCTGCTCAAGCTGTTGCAGGGCGCGCCGAAGGAGCTGGCCCTGGACGCCCAGTTGATCGGCCTGCAGCAACCGGCCGAAGACTTCCAGGAACTGGCCTGGCGTGGCGCGCGGCTGTTGCAGCGCGCCGGCTGTGCCGACGAAGGCTTCGCCGGCGTGCTGCAGCAGGCCGAGCCCCTGCCATTGGGTGAAGGGCTCTGGTGGCTGCACAGCGAGCGCCACGTGCGCCAGCCCGGCCTGGCGTTCGTCACCGCACAACAACCGCAGACCTACCGCGGGCAGCCGCTCAACGGCCTGTTCTGCCTGGCCAGCCTGGGCGCTGCCCACCAGGCCCTGCTCGAGCGCCTGTGCCAGGTGCTGATCGAAGGCCGTGGCCAGATGCTTTACCAGGCCACCAGCAGTCGCGCGGTCCTGGAGGTTCTGGGCGAGCAGGTGCCAGCCGACTGGCCGAGCGAGCGCATCGTGCTGGCCAATGCCCACGGGCTGCACGCCCGCCCGGCCAAGGTGCTGGCGCAGCTGGCCAAGGATTTCGAGGGCGATGTGCGGGTGCGTGTGGTGGAGAGCGGGCAACCGGCCGTGTCGGCCAAGAGCCTGAGCAAACTGCTGAGCCTGGGCGCCCAACGTGGCCAGACCCTGGAGCTGAGCGCCGAGCCCTCGATTGCGGCTGACGCCTTGCCCGCCTTGCTGGCAGCGATCGGCGAGGGGCTTGGCGAGACCGTCGAGCCCGTGCAGGCCAGCGAAAGCGTGGTGCAGCCGGCAGCGTCCGCCGTGGCTGAACCCATCGCACGCGCGCCAGCTGCGGGCACGCGGATCCAAGGTGTCGCGGCGGCGCCTGGTATCGCCAGCGGCCCGGCGCACCTGCGTATCGAGCGGTCCATCGACTACCCCACGCGAGGCGAGTCGCCCCGCGAGGAACGCGTCAAGCTCGAGCAGGCCATCGCGGCCGTCAATGCCGACCTGCAACGGCTGATCGAGCGCAGCGATCGGGCGATCGGCGAGATCTTCGTCACCCACCAGGAAATGCTCGCTGACCCAGGGCTGACCGACGAGATCGAACAGCGCATCGGCCAGGGCGAAAGCGCCGCCGCGGCCTGGATGGGGGTCATCGAGGCGGCTGCCCGGCAGCAGGAGTCGCTGCGCGATGCCTTGCTCGCCGAACGTGCCGCCGACCTGCGCGACATCGGGCGCCGTGTGCTGGCCCAGCTGTGCGGCATCGTCGAAGCCGAGGAGCCGACCGAGCCCTACGTACTGGTCATGGCCGAGGTCGGTCCGTCGGACGTGGCACGGCTCGACCCGGCGCGTGTGGCCGGGATCCTGACTGCCCATGGGGGCGCCACGGCGCATAGCGCGATCGTCGCCAGGGCGCTGGGCATTCCGGCCGTGGTCGGCGCAGGTGACAGTGTGCTGCTGCTGGCGCCCGGTACCGCCTTGCTGCTCGATGGTCAGCGGGGTCAGGTCAGCGTCGCGCCGGCCGCGGACGAGCTGGCCCGGGCCCTGGCCGAGCGCGATGCCCGTGAGCGTCGCTTGCAGGCCGCCTGGGAACGTCGCATGGAGCCTGCCGTCAGTCGCGACGGCCAGGCCATCGAAGTGTTCGCCAACATTGGCGAAAGCACGGGGCTGGAGAAGGTCGTGGACTGTGGCGCCGAAGGGGTCGGCCTGCTGCGCACCGAGCTGATCTTCATGGCCCATGCCCAGGCGCCGGACGTTGCCACCCAGCAAGCGGAGTACACGCGCGTCCTGGACGGTCTGGACGGGCGCCCCCTGGTGGTGCGCACGCTCGATGTCGGCGGTGACAAGCCGCTGCCGTACTGGCCGATCGAAGCCGAGGAAAACCCGTTCCTGGGCGTGCGTGGCGTGCGCCTGACCCTGCAGCGGCCCCAGGTGATGGAAGATCAGCTGCGGGCCTTGCTGCTGGCCGCGGGTTCACGGCCGTTACGGATCATGTTCCCCATGGTCGGGCAGATCCACGAGTGGCGCGAAGCGCGCGCGATGGTCGAACGACTGCGCCAGGAGATCCCGGTCGCCGACCTGCAACTGGGCATCATGGTCGAGGTGCCCTCGGCTGCCCTGCTGGCACCGCAACTGGCCCGGGAGGTGGATTTCTTCAGCATCGGCACCAACGACCTGACCCAGTACACCCTGGCCATCGACCGCGGCCATGCCAGCCTGTCGGCCCAGGCCGACGGGTTGCACCCGGCTGTCCTGCGGCTGATCGACATGACCGTGCGCGCCGCCCATGCCGAAGGCAAGTGGGTCGGTGTGTGTGGCGAGCTGGCGGCGGACCCGCAGGCGGTCGCCATCCTGTTCGGGCTGGAAGTGGACGAGCTGAGCGTCTCGGCGCGCAGCATTCCGGAAGTCAAGGCGCTGGTGCGCGAAACCGATTACCAGGCCGCGCGCGCCCTGGCCCGCGACGCGCTGGCCCAGGACAGTGCGCAGGCCGTTCGTGCCCTGGTGGAGGCTCACTGATGGCCAAGATACTTACCGTCACGCTCAACCCGGCGCTGGATGTGACCATCACCCTGGACGCCTTGCGCGCCGGGCATGTCAATCGCAGCCAGGGCCAGGCGACCCATGCGGCGGGCAAGGGCCTCAACGTGGCCCAGGTGCTTGCGGACCTGGGCAATACCTTGACCGTCAGCGGCTTTCTCGGCTGCGACAACCTGCAGCCGTTCGAAGCCTTGATGCAAGTGCGTGGCTTTACCGACGGGTTCATCCGTGTGCCGGGCGAGACGCGCAGCAATCTCAAGCTGGTGGAAGCCGATGGCCGGGTCACCGACGTCAACGGCCAGGGGCCCGAGGTCGGCGAAGAGGCGCAGGCGGCGCTGCAGCGTCGTCTGGAAAGCCTGGCGGTGGGCCATGACGCCGTGGTCGTCGCGGGCAGCCTGCCCCGGGGCGTCAGCCCGCAGTGGTTCCGGCAACTGCTGGTGCAATTGCGCGAGCAGGGCCTGAAGGTGGTGCTCGACAGCAGTGGCGAGGCCCTGCGTGTCGGTCTCGAGGCCGCGCCCTGGCTGGTCAAGCCCAACGCCGAAGAGCTGGCCGACGCGCTGGGCGTGCCGCTCGAAGAGTCGACCGCGCGCCGAGAGGCCGTGGCACGCCTGCTCGAGCGAGGCGTCGAACACGTGGTGCTGTCCCAGGGCGAGGCGGGCGTGAGCTGGTTCTCGTCCGGGCAGACCCTGCACGCCAGGCCGCCGAGCGTGCGCGTGGCCAGCACCGTGGGCGCCGGCGATTCGCTGGTCGCCGGCATGGTGCACGGCCTGCTCAGCGGCGAGCCGGCCGAGCAGACCTTGCGTCGCGCCACGGCGATCGCCGCCCAGGCAGTGACCCAGGTCGGCTTCGGCATCCATGACCGTCCGCAGCTCGAACGCTTGCAGGCAGGCGTTCAACTCACTTCCCTACACGAGGCTTGCCGATGAACATCGTCATTGTCACCGCCTGCCCCAATGGCCAGGTGTCCAGCGTGCTCAGCGCACGCCTGCTGGCCGCCAGCGCGCATGCCCGGGGCTGGCACACCCACGTCGAGATCCAGGATCCACAGCACGCCAGCCCGCAGGTCGAGTCGGCCGACATCGAGGCGGCCGACTGGGTTCTGGTCGTCGCCACCGGCCCTGTGGACCTGGCGCGTTTCGACGGCAAGCGTCTGTACCAGGCCACCCCGGCCGAGGCCCTGGCCGACCGTGAGCGCTTCCTCGACGAAGCGGCGGCCAACACCCATGTGCACCAGGCGTCGGCGCCTGCCGCGCCTCAAGCAGGCACGAGCACGCCACGTATCGTCGCCATCACCGCCTGCCCGACCGGTGTCGCGCACACCTTCATGGCGGCCGAAGCCCTGCAACAGGCGGCTGCCCAGGCCGGCTACACCTTCCATGTCGAGACCCAGGGCTCGGTGGGTGCGCGCAATCCGCTGCCGGACGAGGCCATCGCCGACGCCGATGTGGTGCTGCTGGCCGCCGACATCGAAGTGCCGACTACGCGTTTCGCCGGCAAGCGCATCTATCGCTGCGGTACCGGTATCGCCCTGAAGCAGGCCCGTGCGACCCTGGACAAGGCCCTGGCCGAAGGCCGTGTGGAAAGCGCGGGTCAGGCGGCGGGCGGCGAGGCCAAGAGCAGCGAGAAGACCGGCGTCTACAAGCACCTGCTGACCGGTGTGTCGTTCATGCTGCCGATGGTGGTGGCCGGCGGTCTGTTGATCGCCTTGTCCTTCGTCTTCGGCATCGAGGCCTACAAGGAAGCCGGGACCCTGCCTGCCGCACTGATGCAGATCGGTGGCGAGGCGGCCTTCAAGCTGATGGTGCCGCTGTTGGCCGGCTACATCGCCTGGTCCATCGCCGACCGGCCCGGCCTGGCGCCGGGCATGATCGGCGGCTTGCTGGCGAGCAACCTCGAGGCGGGCTTCATCGGCGGTATCGTCGCGGGCTTCCTGGCCGGTTACAGCGCCAAGGCCATCGCACGCTGGGTGCGACTGCCCAGCAGCCTGGAGTCGCTCAAGCCGATCCTGATCATCCCGTTGCTGGCCAGCCTGTTCACCGGCCTGGTGATGATCTACGTGGTCGGTCAACCGGTGGCCGCCATGCTCGAAGGCCTGACGCACTTCCTCGACAGCATGGGCACCACCAACGCCGTGCTGCTGGGCCTGGTACTGGGCGCGATGATGTGCGTGGACCTCGGCGGGCCGATCAACAAGGCATCCTACGCGTTCTCGGTGGGCCTGCTGGCCTCGTCCAGTTACGCGCCGATGGCCGCGACCATGGCGGCGGGCATGGTGCCCCCCATCGGCCTGGGCATCGCCAGCTTCCTGGCACGGCGCAAGTTCGCCCAGAGCGAGCGTGAGGCCGGCAAGGCGGCCTTGGTGCTCGGCTTGTGCTTCATCTCCGAAGGGGCGATCCCGTTCGCCGCCAAGGATCCGCTGCGGGTGATCCCGGCGAGCATCGCCGGTGGCGCGCTGACCGGTGCCTTGACCATGTACTTCGGCTGCAAGCTCATGGCACCCCATGGCGGGTTGTTCGTGCTGCTGATCCCCAACGCGATCAACCACGCGATGCTGTACCTGCTGTCGATCCTGGCAGGCAGCGTACTGACCGCCGTGATCTATGCGGTGATCAAGCGCAGTGAAAAGGTCGAGATGACCGTGGCCTCGGCAGCGCCCTGAGCCAGCCCACGCGTCGTGCGCAGCGGGTGGCGGTCGCTCGACCGCGGCCCTGACGACGCCTACCGAAAAAGCCGAAGGCTCTGACGCTGCAGCCCCATGAGGGTCGTGGCGTCAGAGCCTTCGGCCTGTAGGGCGCAACGATGAGGTGCCGGTCATCGCGTGCGGCGCAACGGCTCGAGCAGGGCGCCCAGCCCGTTGTGGTCGATCTCGTGCATCAGGGCCAGCAGTCGCCCCAGTTCGCCTTCCGGAAAACCCTTGCGTGCGAACCAGGCCAGGTAGTCGCCCGGCAAGTCGGCGAGCGTGCGGCCCTGGTATTTGCCGAACGGCATGGTCCGCTCGACGAGTGATTGGAGCGCTTCAGGGTTCACGGCAGGCCTCCCCGGCCAGGCAAAGCATGCACGATACTGCAATCTGCATGATGGCTGAAGTCGCCATCATGCAGAACACCACCTGACTAGGCGCCGTTCTTATCGCTAACGTGTTGATTCTGCTAGGCCTTGAAAATTCTTTGAACCTGGCACGAAGGCTGCTCTCACATATAGGGACTATCAACTGCCACGGAGTTTGAGCCATGAGCAATCCAAACAAAGAAGTGATTGATGTACTGAACAACCTGATCGAGTACAGCAAGGACGGCCAGAAAGGTTTCGAAGAGGCTGTTGATGATCTGAAGAATCCAGAGCTCAAAGCGTTCGCTCGCCAGCGCGCTGAAGGCTGTGCACAGGCGGCCCGCGAACTGCAGGCCGAAGTGCGTTCGCTGGGCGGTGACCCAGAGACGTCCACCAGCTTCACCGGCGACCTGCACCGCGGCTGGGTCAACCTGAAGTCGGCCCTGACCGGCAAGGAAGACAAGGCCGTCTTCGAAGAGCTGGAGCGTGGTGAAGACTACGCGCTGAAAGCCTACAAGGATGCTGTCGAGAAGCTGTCCAAGCTGGGCCATGGCGACGTCGCCGTCGGCCACACCACTGTCACCACCGGTGTAGGTGCCACTCACGTCGGCGCCACCGATGGCCTGACCAGCACCGCTACCACGGCAGCGACCGGCAGCGGCCCGTACGCCCTGGTGCGCAAGCAGCTCGAAGGCGTGCAGAAGAATCATGACGAAGTCAAAGCCCTGCGTGATCGTGAAATCGCCAAGGCCAAGCACTCCTGATTCACGGCCCCTTCCTGTGTCGCCTGGACAACGCAGGCTGCGTTTCTGACACCGAGGGGCTGACATCGATGCTCACGGCTGTACGCCGTGAGTCATCACCGGACAGAGGCAGTGTCTCGACGCTGGCGCGACTACGCCCCGCCAAGCCGACAGCACTGCCTCTTTCCGTTTGGGGCACAGCGTCCTGCTGTCAGAAGATGTTCAGCGGGTAGTCGACGATCACCCGGTATTCATCGACATCGTTGTCGACCCACGAATACCCTTGGCTGCCCCGGTGACTGGCGTAGCGCAACTGCACGGCCAGGTCCTTGAACTGACCCTCCTGAACCACGTAGCGCACGTCCAGATCGCGCTCCCAGTGGTGTGCGTCCTTGCCATCGGGGTTGTACCAGTTGCCGTAGCCGCTGCTGCTGCGATCGGCCTTGGTCAGGTCGATCTCGCCTCGCGAGTAGGACAGGGTCGTGCTCAGCCCCGGATAGCCCAGTGCCGAGAAATCATAGCCGTACTGCAGTTTCCAGGAACGCTCGTTGGGCCCGTTGAAGTCCGAGTACATCCGCGAGTTGTCGAGGAAGACGCTGTCACCCTGGTTGATGTAGTCGAACGGGGTGTCGCCATTGACGCGCTGGTAGGCGGCCGTGAGGCTGTGGCCATCGACGTCCAGGGTCAGGTGCAGGCTGTAGGTGTTGTTGTCGATGGTGCCCAGCAGCGCCTTGCCGGTCTCCTGGGTATGGTAGACGTGGAATCCAGGGTTGAGGCTGACATGGTCGTTGATGACATGGATGTACTCGAAATCGGCGTAGTACTGGTTCCAGATGTCCTGAAGTTCGGCGCCATACAGGCTGGTGGTGATGTTCGGTGTACCGCTCCAGGTCGCACCGGCCCAGTTCAGGTGATGGCTCTTGCTGCCGTCGGCCAGCGTGCCGTAGAAGGTGTCGATGCGGCGATGCCCGCTCTGGTTGTAAGGCTTGGTGAAGCTGGCTTGGCCGCCTTCGAGCATGAGCCCGTCGATGCTGGTGTTGGTCAGGCTGACCCCACGAAAGGTCTGCGGCAGCATGCGCGTCTCGCCACCGGCGATCACCGGGTTGGTGAGGAACAGGTCGCCGGCCTTGAGTTCGGTGTCGAACGCCTTGAGCTTGATCGCCGCTCCTGCCGTGGAGAAGGCGCCTGGCGCCTTGCCCAGTTCACCGTCGTCCTGATAGTGCAGCGGCAGGATGCTGGTCCCGGCGTGCCCGCCACCGCCATCGAGCTTCAGCCCCAGCATGGCGTGCGCATCGAGGCCGAAGCCTACCGTGCCAGGCGTATAGCCGGACTGGAAGCGCGCGACGAAGCCTTGCCCCCACTCGCGGCTGTCGGCATTGCCTGGGTTGAGCTGGTTGCGATTGAAATAGGCATTGCGCGCGTTGACGTTCAGCGAAGCGCCTTCGATGAAGCCTTCGGGCTGTTCGTCAGCCGCGTGAGCGGCAGCAGGAATCGTTGCAGCCATTGCAACGAAAAGCGGCGTGAAGCGGGACACGATGGGCACCGGTACGGGCTCCTTTGTACGAGAGGGTGGACAGGTCGTGTTGTCGGCCCGGCTACTTTCTCGTCAGGAACGTACACACCGCGAAGGGATGAACAGCACACGAAAGAAAAGCCGCCGGTCGACCAGCGGCTGGGTAAACTACCACACCGAAACGATTCGTGCCGTGACGCCGTTGGCGTACTGGCAGGTGCGCCGACACGTGGGTCAGCTGTCGCCCTGGGCACTGTCGTGTGTCTTGGAAGCGGTCTGCTGTGCGTCCTGCAGCCCTTCGGCACGCTGTGAGGCGAACGCTTCGCGCGCGGCCTGATGGGTCGCGTCGAGCGCTGCGTTGCGCGCAACGAATGCCGGTGATTCTTCGGCCATCGCCCAAGGCGAAGACAACAGCGTGGAGAGCAGGGAAACGCACACGAGTTTGGAATGGATCGACATGAGACACGTCCTTCTTGCCAGGCAAGTATCGGTTGAATGCCCCTACGTTAGGCGTGAAACGGACGTTTAAACAGCGACCGGCTGGAGAATGACTATTGCGTTTCAGGTAATAATTCACCCGAAAGTGGTGGGTATCTTCTTGAAAGCGGCGAGCTTGAGCGATTCAAGCTCGCGCAGGAGGCAGGCCGGTTGGCGCTTCAGCGCTCGGAAAGCCAGCGGTGGGACGACGAAAGGACAGGGCCGTTTCTAGCGGATCAGCCGACCCTTGAGCGACGAGGCCTGCCACTCGCTGACGAAGGCACGTTGCTGCTGCTTGTCGAACAGGCACAATTCGGTGCCGGTGCGTTTGTTCAGGTGCTTTTGTGGGTAGGTGCCTTCGAGCACCAGGGCGCTGTAGCCGACCTGGTCTTCGAACTCGACCGGCTTGCCACGCACGTGGGCGTCCTTGAACTGGCTGGCGGCCAGGCAGGTCTTGAGGACCTGTTGACGGTGTTCGGTCCAGGCCTGTTCACTGGAGGCCTGGGCGGTGCCGGCCGATACCAGGCAGGCCAGCAGGGGAAGAATGAAGCGTTTCATGGCGGTCTCGCGTGGGCATGACGTTGACCACAGAGTAATGCCAATCGCGTGGTCGGTTCAAAGCTTCGTTGCCGAGGCGTCCTGTCCGATCCTTCCGACCGTCATGAACGACGTCAGCGCTCGGCGAAGACCACGGCCTCGGCAGCCGTCATCAGGCAATCGGTCAGCTCCGGGGACGAGAACTTGGTCAGGATGGCGTTGGCGCCGCAAAGCCTGGCCTTTTCGCCGGCCATGGCGCTGTCCAGCGACGTATGCAGCAACACGTAGAGGTGCTGGAAGTCCGGCGTTTCGCGCAAGGTCCGGGTGAAGGCGTAACCATCCATTTCCGACATCTCGATGTCGGAGACCACGATGTTGATCTCCTTGTCGGTGCCTTGCAGTTCCAGCAATACGTCGATGGCTTCGCGGGCGCTGCGTGCCGTACGGCATTCGATGCCCAGGTTGCGCAAGGTGAACACCGATTGCTGCAACGCCACCAGGCTGTCGTCGACCACCAGGATGTTGGCCGCGGCCAGCAGCATCGATTGATCGTGGTCCAGAGCGCCCACATGGGGATCCTGACTGGGCGGGACGATGCCCTGCAAGACCTTCTCGATGTCCAGAACCTGCACCAGTTGCCCGTCGACCTCGGTGACGCCGGTGATGAAGGCGCTGCGGCCCGACCCATGGGGCGGCGACTTGATGTCGTGGCTGCGGCAATGAACGATCCGGCTGACCGACTGCACGTGCAGGCCTTGGCGCGATCGGCTGATGTCGGTGACGATCAGGCAGCCCCCTTGCGGATCGGCCAAGGGGCGCTCGCCGATGGCACGGGACAGGTCGATGACCGACAGCGCCTGGCCACGCAGGGTCGCCACGCCTCGCACGTGCGGATGCGATTGCGGCAGCACGGTCAGGACGGGGCAAGGGATGATTTCGCTGACTTTGAGCAGGTTGATCGCCATCAGCTTGCCACTGCGCAGGGTGAACAGCAGCAGCGACAGAGCGTCCGCACGGGCGTTTCGGGTGGGCATGGTGATCGTTGGGCTCGAGTGGACAGGTTGTCAGGTTATCGACCTGCACGAGGCTGGCTTTAACGGCAGCGACGATATTGACCCGCGGAGCGGCAGGCAGCGGTGAGCCACTGCCATCTCCAGAGTGCTGTCTGTGCATGGCATAAATGGCTCCAGGCTTGAGGAAGGAGGCGTCGGCACTGTCCTCATCGCGGGCAAGCCCGCTCCCACACGGACCGCGATCACCTGTGTCACTGCGGTGGGGCTACGGGTGGAGCGGCCCCTGCCGGGGCGCCGGACCGGCCGCGATTGGGCCTGCAAAGCATTTGGCAGGAACCACAGATCCTCCCACAGAGCCCGCAACAGCCGAACTTGGCGCGGTGTCCAGCTGCAGGTGTGGGAGCGGGCTTGCCCGCGATGGGCTGCACGGCAGCCCTGCTGCACAGTCGTGCACTCTATAAGGATAGGCGGCCCTGCTCAGCGCACGCCCAGTCGCTTGGCCAGCCGGTTCAGGTTGGCTCGGTCCAGCTGCAGCTCGCGCGCCACGGCGGCCCAGTTGCCCGCCTGACGTGCCAGGCAGGCTGCGATCATCTGCCGCTGGTAATCGTCCAGCGCCTGGCGCAATCCGCCTTCGGGCGCGGCAGGGGAGGGGGGGGCGGCAGTTACCACGGACGAAGGCGTCGCAGGGCTCAGGTCAAGGTCGGCGACTTCCAACGTCAGGATGCGCGGACGCCGTTCCTGTCGGCCCAGCGCCTTGAGCGCCGAGCGTCCGATCAGGTGTTCGAGCTCGCGCACATTGCCAGGCCAGGCGTAGTGAAGCAGGGCCGTCTGCGCCGGTTGGCTCAGCCGCAGGCCATTGAGTCCCATGCGCGAACGGTTCTGCTCGAGAAAGTAGCCGGCCAGCAGCAGCACGTCGCGCCCACGTTCGCGCAGCGGCGGGACCTGCAAGGGGTACACGCTCAGGCGATGGTAGAAGTCGGCGCGATAGCGTCCCTCGCGCACGGCCTCGGCCAGGTCCCGGTTGGTCGCCGCGATGAGCCTCACGTCCACATGATGCTCGCGGTCCGAGCCCAGGCGCTGCAGGTGGCCGCTCTGCATGACGCGCAGCAGCTTGGCCTGTACGGTGAGCGACAGCTCGCCGACCTCGTCCAGGAACAAGGTGCCGCCATGGGCCAGCTCGAACTTGCCACGCCGCTCCCCGTGTGCGCCCGTGAACGCGCCCCGCACATGGCCGAACAGCTCGCTTTCGACCAATGTCTCCGGCAGCGCGGCGCAGTTGAGACTGATCAGCGGTTTGTGCGCCCGGTCGCTGGCCTGGTGCAGCGCCTGCGCTACCAGCTCCTTGCCCACCCCGGTCTCGCCCGTGATCAGTACCGTCATCGGGCTCGCACCCACCAGGCGGATCTCGTCCAGCAGATGCTGGTGTGCCGGGCTCTGACCGATCATCTCCTGGCGCTGACCACCGGCCTGACGGTAGATCTCGGCCCGCTGTTGGGCATCCTCGACGCGCAAGGCCAGGTGTTCGATGCGCTGGGCGACCGTGACGGTCGCGGCGGCCAAGCTGGCGAACGCCTGCAGGGCGTCCAGTTCGACGGCGCCGAACTGACCCGGTGTAAGCGAGTCGAGCGTCAGCAACCCCCAGGGCCGGTCGTTGACCCTCAACGGACAGCCCATGCAGTCATGCACTTCGAGGTCGACGTCAGGGGCGTTGATCAAGCCGTCATACGGGTCGGGCAACTCGCTGTCGCTGGCGAACCGAGTGGGGTGATGGTGCTCGAGCAGGATCGCGAACCGAGGGTGTTCGCTGATCCGAAATCGCCGGCCCAAAGTGTCGGCCGACAAGCCGTCGACTGCCAGCGGCACCAGCCACTCGCCCTCGAGCTTCAGCAGCGCCGCCGCGTCGCAGGGCAGCAACGCGCGCATGGCATGCAGCAGGCGCCGGTAGCGCTCCTGGTCGGGCAGGTCGCAGGACAGGTCGCTGACCAAGGGCAGGAGCGCCGTCAGCAAAGGTTTCGAGGTCATAATGACTCCTGGTAGTCGGTAAGACTCTACCGGATCGAGGGTCATTATGACCTGACCTGCATCAAGACACCCTGTCTACAGGGCCAAAGGGGTTGGCATGGTTCCTGAAGAAGCTCCTGCATCCGATTCCTGTCTACCTTGTCCTTTGGAGTGACTGCCATGCTCGATGACCAACAACGCGCGATCATCAAGGCCACCGTCCCGCTGCTGGAAACCGGCGGCGAAGCGCTGACCACCCATTTTTACGCCATGATGCTCGACGAGTACCCAGAGGTGCGCCCGCTGTTCAATCCCGCGCACCAGGCCAGTGGCGCGCAGCCCCGCGCATTGGCCAACGCCGTGCTGATGTATGCGCGACACATCGACCGACTCGAACAGCTCGGCGGTCTGGTCGGGCAGATCATCAACAAGCATGTAGCCTTGCAGATCCTGCCCGAGCATTACCCGATCGTCGGCACCTGCCTGCTGCGGGCCATCCGTGAGGTGTTGGGCGAGGACATCGCCACGCCTGCCGTCATCGATGCCTGGGCAGCGGCCTACCAGCAATTGGCCGACCTGCTCATCGGGGCCGAGGAAGACCTTTACCGGCAGAAGGCGCAGGCCACCGGGGGCTGGCGTGGCGCTCGGGCCTTCCGGCTGGTGCGGCGCGAGCGGGAAAGCCAGGAGATCGTCTCGTTCTACTTCGAGCCGGTGGACGGCCAGCCCGTGCTCAAGGCCGAACCCGGCCAGTACATCGGCGTGCAGCTGTTCATCGACGGCGTCGAGCAGCGGCGCAACTATTCGCTGTCGTCGCGCTGCGATGGTCGGCAGTACCGGATCAGCGTCAAGCGCCAGCCCGGCGGCACGGCGTCCAACTACCTGCACGATCACCTGCAGGTGGGCGACACGGTGCCGATGTTCCCGCCAGCGGGTGACTTCACCCTGGCAGACGGGCAGGGCCCCCTGGTACTGATCAGCGGCGGCGTCGGCATCACCCCGACCCTGGCCATGCTCGAGGCCGCGCTCGAACAGGGACGCCCGGTGACGTTCATCCACTGCGCACGCAATGCGGCGGTGCATGCCTTCGGCGACTGGGTCGATGCGCTGGCGGCACGCCATCCGCAGCTCAAGCGGTTCTACTGCTACGCCGAAAGCGACGGTACGCCAGGCGCCGATGCCATCGGTCTGCTGGACCAGGCGCTGCTCGAACGCTGGCTGCCCAGGGAGGCGCAGGTGTACTACCTCGGGCCGCAACCGTTCATGGCTGCCGTGCGCCGTCATCTCCAGGCACTGGGCGTGCCTGAATCGCAGATGCACCATGAGCACTTCGGGCCGGCTGCTGCGTTGGCTTGAATGCAATACCAGTGGTAACTGACGCATCAGGCGTTTCGCCAAGTGCGTCGTATGGCGCGGCTATGATGGGATCTCCGGCTTTGTCTAGAGCTACTGTCAACGTTTTGAAAAAAGGATCGCTATCGCGGCAACCTTGCTCAATACCGAGCAACCGGCTAGCATACTCGTACGTTGCTACGATGTAGCTACATTATGAGTGGAGGTGATGTCATGGCTACCGTACTGAAAACCACTGACGTGCGTTGCCGCATCGAAGAGGATTTGAAGGAGCGTGCCACTGCGGTTTTGCAGAGTTGTGGTCTCAGCGTCAGTGATGCAATGCGTCTTTTTCTTCGCCAGGTTGTTGCCACACAAGGACTGCCTTTCGAGGTACGTGTGCCCAGCGAAAAAACCGCGCGAGCTCTCGTTCAGGCTCGTGAAATTCGCCGTCAGTTTTATTCGATAGAAGAGATGGTAGAGGATTTGGATGGCGAAGCAGGCGAAGACGCACACGTCGAAGCGGGCCGCACTGCCGAGAAGCGTCGCGTACACCCGTGAGTTCAAGAAGTCTTGGCAACGCTACGAGCGCGCCGGGGTGAGGAATATGAACGAAGCTGTCGAGGTCATGGCGTTACTCTTCAAGGGGCAGCCACTGCCTCCAGAGTATTTGGATCACGAACTGCAAGGAAACTGGGGTGGGGCCCGAGAGTGTCACATTGGGGGAGATTTTCTGCTGGTGTACGAGGACGATGGTCGCATGCTGACCTTTGTCGATCTAGGTTCTCACAGCGAACTCTTTGGCTAAGTTGCACGCTCAGCGCGCCTGTCGATCAGGCGCTGCGTTGCTCCTTGCGCCGATCGCGCAGCTTCCCTGCGAAGGGCTTCCGACTTTCCAAGGCTACAGGGTAATCACGCTGGGCGGCTTGCAAGTGTCAGTCACCTTGTCGTCTCAAATACGAACACGTTTCATCTTTAATCGACGGTTAATCCCTGTATCCTTCACTCGCGACGGCTACCGCACGTCGCGGCGTCACGCCGTGGCCGCCCGTTTCATGCGGATGCGTCGTGAACCGTTCGCGCAAAGACCGGTCTGAATCCTCCCGGACAGACTGGATGGCGGTGCCCTACGAACGTTCGCGGCTCAGCAGTGTTGCGCACCGTCTTGTCCACCGAAGGAAACCGCAATGAACGACTACACCTCGCGCCTGAACCGTGAACGGCGCTTTCTGGCACTGCTGGGGGTCATCTGCCTGGCGTTGATCGGCGGGGCACTGTACATGCAGATCGTGCTGGGCGAAGCGCCTTGCCCGCTGTGCATCCTGCAGCGGTATGCGCTGCTGCTGATCGCCCTGTTCGCGTTCATCGGGGCCGCCATGCCCACCGCCCGAGGTGTCACACTGTTCGAAGGCTTTGTGGTGCTCAGCGCGATCGGCGGGGTGATTGCAGCCGGCCGCCATGTGTATATACTCGCCAACCCGGACGTCAGCTGCGGCATCGATGTCCTGCAGCCCATCGTCGATGAGCTGCCCTTGGCCAAGGTCTGGCCGCTGGTGTTTCAGGTCGATGGATTCTGCACCACGCCCTATCCCCCCGTGCTGGGGTTGTCGCTGGCCCAATGGGCGTTGCTGGCCTTCGTCCTGACCGCTGTGCTGGTACCTGCAGGCATCGTTCGTAACCGCCGCCGTCCCTAGACCAAGCGCGCCACTTGCGCAAGTCGAGCGACCCGCCAAGTGGCCCTGAAAATCCTGTGGTTAATCCCGTTCGAATCGACCGAAGCCTTGAAATAGAAGGGCTGCAAGGGGTGTGAAAGGGGTGTGACAAACTGTCGCGAACCTGATTTTTTGCGGCTTATTGTTACAGTTTCTGCAAGAGATTGTTGCTCAATAAGTCATAGTCAAGGGTTTACGACCTATCTACAATCGCCCCCAATTTCCGTTCGGCACTGCTTGCAAGTCGCAGGATTGAAGGAAGCCAAGGCTCCTTTTTGCTGACTTAGCCAAGCGTCGCCCAACGGCGATACCGGGCGGATCTCCCTCCGCGTTTTCTCGCACCAAATGGACTTGGTCTGCAGTACGGGCTAAGCCTACGAAGCCATATGACACCGCAACTGTGCTCGATGCCGCGTTTCAGCAGTCGAACACCCCGGCACGAGCGCATTCGCACCACATGCTGACGCTTGGCAGGACGAAGTGTTGGTGACCAAAACATAATTGCATTGAAGCAAGCTGATCTAGAGGTCGTGAGATGAGTAAAAAGCGTTACCCCAGACTGTTTGGCATTCTGCCCTTTTTAGGCATGCTTTTACTCAGTGGGTGCAACTGGACCCTGCTCGACCCGAAAGGTCAGGTCGGCATTGAGCAAAAGAACCTGATCCTGATCGCGTTCGGCCTGATGTTGCTGGTCGTGATCCCGGTCATCATCATGACCCTGGTCTTTGCCTGGAAGTACCGTGCCACCAACAAGGCCGCCACCTACACGCCCGACTGGTCGCACTCGACCAAGATCGAAGCGGCCGTGTGGCTGATCCCGATCCTGATCATCATCGCCCTGGGCGTCGTGACCTACAAGACGACCCACTCGCTCGACCCGTACCGTCCACTGGATTCCGACGTGAAGCCCGTGCAAATCGACGTGGTCGCGCTAGACTGGAAATGGCTGTTCATCTATCCAGAACAAGGCATCGCCACGGTCAACAAGATCGTCTTCCCTGCCAATACGCCCGTGAACTTCCGCGTAACCTCTGACGCCGTGATGAACTCCTTCTTCATCCCAGGTCTGGGCGGCCAGATCTACGCGATGGCGGGCATGACCACCAAGCTGCACCTGATCGCCAACGAGAACGGTGAGTTCGACGGTATCTCGGCGAACTACAGCGGTGCCGGCTTCACCGGCATGAAGTTCAAGGCCACTGCAACGTCCCAAGCCGATTTCGACGCCTGGGTCAACGAAGTCAAGCAGTCGCCGAAGAAGCTGGAAAAGGCGCAGTACGAAGCCTTGGCCAAACCTAGCGAAAACAACCCGGTAGAGCTGTACGGCGAAGTGCCGGCCGACCTGTTCCAAACCATCGTCGACAAGTACGAAGGCATGAACCGCGGCAAGCCACTCAGCCACGAAGGTAGCAAGGACGTGGCCACTATCAAGGGTGCGGAGTCGAGTATGCAACCAGCTGCTGGGGCAGAGGAGTAAGAGATGTTCGGTAAATTAAGTCTGGAGGCGGTACCTTTCCACGAGCCGATAGTGATGGTGACGCTTGCCATCATCGCGCTCGGTGGTATCGCTGTGGTGGGTGGCATCACCTACTTCCGCAAGTGGAATTACTTGTGGAGCGAATGGCTGACTTCGGTCGACCACAAGAAGATCGGCGTGATGTACATCGCCGTTGCCATGGTCATGCTGCTGCGCGGCTTCGCCGACGCCATCATGATGCGTTCCCAGCAGGCGCTCGCCACCGGCGGCTCCGAAGGCTATCTGCCGCCTGAACACTATGACCAGATCTTCACCGCCCACGGTGTGATCATGATCATCTTCATGGCGATGCCGTTCTTCACCGGCCTGATGAACCTGGCCCTGCCTCTGCAGATCGGTGCGCGCGACGTTGCCTTCCCGTTCCTGAACTCCCTGAGCTTCTGGCTGCTGGTCGCTGGCGTGATCCTGGTCAACGTCTCCCTGGGGGTCGGTGAATTCGCCAAGACCGGTTGGGTCGCGTATCCGCCGCTGTCCGGAATCGAGTACAGTCCCGGGGTCGGTGTCGACTACTACATCTGGGCGCTCCAGTTATCCGGCCTAGGCACGACGCTGACCGGCGTGAACTTCCTGGTCACCGTGGCCAAGATGCGCGCGCCTGGCATGAAGCTGATGGACATGCCGATCTTCACCTGGACCTGCACCTGGGCCAACGTCCTGATCGTGGCTTCGTTCCCGATCCTGACCGCTGCGCTCGCCCTGCTGACCGTTGACCGTTATCTGGACTTCCACATCTTCACCAACGAGCTTGGTGGGAACCCGATGATGTACGTCAACCTGTTCTGGGCATGGGGTCACCCTGAGGTCTACATCCTGATCCTGCCGGCCTTCGGCGTGTTCTCGGAAGTCACCTCGACCTTCTCCAGCAAGCGCCTGTTCGGCCACCACGCGATGATCTACGCATCGGGTGCGATCGCCATCCTGGGCTTCGCGGTCTGGCTGCACCACTTCTTCACCATGGGTGCCGGCGCCAGCGTCAACACCTTCTTCGGTCTGGCGACGATGCTCATCTCGATCCCGACCGGTGTGAAGCTGTTCAACTGGCTGTTCACGATGTACCAAGGTCGCGTGCGGTTCACCCCGCCGATGCTGTGGACCCTGGGCTTCATGGTCACCTTCTCGATCGGCGGCATGACCGGCGTTCTGCTGGCCGTACCGGGTGCCGACTTCGTGCTGCACAACAGCCTGTTCGTGATCGCGCACTTCCACAACGTGATCATCGGTGGTGCCGTGTTCGGCTACATCGCGGGCTTCGCGTTCTGGTTCCCGAAAGCGTTCGGCTTCACCCTGAACGAGAAGTGGGGCAAGGCAGCGTTCTGGTTCTGGATCTCCGGCTTCTACGTGGCCTTCATGCCGCTGTACGCGCTGGGCTTCATGGGCATGACCCGTCGCCTGAACCACACCGACAACCCACTGTGGGAACCCTACCTGTACGTCGCCGTCGCCGGTGCCGTGCTGATCGCCTGCGGTATCGCCTGCCAGCTGATCCAGCTGTTCGTGTCGGTCCGCGACCGCAACCAGAACCTGGACGTGTCCGGCGACCCGTGGGGCGGCCGTACCCTGGAATGGTCGACTTCGTCGCCACCTCCGTTCTACAACTTCGCCACCATGCCGGAAAAAGTCGGTCTGGATGCCTGGCATGAAGCCAAGGAAGCGGGCGTCGCGTACAAGGTTCCGGCCAAGTACGAAGCGATCCACATGCCGAACAACACCTCGACCGGTGTGTTCATGGGCCTGCTGCTGGCAGTCTTCGGCTTCGCGTTCATCTGGCACATCTGGTGGCTGGTCGGCGTCAGCCTGGTCGCGACCATCGCAGTCTTCGTTCGCCACGCTGCACGTGACGACCAGGGCTACATGGTGCCTGCCGAGGAAGTGGCGCGTATCGAAGGTGAACGTCAACGGGCCCTGCAGCTCGCCGGCGTGCCTACCGGTGGCGCTCGTGTCGAAACGTTTGAACGGGTTTAATCAATGTCCAGTCATGTAATCAATGCTGGTGACCATGGTCACGACCATGGTCACGATGATCACCACCACGACTCGGGCCAGATGACCGTCTTCGGTTTCTGGCTCTACCTGATGACCGACTGCATCCTGTTTGCGTCGCTCTTCGCCACCTACGCGGTGCTGTCCGGCAGTTTTGCCGGCGGCCCGTCGGGTCACGACATCTTCGAACTGCCGTTCGTGGCCGTCGAAACCGGGTTGCTGCTGCTGTCCAGTATCACCTTCGGTTTCGCCATGCTGCAGATGTTCAAGGGCAACAAGAGCGGTGTGCTGGGCTGGTTGGCCATCACCTTCCTGTTCGGTGCCGGCTTCATCGGGATGGAGATCTACGAGTTCCATCACCTGATCAACGAAGGCTTCGGTCCTAACCGCAGCGGCTTCCTGTCGGGCTTCTTCGCCTTGGTCGGCACCCACGGTCTGCACGTGACCTCGGGTCTGATCTGGATGGCGATCCTGATGTACCAGATCAACACCAAAGGCATCACTCCGACCGTCAAGACCCGCATGAGCTGCCTGAGCCTGTTCTGGCACTTCCTGGACGTGGTCTGGATCTGCGTCTTCACCGTCGTCTACCTGCTGGGGGTTCTGTAATGGCCAATGCACACGACACTCATCACGAAGGCAATCACGGTAGCGTGAAGTCGTATGTCATCGGCTTCGTCCTGTCGGTGATCCTGACCGCGATCCCCTTCGGCCTGGCGATGTATCCGAGCCTGCCGAAGAACCTGACCGTACTGGTCATCGTGGCGCTGGCCGTCATCCAGGTTGTAGTGCACCTGTTCTACTTCCTGCACATGGACCGCTCGAAAGAGCAGCGCAACAACTTGACGACGTTCCTGTTCACCACGGTGGTGATCGCTCTGCTGGTCGGTCTGTCGCTGTGGATCATGTTCAGCATCCACGTCGAAATGATGGCCAAGTGAGGTAAGACAGCATGTCCCTGAAGCACTTTATCCAGATCACCAAACCGGGAATCATCTTCGGTAACGTGCTTTCCGTGGCGGGGGGCTTCTTCCTCGCCGCGCAGGGTCATGTGGACTTCGCGCTGTTCCTGGCGGTGGTGGTGGGGACGTCCCTGGTGGTCGGTTCCGGTTGTGCGTTCAACAACTGCATCGACCGTGACATCGACCAGAAGATGGAACGAACCAAGAACCGCGCCATGGTCCAGGGCGCCATGTCCCTTCCGGTGGCGCTGGCCTATGCCACGCTGCTGGGCGTCGTCGGCTTCAGCCTGCTGTACGTGCGTGCCAACCCGTTGGCGGCTTATTGCGCGCTGGCAGGCTTCGTCATCTACGTCGGCTTCTACAGCCTCTGGCTGAAGCGTCGCTCGGTGCACGGCACCCTGGTCGGCAGCCTGTCCGGTGCCATGCCTCCGGTGATCGGCTACTGCGCCGTGAGCAACAGCTTCGACCTGGCAGCCGTCACCCTGCTGGTGATGTTCAGCCTGTGGCAGATGCCGCACAGCTTCGCCATCGCCATCTTCCGCTTCAACGACTATCGCGCGGCGAAGATTCCGGTCCTGCCGGTGGCGCGCGGTATCCTGGCGGCCAAGAAGCAGATCGTGCTGTACGTGCTGGCCTTCGTGCTCGCTACCTTGATGTTGACCCTGGGCGGCTATGCCGGCCTGGGCTACCTGGCCGTCGCGGCTGCCATGGGCCTGTACTGGTTGTACATGGCCTGGGGCGGCTACAAGGCCGAGGACGACAGCAAGTGGGCACGCAAGGTGTTCGGCTTCTCCATCCTCACCGTCACCGCCTTGAGCGTGATGATGTCGGTGGACAGCCAGACCGCGACGGACGTGCTGATGACCTACGCTCGCTGATTCAGCAGTGGCTTGACCAAAGACCCCGGCCTGCGTGCCGGGGTTTTTGTTTGGGCGGGTCTCATGCGCAGAAGAGGGCAGCATTCACCAAGGAAATCTGAACATACCCCTGAAAATAATCCATAAAACATGGATTTCACCTTTACAGAGGCTTCCAATCGGCATTATCTTTCGATCAGGTCACCGCAGTGACCAACGTCGCTCGGACGGTTCCGGGCGCTTACGTCTGTCGAGGAAATCATGGCCGAACAAGGTTCGCCGCGCCGCTTCGCGCGCATCGATCGTCTCCCCCCTTACGTCTTCAACATCACCGCCGACCTCAAGATGGCCGCTCGCCGCCGTGGCGAAGACATCATCGACCTGAGCATGGGCAACCCCGACGGCGCCACGCCGCCCCATATCGTCGAAAAGCTCGTGCAGGTCGTGCAGCGCGAAGACACCCACGGCTATTCCACGTCCCGCGGTATCCCGCGCCTGCGCCGCGCCATCTCGCGCTGGTACCAGGACCGCTACCAGGTCGACATCGACCCCGAGAGCGAGGCCATCGTCACCATCGGCTCCAAGGAGGGCCTGGCGCACCTGATGCTCGCCACCCTCGACCAGGGCGACACGGTGCTGGTGCCCAACCCCAGCTACCCGATCCACATCTACGGCGCGGTCATCGCTGGCGCGCAGGTCCGCTCCGTACCGCTGATTCCTGGGGTGGATTTCTTCAACGAGCTCGAGCGGGCCATCCGCGAGTCGATTCCCAAGCCGAAGATGATGATTCTCGGCTTTCCGTCCAACCCGACCGCGCAATGCGTCGAGCTGGACTTCTTCGAGCGTGTGGTGGCCCTGGCCAAGCGCTACGACGTGCTGGTGATCCACGACCTGGCCTACGCCGACATCGTCTACGACGGCTGGAAGGCGCCCTCGATCATGCAGGTGCCCGGCGCCAAGGACATCGCGGTGGAGTTCTTCACCTTGTCCAAGAGCTACAACATGGCCGGCTGGCGGATCGGCTTCATGGTCGGCAACCCCGAGTTGGTCAGCGCCCTGGCGCGCATCAAGAGCTACCACGACTACGGCACCTTCACGCCGTTGCAGGTCGCGGCCATCGCGGCCCTCGAAGGCGACCAGCAGTGTGTGCGCGACATCGCCGAGCAGTACCGCCAGCGCCGCAACCTGCTGGTCAAGGGCCTGCACGAGCTGGGCTGGATGGTCGAGAACCCCAAGGCCTCGATGTACGTCTGGGCCAAGATTCCCGAGCAGTATGCCCACCTCGGCTCGCTGGAGTTCGCCAAGAAGCTTCTGGCCGAGGCCAAGGTCTGCGTGTCGCCCGGTATCGGCTTCGGCGAATACGGCGACGACCACGTGCGCTTCGCCCTGATCGAGAACCCTGATCGCATCCGCCAGGCCATCCGCGGGATTCGGCAGATGTTCCGGTCCGATGGGTTGCTGGCGCGGTAGAGGGGAGCGACGAGCTAAGAGCTGTAAGCTACACGTGGATCTCTAGAGCTGTGGGATAGCGAAGGAGATGTTCAAGCCAGACGCTGCACGCATGGCCATGCAGTGCTTGCAGCTTGCAGCTTGTAGCTCGCAGCTCACCACTCGTAACTTTTCCCCTTCCACCCCCTTCTCAGGCGCCTGCGGTTGGATTACAAAGAGCGGCGGGGCAGACCCGCCCAACGCCAACCTCTTTCAGCCTGCCCATCATGTCCGAAACCAATCCTTGCTTGAACTGCGGCGCCTGCTGCGGGTATTTCCGTGTGTCCTTCTTCTGGGGCGAGTGTGTCTCGGCCGGCGGGCTCGTGCCTGACGAGGCGGTGGTGCAGATCAGCCCGAGCCGTGTGGCGATGATCGGGACCGACAGCAAGCCCTGCCGGTGCACCGCCTTGAGCGGGGAGGTGGGGCAGCAGGTGGCTTGCACGCTCTACGCCCAGCGTTCGAGCACCTGCCGCGAGTTCGAAGCCTCATGGGAACACGGTGAGCACAACCCGAGCTGCGACGCGGCACGGGCTGCCTATGGCCTGCCGGCGCTCACGCCGCCCGGGGCCAACGAACCGCACTGGCCGGATGACGGCATCGCCGTGGCCTGACGCCAGGCACGTCAGCTGTCGTCCGCACGGCAGGTCAGGTAAGGTCGGTGCTTTCGCTGTCTCGCTTGGAGGGCCACCTTGGCTGCGCGTTACCTGACCCTGACCTTGATCCTGCTGGGTGTCGGCCTGTGCTTTGACGGCGCGCACATGCGTGGCGGTGCGCACATGCCGGCCTTGCAGATGCTGATCTATGGACCCTGGGGCGTGCCTTTCGGGCTGACCCAATGGTTCGCCAACCCGCTGTTCGCCCTGGCCATCCTGGCCCATCGCCGTTACCGGCGCCTGTCCCTGGGCCTGGGGCTGTGGGCGCTGTACCTGGCGGCCACCAGCATTACCCTCGAGCGCTTGCCCGACAACCAGAGCTACGCCTTCCATGACGTGACCCACCTGGGCCTGGGCTTCTACCTGTGGTCGAGCGCCATGGTCGTGTTCTGCCTGGGGCAGGGCTGGCAGGTCTGGACCGCGCGCAGCCGCCAGGACGTGCCCGGATGGTCCTGGCCGGACCTGGTGCTGCTGGTAGCGATCGGTGGGCTGGTCTACGGGGCGACGCAGCTCGACTCGCTGCGCTTCGACAGCGACCAGGTGCTCATGCCGCCGGTGCAGACGGTGCTCTGACCGGCTGGCTCGTAGTGCAGCCGCGTGCGCGACATACCGCCGCTTACGGGGCCGCCGTATTGCGCAGGGCCCGCGCTTCCAGGTAGGCCTTGACCTGCACCGCATCCCCGATGAACTCGATACGCTCGGCCTTGGCCTCGCGCTGATAGGCGTACATCGGGTCGTAGTACTCGTTGAGCAGGCCTTCGATCCAGCCGCGATGCGCCTCGACCGAGCCACTGCGCAACTGCTCGTCCAGCGCCTGGTGCAACAGGCTGGACAAGCGCTGGAAACGCTCACCGCCAAGCCGTTTGTAGATGCGTGCCATGCTCTGCTGCAGCCGCTCGGCGAAGGCCGGCAGGCCCTGTTCCGGCCCATGGAGCGCGACGAATTCGGCGCTCAGGTCGATCACGTAGTCGCGCAGGATGCGCTCGACGCGGTTGTCGAAGCTGTCCTCCAGCCACACCAAGGGGTAGTGCTGCATGCCCTGGTACAGCTCGAGCGGCACGGTGCAACTGCCGACGATGCGGCCTTCGTCTTCGAGCACGAACTGGCCGATACCGCGGTCGCGCTTTCTGAGCACGTCGATCGCCAGGGCGTTCTCGAAGTCGATCTGCGCCGGTTGCCCGGTGGCGCGCTTGCCGAAGCTGGAGCCGCGGTGGTTGGCATGGCCTTCCAGGTCGATGACGTTGTCCAGCTGCGTCAGCACGTCGGTCTTGCCGGTGCCGGTCAACCCGCCGATCAGCACGAAGTCGCACTGCGCCACCGCCTGGGTGGTGGTCTCCAGCAGGAACGTGCGCAGCGCCTTGTAGCCACCGGTGATGCGCGGGTAGTCGATACCGGCGTCCTGCTTGAGCCACTGTTGCGCGATCTGCGAACGCAGGCCGCCTCGGAAGCAGTACAGGTAGCCGTCAGGGTGGGCCTTGGCGAACTGCGCCCAGGCGTCCAGGCGTGCCTGCTTGACCTCGCCGCTGACCAGCTGGTGCCCCAGGGTGATGGCCGCCGCCTGACCTTGCTGCTTGTAGCAGGTGCCGACGCGTTGGCGTTCGCTGTCGGTCATCAAAGGCAGGTTGACCGTGCCCGGGAAGGCCCCCTTGGCGAATTCGATGGGCGCGCGCATGTCCATCATCGGCGCGCCTTGCAGGAACAGCGTGCGGAAGTCCGTGCAGTCGTCGCGCATCAGAGCACCTCGACCGCATGCCGCTGTCGCGCGACCAGCTCGCCGATCGGCGCCAGGTCCAGACCCAGTTCGGCAGCCACCGCGAGGAACTCAGCCTCGCCGTCGGGCGCGACCGCCACCAACAGGCCACCGCTGGTCTGCGGGTCGCACAGCAGGTGTTTCTGGTCGTCGCTGAGGGTGCCGATCTTATGGCCGTAGCTGGCATGGTTGCGCAAGGTGCCGCCGGGGATGCAGCCTTCGGCCAGGTAGTGCTCGACGCTGGGCAGGCGCGGCACCTGGTCGTAGTGCAGGCGGGCGGTCAGGCCGCTGCCTTCGGCCAGCTCCACCAGGTGGCCCAGCAGACCGAACCCGGTCACGTCGGTCATGGCCAGGACGCCGTCCAGCTTGCCGAAGCGGCTGCCCGGCGTGTTGAGGGTGCACATCCAGTCACGGGCAAGGCCTTGATCCTGGGTGCGCAGCTTGGCCTTCTTCTCGGCCGTGGTGAGGATGCCGATCCCCAGGGGTTTGGTCAGGTACAGACGGCAACCGGCACGGGCGGTGTCGTTGCGCTTGAGGTGGCGCTTGCTGACCACACCGGTGACCGCCAGGCCGAAGATCGGCTCGGGTGCGTCGATCGAGTGCCCGCCGGCCAGGGGGATGCCGGCTTCGGCGCACACGGCGCGGCCGCCTCGGATCACCTCGCGCGCGATTTCAGGGGCCAGCAGGTTGACCGGCCATCCCAGGATGGCGATCGCCATCAGCGGGTCGCCGCCCATGGCGTAGATGTCGCTGATGGCGTTGGTGGCGGCGATCCGGCCGAAGTCATAAGGGTCGTCGACGATCGGCATGAAGAAATCGGTGGTCGAGACCACGCCCCGCTCCTCGTCCAGGGCATACACCGCGGCATCGTCGCGCGACGCGTTGCCGACCCACAACTTGGGGTCCAGGGCCTGGGTGCCGCTCTCGGCGAGGATCACGTCCAGGACCTGGGGGGAGATCTTGCAACCGCAGCCGGCACCGTGGCTGTACTGGGTCAGGCGAATCGGCTCGCTCATACGCACCTCTGAAGTTCTGATGCGCGATTGTAGCAAAGCTGGCCTTTGCGCCCGTGGCTCTTATAATCAGCCGACACGCGGCGACGGGTGTCAATCGGCAGTAGGGCGTTCGGTGCGGGGCTTCTTCCGTCACGAGCCCGTCCTGGTGCGCCGTCTGCCCGGCGTCATGACGATGGTCTGTCCTTCGCCATGACCTTGCCCATGCTGCCTTTTCTCTTTCGCCCCTCTTATTCGGAGCTTCCATGTTCAAACGTCCCTTTGCATTGGCCGCCGGTCTCGTGCTGGCCTGCAGCGCCGTGCTCGCCCAGGCCGCCGAGACCCTGCGCGTCAGCGCCATTCCCGACGAGGCGCCGACCGAGCTGCTGCGCAAGTTCAAGCCGCTGGGCGACTACCTCGAGCAGCAACTGGGCATGAAGGTCCAGTTCGTGCCGGTCAGCGACTACCCGGCCGTGGTCGAGGCGCTGGCCACCGACCGGCTGGACATGGCCTGGCTGGGCGGTTTCACCTTCGTCCAGGTACACCTCAAGGACAAGACCGCAACGCCGCTGGTCCAGCGTGAGCAGGATGCGCGCTTCACCAGCACCTTCATCACCGCCAACCCCGACGTCCACAGCCTGGCCGACCTCAAGGGCAAGACCTTCGCCTTCGGCTCGATCTCCTCGACCTCGGGCAGCCTGATGCCGCGCTACTTCATGCTCAAGAACGACAACATCAAGCCGGAAGGCTACTTCAGCCGCATCGCCTACTCGGGCGCGCATGACGCCACCGCCGCCTGGGTACAGGCCGGCAAGGTCGATGCCGGCGTGCTCAACTCCAGCGTCTGGGACAAGCTGGTTGCCTCGGGCAAGGTCGATACCGACAAGGTCAAGGTGTTCGCCACCACGCCGACCTACTTCGACTACAACTGGACCGTGCGCGGCAGTCTGGACCCGGCGCTCAAGGACAAGATCAAGGCGGCCTTCCTGGCCCTGGACCCGGCCAAGCCGGAGCAGAAGGCGATTCTCGACTTGCAGGCCGCTAGCCGCTTCATCGAGACACGCCCCGAGAACTACGACGGCATCGAGCAGGCCGCGCGTGCCGCCGAGCTGCTCAAGTGAGCATCCACCTGCGCGGGGCCGGCCTGCGCCATGGCCAGGTCGAGGCCCTGCGCGACGTGGAGCTGCGCATCGACGCCGGGGAGCGGGTGGCCATCATCGGGCCGTCCGGTGCAGGCAAGTCCAGCCTGTTGCACGCGATGGGCAGCGCCCTGCGGTTGAGCGCAGGGCAGGTCGAGGTGCTGGGGGAAAACCCATGGGCGCTGTCCAGTCGTGCCCGGCAACGGCTGCGCGCGCGCATCGGGCTGGTGCATCAGGCGCCCCCGCTGCCACCGCGCCAGCGGGTGGTCACGGCCGTCCTGGCCGGGCGCCTGGGGCAGTGGAGCAGCCTGCGCGGGCTGCTCAATCTGCTGTACCCCACCGACGTGCCGGGCGCGCGTCAGGCGCTTGCCGAGCTGGGCCTGGCCGACAAGCTGTTCGTCCAGTGCGGGCAGCTGTCGGGCGGGCAGTTACAGCGCGTGGGCATCGCCCGCGCCCTGTACCAGCGGCCGGCGCTGCTGCTGGCCGACGAGCCGGTGTCGGCCATGGACCCGGTGCTGGCCACCCATAGCCTGGGGCTGCTCAATCGGCACGCCGAGGCCCAGGGCATGACCTTGGTCGCCAGCCTGCACGCGGTCGACCTGGCCATGGCGCATTTCCCGCGCATCGTCGGCATCCGCGCCGGGCACGTGGTCTTCGACTGCCCGTCCGCAGGCGTCACCGACGCGTTGCTGGAGGCGTTGTACGCCAATGAACAGCTGTCGTCGCCGCAGCGCGCCGAGCCCACCCCAGGTGTGCAGATGCCGCGATGCTGAAGGTTGATCAACGTGATCCCGCTGCGTTGCCGCGCCTGCTGTTGATCGGCATGGCCCTGCTGGTGCTGTGGCCCGGCGTGCACCTGAGCGAGCTGAATCCGGCCGTGCTGTGGCAGGCCGACAATCGCCAGCAGATGGCCACGTTCGTCGGCGCCTTCTGGCCGCCGGCCCACGATGCGGAGTTCCTGGCCCTGCTGTTCGACGCCACCGTGCAGACGCTGGCCGTCGCCACGGCAGGGATGTGCCTGGCGCTGTTGCCGGCCATTCCTGCCAGCCTGCTGGCCAGCCGTGCCCTGTCGCTGAGCGCCGCCTCCCAGGGCGGTCGGCTCAGGCCGTTGGCGCAGCTGGCGCGCTGGCCGGTACGCGGGGTGCTGATCTTCCTGCGCAGCGTGCCGGAGATCGTCTGGGCGCTCTTGTTCGTGCGCGCGGTGGGCCTCGGGCCGACGGCCGGGGTACTGGCCATCGCCATCACCTACAGCGGCATGCTCGGCAAGGTCTACGCCGAGATCTTCGAGTCGGTCGATCAGCGTCCCGCCCATGCCTTGCTGCAGGCAGGCAGCGGCCGCCTGGTCGCGTTCTGCTACGGCATCCTGCCCAGCGCCATGGCCGAGCTGGTGTCCTACACCGTCTATCGCTGGGAGTGTGCGGTGCGCGCCTCGGTGGTGATGGGCTTCGTCGGCGCCGGTGGGCTGGGCCAGCAGATCGACCTGTCGATGCGCATGTTCGATGGGGCGCAGGTGGCCAGCATGCTGTTGGCGTTTCTCGTGCTGGTGATGCTCGCCGACGGTCTGAGCCGGCTGCTGCGTGGGAGGCTGACATGAATCGGGCGATCAATGGGCTGCTGCTGGTGGCGATCCTGGCCGCGATGCTGGCGTCGTTCGGTTACCTGGGCCTGGACCTGCCCGCCTTGATCGGCGATGGCAGCCTGAGCCAGATGGCCGACTACGCCGGGCGCTTCGCCCACCCGGACGTTTCGGCCAATGCACTGCGCGCCGTGGCTCAGGGTGCCTTGGAGACCTTGGCCATGTCGGGGCTCGGCACCTTGCTGGCCGTGGTCATCGGTGTGCTGTTGGCGCTGCCGGCGGCCGGGCGTTTCGGCTGGCCTCTGCAAGCCGCCGCGCGCCTGCTGCTCAATGCTCTGCGGGCCATTCCCGAACTGGTCTGGGCGGCCTTGACCGTGCTCGCAGCCGGGCTGGGCCCGAATGCCGGGACCCTGGCCCTGGCGCTGCACACGGCGGGCGTGCTCGGGCGACTGTTCGCCGAATCGCTGGAGAATGCGCCGGTCGCACCGGCCCAGGCCATTCGGCAGCAGGGCGGCGGGCAACTCGTGGCGTTCTGCTTCGGCACCTTGCCCAACCTCTGGCCGCAATGGCTGGCCTACAGCCTGTACCGTTGGGAGAACAACATCCGCATGGCCAGCGTGCTGGGCTTCGTCGGTGCGGGCGGTCTGGGGCAGATGCTCTACACCACCCTGAGCCTGTTCCAGGAAGCCCAGGCCAGCACGGTGATTCTGGCCATGCTGGCGCTGGTGGTACTGGTCGATGCCTTCAGTGGCTGGTTGCGTCAGCGGTACGTTCGGGCGTGAAGGCAGGTGCCTGTTCCGTCATGTCCACGTGCTGGGCTTCACGCTGCATCGATTCCAGATTGCGTTCGATGGTCTCGCAGATGGTGTCCATCGGGATCTGGTGCTCGCTGGCGCGGAACGGGCTCTGCAAGTCGGTGCCGATGCGTTCGATGGCCAGCAGCATGAAGCCCACCACCGTGGAGGCCAGCGGCGTGAACCAGCCCAGCGACTCCACCAGGCCGACCGGCACGATCAGGCAGAACAGGCTGATGAACAGCCGCGGAAAGTACACGTAGGGGTAGGGCAGGGGCGTGTTGGCGATGCGCTCCATTCCGCCCTGGGCGTTGGACAGGTCCACCAGCGTCGACTCGAGACGCGCCAGGCGAATGCTGTCCAGCCGACCGGCCTGGTACTCCTTGGCCAGCAGCGTGGCCGAGCCGCTGAGAATGTCGTTGGCGAAGTTGTTCGAGTGGTTGCGCCGGTCGAACTCGCTCGGCGGGATGAAGGCGATCAGCTCCGCCGGGCACGGTTCGCGGCGCAGGTGCGCAGCCAGGCAGTTGACGTAGGCCACGTGCCGGCGCAGCAGGGTTGCCTTGATCGGGTTGCTGCTGTCCGTGTCGTTGTCGATCAGCGTCAACACCTGGCGCGCGAAGCTGCGCGAGCTGTTCACCATCGCGCCCCATAACGTGCGCGCTTCCCACCAGCGGTTGTAGGCGCTGCTGTTGCGAAAGCTGACCAGCACCACCAGCGCGGAACCGAGCAGGGTCAGCGGGATCAGCGGCAGAGAGAACTTGCTGTCGAAGAACAGCATGAAGTCGATGGTGACCAGGATGTCCCAGATCAGCAGCCAGAACAGCGACCAGCCGATGTAGCCGATCGTCTTCACCACCAGGCGGTACTTGTGGATCAGCATGTCTTTCACAGGAAGTGTCTCGCGCAGCGTCGGATCAGCTTCGGACGTTGTCGATCGGACAAGGTTCGCGGCGCGCCGACGTGCGGCGCGTGCTAGACACGTTGAAGAGCCTGACCGCTGGCGCCAGGCTCCGCCGTGAGCCGCATGGTTTCGGGTTCCTCGTCCGAGAGGTTTGAACTTCGCTTTTCAATGGTGGCACAATGATGCCGTCGCCGAACCGCAAGCCTGGCTTGCCGACTGTCCGGTGCAGTAGCCATGGACAGCTTACAACTCGGTGAACCTCGATGAACGAACGAACAGGCAAAGGCCTTTCCTTTGCCAAACGCATGTACGTGCCTCGTGCCTTGGGTACGGGGCTGGGTTTCTTCTGCGTTATGATCGGTCTCCTGCCACAACAGCCTGCCGCATGGGTATGGGGGGTGCTGCTGGTCCATGGATTCCTCTGGCCGCACCTGGCCTACCAGCTGGCGCGTCGGTCCGCCCAGCCGTTTCGTGCCGAGCAGCGCAGCCTGGTCTGCGATGGCCTGCTCGGGGGTTGCTGGGCCGGCGCGATGGGCCTCAATCCGCTGCCGAGCGTGATCATCCTGTCGATGATCGCCATGGACAAGATCGCGGCCGGTGGTGTGTACATGCTGGTCAAGGTGCTGGTGGCGCAGGTCGTGGGCATCGTCCTGGTCCTGTGGCTCTACGCACCGCCCCTGTTCCCCGAGACCACCCAGCAGCAGATGCTCGCCTGCCTGCCGATCCTGCTGATCTACCCGATGGTGGTCGGTCTGGTCTGCTACCGCATCACCACCCAGCTGAGCGCGCACAAGCGCACCCTGACGCACCTGAGCAAGACCGACAGCCTGACCGGGCTGATCAACCATGGCGCCTGGAAAGAGCTGCTGCGCCTGGAATTCCAACGCTGTCGCGACGTGGCGCACGTCAACACCCTGGCCCTGATCGACATCGACCACTTCAAGACGGTCAACGACCGCTATGGGCACCTGGTGGGGGATGAGGTGCTCAAGGTCATCAGCACGGCGCTCACCGGCCAACTGCGCAAGAGCGACCCGGCCGCCCGCTACGGCGGCGACGAGTTCTGCGTGATGCTGCCCGACGTGACGCCCCGCGAGGCCATCGAGGTGCTCGAGCGCCTGCGCCAGGCCGTCGAAGCCTGGCAGGACCCCCGGTTGCCCGGCCTGCGCTTGAGCCTGAGCATTGGTGTCGCACCGTTCGACCACTGCCTGAGCAGCGCCGATGCCTGGCTGCATGCAGCGGACATGGCCCTGTACGAGGCCAAGGACGCCGGGCGAAATCGGATCGTGATGACTGCCTTGAGGCAGCAGCAGCGGGCGGCGGGTTGAGGATGGCCTGAGTGGCGAGCCGCGAGTCGCAAGCTGCAAGCTGTCGGCGAAAAGCTGCTAGCGTGTCGTGTGTAGCTTGCCCTCTCACTGGAGACCGTCGCGATGCCCGTGCCCGAACGACGACCGACCCCCGCGCCCCTGCTTCGACCCGGTGAAACCGTCGTGCTGTACGACGGCGTCTGCAAACTCTGCAACGGTGTCGTGCGGTTTTTGCTGCGCAACGATCCCCAGGCCCGCCTGCGCCTGACCACCGTGCAGTCACCCGAGGGCCAGGCGTTGCTGGCCTGGGCAGGGCTGCCCCAGCAGCATTTCAATACCGTGGCGGTGATTCGCGACGATCAGGTCTGGGTGCGCTCCGATGCATTCTTCGAACTGGTCCCGCAGCTGTCCAGCCGCTGGCACTGGCTGAAAATCTTTCAGTACGTGCCCAGGGCCATGCGCGATGCGGTCTATGACCTCGTGGCACGACACCGTTACCGTTGGTTCGGCCGCTACGAGCGCTGCCAGGTGCCGGACGCACGGGATCAGGGGCGCTTTCTGAAGGCCGACCGGCAGGCATCCACCTCTGACTGACGCGTGCCGCCGCGTGCGGAGACAGGACAAGCCGGACCAGGCCGTTTAGTATCGACACCCTGCCGCCGGGCAGGGAACGCTGAGTCGAAGAGATCGATACATGAACCAGAACACCACCCAAGCGACGGTCGAAGATCCGGTCGAGCAGGTCCTGACGGCTGCGCGCACTGCCTGGCAGGTTCGCATGGCGCGTCGGCTGCTGGGGCCCTCGGCCGCCAAGAAGCACTTTCAAAAACGCCTGAAAAAGGGCCTCAAAGGGCTGTCCAAGGTCGACCGGGGCCGTGCCGAGTTTCTTGCCCGCTATCCACGCTACAGCATGGGGCGTGGCTCCTATGGCATGCCCACGGTGCAGGACTACCGCGCCGGGCAGACCTTGAGGATCGGAGCCTACACCTCGCTGGCGGGCACCTCGCGCATCCTCCTGGGCGGCAACCACCGGATCGACTCGGTCAGCTCGTACCCGTTCCATGCCTTCATGGCGCTGGACATGCCCGACCCGACCCCGCCCACGGGCGATGTGGTGATCGGCAATGACGTCTGGGTCTGCACCGCCGCGACGATCCTGTCCGGCGTGACCGTCGGCGACGGTGCGGTGGTCGCCACGGGCGCGGTGGTGACCCGGGACGTCCCGCCCTATGCGATCGTCGGCGGCGTGCCGGCCAAGGTCATCGGCTATCGCTTCCCCGAGGACATTCGTGAGCGCCTGCTGGCGTTGGCCTGGTGGACCTGGCCCCACGAAGAGATCCTGTCGATCGCACCCCTGTTGTCGGTGCCGGACCTGCAGGCGTTCTTCGCCTATGTCGAGCAGCGCGCGCGTCCAGTGGGCTGATACCGGGCAGGGCGGATGACCTCTGCCCAGCCTGCCTTGCGCTCGCCGCCTGCTCGACTAGGGTTTCAAGCATCCCCTTCGACGCAGGTAAGCGACCATGGCGCCCAGAACCCCCAAGCAACCGCCCGCCGAGCCAGTGACGGCAGACCCCTTTCGCCTCAAGTCCCCCGCCACGCCCGACCCGGCGCACTCGAACGTGCACCGCTACGGGCCGCACAGCTCGATCATCTGCGACACCGAATCCCGAGGCGGCGTGCGCAACATCGCCGAGCTGCAACTCGACGCCACCCAGGGCTTCATCCCGTTGTGGAGCGAAGGTTCGATCCTGCGCTGGCGCTTTCGCGAGCAGTCGTTGCTGCCCTTCGAGGACCCCGAGGCGGTCAAGGCCGCCATCGAAGCGTTGTTCTGCAAGGCGCTGCGCGCCTGGGGCGAGGCGGTTCCGGTCAGTTTTGCGCGCGACGACGACGCCTGGGACTTCCAGGTCGTGGTGCAGGCCGTCGAGCGCTGCGACGAGACCGGGGGCTGCGTGCTGGCCAGCGCGTTCTTCCCAGACCCCGGCCGGCATGACCTGGTCATCTACCCCACCTTGTTCAAGCAGGACGAAACCGAACAGATCGAGACGCTTGCCCACGAGCTGGGCCATGTGTTCGGCCTGCGCCACTGGTTCGCCCCCCAGCGCGAAGCAGGCTTTCCCTCGACGCCCTACGGCGTGCAGAACGCCGTGTCGATCATGAACTACGGCCCGGACAGCCAGCTGACGGACGATGACCGCCAGGACCTCAAGCAGCTGTACGAAGACGCCTGGAGCGGTCGCCTGACCCAGATCAACGGCACTCCGATCCGCCTGGTCAGCCCTTTCCATACGCTCAGGGAGCAGCCCAAGCGGGTCGTGATGATCTAGCCCGCGTGCGGTCGAACGGGCAGGCCTGTTCAAGCACGTGAGGAGCCAGATGAGCGCGACGGTGTTCGTGGGGTGGGACGTAGGTGGCTGGAATTGCGACAAGAACCCCAGCAGCCGGGATGCACTGGTGCTGCTCGATGATCGGCGCCGCCCGCTCGGCACGCCCTGGCGCGGCAACCTCAGGGCCGTATTCAACGACGCCACGACCACCGTCGAGCTGGTCGACGCAGTGCTCGACCTGTGCCAGGTCGAGACCGCGATCGGCGAACGGCCCCGGCTGCTGTTCGCCATCGACACGCCCTTGGGGTTCTCGACGCCTTTCGTCGACCTCGTCGTCCACGGGCGTGCCGTCGATATCCTCGGCGCGTCGTCCAGCAACCCCTACCTGCACCGCAAGACCGAGCACTTCCTGTTCCAGCGCGGGTTGTCACCGTTGTCACCGCTCAAGGACATGATCGGCAGCCAGGCCACCAAGGGCCTGCACTTTCTGGCCCGCTACGCGCCCCAGGTGGCACGCTGCGGCGTCTGGACCGATGGCCAGGGCCTCACCGCGATCGAGGCCTACCCGTCGGCCTGCAAGCGTTCGGCCTACATCGAAATGCTACGGGCAGAGGTCGCGCAGGTGTCGGCCATCGACGCCATGCCACGTCACCCGGACATCGACGATGCCCTGACCTGCGCCCTGATCGGCTGGGCCTTCCAGCATGCGCCCGACCGGCTGGCGCAGCCTGACGCGAGCATCGACCCCCGCGAAGGCTGGATCTTCGTGCCGCTCGATGGGTTGCGCTGACCCGGACGCGACAGGGCAGGTCATGAGACGGCAGCGTCGCCTTTCACGGCAGGAACGAAGTGACAGCGGCCCACTCATAGCAGGCATGCCCTCATCGTTTTCGTGTGATCCTTGATCCCTGGAGCCCTCATGAAGTGTGTGACAGCCGTCCTCCTGACCTCGCTCAGCCTAGGCGCACTGGCCGCCGATCCCCAGCCTGACCTGCCCAGCTGCGACCTGGCCCAGCAACGGCAGGTCGCCGGCCAACCCGGCGGCGAGATTTCCGACCCACGCCACGCCCACATCGCGATGCGCGCCAACATCCTGCAGGCCGACATCGGCAACCTGCGCAGAGCGCAACGCCTGACCCACGAGCAGGCGGACGTGTTGTGGAAACAGGTGGATGCGATTCGCCAGCAGAGCGCCGGCTTCGTCAAGCAGCAGGGGTTCCTGAGCGCGGCCGAGCGGGCGAGTCAGGATCGGACGTTCGATGAGATTGCGCGGGTGATGTGTCCGGGAGTGAGTGGCTGAACAGGAGGCTTGATTCAGAGCCTGATGTCGAGTTGGAATAATATCGACGAGAGCAGGCGAGGCCAGAGGAAGGCAGTGTTGACCCTACGGTATTGCGATATTGATGAGGCTCGCTGGTGAAGCGAAGCTATGGGGAGTTGATCGACTTCATGAAAGCGTTGGGCGATGGCGTGCTCGACTACCTGCCAGAGGACCAACGGGGTGATTGCCTGACGATAGAAGAGATCGTCGAGCAGTGGATGTTGGGGAAGTCCTATTGGGCAGCGCGATCGCTGAAAGCGGACATGGTGTGCTACATACGGTTGCATCGGTCAGGTGACTATTCGGTTGACGAAGTGCTCTTTTGGTACGACCTATGTTTCATTCCGGAGCGGTTTGGCGTCGAGGAGCACGTGCTCTTTGAGCGCATGCTTGGCTTGATAGAGGCGGGTATCGAAAAGAAGAAAAAAGCATGCTTCGACACGTACATTGGTTTTTTGAGTAGGTTCTGAAAGGTATTGAAAATGTCGAGCACATGCTGTCTTTATGACGGAGTCTGGCCTCTACATACAGCGTCCGTTTACTTGTCTTTTCCGCGCAGAGTGTGTACGACAGCCCCAATTTCTTTGATCAGTGCCGCAATGGCACCATAGTCCTGATCCTTCGGTGGGTTGTGTTTGTCTGATAAAACGAAGTTGGAAATGAAGCGGGCGAGCGTGACCAGAATCAGAAGGCCTAATGCTGAGGAAAAGGTGGCAGGAATTAGCGGTGCAAGCAAGGTAACGCTGGAAAGGGGTGCTTCATTTTTAATCGAGGCAAGCCTGTGAACAGAGGGTGCATTGGAGAGTGCTTCACGAGCATTTTTTTCGGGCTCGGCCTGCACAAGCCCCAGCTCGTCAATCAATGTGCGGGCCTGTCGGGAGACTTCTTGCTGACGGATTGCATCATCGAATGTTGAAAGGAAGCGGTAGCCTGTCCACAACGCGAAGCTGATACAGGCAATACACAGCGCCCCCATGGCCGTGGCGAAAACGATTGCCATCTTCCGCCCTAACCGATCTTTTTCTATTTCTTCATTGGCCAGTCGGTCGGCAACAGGCTGAGAGCACGTGTTTCCGGAAAGACCAGCCAGATCATCCTTTATGGCAAGGTCGTTGTCTGTATCATCGCTCATCAGATGATTCCTAGATTTCGCAACCTAAAACGCATCGCCGCTGTTGATACGCCAAAGGCATCTGCCAGCTCCTGGATGTCTCGCGCAGACCTGTATAATTTGCGGACGAATTTTTCGGGCATGAGGAGGGCGGCAGCAAACGCATTGGCATAACGTTCATCCGGATCGTCGTTGGTAAAGGTCGTGTCGCGCTTGGGGGAGCGCTCATCCGTCACGTGCCCTAATACGACATGCCCTAACTCATGAGCGATGGTGAAGCGTGTGCGATAACTGATTTCGTCACGGTTGAATTCGCACAGGTAGTACCAGCCGTCTTCGTCATCGTGGCGAAGACGTGCCTGCCCGCTAGCACCTTCTAGACGTTGTGACGATCTTGCCTTGACGACAACAGGAATTTTTTCTCCATGCTCTCGCCCATAGTCTCTAACGAGCAAGTTCTCCGCCAGCGCCTTTGGGTTGACTGGAAGCCTTCCGTCCCAGCACAGATCGAGAATCTTGCCCGCCTTGGAGGTGGCTTTTTGCACTGACATCGTTCCTACCTCCTGATTGATCAAGCAAGAGCCTATACAAACGTCTGAATGCCGCCTTGTCGAAGCAGAGAGGTGAGCGTACCTGCCGAGGTTTTGCAATCATTGAGAAGCAAAAGCACCAGGAAGCTATGCAATCTGCCGCAAAGGCATTTTTTATGCAAATGAGGGGCTGGCGCTGCCGGGGCTGTCTGATGCATAGGTAGGAAAGGTCCGATAGAGCCTCTACGCACACCACAGAAAAGACAGGCACAAAAAAACCGACGCTAGGGTCGGTTTTTTCTGGATCTTGGTGCCCGAGGGAGACCGAAACTTTGACTTTAACTGCTTGTATTCGTTAGGGTTTTAAGATTTATTTTTTGAAGATACTCACTTTCCTACTCACTTTTCTGTTTTGTCAAAGCCGACCTCGTCTTAAAAAAAACTTGGCGCTGATTAACTTCAGTGCGACTATTAAATCGGATGCCACAGGGAGGGGTTTCATTGGGCGGAATTAATCAATTTTTGTTAGACTATCCGATAGGTGACTACGCCAGTCTTCTTGGGCTTGTTATATCTGTAGTAGGCTTCTTCTTTACTATCAAAACCTCCTTAAAAACTCGAGATGCCGCTAAACAAGCTTCGGTTGCGGTAGTTTCCATGCGAGAAGACTTGAGGAAGGGGGAGACAGTTGCAGATTTTTCTAGCGCTTTAGCAATTATGGATGAAATCAAAAGAATGCACAGGACGGGCTCGCTTAATCTGCTGCCAGATAGATATTCGCAGTTGCGGAGGTTTTTAGTGAGTATACGATCCTCTAATCCATTATTGAGTGAGGAAGATCAAAAAATTATACAGGGAGCGATCGCTCAATTTTCTTCGATTGAGCGCTCGGTTGAGAAGGCCTTGGAGCAAAATGGATCAGTTTCTGCAGCTAAATCTAACTCGCTTGTGTCTAAGCAGTATGAGTCAATACAAGAGCTTTTAGTGCGTATTAAGTCGGAAATAAATGAGGGTGATGGACAATGAGCTATCCAAAGATGGCAAATCTTGTGTTGAGTTTGCTTAGGCAAACCAATAATGGAAAGTTAGGTTGGGATCAGACTGAAAAAGTGGATGTTTTTCAGGCCTCTTTTCCTAGGTACTCTGTAAGAATCTATACAGAGCAAAAAAGCCCATTCCAAATGGACTATATAATACAGATTATAAATGATATGGGAGAGATAATTGAGGAGGTTGCAGACACGGAGCTAAATAGCGTAATGGATGATGCGTATAGGGATATGAAAGATTTGTTTGAGTCAGCTCGCCGTAATGCAATGGGCGTAGAGCAAGCGTTGGACGATCTTTTAGACTTCTTGCATCCACCGTTTGATGACTTGCTTTAATATATCTGTCGAGTAGTTGTTCATGCATTAAGTCTAAGTGATTCTCGTGAGAATTTCCATGCGTGCCGTTTTTTCCAGTTGTGCCCATGTCCCGGATTGGGCGCAACTAAGGATGTAGTGGCATGTTGGGTGCAGTTAAAGTTAGGGATGGCCTTAAATTCAATTTGAGAGGGGCTATGAGGTATATCGTAATTGGAAAAGTACTGCCAGAACGAGCAGATATAAGCTTTAGCAAAGTCAAATGGGACGCTGAAGGTGATGGTTGGGTTACTGCCGTATGTGATGCATCCCAAATCACATTAGTGCTTGAGCTGGGCTCAGTAGATGGATGGTTGTCTGCGCAGATTATTGCTGAGCATTTTGCAATGATAGTTGTAGGGGCTTTAGGGTTTTCCCTAGGGTCAGGCTATTCTGTAGAGCTAATAAATGTTATCGGCGAAGATGGCGCTTCACATGTTCTAGGTGTGCGACCAACAGATCCTGAAGGCCATGGGACGACATTAGAGTTTTCACCTTCTACGCCAACCCTAGTAAATGCTTTTACATTGGCCACATCAAATATCTTCTTTCGTCTGGCTCTTCGAGACTATACGCGCGCTATTAATGATGCTAGCGATTGTCCAGCATATTGCTATCGCGCGGTAGAAAGTGTAATGTCGGATTTTGCATTTGATGCAAATGTCGAAAACGGCTGGAAGTTAATGCATGCTGCGCTGGGCACGCAAAAATCTCAAATTGAGCACTTAATTAAGTCTTATGCTGATCCAATTCGACACGGCAACTGGGTAACTGCGCGTGAAACAACACACGAGATTCGCTGGAAAATGCTATCGCTTACACGTGAAATTCTGGAAAAATTTATGAATTACAAGTCGGCACACAATAAGTTCGACGACTCAAGTGGTAGATGATGCGTATAGAAATGATTTCGGCTCACTTTAACTCTTGCACTAGCCTCAGTCAAAGGCGAAACAATTGCACAACTCCAGCTTCGATTGCAATGTAGATCGGCACCTGATTGCCGCTACCTGCAGTGTTCTTGTTGCTATCAATTGTCTAGATGGTTCGTTCTCGATCACACCTCTTATTGGACTCCTTCTAGTCCGAAGGCTAAAAAATGAGTGCGTTGCCATAATTAGGGCGGCTATTAGGATTCGTCGGCTGGTTGTTTTCCTTCCAAAAACTAAAACATGTCGCAAGTCCTATCTTCCAGTCGTGCCCTTTTTCCCCAGTCGTGCCCATGCCCCAGGGTGGGCACCACTGAGGGCACGAGGGCACGACTGAAGAGCCATGAACAGTGAAGGTGTTACCGTGTTGAGCAGCGAATGCTCCACCCAGCTGGTTAAAATACCCTCGATATGGGGCAATTTAGACGTGAGCCATAATCACATCTAGAACCCCCCGACATGCTGTTTAACTAGTGGCTCGTTCTTGGACCTCAGTAGGAAATATCGTTTAATCGTCGATGTGTGCAGCTTTGCTCACATCTCTGGCTGACCACGGTTTTGAGCAGATTCAGCCGATTTGAGGGGTATCCTCAAAATTGAGGATACCCCTGGGCTGTGGGTCGAAAGCATGAAGTGGATTTTTACTCGCTTCAGACTTTGTCCTGCGCCTCGATCGAGGCTGAGATGATCGCCCCGCCCCAGCGGCGTTCACCGATACAGATCGGCACCGGGTTGCCGCTGGCAGTGGTGTTCTTGGCGCCACCGAAGGCATAGGAAGGCAGGTTCTCAGGCGCGGCGCTCTGCGACAGCCCTTTGGCTTGAGGACTGAGCATCTGTATCACCCCTCCCGCCACGTTCGCGATGCCTGCGCCCATGAGTCCGGCTGCAAGCCCGCCTGTGGCGTAAGTCGCCGCGATGATCAGCGCTACACCAACGACCGTCTGCAACAGCCCGCCCCGCTTGCTCCCATGAATCACCGGGACGAACCAGAGCTCTTTAGCCCCGCCCAGGTCCAGCTCGTTCTTGCCGATGTTCCTGCCGTTCTTGAACACCGCAAAGCGCAGGCCCTTTTCTTCTGCACCTGCCAGGTCGCGCGCGAACCCGGGGAAGTTCACGTCGAGCGCCTTCGCAGCTTCTTTCGCGTCCCCCCGGTCTAGGTTGAAGGTGTGGTGCTTGCCGTACTTGCGGCCCAGGAAGCCGCCGAGGCGGATCCTCGTGTGAGAAGGGTTGGTAGCGGTAGGCATTGCCACTAGGCAGCTCCTTTTGGCATTGGTAGGTGAACGCCCAGGCGCCGGGCGAGCATCTCGCGGCATTGCAGCGCCTCGAGGCGATAGGCAGCGTCGCGGGCCGGGCTAGGGTTCCAGTGCGGCGCATAGCTGTGCACGTCTGCCCTGGCGCCGCTGAAGGTGCCGCGCAGCAGGTCGGCGGAGATACGAGCCTCTTCCTCAGTGAAAAAGACGCCGTCCAGCTTGACCCGCTGCCCGTGCCGTACAGTCGCGACCTCCCATTGCAGGTAGCTGGGTCCGCCTCTGTCCAGGGTGAAGCCGGCCACCCGGCAGGCCTGCGCGAATCGGTCTTGAAAAGTGCTCGTGATCGGTGGGGTGCTCATGGGTAATGCGTCTCCTTAGGTGTTAACCCAAGGTGTTAAAGCGTTAACTTTTCCGGTGTTAAAGGTGTTAAAGCTTTAACATCCGGGGTGGGTCGGATTTGCCCTCTAGGCCGCGTGCGCTGTGGCTTGGAGGGCTATGCGTGACCGGCATAGCTTTAACATCGCTTTAACACTTTTCTCCTGGCGGAAAAAAATCTGTGCGTGGGGTCGGGAGCGGTCTAGAGCCGGGGAAACCCCAAACTTTCGACCCGCCCCCCTCAGTAGGCCGGTGGCTCGTAGGGTGGCGCGGTACGCACCCGCTCCAGCGCCTCAGCGGCGCTCAGGCCGCTTTCCAGCAGCCGATCAATCTCTTTGCTCAGCCGCTCGCGCTCCTCGATCTGGCGCAGCAGAGAGCGGCTGTGGGCGATCTGGTTCAGGGCGCGTTGAATGGGCTTGGGTAGATGGGCATTACTCATAATGATCTCCGGTAGGAATGAAAAGGCCCGCAGGTGCGGGCCAGTGCCGAATCACCCTCGAAAGGAAAGAGAGCTTCGACTGCTGCGGTTGTGCGTTACGTGGCACTCACAGCTGACCCACGTTCGTTGCTAGGCTGCAGCCTTGCTGGCCGTTTGGGCGGTGGCAACGCTGGTGCCGAGCGTGACCAGGCGCGTGGCCGTCGGGGCGAACACGGCCAGACCGGCGCGCAGCTCTGCCAGGATGGTTACCAGGTTGCGGCGGAAGTTGTCGCCGTCGTGACGACTGGCCTCTACCGTGACTTCTTGGCGATCGAGCAAAGCCGTGACGCTGGTGTCGAGGATCAGCGCTTCACCTTGCGGCATGCCATTGGTGACGACGACCGGCGTGCCCCACAGGCTAGGCGGCGCTGGGTCGCGTGGCGTGCCGATCACATACTGGCCGTCGCCTTTGTCGGCGCGCTCGCTCTCGACGGCAAACCAGTCGCGCGGATTCATCACGATGACGTTGGGATTCCAGCCTTCAGCCTTGAGATCCGTCAGAGCGGCACCGATACGGTCGACAGGCTTGCCGGTGGTGATACCAGCGTCAATCGCCTGCGCCTTGAATCCCAGGATCTCACCTGGGCCGCCGGCGCCGACGATCAGCTCAGTCTCCAGCTTCTGACGAACACCGACGCTCATCAGCGTGTTGATCTGCCCCTCGAGCTGTTCGCTGTCCTGCAGAACCTGGATGCTTGCGGGGATCCAGGTAGCGATGGTCGCGATCTCGGCGCGCTCCATCTTGGACGGCATCGAGCCTTCAGCCTTCTCGTCGCCTTCCTGCTTCTGGTAGGCCGCGCCGTTGATGTAGCCGTCCAGACGCACAAACTCATAGGTGGCGCTGGTGACAGGCACGATGGGCAACACGTCCAGCAGGCTCAAGCGTGGCTGCGGGATACCGCGAATGCCGCCGGCGTCACGTTGAGGGGCGGTGGGGAAACTGGTCGAGCCAGTGCCGCCCTTGTTGGGGTTGGTGATGGCAGCGCGGATGCCAACGCTGCAGCTGATCTGGCCGCTGGACTTCATGCCATTGCGCATGCCGGCGATACCGTCAGTGTCGATCACCTTGGCGGTTACGGCATTGGACTCGGCCTGGCTCGAGCTGGAGCGGTGCCCAGCGCCGATGTTCACCATTCGCTGTTCCATCTCCAGCAGCCTGGCGCCGAACTCGGTCTGCTTCTCGTCCATGGTCGACTTCATGCCGGCGATGTTGGCGCCGATGTCGGTCAGGGTCCGATTCAGTTGTGTCACGTCTTGCTCATAAGGGTCTGGCATGTCTTTCTCCGTTTGAAAACCATGCCGATACCCTATGCGTGCGCGCCCGCATGAGTCTGCGGTTAACTTCGTCGTCCTCAGTCGGTATCCGTCGCAAAGCGCACTATGTCGGCGATTTTGTAGAACCTGCGATTGCCCCGGCGCACGAATGGCAGCGGCGATCGGCCCTCGGCAGCAAGGCGGCGCAGGTAGCTCGGGGCATATCCCAAGAGGTCTGCGGTCGCGAACTCAGGCACCAGTCCACCAACTAGCGGTATGACGCCGGCCTGCGACAGTCGCTGTGCAATGTCCTGCTCGACGTCGATCATGGTTTTTGCATACTCCCCTGTGATGCATCCGTGAATTGGCTGTAGCCCGCGTCGTTCGTGGGCTGCGGGGTGATGTGCGAAACGGCGTGTCTCGTGCCTGTCTCGCCTGTGAGTGCAGCAAGGCCCAGCTCGTCCAGGTGGGCATGCCAGCGTTCCAGCGCCTGGCGCTTGAGTGCTTCGGCGGTAGTGTGGATGTAGGTCGCGTCCATGTTGCGCAGCGCGTGGTTCACCAGCATCTCGCCTACCAGGTAATCCACGCCGAGATCCATCCAGGCCGTGCGAGCCACCTTGCGCACGTCGTGGCTGGTCCACTGGCCATCGCTCAGGACGGCGAACACCTGGCTTGCGGCCGTGGTCCCCAGCGAACCGCCACGACTGGCGGGGAACAGGTAAGCGCCGCGGTAGCCTTGAGCCGCCTGGGTTGCCCGATAGCGCACCAGCAGGGCACTAGCCTGGCGGGTAAGTGGCAAGGTGTGGCCCTGCTTGGTCTTGGTGTCGCCGGCGGGGATGAACCACTGTCCAGCCTGCAGATCGACGTTGCGCCACAGCGCGTTGCGCGTCTCCCCCAGCCGCGTGCCGTGGCACAGCATCATCAGCGCCAGCATGGCGTCACCTGGGCGCGTCACGCTCCAGTCGGTCAACTTGGTCAGCAGGCCAGGCAGATCCCGCTCCCGCAGCCGTGACGACTTGGGCTTGATGCGCACGGCCACGAAGTCACCGAAGCACAACGAGGCCATAGGATTCTGCTCGACCAAGCCCAGCCGGTGCGCCTTGCGCATGGCCACCGCCAGCACGTTGTAGATCAGGCGCACGAACGATAGGGCGTAGCGCTCCTGCAGTGGCCACATCAGCCGTTGATCGAGCGTGGACTTGCACACCTGGGCCAGCGGCAGGTCGTCCAATCGCGGCGCCAGGTGGCAGGTGATGGCTGACTTCGCGCCAGCCTTGCGCTTGGCCGACAAGTTACGGTCACGCAGCATGCGATCGAGGTACCAGGCCAGCAGCTCGCCGGTGCAGCACCAGGTACTGGTCGCCGATCGCGCGGCATCGTCAACAGCGCGGCGGGCAAGGATGGCAGGCAGTGCCGCCAGCATGGCCTTGGTACTCAGGCCAGGGTAATTGCCGGCCTTGCCCCACTTGCCTTTGACGACGACGTGCCAGGCGCCCCGGGCGCGGTCGACGCTGGAGTAGCGAAAGCGCAGTTCAGGGTGGCGTGGGTCGCGCAGTTGGCGCACCTGGGTACTGGCCTGCTTGCGGATCTCCGCGTCAGTCAGGGTCGTGTGTTTGGTTGTCATGCTTCACCTTCGCATCGGGGTACATGCGTCCAGAAGTGGACGGATCGTGCATCCATGCGTGGATGGATCTCTCAGGTCCGGCCGGCATCGAGCCGATTCGGCTGTCAGGGGGTGTCGTTTCCAGGAACGCCCCCTGCATGCTGTCGCGTTGCTCATCGCGCAAGCTCTGCCGCGGGCCAGCGCGAGCGCACATCGGCCAGCGCTTCGTCATAGGTGATGGGCTCACAGATCATCGTGAATGGGCGACAACCAGGTAACAGCACCGACCACGAACAGCGCCGCTCGACGCCGTCCCCAGCGGTCAGCTCGGCCAGCAGCGCCAGCCGATGCCTGCGCACGTAGCGGCTGATTTCGTCCGTGATCTTGGCCTTGGGCGAAACACGGACACGCATACCGTTTCGCCGGGCGGTCAGCCCCCGCTCTGTCAGAAAGTCGAGGGCTGCCATCAGAAGTCCACCCCATCGTCATCCGTAGGAGCGGACGGGAGTTCGGCAAGCGGCGCATCGCTGGGATCGGCGCAGTCGTGCCCATTTTCTCCAGTCGTGCCCCAGTTGTGCCCTGGGCACGACTGGGACTGGGCAGCGGCAGTCGACGGGAACGAAGCGAATTCGCCCGACGCTTGAGGCAGCGACCAGCGGACAACGGTCTCAGGGCCGAAGCCAGATCGAGCAGTCACCACGCCAAGTTTCTCGCGGGCGCTGCGGATCTGCTTTTGCGTGTAGCCGTTCTCCACCATCAGCCGCTTGGCGTCCCTGCCTGTGAGCGGGCCGCTGGTCAGGATCCGACGCAGGGCCTCTGCTGGATCGTCAGCGTCGTCCAGCCTCTCGTCGTCGATGGCTTCGACGTCGCTCAGGATTTCTCGGGCAGAGCCTTGCACAGCGTCGCCCCAGATAACCTGAGTCGTCTCGATTCCACCGTCGATCGTGCAGGGCTCGATGGTGTAGGACACGCCCCCTTCATCCGTCCCGATGTTGGACTTTGCCCGCGCCAGCACACGCGCATCTGAGTCCTGCTGCTTGGCTGCCACCAGGACAGTACGGGCCAGGGCTGAAAACGCCTGCGAGCCAATCACTCGATCGGCCGGACTAGAGCCGATACCGCCCTTGGCGAAGTGAGAGATGCCCACCACGGCGCAGAGGTTCTGCTCGGCGAAGTCGACCACGCCCTGCAGCCCCCGGCGGACGTCGTTGGCCTTGTGCATATCGCCCTTTACCGCACTGACCACCGGATCCAGCATCAGCAGCGACACACCGCCCAGCTCACGGGCCGTCTCGCGCAACAAGCCAATGTCGTTGGAAGGGTCGAAGGGATCGGACTCGCCACGGGAGTTGATTCGGCCCTGAATGATTGCCACCCGCTCCAGGTTGGCGCCAGCAGCGATCAGCCGCGGTACCAGCGTGTCCGATGGGTCATCCTCAGACGACCAGATCAGGACATTGCCAGCCTGGGCGCAGCACTCGCCGTCTGGCCACCGGCCGCCCGTGGTAATGGTCGCGATCAAGCCCAGCAGCAAGGTCGTTTTCCCAGTACCGCCGGCGCCAGCCAGGATGTGCAACTTGCCCTGTGCGAGCCAGCCAGGCCAGAGCCAGCGGATCGGTACCGGCTTGATATCGGTAGCGCGCACCGCCTTCACACGCCAGAGCATCGGTGGCTCCGGCCGCTGGAGCGGGCTCTTTGGGTCCTGCCACTGCGCGGCATACGGATCTTCTTTCATACGACCCCCAGGCGTTGTTTGGCCAGGTTGAAGCGCTCCAGGTCCGCGTGTGGCAGCGGCCCTTTCTCAAGTAGCGCGTTGCCAATCTGGTAGATGGTCTGTTCATGCTGGATGGCCGCACGGCTCGGCCCAGTTCGCGGCGCTGCGTTACCTGGGAACAGGTCGCGTAGCTCCAGGCCGATGGCCGACACAATGTCCGCCGCGCTGCAGCCGGCCCAGCACTTGAGCAGCACGGTGCCGTCGGAGGCCTCCTTGATCGCCAGGCTTGGGCTCTTGTCGTCATGCGCTGGGCAGCAGGCTTTCCACTGGCTTGCGCCAGTGGGCTTAACTTTGTCGAGGCGGCCAAGCACTTTCTCCAGGCAAGCCGAGCCCGTCGGCGCAAGTGCGCCGTTTTTCTTTTTCATGATTAGGCTCCGGGGCTAACTTGGCTTAAGTGGTAGGTGGCAGCGTTGCCAGTGTCGGCCAAGTTGCTAATCAACGTACCTAAGCTCTCAAGGAGCCAGCCAATCTCGACAGCTGTTTCGGAACTAAGGCCCGTCTCGCCATTGCATGCTGTGCAAGCCAGTAAGTGACCGATCCCTGAAATTCCATTTGCGAGTACAGCCACATACGTTTCTGTTGCTTGCCCTGTGGCTTTCAGTTGCTCAGCAGTCATTTTGGTCAGAGCTTCGTGCTTAGGGAGCAAAGCATTCCAATTAGCAACACCCATCACGCACCCCCTACTTGATTCGCAACGTAGCTATAACCCAGGTGACGATGGCGCCAGCAGAAGTTCTGCGAGCAAAGCCGAACGTTCTCCAGGTGTGCGTAGAGATCCTTGGAGATAGGGTGTTGTTGGCCGAATGCCGGAACGATCAACGATACGATGATGCGTTCGAGCTTCTTGAACTCATCTCGGGCCTGATTTTGTTGGTGCACTTCGAAGTCGGCGAGCAAGGCTGGCGTCAGGACAGTGGCTTGGGCTGCGCTTTTCATTGGGCACCGCCTTGCGCTTCGAGTGCACGTGCCTGGTCCATGTGGTGGTTGTAGCGTTTCAGGCGGACAGAGAGGGAGGATCGTGCGCGGAGTGCGCTCAAGGCCATACGGCGGTGAGCAAGGGCGCGGATTTTGGACGGAATGAGGGCGTTCATTGGTGTAGCTCCTTGATTGAGGAGCTGCCACGGTTCGTCGCCAAACGAATGAGGGTGGCAGCTATGCGCGGGTTGGCGAACCGGGAATCAAGGAAACCGGCAGACCCAAGGGTCTCCCACGCACAGCCGCCATAAACGGGACGTGCGGGCACAAAAAAAGCGCCTGCAATCGTTATGGGGGCGCTGTTGCGCCTTGAATTCATCGGGTCGCCAAACCCGGTCGCTGAATTTGCAGCGACTGGCAGACGATACCCTTCAAGACGACTACGTGCAAGACCGATTATCGGCAGTTTGCGGTAATGGCGCAACGCCATTTCACAGCTGATTTTCTTCAGTCGTGCCCTCGTGCCCTCAGTTGTGCCCACCCTGGGGCATGGGCACCACTGAGAAAAAAGGGCACGACTGGATAGTACGGCGGCCATTACGCCACCTCACCACGGCATGCGGCGATCTGCTCGTCACACCAGGTCTGTACCTCTGCCTCGATCCATACGACGCATTTAGGGCCGAGAGAGACCTGCTTTGGAAAGGTGCCGGCGGCGACGCGACGGTAGATCTCGGTGCACGACAGGCCAGTGATCGACTCGACGTCCTGGCGTTTGATAAAGCGGCGGCTTGGTGGGGTGGTGTTGGTAGAGATAGCCATCGGTTGCGCCTCCTGGGGCGTTTTGGGTTGTGATGGCTAGAGATTTAAAGGCAAGGGATGGAATGACATACAACGCTGACATAGTGACGTGTCAGCATGTCACCTGCATGCGTCACCGCTCGTTGGGCACATCGTCAGGCCTTATCGCAGCAGCAAGCGTGTTGGTTGTTCGATTCGGCCCATCTAGTCCTAGCAGATCGGCGATGAAACTCGAAATCGTCTTCTGCAGAGGCGGCCGTTGACGGTCAAAGTCTATCCAAAAACGTTGAGCGGCCTTCTGCATAGCATCTACTTGCGAAGTGAGGTATGGAAAACCAGCTACTATAGGCTGTGGGTCTGGGCCGCCTTTGAGTAAGCTCGGCGGGATCTCTGTCACTAACATAGCGCCTTTTCCTGGGACCCAGGCAACGCCGTTCTCTTGGATAAAGTCCATTAGCCGGGCAGGGTGGAAGATAAGGAATTCGTCACCGACATATTCTGTGGTGCTATCTCTCCGGTGACATTCAATAGTGCCAGGAAACACGCAATTATCTAGATATTCAATTATGCATCGGACGCTGACTGAATATTGTTTGTGGACCTCTTCTGGGTTCTTTGGAGTACTTACCCAGCAAATCTCTATCGGAAAAAATTCTTCATTGAAAAAATTTGAAATCATCTGGAATAATTTGCGGATCTGCATTATTCCCTCAAGCTTGCTGCAGCGAAGCTCTCTGTGGGCACCTTCAAGAACCATTTCCTGAAGAGAGATAACTTCATCTGATGCTGCATAAGCGTTTTTGAATTCAAGGGCCATTACGCTCTCCTGATGGAAATAATGTTCGCGCCATCGCAAAGCGCGTCGATTTCATCTGCCCAGTTCTGCATCATTTCCCGTCGCTGCTGTAAGTAGTGCGCGTGGTTGTATGTATCGCGGATCGAGTCTTGATCGCCATGCGCCAGCTGGCGCTCAATCCAGTCCCGGTTGTATCCGCGGCTGTTCAGGCTGGTACTTAGCAGATGGCGGAAACCATGGCCGGTCTGCCGTCCCTCATAGCCCATCGTGGCCAGCACTTTGTTCACGGTGTTTTCGCTCATCGGCCTGGCCCGGTTGTTGCGCCCAGGAAAGGCGAGGGGATAGGTGCCTGTCAGCTCGTGCAGGCTGCGTAGCAAGACGATTGCCTGGCGTGGGAGTGGGACGATGTGAGGGCGTCTGGCCTTCATCCGGACCGCAGGGATGGTCCAGGTTGCCGACTCCAGGTCAAACTCGCTCCAAGGCGCCAGCCGAAGCTCACCAGGGCGCACTGCGGTGAGCAGGAGTAAGCGAATGGCAATCTTGCTGGTGACGTCGCACTGGGCCGCCTCGAGCTTCTCCAGTAGATCTGGGAGCTCGGGTTCAGATACGTGCGGGTGATGCCGAGTGCGCGGCGCATGCGCGGCGACAACATCAAGATCAGTGGCAGGGTTCCCGGGCACCACCCCCTTGGCCAAGCCGAAGCGGAAAATCTGACTGAGCCACTGCCGCACCTTCCGGGCAACGTTGAACGCTTCTCGCCGTTCGATCCTGCGTACCAGGTCGACCAGCTCCGGACGCTGCACCTCAGCTGCAGGTCGCTTGCCAATCACCGGGAATATGTCCGATTCCAGGTACTGCAGTGCTTTCGATGCGGTGGCGGGTGCCCAACGGGGTTGGTTATAGGCAAACCATTCTCGGGCCAGTGATTCGATCGTGAGGGCCTGCGCTGCTGCTGCGGCTTTCTCCTGCTGTTTGTGAGCACTGGGATCAATGCCTTGCGCCAGCAGCTTTCGTGCAGCATCGCGCCGTTCTCGAGCTTGGGCGAGCGTGACGGCAGGGTAGGCACCTAGGCCCAGCATCTTGGCCTTGCCTTCAAATCGGTAACGAAGACGCCAGAGTTTCCCACCGGCTGTTGTTACCTCTAGGCAGAGTCCCTGGGCATCAGCGAGACGGTAAAGCTTGTCGCGGGGCTTGGCGGTGCGGATGGCGGTATCTGTGAGCGCCACGGCGGTTCCCTTGCATGGGCCGATCCGCGCTGGTTTGCGGCCGGCGTGTGAGTAGGATTCTGGACCGAACTCGGTCTACTCACGAATCTACTCACATCCCATCGGGCTTACAAGGGAATCGCTGGGAACGATGGGCACAAAAAAACCGGCTCAGTGGCCGGTTTTTCTGGTGTTCCAGGCTTCCTAGGGAAGTTTGGAACGTTGTACATGGTGCCCCGAGGGAGACTCGAACTCCCACTCCTTTCGAAAACGGATTTTGAATCCGCCGCGTCTACCAATTCCGCCATCAGGGCTTGTGGGGGCGCAGTATAGAGAGGCTCCGGGGGGCGGTCAATCGGCTTTCATGGTGAATTTTCACGCGTTGGGCTAAACTTCCCGGCCCTGTCGAACCGAACATCATCATGCGCGTCGCCGATTTTTCTTTCGAACTCCCTGATTCCCTGATCGCCCGCCATCCGCTGGCCGAGCGCCATGGCAGTCGCCTGCTGGTCCTGGACGGGCCGAGCGGGGCGCTGGCGCACCGGCAGTTCACCGACCTGCTGGAGTACCTGCAGCCCGGTGACCTGATGGTGTTCAACAACACCCGGGTGATCCCGGCGCGGCTGTTCGGCCAGAAGGCCTCCGGCGGCAAGCTCGAGGTGCTAGTCGAGCGCGTGCTCGACAGCCACCGGGTGCTGGCCCACGTGCGCGCCAGCAAGGCGCCCAAGGCCGGTACCGTGCTGCTCATCGAGGGCGGCGGCGAGGCCGAGATGGTCGCGCGCCACGAGACGCTGTTCGAGCTGCGCTTCAGCGAAGAGGTGCTGCCGCTGCTCGAGCGTGTCGGCCACATGCCGCTGCCGCCCTACATCGACCGCCCGGACGAGGGCGCCGACCGCGAGCGCTACCAGACCGTGTACGCCGAGCGCGCCGGTGCGGTGGCCGCGCCGACGGCGGGCCTGCACTTCGACGAGGCCCTGCTGGCGAAGATCGCCGCCAAGGGCGTCGAGCAGGCCTTCGTGACCCTGCACGTCGGGGCCGGCACCTTCCAGCCGGTGCGGGTCGATCGCATCGAAGACCACCACATGCACAAAGAGTGGCTGGAGGTCAGCCAGGACGTGGTCGACGCCGTGCAGGCCTGCCGTGCCCGTGGCGGTCGCGTGGTCGCCGTAGGCACCACCAGCGTGCGTTCGCTGGAGAGCGCGGCGCGGGATGGCGAACTCAAGGCCTTCAGCGGCGACACCGACATCTTCCTGTACCCCGGCCGGCCCTTCCATGTGGTCGATGCCCTGGTCACCAACTTCCACCTGCCGGAGTCCACGCTGCTGATGCTGGTCTCGGCCTTCGCCGGTTACCCGCAGACCATGGCCGCCTATGCCGCGGCGGTGGAGCAGCGGTACCGCTTCTTCAGTTACGGTGATGCCATGTTCATCACCCGCAATCCCGCGCCACGCGGCCCAGAGGATCAAGCATGAGTCGCACCTGTCGTATGTCCTTCGAACTGCTGGCCACCGACGGCAAGGCCCGTCGCGGTCGGCTGACCTTCCCCCGTGGCACCGTGGAGACCCCGGCGTTCATGCCGGTGGGGACCTACGGCACGGTCAAGGGCATGCTGCCGCGGGACATCGAGGCCATCGGCGCGGAGATCATCCTGGGCAACACCTTCCACCTGTGGCTGCGCCCTGGCACCGAAGTGATCAAGAAGCACGGCGGGCTGCACGACTTCATGCAGTGGAAAGGCCCGATCCTCACCGACTCCGGCGGCTTCCAGGTGTTCAGCCTGGGCGCCATGCGCAAGATCAAGGAGGAGGGGGTCACCTTCGCCTCGCCGGTCGACGGCTCCAAGGTGTTCATGGGCCCGGAAGAGTCGATGCAGGTCCAGCGCGACCTGGACTCGGACATCGTGATGATCTTCGACGAATGCACCCCGTACCCGGCCGAGCCGGACGTCGCGCGCACCTCGATGGAGCTGTCGCTGCGCTGGGCGCAACGCTCGAAGAACGCCCATGGCGACAACACGGCCGCGCTGTTCGGCATCGTCCAGGGCGGCATGCATGAAGACTTGCGCATGCGCTCGCTGGAAGGCCTGGACAAGATCGGCTTCGACGGCCTGGCGATCGGCGGCCTGTCGGTGGGCGAGCCCAAGCACGAAATGATCAAGGTGCTGGACTACCTGCCGGGGCAGATGCCGGCTGACAAACCTCGTTACCTTATGGGGGTAGGCAAACCGGAAGATCTGGTCGAGGGTGTGCGCCGCGGCGTCGACATGTTCGACTGCGTGATGCCGACGCGCAATGCGCGCAACGGTCATCTGTTCATCGACACCGGGGTGATCAAGATCCGCAACGCGTTCCATCGCCACGATGATTCGCCGCTGGATCCGACCTGCGACTGCTACACCTGCACGCACTTCTCCCGCGCCTATCTGCATCACTTGGACAAGTGCGGTGAAATGCTGAGCAGCATGTTGAATACCATTCATAACTTGCGTCATTACCAGCGCCTCATGGCTGGTTTGCGCGAGGCTATTCAACAGGGTAAATTGGCCGCCTTCGTCGACGCCTTCTATGCCAAACGCGGGCTTCCCGTGCCGCCTTTGGCGTGACTGTCCTTCCTGTGACATCGCAGACGATGACGTCGCGATCACGAGTTAACAACCGGAGTGTCAAATGAGCTTTCTGATTCCAGCCGCCTATGCGGATGCTGCCCCTGCTGCTGCCGCAGGCCCTGCCGGTACCGGCTTCGAGTGGATCTTCCTGGTCGGCTTCCTGGTCATCTTCTACCTGATGATCTGGCGTCCGCAGGCCAAGCGCGCCAAAGAGCAGAAGAACCTGCTCGGTGCCTTGCAGAAGGGCGACGAAGTGGTGACCACCGGTGGTATCGCCGGCAAGATCGTCAAGGTCGCCGACGACTTCGTGGTGCTGGAAGTGTCCGACAACGTCGAACTGAAGTTCCAGAAGGGTGCCGTGGCGGCGACCCTGCCGAAAGGTACGCTCAAGGCTATCTGAGTTACCGGTTTTATTTTCCAGTGGGGCGCGCAACGCGCCCCGCGTCTTGAACGGGCGGCGTGATGCTCAACAAATACCCTCTGTGGAAATACGCACTGATCGTGCTGGTACTGGCGGTCGGCTTCATTTATTCCGCTCCCAACCTCTACCCGGACGACCCGGCCGTGCAGATCAGCGGTGCCAGCACGGCGCTGCAGGTCAACCAGGCCGACCTCGACCGCGCCAGCAAGGCATTGACCGATGCCGGCATCGCCGTCAAGGGCACCAACCTGGGCGAGCAGGGCAGGGGCGCGCTGTTGCGCCTGGAGAACCAGGAAGACCAGTTGCCGGCCAAGGACGTGGTCCGCAAGGCACTGGGCGATGACTACGTGGTGGCGCTGAACCTGGCCCCGACCACCCCGCAATGGTTGCGCAACCTCGGCGCGAGCCCCATGAAGCTCGGTCTGGACCTGTCCGGTGGCGTGCACTTCCTGCTGGAAGTGGACATGGACAAGGCCATGAGCGCGCGCATGAAAGTGTACGAAGGCGAGGTCAAGACCTTGCTGCGCAAAGAACGCATCCGCTACCGCAGCCTGCCACAGCAGGACGGCGCGATCATGCTCGGCTTTGCCGACGATGCGACCCGCGAACAGGCCCGCAGCCTGGTGCGCAAGAATTTCAACGATTTCGACCTGACCACCAACGAGCGCAACGACCTGGCGGTCCTGCGCCTGGCCCTGACCCAGGCCAAGGTCACCGAGATTCGTGACTACGCGGTCAAGCAGAACCTCACCACCGTGCGCAACCGTGTCAACGAGCTGGGCGTGGCCGAGCCGCTGGTGCAGCGCCAGGGCGCCAACCGCATCGTGGTCGAGCTGCCGGGCGTGCAGGACACGGCCGAGGCCAAGCGTATCCTCGGCAAGACCGCCAACCTGGAGTTCCGTTTCGGCGCCGAACCCGGTGCCTCGCGTGCGACCACCGAGGTCTTCGAGTTCCGCGATGGCGGTCGCTCCGCTGCGGTCGAGCGTGGCCTGATCATCACCGGTGACCAGGTGACCGATGCCCAGGCGGGCTACGACGAGCATGGTCGCCCACAGGTCAACATCCGTCTGGACGGCCATGGCGGCGAACTGATGAACCGTGCCACGCGCACCAACGTCGGTCGCAGCATGGCGGTGATCTTCATCGAGCAGAAGCCGATCACCCGCTACGAGAAGAAAGTCGTCGACGGCGTCGAGAAGGACGTCGCGGTGCAGACCTTCCAGGAAGAGAAGAAGATCATCAGCCTGGCGACCATCCAGTCCGCCCTGGGTAGCCAGTTCCGCATCACCGGCCTCAACGGCCAGGGTGAATCGTCCGAACTGGCCCTGCTGCTGCGTGCCGGTGGCCTGGCCGCACCGATGTACTTCGCCGAAGAGCGCACCATCGGCCCGAGCCTGGGTGCCGACAACATCACCAAGGGCATCGATGCGTCGCTGTGGGGCATGCTATTCGTCTCGCTGTTCATCATCGCCATCTACCGCGGCTTCGGCGTGATCGCCACCATCGCCCTGGCGGGCAACATGGTCCTGCTGCTGGCGCTGATGTCGCTGCTCGGCGCGACCCTGACGCTGCCAGGTATCGCCGGTATCGTGCTGACCATGGGCATGGCGGTCGACGCCAACGTGCTGATCTTCTCGCGGATTCGCGAAGAGATGAACGCGGGCATGTCGGCGCAACGCGCCATCCATGAAGGCTTCAACCGCGCCTACACCGCGATCATCGACGCCAACCTGACCAGCCTGCTGGTCGGCGGCATCCTGTTCGCCATGGGCACAGGGCCGGTCAAGGGCTTCGCGGTCACCATGTCCCTCGGGATTTTCACCTCGATGTTCACCGCCATCATGGTGACCCGTGCCATGGTCAACCTGACCTGCGGCGGGCGTGACATCAAGAAGCTGTGGGTTTAAGGGGCTGCCATGAAAACCATCAACTTCATGGGCGTACGCAACGTCGCGTTCGCCATTACCGTGCTGCTCACCGTGCTGGCGCTGTTCAGCTGGTGGCAGAAGGGCCTGAACTTCGGCCTGGACTTCACCGGCGGTACCCTGATCGAGCTGACCTACGAGCGTCCTGCGAACCTGCAGACGGTGCGTGACGAGCTGTCCAAGTCGGGCTTCCACGAAGCGATCGTGCAGAGCTTCGGTGCCACCACCGACCTGCTGGTTCGCATGCCGGGCGATGACCCGCAGCTGGGCACCAAGGTCGCACAGGCCCTGCAACAGGTCGGCGGCGACAACCCGGCCGTGGTCAAGCGTGTCGAGTTCGTCGGCCCGCAGGTGGGCGAGGAGCTGCGTGACCAGGGCGGCCTGGGCATGCTGCTGGCCTTGGGTGGCATCCTCATCTACCTGGCCTTCCGCTTCCAGTGGAAGTTCGCGGTCGGCGCGATCATCTCGCTGATCCACGACGTGGTGGTGACCCTGGGGATCCTGTCGTTCTTCCAGATCACCTTCGACCTGACCGTGCTCGCGGCGGTGCTGGCGATCATCGGCTACTCGCTCAACGACACCATCGTGGTCTTCGACCGGGTGCGCGAGAACTTCCGCGTCATGCGCAAGGCCTCGCTGATCGAGAACATCAACGTCTCCACTACCCAGACGCTGCTGCGTACCATCGCCACGTCGGTGTCGACCCTGCTGGCCATCGCTGCCTTGCTGTTCTTCGGTGGTGACAACCTGTTCGGCTTCTCGCTGGCGCTGTTCATCGGCGTCATGGCCGGTACCTACTCATCGATCTACATCGCCAACGTGGTGCTGATCTGGCTGAACCTGAACAGCGAAGACCTGATTCCGCCAGTCAAGGCCGAGGGTGTGGACGACCGTCCATGACCCTGTCCTGACGCTTCCGGGCGGACACGAAGAAGGCGCGAGCATTGAACTCGCGCCTTTTTTTTCGCTCCAAGGCCGGGAAGAGCGCGGGCGCGGACCCGCAGACAAGATCAGGAGGTTCAGGTGAACAAATCAATGCTCGTGGGTGCAGTCCTGGGTGCTGTCGCAGTGACTGCCGGAGGTGCATTCGCCACCTACAGCTTGGTCAACAAGGGCCCTGAATACGCCCAGGTGACCGACGTTCAGCCGATCAAGAAAACCATCAAGACGCCACGCCAGGTGTGCAAGGACGTGACCGTCACGCGCCAGCGGCCGGTTCAGGACCAGCACCAGATCGCAGGCAGTGTGCTGGGCGCGGTGGCTGGCGGCTTGCTGGGCAACCAGATCGGCGGCGGCACCGGCAAGAAGATCGCCACCGTGGCCGGTGCGGTGGGCGGCGGCTACGCAGGCAACAAGGTGCAGGAGCACATGCAGAACGGCGACACCTATACCACCACGCAGACGCGCTGCAACACGGTCAATGACGTGAGCGAAGAGGTGGTGGGGTACAACGTGAAGTACTCGATCGGGGAGAAGGCCGGGCAAGTGAAAATGGACCGCGATCCTGGCTCGACCATACCGCTGGATGACAACGGTCGACTGGTGCTGAGCGAGGCGCGGACCGGGCAATGAGCCGGGGCTGATCGAGAGGGGGTGGCTTGCAGGTTGAGTATGCGGTGACTGTATAGCCGTCATCGCAGGCAAGCCCTCCACAGTAACCCCGATGGCCTGCATCACCGCGGTAGGGCTACGGGTGTAGGAGCGGCCCCTGCCGGGACGCCGGACCGACCGCGATTGGGCCCGCCAGGGCCCACATTAGCGCTTGGCAGAAACCATAGAATCTCACAAGCTGCGTGCGCAGCCATGCCAGCGTCGGCAGGCTACAGAGGTCCATGTGGGAGCTGGCTTGCCAGCGACAGGGCCCTGTCAGGCGCCGCCTGCGCCGTGAGCAGGCCATGCATGGGCCCGGCGGGCCCACGCAGTCCTTTCTTCAGGCATCCCAGATGGACGCCTGCTTCATCAGTCGATGTATTCGAACAGCTTCACGATCTTCTGCACGCCCGCCACGCCCTGGACCACAGCGGTCGCCTGGTTGGCTTCCTGCTGGCTCACCAGCCCCAGCAGATAGACGATACCGTTCTCGGTGATCACCTTGATTCGCGAACTGCGAACGTCGGCATTGCCCAGCAGCTGAGCCTTCACCTTGGTCGTCAACCAGGCGTCGTTGTTGCGCGCCAGGAGGGAGGAGGGCTGCATCACCTGCAGCTCGTTGTGCACCTTCTTGACCCGCTGGACCTGGCTGGCGGTCTGCTCGGCCAGGCTCTTGAGGTCGGCTCGTGGCGTCTGGCCTGCAAGCAGCACCACACCGTTGTAGCTGCTGACGACGATGTGCGAGTTGTTGTCCAGGTCAGGGCTGGCCTTGGCGATGTTCACCTCGACCTTGGTCTCGATCAACGAATCGTCGATCTTGCTCCCCAGGGTGCGGGTGCTGCGATCGTCCTCGATCGGTTTTTCCCGCGCAGTGTTGATGACCGAGCTGCAGCCCGAGAGGCTCAGGCAGAGGGTCAGGGTCATCAGGCCGAAACGTCGTGGGCTCATTCTTCACTCCCGAACAGTTGGCTGTCGATCAGATCGCACAGGCAATGGATCGTCAGCAGGTGGACTTCCTGGATACGTGCGGTAACCATCGATGGCACGCGAATCTCGACGTCTTCCGGCAGCAGCAACGAGGCCATGCCGCCACCGTCGCGGCCGGTCATGGCTACGACAATCATTTCTCGATCATGTGCCGCCTGGATCGCCTGAATGATGTTGGCAGAGTTGCCGCTGGTGGAGATCGCCAGCAGCACGTCGCCGGGCTGGCCCAGTGCGCGGATCTGCTTGGAGAAGATTTCGTTATAGCTGTAATCGTTGGCGATCGAGGTCAGCGTGGCGCTGTCGGTGGTCAGGGCGATGGCCGGCAGGCTCGGACGCTCACGTTCGAAGCGGTTGAGCAGTTCGGAGGAGAAGTGCTGGGCATCGCTGGCGGAACCGCCATTGCCACAGGCGAGCATCTTGCCCTCGTTGAGCAAGGCGTTGACCATGACTTCGCTGGCCAGCTCGATGTGCGGTGCCAGGATGTCCATCGCCTGTTGCTTGGTGTCGATGCTGGCCTGGAACAGCCGGCGAATTCGGGATTGCATGTCCATCTGGTGAGACCTTAAAGGGGGCGGTGGCCGGCGCGACGCGCACCACGAGACCAGCCCGCGAAACACGGAACAGAGTGATAGAACGGGTTCAGCATTCGAAGGCGTTTTTCAGCCATTGAAGCGGTTGGCCGGCATGCTGGCTGCCTTGCAGGGCGACCACGTCGAAACGGCAGGGGTAGCTGGCCCAGCGAGGTGTCTGGTGCAGGAAGTGGCTGGCGGCCAGCGCCAGTCGTTTCTGCTTGCGCCCATCGATGCTGCCCAGGGCGCCGCCGAAGTCCGCGTGCAAGCGGTAGCGGACTTCGACGAATACTACTGTATCGCGGTCGAGCATGACCAGATCGAGCTCGCCACCCCGGCAGCGCCAGTTCTGTGTCAGCAACTGCAAACCATGCGCCTGGAGAAAGGCCAGGGCCTGGCGTTCAGCCAGCTGGCCTTGCGATGTGGGTGACGAGACGGGCATCAGCGGGGCGTGTCCGGCAGGCGTTGAACCTGGCCTCCGGTGAACTGCGCCCAGGGCAGCTGACGCTCCACACGCTGGTTCTGGTTCAGGCTCAGGCTACCGGACAGACCGTCGATACGGTTGTCAGGCAGCGCCTTGAGCTGACCCAGGCGGGGTGCCAGTGCGTAGGCATCGGCGCCCATGGCGTACAGGCGGCCCAGACTGCCTGCCGCCTGCGGCCACTGCTGGACCACCTGCTGGCGCAGCGCGTTGCCGTTGCTGGTGTCGAGCAGCCATGGCGTCTCGCAGAACACGACGCCGTTCAGGTCGTTGTACTGGTTGACGTCACCGCTGGCGCTGTACAGGTTGGACGTGGCGTAGACCGGCAGATTGCCCGCGTACTGGAAATTCAGGGTCGGCTTGATCTGCTGCGCCTGCTGCGGGGTCGCGGCCAGGAACAGGAAGTCGATGTCCTGGCGGCGTGCCGGTTGCGCGGCGACCTCACCCCCGACAGCGTTCTGCAGGCTCTTGGCACGGCCCTCGCTCTGGCGCAGTTGCAGCAGGTCGGCGATCTGTTGGGCCAGGGCCACGGGCTGCGCGATGTGATCGGCGGCCAGCACGGTGCCGCCACGGGCTTCCCAGTCTTGGCGGAAGGCCTTCAGGACGCGGTCGCCCCATTCACCGCTCGGCACCAAGGCGACGGCACGCACCCGGCCATCGGCATGGGCGCGGCGAGACACTTCACGCGCTTCGTCTTCGGCCGCCAGGCCGAACTGGAACAGCTGAGCGGGCGTCTTCTGGCCGGCGTCGGCGTAATTCAGGGCCAGCGTCGTGATGGGCAGTTGGGGGTAATCGGCCAGCTTCTTGACCAGCGGCTTCTCCAGCGGGCCGACCACCAGCTGGATTCCGGCGGCCTGGGCCTCACGGTAGAAGTCGTCCAGGGAGGTGATGCGCGAGCTGTCGAACACCTGGATCTTCGGGGCAGGCTGACCGGCCTGGGTCGCCTGGAAGTGCGCGGCCATGAAACCGTCGCGCAGGGCCTTGGCCACGTTGGCCAGGGGACCTTCCTGGGGCAGCAGCAGGGCGATGCTGGTCAACGGCTGATTGGCCAGCTCGCGCAGCTTGGCCAGCGACTCCGGCAACTGACGGGCGGCAGGGTGGTTGGGATACTTCGCTCGCCAGGCATCGATCGCGGCCTGTTGGGTTTCCAGAGTGCCCGCGCGCTTGACCGCCAGGGCCAGGCTGGCCCAGCCCGCCAGATCGTCGGTGCCTTGGCTGGCACCCTCCAATTGCTCGGCGGGCAGGGCAGCGACCAGGGTCCAGATGGCTTCCTGGTTCTTGGCCGCTACCGCCGGCTCGCTCAGCAGGGGGGCCAGCAGCGTGCGCTGGCGGGCTGCCTCGAGCGGTTGGCCATCGGCTTCCAGGGCGGCCGCGTGGACGCTGTAGGTGCGCACCTGCAATTCGGGCGGCAACTGACCGACATACTGCAGGCTCGGGTGGGACAGGGCGTCGACGGCGGCCTTGGGCTGGTTGCGGCTCATGGCCAGCTCTGCCGACAGCACGCTGGCGAAGACCTGCTGGGCCGGCTTGAGCGAATCGAGTTTCACCTGCTCGAGGATGCGCGTGGCGCGCGGATAATCCTTCTGGCGATAGGCTTGATCGGCCGCGCTCAGGCGCAACAGGGCGGCTTCTTCCGGCGACTGGCTCGCAGCCGCCTGCTCGAGCAGTTGCTCGATGCTGGCATCCGGGGTGCGCGGCAGCTCGCCCAGGCGGGACGAAGGCGAGCTGGCGCAGGCTGCCAGCAAGGCAGCGAAACAGAGGGCTGCAAGCAGCCGCAGGCAAGCGATCATGGAAAGGTCCTGTTACCTGATCAAATAGGTCGACGATTGTACCCAAGCCGTGGCCGGGGTGCGATGTCGCTGACGTGGATCCTTCAATATAGGCGGTACGCGCCCGTCGGCGGGCAAAGATGTTTGCGCGTTGTGACCGACGGTCGGGCTACAATGTCGCTTTCGATTCGAATCAAGGCAGGTGTACGCAGTGACAGAGGTTCCAGGCGCTTCGAAATCCACGACCGGGACGTTGTACGTCGTCGCCACGCCAATCGGCAATCTGGACGACATCAGTGCGCGGGCGCTGAAGATCCTGGGTGCGGTGAAGCTGATCGCCGCCGAGGACACGCGCCACTCGGTACGCCTGCTGCAGCATTTCGGTATCCAGACGCCGCTGGCGCCCTGCCACGAGCATAACGAGCGGGACGAAGGCAGCCGTTTCATCGCCCGTCTGCTGGCCGGTGACGACGTGGCCCTGGTGTCCGATGCCGGCACGCCCCTGATCTCCGATCCGGGTTATCACCTGGTGCGCCAGGCACGCGCTGCCGGTATCACCGTGGTGCCTGTGCCGGGTGCCTGTGCGTTGATCGCAGCCCTGTCGGCTGCCGGCCTGCCGTCCGACCGGTTCATGTTCGAAGGCTTCCTGCCGGCCAAGGCCGTCGGGCGGCGTGCCAGGCTGGAGCAGGTCAAGGAAGAGCCGCGGACCCTGATCTTCTACGAGGCCCCCCATCGCATCCTGGAGTGCCTGCAGGACATGCAGGCCGTGTTCGGCGACGAGCGTCCGGCCGTGCTGGCCCGCGAGCTGACCAAGACCTTCGAGACCCTCAAGGGCTTGCCGCTGGCCGAGTTGCGGGCGTTCGTGGAGAGCGACAGCAACCAGCAGCGCGGCGAATGCGTGGTGCTGGTGGCCGGCTGGAGCGCGCCTGAGGACGATCAGGCCGTCAGTACCCAGGCCCTGCGCGTGCTCGACCTGCTGCTGGCGGAAATGCCGCTCAAGCGTGCGGCTGCCCTGGCGGCGGAAATCACCGGTGTGCGCAAGAACCTGCTGTACCAGGCGGCCCTGGAAAAACAGAAGGACGACTGATCCGGCTCATCTATCGCTTGTCCCGGGCGGCGTCTGTCGGTACCCTTGTCGGCGGAGAGTCGATTGGACAGTCGCTGCCAGTATTCGTTCCGCGAAGGCTGGGGGAGGAAAGTCCGGGCTCCATAGGGCAGAGTGCCAGGTAACGCCTGGGAGGCGCGAGCCTACGGAAAGTGCCACAGAAAACAACCGCCTAAGCGCTTCGGCGCCGGTAAGGGTGAAAAGGTGCGGTAAGAGCGCACCGCACGGCTGGCAACAGTTCGTGGCTAGGTAAACCCCACTCGGAGCAAGACCAAATAGGGTTCCATATGGCGCGGCCCGCGTTGGAACCGGGTAGGTTGCTAGAGGCGTCCAGTGATGGCCGTCGTAGAGGAATGACTGTCCTCGACAAAACCCGGCTTACAGATCGACTCTCCACCTCTTTTCTCCCTCGGCCGATGCCTGCCGGGCGGCCCTCGGTAAGATGAAAAAATCTTACTCTTCATGCAGTGTCTCAGCATTCTCGCCCAAGTCCTTGAAAGGGCAGCCAATCGCTCTTCGATTGTCCTCCAAAAGCCTTTGCCTTTGATCGTTTGTGACGCTAAATCTTGGCCCCGTAAGGGATTTCCTTATGAACGTGCCTTGACGGTGCAGCGAGCGGATTCCTATAGTGTGCGCGAGTGGCGAAAAGTGGGATGAAGTGGGTTTTTTTGCCATCATCCAGCTCACAATGTAGGGAATCGCAGCCGTGTTTCGCGGAGCCAATGCCATCAGCCTCGACGCAAAAGGCAGGCTCGCCATGCCGAGTCGGTATCGCGACGAGCTGGATTCGCGGTGTGCTGGTCAGCTGATCGTGACGATCGATGCGTCCGACCCCTGCCTGTGCGTGTACCCGCTCGACGAGTGGGAGCATATCGAAGCCAAGTTGCGCGCGTTGCCGTCCTTGCGCGAAGAGAACCGTCGCCTTCAGCGTCTGCTGATCGGCAACGCGGTGGATCTCGAACTCGATGGCAGTGGGCGCTTTCTGGTACCACCCCGACTGCGTGAGTACGCGCGGCTCGACCGCAAGGCCATGCTGGTAGGGCAACTGAACAAATTCCAGCTGTGGGATGAAGAGGCCTGGGACACCATCTCGGCCGCCGACCTTGCAGCTATTCGACAACCGGGCGCCATGCCCGATGATTTGCGTGATCTGATCCTGTGACCATAGATAGCGGCTTCAACCATATCACCGTGCTGCTCAACGAGGCTGTCGATGCCCTGGCCCTACGCGCCGATGGCTGCTACCTCGACGGCACCTTCGGCCGCGGTGGGCATAGCCGTCTGATCCTCGATCGGTTGGGGCCGCAGGGCCGGCTGCTGGGCTTCGACAAAGACCCACAAGCGATTGCCACGGGGCAAGCGCTGGCGGCCGAAGACGGCCGCTTTGTCATTGTGCAGCGCAGTTTTGCCGAGATGGGCCAGGAGCTGGCCGCGCGCGACCTGGCGGGCAAGGTCAACGGCGTACTGCTCGACCTGGGCGTGTCCTCGCCGCAGCTGGACGACCCCGAGCGCGGCTTCAGCTTCATGAACGACGGCCCCCTGGACATGCGCATGGACCCCGAACGTGGCCAGAGCGCCGCGCAGTTCATCGCCAGTGCGCCGGAAGACGAAATCGCCCGGGTGTTCAAGGAGTACGGCGAAGAGCGCTTCGCCAAGCGCATGGCCCGCGCCGTGGTCGAGCGCCGTGAACAGACCCCGTTCACCCGCACCAGCGACCTGGCCGAAGTGATCAAGGTCGCCAACCCGGCCTGGGAGAAGGGCAAGAACCCTGCGACCCGTGCCTTCCAGGGGTTGCGCATTCACGTCAACAACGAGCTGGGCGATCTCGAGGCCGGTCTGCAGGCCGCGCTCGATGCGCTGGAAGTCGGCGGCCGCCTGGTGGTCATCAGCTTCCACTCCCTGGAAGACCGCATCGTCAAGCTGTTCATGCGCAAGCTGGCCAAGGGCGAGGCTGACAACCTGCCGCGCAACCTGCCCGTGCGCCATGAACCGTTCCAGCCCTTCATCAAGGTCCATGGCAAGGCCCAGTTCGCCTCCGAGGCCGAGCTCAAGGCCAACCCCCGGGCGCGCAGCGCCGTCATGCGCGTGGCGGAGAAGCTCAGGTGAGCCGTCTGTTCGCCAAGCCGCTGCCCGGTGGGAGCTTTCTCATGCTGCTGATGTTCATCGGCGTGCTGGTCTCGGCCATCGCCGTGTCCTACAGCGCGCACTGGAACCGCCAGTTGCTCAATACGCTCTACGGCGAACTCAACGAGCGTGACAAGGCACAGGCCGAATGGGGCCGCCTGATCCTCGAACAGAGTACCTGGACCGCCCATAGCCGCATCGAGAGCCTGGCGACCGAGCAGCTCAAGATGCGTGTGCCGGCGGCAGACGAAATACGGATGATCGCGCCATGATGAAGCTCGAAGGGGCACTGTACCCTTGGCGTTTCCGCGTGGTCATCGCCTTGCTGGCGTTGATGGTCGGCGCCATCGCCTGGCGCATCATCGACCTGCAGGTGGTCGACCGCGATTTCCTCAAGGGGCAGGGCGATGCCCGTAGCCTGCGCCACATTCCGATTCCTGCACACCGTGGCCTGATCACCGACCGCAACGGCGAACCGCTGGCGGTCAGTACCCCGGTCACCACCTTGTGGGCCAACCCCAAGGAGATGCAGGGCTCCAAGGAGCGCTGGCCAGAACTGGCGCGCGCGCTGGGGCAGGACCCACGGCAGTTGACCGAGCGCCTGACGCAGCTGGCCAACAAGGAGTTCATCTACCTGGTGCGTGGCCTCACGCCCGAGCAGGGCCAGCAGGTGGTCGATCTCAAGGTGCCGGGCGTCTACGGCATGGAGGAGTTCCGCCGCTTCTACCCGGCAGGCGACGTGACCGCGCACATGGTCGGCTTCACCGACCTGGACGACCACGGCCGCGAAGGCGTCGAGCTGGCCTATGACGAATGGCTGGCCGGCGTACCGGGCAAGCGCCAGGTGATCAAGGACCGTCGCGGTCGCCTGATCAAGGACATCCAGGTCACCAAGAACGCCAAGGCCGGCAAGACCCTGGAGCTGTCGATCGACCTGCGCCTGCAGTACCTGGCCACCCGCGAGCTGCGCAACGCGATCGCCGAGCAGGAAGCCAAGGCCGGCAGCCTGGTGATCATGGACGTCAAGACTGGCGAAGTCCTGGCCATGGTCAACCAGCCGACCTACAACCCCAACAACCGCCGCAGCATGTTCCCCGCCGCGATGCGCAATCGGGCCATCATCGACGTGTTCGAGCCTGGTTCGACCGTCAAGCCGCTGTCCATGAGTGCCGCGCTGGAAAGCGGCCGCTGGAAGCCGACCGACAAGGTCGAGGTCTACCCCGGCAGCCTGCAGATCGGCCGTTACACCATCAAGGACGTGTCGCGCAGCGAGGGCCCGATCCTCGACCTAACCGGCATCCTGATCAACTCCAGTAACGTGGGCATGAGCAAGATCGCCTTCGACATCGGCGGCGAAGCCATCTACCGGGTGATGTCGCAGCTGGGGCTGGGGCAGTACACCGGCCTGGGCTTCCCCGGCGAACGCGTCGGCAACCTGCCCAACCACCGCGAATGGCGCAAGGCCGAAACGGCGACCCTGTCCTACGGTTACGGCGTTTCTGTGACCGCATTGCAGCTGGTGCATGCCTACGCCGCCCTGGCCAACGACGGCAAGATGGTGCCGCTGAGCATCCTCAAGGTGGACAAGGAGCCCGAATCGACCCAGGTCGTGCCCAAGGACACCGCCGAGACCATCCAGGGCATGCTGCAGCAGGTGATCGAAGCGCCGCGCGGCGTCTACCGGGCGCAGGTGCCGTTCTATCACGTGGCCGGCAAGAGTGGTACGGCACGTAAAGCGACGGTCGGCGCCAAGGGCTACACCGAAAACGCCTACCGCTCGCTGTTCGCCGGATTCGGTCCGATGAGCGACCCGCGCTACGCCATCGTCGTGGTCATCGACGAGCCGAGCAAGGGCGGCTACTTCGGCGGCCTGGTCTCGGCCCCGGTCTTCAGCAAGGTCATGTCCGGCACCCTGCGCCTGATGAACGTACCGCCTGACAACCTGCCTGCGCCGACCGAGCCGCAGCAGGCCAGCGCAGACCCCGCCAAGGGAGGGCGTGGATGATGACGATGCCATTGAGCAAACTGTTCCCCCAGGCCAGCCGCGATCCGCTGATCCGTGAACTGACCCTGGACAGCCGGCAGGTGCGCCCGGGCGATCTGTTCCTGGCCGTCCCCGGGGCCAAGGTCGATGGCCGTGCGCACATCGCCGATGCCCTGGCCCGAGGCGCTGCCGCGGTGGCTTACGAAGAGCAGGGGGCAAGCGTGTTGCCCTTGACCGATGTGCCGTTGATTCCGGTGCGCGGCCTGATCGCCCAGCTGTCGAGCCTCGCAGGCCATTTCTACGGGGAGCCGAGCCGGCAGCTGCCGATGATCGGAGTGACCGGGACCAACGGCAAGACCAGCGTCACCCAACTGGTGGCGCAGGCGCTGGACCTGCTGGGCCAGCATTGCGGTCTGATCGGCACCCTGGGCACCGGTTTCTACGGCGCCTTGCAGAGCGGCCGGTTGACCACGCCCGACCCGATTGCCGTACAGGCGACCCTCAACGACCTGAAAAAGGCCGGGGCCAAGGCCGTGGCCATGGAAGTCTCGTCCCATGCGCTCGAACAGGGCCGTGTGGCGGCCGTCGATTTCGATGTCGCCGTGCTGACCAACCTGTCGCGCGATCACCTCGATTACCACGGCAGCATGCACGCCTATGAAGCGGCCAAGGCCAAGCTGTTCGCCTGGCCGAGCCTGCGCAGCCAGGTGGTGAACCTGGACGATGGGTTCGGCGAGCGGCTGTGTCAGGCCTATGCGCAGCGTCCGGCCAGCGACCATGTCGAAACGCGCCTGATCACCTACAGCCTGGTACGGCCCGATGCGTCCCTGTACGCGCGCGAGGCCGTGTTCAGCGATGAAGGCGTGCGCGCCACGCTGGTCACCGCGCAGGGCGAGCGTACGCTGCGCAGCCCGCTGCTGGGCCGGTTCAACCTGAGCAACGTGCTGGCCGCCGTCGCCACGCTGCTGGCGCTGGACTACACCCTCGACGAAATCCTGGCCATCACGCCCCGCCTGCAAGGCCCGTTGGGGCGCATGCAGCGCCTGGGCGGTGGCGAGCGGCCGCTGGTGGTGGTCGATTATGCCCACACCCCTGACGCCCTGGAAAAAGTCCTCGAAGCCTTGCGCCCCCATGCACGCGGCCGGCTGCTGTGCCTGTTCGGTTGCGGAGGCGACCGCGACCGCGGCAAGCGTCCGTTGATGGCCGAAGTCGCCGAGCGCCTGGCCGACCAGGTATGCGTGACCGACGACAACCCACGCAGCGAAGCGCCTCAGGAGATTTTCGACGACATCCGTCCGGGGTTCACCGCCTCGGCCGACGTCACCTTCGTCGCCGGGCGTGGCGACGCCATCGCCGCGCTGATCGCCAGCGCCCATGCCGACGATGTGGTCGTGCTGGCCGGCAAGGGGCACGAGGATTACCAGGAAATCGCAGGCGAACGCCAGGCGTTCTCCGATCTGATCGAAGCCGACAAGGCGCTGGCAGCCTGGGAGGCTCATCCATGATTCGTCCCTTCACCCTGAGCACGCTGGTCGAACCGCTGCGCGCCCGTCTGGTCGGGGGCGACGCCACCTTCACCGGCGTCAGCATCGACAGCCGCAGCGTTGCCCAGGGCCAGCTGTTCGTGGCCTTGAGCGGCCCGCGTTTCGATGGCCATGATTACCTGGCCGACGTACAGGGCAAAGGCGCAGTCGCCGCTCTGGTGCAGCGCGAAGTGCCCGGCATCGACCTGCCCCAGCTGGTGGTCGCCGACACGCGCCTGGCACTCGGCCACCTCGGCGCGCTCAACCGCCAAGCCTTCGACAAGCCCGTGGTAGCGATCACCGGCTCCAGCGGCAAGACCACGGTCAAGGAGATGCTGGCCAGCATCCTGCGCACCGTCGGCCCGGTCCTGGCCACCCGTGGCAACCTCAACAACGACCTGGGCGCGCCGCTGACCCTGCTGGAGATCGGCGGCGAGCACAGCGCGGCGGTGATCGAGCTGGGCGCTTCGCGCCTGGGCGAGATTCGCTACACCGTGGGTCTGACCCATCCCCAGGTGGCGATCCTCAACAATGCCGGGACCGCCCACGTGGGCGAGTTCGGTGGCCCGGACAAGATCGTCGAGGCCAAGGGCGAGATCATCGAAGGCCTGGAGGCCGACGGTACCGCCGTGCTCAACCTGGACGACAAGGCCTTTTCGATCTGGCAGCAGCGCGCCGCCGGTCGCCCGGTCATCACCTTCGCGCTGCACAATGCCGACGCCAGCTTCCATGCCTCGGACATCGTCCACGATGCGCGCGGCTGCCCGGCCTTCCAGCTGCATGGCCCGACGGGTTCGGTGGCCGTGCAACTCAACCTGCTCGGCACCCACAACGTGGCCAATGCCTTGGCCGCCGCCGCCGCCGCCCATGCCCTGAACGTCGGGCTCGACGCGATCGCCGCCGGGCTGGGCGCACTGCAGCCGGTCAAGGGCCGCACGGTGGCACAGGTGACGCCCCACGGTGCGCGGGTGATCGACGATACCTACAACGCAAATCCCACCTCCATGTGCGCGGCGATTGATATACTCGCCGGCTTTTCCGGCCGCACCGTCCTGGTGCTGGGGAATATCGGCGAATTGGGTGACTGGGCCGAGCAAGGCCACCGCGAGGTCGGGGAGTATGCCCGCGGCAAGGTCGATGCGCTGTATGCGACGGGCGTCGACATGCGGCATGCCGTGCAGGCCTTCGGTGCCGACGGCCGCCATTTCGCCACTCAGGCTGAGCTGATCGACGCCGTGCGCGCCGAGAACGCCAGCGACACCACCATTTTGATCAAAGGCTCACGCAGCGCCGCGATGGAACACGTCGTGGCGGCATTGTGCGGTGCCAGCGGGGAGAAACATTAATGCTGCTGCTGTTGGCCGAGTACCTGCAACAGTTCTACAAGGGCTTTGCGGTCTTCCAGTACCTGTCCCTGCGCGGGATTCTCGGCGTCCTGACCGCCTTGTCGCTGGCACTGTGGCTGGGGCCGTGGATGATCCGCACGCTGCAGATCCGTCAGATCGGCCAGGCCGTTCGCAATGACGGTCCGCAATCACACCTGTCCAAGTCCGGCACACCGACCATGGGCGGTGCGCTGATCCTGTCCGCCATCGGCATCAGCACGCTGCTGTGGGCCGACCTGACCAACCGCTACGTGTGGGTCGTGCTGATCGTCACCCTGCTGTTCGGCGCCATTGGCTGGGTCGATGACTACCGCAAGGTGATCGAGAAGAACTCCCGTGGCTTGCCGAGCCGCTGGAAATACTTCTGGCAGTCGGTGTTCGGCCTGGGCGCTGCGGTCTTTCTCTACGTGACCGCGCCCACCAGCGTCGAGACCACGCTGATCGTGCCGATGTTCAAGGACCTGACCCTGCCACTGGGCGCAGGCTTCATCGTGCTGACCTACTTCGTCATCGTCGGCTCGAGCAACGCGGTCAATCTCACCGACGGCCTCGATGGCCTGGCGATCATGCCGACCGTGATGGTCGGTGGCGCCCTGGGCATCTTCTGCTACCTGTCGGGCAACGTGAAGTTCGCCGAATACCTGCTCATCCCGTACGTGCCAGGCGCTGGCGAGCTGATCGTGTTCTGTGGCGCGCTGATCGGCGCGGGCCTGGGCTTTCTCTGGTTCAACACCTATCCGGCCCAGGTGTTCATGGGCGACGTCGGCGCCCTGGCGCTGGGCGCGGCCCTGGGCACCATCGCGGTCATCGTCCGTCAGGAAATCGTGCTGTTCATCATGGGCGGCGTGTTCGTGATGGAGACCCTGTCGGTGGTCATCCAGGTCGCTTCGTTCAAGCTGACCGGCAAGCGGGTCTTCCGCATGGCGCCGATCCACCACCATTTCGAACTCAAAGGCTGGCCTGAACCCCGTGTGATCGTGCGCTTCTGGATCATCACGGTGATCCTGGTGCTCATCGGCCTTGCCACCCTGAAACTGAGGTAGTCGCGCGTGTCCTTGATCGCATCTGACCACTTCCGCATCGTCGTCGGCCTCGGCAAGAGCGGCATGTCCCTGGTTCGCTTCCTGGCGAGCCGGGGCATCGCCTTTGCGGTCGCCGACACGCGCGCGTGCCCGCCAGAGCTCGAGACGCTGCGCCGCGACTACCCGACCGTGGACGTGCGCTGCGGTGAGCTGGACGTCGAGTTCCTCTGCCGCGCCGACGAGCTGTACGTCAGCCCCGGTCTGGCACTGGCCACGCCCGCGCTGCAAGCGGCGGCGGCGCGGGGTGTGCGGCTGTCGGGGGACATCGAGCTGTTCGCCCGGCACGCCAAGGCCCCGATCGTGGCCATCACCGGGTCGAATGCGAAGAGCACCGTGACCACCCTGGTCGGCGAGATGGCGGCCCAGGCAGGCAAGCGCGTGGCGGTCGGCGGCAACCTGGGCACGCCGGCGCTGGACCTGCTGGGCGATGACGTCGAGCTGTACGTGCTCGAGCTGTCGAGCTTCCAGCTGGAGACCACCGATCAGCTCGATGCCGAGGTGGCGACGGTGCTGAACATCAGCGAAGACCACATGGACCGCTACAGCGGCCTGCCGGCCTATCACCTGGCCAAGCACCGGGTCTTCCGTGGCGCACGCCAGGTGGTGGTCAACCGCCAGGATGCCCTGAGCCGGCCCCTGCCGGTCGAAGGCCAGCCGTGCTGGACCTTCGGCCTCAATGCACCGGACTTCAAGGCATTCGGGCTGCGCGAGGTCGAGGGTGAAAAACACCTGGCCTTCGAATTCCAGCCCCTGATGCCGGTGCGCGAGCTGAAGGTCCGGGGCGCCCACAACCAGAGCAACGCGCTGGCAGCCCTGGCCCTGGGCCATGCGGTCGGGCTCCCGTTCGCGCCGATGCTCGAGGCCCTGCGGGCCTTCACCGGGCTGGCCCACCGTTGCCAGTGGGTGCGTGAGCGCGAGTCGGTGAACTGGTACGACGATTCCAAGGCCACCAACGTCGGCGCGGCGCTGGCGGCGATCGAAGGCCTGGGGGCCGATATCGACGGCCGATTGGTGCTGATCGCCGGTGGCGACGGCAAGGGTGCCGACTTTTCGGCCCTGCGTGGCCCCGTGGCGCGTCACTGCCGCGCGGTGGTGCTGCTGGGGCGTGACGCCGATCGCCTGGCCGAAGCGCTGGGCGACGAGGTGGTCCAGGTGCGTGTGACCACGCTCGAGGAGGCCGTGCAGCGCAGTGCGGCCCTGGCCCGACCGGGCGATGCGGTGCTGCTGTCGCCGGCCTGCGCCAGCCTCGACATGTTCCGCAATTTCGAAGAGCGTGGGCGCCTGTTCGCCCAGGCCGTGGGAGCACTGGCATGATCTTCAACGTCATCAAGCCGTATCCCTCGCCGCTGATCAGCGGCCGTGGCATCGACCTGGACTTCGCCTTCCTGGCCGGTTGCCTGGCATTGCTCGGCCTGGGGCTGGTGATGATCACCTCGGCGTCGTCGGAAGTGGCGGCCGTGCAGTCCGGCAACCCGCTGTACCACATGTTCCGGCACCTGGTGTACGTGGCGCTGGGCCTCGGCGCCTGCGGCGTGACCATGCTGGTGCCGATCGCCACCTGGCAGCGCATGGGCTTCACCATGCTGCTGTGCGCCTTCGGGCTGCTGGTGCTGGTGCTGGTGCCCGGCATCGGGCGCGAGGTCAACGGTTCGATGCGCTGGATCGGATTCAGCTTCTTCAACGTGCAGCCTTCAGAGATCGCCAAGGTCTTCGTGGTCATCTACCTGGCCGGCTACCTGGTGCGCCGCCAGCAGGAAGTGCGCGAGAGCTGGATGGGCTTCTTCAAGCCGTTCATCGTGCTGCTGCCCATGGCGGGCCTGTTGCTGATGGAGCCCGACTTCGGCGCCACCGTGGTGATGATGGGCGCCGCTGCCGCCATGCTGTTCCTCGGCGGGGTGGGGCTGTTCCGCTTCAGCCTGATGGTGGTGCTGGCCGTGGTGGCGGTGTTCGTGCTGGTACAGGCCCAGCCTTACCGGATGGCCCGTCTGATCACCTTCACCGACCCCTGGTCCGACCAGTTCGGTTCGGGCTACCAGTTGACCCAGGCGCTGATCGCCTTCGGCCGTGGCGAATGGCTGGGCGTGGGCCTGGGCAACAGCGTGCAGAAGCAGTTCTACCTGCCCGAAGCGCACACCGACTTCGTGTTCTCGGTACTGGCCGAGGAGCTGGGCGTGGTCGGCTCGCTGGTCACCGTGGCGCTGTTCGTGTTCGTCACCGTGCGCGCCCTGTACATCGGCCTGTGGGCCGAGAAAGCCAAGCAATTCTTCGCGGCCTACATGGCCTTCGGCCTGTCCTTCCTGTGGATCGGTCAGTTCCTGATCAACATCGGCGTGAACGTCGGCCTGCTGCCGACCAAGGGGCTGACCTTGCCCTTCCTCAGCTACGGGGGTAGCTCGCTGGTGATCTGCTGCGCCTGCGTCGGGCTGTTGCTGCGCATCGAGTGGGAGAGCCGGACGCACCTGGGCAGCGAGGAGCATGAGTTCAACGAAAGTGATTTTGCCGAGGAGCCTGCCCATGGCCGATGACGGCAAGAATGTACTGATCATGGCCGGTGGCACGGGCGGACACGTCTTCCCGGCCCTGGCCTGCGCCCGTGAGTTCCAGAGCCGCGGCTACCGTGTGCACTGGCTGGGCACACCGCGCGGTATCGAAAACGAGCTGGTACCCCAGGCGGGGCTGCCCCTGCACCTGATCCAGGTCACCGGGCTGCGCGGCAAGGGCAAGCTGTCCCTGCTCAAGGCCCCGTTGACCCTGGTCAAGGCCGTGGCCCAGGCACGGCGCATCATCCGTCAGATCAAGCCGGTCTGCGTGCTGGGGTTCGGGGGTTACGTGACAGGTCCTGGCGGCGTGGCCGCGCGTCTGTGCGGGGTGCCGCTGGTGGTCCATGAACAGAATGCCCGCGCCGGGACAGCAAACCGCCTGCTGGCGCCATTGGCGGCACGGGTCTGCGAAGCCTTCCCCGAGACGTTCCCGTCGAGCGACAAGCGCCGCACCACCGGTAACCCGGTGCGCGCCGAGCTGTTCCTGAACGGCGGCCGTGCGCCTCTGGCCGGACGCCGTGCGCGCCTGCTGGTGCTGGGTGGCAGCCTGGGCGCCGAGCCCTTGAACGTGCTGCTGCCCCAGGCGTTGGCCAAGGTGCCGGACGAGGTGCGCCCGGAGGTCTTCCACCAGGCCGGCAGGCAGCATGCCGCGATCACCGCCGAGCGCTATCGCGAGGCCGGGCTCGAGGCCCAGGTCGAGCCGTTCATCAAGGACATGGCCCAGGCCTATGGCTGGGCCGACCTGGTGGTGTGCCGGTCCGGCGCGCTGACCGTGAGCGAGCTGGCCGCCGCCGGGCTGCCGTCGATGCTGGTGCCGCTGCCCCATGCCATCGACGATCACCAGACCCACAATGCCCATTATCTGGCACGCGAAGGCGCCGCTTTCCTGATGCCACAAGCGACAACCGGCGCAGCGCAGCTCGCTGAACGCCTGAACGAGGTGCTGATGCAACCCGAGAAACTCAACGCCATGGCCGGCACCGCACGCCGCCTGGCCAAGCCTGACGCAACCGGCACCGTGGTCGACATCTGCCTGGAGGTCGCCCATGGTTGAAAGTCAGAAAGCCATGCCGCAACCCGAGATGCGCCGCATCCGCACGATCCACTTCGTCGGCATCGGCGGCGTCGGCATGTGCGGTATCGCCGAAGTGCTGCTGAACCTGGGCTATCAGGTCTCCGGGTCGGACCTCAAGGCTTCGCCCGTGACCGAGCGCCTGCAGTCGTTCGGCGCCGAGATCTTCGTCGGCCACCGCGCCGAGAACGCCGCCAAGGCCGATGTGCTGGTGGTCTCCAGCGCGGTCAATAAAGCCAACCCCGAAGTGGCCACCGCCCTCGAGCGGCGTATCCCCGTGGTGCCGCGTGCCGAGATGCTCGCCGAGCTGATGCGCTACCGCCACGGCATCGCGGTCGCCGGCACTCACGGCAAGACCACCACCACCAGCCTGCTGGCGTCGGTGTTCGCTGCCGGTGGCCTGGACCCGACCTTCGTCATCGGTGGCCGTCTGAACGCGGCCGGCACCAATGCGCAGCTGGGCACCAGCCGCTACCTGATCGCCGAAGCGGACGAAAGCGACGCCAGCTTCCTGCACCTGCAGCCGCTGGTGGCCGTGGTGACCAACATCGACGCCGACCACATGGCCACCTACGAAGGTGACTTCAACCGGTTGAAGAAGACCTTCGTCGAGTTCCTGCACAACCTGCCGTTCTACGGGCTGGCGGTGATGTGCCTGGACGATCCGGTGGTGCGCGAGATCCTGCCGCAGGTCAAGCGCCCGACGGTCACCTACGGGTTCAGCGAAGAAGCCGACGTGCGCGCCATCAACGTGCGCCAGCAGGGCATGCAGACCTACTTCACCGTGCTGCGCCGCGATCGCGCGCCGCTGGACGTATCGGTCAACATGCCGGGCAACCACAACGTGCTCAACGCCTTGGCGACCATCGCCATCGCCACCGACGAAGGCATCAGCGACGAAGCCATCGTCCAGGGCCTGTCGGGCTTCCAGGGCGTCGGTCGACGCTTCCAGGTCTACGGCGAGCTGCCGGTGGACGGTGGCAGCGTGATGCTGGTGGACGACTACGGTCACCACCCGACCGAAGTCGCCGCCGTGATCAAGGCCGTGCGTGGCGGCTGGCCGGAGCGCCGTCTGGTGATGGTGTACCAGCCGCACCGCTACAGCCGTACCCGCGACCTGTACGACGATTTCGTCCAGGTGCTGGGCGATGCCAACGTGTTGCTGCTGATGGAAGTCTACCCGGCGGGCGAAGAACCCATCCCGGGCGCCGACAGTCGCCAGCTGTGCCACAGCATTCGCCAGCGTGGCCAACTCGACCCGGTCTACATCGAGCGTGGCACCGAGCTGGCCCCCGTGGTCAAGCCGATGCTGCGTGCCGGTGACATCCTCATCTGCCAAGGCGCCGGCGACATCGGCGGCCTGGCCCCGCAATTGCTGCGCAGCCCGCTGTTCGCGGCTGCCCAGGTGAACCAGGAGCACTCGAAATGACGGTGGCCCAGTACCAAGCCCTGCATTCGACCCTCGACCCCAAGGCCTTCGGCCGGGTCGCGGTGCTGTACGGCGGCACCAGCGCCGAACGTGAGGTCTCGCTCAAGTCGGGCGCCGCCGTGCTCGACGCCCTGCAGAGCGGCGGCGTCGATGCCTTCGGCATCGATGTCGGCGACGACCTGCTGACCCGTTTGCAGCAAGAGCGCATCGACCGCGCCTTCATCATCCTGCATGGCCGCGGGGGCGAGGACGGCAGCATGCAAGGCCTGCTGGAGTGCCTGGACATTCCCTACACCGGCAGCGGCATCCTGGCGTCGGCCCTGGCCATGGACAAACTGCGCACCAAGCAGGTCTGGCAGAGCCTGGGTATTCCGACCCCACGCCATGCGGTGCTGGGCAGCGAAAACGATTGTTTTTCCGCTGGGCAGGAACTGGGCTTTCCTTTGATCGTCAAACCCGCGCATGAAGGTTCAAGTATCGGCATGGCGAAGGTGAACAGCGTGCAGGAACTGGTCACCGCATGGAAGGAGGCTGCCACGTACGATTCGCAGGTACTCGTCGAGCAATGGATTCACGGTCCCGAGTACACCATCAGCGTATTGCGCGGGCAAGTGCTGCCGCCAATCGCCCTCGGTACGCCGCACGTGTTCTACGACTACGATGCCAAGTATCTGGCCAATGACACGCAGTACCGCATTCCGTGTGGATTGAGCAGTGACCGCGAGCAGGAGCTGGTCGAGTTGACCGCACGCGCCTGCGATGCCATCGGCATCGAGGGCTGGGGGCGGCTCGACGTCATGCAGGACGAGCAGGGCCGGTTCTGGCTGCTCGAGGTCAACACCGCACCAGGCATGACCGATCATAGCCTGGTGCCCATGGCGGCGCGTGCCGCCGGCCTGGACTTCCAGCAACTGGTGCTGGCGATCCTGGCGGACAGCGTCGAGAAACGAGGTTAACGAGCCATGCAAGGCGCGATGGTACGTCAGCAGCAACCCGCCCCCGGCCGCAACAAGCCGGTGCCGCGCGGTGCCAGTCGTCTGGTGGCTGAAGAGCCCGTGGCGGCGCGCCTGAAGAAAACCCATTTCGGCTTCTTCAAGCGCCTGTTCTGGCCCGTGCTGCTGGTGGCCGCAGGTTTCGGCGCCTACGAAGGCGCCATCCGCCTGATGCCGTATGCCGACCGTCCCATCACCAAGATCGCCGTGCAGGGCGACCTGAGCTACATCAGCCAGCAGGCGGTGCAGCAACGGATCGCCCCGTACGTCGCCGCCAGCTTCTTCACCGTCGACCTGAGCGCGATGCGCGCCGAGCTCGAGCAGATGCCGTGGATCGCCCATGCCGAGGTGCGTCGCGTCTGGCCGGACGAGGTGGTGGTGCGACTCGAAGAGCAACTGCCCGTGGCGCGGTGGGGCGACGATGCCCTGCTCAACAACCAGGGCCAGGCGTTCGCGCCACGCGAGCTGGCCAACTATGAACACCTGCCCAAGCTGGCCGGGCCGCAGCGCGCGCCGCAGCAGGTCATGCAGCAATACCAGGTGCTGAGCCAGATGCTGCGTCCGCTGGGCTTCTCCATTGCCCGGCTGGAGCTGCGCGAGCGCGGCAGCTGGTTCCTCACCACCGGCTCCGGCACGGCCGGACCTGGGATCGAATTACTGTTGGGACGTGACCACCTGGTAGAAAAGATGCGCCGTTTCATTGCCATTTACGACAAGACACTCAAAGAGCAGATCACCCACATTGCCCGCATCGATCTGCGTTATGCCAATGGCCTGGCCGTTGGTTGGCGGGAACCGATTGCACCGACGACGGCCCAACCCGCCGTTGCCAAGAATTAGAGAGAGGCAGGACAAATGGCAAACGCGCATAGCGGAAAGATGATCGTCGGGCTGGACATCGGCACCTCCAAGGTGGTGGCGCTGGTGGGCGAAGTCGGTGAAGACGGTACGCTGGAAATCGTCGGCATCGGGACGCACCCGTCCCGCGGCCTGAAGAAAGGCGTGGTGGTGAACATCGAATCGACCGTGCAGTCGATTCAGCGCGCCGTGGAAGAGGCCCAGCTGATGGCCGGCTGCCGGATCCACTCGGCCTTCGTCGGCGTGGCGGGCAACCACATCCGCAGCCTGAACTCCCACGGCATCGTCGCCATTCGCGACCGCGAGGTCAGCACCGCCGACCTGGAACGTGTGCTGGACGCCGCCCAGGCCGTCGCCATCCCGGCCGATCAACGTGTCCTGCACACCCTGCCGCAGGACTACGTGATCGACAACCAGGAAGGCGTGCGTGAACCCCTGGGCATGTCCGGCGTACGTCTGGAGGCCAAGGTCCACGTGGTGACCTGCGCGGTCAACGCCGCGCAGAACATCGAGAAGTGCGTTCGCCGCTGCGGCCTGGAAATCGACGACATCATCCTCGAGCAACTGGCCTCGGCCTACTCGGTGCTGACCGACGACGAGAAGGAACTGGGCGTGTGCCTGGTGGACATCGGCGGCGGCACGACCGACATTGCCATCTTCACCGAAGGTGCCATTCGTCACACAGCCGTGATTCCGATTGCCGGTGATCAGGTTACCAACGACATTGCCATGGCCTTGCGCACGCCGACCCAGTACGCTGAGGAGATCAAGATCCGTTATGCCTGCGCCCTGGCCAAGCTGGCCAGCGCGGGCGAAACGATCAAGGTGCCGAGCGTGGGTGATCGCCCACCTCGCGAGCTGTCGCGTCAGGCGCTGGCCGAAGTGGTCGAGCCTCGCTACGACGAGCTTTTCACCTTGATCCAGGCAGAATTGCGCCGCAGCGGTTATGAAGACCTGGTGCCCGCGGGCATCGTACTGACCGGTGGCACCGCGAAGATGGAAGGTGCCGTGGAACTGGCCGAAGAGATTTTCCACATGCCGGTACGCCTGGGCGTACCGCATAGCGTTCGGGGACTGAGCGACGTCGTGCGCAACCCGATCTATTCCACAGGCGTGGGGTTGCTCGCCTACGGTCTGCAGAAGCAGTCCGACGACATCCCGCAGGCTGGGCACGGCGGCAACAGTTACGGCGAAGAAACGAAGGCTCCAGTGCTTGAGCGCTTCAAGCGTTGGGTCCAAGGCAATTTCTAAGTTTCAAAAGCAGTAGTGGCAGGCGCACAAAACTAGAGAATGTAAGGAGAGGGAAAATGTTCGAGCTCGTAGACAACGTCCCGCAAAGCCCGGTCATCAAGGTGATCGGCGTCGGTGGCGGCGGTGGCAACGCCGTCAACCACATGGTCAAGAGCAACATCGAAGGCGTCGAGTTCATCTGCGCCAACACCGATGCTCAGGCGCTCAAGAACATTGGTGCGCGCACTATCCTGCAGCTGGGTACCGGGGTCACCAAGGGCTTGGGCGCTGGCGCCAACCCGGAAGTCGGTCGTCAGGCCGCGCTGGAAGACCGCGAACGCATCGCCGAAGTGCTGCAAGGCACCAACATGGTGTTCATCACCACCGGCATGGGCGGCGGTACCGGCACCGGTGCAGCGCCGATCATCGCCGAAGTGGCGAAGGAAATGGGCATCCTGACCGTGGCCGTGGTCACCCGTCCGTTCCCGTTCGAAGGCCGCAAGCGCATGCAGATCGCCGACGAGGGGATCCGCTCGCTGGCCGAAAGCGTCGACTCGCTGATCACCATTCCCAACGAAAAGCTGCTGACCATTCTCGGCAAGGACGCCAGCCTGCTGTCCGCTTTCGCCAAGGCCGATGACGTGCTGGCCGGTGCCGTGCGCGGTATCTCCGACATCATCAAGCGTCCCGGCATGATCAACGTCGACTTCGCCGACGTACGCACCGTGATGGGCGAGATGGGCATGGCCATGATGGGTACCGGCTGCGCCAGCGGTCCGAACCGTGCGCGCGAAGCGACCGAGGCGGCCATCCGCAACCCGCTGCTCGAAGACGTCAACCTGCAGGGCGCACGCGGCATCCTGGTCAACATCACCGCCGGTCCCGACCTGTCCCTGGGCGAGTACTCCGACGTGGGTAGCATCATCGAGGCCTTCGCCTCCGACCACGCCATGGTCAAGGTCGGTACCGTCATCGACCCGGACATGCGCGACGAGCTGCACGTGACCGTCGTGGCCACCGGCCTGGGCGCGCGCATCGAGAAGCCGGTCAAGGTGATCGACAACACGCTGCAGTCGGCAGCCGCCTCGGCTTCCCAGCAGACCCCGGCACCGGCTCCGGTGCGCAACGAGCAGTCGTCGGTCAACTACCGCGACCTCGAGCGTCCGACCGTCATGCGCAACCAGGCCCACCAGGGTGCTGCGGCCGCGGCCAAACTCAACCCGCAAGACGACCTGGATTATCTGGACATTCCAGCCTTCCTGCGCCGTCAGGCCGATTGATGGAATTTATCAGGGCTATGCAGGTGATTGGTGTTCAGCAAAGGTCGGGTCTGTTATCATCCCTGGCCTTTGTTGATACCTGTTCGCAATTTGCGCTGAAGCGGCCGAAGCCATGATTAGACAACGCACCCTGAAGAATACCATCCGTGCCACAGGCGTCGGCCTGCACTCGGGGGAAAAGGTCTACCTGACCCTCAAGCCCGCGCCTGTCGACACTGGCATCGTCTTTCGCCGCGCCGACCTGAACCCGGTCGTGGAAATCGCCGCCTGGGCGAAGAACGTCGGTGAAACCACCATGTCGACGACCCTGGTCGACGGCGGCGTGAAGGTCGATACCGTCGAGCACCTGCTGTCGGCCATGGCGGGCCTGGGCATCGACAATGCCTATGTGGAGCTTTCCGCGTCGGAAGTCCCGATCATGGACGGCAGCGCCGGTCCATTCGTGTTTCTGATTCAGTCGGCAGGCCTGGAAGAGCAGGACGCGCCGAAGAAATTCATCCGTATTCTGCGTGAAGTCACCGTCACCGACGGCGACAAGCGCGCGACCTTCAAGCCGTTCGAGGGCTTCAAGGTGAGTTTCGAAATAGATTTCGACCACCCGGTGCTGCGCAATCGCACGCAAACGGCCAGCGTCGACTTTTCCAGCACCTCGTTCGTCAAGGAAGTCAGCCGCGCCCGTACGTTCGGCTTCATGCGTGACCTGGAGTACATGCGCAAGCACAACCGTGCCCTGGGCGGCAGCGTGGCCAACGCCATCGTCGTCGACGAGAGCGGTGTACTCAACGAAGACGGCCTGCGTTACGAGGACGAATTCGTCAAGCACAAGATCCTCGATGCCATCGGCGATCTGTACCTGCTGGGCAAGAGCCTGATCGGCGAGTTCTACGGCTTCAAGTCCGGCCATGCGCTGAACAACAAGCTGCTGCGCCGCCTGATCGACGAGACCGATGCCTGGGAAGTCGTGACGTTCGAAGACGCCAGCACGGCGCCGATCTCCTACATGCGGCCCGTCGCTGCCGTGTAAGTGATCATGCTGTGATGCACTGAAAAGGCCGCCCTCCGGGGCGGCCTTTTTCGTTGGGGCTTAGGGCTTGGGGGGCGCGTGCTTGGCCAGCCGTTCCAAGGCCTCGCGCAAGCGCGGATCGCGAATGCCTTCGGCCGAGTCACGGATGCTGGTGGCCGCATCGTTCGAGAGCATCATGGGCTGACTGACCCGTGGGGCCGACACCAGCGGTGGACGGACCTGAAAGCGGATCTTCTGCAGGTTGCCAAAGGCCTCCAGCGCCTGGAGTTGGCGCTGCAGGCGTTTCTGCTGGTACCGCAGGCGCGTGGCCCAGTGCCCGTCGGTGACCACCAGCGACAGGACGCCATCACGCCATGCCGCGATATGGCAGTGCGCGCGTGCCGCAGGCTGCAACTGGCTTTCCAGCAGACGTTGCAGGTGTGCCAGGCGCTGGGCCTGGTTGAGCAGCAGCTTGAGCGGCCGCGCGCCACGCAGCAGTTCGGACGGCGGGCGGGCAGGGGAGGGCTTGTAGGCCATGGGGTAGAGCAACCGACGTGGAAGTGAGCGTTAGCTTACCAGACGAGGAAGGAGGGAGTGGCACGCTGCACGTGACAGACCGAAGCACTTCCTTTATGGGGCTTGCGCAGCCATGCCTAGACCGACGGCTACAGAGATCTGGGTTGGAGTCCACCCGCCGCCTTGGCGCTGCGCTGTCGGGCAGAGAACGTGGCGATAGCTGGTAGGATCGGAGCTTCATTGCTAATCGATTTTAGGGCCGCTTTGCGGCCCATCGCGGCACTAGGGCCGCTCCTACACCCGTAGCCCCATCGCGGGGTTGCAGGCTATCGCGGTCACCTGTGGGAGCGGCCCCAGCCGGGGCGCCGGACCGGCCGCGATTGGGCCCGCAGGGCCCACAGAGTTCTTAAATTATTTCCTTTTAAATCAACAAGCTATTTTTTGTTCTATAGGAGCTGGCTTGCCAGCGACAGGGCCCTGTCAGGCGCCGCCTGCATCGCGGGTAGGCTCACACATCGGCCCATGCGGTCTGGCATGACCAAGTAGAAAAGACAGGTGCTCCCACAGGTGCGGCAGTGGGGCGGCGGGCCTTCACAGGGTGGACTTCGTTGATCGGCGTCAAGCTCACCGCCCACCGCTTTTCCCTCACACCTTGAACTCCCCGGATTCATCCCTATCTTACAAGGGCCCCGTCACAGCGCTGTGCCAGTATCGTGGACATCCGCCACTTTCCTCACCATCGTTTCCGGGTAGAATGCTCGTTCGCATGCGGCCTCCGGCTGCACGGGCGACTTCACGGGGCCGCCCTCCATCCCCACGTGTGGAAGATCCTGCCGATATGTTTGCGCCTTTGTTAAAAAAACTTTTTGGAAGCAAGAACGAGCGTGAAGTCAAACGCATGCTCAAGACGGTGAATACCGTCAATGCCTTCGAAGAGAAGATGGTGGCCTTGTCCGACGAGCAACTGCGCGCCAAGACCGCAGAGTTCAAGGAACGCTTGGCCAAAGGCGAGACGCTCGATCAGTTGCTGCCCGAGGCGTTCGCCGTGGCCCGTGAGGCCGGCAAGCGTGTCATGGGCATGCGTCACTTCGATGTCCAGCTGATCGGCGGCATGACGCTGCACGAAGGCATGATCGCCGAGATGCGTACCGGCGAGGGCAAGACCCTGGTCGGTACCCTGGCTGTCTACCTCAACGCACTGTCCGGTAAGGGCGTGCACGTGGTCACGGTCAACGACTACCTGGCCGGTCGTGACGCCAACTGGATGCGTCCGCTGTACGAGTTCCTCGGCCTGACCGTGGGCATCGTCTCGGCCTTCCAGCCGCCGGAAGAGAAGCGCGCCGCCTACGCCGCCGACATCACCTACGGCACCAACAACGAATTCGGCTTCGACTACCTGCGCGACAACATGGCGTTCAGCCAGGACGAGAAATTCCAGCGCGAACTCAACTTCGCCGTGATCGACGAAGTCGACTCGATCCTCATCGACGAAGCCCGTACCCCGCTGATCATCTCCGGTCAGGCCGAAGACAGCTCCAAGCTGTATATCGAGATTAACCGCCTGATCCCGCGCCTGACCCAGCACATCGAAGAAGTCGAAGGCCAGGTGACCCAAGAGGGCCACTACACCATCGACGAGAAGACCCGTCAGGTCGAGCTCAACGAGGCTGGGCACCAGTTCATCGAAGAGATGCTCACCCAGGCCGGGCTGCTGGCCGAGGGCGAGAGCCTGTACTCGGCGCACAACCTGGGCCTGCTGACCCACGTCTATGCCGGCCTGCGTGCGCACAAGCTGTTCCACCGCAACGTCGAGTACATCGTGCAGGACGGCCAGGTGCTGCTGATCGACGAACACACCGGCCGCACCATGCCGGGTCGTCGTCTGTCCGAAGGTCTGCACCAGGCCATCGAGGCCAAGGAAAACCTCAACATCCAGGCCGAGAGCCAGACGCTGGCGTCGACCACCTTCCAGAACTACTTCCGTCTCTACACCAAGCTGTCGGGCATGACCGGTACCGCCGACACCGAGGCGTTCGAGTTCGCCCAGATCTACAACCTGAACGTGATGGTCATTCCGCCGAACAAGCCGTTGGCGCGCAAGGACTTCAACGACCTGGTGTACCTGACCGCCGACGAGAAGTACGCCGCGATCATCGCCGACATCAAGGAAAGCATGGCCCAGGGCCGTCCCGTGCTGGTCGGTACCGCGACCATCGAGACGTCCGAGCACATGGCCAACCTGCTGGTCAAGGAAGGCATCGAGCACAAGGTCCTCAACGCCAAGTACCACGAGAAGGAAGCCGAGATCATTGCCCAGGCAGGTCGCCCTGGCGCGCTGACCATCGCCACCAACATGGCCGGCCGTGGTACCGACATCCTGCTGGGCGGCAACTGGGAAGCCGAAGTCGCCGCGCTGGACAACCCCACCGCCGAGCAGATCGCCCAGATCAAGGCCGACTGGCAGAAGCGTCACCAGCAAGTACTGGAAGCCGGCGGTCTGCACGTGATCGCCTCCGAGCGTCACGAATCGCGCCGGATCGACAACCAGCTGCGTGGCCGTGCCGGCCGTCAGGGCGATGCCGGTTCCAGCCGCTTCTACCTGTCGCTCGAAGATAGCCTGATGCGCATCTTCGCCTCCGATCGGGTGAAGAACTTCATGAAAGCCCTGGGCATGCAGTCCGGTGAGGCCATCGAACACCGCATGGTCACCAACGCCATCGAGAAAGCCCAGCGCAAGGTCGAAGGCCGCAACTTCGACATCCGCAAGCAGTTGCTCGAGTACGACGACGTCGCCAACGAACAGCGCAAGGTCATCTACCACATGCGCAACACCTTGCTGGCCGCCGAGAACATCGGCGAGACCATCATCGGGTTCCGCCAGGAAGTGCTCGACGCCACCATCAGCCAGCACATCCCGCCGCAGTCGCTGCCCGAGCAGTGGGACGTGGCCGGCCTGGAAGCGGCGCTGGCCAGCGATTTCGCGATCAAGCTGCCGATCCAGCAGTGGCTCGACGAGGACGAGCGCCTCTACGAGGAGACCCTGCGCGAGAAGCTGCTGAGCGAGATCACCACCGCCTATCACGAGAAGGAAGACCAGGCCGGTGCCGAGGCGCTGCGCTCGTTCGAGAAGCAGATCGTGCTGCGCGTGCTGGACGACCTGTGGAAGGACCACCTGTCGACCATGGACCACCTGCGTCACGGCATTCACCTGCGTGGGTATGCGCAGAAGAACCCCAAGCAGGAGTACAAGCGCGAATCCTTCACCCTGTTCCAGGAGCTGCTCGACTCGATCAAGCGCGACGCCATCCGCGTGCTCTCGCACGTTCAGGTCCGCCGCGAAGACCCGGCCGAGGAAGAGGCGCGCCTGCGTCGCGATGCCGAGGAACTGGCCAGCCGCATGCACTTCGAGCACGCTGAAGCGCCAGGTCTGGAAGAGCAGCCGGTCGTGGAAGGCGAAGCTGCCGACACCGCCGTCGCCACCGCGCCCGTGCGCAACGACCAGAAGCTGGGTCGCAACGAGCCCTGCTGGTGTGGCTCGGGCAAGAAGTTCAAGCACTGCCATGGCCAGATCGACTGATCAGCCCTGACCCCGCGATACCCCGCTACTGAACACTGCGCCGCGCCGGTTTCGACCGCCGCGGCGTTGTTCCTTCTTCCGCTTCGCCTTACTCTGTGCGATCTATCTACCTAGGAGCGCTTTCATGGCTGTTGGTCTTGGTCCCCTGCCTACCTTGCACCCGGTTCCCGGTTTCGAACTCGGCATCGCTTCGGCGGGCATCAAGCGTCCCGGACGCAAGGATGTGGTCGTCATGCGCTGCGCCGAAGGCGCCAGCGTCGCCGGTGTGTTCACCCTCAACGCGTTCTGCGCCGCGCCGGTCATCCTGGCCAAGCAGCGCGTGCAGGGCACCGTGCGCTACCTGCTGACCAACACCGGCAACGCCAACGCCGGCACCGGTGCGCCGGGCCTGGCGGCCGCCGAGCGCACCTGCGCGACCCTGGCCGACCTGGCGGGCGTCGAGGCCAGCGCGGTACTGCCGTTCTCCACCGGTGTCATCGGCGAACCCCTGCCGGTGGAGAAGATCGAGGGCGCTTTGCAGGCCGCGCTGGATGACCTGTCGGAAGACAACTGGGCCGACGCCGCCACGGGCATCATGACCACCGACACGCTGCCCAAGGGCGCCAGCCGCCAGTTCCAGCACGACGGCGTCACCGTCACCGTGACTGGCATCAGCAAGGGCGCGGGCATGATCCGTCCGAACATGGCCACCATGCTCGGCTACATCGCCACCGACGCCAAGGTCGCGCCAGGCGTGCTGAAAGACCTGATGCTCGACGGCGCCAACAAGTCGTTCAACCGCATCACCATCGACGGCGACACCTCGACCAACGACTGCTGCATGCTGATCGCCACCGGCAAGGCCGACCTGCCAGAGATCACCGAGGCCAGCGGCCCGTTGTTCGAGGCGCTGAAGGCCGCCGTGTTCGAGGTGTGCATGGAAGTGGCTCAGGCCATCGTCCGTGACGGCGAGGGCGCCACCAAGTTCGTCACCGTGCAGGTCAACGGCGGTGGCAATCATCAGGAATGCCTGGATGTCGGGTATGCCGTGGCGCATTCGCCGTTGATCAAGACTGCGCTGTTCGCCTCCGACCCCAACTGGGGCCGTATCCTGGCCGCCGTCGGCCGAGCCGGTGTGCCGGAGCTGGACGTCAGCCTGATCGACGTGTACCTGGGCGACGTGTGCATCGCCAGCCAGGGCGGGCGCAGCCCGAGCTACACGGAAGAGCAGGGCGCTGCGGTCATGGCCCAGGAAGAAATCAACATCCGCATCGAGCTGGGCCGCGGGGCGTGCAGTGAAACCATCTGGACCACCGACCTTTCCCACGAGTACGTGAAGATCAACGCCGAATACCGGACCTGATCGATCCTCCTTCGCCCGTTCGCTGCCCGTGATCCACGGTCGCAGCCACGGGCATCGGGCCTGCGCCCGTCTGCCCCATCGTCTGCATCATCCCAGGGAGCCTTCCATGCGCCATCACCTGACCTTCGATTCCGCACCCCATGCAATCTGCCTGCGTGGACCGCGGGCCTGCCGCTTAGCGTTTGCCACGGACCTCGCTTCGCGCGATGCCCGACACTGCCAGGAGGGGGCGCGATGAAACGGGTACATGTCGTTGCAGCGGTCATCCGGGGCGAGGACGGGCGCATCCTGATCGCCCGACGTGACGAGACCCAGCATCAGGGCGGATTGTGGGAGTTTCCCGGTGGCAAGGTCGAAACGGGGGAGGAGGTGAACGCCGCCCTGGCCCGTGAGCTGCACGAGGAGCTGGGTATCCGTGTGCTGCGCGCCATGCCGTTGATCAAGGTACGTCACGACTACCCCGACAAACAGATCCTGCTCGACGTGCACGAGGTGGAGGCCTTCGACGGCGAGCCCCACGGCGCCGAAGGTCAGCCAGTGACCTGGGTGTCGCCCAAGGCGCTGGGGGACTATGCGTTTCCTGAGGCCAACAGGCCGATCGTCGCTGCCGCGCGTCTTCCCGACCAGTACCTGATCACCCCGGACGGGCTCGAGGTACCGGCACTGCTGCGAGGCATCCGCCAGGCCGTGGCGCAGGGCTGCAAGCTCATCCAGCTGCGCGCCCCGGACCTGTACGACCCCAAGTACCGGGACGTGGCGGTGGATGCCATCGGGCTGTGTGCGGGCAAGGCGCAGCTCATGCTCAAGGGGCCTCTGGAATGGCTGGGCGATTTCCCATCGGCCGGTTGGCACCTGACCGCGCAGCAGTTGCGCAAGTATGCAGCCAAGGGCCGGCCGTTTCCGGTCGATCGCTGGTTGGCGGCCTCCTGTCATGATGAAGAGGAGCTGAGCCTGGCCCGGCAGATGGGGGTGGACTTCGTGACGCTTTCGCCGGTGCAGGCGACCCAGACCCACCCTGAGGCGACCCCGCTGGGGTGGGAAACGGCCCAGCGGCTCATCGACGGGTGTGGGCAGCCGGTCTTTCTGCTCGGCGGCGTAGGGCCGCAGGACAGCGCACGTGCGCGTATGATCGGGGCACAGGGCGTGGCGGGCATTCGGGCGTTCTGGCCGGTGGATTGAAGAGGCGCCTGCAGGCCGTGCAGGTGCTCTACGGGCGGCGGTCTGTGCTGACATTGGGTGTAGGCCTCCGCAAACCCAATCGCGGCGCTGTGGGAGTCCGCCCGCCGCCTTGGCGCCGCGCTGTCGCGCTGAAAGCGTGACGATAGCTGGCAGGATCCGAAGCTTTATTGCTAATCGATTTTAGGGCCGCTTTGCGGCCCATCGCGGCCGGTCCGGCGCCCCGGCAGGGGCCGCTCTACACCCGTAGTCCCACCGCGGGGTTGCAGACTATCGCGGTCACCTGTGGGAGCGGCCCCAGTGCCGCGATTGGGCCCGCAGGGCCCACAAAATCCTTAAGTTACTTGCTTTACAATCAACAACATATTTTATGTTCTATGAGGAGCGGGCTTGCCCGCGATAGCGTCCGGTCCGTCACCGCCTGCATCGCGGGCAAGCCCGCTCCCACAAAGGGATCTCGTCGGTCTACCAGACCTGCAATGCTGTTCAGGCTGTGCGGCCCCTGCTGGGGCACAGACCGGCCGCGATCAGGTCTGCAGCACCCACAGCATCCATCAACGCGGCGACCGCTTCGCCGCCTGCCACAACACCTCGTCCACGCCCTGGCGCCGCCCGATGATCCGCGCCGCCACGAACAGCAGGTCCGACAACCGGTTCACATAGGCCAACCCCACCCCGGCCAACGGCTCCACCTGGTTGAGCTGCTGGCAACGCCGCTCGGCCGTGCGTGCCAGGCTGCGGCACACATGGGCCTGGGCCACCAACGCCGAGCCGCCTGGCAGGATGAAGTTCTCCAACGGCCCCAGCTCGTCGTTCCAGTGGTCGATCGCCGCTTCCAACCGCTCGACTTCGCCGGCGTCCAGGGCCTGGTAACTGGGCATCGCCAGCTCGCCTCCCAGGTCGAACAGCCGGTGCTGGCAGGGCGCCAATACCTCGCTCACTTCGTCCAGGCCCGCTTCGACCAATCCGGCCAGCAACAGACCGAGCTGGCTGTTCAGGCTGTCCACTTCACCGATGGCTTCGATGCGTGGGTGATCCTTGGGCACGCGGCGGCCATCGCCCAGGCCCGTTTCGCCCTTGTCACCCGTGCGGGTGTAGATCTTGGAAAGCCGAAAGCTCATGTCATGATTCCTCGGTGTCCACGGGCAGCGCTGGCGTGCCCAGGGGCAGGCGCAGCGTGAAGCAGGTGCCCTGGCCGGGCGCCGACTGCACTTCCATCTGCCCTTTGTGGTTGTTGGTGATGATGAAGTAGGACACGGACAACCCCAGCCCGGTGCCCTGGCCGATCTCCTTGGTGGTGAAGAAGGGCTCGAAGGTACGCTTGCGCACGGCCTCCGACATGCCGATGCCATTGTCCTCGACCTGGATTTCTGCCCAGGGCGGATTGAGCCGGGTTCGGAGGACGATACGTCCCGGCTCGCCGCCCTCAGGTCGCTGATGGATCGCCTGGGCAGCGTTCTTCAGCAGGTTGAGCAGCACCTGCTCCAGCTCGTTCGCGGTGCAGGGCACCGGCCCCAGTGCCGGGTCGAACTGCCGCACGATCGACTGGCCCTTGAAATCGAAGCCGATGGTCAGGTCGAAGTCGTTCCCGGCGATCTCCACGGCCTGGTCGATCAAGGCAGCCAGGTCACAGGGGATCAGCTGTCGATCGCTGCGGCGGCTGAAATTGAGCATGTGGGTGACGATCTTGGCCGCGCGCGCGCCGGCCTGCTGGATACCCTCGAGCAACTGCGGGATTTCCCGGGCTTCCAGATAGCGATTGATGTCGGCCAGGTCCAGGTGCAGCGCCTCGGCCTGCTCCAGGTTGCGTGGCAGCTCGGGAGACAGGCGGCGGCGGATGTTCTGCACGTTGTGCACGATCGCCCCGAGCGGATTGTTGATCTCGTGCGCCATCCCGGCAGCCAGACCGCCTACCGAGAGCATCTTCTCCGACTGGACCATCATCTCTTCCAGCGACAGGCGCTGGGTGATGTCGTCGATCCGGATCACCACGCCACGGCCACCGCCGCCGGTCAGCGGGTAGAACGTCAGGGCATAGTGACGCGGCTCGTCGTGCTTGGGCCAGGTGACCCGCTCGATCTTCTCCACCCGATGCTGCTGCACACTGGCCCTGAGCTGCGGCAAGAAAGGCTTGAGTGGCTCGAAGGCGAGAAACACCGGCTGGTTCAGCGCCTCCTCCAGGCGCGTGCCGGAGAGCGCCGTGGCTTCCTGGTTCCACTGGGTCACGTACAGCTGCTCGTCGAGCGCGATCAGTGCCGAGGGCATCGAGTCGATGATGCTATTGAGGTAGTTCTGAAAGCCGGTGAGTTTCTTTTCGATCTTGCTGCGCACCTGGACTTCCAGCTCCAGCTTGCGGTTGGTATGGCGTGTCTCTTCGGCCAGCCCCTGGGCCTGGTCGAAGGCCGACTGGAACTCGTCGCGGGCACGCTTGAGCTGCTGCTCGCGCGCCTCGATGCGCGACAGCATGGTGTTGAAAGCCTGGGCCAGGCTGCCGATCTCGTCGTCGTTGCCGGGCTGGGCGCGCAGGGCGTAGCTTTCTTCGCGGGTGACCTGGCGGCTGAGCTCTTCGAGCTGGTGGATCGGTTGGGTGATCAGCCGCTTGATCTGTCGCGCCACCACCAGCCAGAGCAGGATGCTGAACACCAGGATGCCCAGGCTGGCCGTCAGGGTGCCGGTGTAGAACGCCATGGGCAGTTCGCTGCTGGCCACCAGCAGCAGGTGCGAGGGCGGGCTGCCGGGGCGGGGCAGACGGATCAGCTGCGTGCTGCGAAACTCGGTCAGGCGCCAGGCCTCGATGTTGCGGTAGCGCTTGGGCAGGGTCAGCGGCTCGCCATGCTGGATCTGCGCCAGCAGGCGTCCGTCGCTGCCGTAGATCGCGCCTGCACGCAGGGGCGCGTAGTCGTGCAGCGTCTCGAGCAACGCGGTGGCGGCGGCGGGCGATTCACCGGCGCGTGCCGACAGCTGGGGGTTGGCGACCAGCCGGCCAAGGGTCTGCAATGCCTGGGGGGCCATGCTTTCCTGGGTGATCCAGTAGGCGGCGCTGATGAAGGTCAGGTTGGCGACCACCAGGATCGTCACCAGCAGCACCAGCAAGGCTGCCAGCAGTTTCTGCCCGACCGGGAGGTCTTCCAGGCGTTGGCGCAAAGTCATGGGCGTGGCACTGTCCGTGAAGGTGGAGGGCGGGCCGTCAGTCGATGGGCAGGCCGCGCGCCGTGAGGGTATCGACCAGCCGTCGGTGCAGGCGTTCCAGGTGCGGTAGGTGCAGCCCGTGATGCCTCGCCATGGCGCAGGCGTGGCCAAGCAAATAACGGTGCTCGGTCCGGCGGCCTTGCTGGACGTCCTGGTGCATCGAAGAATAGTTGGCGGCGGTCGCCTCGATCACATGTTCGACCGTCTGCAGCAAACCGTGCGCAGCCCCAGGCTGGCCGCAACGTTCGAGCAGGGCCGTGAGTTCTTCGCATAAGGCCGCCACCGCGTCGGCGTGCTGGCGCAGGGCCCCATTGCGGCAGTCCAGCAGCACCGTCAGCGGATTGATCGCGCAGTTGAGCGCCAGCTTGCGCCACAGCTGCCCCAGGATGTCATCGCTCCACTGGGCGGGGATGCCCGCCTGCTGCAACTCGTCCCACCAGGTCGGCAGCGTCGGGTCGAGAGGGTCGCCCAACCAGTTGGATCCCTGGCCGGCGAAGCGGACCTGCCAGGGTGCTTCGCGGAAGGCGCCCTCGGTGCTGGAGGCGAACAGACAGCGTGCCTGGCCTGCCTGGGCGACCGCCTCCTGCTGGCTGCCCAGGCCGTTCTGCAACAGCACCAAGTCGGCGCCCAGGGCCAGCCGTGGCTCGAGCCGCCGCACGGCCTCGGCCACATCGTAGGCCTTGCAGGCCAGGACCAGGCGCTGGACCGGCTCGTCGTGGTCAGGCGTCTGCGCCGCGATGGCATGGCGCGTCACGCGTGTGCCTTCGGCCAGCGCGAGGCCGCCAGCAGCCTGGTAGGCGGCGAGCCGGTCGGCATCGCGCAGGATCAGCCGGACCGGCTTGCCGGCCCGTGCCAGGCGGCAGGCCCACAGCGTACCGAGGCTGCCCGCGCCGAGAATGTGCCAGGTGCTGCTCATCTGCGTTTCACAACCCGTTATAATCAGCGCACATTTTAACCCTCAATCCCCACGCGCTCCATCGTCGGTCTCGACGCGAGGGGCGCCTATATCTGGAGAGCAGCATGCCTTCGTTCGACGTGGTATCGGAACTGGACAAGCACGAGGTGCACAACGCGGTCGACAACGCCATCAAGGAGCTTGATCGCCGTTACGACCTCAAGGGCAAGGGCAACTTCGAGTTCAAGGAAAAGGACAAGACCGTCGTGCTGACGGCCGAGGCCGAGTTTCAGCTCGAAGCGATGGTCGAGATCCTTCGCCTGGCCCTGGTCAAGCGCAAGATCGACGTCAAGTGCCTGGAAGTCAAGGACGCCTATCCGTCCGGCAAGGAGATGAAACAGGAAGCGATCTTCCGTGAAGGCATCGACAAGGAGCTGGCCAAGAAGATCGTCGCCAAGGTCAAGGACGCCAAGCTCAAGGTGCAGGCCGCCATCCAGGGCGAGCAGGTTCGCATCACTGGCAAGAAGCGCGACGACCTGCAGGAGGCCATCGCCACCCTGCGCGCCATGGACTTCGACATGCCCCTGCAATTCAACAACTTCCGCGACTGAGGGCCGGCCGGGCCGGAACCTTGCCCGGCTGACACAGTCCACCGCTTCCCGAGGCCGCCAACCCAGGCGGCCTGTTTTTTTGTTCCTGCCGCTCGATTCCGGGAGACCTACATGGATTTGAACGCCGAAGTGGACCACCTGGTCCGCACCTCGCAAAGCTGGATTCCCCTGATCGTGCAATACAGCGGCCGCCTGTTGCTGGCCCTGGTGACGCTGGCGATCGGCTGGTGGATCGTCAACCGCCTGAGCGCGCGCCTAGGCAAGCTGGTGAGCATTCGCCATTCCGATCCGGCGCTGCAAGGCTTCATCAGTACCCTGTCCAACATCATCCTGAAGATCCTGCTGTTCGTCAGCGTGGCGTCGATGATCGGCATCGAGACCACCTCCTTCGTCGCCGCCATCGGTGCCGCGGGCCTGGCCATCGGTCTGGCGCTGCAGGGCAGCCTGGCGAACTTCGCCGGGGGCGTGCTGATCCTGCTGTTCCGTCCGTTCCGCCTGGGCGACTGGATCGAGGCGCAAGGCGTCAGCGGGACCGTCGACACCATCCAGATCTTCCACACCGTGCTGCGCACCGGTGACAACAAGACCGTGATCGTGCCCAACGGCAGCCTGTCCAACGGCATCATCACCAACTACAACCGTCAGCCGACGCGTCAGGTGGTGTTCAACGTCGGGGTCGACTATGACGCCGATCTGCAGAAGGCCCGACAGGTGCTGCTCGACCTGGCCAAGGACCCGCGTGTGCTGCCCGATCCGGCACCTGCCGCCGTGATTTCGGAGCTGGGCGACAGCTCGATCACCGTGTCGCTGCGGGTCTGGGTCAAGACGCCGGACTACTGGAGCCTGATGTTCATGCTCAACGAGCAGACCCGTGATCGCCTGCGTGCCGAAGGCATCGACATTCCGTTCCCGCAGCGGGTGATCCGCGTGGTGCAGGAGCCGGTGGCGTAGTGATTCGGTAGCAACAAGCTGCAAGCTTCGAGCGGCAAGCTGAAGCGAGTGACGGATAGTTCGATGCTCGATGCTCGATGCTCGATGCTTGTAGCTTGTAGCTTGTAGCTTGTAGCTTGTAGCTTGTAGCTTGTAGCTTGTAGCTTGTAGCTAGTGGCTCGCAGCCTGTAGCCTGCGCGCCACCTCCCTGCCGCCGAACCCCGTCATGACGCCTCTTCTGCACATCACTCCACGCCGCGCCCTGGCCTTCGGCCTGATCCTGGCGCTCTTCGAGCTCTTGACCTACCTGGCCAGCGACGCCGTCATGCCGGCGATGCCGGTCGTGGTCGCCGACCTTCAGGCCAGCCCCGACTACATTCCCCATGCGCTCAACCTGTACCTGCTCGGCGGTGTGGTGCTGCAATGGCTGATCGGCCCGCTGGCCGACCGCTATGGCCGGCGGCCTCTGCTACTGAGTGGCTGCGCCTGTTTCGCCATCGCCTGCCTGGCGACCTACTGGGTTCACGACATCGGTCTGTTCAACCTGCTGCGGTTGTTGCAGGGCATCGGGCTGGGCTTCGTCGTCACGGTCAGCTACCCCGCGCTGAACGAAGCCTTCAGCGAGGCGGATGCGGTGCGCATGATGGCGTTGTTGGCCAATATCGCCTTGCTGTCGCCGCTGCTGGGGCCGTTGATCGGCACCCTGATGCTGCAGTGGCTCGACTGGCGCTGGCTGTTCGTGGCCTTTGCGGCCGGGGCGGTGCTGACCTGGCTGGCGCTCTATCGACTGATGCCGGAAACCTTGGGGGTAGAGCGCCGTGATGGGTCACGCCTGCCGTTCACGCCGATCCAGGTGCTGCCTCTGGTGCAAGGCTACGGACGCTTGCTGGCCAACCGCCGCTTCATCGCCGGCAGTGTGGCCCTGGGGCTGGTCAGTCTGCCCCTGATCGGCTGGATCGGCCTGTCGCCCGTGCTGCTGATCCACGACGAAGGGCTCAGCACCCTGGCCTATGCGCTCTGGCAGCTTCCCGTCTTCGCCGGGCTGATCAGCGGCAACCTGATCATCAACCGCATCGCCGATCGCTATCCGCTGCACCGACTGGTGCAAGGCGCGCTGTGGCCGTACCTGGCCGGTCTGCTGGGCATGGTGGTGGCGACGGTCTGGTGGCCGAGCGTGCTCAGCCTGGTGATCGGGCTGACGGTCTACGCCCTGGGCCTGGGGGTAGCCAACGCCGTGCTGTACCGGCTGACGCTGTTCGCCAGCGATCAGAGCAAAGGGTTGGTGTCGGCGATGCTGGGCATGATCACCATCGCCTTGCTGGGGGTGGGCGGCGTGCTGATGGCCATGCTTGGCGCGGGTGCCAGCCTGCTGCACTTCGCGGTGATCGCCGGCGTGGCCGGGGCCTTGGCGCTGTGGCCGTTGCGCCGGGTGATCCGCGACAGCCGCGATGCCTTCGAGAGCGCTGCAGCCAAGCCTTCCACGCCCTGATCAGGGCGTGTCGGTGGTCTGCGCTTCGGCCAGCGCCTGCTTGCCGCGCCCGACTTCCTGATGCCAGTGCAAGGCGATCAGGATCAGGGTCGGCACACCCAGCAGGGCGGTGATCAGGAAGAAGTTGTGATAGCCGAGCTTTTCCACCATGACCCCGGAATAACCGCCGATCAGGCGCGGAAGCAGCAGCATGATCGAGCTGAGCAGGGCGTACTGGGTCGCGGAGAACTTCAGGTTGGTGAGGCTCGACAGATAGGCCACGAAGGCCGAGGTCGCCAGCCCGGAGCTGAAGTTATCCAGCGAGATGGTCACCACCAGCATCTCCAGGTTCGGCCCCATGTCGGCCAGCATCAGGAACAGGATGTTGGTCGCCGCCGATGCCGCGCCGCCGATGAACAGAATCGGCAGGATGCCGAAACGAACGATCAGCAGACCCCCCGCGCCTGCGCCGACCAAGGTCATGATCAGGCCGAAGATCTTGCTCACACTGGCGATCTGGTCCTTGGTGAAGCCCTGGTCGATGTAGAACACGTTGGCCATCACCCCCATCACCGTGTCGGACATCCGGTAGGTGGCGATCAGCCCCAGCAGCAGCAAGGCCTGCCAGCGGTAGCGGACGATGAAGTCGTTGATGGGCGTCAGTACCGGTGCCAGACCGCGCCGGCCCATGGAGGACAGGCAGGCCCAGGTCAGGCTGGTGTAGAGGATCGCGCGCAGGAAGGCCCGGTCCTCGAGCAGCAGGTCCAGCGGCGTGGCATTGCCGAAGACCATGCTGGCCCAGTCGGTGTTGAACAGCTGCGTGAACATGGCCGGCACCGAGACCAGCAGGATGATCAGCACGAATACCGAGGCGAGCTGGTGGGTCAGGCCGTAGCGTGCGGCCGATAGCTGGGTCTGCAAGGCGACCGGCGGCTCACGCATGACCAGCGTGGTGAACACCGCGGGCAGCATGATCAGGCCGAACAGCACGTAGGTGCCCGTCCAGGCTTCGTGCAGGTAGCTGAAGCCCGTGGAGCCGAACCATTCGGCGAAGAACAGCGCGCCGGCGGTGGCGAGCAGGGCGGCGATCCGGTAGCCGGCCATGTAGCTGGCGGCCAGGGCGGCCTGGCGCTGGTCGTCGGCGATTTCCAGGCGATAGGCATCCACCGCGATGTCCTGGGTGGCCGAGGCGAACGCGACCAGCACGGCCAGGGCGATCAGCCAGGACAGGTGCTTCTGCGGATCGCATAGGCCCATGCCGATCAAGCCCGCCATCACCAGCACCTGCGACAGCAACAGCCAGGAACGCCGCCGCCCCAGCCGCCCCAGTACCGGCAGGCGCCACTGGTCGAGCAGGGGCGACCAGACCCACTTGAACGCATAGGCCAGCCCGATCAGGCTGGCGTAGCCGATCGTTTCCCGGGCCACGCCGGCCTCGCGCAACCAGACCGACAGCGTCGAGAACACCAGCATGTACGGCAACCCGGCAGCGAATCCAAGCAGCAGTAGCACCAGCGTGGACGGGCTGGCATAGGCAGCGAGCGCAGCGCGCCAGGTTTTACGGGGCATGGAGCAACATCTGCCTCAAGGTTGCGAAAACAAAGCGCGCACTCTAACCGCTGTGCTCCACCGGGCGCCAGCCATGGCGCAACATATCCACACGATTGTTCCGGACGGTCACGCCTTCGGCACGCAGCCGTGCGCGCTGCTCGTCCCCTGAGACCGTACCCGATGCCAGGCAGAGGCGGCCGCCTGCCCCCAGGACCCGATGCCACGGCAGGCGTGTACCGTCGGGCAATTGGCTCAAGGCACGCCCGACCCAGCGCGCGACGGGCCCCAGCCCGGCCAGGTCGGCCAACTGGCCGTAGCTGACGACCTTGCCCGGTGGCACCTGATCGAGCACCAGAAACAGTGCCATTCGTCGGGCGTCCGCTTGTTCGGCGGTCAGGCTGCCGGCCTTGGCCATCAGGGCTTCGCCTGATCGGGCAGCAGGACGAAAGGATCAGTGATAAAGATGAGAACGGAACTCAAGTACATGTGTGCGGTCTGTCCTTGCTTCAATGAAGGGTCGCTGGATAATGCCTGCCTTTTTCCTGGAATCTAACCCGTAGTCGCCTATGTATTCACGTCTTCTGTTGTGCCTCACCGCCGTTGCGCTGTCCTCGTCTGCCTTTGCCGATACCGTCTGGATGAAGAACGGCGACCGCCTCAGCGGCAAGATCAAAGTGTTCGATGGCGGCAAGCTGCTGCTCGAGACCCCCTATGGGGGTTCCATCGCCCTGGACTGGAAACAGGTCAAGACGCTGCAGAGCGATCAGGAACTGTTGGTCAAGCAGGACGCCTACACCGGCGAGAAGACCAAGTCGCTCACCGCTGCCGATGCCGGCAAGGTCACCCTGGCCAATGGCGAGGCACCCAAGACCGTGGAACTGGCCTCCATCCAGCAGATCCTCAAGCCCAAGCCGGTGGTGCAGGACCTGGTGTGGAAGGGTAACGTCGACCTGGCGCTGGACTACAAGCGCGCCGAGAACGACACCGACGACTACGACATCGATTTCAAGACCACCGCGCGACACGGTCGCTGGCGGCACAGCGCCGAAGGCGAGTACAACCGCGAGACCAAGGATGACGTGACCACCACGGACAACTGGAGCGCCGAGTACGCACTGGACCGCTTCCTGACCGACCAGTGGTTCTGGCAGGGGCGTCTGGAGTACAAGCGCGACCATGTGGAAGACCTGGCGCGCCAGCGTACCGTCGGTACCGGCCCGGGCTACCAGTTCTGGGATGACGAACTGGGCGCGTTCTCGCTGGGCAGCCTGCTCAACCGCACCGACTATGAATACGCCGATGGCGGCAAGGACAACTTCTATTCGGTGGCGATGAAGTGGGACTACAACCGTTATCTGATTGGCAAGCGCGTCGAATTCTTCACCAATGGTGAGCTGGGCAAGCCGCTGGGCGACGTGGCCGACTACTCGTTGGACGCCGAGGTCGGGTTGCGCTACAAGGTGACCGAATGGGCGTCGCTGAACCTGAAGGCCGAGAAGGACGTGATCAGCGGGACGAGCGGGAGCGATCTGGACAAGACGCGGTATACGGCAGGGTTTGGGGTAGCCTGGTAAGCGGAGAGCGGGCTGCAAGCTGCAGGTGTAGGCGGGGCGGAACCTTTCGTGCCTGGCCACAGGTCAGGGTGGCTGATTTCATGGGCCCTGCGGGCCCAATCGCGGCCGGTCCGGCGCCCCGGCGGTGGCCGCTCAGAGGGAATCGCGTCTGTCTGATTCACCCCGGTGCCACTACGGGTGTAGGAAGGAGCGGCCCCTGTGCCGCGATTGGGCCCACAGGGCCCACAAAATCAGCTCCGCCTGACTCCCCCCTTGCGCCAATCCCAACGCCCCACACTTGCCACTTGCCACTTGCCACGGAACCCGACCATGAGCGCCACCCCCCTGCGCAACGCCCGCGAACTGCTGCTCAAGGCGTATCAAGGCGTCCTCTCGACACATTCCAAGGCCATGCTCGGCTTTCCCTTCGGTTCGAGCGTGCCGTACTGCCTGGATGCCCAAGGCCAGCCGCTGATCCTGATCAGCCGTATCGCCCAGCACACCCACAACTTGCTGGCCGATCCCAAGTGTTCGCTGCTGGTCGGTGAGCGCGATGCGGTGGACGTGCAGGCCGTAGGGCGCCTGACGGTACTGGCGCAGGCCCGCAAGCTGGAAGAGGCCGAGGCGCTGGACCTCGCCGCCCAACGCTACTACCGCTACTTCCCGGAATCGGCCGGGTATCACCAGGCGCATGCGTTCGATTTCTGGGTACTCGAACCCGTTCGGCATCGCTACATCGGTGGGTTCGGCGCCATCCACTGGCTCGATCAGGTCACCCTGGTCAATCCCTTCGCCGGCGCCGTCGAGACCCGCATGCTCGAGCACATGAACAGCGACCATGCCGACGCGCTCGCCCATTATGTCCGTCTGGCCGGCCTGCCTGACACGGCGCCCGCGTGCCTGGTCGGGTTGGACAGCGAAGGGCTGCACCTGCGGATCGGTCATTCAGTGTACTGGCTGCCGTTTCCTACGCTTTGCAACACGCCGACACAAGTGCGCGAGGCCTTGGTGTGCCTGGCCCGCGCCTCCCATTGGCCGACCGCTCAGAAGGTCGCGGGTTGAAATAACGACTGATTGCATCCATTTGGAGTCTTACTGGAAGGCTGTCTTCCGCAGAGGATCCCTTGATGCGTGTTTTTCTCCTGCTGTTCCTGATTTTCCCGGTGCTGGAGCTGTTCGTCTTCGTCAGAGTCAGCGCCGCCATCGGCTTTTTCCCGGCCTTGCTGCTGATCATCGCCGGTTCGGCGCTGGGCCTGGTGGTGATGCGTCTGGCGGGCCTGGCCACGGCGCTGCGCGCCCGTGAGAGCATCCAGCGCGGCGAGCTGCCGGCCGAAGACATGTTCCAGGGCCTGATGATGGCGCTGGGCGGTGGTCTGCTGCTGATCCCTGGCTTCATCAGCGATGTACTCGGCGTGCTGTGCCTGATGCCGTTCAGCCGTCGACTGATCGCCCGCAAGCTGCGCGAGCGCGCCGAGGCCCAGACCCTGCGCCAGCGTGCGTTCAACGACGACCCGCTGGCCGGCCGCCCTCAGCAGCCTGGCCACCGTCCGAACGTCATCGAAGGCGAGTACCAGCGACGCGATCAGTGATCGAATCGTTCATGCCTCTCCACGACGGCCCCGAAAGGGGCCGTTTGCGTAGGCGGGTGATCACGGTGCGAAAAAAATTCCAGAGCACACCCTTGTAATTGAAGTCGGCGACCTCATGTTGGAGTCACCGCAAGGTTTCTGGCGCCACTGGCGTCGGACATAACTTCGGTGACCTGCCCAGGGCGGGTCACCTCCGGCCACGCCGGACCGTATCAAACCCGCCGGTGTCGACACCGGCCGATGAAAACCACAATTGGGAGAGATCGACAATGAAGCTTCGTCCTCTGCATGACCGCGTCGTCATCCGTCGCAGCGAAGAAGAATCGAAAACCGCTGGCGGTATCGTCCTGCCGGGTTCGGCCGCTGAAAAACCAAACCGTGGCGAGATCGTCGCCGTCGGTACCGGTCGTGTGCTCGACAGCGGTGAAGTGCGTGCGCTGGCCGTGAAAGTGGGTGACAAGGTCGTGTTCGGCCCGTACTCGGGCAGCAACACCGTGAAGGTCGACGGTGAGGACCTGCTGGTGATGAGCGAGAACGAAATCCTCGCCGTCATCGAAGCTTGATTCCCCGGTTTCCGGTAACCCCAGCATTTTAAGGATTGAACGATCATGGCTGCTAAAGACGTAAAATTCGGTGATTCCGCCCGCAAGAAAATGCTCGTTGGCGTCAACGTGCTGGCTGATGCGGTAAAAGCGACCCTGGGCCCGAAAGGCCGCAACGTGGTCCTGGCCAAGAGCTTCGGCGCACCGACCATCACCAAGGACGGCGTTTCCGTCGCCAAGGAAATCGAGCTCAAGTGCGCGTTCGAGAACATGGGCGCCCAGCTGGTCAAGGAAGTCGCTTCCAAGGCCAACGACGCTGCCGGTGACGGCACCACCACCGCGACCGTCCTGGCCCAGGCCATCGTCAACGAAGGCCTGAAAGCCGTCGCTGCCGGCATGAACCCGATGGACCTCAAGCGCGGCATCGACAAGGCCACCGCCGCCGTCGTCGCCGAGCTGAAGAACCTGTCCAAGCCATGCGCCGATTCGCGCGCCATCGCTCAGGTCGGCACCATCTCGGCCAACTCCGACAACTCCATCGGTGACATCATCGCCGAAGCCATGGAAAAAGTCGGCAAAGAAGGCGTGATCACCGTCGAAGAAGGTTCGGGCCTGGAAAACGAACTGTCCGTCGTCGAAGGCATGCAGTTCGACCGTGGCTACCTGTCCCCGTACTTCGTCAACAAGCCGGACACCATGGTTGCCGAGCTGGACAGCCCGCTGCTGCTGCTGGTCGACAAGAAGATCTCCAACATCCGTGAGCTGCTGCCGGTGCTGGAAGCGGTCGCCAAAGCAGGCCGTCCGCTGCTGATCGTTGCCGAAGACGTCGAAGGCGAAGCCCTGGCGACCCTGGTCGTCAACAACATGCGTGGCATCGTCAAGGTCGCTGCGGTCAAGGCACCGGGCTTCGGCGATCGCCGCAAGGCCATGCTGCAGGACATCGCCATCCTGACCGGTGGTACCGTGATCTCCGAAGAAATCGGCCTGAGCCTGGAGACCACCACCCTGGAGCACCTGGGTAACGCCAAGCGCGTCATCCTGTCCAAGGAAAACACCACCATCATCGACGGTGCTGGCACCGACGCCGACATCGAAGGCCGCGTCAAGCAGATCCGCGCCCAGATCGAAGAGACGTCCTCGGACTACGACCGTGAAAAACTGCAAGAGCGTCTGGCCAAGCTGGCCGGTGGCGTTGCCGTGATCAAGGTCGGTGCAGGCACCGAAGTCGAGATGAAAGAGAAGAAAGCCCGCGTCGAAGACGCCCTGCACGCAACCCGTGCAGCCGTCGAAGAAGGCGTGGTGCCTGGCGGTGGTGTGGCCCTGGTTCGCGCCCTGGCTGCGATCGTCGACCTCAAGGGCGACAACGAAGACCAGAACGTCGGTATCGCCCTGCTGCGTCGCGCCGTCGAATCGCCGCTGCGTCAGATCACCGCCAACGCCGGTGACGAGCCAAGCGTCGTGGCCGACAAGGTCAAGCAAGGTTCGGGCAACTACGGCTACAACGCTGCGACCGGCGAGTACGGCGACATGATCGAGATGGGTATTCTCGACCCTGCCAAAGTCACCCGTTCGGCCCTGCAAGCCGCAGCCTCGATCGGTGGTCTGATGATCACCACCGAAGCTATGGTCGCTGACCTGCCGGAAGACAAGCCAGCGGCTGGCGGCATGCCAGACATGGGCGGCATGGGTGGCATGGGCGGCATGATGTAACAGCCGACCGGCCTGCATGACCCCCATGGGTCACACCCTGTAGCAGCGTCTGTACGAGTTCGACTACGCAGGTGAGACCCTCAAAAATCCGGCATCAGTCTTCTGATGCCGGATTTTTTTATGTGATTCCATTTCTTTACCAACGGTTGCCGTGAAAAGCATCAGGTCTCGGGCAGGTTTAAAGTAATCAGGTTCCAGGCTTGCTAGCGATTAGGAGGCAACCATGAGATATCCCATCTGCATCGAGTGGGGCGACGAACACACCGCCATCGGTATTCAGGTTCCTGATATTCCGGGAGCGGTGACGGCAGGAGATACGTTCGAAGAAGCGTATGCGGCGGCGGTCGAGGTGGCCCATATGATGCTGGAGGACATTGCAGCTTCTGGTCGGGCCATACCCATGTTCTCCGATGCGTCTGTCCATCGGAACGATCCTGAGTGGGCGGACATGGGTTGGGGCCTGTTGGACATCGACATCGCGCCGTACTTGGGCAAGACCGAAAAGGTCAACGTCACACTGCCAAGAATGGTTATTCAGCGAATCGATCAGTACGTACGCGACCATAATGTCAAAAGTCGCTCCTCCTTCCTGGCCGATGCAGCCCTGGAGAAACTGAGTCGATGAGTCGGTAGCGGGGCACGCGCTTCGGCCTCCTCATGCGTCTCTCGCAAGGCTTTCTGTCCATGCAGCTTGAAGCCCTTCCCGTGATGCCCGTAAGCTGCGCCTGCCGCGCAGACCCACGAGCGCCGCACAGGAGACCCGATGCGCATCTTATTGGTTGAAGACAACCGCGACATTCTCGCCAACCTGGCCGACTACCTCGGCATGAAGGGTTACACCGTCGACTGCGCCCAGGACGGCCTGTCCGGGCTGCATCTGGCAGCCACGGAGCATTACGACCTGATCGTGCTCGACATCATGCTGCCGGGGATCGACGGCTACACCCTGTGCAAGCGCCTGCGCGAGGATGCCCGGCGCGACACACCGGTGATCATGCTCACCGCCCGCGATCAGCTCGACGACCGCCTGCAAGGCTTCCGTTCCGGTGCCGACGACTATCTGCTCAAGCCCTTCGCGCTGTCGGAGCTGGCCGCGCGCATCGAGGCGGTCCTGCGTCGCGCCCAGGGTGGTGGGCGGCGTGTGCTGCAGGTCGCCGACCTCACCTACGACCTGGACACGCTGGAGGTCAGCCGCGAGGGCCGACCACTCAAGCTCAACCCGGTCGGCCTCAAGCTGCTGGCGGTGCTGATGCAGAAGAGCCCGCACGTGCTGCGCCGCGAGGTCCTGGAAGAAACCCTGTGGGGCGATGACTGCCCGGACAGCGACAGCCTGCGCAGCCACGTGCACCAGCTGCGCCAGGTCATCGACAAACCGTTCGACCGCCCGCTGTTGCACACCGTCCATGGCGTCGGCTATCGCCTCGCCGAGGGTCGTGATGGAGTTTAGACAGAGCCTTGCCCAGCGCATCATCATCGCCTTCGCCTTGATGAGCGCCCTGGTCGCCGGCGCCTTCGCCTTCGGCATCGTTGCCACCGTGCACCTGGTCGAGGAGCGGCTGATCTCGGCGGTGCTCGGCGGCGACCTGCAGCGGCTGTTGCGCATGGACAGCATCAGCGACTGGAGCCACCGGCCGCGCCCGGACCAGCTGTTCTATTTCAGCGATGGCCGTGACGACTTCGCCTTGCCCAAGGACCTGCATCACCTGACGCCCGGTTTCCACGAAGTGTTCCGCGACCAGCTCTCCTATCACGCCATGGTCGAGATCGTCGACGGCCGCCACTACGTGCTGCTGCAGGACCAGAGCGATTTCGAAGAGCGCGAGCGGGTGCTGTTCGCCGTGGTGGTGGTCGGCTTCGTGCTGAGCCTGGCGCTGGCGACGTTCCTGGGCTGGGTGCTGGCGCGACGGGTCATGGCGCCGGTCATCCGCCTGGCGCGCCAGGTGCGCCACCGCGACCAGCTGCTGGGCCTGGCACCGCCCCTGGCGCCGGACTACGCCGCCGACGAGGTGGGGCAGCTGGCCGTGGCCTTCGACGACACCCTGGGGCGTCTGCGCGATGCACTGACGCGCGAGCGGTTGTTCACCAGCGACGTCAGCCACGAACTGCGCACGCCACTGATGGTGCTGGCCACTTCCTGCGAACTGCTGCAAGAGAACCCCGCACTGGACAGCCGCGCCCGCAACCAGGTCGAGCGGATCGCCCGGGCCACCGAGGAGATGCGTGAGCTGGTCAAGACCTTCCTGATGCTGGCCAGGGCCCAGCGCGACGAAGGCGCGGTGGCCTCCCGGGCGTCGTTGCGGGAAGTGGCGGACGACCTGATCGGCGTCTGGCGCGACACCATCGAGCAGAAAGGCCTGACCCTGCACTACGAAGGCCGCGCCTATGCCGGTTCGGTGCTCTACAACGCGACCTTCCTGCAATCGGTGATGGGCAACCTGCTGCGCAATGCCGCGCACTACACCGATCATGGCTACATTCGCCTGACTCTGGAAACCGACGGCTTCAGCGTCGAGGACAGTGGCGTCGGCATTCCCGAAGAGCAGCGCGAAGCCATGTTCCGGCCCTTCGTGCGCGGTGACGAGCGCCGAGGGGAAGGGCTGGGCCTGGGGCTGTCGCTGGTCCAGCGGATCTGCGACGACCAGGGCTGGCAGGTGACGCTGACGACGACGTTACCCCATGGCTGTCGCTTCCAGGTCAGCCTGGCGCCCGGCAAGGCTGTGGGCACCGTGCCGGTGACTGTGTCTCCCGAAGATGACCCGTCGTGAACCGTTGGAGCAGCCCGAAAGCACCGACGGTTTTTTCACATCGAGGTGACCGGATGCCAACGTTCGCCTGCTTAAGGTGGCGCACCTTCTCCGGAGATGCGCGATGCACGACCCCATCAAGCTTGAGTTTTCCGAAAAATACGATTGGGAACACGCCCAGTCCTACCTGCACAAGCATCAGGACAGCCTGGCCCGCAAGCTCTCGCACCAGCGTGACGAGCAGATGGCCAGGCGCGCCTTGGCCTTGGCAGGCGATCCTGGGCTGGTGCTCGACGTCCCCAGCGGGGCCGGACGCTTCTGGCCGCTGCTGGCCGAGAAGCCCAACCGTGTGATCATTGGTGCCGACTATTCGGCGGCCATGCTGGACACCGCGTGCGCCGCACAGCCGCCCGAGGTGGTGGCCCGGGTCAAACCGTTGCAGACGTCCGCGTTCGCCCTGGACCTGCCGGACAATGCCGTCGACAGCATCTTCTGCATGCGGTTGTTTCACCATGTAGGCCAGGCCGCACATCGGCGGGCCTTGTTGCAAGAATTCAAGCGCGTCAGTCGCGACAGCGTGATCCTGTCGCTGTGGGTGGATGGCAATTTCAAGGCGTGGCGGCGCAAGCGGCTCGAAGCGCGACGCCAGGCTGACCGCCAGGACGACCGGTACCAGAACCGCTATGTGCTGCCTGCCAAGGTGGTCGAGGCGGAGTTCGCTGCCGCCGGCTTCGCCATCCAGGAGCGTCTGGACTTTCTGCCGTTCTATGCGATGTGGCGCGTTTATCTATTGAGAAAGAGGCAGTGACGATGGCAGTAGCCCACGGGGCATCCCGACAGTTCAAGTTCTACTGGCAACAGCAGGGCGAATGGGTCGAGGAGCCCAACCAGCGTCGTGGCGGCGAGAGCGGTGTACAGCGCCTGCGCGACGAACAGGGGCAGACGCTGTATGCCAAGCGTCAGATCGGCCATGTGTACCGTACCCTGCTGCACCCGTTCGGGCGCCCCACGGTGCTGCGCGAACTCGACGCCCTGCGCAGTTGCCAGGCCCTGGGCGTGCGGGTGCCGGACATCGTGTTCTGCGGTGTGGAGCGCGACGTCGAACGGCAGTGGCGGGCGCTGTTGGTGAGCAAGGCCCTGGAGGGCTTCGTCGACCTCGATACCTGGCATGCCCAGGGTGCACGTCAGCAATACGAACAGACCGTGCACGACGCCATGCTCCGGGAGCTGGCCGTGAACCTGGCGCGTCTGCACCAGGGGCACCGGCAACACGGCTGCCTCTACGGCAAGCATGTGTTCGTCCGCGTGACAGGCGAGGGCGCCCAGGCCACGGTGGAGGTGGCGTTGCTGGATCTGGAGAAAAGCCGCACGCGGCTGAGCCGTCAGCGTGCAGCAGGCAACGACCTGCGTCAGCTAAAGCGCCATTCGTCACTCACCGAAGCAGAATGGCAAAAGCTGCTCTACTTTTATCGAGAAGCGTTTGGCAGCGCTATCAAAGGGTTAGGGTAATGAAACTAGAAATAGCACGAGCTTTGTTTCTGGTGGCCGCGCTGGTGGTCACCACGGCAGCCGCCGCGGCCTGGCACGAGCCTCGACCGCAGGTGCTGAGCACACCGCAGTGCCTGGTGCCCCGCGAAGCCAAGGTCCACATCGCCGCCGAGCCGGATCAGGACCTGCTGCTGTTCCTGTTCGGCATGCGCCAGGGATTGCGCGCCGGGGGTTAGCCCCTGGCCCTCGGCAGGACAGACGGGGCCTGGGCAGGCCCCGTGTTCACTGCCCGCCGTTAGACCAGATGCAGGTGGTTGTCCCAGAAGCCCGATGGCATCTGCAGGGGCTGGCCGATCGGCGCCGGTGTACGGCAATCGTAGTAACGGCACCGGCCTTGCCCTGAGGTCACCACGAACCCGTCCTTCACCGCCCCCACCCCGGCGCAGTCCGGCATCGGTGCATCCAGGCGTACCTGGCCATCGTCCAGGCCCCAGACGAACAACCGATTGGCACGCGGGGCGGTCAGCGCCACCAGGCGCAGCTCGTCATGGATGGCCACGCTGGCGGTGTACTGCGCCATCGAACGCAGTTGCGTCTCCGCCACCGGGAACGGCTGGAACGGTTGGCCCGGACGCTTGATCGCCAGCAGCTCGGCGGTCTCGTCGGCATCGCCCATGAACTGCTGGCAGGCCACGATGGTGCCGTCGCCGCCGATCGCCAGGTGGCGAACGCTGTTCATGGGTTGCGACAAGGTCTCCTTGCTGATCAGGCTGCCGTCGCGCCGCATCAGCACCAAACTGGGCTCCATCGCGTCGAGGTTCATCTCCACACGGCTTTCCGCTTCGGTGCGAATACCGCCATTGGCCACGACCAGCGTTTCGCCATCTGGCAACCAGGACACTTCATGGGGCCCGATGCCGTGGGTCGACAGCTCGCCCGTGTGGACCAGGCGCTCACCGTCGAACCGGTACACCCCCAGCACACCGCGACCTGGATCGGACGTATCGTTTTCGGTGGTGTACAACCACTCGCCGTCGTGATGAATCACCGCATGTCCGTAGAAATGTCGGTTCGGTCGAGACGTGAGGGTTTGCAGCAGGCGCCCGTCGCGTACATCGATCAGGTAGCTCTCAGTGCCGGGGCGACGGGCGACGAACAACGCCACCGGCAGCCTCGGGTGATCGATGATGGCGTGGCAACGCTGTCCCACCTCGGTGGCGAACATCTGGCGGCCATCGAGTCGGTAGGCGACCGCATAATGCCTACCGTCGGCATCGTCGCGCGCCGACAGCAGGAGCTGACCGGCAGTCGTGTCACGGCGCAGCGTCCAGCCACGCAATTTCAGGACGTCGAGCAAAGTACTACCGAACCGCTTGGCCTGGTCTCGCAGCATGATCAGTCACCGTCGTTGGCGTTGAAGCCCAGTTGGATGTTCAACGCCTTGGCCAGCTCGCCTTCATGCAGGCGGTGGACGACGTTGAGGCTGTCGTAGATCTGGTCGAGCGTCTGCTTGCCGGCGTCGTCGGCAAGCAGCTCGCCCAAGGTTTTCTGATTGTCGGCCAGCAGCTTGAGCGAGGTGGCGTAGGCGTCGTCGATCTTGTCGGCCAAGGCCGCGTGTTCCTTGCCCAGCAGACCGCGCAGACCCTTGTTGTCGACACCCACCCACAAGGCTTGCGCCGCCTTCAGGCTGGCTTCGAGGCTCTTCATCGATGCATGGCTGCGCCAGGCCTCGGCCTGCAGCGGCTGGACGAAGCCCTTGCTCTGGCGGCCCATCGGCGCGCCGAGTTTCTTCTTCAGGGTGTCGAGGGCGGTGACCTGGGCGCGCAGCACGTCGGCGATCGCCTCATGGGAATCGGCGTAGCGCTGGTTGGGGAATTTGGTCATCTGCGAGAGCATGCCGTCGGTGGTGTTCCAGCCTTTGAGGATCTCTTCGGCCAGCGCCTTCTGGTGCTCGCCGATGGCGACCAGCAACGGGCAGTAGCGGGCTTTCTGCTCGGCGGAGGCGATGTCCGGCTTGCTGTCGAAGAGGATGTACTCGTAGGCCGACAGGCCGCGCACCACGACGCTGGATTTGCCCAGGGTCTGGGCGTCGACGGGCTTGTCGCCGTTGACCAGCTGCTCGACCTGGCGACCGACCAGGTTCTTCTTGTCCGGCCAGAACTGCACCTGCCAGGCGCGGTTGCCCTCGGCCAGGGGGCCGACCAGCAGTGGCTGCAGCTCGGCCCAGGCCTTCTGCGCGGCCAGGAAGTCGCCACGTGCCGCTTCCAAGGTTTCCTTGCCTTCGCAGAAGGCCAGGGCGCTGGCGGCCAGTTGCCGGTCGGCTTCGACCCAGCGGCTGTAGGTCGGCAGGATCACCTGCTTGGCGATGGCCGCCGAGGTCACGGCTTGCGGGTCCTGCGGTGCGCAGGCGCCCAGGGCGAGTGCGGCGAGGCTGGTGAACAACAGTTTGGGTCGGAACATGCCCGGGTCCTTTGCGCTTAGAGTGAGTTCAGAAAAGCCAGCAGCGCGGCACGCTGTTCGGCGTCGAAAGTCAGTACGTGGTCACGAGCCGCCTGCGCTTCGCCGCCGTGCCAGAGCACTGCTTCGAGCAGGTTGCGGGCACGCCCGTCGTGCAGCAGTTGCGTGTGACCGCTCACCGCCTGGGTCAGGCCGACGCCCCACAGCGGTGGCGTGCGCCAGTGCTGGCCGCTCGCCTCGAACTCGCTGCGGCCGTCCGCCAGCCCCGGGCCCATGTCGTGCAGCAGCAGGTCACTGTAGGGATGGATGACCTGGTTGGCCAGTTCGGGCTCGACGCCGTCGGCCGCCGTGGTGAAGGTGGGGGTGTGGCAGGCCTGGCAGCCGGCTTCGTGGAACAGGCGTTTGCCGGTCAGCACCTGGGGTGCACCGACGTCGCGCCGTGCCGGAACGGCAAGGTTGCGTGTATAGAACGTCACCAGGCGCAGGATGTTGTCGCTGACCTCCTGCTCACCGTCGGCACCGTTGCCGTTGGGCGCGCGCTGGCAGTCGACCTGGGCTGGCGTGCAGTCGTCATGGGGCAGCAGGGTGGTGGTCAGTCCCATGTCGCCGGCGAACGCATGGGCATTCTGCTGGTTGACGCTGGGCTGCCCGGCCTTCCAGCCGAAGCGTCCCAGGATCGTCTCCTGTCGCGCCTGGTCCCAGACCCGGTTCGGGCGGCCGCGGATGCCATCGCCATCGCGATCCTGCGGGTCGGCATTGGCCAGGATCGCCGCCTCGGGAATCGCTTCGAGCAGGCCGAGCCCGATCATCGGCGGCGCGACCCGTGCCGACAGGCGCGTATCAGGGTGCATCGGGCCGTAACCCAACTGGGTGATGCGCACGTGGGGCCGGCGCAGCTCGACCGTGTAGCCGTCCGCAAAGCTGACCGGCTCGGCGCTGTAGTCGACCCGCACCTTGCCCTCCGGCGCGACACCGGGGACGGCCATGTCCTGCAGTTGCGTGCCGTAGGTGGGCTCGGGAACGACGCCGAGGCGCTCGATTTCCCGGAGGTAGGCGGGCTGGTCGGGGATCGACAGGCGCACCAGCATCGACACGGCATTGCGCGCGCCGGGTTCCGGTGGATGGCCCCGGCCGTCGCGCACATGGCAGTTCTGGCAGGCATTGGTGTTGAACAGCGGGCCCAGGCCGTCGCGCGCGGTGGTGGTGGAGGGGGCGATCACCCAGGGACTGCGAAAGAAGCTGTTGCCGACGCTGAAGTCCAGCCGGCGCTCTGGCGTCAGGTTGGCCGAGGGCAGGGAAAACGCCTGGCGGTCCTGTCGCTGCACGGTCGTGGCGCCGCCCGACAAGGCTTCGCCTGGCTCGGCCTGGGTGAAACGCGGCGCGTCATCACAGGCGGTCAGCGCACAGAGCAGCAGCAAGGGCGAGAGACGGAGCAGCGGCGAGGACATCGACAATCCTGGAGGGCTCGAGCGAAAAACAGGGGGTGCAAGCTTAGCAGGCTGGCGAGGTATGAATAAGAGGGATTTGCGTTTGCCGGATGAAATCGACGTTAGTCAGGTGCCCGCACGGGGGAGGGGGCGGCCTGGGGCGCCGTCGACGACGCCCCAGGCCGGCGGCCGATCAGAACTCGTGATCAGCGGTATCCGGGCTCAGGTTGGAGATGCCCAGCTTGCCTGCCGCCTGCTCGATGGTGCCGGTCTGCTTGACCAGCGCCGCGATGGCGTCACGCACGATCTGGTTGCCCGCCGCGTTGTCCGGCGCGATCAGCTGGTCGTAGTGTTCACCTTTGAGCGCGTGGTCGACCATCACCTGAATCTTCGCTTCAGTGGCTGCCAGGTCGGCCTTGAGTGCCGTGTCGGTGGCCGGGTCGGCCTTGGCCACCAGCGACGACAGGCTCGGACCGGTCAGCTGGGTACCGTCGGCACGGGTGTACTCGCCCAGGTAGATGTTGCGGATGCCCTTGGCGTCGTAGAAGTGCGCGAAGTGAGTGTAATCGCTGAAGCAGTCCTGCTCGTCTTCTGGCGAGTTGGCCTCCAGGGACACCTTCATGCGCTCGCCGGCCAGTTCGCCCAGCGACAGGCTGCCCATGCCGAACAGCATCTTGCGCAGGCCATCGTTGACCGACTCGCCTTCCAGCGTGGCGCGGTAGTTGTCGGTGACGTTCGGCGCCCAGTTGGCGACCATTTCTTCCAGGTCGCTGACCAGCAGGTCGGTGACCGCCTTGAGGTAGGCGCGGCGACGATCGTTGTGGCCGCCCGTGGCACCTTCGCCTTCCAGGTAGTCGGACGCGGGGCGGTTGCCGGCCCCTGGACCGGTGCCGTTGAGGTCCTGGCCCCAGAGCAGGAATTCGATGGCGTGGTAGCCCGTGGCGACGTTGGCTTCCGAGCCGGCCAGTTCGTTGAGGCTGGCGAGTTTCTCGGGCGTGATGTCCTTGACGTCGACCTTCTCTTCACCCACCTGGATCTCGGTGTTGGCGATGATGTTGGCGCTGGCGGCCGGGTTGCCCAGGGCATGTTCGTAGCTGCTGTCGACATAGTCGATCAGGCCTTCGTCCAGGGGCCAGGCGTTCACCTGGCCTTCCCAGTCGTCGATGATGGTGTTGCCGAAGCGGAAGGCCTCGGTTTGCAGGTAAGGAATGCGTGCGGCGATCCAGGCGTCCCGGGCGGCCTTGAGGGTCTGGTCGTCCGGCTTGGCCAGGAACGCGTCGACCGCGCTCTGCAGGGCCTTGGCGGTGCTAAGCGAATCGCCATAGATGACGTAGGCCATTTCGGCGTAGTGCTTGACCACGGCCTTGCCGGCCGCTTCATCGACAGCGCCCGGAGCCGCGGCAGGGGTGCTGGCGGCAGCGGGTGCCTGAGCGTTCGGCGCGGCAGTCTTGTCATCCTTCTCGCCGCACCCGGCGAGGGCGATGGCGATGGCCAACAGGCTGGCGGAGGCCAGGGGCATACGGATCATGGTCGGTGTTTCCTGCGTCAAGGGAATGGGACTGGGTGCCAGCGGCACGCGAAACCGGCACATAATGCGAAAGATTTGCATTTTATGTAAAGGGGTTGGCGCAAATCTCGAAGATGAGGGTCGTTACAGGGCGCGTCGTCGAGCCAGGCCCGGCACCGGCATCAGATCGCCGAGACCTGCGCCAGCTGGGTGTGTCGGATGAAGTGCGTCAACTCCCGTGCCGGTAGGGGCTTGCTGTAGTGGTAGCCCTGACCCTCGTGGCAGCCCTGGGCAATGATGTAGGCCTCCTGTTCGGCGGTCTCCACGCCCTCGGCGATCACCTGCATGCCCAGGCTCTTGCCCAGCTGGATGATCGCCCGCACGATGGTCGCATCGTCGTCGTCGTCCATCAGGTCCTGGACGAAGCTCTTGTCGATCTTGATCTTGTCCAGGGGCAGCGACTTCAGGTAGCTGAGGGACGAGTAGCCGGTGCCGAAGTCGTCGATGGCGATCAGCGCCCCGGAGCGGCGCAGACTCAGCAGGTGCTGCGCCGCCGTGCTGATGTCCTCCATCAGGCTGGTCTCGGTGACTTCCAGTTCCAGGCTGCCGGGCGGCAGTCGATAGACCTGCAGCAGGTTGTTGACCACCCGTGGCAGTTCGTTGTGGTGCAGCTGGACGGTCGACAGGTTGACCGCCATGCGCAGCTCGCCGAAGCCTTGATCGTGCCACTCGCGCAACTGCCGGCAGGCCTGATCGAGAATCCATTCGCCGATGGCGACGATGCAGCCATTCTGTTCGGCCAGCGGGATGAACTGGTCGGGCGGCACCAGCCCCAGGCGTGGATGCTGCCAGCGCAGCAAGGCCTCGACACCGACCACGCGCTTGTCGCGGTAGCTGATCTGCGGCTGGTAGACCAGGTAGAACTGGTCGTGCGCCAGGGCTTCGCGCAGGTCTTTTTCCAGCTCCCGTCGGCGACGGATCTCGCTGTCCACGCTGGCGACGTAGAACTGGTAGCGGTTGCGCGAGCGCGCCTTGGCCAGGGTCATGGTCTGTTCGGCTTTCTGCAGCAGTTTCTCGGTGCTGTCACCATCTTCCGGGAACAGGGTGATGCCGATGGTGGCGCGCAGACGAATCCGTTGCTGGTCGATGAAGAAGGGCGCTTCCAGGTCGTCGAGGATGGTCTGCGCCAGTTCGGCGGCCTCGTAGGGTTGCTCGATGTTGGCCTGGACCAGGGCGAACTGATCGCCGCCCAGCCGCGCCAACGCACCCAGCCGGCCGCTGTGGGCGCGTAGGCGATCGGCCAGGGCCAGCAGCAACTGGTCGCCGGCCTGGTAGTTGAACTGTTCGTTGATGCCCTTGAAGTCGTCGAGCCCGAAGCACAGCACCGCCACGCGCCGCTGCAGGCGTCCGGCGTCGTCCAGGATCATGTCCAACTGCTGTTGCAGCTGCTGACGATTGGGCAGGCCAGTGAGGAAATCGTACTGGGCCATGCGCTGCAGGCTGCTTTCGGCCTCGTGACGCAGGTGCGTGTTGCGCTCGATGGAGGCCAGCAACTGGTTGGCGGTGTCGACCCACAGGCCCAACTCGTTCTTCTCGTTGCCCTTGAGCGGTGGGATCTGGTATTGGCTGGGGCGATCGGGGTTGATGTGGGTCAGGTGTTCGATGATCTTCGACAGCGGCTTGGTCAGCAGCCAGTGGTACACCAGGTACAGGACCAGGCCCATGGCCAGTGCACGCAGCACGCCGGACACGAAGATGATCACCGCGTTGACCAGGAAGCCCTCGCCGTAGCTGGCGGTGTCCAGGGTGATGTTGAGGTCGCCGTAGTATTCGCTGTAGGCGCCACGGCCCACCAGTTGCGTGGTGAAGCTGCGCTCGCTGCCCAGGATCGGATCGGTGAGCCAGCGCGTGGGCGTCTCCTTCATCGGCCGGACCTTGTCCGCCAGCATGGTTTCGTTGGGGTGGCCGATCGAGGCCATGCGCACCGACTCATCCTGGAACAGGCCTTCCATCACCTGCATGCCCATTTCCCGGTCCAGGCTGTAGACCGCCTGGGTCGAGGGGTCGCGGAACATGTCGAGAATACGCTGGCCATCGGTGACCACGGCCTGGCGCGTTTTGTAGGCATCGAAGACGATTTGCGCGCAGCTGAGGACGACGCCTACCGCCAGCGCCGACAGCAACACGACCCTCAGCAGCTTGACCGACAAGCTGTTCTTGAATTCCAGCTTCAACGGAGGTGTCCTTCATCCATGCGCGTGACGGCATACTGCCATTAAAGTGGCTCGCGCACTATCCACCGATGGCTGCTTGCGCAGCGAGGTTCGTGTCGTGGGGCGCAGCGTCGTCCTGAGGACGTTATCGACCGCTGTCCGGCGCAGCATGAGCGCGTCATCGCGTCCACGGGTTGATGTTAGCGTGCCATACGCGCGCGGCAAGTTGTCCCAGCGCACTTTGGAATGAAAAAAGCCCGGCGGTTGCCGCGACGACGTTCGGGATCGAACGGCATCACGGCACGCGCCGGGCTCAGGAAACGTCGGGATCAGGCAGTGAAGGGCGTGCCTTCGAACTGCTCGGCGACGAAGTCCCAGTTCACCAGGTTCCAGAACGCTTCGACGTACTTCGGACGTACGTTGCGGTAGTCGATGTAGTAGGCGTGCTCCCAGACATCGCAGGTCAACAGCGGGGTGTCGCCATTGGTCAGCGGGTTGCCGGCACCGATGGTGCTGGCCAGGGCCAGGGAACCGTCGGCCTTCTTCACCAGCCAGCCCCAGCCGGAGCCGAAGGTGCCGATGGAGGTCTTGCTGAACGCTTCCTTGAATTTCTCGAAGGAACCGAACGCCTGATTGATGGCCTCGGCCAGCGCACCGGTCGGCTCGCCGCCGCCGTTGGGCGACAGGCAGTTCCAGTAGAAGGTGTGGTTCCAGACCTGCGCGGCGTTGTTGAATACACCACCCGAAGAGGTCTTGACGATCTCTTCCAGGCTCTTGCCTTCGAATTCGGTACCTGGGATCAGGTTGTTCAGGTTCACGACGTAGGTGTTGTGGTGCTTGTCGTGGTGATACTCCAGGGTTTCCTTGGAGATGTGCGGCTGCAGGGCATCGTGGGCGTACGGCAGCGGCGGCAATTCAAAAGCCATGGTCGTTCTCCTGTTCAGGTCTGTTTGCGAGGGGACGCAAGGCCGATCACGGGCGGCCTTCAACGCGTCGGCGAGTTTGTACTCTTTGCGACGCGGGGCCGGATCATAGCATCTGAGGCGCGGCAGACCGCAAGTTAGCGCGAGGGACCAGGGACAAGGGATGGACCGCTCACCCCACCACCAACTGCACCGCCACCGCGAACATCATGACCGCGACCATGAGATCGACCAGGCGCCAGGTGGTCGGGCGGGCCAGCCAAGGGGCCAGCCAGGCGGCGGCCAGGGCCAGGGTGAAGAACCACACCAGCGACGCGCTGGCGGCGCCGGCCACGTAGGCGCCTGGCACGGGCTGCTGGGCACCGAGCGAGCCGATCAGCAGGACGGTGTCGATGTACACATGCGGGTTGAGCAGGGTCACCGCCAGGGCGCTGAGCAACACCGCCCGACGCGAACGCAGCCCCAGCCCCTGTTGCTGCTCGAGGCTCTGCCGGCTGCAGGCGCGCAGCAGCGCCTTGCTGCCGTACCACGCCAGGAACGCCGCACCGCCCCAGCGAGCCACGGCCAGCAACGTCGGGCTGTCGGCCAGTACCGTGGCCAGGCCGAAGACGCCAGCGCTCACCAGCAGCGCATCGCACACCACACACAGGGCGGCCACCGGCAGATGGTGTTCGCGGCGCAGGCTCTGGGCCAGCACGAACGCATTCTGGGTGCCGATAGCCATGATCAGGCCGAGGGAGACCAACAGCCCGTTGAGATAACTTTGCCACATGAAAGAAACGCTCCCCTGGCGCTGGTCCTGGTGGACAGCGCGATTTGTCGAGATGGATGCGGGCATTCTGACGGCAGACGCGGTATAAGAAAAACAAATAACGCTGATCCGGCATTAGAGAAAACGATGTTCGACTACAAGTTGCTGGCCGCCCTGGCGGCGGTCATCGAGCAGGGCGGGTTCGAGCGTGCCGCGCAGGTGCTGGGGCTGTCGCAGTCGGCCGTGTCGCAGCGGGTCAAGCTGCTCGAGGCGCGTGTCGGGCAGCCGGTACTGGTGCGGGCGACGCCACCCCTGCCCACCGACGTGGGCCGTCAACTGCTCAACCATGTCCAACAGGTGCGATTGCTGGAACGCGACCTGCAGCGCCAGGTCCCGGCGCTGGATGCCGAGGGCATGCCGGAACGGATGCGCATCGCCCTCAACGCCGACAGCCTGGCGACCTGGTGGGCAGGCGCGGTCGGGCCCTTCTGCGCTGCCCAGTCTCTGTTGCTGGAGCTGGTGGTCGAAGACCAGGACGTGGGGTTGCGACGCATGAAGGCCGGCGAAGTCGCCGCCTGTCTGTGTGGCAGCGAACGGCCTGTGGCCGGTGCACGCTGCCTGCCGCTGGGCGCCATGCGCTACCGGGCGGTGGCGAGCCCGGCCTTCATGACACGCCACTTCCCAAGCGGGTTCGACAAGGCACGGCTGAGCCGATTGCCGGCGATCGTGTTCGGGCCGGACGACTTTCTCCAGCACCGCTACCTGGCCTCGCTGGGCCTGGAAGGCGGGTTCGTCCACCACCTGTGCCCTTCGGCCGAGGGCTTTCTGCGCATGACCGAAGCGGGCCTGGGCTGGGGCATGGTGCCGGAATGCCAGATCCTGACTCATCTGGAGACGGGCCAATTGGTGGAGATCTGCCCGGACACCCCCATCGACGTGCCGTTGTACTGGCATCATTGGCGCAATGGCGGGATGCTGCTCGGCCAACTGACCGAGCACCTGCGACAGGCGGCGGCGCACTGGCTGGTGCCGTTGTAGGCCCGGCGGGCGTCTGTTGCATCTGGAATCTGGCAAGGCGAGGTCAAACATGCGAATTCTGGTCACCGGTGCGAGTGGCTTCATAGGCGGTCGCTTCGCCCGCTTCGCGCTCGAGCAGGGCCTCGATGTCCGCGTCAACGGCCGGCGTGCCGAGGGGGTCGAGCACCTGGTCAAGCGCGGTGCGCACTTCATGCCGGGCGACCTGGGCGATGCACGCCTGGCACGGCGCGTGTGCCAGGGCGTCGATGTCGTGGTGCACTGCGCGGGCATGCAGGGGCAATGGGGCGGTTACCAGGCGCTTCATCACGCCAATGTGGTGACCACCGAGAACATCGTCGAAGGCAGCCTCAAGGAACACGTCCGGCGCCTGGTGTATGTCTCGTCTTCAGCGGTATACGGCACCGGTCAGCATCGCACCGAGATCCCCGAAGAGCCGCTGCCGCGTCGCCTGCGCGGGCCCCAGGCGCTGACCCGGTTCCTCGCCGAGCAGAAGGTCTTCGGGGCCCAGGAGTTCGGCCTCGAGACGCTGGCCGTGCGCCCTCATCGGGTGACGGGGGCTGGCGATGCCGGGTTTTTCCCGCACCTGATGCAGCGCCATCGCAAGCGCCGTCTGGCGATCATCGGCAATGGCCTGAACCGCGTCGATTTCACCAGCGTGCACAACCTCAACGAGGCGTTGCTGGCCGCGGTCTTTGCCGAAGAGCAGGCGCTGGGCCAGGTCTACAACCTCAGCAACGGCCAGCCGCTGCCGCTGTGGGACGTGGTCAACTACGTCATGCGCCAGATGGGGATGCCGCCGGTGACGCGCTACTGCGATCCTGGGCTGGCCTATGGCCTGGGCGCCCTGAGCGAAATCGCCTGCCGAGCCTGGCCAGGACGTCCGCAACCCAGCCAATCGCGTCACGAGGTGCAGGCCTTGAGCCAGGATTTCACCCTGGACATCAGTCGGGCACGCCAGCGGCTCGATTACCGTCCCCAGGTCAGCCTGTGGGCGGCCCTGGATGAATTCTGCACGTGGTGGAAGGGGCAGGGCGGCCAGTAGACGCGCTGCCGAACACCGTCCTGGACGGTATACTGGCCCCTCTTTTGGTGGCCCCTGCGGTGAAGCTTCAGATGCGTAACGATACCCACGACGATCCCGATGATGTTCCCGTGCTGCATGTCGGCGCCCGTGACGACGCCCCCTTGCGCGCTGCCCATGGCCATCCGCGTCCGCCGCGATCGGCCAGCACCGGGCCGCTGTGGGCGCTGCTGGGCGCGGCGTGCATCGCGCTGGCCGGGCTGGGCTGGTGGAGCGCCCAGCAGATCGCCCTGCTCGAGCAGCAACTGGTCGCGACCCAGGAAAGCTTCGCACGCATCAGCGAGGACGCAGCGGGGCGGTTGAACGTCATCAGTGGTCGTGTCGAGGCCCGCGACTCCAGTGTCAGCACCGACACCGAAGCCCTGAAGCTGCAGATCCGCCAGCTGCAGACCGCGCTGGCCGAGCAAGGCAAGCAGCAAGCCGGGGTGGCAGGCCAGGCCGGTGATCTGGACAAGCGCCTGGAGCAGGTGCTGGCCGAATCCCAGCGTCAGCAGGCTGCCTTGGGCGAGGCGCAGGCGCGCATGCAGGCGCAGGTGGAGTCGATCACCACCGACCTGGCCGCGCTCAAGGCAGCCCAGGTCGATGGGCGTAGCGTGGAAGACGGACTCAAGCGCCTGGACGGCGAGCTGGCTGCGCTGAAGAAGCAGGGCGACCCTACAACGGCGCTCAACGACCTGCAGCAGGACATGCTGGTGCTCAAGGCGCAGCTGGAGAACCGTCCGGCCGCGAGCGCGACCGGAGGCGCCTCGGTGCAGGAGTTCGATGCCTTCCGCACCCAGGTCAGCCGTAACCTCAATACCCTGCAAAGCCAGGTGCAGAACCTGCAGCAGCAGATCAACGCCGGACGCTAGGACACGGCATCGATCTATACAGGCGGGGTCGTCTCAGCGCCGGGGGTAGTCGGTGTAGCCCACCGGCCCCTGGCCGTAGAACGTCTCGGAGTGAGCCGGGTTGAGCGGCGCGTCGGCGGCCAGACGTTCGGGCAGGTCCGGGTTGGCGATGAAGGGTACGCCGAACGCCACTGCATCGGCGCGACCCTCGGCCAGCGCCGCCGTGGCACTGGCCTTGTCGAAGCCTTCGTTGGCGATGTAAGTGCCGCCGAAGGCGTGCTTGAGCTGCGGCCCCAGGCTGTCGTCGGCTACGTGTTCACGGGCGCAGAGGAAGGCCAGGCCACGTTTGCCCAGCTCGCGGGCGACGTAGGTGAAGGTCTCGGCCCGGTTGGCGTCGCCCATGTCATGGGCGTCGGCACGGGGTGCCAGGTGCATGCCGACCCGCTGCGCGCCCCATACGCCGATCACCGCATCGGTGACCTCCAGCATCAATCGCGCACGGTTTTCCAGGCTGCCGCCGTAGCGGTCGTCGCGCTGGTTGGTGCTGCTCTGCAGGAATTGATCGAGCAGATACCCGTTGGCGCCATGGATTTCCACGCCATCGAAACCGGCCGCCTTGGCATGCTCGGCGCCGACCCGGAAGGCCTCGACGATCTCGGCGATCTCCTCGGTCGCCAGGGCGCGGGGCGTCGGGTAGTCGGTGATCGGACGTACCAGGCTGACATGGCCTTCGGGTTTGACGGCGCTGGGCGCGACCGGTGCCTGGCCGTCGAGGTAGCGCGGGTGCGAAATGCGGCCCACGTGCCAGAGTTGCAGGAAAATCCGTCCGCCGGCGGCATGCACCGCCTCGGTCACCTGGCGCCAGCCCTGGACCTGTGCCTGGCTCCAGATACCCGGCGTGTCCGGATAGCCGACGCCCATCGGCGTTACCGAAGTCGCCTCGCTGAGGATCAGCCCGGCGCTGGCGCGTTGCGTGTAGTACTCGGCCATCAGGGCGTTCGGCACACGGCCTTCGCTGGCGCGGCAGCGGGTCAGGGGTGCCATGATGATACGGTTGGGCAGGGGCAGGTCGCCCAGGGTGATCGGATCGAACAGCGTCGTCATTGGTTGGCCTCGGGTCAGGGCGCGCCAGGGCGCAGGTTCTGCATTCGAGACGGTGCGCAGGCGAGGGTTCAGTGCAGCGCATCACGACAGGCGCGTCGTCGGTGCTAGACTCGCACGGATGAACTACCTGGCACATTTGCATCTGGGCGGCGACCAGCCGTCGCAGCTCCTGGGCAGCCTGTACGGCGACTTCGTCAAAGGCCCGCTGGAGGGCCGCTTCGCGCCTGCGCTCGAGGCGGCCATACGCCTGCACCGGCGCATCGACAGCCATACCGACAGCCATCCCCAGGTGCTGGCGGCACTGGCGCGCTTTCCCAAGACGCGCCGTCGCTATGCCGGCATCGTCCTGGACGTGTTCTTCGACCATTGCCTGGCGCGGGAATGGTCCACCTATGCCCAGCCCCCACTCGCGGCGTTCACCGGCCGGTTCTACCGCATCCTGCTGGCGCAGCCGGACCTGCCTGGACGGTTGGCGCAGATCGCCCCGTCCATGGCGGCGGACGACTGGCTGGGCGCATACGCCGAGTTCGACACGCTCGCGTTGGTGTTTCGCGGCATCGGGCGTCGCCTGTCGCGGCCAGAGGCCCTGGCGGGCGTGATGGATGAGCTGGAGCCGCTGTACGAAGTTCTGCTCGACGATTTCCGGGCGTTTTATCCGCAGTTGCAACGGTTCGCACAGGAGGAACAGGGGCGAATCGTGCAGGAGATCGACGCCAGAACGGCGCGTGAAGGGCGTGCGTTCATGGAGTGAAGTGTTTTGAGTGTACGGACCTTGCGGGCCCTTCGAGGACGGGCTTGCCCATGATGCAGGCGGTGTCGGATCGAATGCCATCGCGGGCAAGCCCGCTCCCACAAGCTGCTTGCGCAGCCATGCCTATACCGACAGGCTGCCGAGATATGGGTGGGAGTCCGCCCGCCGCCTTGGCGCCGCGCTGTCGCGCAGAGAACATGGCGATAGCTGACAGGATCCGAAGCTTCATTGTTAATCGATTTTAGGGCTGCTTTGCGGCCCATCGCGGCCGGTCCGGCGCCCCGGCAGGGGCCGCTCCTATACCCGTAGTCCCACCGCGGGGTTGCAGGCTATCGCGGTCACCTGTGCCTGCATCGCAGGCAAGTCCCCACAAAGCTCGTGATAGCCGGCCTCACTGCGATGTGAGGAGGCGTAAGCAGCCCTGCCAAGGCAGTAGACACCTCTTCAAGGCGCCGTCAAAGCGGACCCACGCGCAGCCTGGGCCTGTTCATCCTCACTCGGCCTGCGCAAGACGGTTTCGATCGCCTGCTGCGCTTCGCGTGCCAATGCCGTGCGCTCCCGCCCCAGACTCACCAGCGGTTCCAGCACGTGAACCTGCACCGTCCCTGGCGGATGGGCCAGCAACCTCAGCACGTGCGACAGCAGGTCGTCGTCCCCCGTGAAGGGCGCCAGCGTATCGCGCCCTCCGTCACGCACGTAGGCAATGGCCACCGGCTGCACCGGCAAGCCCGCCTCGATCGCCCCGCCCAGCAGGCGCCCATGGAACGTACGCAGCGCCTGGCCGTCGCCGGTGGTGCCTTCAGGAAAGACCAGCACCGGACATCCCCCTTGCAAGCGGCTCGCGATCCGCTGGCGCAGGCGCGTTCCCTCATGACCCCCGCGGCGGATGAACAGCGTCCCGGCCCGGTGCGCCAGCCAGCCGGCCAACGGCCAGTGGCGGACTTCCTGCTTGGACAGGAACGACAGCGGGACAAGCGTGCCAAGCACGGGGATATCGGTCCATGACACGTGGTTGCTGACCCAGAGCATGGGCCGCGTCGGCAGCCGGCCGCTGACCTGGACCTGAAACGGCAATGCCGCCATCAGCTGCCCCATGAACAGGCGCGTCCAGCGCTGCCGCCGTCGCAGCGACACCCGCAGGCCCAACCGTTCGCCCACCACCACGGCGCAGGCCAGCGCCACGCCCAGGCCCAGTGCCGGAAGCAGTCGACAGGCGCGCAACGCCACTCGCCAGCGCAGCATCAGACCGCGGCCTTGAAATGGCGTGCATAGCGTGGACACAGCTGATCCCGCTTGAGCAGGATGAACACGTCGGCCACTTGGAAGTCCTCGTCCCAGCAGGGCTCCCCGCACACCTTGGCACCCAGGCGCAGGTAGGCCTTGAGCAAGGGCGGCAGTTCGGCGATGACGTTGGCTGGCACCTCGCTCATCGGCAGCGGCGTGCGCGGCTCGGCACGCAGGTGCTCATGGCACAGGTGGCGCTCGCGCAGGCGCTGCATGATCGCCTGGGCCTGCACGCCGCCGTCCTGCAGAGAGATGCTGGCGCAGCCCATCAGGTAGCGGTAGCCACCTTCGTTGAGCACCTCGGCCAGTTCGGCCCAGAGCAGGGCGATGGTGCCGCCGGTGCGGTAGGCCGGATCCACGCACGTGCGGCCCAGTTCGAGAATCGGCCCTTGCAGGTGCTCCAGCCCTTGCAGGCAGAACTCCTGCTCGCTGTAGAAGCGTCCAAGCCGGCAGGCCGCGCGGTGGTCCAGCAGTCGGGTGGTGGCGACCAGCCGGCCGCTGGCAGTGTCGCGCACACCCAGGTGCTGGCAGTGGACGTCGTAGGCATCCTGATCCAGCCCAGGCTCCGCGCCCTTGAAGGTTGCCTTGAAGTCGCGACTGAACACCTCGAAGCGCAGTGCCTGGGCCTCGCGCAAGGCGGCCTCGCCGGTCAGGCGCTCGGCCCGCAGGCGTGGCAGAGGAGGGTTACCAATCGAGCGAGCGGTCCGGGTCATGGGCGTCTCCGTGAGCCTGTCAGAAGGGGCCGCGTAGTCGAACCAGGCGGCACCGCCAGACTAGAAAGCCCGGGTGTCAGGCCCGTGACGCCCGGGTGATGCTTGCGTGACAAGGGGACAGGCTGCTTCGGCGTGCGGCGGCCCACGAGGCAGCGCCATGGACGCTTGCCGGGAACCCGACGGCTCGTTAATGTTCACAGCCTCTTTCCGAAGGGTTTCCCATGCTCAAGCTGTCACGTGTCCTGCTTGCCCTGTTGTGTGCCTCGAGCGTGCCGGCTCAGGCCGACTGGCACCTGGACGGCGAGTCGTCGCGGCTGTCGTTCATCGCCAGCCAGAATGGCGACACCTCATGGGTGCATCGCTTCCTGGTGCTGCACGGCAAGGTCGACGACGCCGGTGCCGCCCAGCTGCGTATCGAGGCCGACTCGGTGTTCAGCGGGGTGCCCCTGCGCGATGAACGTATCCGTGACCACCTGCTGGAGGCCAAGCAGCACCCCGACGTCACGGTGCAAGCGAAGATCGACCTGCAACCCATCCAGGACCTGGCCAACGGCGCCCAGGTCGAGCTGCGTCTGCCGCTGACCGTCACCGTGCGCGGGCGTCAGCACCGTTACGAGGCGCCTCTGTTGGCCACCCGTCTGGACCAGCGACGCTTTCAGGTGGTAACCCTTGAGCCCGTGGTGCTGCATGCCGAGGACTTCGGCCTGGTGCCTGGGCTGGACGCCCTGCGCAAGCTGGCCGACATCCGCTCCATCAGCCCGTCGGTACCGGTCAACGCGGTACTGATCTTCAACGCCCGCTGACATGGCCGGGCCGGTCTTTCCCTGGCGTGACGGCAACCAGTTCGAGCTGCTGGTCGATGGGCCGACGTTCTTTCCGGAGATGATCCTGGCGATCGTGCGCGCCGAGTACCAGGTCGACCTGGAACTGTACCTGGTCGAGGCGGGTGCCTGCGCCGAGGCCATGGTCGATGCCTTGGAGACGGCCGCGCGGCGTGGCGTACGCGTGCGTTGCCTGTTCGATGGGTACGGGTCGCTGGCGTTCTCCTCGAGCCTGCGCCAGCGTCTGCGCAAGGCTGGCGTCGAGCTGCGCGCGTACAACCCGTTGAACTGGCGCCGTGGCGTGCGCAATCTGTATCGCGACCACCGCAAGCTGTTGCTGGTCGACCAGCGCTGGGCCGTCGTGGGCGGTACCGGGGTCACCGACGAGTTCTGGCGGCCGAGCGAGCCGACCAGCGACTGGCATGAAGTCATGGTGCGTCTGGAAGGCCCCGTGGTCAGCGACTGGCAGGTGCTGTTCGACCGTCAGTGGCATGCCAATGAAGGCCGCACCGCCTGGCGGCCTCCGGAAGGGTTCGAGGGCCTGGCGCGTCTGCCCCGGCAGCCCGCCGAGGGGCAGGGGCTGGGTCGCGTGGCCTACGCCGATGCCCGCCAGCACCGCGACATCCTGCGTTCGCTGGTACGGGCACTGAGCACCGGCGAGCAGCGTATCTGGCTGGCCACGCCGTATTTCCTGCCCACCTGGAGCGTGCGTCGCTCGCTGCGGCGCGCCGCTCAACGTGGCGTCGATGTCCGCCTGCTGCTGACCGGCCCACGCACCGACCACCCGGCCGTGCGCTATGCCGGCCATCGCTATTACCCTCGGCTGCTGCGCGCCGGGGTGAAGATCTTCGAGTATCAGCCGTGCTTCCTGCACCTGAAGATGGTGCTGGTGGATCAGTGGGTCAGCGTCGGCTCCTGCAACTTCGACCACTGGAACCTGCGCTTCAACCTCGAGGCCAACATCGAGAGCCTGGACCCGGTGCTGACCGACCAGGTGGTGGCCAGCTTCGAGCGGGACTTCGCCCAGAGCCAGGAGGTCGACCTGGCCAGCTGGCGCGCGCGACCTCTGTGGCGACGGGCCAAGCAGCGGCTGTGGGGGTGGCTCGACCGGCTGGTGGCCAACCTGTTCGACCGCCGCAGCTAGGCGCGTTCAGGCCACCTGCTCGAGCCAGTCGTTGAGGTTGTAGTACGTGCTCACCCGGGCGATCTTGCCGAAATGGACGTAGAAGAAGGCGCCGGCCGGCAGCACGTAGGTCTGGCCATGGGCGGCGGGCAGGCCGTCGTCCCTGGCCAGGTACTCGCCATGAACGACGAATTCGGCGGCGGCGCGGTCGCCTTCGACGTTCTGCATCACTACCAGGTCGGTCAGGCGCTCGCGGTAGCAGCGGTTCCTCGTGTCCATGAAGGCGGCGAACGCCCGCTTGCCCATCTGCCGCTCGCCCTGGTTGATGTCGTGCACGACGTCCTCGCTGAGGACGGCGAGAAGCCCTGCGCTGTCACCGGCGTTGAGGGCGGTGTAGTAGGCCTGGACGAGTTCCGTAGCGGTCATGGCAAAGTTCCTGTCGTGTACGGGAAAGGGAAGGGCGAGGGGTGGATGATAGGGTCTCCCTTCGAGCCCGGCTTAGCCGAGTGCGCCATTCACATCGGAAAACGACCACTTCCCATGGAAATCCGCCTGCTGCATGGCGCCGCGACCGCGCCCTACATCGATGACCTCGCTCGCCTGCGCCTGACGGTGCTGCGCGAGTTTCCCTACCTCTACGAGGGGACTGCGGCGCACGAGGCCGACTACCTGGCCCCCTATGCCCACTCCGACCGCAGCTTGCTGGTGCTGGCGCTCGATGAGGGACGCGTGGTGGGTGCCTCCACCGGTCTGCCGCTGGCCGACCAGGCTGAGGCGTTCCAGCAACCCTTCCTCGAGCAGGGGCGTGACCCGGCTGCGGTCTATTACTTCGGGGGGGCGCTGGTGCTGCCCGACTACCGCAACCAAGGCCTGGGCGTGCGCTTCTTCATCGAGCGCGAGTCCTATGCCCACAAACTGGGCGGGTTCGAATGCTGCGCCTTCTACGCGGTCGAGCGTCCGGCCGGGCATCCGTTGCGGCCAGTCGACTACAAGCCGCTACAGGGCTTCTGGCGCAACCGGGGCTTTCTTCACGAGCCGTCGCTGCGTACTCGCCATGCCTGGCGCGACCTCGATGAGGCGGATGCCTCGGACAAGATCATGTCGTTCTGGCTCAAGGCGCTGCCGGCCTGATTCAGGCAGGACATGTCCTCATGTTATCGAATCGTTACCGGACAGGGCATGTCAGATGATATGCCCGCTATAGCGAGACTGCCGAATCTAATGAGCGGAACCTAGAACCCGCTGGTAGCCAGCTGGCCTGACCAGATTTTAGTTGAATGAGGCTCATACATGATGAACGCGGCCCACAGGTCTGAACAGGCGTGATGAGGCAACCACAGGAGATTTGGAGCGGAACAAAAGTCGATCCAGCAATCCAGTGGATGCCTCCTCAAGCGGTACCATGATTCCAGTGCTGCTCGTCAACGACGACATCTCGTTTGGGGCGGCGACTAGGATCTTCTTGTTGAAGGCAATTACTGGCCTGTTAGTAATATTGGCGACCCTCTGAGCCGCGCCTGACGCTGCCCCATGGCATGCCAATAATGTGAAGGGCTCACCTTCAGGTCTACCATTGGCGATCAACCAGTCCTGCGCTTGCAACGCTACTTTTTCCGGTTTCACCATCTTTCCCGTGACGTCCATGAGCTCTCCAGATAGCGAGCCATGTGTTTCAAATGCGGCATAGCCAGTGCCCAGATAATTAGGATGGAATACCACATCGTAGGTGGTCGGAGTATCTGCGTGCAGGACCACCGGAAGCGAGGTTTTGTGCGGGGTAATCTTGGCGCTGTTGGTGGTTTGGGCCTTTATGTTTTTTGTCATCTTCTTGAAGCCCCTGCCAATGGTCCTGCTCTTGCTCGCCAAGGTGGAAGCCGCTTTGGGCGCCATCTCCAGACCGCTTCCCAGCAGTCCTGTGCCCAGCGATACCCATCCCAGCACGCTGGCCGCCTTGGAATCCTTGTCCACCGCCTCAAGCACGGTAGACGCAATCCCCGTACCCAGTGAAATGGCGCCCAAGGTTGCCGCGCCCATGGCCATCGCTCCGCTTGCAGTCAAGGCCGAAAGGCCGCCTGCATAGACTGCCGCAAAGGCAGGGGCCGCCGCGCCGAAGCTGGCGACGGTAGCCACGACGCCTAGCGCCAGGCCGACGCCGGCCACCAACCAAGTCAACCAGCCGTGGCCGTCGGGATCGATCCGGTTGACCGGATCCCCTGCACAGTAGGCATAGGCATTGAGGCCGCCGCGACCGAAAGGGCTCAGGCTGTCCGGTGCCAGGAAAATCATCAGGAGCGGATCGTAAGGGCGATAGCCGGCGGGAATGTACCAGCCCGTCAACGGCTCCCGGCGTTCACCCGCAAAGCCGAACGGATTGTCATCCGGCTGCGGTACGTCTTTTTCCGCGCCATGGGTCGTGTACGAGCGGATGTGGACGTCGTCATCGACCTCGACGCGCACGCTGCCTTGGGCATCGCAGCCGAGCAGCGTGGCATTGCCTTGACGCACACCCGCGCGCAGTCGTTGCAGGGCAAGCAACTGACCAGCGTCGCCGATCGGGCGAAGTGTATCGGCGCCGCGCTGTTCATGGGTCATCTGCCCGGCGCTGAAGAAGCCACGCGCCCGTTGCCCATCGACGGTGCGGTCGCACAGGTTGCCACTGGGATCGTAACCGTACAGGCACGTCTGCTGCTGATGCTCGACACGGGTCACCCGGTCCTGGGCGTCCCAGCTGAGCGTTCGGCCCAGGCTGTCACGGATCAGGCGCCCGCGCGCGTCGTATTCCAGGCTGATGCGTGCCGGCCAACTGGGGTGCGTGTGATCGATGGCGCTGACCTGGCAGGGATCCTTGGTGTTGGCATAGTGGTAGGTCGCCTGATCACGACTGCCGTCTGCAAAGGTGGTCGAGACTGTTTCATACCCGTCCAGCACATTGAGGCCGAAGCACTGCTCGACCACGCGGTTGCCGAAGGGGTCTGCGGGCGCGATGGCAGGATCTGCGGTGTAGCGGCGCAAGCGGCCGAGCGGGTCATAGCTGTAGGTTTCCATTCCCTGGTGGTCAGCGTCCTGCCACAGGCGCGTCTTGAGCTGGTCCAGCGCGGTGTAGGTGAGGCTCTGTACAAGGGTCTGCGTCTTGCCCTCGAACGTGGTGCAGTACTCACGACGACATTCACGGCCCAGGACGTCATAGCTCAGGACCTGCACCAGCTGGCGACCCTCGAGTGCGTCGTGCGTGGTGTAACGGCAAGGTCGCGAGAAATCGTCGTAGACGATGTCGCAGCAGATCTCCCCGACCTCGATCCGGCAGAGCCGGCCGATGGCGTCGAAGGTGCGCTGGTGGTCGACCTGGTCGGCATCCTCGAATCCCACCAGCTGGCCGTTGAGGCTATGTCGCCACGTGGTCACATGGTCGGCACCGTCGACCCGCCAGGTGTCGGTCTTGGGTTTGCCGCCGGCCGTGTAGGTCATCGTCTGTTGCCCCAGCGGTCCCGTACTGCTGTCGATCATTGCCAAGACAGGATCGTAGGTGAAGCAATTGACCGGTTCGCCATCGGGGTGGATCTGCGCCACCTGATTGTCCAGCGCCGCCACGTAGGCGAAGTCGATGCCCTGCCCATCGGCCAGGGTGTTGGCGCAAGGGGGCAGTTGCCCGGCCACGTAGTGATAGCCGGTGGTCCGGCCACCGACCGTGATGCTCGATTGACGGCCAAGCCCGTCGAAGGTTTGGCGACCGATGCAATGCGTGCTCGCGCGGAGGGGAGTGTTCATGGCGCGCTCCTGGGGCTGGTGGCGAAAACGGAAATCGATTCAGGGTGATCGCCGTCGCTGTGTGCGGCGTATTCCCAGCAAACGGTACGAATCAGTGGCTGCTCATCCTCGGTGAACAGCTGGTGACGCGCGGTCAATCGGCCATTGTGGTCATAGTCGAATTGCGTCACCTGCAACGGGACGTCACGGGGTGCGATTCGCTGCTCGATCACCCGGTCCAGGCCGTCACGCACGTAGTCGGTCGTACGTACGGCCTGAGCCTGGTCATCGAACAGCGCGCTGTGCACGACGCTGCCGGCGGCGTTGAGCGTGGTCACCTGCTTGCCCAGCACGGTGCCCGTCGGACTTTGCTGCCAGCGCTCGCCGTAGCGCTGGGTCGGGTCATAGGCCGTATAGGTCATCACGCCACTGGCATTGGTCTGGCAATACAGGTTGCCCCAGTCGTCGTAGGTCGTGCTGGAGGTGGTACTGGACAGCAGGCTGCCATCGGCCAGCCAATCCTGTTCGACCCGCTCGATTTCCCGACCCCAGGCGTCATGGCTCACCTTGAGCACGTCCAGGAAGACGCCGGGCTGATTGTCGAGGTCTTCGAGCCGGACCAAGACGGTGCGGCCGCTGCCGTCGAACCAGGTACGCTTGCGCTGACCCGTGGTGTCGATCTCTTCGATGCCGACCTGTGCGATCAGATCGTCGTTCGAGCGCGGTGCCTGGCGGGTAACGAAGTCGTCATCCAGGTGGTAGCTGCATGTGCGTACGGCTTCATACGCAGTGCCCTCGGCGATTACCGTACGGATCACACGACCCAGGGCGTCATAGGTGAAGCGGGTGCGCGCACCTGCGGCGCTGACTTCGCAATGGGTGAGGCCGGTAAGCAGCGAGCGACTGTCTTCGCTGGCAGACGTGGCTAGCGCGTTGTCCTCGAAGCCCTTGACCACGGTACGTGTGTGCAACAGCGCAGGCTCATCAGCGGCATGGGTGATGCTGTATTCGAACAGCGTGCCGGTGGCCTTGCCGTTCAAGGTGGTGATCGTCTGCCTTGACCGGCCGTAATGGGCGGGATCGATTCGTTCGTAGGTTTGCGATGTGCGCTCTAGGACCTGTCCGCTGGTAACGTCCACCCGTTCCTCCAGACAGACGACGGCATGGGCAGGATCGTTGGCGACCAGAGAGGGCAAGGCTTCGTACTCGAAGCGTGTGCACAGCACGGGGGCGTGACCAGGGCAGCCGGGCGCCGGATGAACGGTTTTCTGCTTGAGCCAGCGCGCCATGCCTGAGGCATCTGCAGGGCAGCCGCGGACGTCGCCCAAGGCCGGGTAGTACTCGTAGACTTCTTCGACGCCTGTAGGCAGCAAGCTGTTAAGTGTGTTGCCAAAGACGTCGTACTCGTAGGTGGTTTCTTCGCTGTAACGGGCTTTGGTACCGGTGTGGACCCAGGTGGTCTTCACCGTGTGCGGCAACTGGCACTGCGCAGGTTGATCTTGCCAGTGCTTGGCGTAGTCGATGCCATAGGTGATTTCGCGCGTGGTTTCGCAGGCACCGGTCAGGGTCACTTCCTCGAGCAGCAGGTGGTGTCGATCCCAGGTTCGCTTGATGGTCGTGAGCGTCGTGACGGCACCCTGGGCCACCAGGCTGTCCAGCCGTGCGTGCCAGTCCTGTGATTCCGATGAGTCAGGCTGTTCGACGGCCTGCAGCGCCTGCAATGAGACGAGGTCACCGCTGAGCTGAGTCTCTGTATTCTGGTATTCGTAGCGTGTCATCAGTCGATACAGCGAATCGCGCCCGGCCTGCCAGTCGAAGCCCTGCGGGCTGTCGCCGCCCAGGTAGTTGCGCGACCCCTGCCAGGTGTAGCGACGAAGCAGGACGGGCGTGCTGGGCCCATCGCTGTGAAGCCAACTGATGACTCGCGGCATGAAGGCGATGGGCGCCTTGGCCGGTAATCGATGGGACGATGCCAGGGTCCTGCTCCAGGTGATGGTGTCCGTGGCACCCAGTGGCCCGGTGACGCTGATTGGCAGACGCAGACGCTGATCGCCGACCGCCTGGTTCTCATAGCTAAAGGCGAAGGGGGTGCTGATGCCTGGCAGTAGCAGGCGCGCCAATTCACCGTTGGCTTGAAAGAATTGGATCTTCGAAGGCTCTATGGAGTCCGGTTCCAAGACCAGGGTGCGTTGAGTGCGGTCATAGCGTGCCAGGGTACGCTGCTGGTCACGAACGGCACGCAGAGACAGCACGTTGTTGGCCTGCAACCAGTCGAAATACAGGCTACGGCCCTCGGGGCTGCGCAATTCGTGCAGCACGTAGGCACTGCCCGAGCCGTTGACCCGTTGCAGGAATTCCTGGTCGCCGCTCTTGTGCAGAATGCGGAACATGGATTCGCCCGGGACGTCGTCGATGGGCAGGAGCGAGACCTGCATGGCGTGCAGTTTGTAGTCGTGGAAGGCCAGGCAGCCACAGGGCCCCAGGTCGGAGTTTTCCAGGTCCACCGAGAAGTGCTCGCCCGAGGACAGCTGCAGTGTCCAGATGTTCTGCTCGCGGGTCAGGCGACTGTACAGCAGCGACCACCCCAGACCAAAGCCGCTGTCCTGCTGAGAGGACAATACGCTGTAGGCCAGCGTGAAGGGCCATGTGGGCCCGCTCAGCTGATTGGCTTGGCCGAGGGGAATGCTGATAGCCAGATTGAATTGACCTGTGCGTGGGTCCGCACCGGTCTGCACCGCCTGCAGGAAATTTGCACCTTGGGTGTGAATGCTGCCGGCGTTCAGAGTCGAAGACGCTTCGACGCCGTTCGTGAGAGGGGAAAGGGTCATAGCGGGTTGCCTTCGTCCGTTTTCGGAAAAACCTGCCGGGGTGTTCAGGCACCGGCAGGTTGCACTCGACTCCATCGCTGGCTGATGCTCAGACGAGATAGCTCAAGCGAATGTTGGTCCGCCTTTCCAACGGCGTACCGGTATCGGAAAAGTGGAACAGCACGACATGGTCGTTGCCGTGGCGGTCGACCAGGATCACTTCGCAAGGGCCTCCATGTTTCAGCCCCTCGCGATCGAACGGAATGTTGTTCGCGCCGTTGAGCGCCAGAATCAGCGACTGGTCGCTTGGCCTCTTGGGGGACTCACGGGGGGTAAAATCGGCACCTATGGGGATCGCTTCGTTGTAGCGAATGATGTTGCTGCCAGGGGGAGCCATACCGACGTAGGTGGCCCAGGTTTCGTCGACATAATTGCTCTGCCAGCGAATCATCCCCGGGGTCCGTAGTTGGGCTGAGGACAGGCCCAGATTCTTCAGGCGCAGTGCGTATTCGTGATAGAAGACATTGTCGACGTTGCCCTCACTGGTAATGTGCTCCCATACGTAGTCGCTTTCATCGAACACCGGCGGGCGCACGGTGGTGAGAACCACGCTGCAATCGAAGCTGTCCGCCTCGGTGGTGTAGTAGATCGTCGAGGGGTCCTTACGAATCTGGGCACGCAAGGTGGCCGTGCTGCCGCCGGTTTGGCGGGTGGAGACGTACAGCAACTTGCTTACCAGACGTGTATTGACCGAAGCAGACGCAGGCACCGTGGGCGCCTCAGTCGTAGTCAACGTCCCGGGCATCAGGTCGTAGCGTGTGTCACGCGTGGTCGACTGCCACCAGAGTGTCGTGCTGGAATCGTCGAAGGGCAACTGCTCGAAAGAGCCATCATCTTTTTCGAGGACTACCGACAGGCTGCTTATTTGTTCTGGGCTGAGGGCCGGTTGCCCGGGCTGTACTTCAGCGGTCAGTCGCAGTTCAGCTTGTTGGCGCGAGTTGCTATACAAGTGGGAGCTGGCCGAAGTCAGCTCGATACTGAACTTGTTCAGCCAGAGGGCAGGGTCTTGAGTGTTCATGGTAGGCTCATACGCAAGTGAGTAGAACGTTCAAGGGGGTGTCATGATGTTGCGCTTGGCACTCAGGTCGGTTAGAGCCTGAGTTTGTCCATCTCGTCAGTCGTAGTGATCCAGACGTTGTGCCCATTGCCCCATTCGTCATGCACTGTATACAGGATGCCCAGCTCGCGGTTAAAAGAACCTTCTGGCCAAGCGAGTGTGACGATCAGTCTATGAAAGATGACGGCTGTATTGGGTACGTTGACGGTCTGGTGCACGCGATCTTTACTGAGCGTGGCCTGGCCCACGCCGTTCAAACCGCAGGTATAGATCCAATGGGTCGTGGAACCGCCTACATGACGCCACTTGAACGAGCCCAGTCGGCTAAAGTAGGCCAGTCGATGTCGGGCCTGAGCCTTCAAGGTAAGGTGGTAACGGTCGATGTCTTGAACATAAGAGGCGCGTCCATCAGTGGCATCGTATCTTGATAATTGATAGTCCCCCTGGTGATTGTAATGATAGTCCTGTTCGAGGGGGTAAATGATCGCAGAACAATTTGATCGTCCTGCTGATGTTTTGCCGTCTCCAGCGGGTAAAAATTTGTCACATGTCACGTAAGTCCTGCCGCCGTGTACCAGCCGCGCGGCCACCTGCCTGTTATGTCGAGCCCGGGTGGAGACATAGAAGCGAATACTTTGCTGCTGGGGGACACTCGGAGGCGTATCGTCTGCACTGGGTTGAGGGGAGTAGTACTCAAAGCGCAGGTCCCTGGCGCTTTGGCTCCGGCTGACCTGATAGCTTGAATCGAGCTGCTCGCAGCTTGCGTAGTCAACCAGTGTCACTGCGTTCAAGATCGATTCCGGAATCGTAACGATCACCCCCTGGTCGTCGACGGCTTCTAGCACGACGTCGATGTACGTCTGCTGATAGCCATTGTTGTACAGGCGGCATTGGGTTGCGTCGGTGGGCAGGCCGCGGCCCTGCACTTTGAAGTAGGCGATGTTGCTGACGCCCTGGTGGGGCGACGGCGTGTGCTGCACCTTGAGGTCGAAGCGATTCCCGAGGCTCTCGAAGTCGATATCCAGGCTATGCAGGGCGCCGTGTCGATCATAGGCCTGCACTCTCAGGGGCTGGGCAGGGTGATCGTCCTGGAGCGCCCGGGGTACATCGTGATCGCCCTGGACGATGACCACGACTTGACCTGCGGTCGAGGTGAGCGGTCGTCTGACGAGGCGTTGACTCAAGCCGTCGGTCAGGTTTAGTGCAGGCGCGTACGCCATGGTCGATGCACCCGGCAGGGCCATGCTCACCATGGTGGCCAGGTTGTACTCAGGGTGCTTATCATCCCAGCGAATCATATTCTGCACGGTGTGCAGAGGCTGAGGGCACGGGGCAGAAGAAAACTCGACGCGTTTCGGGCGCAGGGCGTATTCCTGAATGAACGCGTGATTGGAGAGGGGCGTCTCTTCGAACAAGCGGTCCCCCACCCTGACGTTGCCGCGCCACTCGTAGTCGTGCGGAAAGCAGTAGTGCGGCGATTCTTCGGCCATCAGTTCAGGCAGCAGGGGCTCGGTGCGCAGTGCCGATGGATCGGCGCTTTGCATCATCGTGCCCACCAGGAGGATCGACTCGCCCTGCGCTGCACGGCTGTGTACATAGAACCGTTTGAGGCGGGCACCCGGACGGTATGTGGGAAGTTCGACCGGGACGGCGTTATCGACCACCGAGGGATAATAGTCGAACCGTGAGTCCTGTTCGGTCCGGTAGAACCACGTCTGCTGGTCGTCGTCTTCAGACAATGGCAACCATTCGCCGTCTAACGTTTTATACATCAAGCTCAGCGACGCATACTGCTCGTCGGTGAACGTATGGTCAGCGGCCGGTACGACCCGTAGCGTGACTTCGATTTGTTGGCGACCGTTATTATAGACCCGGTCACTGCGGGACGTGAGAAACAGACTGAATTCATCCAGCCCCTGTGTGGCAGGTGGTGGGAGTATCGAAGCCTGTGACATAAGTCGCTTCCTCTGTGATGATGAGGAAAGAGTACAGGCCAATCCAGAGGGCTCGATACTGTTAGAACTGCCAGGTACAGGAGGCTGGTAGTGAAGGCAAAAGCCGTTTAAACGTCATGCACTGTTACCCGGTACGGTTAAGTGTGCCGGGTGGTGACGTGCGGAACACTCAAAGCACGCGGGTGCAAGCAGTCTCCAATCAAACGAACGCCCGGCATTTGCCGGGCGCCGTAGGAACATGTGCAACCGCTTATTTGACTTCGACCGCCAGACTTTGCGCGATCTTGCCCTGCCACAGCGCAGGCCCGGTGATGTGCACCGACTCCCCGTTGCTGTCGACCGCCACGGTCACCGGCATGTCCTTGACCTCGAACTCGTAGATCGCTTCCATGCCCAGTTCGGCGAAGGCCAGCACTTTGGACTTGCGGATGGCCTGGGCCACCAGGTAGGCGGCGCCGCCGACGGCCATCAGGTACACGGCCTTGTTGTCCTTGATCGCCTCGATGGCGGTCGGGCCACGTTCGGACTTGCCGATCATGCCCAGAAGACCGGTCTGCTCGAGGATCTGGCGGGTGAACTTGTCCATCCGCGTGGCGGTGGTCGGGCCGGCTGGGCCGACCACTTCGTCACCGACCGGGTCGACGGGGCCGACGTAGTAGATGAAGCGGCCTTTCAGGTCGACCGGCAGCGCTTCGCCACGGTTGAGCATCTCCACCATGCGCTTGTGCGCGGCATCGCGGCCGGTGAGCATCTTGCCGTTGAGCAGGATGGTCTCGCCTGGTTTCCAGCTGGCGACCTCTTCCGGGGTGATCGCATCGAGGTCGACGCGGCGGGCACTCGGGCCGGCTTCCCAGACGATTTCCGGGTAGGCGTCGAGCGAGGGTGCTTCCAGCTCGGCCGGGCCGGAACCGTCGAGCACGAAGTGCGCATGGCGGGTGGCGGCGCAGTTGGGGATCATGCACACCGGCAGGGAGGCGGCGTGGGTCGGGTAGTCCATGATCTTGACGTCGAGCACGGTGGTCAGGCCGCCCAGGCCCTGGGCGCCGATGCCCAGCTGGTTGACCTTCTCGAACAGCTCCAGACGGATCTCTTCGAGGCGGTTCTGCGGGCCGCGGGCCTTGAGCTCATGGATGTCGATGGACTCCATCAGCACTTCCTTGGCCATCACCGCGGCTTTCTCGGCGGTGCCGCCGATGCCGATGCCGAGCATGCCCGGCGGGCACCAGCCGGCGCCCATGGTCGGTACGGTCTTGAGCACCCAGTCGACGATCGAGTCGGACGGGTTGAGCATGGCCATCTTCGACTTGTTCTCGGAGCCGCCGCCCTTGGCCGCGACGTCCACTTCGACCTTGTCGCCCGGGACGATGGAGTAGTGGATGACGGCCGGGGTGTTGTCCTTGGTGTTCTTGCGGGCACCGGCCGGGTCGGCCAGGATCGAGGCGCGCAGGACGTTTTCCGGCAGGTTGTAGGCGCGGCGCACGCCTTCGTTGATCATGTCGTCGACGCTCAGGGTCGCGCCGTCCCAGCGCACGTCCATGCCCACGCGCACGAAGACCGTGACGATGCCGGTGTCCTGGCAGATCGGACGGTGGCCGGTGGCGCACATGCGTGAGTTGATCAGGATCTGGGCGATGGAGTCGCGCGCGGCGGGCGACTCTTCACGCAGGTAGGCCTCATGCATCGCCTGGATGAAATCGACGGGGTGGTAGTACGAGATGAATTGCAGGGCGTCGGCGACGCTCTGAATCAGGTCGTCTTGCTTGATCACGGTCATGCAGCGCGCTCCTCTGGATCCGGGAACATTCGTGGAGGCCTCGCGCTGGCGCGGGGCCACGACGCAAAACCTGGCAAGGCGCGCCGGCAGGTCAGGCCGACGCGAAAAAAGGCGCGGCAGTATAGCGCGCATCCCGGGTCGGTACACCTGCAGGTGGTCTGGACCAAGGTCGATTGCCAAGGGGCGGGGTTTCTGCGTCGCCGGCTGGCCGTGGCGCGCGCGAGCGCCTAGAGTGGCGGTTTGCCTGGATGAGGCCCGTGTCATGCCCCAATTGAGTGTCGGTGAGCGCTGCTGGCAGGTGCCGCTGGGTAGCAACCTGCTCGATGCCTTGAACGAGGCAGGCTTGAACGTCCCCTACGGTTGCCGGGCAGGCGCCTGCCAGACGTGCCGCGTCCTGTGCACCCAGGGGCAGCCGTTCGAGGCGCGGCCCGATACGCTGGATCCGGCGCAGCGTGCCGAAGGCTGGCGGCTGGCCTGCCAGTGCACGGTGATGGAAGACCTGCGCCTCGTGCTCGACACCGGCCCCGAACGCCAGGCCACCGAGGTGATCGACGTGACATGGCCGACCGCCCACGGCGCCCGGTTGCGCCTGATGCCCCACGGGCCGCAGCGCCGTCAGGCCGGTCACGACCTGGAGCTGGCCGTGGGGCCGCACCGGATGCCGGCGCTGCTGACCCATGTGGACGACGCGCGCTGGCTGGAGGTGTACGTGGAGGCCCAGGGCACCGGCGAGGCGATCGAAGCGCTGCGTGGTCTGGCGCCTGGCGCTCAGGTACACCTGAGTGCGCGGCGGGCCCGTACCCTGCATTACGACACCCAATGGCAGGCGCAGCCATTGTGGTTGCTGGGGCAGGGCGCCGGGATCGGGCCGCTGCTGGGCCTGGCCCATGAGGCGCGGGCGCAAGGGCATGAGGGCGATGTCTGGTTGGTGCAGGTCATGGACGCAGGCGAACGATCCTGCCTGGAGGCGCCGCTGCAGCACTTGGCCGAAATCTGGCCCTGCTTGCGGGTCGAAACGCTGACGCGTGAAGGAATGGAAGCGCGCTTGGCGGGTACGCGCGGGCTCGACCGAGGAACGGTGGCTCTGGTCTGTGGCGATGCGGGGCATGTCGAAGGATGTGCCCGGCGCCTGTTCATGGCGGGGTTGCCCAGATGGCAGGTGCTGACCGAGGTGCTGGAGGCACCCCGGTAGCGCGGTTCGCAGGCCGAACGGCACCTGCGAACCGATCAGGCTCAGACCAGCGGGTCGCCCACGTGCAGGATCTTCATGCCGTTGGTGCCACCGATGGTGTGGTAGCTGTCACCCTTGGTCAGGATCACCCAGTCACCTTGTTGCACCAGGCCGCGCTGCAGCAGCTCGTCCACGGCCGCCTGGCTCACCTTGTCCGGCGCCAAGGCGGCAGGGTCGAAGGCGATCGGGTAGACGTTGCGGAACATCGCGCTGCGCGCCTGGGTGGCGCGGTGCGGCGACATGGCGTACACCGGCACGTGCGAGCGCAGGCGCGACATGATCAGCGGGGTGTAGCCGCTCTCGGTCAGCGCGATGATCGCCTTGACGCCGGGGAAGTGGTTGGCCGTGTAGATGGCCGCCAGGGCGATGCTTTCGTCGCAGCGCTCGAAGGTGGTGTGCAGACGGTGGCTGGACTTCTGGCTGGTTGGGTGCTTCTCGGCGCCCAGGCAAATGCGCGCCATGGCCTGGACCGCTTCGATCGGGTAGGCACCGGCGGCACTTTCGGCCGACAGCATCACCGCATCGGTGTTGTCCAGCACGGCGTTGGCCACGTCGGACACTTCGGCGCGGGTCGGCATCGGGTTCTGGATCATCGACTCCATCATCTGGGTCGCGACGATCACCGCCTTGTTGTTGCGGCGGGCGTGCTGGATGATCTTCTTCTGGATGGCGATCAGTTCGGCATCGCCGATTTCCACACCCAGGTCGCCACGGGCGACCATCACGGCGTCGGACGCGGCGATCAGGCCGTCAAGGGTCTCGTCGTCGGCCACGGCCTCGGCGCGCTCGATCTTGGCCACCAGCCAGGCGCTGCCACCGGCTTCGTCACGCAGCTGACGGGCGTACTGCATGTCCTTGGCGTCACGCGGGAAGGAGACCGCCAGGTAGTCCAGGTCCATTTCCGCCGCGAGCTTGATGTCGGCCTTGTCCTTTTCGGTCAGGGCCGGCGCGGTCAGGCCGCCACCGCGACGGTTGATGCCTTTGTGGTCCGACAGCGGGCCGCCGATCAGCACCACGCAGTGCAGGGCATCGGCCGTCGCGGTTTCGACGCGCATGACCACCCGGCCGTCGTCGAGCAGCAGTTCGTCACCGACGCCACAGTCCTTGACCAGGTCCGGGTAATCGATCCCGACCACCTCCTGGGTGCCCTCGGTCAACGAGTGAGCCGTGGAGAAGGTGAAGCGGTCACCGACCTTCAGTTCGATCCGCTTGTTGGCGAACTTGGCGATACGGATCTTCGGACCCTGCAAGTCGCCCAGCAGCGCGACGTGGCGGCCAAGCTTGGCGGCGATTTCACGGATCAGGCGCGCGCGCGCCTTGTGCTCGTCCGGAGTGCCATGGGAGAAGTTCAGGCGTGCGACGTCCAGGCCCGACAGAATCAGCTGTTCGATCACGTCCGGCGAGTTGCTGGCCGGGCCCAGGGTGGCGACGATTTTGGTACGGCGGATGGTCATGCACAGACTCCTATAGTGAAGCGCAGCGAAAGGCTACTCCTGAATCGGGCTGTAGTCATTGTTCGGATGCACTACCGTGGAAGGGGAGAGCAGGTCAACGCCGCCTTCGACCCTCCAGTTTCGCTTACCGCCGCCGATACACCGTGCAGCAAGAGGAGAGCGCCCCATGCGTGCCATGATCGTTTTGATGCTGGCGACCAGTGTCGTCGGCTGTACCCGTTGGTCGATGGACCATCACTTGAACAATGCCTACCGCGCCTATGAGCGGGGCGACTGCCAGCGGGTGATGCTGGAATTGTCGCAGGTGGACCGCACCAGTCGTGCACGGCCGTTCATTCACCCGGAGGTCGCGTTGCTGCGCGGGCAGTGCCTGGAGCGCCAGAAGCTCTATGTCGATGCGGCGCAGACCTACCAGTACTTGATGCAGCGCTGGCCTGGCAACGAATACGCGTTTCGTGCCCAAGCCCGTCTACAAACGCTCGAGCAGTTGGGGCATTACCGCAGCTTTACCCCGGCGGTAACGGTGCCGCTTGCGACACCTGCTGGGCGGTAAGCGCCAAGGGCAGTGCAAACCGGGGCACAGCTGCCGAACGGTCTGGACGAATCCGTTGAATGAATGTAACGATCAAGGCGATTCCATGCCCATTGCCATCCGCGAAGGACAGTGACCGCCATCATGTTTATCGAGCGCCAGATAGAACGCCACCAACTTCCGCTCTATCTCACCGTCTACAACCGTTACACCGATCAGTTGCTGGGTTACCTGGGCAATGTGTCGGAAGCGGGCCTGATGGTGATCAGTGAGTTGCCGATCCTGGTCGGGCCGGATTTCGAGCTGCAATTGCGCATTCCACTGCCAGGCGATGGCTGGCAGTTCATCAACCTGACCGCCAGCTGCCTGTGGTGTCAGGAAGACCAGATGCCAGGCCATTACGATTCTGGGTTCATGCTCTTGCAGGCGCCCGAGGAGTTCAACGGTTTCGTGCGCACCTTGCATACCTACTTCAGCTTCAACCCGCTCAACGCCTCTGCCTGAGGCTGGCCCACGCACGCCCGAGGCCCTAGACTCTGGTCGATCTTGTTACAGGACGACCCCGTGAGCGCGAGCATTTTCTGGCACGACTACGAAACCACCGGCATCAATCCCCGCTGTGACCGCCCCTTGCAGTTGGCCGGGATACGCACCGACCTCGACCTCAATGAAATCGAAGCGCCGGTCAATCTCTATTGCCGGCCCTCCGATGACATCCTGCCGCACCCGATCGCTTGCCTGGTGACCGGCATCACACCCCGACAGCTGGCCGATCAGGGCCTGGTCGAAGCCGACTTCATGACCCGCGTGCACACCGAGCTGGCCCGTCCAGGCACCTGTGGCGCCGGCTACAACACCCTGCGTTTCGACGACGAGGTCACTCGCTACAGCCTGTACCGCAACTTCTTCGACCCGTACGCGCGGGAATGGCAGGGTGGCAACAGCCGCTGGGACCTGATCGATGTGGTACGCACGGCCTACGCCCTCCGGCCGGAGGGTATCGTCTGGCCGCAGCAGGACGGTCGTACCAGCCTGCGCCTGGAGCTGCTGAGCCAGGCCAATGGGATCGATCACGGCCATGCCCACGAGGCCTTGTCCGACGTGCGGGCCACCATTGGTCTGGCGCGATTGCTGCGTGAGCGCCAGCCCAGGTTGTACGACTGGTTGTTCGCCTTGCGCAGCAAGCATGCCGTCATGGAGCAGATCAGGCTATTGGAGCCCTTGGTGCATATCAGCGGGCGTTTCTCGGCCGCGCGTCATTATCTGGGTATTGTCTTGCCGCTGGCCTGGCACCCTCGTAATCGCAATGCCTTGATCGTGTGCGATCTGCACATGGATCCCTCGCCCTTGACCACCGAATCAGCCATGGACTTGCGCCAGCGTCTGTATGCTCGGCGCGATGCGCTGCTCGACGGGCAACTTCCCGTGCCATTGAAGTTGATCCATGTGAACCGCTGTCCGGTGGTGGCGCCGTTATCGGTCGTCCGGCCTGCGGATCAACAGCGATTGGGGTTGGACCTGTCGCTGTATCAGGCCAAGGCAACACAATTGGCGCAACAGCGGGCCGTGTGGCAACCGGTACTGGATGAACTCTTCGCGCAGGAAGACTTCACGCCGAGCGACGATCCGGAACAACAGTTATATGAAGGGTTCATTCGTGACCGCGACCGCCGCGTGTGCGAGCAGGTACGGATGTCGGACCCCGAGCATTTGTCCAAGGGGCACTGGATGTTCGATGACGGGCGCCTGCCGGAACTGCTGTTCCGTTACCGGGCGCGTAACTTTCCCGAGACATTGAACCCTGAAGAGCGACAGCGTTGGTTGACGTTCTGCAAGGACCGACTCGACGATCCGGCCTTGGGCGCGCCGCTGACCCTGGACGCATTCGAAACGGCTTGGCAGCAAGCATGGCCTGAAGCCAGTGCGCCCCAACGTGAGGTGCTGCTGGCGTGGCAGGCCCATGTCGCGGCCCTCAAGGCACGTCCTCGACCTTGAACGCACGGCCATGAAAAAACGCCAGCAAGCTGGCGTTTTTCAGGTATCGGGAAACAGGTTCCGCGATCAGTCCAGCAGGCTGGACCAGCTTTCAACTTCGTCACCGCCCCACTTGGCTTTCCACTCTTTCAGCGTCTTGTGGTTGCCGCCTTTGGTTTCGATGATTTCGCCGTTGTGCGGGTTCTTGTATTGCTTGACCTTGCGCGCACGCTTGGTGGTAGCAGGCTTGGCCGTGGCACGTGGGCCTTTGCTCAACTTGGACTCTGGGTCGAGCAGGGCAATCACGTCGCGCAGCGACTTGGAGTATTCGCCCATCAGCGTGCGCAGTTTGCCTTCGAATTCCAGCTCTTTCTTCAGCTTGTCGTCTTGCGACAGATTGGCCAAACGGGCCTGAAGTTCTTTGATGGCTTCTTCGGTGGCGCGGTATTCGTTGATCAACGACATGAGGTATTCCTTGCGATGTATTCAGAGAGACAGTGGCGTCGATAGTAAACAGGGTTTATCGACAAGTAAACAATTAACGTGTGCACGGCCGCGCTGCGAGAGTGTGGCTATATGTACTTTCCGGGTTAAGAAAAATTCACACTGTGTTTGAGAAATGCCGTTCTTGGCCCTTGTCCCCCGTCACGCGGTTGTACACACCGGTGGTCTTTCCGGGCGACAGACCCTGAATCACTACTGCAGATTTCCTGGCGAATCGTTAGACTAGGCCCCTTTGCAAGTTCTGGAGTTCTTGTTCATGCGCACCTTCCGACTGGTGATCGCCTGCCCCGACGGCGTGGGCATCGTGGCCAGCGTCAGCCATTTCCTGGCTTCTCATAACGGTTGGATCAATGAGGCCAGCCACCATTCCGATGAGCAGAGCGGCTGGTTCTTCATGCGCCATGAAATTCGCGCCGACTCGTTGCCGTTCGGTATCGAAGCGTTCCGCGAAGCCTTCGCGCCGATCGCCGAAGCCTTTTCCATGGCCTGGCACATCACCGACTCGGCTCAGAAGAAGCGTGTCGTGCTGATGGCCAGCCGTGAATCGCACTGCCTGGCGGACCTGCTGCACCGCTGGCACACCGGTGAGCTGGACTGCGACATTCCGTGCGTCATTTCCAACCATGACGACCTGCGCAGCATGGTCGAGTGGCACGGTATTCCCTTCTTCCATGTGCCGGTCGATCCGCAGGACAAGCAGCCGGCGTTCGCCGAGGTCGCACGTCTGGTCGAGGCCCATGACGCCGACGTCATCGTGCTGGCGCGTTACATGCAGATTCTGCCGCCTCAGCTGTGCCAGGACTACGCGGGTCAGGTGATCAACATCCACCACAGCTTCCTGCCTTCGTTCGTTGGTGCCAAGCCGTACCACCAGGCTGCGCTGCGCGGCGTGAAGCTGATCGGTGCCACGTGCCACTACGTGACCGAGGAGCTGGATGCCGGGCCGATCATCGAGCAGGACGTGGTGCGCGTCAGCCATGCCGACACCATCGACGACATGGTGCGGTTCGGCCGCGACGTCGAGAAGATGGTGCTGGCGCGCGGGCTGCGCTACCACCTCGAGGACCGTGTGCTGGTCCATGGCAACAAGACCGTGGTCTTCGACTGATCGAGGTCGGCATGGCAGATCCGCGCGACAAGGCAACGGCCAGTGCACCCCCACGGGTGGGCGAGGGCTGCCTGGCGCGCTACGACCCTGAGGCCATGGACGAGACGCTGGGGACCGCCTTCGAAGGCGCTGCCGAACTGTGGCGCCAGCTCAGCTCGGCTGCCGACGCCAGCGTTTCAACAGGGGGCGTGCCAGCAGGCACAGAAACACCGGACCGCCTGCCGCCAGGTAGAAGTAGTACGTGACGATTCGCCAGATGAGAATCGCCGCCGCCGCCGTCGAGCTGCCCACCAGCGGGGACAGCAAGGTCGCCGAGGTCAACTCGGCGGCCCCGGCGCCGCCGGGCAGCAGACTGAACTGACCGGCGCTCAAAGCGAGCATCTGTACCAGGAAACTGGGAATCCACGCCAGGTCCGACCCCAGGCCGCGCAGCGCCAGGTACAGCACGCTGTAACGCAACCCCCAATGCAGGCAGGTCAAGGTGAACACCATGGCCAGCGTGCGTTTGGGCAGCTGCCAGGTTTCCGCCAGGGCGCCCAGAAAGTGCAGCAGCTTGCGCGCCCAGCGTCGACGACGCGCCTCGGACAGGCCCACGCGCCGCAGGCAGCGGCCGTTGAAGCGCATCACCGTACGGCGCCAGCGCAGCAGGGCGATGACCACGGCCAGGACGCCACACAGCAGCAAGGCGCTGCTGATCAGCATCGACTCCTGGCTTCTGCCCAGGCTGTGGAACAGCGCGTAACCCGCGATCCCTAGCAGTGCACAGATGAAGAAGGCCAGGTCGTTGAGCTGGTCCATGGCGAACGCGGCGCCACTGCGTGCAGGGGCGATACCTTCCTTGTTCAGCAGGGTGATCAGCGCCACCGGGCCGCCACTGCCGCCGGGCGTGGTGCAGATGGCGAACTCGGTGGCCATGAGCACACCCACGCTCTTCAGTCGGCCCAGATGGGCGCCTTGCTGGCCCAGCAGCAGGCGAAGGCGCATGGCGTTGAGGATCCAGCACAGCACGATCATGCCCAGCAGCCCGGTCATCAACCCGGGTGGGAAGGTGCGCAGGCGCGGTAGCAGCTCGCTGCCGCCGAGAAAGGCCGGCACCAGCACGGCCACGGCCAGGGCCACCCCCAGCCAGGCAAAACGACTCATGCGGCGACCCTGTGATCCAGCCAGGTCGATTTGGTCATGGGCACGCGGCCTTGCGCCAGCAGCTCGCGCACGGCTTCGAGCCAGTAGTCACGCGAGGAGGGATGGCGCATGTCCACCGGGTGCAGCCCCAGGCGCAGGCTGTCGGCGCTCTCGAGGCGTCGACGCTGCCAGTCGCACAGCAGGCGAGACAGCCCGCGGCGCCAGGCGCTGCGTGCACTCCAGACCAGGCCAGGGGCAGTGATCGGGGTGAAGTCGGGCAGGCTGTACAGATGCTGCGGCGTGCTGGTGTAGCGCAGGGGCAGGGTTTTCAGGGCCTCGCGCGTGCCTTCGCTCATCAGCCAGGCCGGTGCGACGAACCCGGCCAGCGGCCAGCCCTGGCGCTCGAACAGCGCCATGCCCTCGTGCAGGCGTTCGAGTGCCTCCGCCTGGCTGAGGCCGTAGAACTCGCCCTCGTGGGTATAGATCCGGCGCATGAAGAATTCTTTCGGCGAGCGGGCGGCCGGGCCATCGTCGGCGTGGTAGTAGCCATGCAGCGCCAGCTCGTCGCCCTTGGCCAGGCGCCGTTCGAGCAGGCTGCAGAAGTCCGGCGAGCGCGACAGTGCGTTGCGGTGGTGGAAATCAGGCACCACCAGCCAGGTCATCGGTACATCGCCCATGGCGTCCACGGCTTCGACGAACGGGCGGTAGTCGGGCCAGGTTTCCGGGGCGACGTCGTGCAGCACGACCATCAGGCTGCGGGTCGTTGGCGTGGCGTCATGCATGGGCCAGCACCTCGGGCTGATGGCCCAGCACGGCCTGGTAATGCCCCAGCAGACCGTTGACCACGGCATCCCAGGCGTAATGCTGTTCGACATGGCGACGTGCCTGGGCACCCAGCTTGCGCGTGCCTTCCTCGAAGGCTTCGCGCACGGCTTCGGCCATTGCCCGGCCATCATTGGGGCGGCAGAGCCGGCCACACTGCTCGTTGACCAGCTCGCTAAAGGCACCGGCACGCACGGCCACCACCGGCGTGCCGCTGGCCATGGCCTCGAGGATCACCAAGCCGAAGGTTTCCTGATCGCCGGCGTGCACCAGCAGGTCGGCGCTGGCCATCAGGCGTGCGACGTCCTGGGCCGGCGAGAAATGGTTGATGACCGTGACGTTGTCGGGTACGGCCGTGGGCATGTTCGAGCCCACCAGCAGCAGATGATAGGGCTTGCCCAACTGGCGCATGCAGTCGAGCAGGACCGGCAGGTTCTTTTCCCGCGAGCCGCGCCCGGCGAAGACCAGCAGGCGCGCCGTGTCCGGGATACCGAGCCGGGCCCTGATCTGCGTGTCGCGCTGATCGGGATGGAAGGTCGTCAGGTCGACGCCCAGGCGCTGCACGTGCACGTCCTTGACGCCCAGGCGGGTCAACTTGTCGGCCATGACCTGGCTGGGCGCCAGCACGCGGTCGAAGTTGCCGTACAGCTTGCTGACGTAGGCCTCGACATTGGGCGTGAACCAGCCGCCCATGCGGTTCTTGACCAGCAAGGGCAGGTCTGAGTGATAGAAACCGATCACTGGCACATCGAGCTGTCGGCGTGCTTCCAACGCGGCCCAGGCTGTGAAATAGGGATCGCCGACCTCGATCAGGTCGGGCTGCAACCGGCGCAGCACCTTGCACCATGGCGCCAGCCGCACGGGGAAACGGTAGCCGTTGCCGAAGGGCAGGGCCATGGCCGGCACCTTGTAGACGCCGTTGGCATCGCTGGGCTTGGGGCCAGGAATCAAAAGACTGTGTTGCACGCCTGGCATGTTGCCCAGGCGACGGTGCTTGGCATCGAGGTAGGTACGTACACCCCCGCTGGCCGGGGCATAGAACATGGTGATGTCAGCGATGTGCACGATCAGCATCCCTCCGGGATCGTCTTGGTGGTCTGTCATCCGGTAGTCACAGTCCGGAGATGACGCGCCTACCCATTGACCGTTCCGAAGGGTGGTTTGTTCGATCGGCAAGACGGCTGCACACCACGAATTGCGGCGGCGGCAACGACCTGCATGCCCCCGCGCAAGCCGGTGCCTACGCCGGGAAAGGCATGCCGTTCTTCACAAGCATCTCGCGCTTGCCTGCCGCCTGCTTCAGATCCTGAAGCTGCCCACCAATTGCTTGAGTCGAGCTGCCTGCTGTTCCAGGTCGGTGCACGCACGCAGGGTAGCCTGCAGGTTCTCCACGCCTTCCTGGTTGAGCAGGTTGATTTCGTTGATGTCCATGTTGATCGAGTCGACCACGGCCGTCTGTTCTTCGGTCGCCGTCGCCACCGACTGGTTCATGCCGTCGATCTCGCCGATACGCTGGGTCACGCTGCCCAGTCGCTCGCCGGCCTGATTGGCGATCTCGACACTGTCCTGGCTATGGCGCTGGCTCTGGCCCATGGTGTCGACCGACTCGCGCGCGCCGACCTGCAGCTCTTCGATCATCGTCTGCACCTGCTGCGCCGACTCTTGCGTGCGGTGCGCCAGGTTGCGCACCTCATCGGCGACCACGGCAAAGCCACGACCGGCTTCGCCGGCACGGGCCGCTTCGATCGCTGCGTTGAGCGCGAGCAGGTTGGTCTGCTGCGAGATGCTGGTGATCACCTCGAGGATCTGACCGATGTTCACCGTCTTGCTGTTGAGCTTCTCGATATGTCCACTGGAACTGACGATCAGGTCGGACAGGCGCGTCATCGCCTGGATGTTGCGGTCCACCACCTGTTGACCCTCTTCGGCCAGCAAGCGCGCCGAGCTGGCGTGCTGGGACGCCTGGGCCGCATTGTTGGCGATTTCCTGGGCCGCGGCGCCCAGTTCGTTGATCGCGGCGGCGACGCTGTTGGTGCGGTTGGACTGTTCGTCCGAGTTGCTCATCGACGAATTGGAGGCGCTGACCACGCGCAGCGCCACTTCGTTGACGTGCTCGGTGGCCGACGATACCTCGATGATGGACGTATGGATCCGCTCGACGAAGCGGTTGAACGCCATGCCCAGGATGCCGAACTCGTCCTGGTGATGGATGCGCAGGCGCTTGGTCAGGTCGCCTTCACCTTCGGCGATGTCCTCCATGGCCCGGGTCATGGTGTGCAGAGGCTGCATCAGTGCGCGGATCAACAGGCCGAGCAGGGCGATGATGATCACCACCGCCACCACCGTGGCGATCACCGCCGAGGTGCGGAAGGTGCTGAGCATGGCGTAGGCATCAGCCTTGTCCACCGACAGGCCTATGTACCAGTTGGCATTCGGCAGGCCTTTGACCGGGGTGAAACTCAGCAGGCGCGCGTTGCCATCGACGTCGACCTCACTCAGTTCCTGGGTCAGGCGGGGTGTTTGCCCAGGGAAGACGTCCGCCAGGGATTTCATCACCAGGGCGTGGTCTGGGTGTACCAGGATCTTGCCCTGGTCGTTGACCAGGAACGCATAGCCCATGCCGCCGAAATTCAGCGAGTTGATGATTTGCACCAGCCCATCGAGCGCCAGGTCACCACCCACCACACCGATGTCACGCGAGACGCTGGAGAGAATGCCGATGACCATCTTGTTGGTGGTCAGGTCGATGTAGGGTTCGGTGAGGATCGCCCCGCTGGCGTTCATGCCATCCTTGTACCACGGGCGCGTGCGCGGGTCGTAACCGGCCGGCATCGGCGAGTCGGGGCGCACGCTGAAGCGGCCGTCAGTACGGCCCAGGTAGGCAGTGAGGAAGCTTGAGGTGACGGCCGGTTGGCCCATGAAGACTTCCGCGTTGTCCGGCGCCTGGGCAATGTTCTGCGCCAGGTTTTCCACCAGCCTGATCCGGCCATCGAGCAGGTTGCGGATGTTGGTCGACGTGGATTCGCCCATCTCGTTCAGGTAGCTCTCCAGGTCGGCGCGAATCGCGTTGCGCTGGAGGTAGTCGTTGTACAGCGTGAACAGGGTGAAGGCGAGTATGACGATCAGTGACGCCGCCAGCAGGATCTTATGGCTGAATTTCAAGCTTTTGTTCATGGCGTAATCGGTTCCGCAAGGGGATGGAACAGGTGTTCGAGCGGGTAGGATCGGCGCTCACCGCGCGCTGCCCGCGTGTCGTCCCGGACTCGTTCCTGGTATTCCGTTGGACATCGACAGGGGGTATCGGCTGGGGAGGGGGGAATCTTGAGGGTGGGGAGGGAAAAGCGGAGGAGAGAGTTGCAAGTGACAAGCTGCAAGTTGCAAGAAGAAGCCAGATCAGGCGTCGCAGGTGCTTGAACAGCGAAGGGTCTTGCTCGTGAGGTCAGGTCGAAAGCGGCAAGCGGCGCTCACTGGCCGCTTGCCGCTTGCCGCTTGTCGCCTTACGCCAGTGCCTTGGACGCCAGCCAGAACAGCCCGGCGGCCAGCCCCATGGACGCCGGCAGGGTCAGGACCCAGGCCAGCAGGATGGTCTTCACCGTGCCGCCTTGCAGGCCGCTCTTGTTCGCCACCATGGTGCCCGCCACGCCGGAGGACAGCACATGGGTGGTCGAGACCGGCAGACTGAACACGTTGGCCATGCCGATGGCGCAGGCCGCGGTGATCTGGGCAGCCATGCCCTGGGCATAGGTCATGCCCTGCTTGCCGATCTTCTCGCCCACGGTCAGCACCACACGCTTCCAGCCGACCATGGTGCCCAGGCCCAGGGCCAGTGCCACGGCCACGATCACCCAGAACGGGGCGTATTCGGTGGTCGCCGTCAGGTCCTTGCGCAGCTTCTCGAGGTCGGACTTCTCACGCGCATCGAGGCCTGGCAGCTTGCCGACCTTCTTCGCGGTGTCGTCCAGGCACAGCAGGTAGCGACGGACTTCGACGCGCTGCTCGGACGGCAGTGCATGGTAGTCGGTCACGCCCTTGAGCGTGCGCTGCAAGGCGGTGATGGTCGGCTCGGTCTGCTGCGGGTCGCAGCTGAACTGTTCCGGCAGGTCGCCCGTCTTGGCCTTGCCGAGGGCCAGGAACTCACCCAGCGTCGCTTCGTTGCGCTGGTAGAACTGGCTCAGGTGCAGGGTGGCGTCACGGGTGCGTTCGATCTGATAGGTGCTGCTGCCCAGGTCGAGCACGAACTGCGACGGCACGATGCCGATCAGCACCAGCATGATCAGGCCGATGCCTTTTTGGCCGTCGTTGGAACCATGCACGAAGCTCACGCCCATGGCCGAAATGACCAGCACCAGCCGGTTCCAGAACGGTGGATGCTTCTTGTCGTCGAGCTTGCGGCGCTGTTCCGGGGTCTTGTGCATCTTCGACAGCGGGCGCCACCACTTCAGGCCGATCAGCACCAGGGCCGCGACCACGAAGCCTGCCAGGGGCGAAACCACCAGGGAGAGCGCGATGTCGATCGCCTTCTGCCAGTTGACCCCATCGCCCAGCGGGATGCCGTTGATCAGGGCATTGGCCAGGCCCACGCCGAGGATCGAGCCGATCAGCGTGTGGGAGCTCGAGGCCGGGATGCCGAAGTACCAGGTGCCCAGGTTCCAGGTGATGGCCGCGGCCAGCAGCGAGAAGACCATGGCCAGGCCGTGACCGGTGTTGACGTTGATCAACAGCTCGACCGGCAGTAGGTGGACGATGGCGTAGGCCACGCCGACGCCGCCCAGCAGGACGCCGAGGAAGTTGAAGACACCGGACAGGAACACGGCCAGGTGGGGCGGCATGGCCTTGGTGTAGATGACGGTGGCTACCGCGTTGGCGGTGTCATGAAAGCCGTTGATGAACTCGAAGGCGAGCACGAAGGTGACTGCGAGCACCAGGCTCACCAGAACCCAGGCATCCAGTCCGCTGAATAAATCGATCATGAAGTTTGTCTGGCGGTCGTAGGGGGGCCGGATTATGCCAGAAAACACGGGCAATCGATCCCCCCCTGCGGCAGCCGGCGACGAACCGAGGCCCTAATGCCTGCCACTGTCGAAGGGCTGGCCTCAAGTCGATCGAGCCAGGACTCGTTTTGATCGCCGGTGAACACGCGGCAAACAAGAACGAAATCGGTCGTTACAAAGCGGCCGGAAAAGTCACATGAAATTTGTCAAAATACGTGTCTGCTCTGGTTCGGACCCCCGCGTGGCAGGCGTTCGTGCGGCCTTCGAAGGCCGCATTGCCTTCAGAGCTTGTGTTCCCGCAATTCTTTTTCCATCTTTTCCAGTTCTTGGGCAAAGACCTGGTCTTGAACGGTAGAGCGCTTGCGCCACGGCTTGCGTTCAGGTTCCGATTGAGCGGCATAAGTGGTGACTTCGCCACCATACACATCCTTGTAACGGTCGGCCTGACGCTCGAGTTCGGCGCGCAGTTCATCTTTCGTCACAGTAGTATCCATCATTTATCAATGAAGCCTGGCGACTGCATGCAGACGGCATGCGGCTACGTGGCCAAGGCAAATAACGCGTCGTAGCAACTCGGGTTCAAATACGATTCGAAACGGCTGAGTACGTCTGCCGGCCGTGCACAGGCATCGGGTGCACACAGTTGGATCCAGAATGGACCTGATCAGGGCAGCGCAAGTTGCCGATTATAGCAACTCCCAACAAGCTCACTCCAGAGTGCCTGTTCGATGCGCCATCAAGTTGAACATTCGGCACGTTGGCAGGCAACCAGAACCTCATGACTCTAAGAGGCTTTGCTTGTAAGAAAGTTCTGAAACAGCAAAAGAGAGGGTAAGACGGCCTCGCCACGGAGCAAGGCCGTGCCTGGGGACTTCCACGGTGGGTACCTGACCAGTCTCTCCAATAGAAGCCACATGGGCTCAGTCAAGGTATAAGCAAATGTATCGGCGGTCAATTGCGATTATCGGTCGATTGTCCGATAATCGCACAAACCACGTGCATCGAGATGAGCCATGAACGAACAAGAGCCGGCACTCTCCCAGGATCTGGGGCATCAGGCCCCGCCTGCTGCGGTAGGCCTGGCGCCCCCGATCGTCGCTTCACCTGCCAAGCGTATCCAGGCGTTCACCGGGGACCCGGATTTCATGACTTCGCTGGCACGGGGGCTGGCGGTAATCCAGGCCTTCCAGGAGCGCAAGCGCCACCTGACCATCGCCCAGATCAGCCACCGCACCGAGATCCCGCGCGCTGCGGTCCGGCGCTGTCTGCACACCTTGATGAAGCTGGGCTATGCCACCACCAATGGGCGCACCTACTCGCTATTGCCCAAAGTGCTGACGCTGGGGCATGCCTATCTGTCGTCGACGCCGCTGGCCGTTTCCGCGCAACCCTACCTGGATCGCATCAGCGAGCAACTGCATGAAGCGGCCAACATGGCCACGCTCGAAGGCGACGACATTCTCTACATCGCGCGTTCGGCCACCGTCGAGCGGCTGATTTCGGTCGACCTGTCGGTCGGTGGGCGTTTGCCCGCCTATTGCACGTCGATGGGGCGAATCATGTTGGCGGCGCTCGATGATGCTAGCCTGCAGGAGTACCTCGACCGCGCCGACATGAAGCCGCGTACCAGTCGCACCCTGCACGAGCCTGCGGCCTTGCTGACGTGCATTCGACAAGTCCGCGAGCAGGGCTGGTGCGTGGTCGATCAGGAACTGGAGCAAGGGCTGCGCTCGATCGCCGTGCCGGTGTACGACGCCTCCGGGCAAGTGCTGGCCGCGCTCAACGTCAGCACCCATGTCGGGCGTGTGACGCGAGGTGAGCTGGAGCAGCGGTTTCTGCCCATCCTGTTGGCCGCCAGTCGCGACCTGTGCGCGCAGCTCTTCGCGTGAGCCGCCCTGGCTTGAGCTTATGGGACGGCTGCCAGGCGCTCTAATCTGTTCGGTAATCGCACACAGATGCGCTGACCGGATTGTCGCTTTCGAGCGCCGCTCACTATGCTGCGGCCTCATCTGGCGCCACGGCCGAGAGGCAGGAGAACGACAATGCGCGATGTCTTCATTTGCGATGCGATACGAACCCCCATCGGCCGTTACGGCGGCGCCCTGGCCAGCGTGCGTGCCGACGACCTGGCTGCGGTACCGCTCAAGGCGTTGATCGAACGCAACCCTTCTGTGGACTGGGCGCAGCTCGACGAAGTCTTTCTCGGCTGTGCGAACCAGGCAGGGGAGGACAACCGTAACGTGGCGCGCATGGCCTTGCTGTTGGCGGGGTTGCCCGAGTCGGTGCCTGGGGTGACGCTCAATCGCCTGTGCGCTTCCGGCATGGAAGCCATCGGCACGGCATTTCGTGCCATTGCCAGCGGCGAAATGGAACTGGCCATCGCCGGTGGGGTGGAGTCCATGTCGCGGGCACCGTTCGTCATGGGCAAGGCCGAAAGCGGTTACGCCCGTGCGCAGCAGCTCGAGGACACCACCATCGGTTGGCGCTTCATCAACCCTTTGATGCGCGCGGCGCATGGGGTCGACTCGATGCCGCAGACGGCCGATAACGTCGCCGAGGACCATCATATTTCCCGTGCCGACCAGGATACCTTCGCCTTGCGCAGCCAGCAGCGCGCGGCCGCCGCCCTAGCGGCCGGTTTCTTCGCCGAAGAAATCGTGCCCGTGCGCGTGGTGCACAAGAAGAGCGAAACGTGGGTCGAGCATGACGAGCACCCACGGGGCGACACCACGCTCGAGGCGTTGGCACGGCTCAAACCGGTCAATGGGCCTGACAAGACCGTCACGGCGGGCAACGCTTCAGGCGTCAATGATGGCGCCGCCGCGATGATTCTGGCGTCGGCCGAAGCCGTACAACGCCATGGGTTGACCCCGCGGGCCCGGGTGTTGGGCATGGCCAGCGCGGGCGTGGCGCCGCGGGTGATGGGCATCGGCCCGGTGCCGGCGGTGACCAAGCTGGTGGGTCGATTGGGGCTGGCCGTCACGGACTTCGACGTGATCGAGCTCAACGAAGCGTTCGCCAGCCAGGGTCTGGCTGTGCTGCGCGGCTTGGGCCTGGCGGACGATGCTCCCCAGGTGAACCCCAACGGTGGCGCCATCGCCCTGGGTCATCCACTGGGCATGAGCGGGGCACGGCTGGTCATGACGGCCCTGCATCAGTTGGAGAAGAGCGGCGGGCGCAAGGGATTGACGACGCTGTGCGTAGGCGTGGGGCAGGGGTTGGCGCTGGCGATCGAGCGCGTTTGAGGCGTGTCGCTGGGAACGGCGTTGTTACTAGTTGTGTCTAGACTCACACTATAACTATTCGGGAGCACCCCACCATGACCTCAACCCCTTATTCCCAGGACGAGCGCCGCAAGCGCATCTTCGCGATCGTGGGGGCCTCGTCGGGCAACCTGGTGGAGTGGTTCGACTTCTACGTCTATGCCTTCTGCGCCATCTACTTCGCGCCGGTGTTCTTCCCTTCGGACAACCCGACCGTGCAGTTGCTCAACACCGCCGGGGTGTTCGCGGCCGGCTTCCTGATGCGCCCGATCGGCGGCTGGATCTTCGGGCGCCTGGCCGATCGCCGCGGGCGCAAGCATTCGCTGATGATCTCGGTATTGATGATGTGCTTCGGCTCGCTGGTCATCGCCTGCCTGCCGACCTACGCCAGCATCGGGGCCTGGGCGCCGTTCCTGCTGCTGGTGGCGCGGTTGATCCAAGGTTTGTCGGTCGGCGGTGAGTACGGCACCACCGCTACCTACATGAGTGAAGTGGCCTTGCGTGGACAGCGCGGCTTCTTCGCCTCGTTCCAGTACGTCACCTTGATCGGCGGGCAATTGCTGGCGGTGCTGGTGGTGGTGATCCTGCAACAGCTGCTCACCGAGGAAGAACTGCGTGCCTGGGGGTGGCGCATCCCCTTCGTGGTCGGTGCCATCGCGGCGCTGATCTCGCTGATGCTGCGCCGCTCGCTGAAGGAGACCAGCAGCGCCGAAACCCGCCAGAGTGCCGATGCCGGCAGTGTCACCGGGCTGTTCCGCCACCATGGCGCCGCATTCATCACGGTACTGGGCTACACCGCAGGCGGCTCGCTGATCTTCTACACCTTCACCACCTACATGCAGAAGTATCTGGTCAACACGGCGGGGATGCACGCCAAGGACGCCAGCTTCGTCATGACCGGCGCACTGTTCCTGTTCATGTGCCTGCAGCCGCTGTTCGGCATGCTCTCCGACCGGATCGGCCGGCGCACCTCGATGCTGCTGTTCGGCGCCCTGGGGACCGTCTTCACCGTGCCGCTGCTGATGGCGCTCAAGACGGTGACCAGCCCGTTCATGGCCTTCGTGCTGGTCAGCCTGGCACTGTGCATCGTCAGCTTCTACACCTCCATCAGCGGGCTGGTGAAGGCCGAGATGTTCCCGCCGCACGTGCGCGCACTGGGCGTCGGCCTGGCCTATGCGGTGGCCAACGCCCTGTTCGGCGGGTCTGCCGAGTACGTGGCGCTGGGGCTCAAGTCCCTGGGGATGGAGAACACCTTCTACTGGTACGTCACGGCAATGATGGCGATCGCCTTCCTGTTCAGCCTGCGGCTGCCCAAGCAGGCCGAGTACCTGCATCACGATCATTGAGGGTAGGATGTTGGTCTGACCGGCGCTGGGCTGCCTTGCAGCCCATTGCAGCTGGTTCGGCGCCGCTCCACGTGGGGGATTTTATGGCCTCTGCCAAGTGCCAATGTGGGCCCTGCGGGCTCAATCGCGGCCGGCCCGGCGCCCCGGCAGGGGCCGCTCCCACAGGTGGCCGCGATAGCCTGCAACCCCGCGGTGGGGCTACGGGTGTAGGAGCGGCCCCAGTGCCGCGATTGGGCCCGGAGGGCCCATGAAATCAGCCACGCCTTATCTCAGGCAGGCCTGCCGTCAGCCGCCCTCATGCTTCAGCGCCTTTCATTCACCCGCACGCCACGCCGCCAGACAGGTGTCCAGCATCCGGTTGGAGAACCCCCACTCGTTGTCGTACCACGCCATGACCTTGAGCATCCTGCCGCTGATACGGGTGTGATTGGCGTCGAAGATCGACGAACGAGGGTCGTGGTTGAAGTCGCAGGACACCAGCGGCAGGGTGTTGTAACCCAGCACCGGCGAATGCTCGCTGGCCTGTTTCAGCGCCTGGTTCACCGCATCGACCGTGGCCTCGCGTTCCAGGGTTACGGTCAGGTCCACCAGCGATACGTTGATCACCGGCACCCGCACTGCCATTCCGGTCAGGCGCCCCGCCAATTCCGGCAGCACCAGGCCCACCGCTTCGGCCGCACCGGTCTTGCTCGGGATCATCGACTGGGTGGCGGCGCGAGCGCGGTAGGGGTCCTTGTGGCTGACGTCGATCAGCACCTGGTCGTTGGTGAAGGCATGGATGGTGGTCATCAGGCCGTGCTCGATGCCGAACTCGCGGTGCAGCACCTGGGCCACCGGCGCCAGGCAGTTGGTCGTGCAGGACGCGTTGGAAATGATCTGGTGCGAGGCGCGCAAATGGTCATGGTTGACCCCGTACACGATCGTCGCGTCTGCGCCCTTGGCCGGTGCCGAAACGATGACCTTGGCTGCCCCGGCAGTCAGGTGCGCCGCGGCCTTGTCGCGGTCGGTGAACAGCCCCGTGCACTCGAACACCACATCGATGCGCTCGTCCTTCCATGGCAGCTCGGCCGGGTTGCGGATGGCGCTGAAGGCGATGCGGTCGCCATTGACCGTCAGGCTCTCGTGATCGGCGTGCACCTCGGCGTCGAACAGGCCGTGTACGCTGTCGTGCTTGAGCAGGTGGGCATTGACCGCGAGGTCGCCGAGGTCGTTGATGGCGACCACCTGCAGGTCCTGGCGATAGCCTTGGCTGTAGAGTGCGCGCAGGACGTTGCGTCCGATACGGCCGAATCCATTGATGGCGATGCGAAGTGTCATGGGCGATACCTCTGGCGAAGGGAAGACAGCTGTGACAAGAATGTCGCGTCACTGAAACGATTTTGTTGTTGGAATTACAAGATTATTCGTTCAATGATAGAAAACAAGCCCCTGTGGTGGCAGAATTTTTATCAAACCTACAACGAGCAGTCGAGCACTTCAGGCTTACCGATGGTCCGGGCACCTGCTTTCCTGCCCTGGCGATGCGCGAGCCGGACGCTCAAGACCGCCCTGAACGTCAGCCTGGAGTCCAGACCATCATGCACCCGCGCATCCTTGAGGTTACCGAGCGACTGATCGCTCGCAGTCGTCGTACGCGTGAGCGTTACCTGTCGCTGATCGATGCCGCCGCCAGCGATGGCCCGGTCCGTGCCAGCCTGCAGTGCGCCAACTTCGCCCATGGCGTGGCCGGTTGCGGCGGGGAGGACAAGCAACGGCTGCGGCTGATGAACGCCGCCAACGTCGCCATCGTCTCGGCCTACAACGACATGCTTTCGGCGCACCAGCCCTACCAGTACTTTCCCGAGCAGATCAAGCAGGCACTGCGCGAGATCGGTTCGGTCGGCCAGTTCGCTGGCGGCGTGCCGGCCATGTGCGATGGCGTGACCCAGGGCGAGCCGGGCATGGAGCTGGCGATCGCCAGCCGTGAAGTCATCGCCATGTCCACCGCCATCGCGCTGTCGCACAACCTGTTCGATGCCACCTTGCTGCTGGGTATCTGCGACAAGATCGTCCCGGGTCTGATGATGGGGGCCTTGCGCTTTGGGCACCTGCCGACGGTCTTCGTTCCAGGCGGTCCCATGCCGTCGGGACTGTCCAACAAGGAGAAGGCCGATGTCCGCCAGCGCTACGCCGAGGGCAAGGCCAGCCGTGAGGAATTGCTCGAAGCCGAGATGCAGTCCTACCACAGCCCCGGCACCTGCACCTTCTACGGCACGGCCAACACCAACCAGCTGCTGATGGAGGTGATGGGCCTGCACCTGCCCGGCGCCTCCTTCGTCAACCCCTACACGCCGCTGCGCGATGCGCTCACCGCCGAGGCCGCGCGGCAGGTCACGCGCCTGACCAAGGCCGGTGGCGCGTTCACGCCCCTGGGGCGGATCGTCGACGAGAAGTCGATGGTCAACGCCATCGTCGCGCTGCATGCCACCGGCGGCTCGACCAACCACACCCTGCACCTGCCGGCCATGGCCCAGGCCGCCGGCCTGCAGCTCACCTGGCAGGACATGGCCGACCTGTCCGAGGTGGTGCCGACCCTGGCGCACGTCTATCCCAACGGCAAGGCCGACATCAACCACTTCCAGGCCGCCGGTGGCATGGCCTTCCTGATCGGCCAATTGCTCGATGCCGGTCTCCTGCACGAAGACGTGCAGACCGTGGTCGGCCCTGGTCTGCGCCGCTACACCCAGGAGCCGTTCCTCGATGAAGGGCGCCTGGTCTGGCGCGACGGACCGCGGGACAGCCTCGACGAAAGCATCCTGCGCCCGGTGGCGCGGCCGTTCTCCGCCGAGGGTGGGTTGCGGGTGATGCAGGGCAACCTGGGCCGGGGCGTGATGAAGGTGTCTGCAGTCGCGCCCGAGCACCGGGTGGTCGAGGCGCCAGCGCGGGTCTTCCATGATCAGCAGTCGCTGGCCGACGCGTTCAAGGCGGGCGAGCTGGAGTGTGATTTCGTCGCGGTGGTGCGCTTCCAGGGCCCGCGCAGCAATGGCATGCCCGAGTTGCACAAGCTCACGCCGTTCCTCGGCGTGCTGCAGGACCGCGGCTTCAAGGTCGCGCTGGTGACCGATGGGCGCATGTCCGGTGCCTCCGGCAAGATCCCGGCAGCGATCCACGTCTGTCCGGAGGCGCATGACGGTGGCCTGCTGGCAAAAGTCCGTGATGGTGATAGGGTGCGCGTAGACGGTGCCGAAGGCACGCTGCAGGTCCTGGTGTCGGCCGAGGAACTGGCCGCACGTGACATGCCACCCACACCCACCGGGAACGACCTGGGGTGCGGGCGCGAGCTCTTCGGTTTCATGCGCGTGGCTTTCAGCTCGGCGGAGCAGGGCGCCAGCGCCTTTACTTCGGCCCTGGAGAATCTGGAATGAAAGCCCTGCTGGTAGGCGACATCGGAGGGACCAACGCACGTTTCGCACTCTGGCAAGACCATCGACTGCACGCGGTGCAGGTGTTCCCGACGGCCGAACATGACAGCGTCGAGGACGCCATCGAGCTGTACCTCGCACAGCAGGGCATTGCCCGGGGCGGTCTGGCGGCCGTGTGCCTGGCGGTGGCCGGGCCGGTCGAAGGGGACGAGTTCCACTTCACCAACAACCCCTGGCGCATCCAGCGCGATGGCTTCTGCACGCGTCTGGCCGTCGAGCACTTGCTGCTGATCAACGACTTCTCCGCCATGGCCCTGGGCATGACCTGCCTGGCGCCGGACGAGTATCAATCGATCCGGGAAGGCCAGGCCGACCTGACACGTCCGGCACTGGTGATCGGGCCCGGCACCGGCCTGGGGGTGGCGGGGCTGCTGCACCTGGACGGGCGCCGCTGGCTGGCGCTGCCAGGGGAGGGCGGGCATGTCGACCTGCCGGTGAGCAACGTGCGCGAAGCCGCGATCCATCAGCAACTGCACGCCAGCCTGGGGCACGTCAGCGCCGAGCACGTGCTCAGTGGTGGCGGCCTGGTACGCCTGTACGAGGCGATGTGCGCCCTGGATGGGGACCGGCCCCGGCACGACTCGCCTGCCCAGATCACCGACGCCGCGCTGGGGGGCGAACCCCGGGCGCTGGCGGTGGTCGAGCAGTTCTGCCGCTTCTTCGGCCGGGTGGTCGGCAACCACGTGCTGACCCTCGGCGCGCGCGGTGGGGTGTACATCGTCGGCGGCGTCATTCCGCGCTTCGTCGAGCTGTTCCGCCAGAGCGGCTTCGCCGACAGCCTGTGCGACAAAGGGGTGATGGGCGATTATTTCGAAGGCATCCCGATCTGGCTGGTGACGGCGCCGTTCTCGGGCCTGCTGGGGGCCGGCGTCGCCTTGCAACAATCGCTCGACCATGGGTCACAGCGGGCGTAGACCCGCGTGCTTGCCAAAGGGAGTCAACGTTGAGCACTGCCGGACATTCGATTCTATTGGTCGACGATGACCAGGAGATCCGCGAACTGCTGCACACCTACCTCAGCCGTGCCGGCTTCGAGGTGCATGCCGTCGCCGACGGCCAGGCGTTTCGCCAGGCACTCGACACAGGGCACTGCGACCTGGTGATCCTGGACGTGATGCTGCCCGACGAGGATGGCTTCAGCCTGTGTCGCTGGACCCGCCAGCACCCCCGGCGAGGCCAGGTGCCGATCATCATGCTGACCGCCAGCTCCGACGAGGCCGACCGCGTCATCGGCCTGGAGCTGGGGGCCGACGACTACCTGGGCAAGCCGTTCAGCCCACGCGAGCTGCAAGCTCGGATCAAGGCTCTGTTGCGTCGCTCGTCGTTCGCCCGCGACACCGGTTCAGCAGTGCTGATCTTCGATGACTGGCGCCTGGATACGGTCAGCCATCGGTTGTTCCACCGCGATGGCGAGGAAGTGCTGCTGTCCGGGGCGGACTTCGCCTTGCTCAAGCTGTTTCTCGAGCGCCCGCAGCAGATCCTCGACCGCGATACCATCGGCAACGTGACCCGTGGTCGCGAGCCGATGCCCCTGGACCGCGTGGTGGACATGGCGGTACGCCGCCTGCGTCAGCGCCTGCGCGACGTGGACCGGCCTGCACGGCTGATCCGTACCGTACGGGGGAGTGGCTACCTGCTGGCCGCGCATGTCAGCACCGGTCGCTGAACGTCGCTGGCGCCTGCTGCCGCGTTCGTTGCTGGGGCGCATGTTGCTGCTGACGCTGCTGGTGGTAGCGCTCGCCCAGGGGCTTTCGAGCCTGGTCTGGGTCTCGCAATGGCGCGCCAGCCAGGTGCAGGGGCTGCAGGCCAGTGCCGGCAGCCTGGCCCATTCCATGGGCGCCAGCGCCAGTTACCTGCGTTCGCTGCCGGTGGCCTACCGGCCCATGGTGCTGGACCAGTTGCGGCACATGGGCGGCACACGCTTCTTCGTCTCGCTCAACCAGCACGCGTTGCAGATGCGCACGCTGCCGGCAACGCCGCGCAAGCAGGCCGTGATCGACGTGTTTCGTCAGGTGCTGAGCCAGCGCCTGGGCGAAGGTGTGCAGTTCGAGGTGAACTTCGTCAGCCCCGGCGAGCTGCGCATCTTCAACAGCGGCCTGCGCCTGGACGAGCTGCCACGCTCCTGGGCGCACTATTCCCTGACCCTGGAGCCGCTCGACCCGCCCGTGCTGGTCACCCAGATCCGCCTGGCCGAGAGCGAGTGGCTGTACATCGCTTCGCTGCTGCCGGCGCCCTACACCGAGCCGGAGCCGCCCGAACTGCCACGTCAGCAATTGCTGTTCATGGTCATCACCAGCGTGCTGCTGTTGCTGTTCATCGGCCTGCTGGTGCACTGGCAGAGCCGCCCGCTCAAGCGCCTGGCCCGCGCGGCACGGGACATGTCGCTCAGCGGCGAGGTGGCACCGATACCGGTGGGTGGCGGCAGCGAGGTGGCGGACGTGGCGCGGGCCTTCAACAGCATGAGCGAGCGCATCACCCGCTACCTGACCGAGCGGGGCCAGTTGTTCAGCGCGATCTCCCACGACCTGCGCACGCCGATCACCCGCCTGCGGCTGCGGGTCGAGCTGCTCGAGGACGAACAGGTGCAGGCCCGTTTCACCCGTGACCTCGACGAGCTGGAACTGCTGGTCAAGGGTGCCCTGCAATGCGTGAAGGACACCGACATCCACGAGAACATCGAGCCGGTGGACCTCGACCATGTGTTGCAGCTGCTGGCCGAGCCTTACCTGGAGGACGGGCGCGTCACCTTGGAGGGCCGCAGCCTGTCAGCGTATCCCGGCAAGCCTCTGGCACTGCGGCGCTGCATCGGCAACCTGATCGACAACGCCATCAAGTACGGCGAACGTGCCCACCTGCGGGTGCTCGACAGCCCCAGCGGTTTCGTCCTGCAGGTCGACGACCAGGGGCCGGGCGTGCCGGCCCAGCAACTGGAGCAGGTCTTCGAACCCCATGTCCGTCTGGGCCAGCAGCAGCAAGGGTATGGCCTGGGGCTGGGCATCGCGCGCAACATCGCCCACAGCCACGGCGGCGAAGTGAGCCTGCTCAACCTGCGCCAGGGCGGCCTGCGCGTGACCTTGAGCCTGCCCCGGTGAGTCATGGGCCATTGGCCATGCAATGTCACCATCCTGTGACATTTCTCCAACCTTTCGTGACCTGGCAGCTGTGTTGGCGTGGTTAGACTCTTTGCCCAATACCGGCCATGCCGTCATGGCCTGAATCGTTCGCTCGAAACGACTTCGCATAACAACAACAAGGTATTGCCCATGACTACGTTCACTCGTATCGCTGCTGCCATTTCCCTCGCTTCGCTGATGCCCCTGGCGGCCTTCGCCGACGACAAGGGCACCGTCGAGGTGCTGCACTGGTGGACTTCTGGCGGTGAAGCCGCCGCCGTCAAGACCCTCAAGGACCAGATCGTCAAGGATGGCTTCACCTGGAAGGACAATGCCGTCGCCGGGGGCGGCGGTGCGGCGGCCATGACCGTGCTCAAGACCCGCGCGGTCGCCGGCAACCCGCCTGCCGCCGCCCAGATCAAGGGGCCGGACATCCAGGAGTGGGGCGCCCTCGGCCTGCTCACCCAGCTGGACGAGGTCGCCAAGGCCAACCAGTGGGACGCGCTGCTGCCGGCCAAGGTCGCCGACATCATGAAGTACGACGGTCACTACGTGGCCGTGCCGGTGAACATCCACCGGGCCAACTGGCTGTGGATCAACCCGGCCGTCTTCGAAAAGGCCGGCGCCAGCGTGCCGACCACCCTCGACGAACTGTTCGTCGCCGCCGACAAGCTCAAGGCCGCCGGCTTCCAGCCGCTGGCCCACGGCGGCCAACCCTGGCAGGACAGCACGGTGTTCGAGGACGTGGTGCTGAGCGTGCTGGGGCCGGTCGGCTACCACCGTGCATTCGTCGATCTCGACCCCGAGACCCTGACCGGTCCGGACATGGTCAAGGCCTTCAGCGTCCTGCAACGGCTCGGCACCTACATGGACCCGAACCGCGCCGGGCGTGACTGGAACATCGCCGCCGCCGAGGTCATCAACGGCAAGGCCGGCATGCAGATCATGGGCGACTGGGCCAAGAGCGAGTGGACCGCCGCCGGCAAGGTGGCGGGCAAGGACTACCAGTGCGTGCCGTTCCCCGGCACCCAGGGCAGCTTCACCTACAACATCGATTCACTGGCCATGTTCCAGCTCAAGGACGACAAAGACATCGCCGCGCAGAACGACCTGGCCAAGGTTGCCCTGGAGCCTGCCTTCCAGACCGCCTTCAACCAGGCCAAGGGTTCGTTGCCGGTGCGCCAGGACATGGCCATGGACGCCTTCGACGCCTGCACCCAGCAGTCCTCCAAGGACTTCAAGCAGGCCGAGCAGGGCGATGGCCTGCAGCCGAGCATGGCGCACAACATGGCCTCCTCGCTGGCCGTGCAAGGCGCCATCTTCGATGTGGTCACCAACTTCATGAACGACCCCAAGGCCGACCCGGCCAAGGCCGCTCAGCAGCTGAACGCGGCGATCAAGGCCGCGCGCTGACGCGTTCGCGTGACGGGTGCGTGACGGCTTGACGCCGCGCACCCTGCCTCTCGTTTCTGGAGATCCGAGCATGACCACAGTCGCCGCCCCGTCGCGGGCCGCACCCCTGGACGCGTTGCAGCGCTGGCTACCGAAACTGGTGCTGGCGCCCAGCATGCTGATCGTCCTGGTGGGCTTTTACGGTTACATCCTCTGGACACTGGTGTTGTCCTTCACACGCTCGACCTTCATGCCCAACTACCGGTGGGCAGGGTTCGAGCAATACATCAAGTTGCTGGGCAACGACCGTTGGTGGGTCGCCAGCAAGAACCTGCTGGTGTTCGGCAGCCTGTTCATCGGCATCAGCCTGGTGATCGGCGTGGTCCTGGCCGTGCTGCTGGACCAGCGCATTCGCCGGGAAGGGTTCATCCGCACGGTGTACCTCTATCCCATGGCGCTGTCGATGATCGTCACCGGCACCGCCTGGCAGTGGTTGCTCAACCCGGGCCTGGGCCTGGACAAGCTGCTGCGCGACTGGGGCTGGGAAGGCTTTCGCTTCGACTGGCTGGTCGACCCGGACCGGGTCATCTACTGCCTGGTGATCGCCGCGGTCTGGCAGGCGTCGGGTTTCGTCATGGCGCTGTTCCTGGCCGGCCTGCGCGGTGTCGACCCCTCGATCGTGCGCGCAGCGCAGATCGATGGTGCCAGCCTGCCACGCATCTACCTGCGCATCGTCCTGCCGAGCCTGCGCCCGGTGTTCTTCAGCGCGGTGATGATCCTGGCGCACATCGCCATCAAGAGTTTCGACCTGGTGGCGGCGATGACCGCAGGTGGGCCGGGCTACGCCTCGGACCTGCCGGCGATGTTCATGTACTCGTTCACCTTCAGCCGCGGGCAGATGGGCATGGGTTCGGCCAGCGCGATCCTGATGCTCGCCGCGATCCTGGCCATCCTCGTGCCGTATCTGTACTCCGAACTCAGGAACAAGCGCCATGACTAGTCTTCGCTGGTACGCCCCCAGCCGCCTGGCCATTCATGCCACCTTGCTGGCAGCCTGCGCCCTCTACCTGATCCCGTTGGTGGTGATGCTGCTGACCAGCGTCAAGTCGCCCGAGGACATCCGCACCGGCAACCTGCTGAGCTGGCCCGACGTGATCACCGGGATCGGCTGGCTGAAAGCCTGGGACGCGGTGAACGGGCACTTCTGGAACTCGGTGAAGATCACCGTGCCTGCCGTGCTGATCTCCACGCTGGTCGGTGCCCTGAACGGCTACGTGCTGTCGATGTGGCGCTTTCGCGGCTCGCAGGTGTTCTTCGGCCTGTTGCTGTTCGGCTGCTTCCTGCCGTTCCAGACCGTCCTGCTGCCGGCGTCCTTCACCCTCGGCAAGCTGGGCCTGGCCAGCAGCACGCTCGGCCTGGTGCTGGTGCACGTGGTCTACGGCCTGGCCTTCACCACCCTGTTCTTCCGCAACTACTACTGCAGCGTGCCACTGGCGCTGGTGCAGGCAGCGCGGCTGGATGGCGCGGGGTTCTTCACCATCTTCACGCGCATCCTGCTGCCGATGTCGTTGCCGATCATCATGGTGTGCCTGATCTGGCAGTTCACCCAGATCTGGAACGACTTCCTGTTCGGCGTGGTGTTCGCCAGCGGCGATGCGCAACCGATCACCGTGGCCTTGAACAACCTGGTCAACACCAGCACCGGGGTCAAGGAATACAACGTCGACATGGCAGCGGCACTGATCGCCGGGTTACCGACCCTGCTGGTCTACGTCGTGGCTGGCAAATATTTCCTGCGCGGCCTCACCGCCGGCGCGGTCAAGGGGTGAGACATGGCACGGCTCGAATTACGCAACGTCAACAAACACTACGGTAGCGGCCTGCCGGACACGCTCAAGGCGATCGATCTGGCGATCGACTCCGGCGAGTTCCTGATCCTGGTCGGCCCCTCCGGCTGCGGCAAGTCGACCCTGATGAACTGCATCGCCGGGCTCGAGGACATCAGCGGTGGCGCCATCCTGGTCGACGGCGCCGACATCAGCGGCATGAGCCCCAAGGACCGCGACATCGCGATGGTCTTCCAGTCCTACGCGCTGTACCCGACCATGAGCGTGCGCGACAACATCGCCTTCGGCCTGAAGATTCGCAAGATGCCCAAGGCCGAGATCGACGCCGAAGTGGACCGGGTCGCGCGGCTGCTGCAGATCGAACACCTCCTGGCCCGCAAGCCCGGCCAGCTGTCGGGCGGCCAGCAGCAGCGCGTGGCCATGGGCCGGGCCCTGGCCCGTCGGCCGAAGATCTACCTGTTCGACGAGCCGCTGTCGAACCTGGACGCCAAGCTGCGGGTGGAGATGCGCACCGAGATCAAGCTGATGCACCAGCGGCTCAGGACCACCACCGTCTACGTGACCCACGACCAGATCGAGGCGATGACACTGGGCGACAAGGTGGCGGTGATGAAGGATGGTATCATCCAGCAGTTCGGCACGCCCCGCGACATTTATACCAACCCTGCCAACCTGTTCGTGGCCAGCTTCATCGGCTCGCCGCCGATGAACTTCATTCCTGCGACCTTGCACGAGCGCGACGGTCTGGCGTTGGCGAGGTTGGACAGTGGCCAGGGGGTGCACGAATTGCCACTTGGGCGCATGACGCCCGAACTACGAGAACGAACGGTCACCTTGGGTATCCGCCCAGAACAGATCAGCACCAGCTTGGGACAGGGCACTGCCTTGCCCGGCATTCGCGCGCGCGTCCAGGTCACCGAGCCCACAGGCCCGGACCTGCTGGCATTCGTCACGCTCAATGACACCAAGGTCTGCTGTCGCCTGGCGCCGGATGTGGCCTGTCAGGCGGGCGATGACCTGGACCTGGCGCTCGACGCCAGCAAGGTATTGCTGTTCGACAGTGTCACCGGCGAGCGCTTGCGCCATTCGCCCGAGCTGTCGACCGAGCAGGGCGCGGCCCCGGTGCAACAGGGCTGCTGATACGCGTTGGGATACCCATAACAAGAAGAGGAAACACATCATGGAGCAGTGCAAACGCATGGGGGCGCTGGGAGCGCTGGGTCTGCTGGGCATCATCGCCAGCGGCGAAGCTCAGGCATTCGAACCGTTCGCGACGGATTCACCCTGGATGAGCGGGGATTGGGGCGGCACCCGCACCGAGTTGATCGAGAAAGGGTACAACTTCAGCCTGCAGTACGTGGGCGAGGCAGCGACCAACGTGCATGGCGGTTACGACCATGACCGCACGGCACGCTACAGCGACCAGTTCGCCTTCGGCCTGCTGACGGACCTGGACAAGGTACTGGGCTGGCAGAATGCCGAGTTCAAGATCGCCGTCACCGAGCGCAGCGGGCGCAACCTGTCCAATGACCGCATCGGCGATCCGCGCGCGGGCCACTTGAGCTCGGTGCAGGAAGTATGGGGGCGTGGCCAGACCTGGCGTCTGACGCAGATGTGGTTCCGCCAGACCTACCTGGACGGCGCCCTGGACCTCAAGGTCGGGCGCTACGGGCCGGGCGAGGAGTTCAACAGCTTCCCGTGCGAGTTCCAGAACTTGGCGCTGTGCGGCTCCCAGGTCGGCAACTGGGTCGGCGACATCTGGTACAACTGGCCTGTGAGCCAGTGGGGCGGGCGCCTGAAGTACAACGTCTCGCCCGAGCTGGCAGTCCAGGTAGGGGTGTTCGAGCAGAACCCGTCCAACCTCGAAACCGGCAACGGCTTCAAGCTGAGCGGCAGCGGCAGTCGCGGCACGATCGTGCCGGTCGAATTGATCTGGTCCCCGCGTCCGGGTGGGTTGCCGGGTGAGTACCGCCTGGGCTACTACCGCAGCAGTGCGTCGGCGGACGACCTGCACAAGGACGTCGACGGTCAGGAGCAGGCGCTCACCGGCAAGGCCTTCAAGTCCCATGGCAGCAAGCACGGGGCCTGGTTGGTCGCGCAGCAGCAGTTGACCTCCCGGGCATCGGACGCCAGCCGTGGTCTGAGCGTGTTCGCCAACGCCACCGTGCATGACAAGTCGACCAACCTGATCGACAACTACCAGCAGCTCGGCGTGCTCTATACCGGCGCCTTCGATGCCCGTCCCAAGGACGTGATCGGCCTGGGCGTGGCACGTATCCATGTCAACGAGGACGTGCGCAAGCGGGCTACGCTGCTCAACACCCTCAGTGGCATCGACGACTACGACAATCCCGGGTTCGTGCCGCTGCGCGGCAGCGAATACGACGCCGAACTCTACTATGGCGTGCACGTCACCGATTGGCTGACCGTGCGCCCCAACGTGCAGTTCATCAAGCGTCCCGGCGGTGTCAGCCAGGTCGATGACGCCTGGGTCATGGGCCTGAAGGTCTCCTCGACCTTCTGAGTGACCTTTCAGCCAAGGTCGCTATCCTCGACGGGGTAGCGACTGGCGTTGAGGCTTTCCTTGATCTTGCGCAGGTGTGGCTGGAAATCCACGCCACGGCGCAGGGTCATGCCCGTGGCCAGCACGTCGAGCACAGTCAGCTGGATGATGCGCGAGGTCATCGGCATATAGATGTCGGTGTCCTCGGGCAGCGGGATGTGCAGGCTCAGGCTGCAGGCCTGGGACAGCGGCGAACCGGCCGCGGTCAGACCGAGCACCGAGGCGCCGTTTTCCCGGGCGAGCCGTGCCACATCCACCAGCTCGCGCGTGCGGCCGGTGTAGGAAATGATCACGAACAGATCCCCCGTGTGCGCCACTGAAGCCAGCATTCGCTGCATCAGCACGTCGGCGTGGGCGGAGACCGCCAGGTTGAAGCGGAAGAACTTGTGCTGGGCATCCAGGGCCACCGGCGCCGAAGCACCCAGGCCGAAGAAATGGATCTGCCGCGCCTGGATCATCATGTCCACCGCACGGCTGACCTGCTGCGGGTCGAGCTGCTGGCAGGCGCTGTCCAGCGACGCGATGGCGCTGCCGAAGATCTTCTGCGTGTAGGCCGCCGGATCGTCGTCCTCGGCGACCGCACGGCTCACGTAGGCCGCGCCGCTGGCCAGGCTCTGGGCCAGTTGCAGCTTGAGTTCAGGGTAGCCGCTGACGCCGAAGGAGCGGCAGAAACGGTTGACGGTCGGTTCGCTGACCTTCGCCGCCTGGGCCAGCGCCGCGATGCTGAAGCGCGTGGCTTGCTGGGGGTTGAGCAGGATGACTTCGGCCACCTTGCGTTCGGCCTTGTTCAGTTCCTCGAGGCGTCCCTGGATCTGTTCCAGGAGATTTCGCACACGGTCCATGGGGTGTCCTTGAGTCGAGAGGCGACCGGCTGGCGAAGCAGCGGGCCGTTTGTGAGGTCTATCGTACTTGCAGCCGTCATGCGTGCACCACCTGTACACACGCGGCGCTCGAAAATGTTGTGTTTATTACTACATATTCCCTTGAAAAAAAGCCAATGAACCGGTATTCCTAGGGTCAATTTATGAAAGAACCCAACATCATGCCTGCGATCAACGTAGAACCTTGTACCTTCGGCCTGTTCGGCGCCCTTGGCGATCTGGCGCTGCGCAAGCTGTTCCCGGCGTTGTACCAGCTCGATCGGGCAGGCCTGCTGCACCCGGATACCCGGTTGCTGGCCCTGGCACGCGAGGCGGGCAGCGACGACGCGCACCTGGCGTCGATCGAAAGCCACCTGCGCCGCTACCTGCCTGCCACCGATGTGGACGAGACCGCCGTGCAGGGCTTCATGGCCCGCATCACCTACCTGCACCTGGATTTTCTCGAGCGCGAAGGCTACCGGCGCCTGGCCGACACGGTCACGCCCGAGCAACCCCTGATCGCCTACTTCGCCACCGCCGCCGCCGTATACGGCGCCATCTGCGAGCACCTCGACGGGGTCGGCCTGGCCGAGCGCACCCGCGTGGTCCTGGAAAAGCCCATCGGCCACGACCTGGAGTCGTCGCGCCGGGTGAACGATGCCGTGGCCCGGTACTTCCCGGAGAGCCGCGTCTACCGCATCGACCATTACCTGGGCAAGGAGACCGTGCAGAACCTCATTGCCCTGCGCTTCGCCAACAGCCTGTTCGAGACCCAGTGGAACCAGAACTCCATCTCCCACGTGGAAATCACCGTGGCGGAGAAAGTCGGCATCGAAGGCCGCTGGGGCTATTTCGACAAGGCCGGGCAACTGCGCGACATGATCCAGAACCACCTGCTGCAGCTGCTGTGCCTGATCGCCATGGACCCGCCGGGCGATCTCTCGGCCGACAGCATCCGTGACGAGAAGGTCAAGGTGCTCAAGGCCCTGGCGCCGATCACCGGCGAGGGGCTGGGCAGCCGCGTGGTACGTGGGCAGTACATCGCCGGGCACAGCGACGGCCAGCCGGTGCCGGGATACCTGGACGAGGACAATGCCAACAGCCAGAGCGACACCGAAACCTTCGTCGCCCTGCGCGCCGACATCCGCAACTGGCGCTGGTCAGGCGTGCCGTTCTACCTGCGCACCGGCAAGCGCATGCCGCAAAAACTGTCGCAGATCGTCATTCACTTCAAGGAACCGACGCACTACATCTTCGCCCCGGAGCAGCGCCTGCAGATCGGCAACAAGCTGGTCATTCGCCTGCAACCGGACGAGGGCATTTCCTTGCGGGTGATGACCAAGGAGCAGGGCCTGGACAAAGGCATGCACCTGCGCAGCGACCTGCTGCAGCTGCACTTCTCCGACACCTGGCGCCGCAGTGCCCGCATTCCCGATGCCTACGAACGGCTGTTGCTGGAAGTGATGCGCGGCAACCAGAACCTGTTCGTGCGCAAGGACGAGATCGAGCACGCCTGGACATGGTGTGACCAGCTGATCGCCGGCTGGCAGCAGGCGGGCGACACCCCCCGGCCCTATGCGGCCGGTTCCTGGGGGCCGATGAGTGCGGTCGCCCTGATTACACGCGATGGGAGGTCATGGTATGGCGATATCTGAACTGCAACTGCCGGCCAACGTGCAGGCGCATACGTTCACCGAGGCCAGTGCCCTGGCCACCGGCCTGGCCCAGGACGTGGCCGAGCGGCTGCGTCAGGCCATCGAAGCCAAGGGGCAGGCCACCGTGGTGCTGTCCGGCGGTCGCAGCCCGGTACCGTTTCTCGAGGCCTTGTCCGGTCAATCGCTGGACTGGTCCAAGGTGGTGGTGAGCCTGGCCGACGAGCGTTGGGTGCCGGTGGAACACGCCGACAGCAATGCCGGGCTGCTGCGCCGGCATCTGCTCAAGGGGGAGGCGGCCAAGGCACGCTTCGTGGGCCTGTACCGGGCGGCCGATACCCTGGACGCCGCTGCCGAAGCGGCCGACCGCGCCCTGGTCGATCTGCCGCCGATCGATGTACTGGTCCTCGGCATGGGCGACGACGGTCACACCGCTTCGCTGTTCCCGGCCAGCCCGCAGGTACGCGCCGGGCTGCAGCGCAGCGGTGAGCACCGCTGCCTGCCGATGCTTGCGCCCAGTGTCCCCCACCAACGCTTGAGCATGACCCGCGCGCTGCTGGCCACTGCCGCCTTCACGGCCTTGTCCGTGCAAGGGCAGGGCAAGCTCGCGACCCTGCGCGAGGCACTGGCCGGCGACGATGCCGTATCGATGCCCATCCGCGCGTTTCTTCAGGACCCGTTGCATCTGTACTGGTGCCCATGAGCCAAGGATCCCCAGCCATGCCCACGCTTGAACGTCCCCAGCCTCTGCTGACCATGCCCGAAAAGATGGCGCGCATCGACGCCCTGTGCGAGCGTGCCCGCATCTTGCCGGTCATCACCATCGCCCGCGAACAGGACATCCTGCCGCTGGCCGACGCCCTGGCCGAGGGCGGCATTCGTACGCTCGAAGTGACCTTGCGCTCAGAACATGGCCTCAAGGCCATCGAGGTGCTGCGCGAGCAGCGGCCCGAACTGTGCGTGGGGGCTGGCACCGTGCTCGATTGCACGATGTTCGCTGCCGTGCAGGCGGCCGGCGCGCAGTTCGTGGTGACCCCTGGCATCACGCCGGACCTGCTCAAGGCCGGGATCGAGGGCGATATTCCGCTGCTGCCCGGTATCAGCACGCCTTCGGAGATCATGGCAGGCTATGCACTGGGCTACCGTCGCTTCAAGCTGTTCCCGGCCGAAATCTCCGGTGGCGTCGGCGCCATCAAGGCCTTCGCCGGCCCCTTCGGCGACATTCGCTTCTGCCCCACGGGCGGCGTGAATGCCAGCAATGCACGCCATTACATGGCCCTGCCCAACGTCATGTGCGTGGGCGGCACCTGGATGCTCGACAGCAGCTGGATCAAGAACGGCGATTGGGGGCGTATCACCGAGTGCAGTGCCGAGGCGATGGCCCTGTTCGACTGAGGGTACGGTGTCGAGCGCCCGGTCTGAAGGGCGCCCACAAAACTCCACGCGTTCGAGCAGCCAGAAACGAAAAAGCCCGCATTCAGGATGCGGGCTTTTTCATGGGGCGACGCTTCAGGCCGCCTTGGCCTGCTGCTGGCTCAACGAGCGATTCAATGCGCTGAACAGCGCCTTGAAGCTAGCAGTGGTGATGTTCTCGTCGATGCCCACACCGTGCACCGGACGACCACCCGCTACGCGCAGTTCGATGTAGGCGGCGGCCTTGGCGTGGGTGCCCGCGCCAATGGCGTGCTCGTTGTAGTCCATGATCTCGACGGCCACCGGCAAACCGGCGACCAGGGCTTCCAGGGCGCCATTGCCCTTGCCGGACCATTTCAGGGTGGTTTCGCCTTCACCGGCGACGTCCACTTCCACGGCGCTATGGCCATTCTCTTCCCGCAGGCGGTGGCTGACCAGCGCGTAGGGCGTATTGGCTTGCAGGTATTCCTTCTGCAGCAGGCTGTAGATCTGCTGGGCCGTCATTTCAAGGCCCAGGCGGTCGGTTTCGCCCTGGACCACCTGGCTGAATTCGATCTGCATGCGGCGCGGCAGGCTGATGCCGTATTCCTGCTCGAGCAGGTAGGTGATGCCGCCTTTGCCCGACTGGCTGTTGACGCGGATCACCGCCTCGTAACTGCGACCGATGTCGGCCGGGTCGATCGGCAGGTAAGGCACTTCCCAGCGCTCGCCGTCCTGTTGCTTGCTCATGCCTTTGCGGATGGCGTCCTGGTGCGAGCCGGAGAAGGCGGTGTGGACCAGGTCGCCCACGTAAGGATGGCGTGGGTGAACGGGCAACTGGTTGCACTCCTCGACGACCTTGCGCACGCCGTCGATGTCCGAGAAGTCCAGTTGTGGGTCGATGCCCTGGGTGTAGAGGTTCAGGGCCAGGGTCACCAGGTCGACGTTGCCGGTACGCTCGCCGTTGCCGAACAGGCAGCCTTCGGCACGGTCGGCACCGGCCATCAGGCCCAGTTCGGTGGCGGCGATGCCGGTGCCGCGGTCGTTGTGGGTGTGCAGGCTGATGATCACGCTGTCGCGGCGGTTGACGTGGCGGCAGAACCATTCGATCTGGTCGGCGTAGACGTTGGGCGTCGCCACTTCGACGGTGGCCGGCAGGTTGAGGATGATCTTGTGCTCGGGCGTCGGGTTCCACACCTCGATCACCGCGTCGCAGACTTCCTTGGCGAACTCCAGTTCGGTGGCGCTGAAGGTCTCTGGCGAGTACTGGAACGTCCAGCGGGTCTCGGGTTGCTGCGCGGCGTACTTGACGAACAGCTTGGCAGCGTTGACCGCGATGTCCTTGACGCCTTGCTTGTCCTGGTTGAAGACGATGCGGCGGAAGGACGGGCAGGTGGCGTTGTACAGGTGCACGATGGCCTGCTTGGCGCCGCGCAGGGATTCGAAGGTCCGCGCGATCAGGTCTTCACGGGCCTGGGTGAGCACCTGGATGGTGGTGTCGTCCGGGATGTGCCCGTCTTCGATCAGCGTGCGCACGAAGTCGAAGTCGGTCTGCGAGGCGGAGGGGAAGGAGGCTTCGATTTCCTTCACGCCCACTTGCACCAGGGTCTGCCAGAAACGCAGCTTCTTCGCCGAGTCCATCGGTTCGATCAACGACTGGTTGCCATCACGCAGGTCGGAACTGCACCAGATCGGCGCCTGGGTGATGGTCTTCGACGGCCAGGTGCGATCGGGCAGGTCGATGGTCGGGAACGCGTGGTACTTGCGAGAAGGGTCTTTGAGCATGGACATGGTGCAATCCTTTAATGAGCGGCCGTGATCGGGCCTGCCAGACGATAACCGGTCGAAAGCGAGGTAACGCGGCTCAACCCGGTAGTCGTGCGCTGACCAGGGAAAGGCTGCGATGCTGGCGGAGCAGGATGAGGGTGAGTGGAGTAATCATGCATCCAACCCTAACCACAGGCGCAGGGAATGGCAAGCATCGCAGGAAAATTGATAGGAATGGCCTGAAAGCCTTCATGAGGCCAAGTTGCCAGGCTTGTTTGTCAGGAAATTGTAATTTTTATTGCGCAAAGGTTGCCGTGCCCGAAGGCATGCTGGCTGGCGGCCTAGGATCCACTGCTCCGGTAGCCTCTGTCGGGGCACTCCCGGCGTGCTGGTTGCTGCGTCGACGACAAGGCTGAGGGTCTCTTTCTTGGAGGTATCGTTGAGAGAGAGGGGGCGGCATCGGCCCTATCGCTGGCAAGCCAGCTCCCACTCAGATCTCAGCAGGCTGTTGGTGTAGGCATGGCTGCGCGAGCAGCTTGTGGGAGCTGGCTTGCCAGCGATGGCGTCAGTCGCTTCGCCACGGTTTCCCGCAAGGGCCGCTTGACCGGCCTCGTGTCCGTAGAGCCTGTGAAGTCAACGATTTCCCTTCGGCAGGCCCTCGAACGCTTTCACTCCACCGCCGGTCCCTTTCGCAACGTTCGAGGCCTCAGGGCTGGAACGCCCCGATGAAGATCGCCGGGTCTACCCGTGCATCGTTCAGGCTCACGTTCCAGTGCATGTGCGGCCCCGTGGCACGCCCCGTCGAGCCGACCCGGCCGACCACCTCGCCGCGCCGCAGGTCCTGGCCGTTCTTCACGTCGATGCGCGACAGATGGCAGAACATGCTGATGAACCCTTGGCCGTGATCGACGAACACCGTCTGGCCGTTGAAGAAGTAATCACCGATGAGGATCACCTTGCCATTGGCCGGCGTCTTGATCGGCGTGCCCGCCGGCACCGCGAAATCCAGGCCGGCATGGGGGTTGCGCTCTTCGCCATTGAAGAAACGGCGTACGCCGAACTTGCTCGACAAGGGGCCGTTGACCGGCTTGTCCAGCAGCAGGTTGCTCGGCAGGACCGGGCTGAAGCTGCGGTAGGCGGTGGTCTGCTCGGCCAGCTCGCGCTCGATGCGCTTGAGGTCGTTGGGCTCCGGGTTGACCTGGCGCTTGTTCTTCAGGGTGATGTGCTGTTCGGGGTACTTCTTGCTGCCGACCGTGAACGGCAGGCTGCGCGAGCCTTGCGTCACCACCGCCTGACCCGGCTTGCGGGTCAGGGGGATGCCGACGATCGCCAGCCAGGTCTCCTGCTCCTTCACCACCAGCACGGGCTTGCCCTCGAAGCGCGCGCTGGGCGCCTGTGCCGAAGGGCCCAGGTCGACCACCGCCACGCCGCCCGGCACCGGCTTGTTCAGTTGGCGGGTGATGTAGCTGGCCTGGGCACAGGTGCCGACCAACAGCAGGGTAAGGGCGAGCAGGGGAGCGATGAGCCTTGGCATGGGTCAGTCCAGAAGGGAGAGGGTGACGGGCGTCTGGTGGTTGTCTTCGACACGCACTTTCAATTCGCCATCGTTCAGGCGAGCGGTCAGGCGCTGGCCGGTGTGGGTGTCGGCAGCGCTGCGGATGGCATGGCCCTTTTCGTCGAGCAGGATGCTGTAGCCACGCGCGAGCGTCGCCAGCGGGCTGACCACCTGCAGGGTCTGCACCTGGGACTGGAGCCGCTGGCGGCGGTCCTTGAGCAGGTCGCGCATGGCCCGCGGCAGACGCTCGGCCAGGGCGTCCAGGCGGTGGCCGAGCAAGGTCAGCGTACGGCCCGGATGCTGCGCGCCCAGGCGTGCCTGCAGCCGCTCCAGGTGTTGCTGGTGCTGGCGCATGTGCAGCGTGAAGGCCCGGCGCAGGCGCATGTCCAGGTCATCCAGGCGCTGGGCCTGCTGGCGCAGACGCTCGCCCGGATGGCGCAGGCGCCGTGACAGACCCTCCAGCCGCAGGCGATCGTGGGCCAGACGGTTACGCATGCGCATCAGCAGGCGTCGCTCCAGGCTCTCGAGGGTCTGGCGCAGCCCGCTGCTGTCGGGGGCCAGCAGTTCGGCCGCCGCCGACGGGGTCGGTGCGCGCACATCGGCCACGAAGTCACTGATCGAGACATCCGTCTCATGGCCCACGGCGCTGACGATGGGTGTGGTGCAGGCGGCGATGGCGCGGGCGACGACCTCTTCGTTGAAGCACCAGAGGTCTTCCAGCGAACCGCCGCCGCGGGCCAGGATCAGCGCATCGAAGCCCTGCGCATCGGCCCGCTGCAGCGCCTTGACGATCTGGCCGATGGCCTCGCGGCCCTGGACCGCCGTGGGAATCAGGTTCAGCTCGACCTGCGGAGCGCGCCGACCGAACACGCTGATGATGTCGCGGATCACGGCGCCGGTGGGAGAGGTGATGATACCGATGCGCCGTGGGTGGGCAGGCAGGGGCCGTTTGCGCTCGGCGCTGAACAGCCCTTCGGCCCCCAGCTTGTCCTTCAAGGCTTCGAAGGCCAGGCGCAAGGCGCCATCGCCGGCGGGCTCGAGCGTATCGACGATCAGTTGATAGTCACCACGGCCCTCGAACAACGAGACCTTGCCGCGCACGCGTACCGCCAGGCCGTCACGCAGCGCCTGGCGCACCCGTGCGGCGTTCTGCCGGAACAGCGCGCAGCGCACCTGGGCGCCGCTGTCCTTGAGCGTGAAATAAAGATGCCCCGAAGCAGGCCGGGCAAGGTTGGAGATCTCGCCCTCCACCCAGACGGCACGGAACACATCCTCGAGCAGCACGCGTGCGCGGCCGTTGAGCTGGCTGACGGTGAGGACCTCGCGGTCCAGGCCGAGTCGTTCGAAAGGGTCTCTGATCATGCAGGCATCATAAAGGACAAGCCGGTCGGATGCACCGGCAGGGTGTCGTCGGGAAGCGTCTTACCGTACACGGCGAAATCGGCGGCTTATCCATTCGCAGGCAGGGTTCTAGCCTGGGTGCTTACAGTCCCTGGGAGGTGCCCATGTACGAGATCGATTCCACCACTTATCGCTCGACGGCCTTCAACCGACGCGTGCGGTTTCTGGTCTTCCATTACACTGCGCTCAACTTCAACGGCTCGATCAATGCCCTGGTCAAGGGCAACGCCGTCAGTGCGCACTATCTGCTACCGACCCCCGACGACCCTACCTACCAGCGCGCAGGCTTCGACCAGGTGCGCATCTTCAACCTGGTCGACGAGCAGGAGCGGGCATGGCACGCGGGCGTCAGCACATGGGCCGGGCGCAGTAACCTGAATGACACGGCGATCGGCATCGAACTGGTCAACGAAGCCTCGGTGAGCGATGGCCAGTTCACCTTCCCGGCCTATCACCCCGAGCAGATCGACGCGCTGATCCAGTTGAGCCAGGACATTCTGCGGCGGTATCCGGACATCACGCCGACGCACGTGATCGGCCACAGCGACATTGCCATCGGCCGCAAGAGCGACCCGGGCGCGGCTTTCCCCTGGCAGCGCCTGCACCAGGCGGGTATCGGTGCCTGGTACGAGGACGCCCGCAAGGCGCACTTCCTCGACCAGTTCACGCGCGCCCTGCCTTCCGACAGGGAGGTCCAGGCCCACTTGCGCACCTATGGCTATGACGTTCCGGCGCAACCGAATGCCAGTCAGATGCGTTCGCTGCTCCGGGCCTTCCAGCTGCACTTCCGCCCTGGCGACTATCGGGGCGTGCTGGATGCCGAGACGGCAGCGATTCTCTATGCGCTGGTAGAGCGCTACAAGACCTGAGCGTCAGAAGCTGCAGGCTGGACTGCAGGGTACAGGCAGGCAAGGTGAACCGGGCCGTGCGCTGCTCGGTCGCTATCTCGGTCTCCGGGCAGGCGCTAGAATGAGGCCACCCTTGCAGTCCAGGTTCGCCCGCCCATGAGCACCCAACGCATCATCGTCCCCAAGCTGTCGACCCTGCCGTTTCACGAAGCCCGCGCCCGGGCCATCCTGCGCTGGCTGGTGCGGGAGAAGGTGGTGGAAGAAGCCTTGACCACCTGCGGTCGCACCGGCAACCGCATGGGCCATGCCCTGGCGGAGGGCGCTCGCACGTTCGCCCTGCACCCCGACAAGCTGCCGTTCGGCGAGCAGGCCAATGGTCTGGAGGTCGTGCTCAAGCGCTGCATCTATACCCCCACCGATGGGTTTCTCGAAGAGGCCGGCTGCCCGGAGTGCCGTCGCGAAGTCGGCGAGCCGCTGTTCGACAGCCTGGACGAATGGATGCCCGGGGTGAGCGACAACTTCACCTGCCCCTTGTGCGGCTTCGAAGACGACATCAACGGCTTTCTGTTCCTGCAGCCGTGTGCGTTCTCCAACCTGGGCTTCATCTTCAACGGCTGGGGCGAGGCCGGGTTCACCCAGGCCTTCGTCGACAGCTTCGCCGACTGGCTCGATCAGCCGGTGGCGGTGGTGAGCGTGGGACGGTAAAGGCGGGAGGGCCCATCGGCGCAGTCGATCCACACGCGCAGGGATTGACAGAAAAAGTCAGCCTTGCGCCCCACCACTCGGCATTTCGCGTTGAGCAAAGGCCCCGGCATGAGTATAATGGCGCGCTTCCATTTTTCCCGCCCGGGAGCATCCGCGATGCTGCGTATCAGCCAAGAAGCACTGACCTTCGACGACATTCTCCTTGTACCTGGCTACTCCGAGGTACTGCCCAACGAGGTCAGTCTCAAGACCCGCCTGACCCGCGGGATCGAGCTGAACATCCCCCTGGTCTCCGCCGCCATGGATACCGTGACCGAAGCCCGCCTGGCCATCGCCATGGCCCAGGAAGGCGGCATCGGGATCATCCACAAGAACATGACCATCGAACAGCAGGCCAGCGAAGTGCGCAAGGTCAAGAAGTTCGAGGCTGGCGTGGTCACCGACCCGATCACCATCGACGCCGACGCCACCGTGCGCGACCTCTTCGAACTGACCCGCCTGAACAATATCTCCGGCGTGCCGGTGCTGGAGAACGGCGACCTGGTCGGCATCGTCACCTCCCGTGACGTGCGTTTCGAGAGCCGCCTGGACGTCACCGTACGCGAAGTGATGACGCCCAAGGATCGCCTGGTCACCGTGCGTGAAGGCGCCAACAAGGAAGAAGTCCGCGAGCTGCTGCACAAGCATCGCCTGGAAAAGGTCCTGATCGTCGATGCCGCCTTCAACCTCAAGGGCATGATGACCGTCACCGACATCGAGAAGGCCAAGGCCTACCCGCTGGCCAGCAAGGACGATCAAGGCCGTCTGCGCGTCGGTGCCGCGGTCGGCACTGGCAAGGACACCGGTGAGCGCGTCGCTGCCTTGGTCGCCGCCGGCGTCGACGTGGTGGTGGTGGACACCGCCCACGGTCACTCCAAGGGCGTGATCGACCGCGTGCACTGGGTCAAGGAAACCTACCCGCAGGTGCAGGTGATCGGCGGCAACATCGCCACCGGTGCCGCTGCCAAGGCCCTGGTCGAGGCAGGCGCCGATGCCGTCAAGGTCGGTATCGGCCCAGGCTCGATCTGCACCACCCGCATCGTCGCCGGTGTCGGCGTGCCGCAGATCAGCGCCATCGCCAATGTCGCCGAAGCGCTGGAAGGTACGGGGGTTCCGCTGATCGCCGACGGTGGTATCCGCTTCTCCGGTGACCTGTCCAAGGCCATCGTGGCCGGCGCTTCGTGCGTGATGATGGGTTCGATGTTCGCCGGTACCGAAGAATCGCCGGGCGAGATCGAACTGTTCCAGGGCCGTTCCTACAAGGCCTACCGCGGCATGGGCTCGCTCGGCGCGATGGCCCAGTCGCAAGGTTCCTCGGACCGTTACTTCCAGGACTCCTCGGCCGGCGCCGAGAAGCTGGTCCCTGAAGGTATCGAAGGCCGTGTCGCCTACAAGGGTGCCCTGGCGGCGATCATCCACCAGCTGATGGGCGGCCTGCGTTCGTCCATGGGCTACACCGGCAGCGCCAACATCGACGAGATGCGTACCCGTCCGGAGTTCGTGCGCATCACCGGTGCCGGCATGGCCGAGTCGCACGTCCATGACGTGCAGATCACCAAGGAAGCGCCGAACTACCGCGTAGGCTGACGGCCCGCTTCGAGCGGCGCGCCGTAAGCGGTAAGCCACAAGAGAAGGTACGGCGGTGAGTGCGCATTGCGCAGTCACCGCGCTTGCACAGCAGCTTGCAGCCAGCCGCTCACCGCGTGCAACTGCTCTTCCTGTTTCCCCGATCAACTTGCGGCCCGTGGCTCGACGCCCCGGCTGCACCAGAGAGTTCCCCATGGCCCTCGACATCCACGCCCACCGCATCCTGATCCTGGATTTCGGTTCCCAGTACACCCAGCTGATCGCCCGCCGCGTGCGCGAGATCGGTGTCTACTGCGAACTGCACCCGTTCGACATGTCCGACGAGGCGATCCGCGAATTCAACCCGCGCGGCATCATCCTCGCCGGCGGCCCCGAGTCGGTCCACGAAGCCAACAGCCCGCGCGCACCGCAGGCCGTGTTCGACCTCAACGTCCCGCTGCTGGGCATCTGCTACGGCATGCAGACCATGTCCGAACAGCTGGGCGGCAAGGTCGAAGGTTCCGAGCTGCGTGAGTTCGGCTACGCCCGTGTCGACGTGGTCGGCAAGAGCCGCCTGCTCGACGGCATCGAAGACCACATCGACGCCGACGGCGTGCTGGGCCTCGACGTCTGGATGAGCCACGGCGACAAGGTCACCCAGCTGCCGGCCGACTTCCACGTCCTGGCCAGCACCCCGAGCTGCCCGATCGCCGGCATGTTCGACGATGCCCGTGGCTACTACGGCGTGCAGTTCCACCCGGAAGTGACCCACACCAAACAGGGCGGTCGCATCCTGTCCCGCTTCATCCAGGACATCTGCGGCTGCGAAGCCCTGTGGACCCCGTCCAACATCGTCGAAGACGCCATCGCCCAGGTGCGTGAGCAAGTCGGTTCGGCCAACGTCCTGCTCGGCCTGTCCGGCGGTGTCGACTCCTCCGTGGTCGCCGCACTGCTGCACCGCGCCATCGGCGACCAGCTGACCTGCGTATTCGTCGACAACGGCCTGCTGCGCCTGCACGAAGGCGACCAGGTCATGGCCATGTTCAAAGAGAACATGGGCGTCAAGGTGATCCGCGCCGACGCCGAGGCCCAGTTCCTCGACAACCTGGCCGGCGAAGCCGACCCGGAGAAGAAGCGCAAGATCATCGGCCGCACCTTCATCGACATCTTCGATGCCGAAGCCAGCAAGCTCGAGAACATCCAGTTCCTGGCCCAGGGCACCATCTACCCCGACGTGATCGAGTCGGCCGGCGCCAAGAGCGGCAAGGCCCACGTGATCAAGTCCCACCACAACGTCGGCGGCCTGCCCGAGGAAATGAACCTCAAGCTGGTCGAGCCCCTGCGTGAACTGTTCAAGGATGAAGTGCGCAAGATCGGCCTGGAACTTGGCCTACCGTACGACATGGTCTACCGCCACCCGTTCCCAGGCCCAGGCCTGGGCGTGCGCATCCTCGGTGAAGTGAAGAAGGAATACGCCGACATCCTGCGTCGCGCCGACCACATCTTCATCGAAGAGCTGCGCAAGGCCGACTGGTACCACAAGACCAGCCAGGCATTCGTGGTGTTCCAGCCAGTGCGTTCGGTCGGCGTCGTCGGTGACGGCCGCCGCTACGCCTGGGTCGTGGCCCTGCGTGCGGTCGAGACCGTGGACTTCATGACGGCCCGTTGGGCGCACCTGCCGTACGAACTGCTGGAAACGGTCAGCGGGCGCATCATCAACGAGATCGAAGGGATTTCGCGGGTGACCTACGACGTGTCGAGCAAGCCGCCGGCGACGATTGAGTGGGAATGATTCTGTAGCGCAGAGAAAACCGGCCTTGGCCGGTTTTTTCTTATCCGTAGTAAACAGACGAATGCGCTCGGCTAATGGCTGACGAGCTATGTAAATGGCTCAGCGTTCTTTGACAGACCAGTAGGGAGCGCGCCCGCCATAGCTCAGTCTCGTCCATAGGAAATTTCCCTCTCTTGCTTGGGAACAGGACGACTGGTCTTTGTTTCTGCGTCAGCCAGTATGTGGATTTGGCGACAACGGCTGGGTGCAACATCGCGCCTGTCTCGTTGTCACACTCCATCGTCTACTGCGCTGCTTCCTCTTCAGCAGTCGACCGTTGCCGTCAGCGCCGTTTACAAGGCAAAGGCCAGGGCAACGCTCAAGCTGCACCCGCCGCGCAAGGACGCTCGACGCGACAGACCAAAGGATGGCCTCACCCATGGATCGACTTCTCGACATACCCGCTCGTTGCCCCTCGTCTCGTATGAACTACACGCGAGGCTAGGCTCATGTTCGAAGCTGCACGCCTGTACGACGAGATCGAACACACCAGCGCGCTGGGCGGGTTTCTCACCGGTGCCGTCATCGGCCTGGCCTTGGCCAGCTACGCTGCTTTCAATGTCTGTACCCTGGGCTTCGGTGGATTGTTGCTGGTCGGCATCGTCGCCGGTCTATTGCCCCAGGCGGGTGAGCTCCTCGGCTCGTTATCCAGCTCACCCAGCGGACAGATAGAACGACCCGGCTGTTCACCAGACGTGTTCATCAACGGGCGCAACGCCGCGCTCGCCACGGCCAGCACGGCCAAGTGCGAGAAACATCCGCCCACCGTACGGGTGGCCGAAGGCTCCACCAACGTCTTCATCAATGGAAAGCCCGCCGCCCGCAAGGGCGACAAACTCACCTGCGGCTCACGGATCGCCAGCGGCTCCAACAACGTGTTCATCGGCGGCGGTACCTACCGCTACCTGCCGGTCGAGGAGGAGGTCTCGAACACGCTGCGCGTGGGTGTCGATATCCTCATGGTCATGGCCAGCATGGGGCGCTCGGTGTTCGCCGTCTACCGCCTGGGCATCCAGGCTGGCCTCAAGGCTGCGATGCCCTGCGCGCTGCGCACCGGCGCGACGATCGCCGCCAGCTACCTGGCCAGCGTCTACCTCACCGACAAGCAGGGTCGGTTGGTCCCGTTCATCGACCTGGAGCCTGGGCAGAGCATCTGTGCAATTGGTTAAGCACTCTGCACATGTAGCCTCTCTACCATATAGGGGAGCTGTGTCACAATCCGACAAGCACTTCGGTTTGCGTTCATATACTTATAGCACTAGTGAAGCAATTGCAATTTCACAAAAAAAGCGTTGGCTCAAAAGTCGGCTATTGAAGATCTCTTAAAAAGTTGCCAGGGTGTTAATGATGAGTGAGGAAAAGCTTTTTTTAGCCAAAGGTGGTCGACCTCTTCAGTTTCAAGATTTTGAGCGGTTAGAAAATTCTTTGAATTTTAAATTTCCCAAGGCATTCAAGACGTTATATTTCAAATGCAATGGTGGGAATCCTAATCTCGAGTTTTGGGACGGAGACGCGGATTATGATCCCTTCAGGATAGAGTATTTTAATCCTGTATTGACCATGGGTGAGAAGTGTCCTGAAGATTTTTTTGATTTGCTTGGTTTTGCATTGAGCATGATTGAAAAGAAAGTAATCCCTGAAAATTTAATACCGTTTGCTTTCGATGAGGCAGATAATTTTATTTGTTTTGAAAGGGAGTCGGGTGCAGTTATCTATTTTGCGGCAGACGCTTTCCGGCCCGATGTTCATCCAAGCGTGAATCATCTTGCGGTGCAAAGATTTTTATCTCATTCCTTCGAGGAATTCTGTACTGCATTGGTGGCAGAGGATGATCTTGATTTTTGATATAGCGTGTTTTAATCGACAAATTTTATCTCGGGCTCGGTTTGAATTCTATTTGCTGAGTCTCGTGCGGATTTATCTTGATCAAACGACTTCAATATTGCCCGTTGCTAGAGCGCGTGATTGTTAGCAGCGGCACTAAGGCGGATGTCCCGATAGCCGTCGCGGGCGCAGCAGGCAGTATCGCGACATTGATAAAGGCGAGTATGGAGGCCTACATGAGTGCTACCTTGTGCTGCGCGCTGAGGTTCACCGTAGGCATCGTAGCCGGTGAAGTCGCAAGCCGCTAAATGGTCAAGCTGGTGGCGCAGCGCGCCATCGACGGACCTTGTCCGACGAGCGCAATGTCAATCATCTGTATTACGGCAGTGGCCATCTGCACCAGATCAACCTGAATGGGTGAAGTAAGGCTAGGTCAAAAGAAATATTCTATAACGTAATTAGAGACGGGAACCGTATACGTGCCGCAGAATTCGATAGCTGATGTGGATGGTTTTGAAGTTGTATTCATTAACTTTATGGATGGAATGTTTGAGTGGGAGTCAAAATACTTTCAAAGGAAAGTCGATGATTTTCAAAATGATTCAGAGCCAGGTCTCAAGGATATAATGCGAGAAGATCTTCTTCTTTTGTTCAATGAGTATGTTTCTAAAGGAGGAAGAAATTATGATAGGGTGGAAAATTTAGTTTGCAGCAGTCCGCCGGAATACGATCGGAAGCATGATCAGATTGAGACGATCCATGTGGGTTCCCATAAAGTCTTGGTTATAGTTCGGCAGCTTAAAGGGTTAGAGTCTGCATATAGGTTGACCTTTTTAAGAAAAGGTGGAAAATTTATGCTTTCTAAGCGCGAACTAAAATATGACGAAAGATGGTGTGGGACGTATATTTAAAAATGCCTAATTGTAGATTGTAAAATTAGCAATTTATCGTCTTCTGGAAAATCCATAAAGGTGCGTAGGGTCGATTGATTTAAGCTTCGTTTTTGTAGGGTGGTTTGTCCTATTGGCTTAAGCGATTTTATGCAGTGTGCTCATGCGTTAACATTGGGTCAATAGTATTCAAGAGTAATTTTCTCTCTAGCCAGTCAGCCTCATGGGGTAAGTCAAAGAGTGATTGTTAGACGTTATAAGCAGGACCAATACGGACAGTCAGCATCTCCACACCCGCGGTGACAACGACCGTCTGCTGAGCATCGAGCGTCATTCACAGACCGTGCCAAGTGCACGGCGGATACCCTGGCTGAGAAGCTCGAGTACGTCTACGATAACCTAGAGCAGTTGGCGCAGCAGATCACACCTGACGGCACGCTAGGCTATGAGCACAATCCGCGTAAAAGTCTTGGAAGGTCTATTTGGTAATTAGTATGAATGAAGAACTTGATAACAATGACGTGAAAAGCACCTTGATTGCATTCATGAGCTCGATGAAGGATTGGGAGAGCGAATTTTTTGAAGTGTGGAAAGACAACTTGAGCAAAGGCATTGATGGTCGCGATCTTTATACTGATTATGTCGTTTGGTTGGAAGATATACTTGGAAGGTTTTCTGTAAAAGGAAAACTCAACTGGGACAGGCTTGTTGATCTGGGATGCACAAAGCCTGTGACCTATGATCCAGATGTAGATAGTGTCAGTTTTGTATATCAAAGCGAAAAAAAAGCTACTCTAGAGGTAAAGCCTGGTTGCGAATATAATAATGATTCTAGGTTCAGCATGGTAAAAAAAGATGGGTCTTGGAAGATAGAAAAGATGGAGATCTTAACGGTTGGTGGTAAATGGCAACGTTCTGCATTGTAGCGCTTCAGAAGGGGGTGAGTTGTAGGTTCAGTAGGTTGGCTAGAATGGCCTTGAATTGATCCAGTAGCTATTCAGATGCTTGGAGCAAACATACGCCGCTCAGCTTAAGGTGATTTGTTTCAAGCTATTGGATTAAACTTTGCACAAAAATATTTTCGGAAAGTGAAGTTTTACCCCGAAGGAAATGGCATGGAACGCATCGCTGAAAACCAAAGACTGCTTGGCTAGCCGTCGCCGATGGCAAGGGTCGGACCATTCGTATGATTAGAGAAAACCGCAAGGGATTACGTCTGGGTCAGATCATGCTGAATAAAAGATCAGTGAGGAGTACGTGCTAGTGAAAATTCTTGTTGTCTCAGATGAGTGTCCTGATAATTATTGGCTTAATTATAATTGGGGTGCGAATCCTGATCATTTAATGTTTTTGGAAAGGTGTAGGGTTGACGACATTGTAGGTCCTTTGATTTTTGATTTAAAAGGGCGTGTTAGTCTTGAAGCTTTCAACAGGTATGACTACTTTTCTAGTGATGGTCCTAGTGTGATTTCTGAAAGATTTGCAAATAGGCTGAGGCAGAAGTGCGGATCTGAGGTTCAATTGATTGCGGCGATTATCAATCTAAATGGAAATGCTCAGTCAGGGTATTACGTAATGAATATTTTAAATGCTGACAAGGCCTTTGATATGGAGCGCTGTGTTTACAAACCTCTGTTAGCAGCACTGCCTGAAGGGCCCAAAAAATTTAAGCATATTCGGTTGTTGGAAAATCAGCCTAGATTCAATATATTTCGAGCAGAAGAGCATAATCCCAGTATTGTCATAAGTGATGAGCTTGCTCAGATGTTGAGCGTTGCGCGAATCAAAGGCGTGGAGTTTTATAATGAGCTCGACAACATATAGGTGGTTCCATAGGGCTTGACATAAATGTTGCAGGGGGTGTTTTTAATAGGTGGGAAGCTAAGAGGGCCTCTATACGCGCAATAACATGTTCAATAAGAACGTTTCGCGGTATGGTTGGCTGTGTTCTGAGCAGCAGGTGAGTTGATATGATAAATATTGACCCTGATTACATGTTCAAAGGTTCACTGGCAGGCCTGGCTTTGGTTTTTGTGCCATTAACTGTTCTTGCTATAGAATTTCGTATGCTCACTGTTCCAGTCGTCGTGATGGCCCTTGAGCTGTTCATGCTTCGGTGTCGCTGTGTGTACTGGGGTCAGCGATTCTCTAGTTATGCAATACTGATAGTCTCGCTCCAATTGTCCGTTGCGCCTTTATTGTCGTCGGCGCTCATTGCAGTACTTACGAGTGGAAAGCTTGTGTATGTAGAGTCGCTGGCTATGACGCTTGCGCCAATCGTAAGCACGTTGGTTTTTATCGTTATCTACAGCAGGAAGCCTGTAGTGCAACCGCTCTTCACTGTTTACGGCGACAGAGTCCTGATGCGAACCGTAACGCCCTCTCGATCTCAGTGGTGGTGGCTTGCAGGCGGAGGAGCGGCATGTTTTGGTCACGTTGTTGTGGGACATGAATATGCGCAGTATGGCATGGCTTTTTTCACTTGGATCCTCGGACTTTATTTTGTGGTTTATCTTCAGCCCGCTATTCATGGGCTGAGAGAGCTAAGGGCTATCGAGAAGGACAGGGCCCAGTGCTTCAAGTTTTCTAATCAGGACGCTATAGAGGCGTGGAGGGCGAATAGGTTGTGTGCACGCCTCTTAAAGGCCGTTCGTTCTAGAGTAGGACTGTAGAGATGTGCAAGTGCCGAATGAGATAGGGTCATCACGCTAAATAAAAAATCGATAAGGGTTTGATGCTGATGAAGATGTTAATGGGTTCAGATGATTATCCTGAACACTACTGGCTAAAATACGATCGAGACGCTAATCCGGATTATTTTAAATTTTCAGGAGGTGAGAGGTGTGAAGGTATTTCTAAGGCCTTGAAGTTTCATTTAAAGGGCCGTGTCAGTATGTCATCTTTTTCGCAGTATGATTTTCTTTCGAGTGACGGGCCTGATGTCATGACTGAGAAGCTTGCACGTATTCTCGAGAACGCTTGCCCTGCTGGTATTCAGCTGGTGCCGGCAGAGGTTATTTCCAATGGAAAAGCATGGTCCGGGTACTATGTGGTAAATATTTTGAATATCGATAAAGCCTTTGATATGGACAGGTGCGTTTATTGTCCGCTGTTGAAATCAATGCCTGAGGGGCCGAAAAAATTTGAGCGCATCAGCCTATTGAGCAGCCGCCCGGAGCCAAGGCGGTTCGGAAAGTTAATTGAAACTGCTCGAGTGTTCTGGGTAAAAAACCATAAGGCGCAATTCACTCGCGTGCATTACACGCACAATGGCGTCCCTTTGTTCACTATTCATGCTGTGCATTCACACTATCATTATCGTTTGAAAATCGCTTAGAGTGTGCGGTATGAACGAATTTAAGTTGCCTTGTCGAGCAGTCGCAGAACGTTCATCAAAAACGTGTGTAGATCGCCTTCAAAATAATCCTCAATAAAAGACGTCTCTTGCCCAAAAGGAGGATGTGCATAAACCAGGTCGTCTGCAGATAGATGAGAGGCGATGTAGTGCCTTATCTGCCTTTTTAATAAGAGCACGTTCAGCAGGTTGCGTTCCTCAATATAAGAGTGGACGATGTCCTCTAAGCTCAAAGGTATGAAGTTCGCTTTCTCTTCCTCTGTCAAAACTCTCCAACACCGTCGCCCACTTCGTAGATAAAATCAGTCATCAATCCATATGCCATGATCTTGCTCTCTGAGTGGTAGGGAAGCACTTACTCGACAGCAGGCACCAGCCCCAAGAAACCAATGCCCACCCACCTCTCAAAACCTACTCAGCCCCCCGACTCAACCCCCCCAAACGCGCCGAAATCGACTGCATCCCCCGACCCAACTCCCGAAGAGTACTCGCATCCCTTGCACCTTCCTCACTGGCCGCATGGATACGCACCGCCAGCTCATTGATTTCCTGCGTCACATGGCTCTGCTCCTGGGCCGCGACGGCGATCTGTTGAGCGCGCTGAACAATGTCATCGAAACTGCCCACCGTAGTACCCAAGGTAGCGGACACGCCCACGGCCTGTTGCACGGACTCGCGGGTGCGCTGGGCGCCGTTCTGCATGGTCGTGACGGCCGCATTCGACGCCTGGCGCAACTGAGTGATCATCTCCTGAATCTCATTGGCAGACGTCTGGGTACGGCCTGCGAGTGTCCGCACCTCATCGGCCACCACCGCAAACCCCCGGCCTTGTTCACCGGCCCGTGCAGCCTCGATGGCCGCGTTGAGCGCCAACAGGTTCGTCTGTTGGGAGATCGACTTGATGACCTCCAGCACGCTGCCGACGCGCTCGATGTCTTCCCCCAGCTGAGTGATCGCGGTAGCCGCGCCCGAGATGTCGGTCGCCAGGCTTTCGATGGATTCACCGTTGCGGTTGACCTGATGCTGACTCTTCTGCGCCTCTGCCAGCGAGCTGCGCGCCGTGTCCGAGCAGTCCGTAGTATTGCGTGCGACCTCATGGGCGCTGGCCGACATTTCGGTGATGGCAGTGGCGAGCAGGGTGTTGTCCTGGCGTTGCGCTTCTGCCCGTTCCGCCAGGCCGTTGGACAGTTGCGCCAGTTCGTTGGCCTGGGTTTCCAGGGACACCGACTCATCGGCAATCTGTCGCAGCATGGTCCGCAAGGAACCGGCGTAATGGTTGACGGCGCGGCGCAGCGCACCCAGTTCATCCGACCGCTGAATCTCCAGCTCGGCACCGGCTTGACCGCCTTGGCCGAGCCGTTCGATTTGCGTGGTGGTTTCCTCGATCTGGGTGAGCAGTCGTTTGCCTGCCAGCCAGGCGAGTCCCAGCAGAATGCCCAGCAGCGGCAGCAGGAACAGCAGGATCTGCCCGGTCAGTGTGTTCGCCAGTCCGACCACGCGAGCCTCGGGCGTGACCAGCCCGATGCGCCAGCCGGTGCCTTCCATGGTGGCCAGGGTGACGTAGGCCGGCCCCTCCAGGCGCGCGTCGTGTTCGAGATACAGCGTCGTCGTGCCGGCGCGCTGGCTCGACAGGCTGTCGGTGACCGGCTTCAACCACGATTGTTCCTGGCTCAACCCGGCCAGGGTCGGCAGGCCCTTGGTGCTCTTGGCATCGGGGAAGAACAGCAGATTCCCTGACGTGTCGACCGCGAACGCGTAGCCGCCGGTGACCGTGCCATTAGCCTTGAGAAAGGCTGCCAAGCCGTCCAGCTTGAGGTCGATCGTGGCGACACCGGCAAACGTGCCCTGTGCTTGATAGGGCACGCTACACGTCGTCATCGCCACGCCACTGACCGGGTCCTGGTAGGCATCTGACCAGACGCAACGTCCCAGGGGCGCGGATTTCGCGCCGGTGTACCAGGACTCGGCCTGATACGACGGGGTTTGCGCGGCGTTGTACTCGTCCGAATAGTCCAGCCCATTGCTGGCGTTGCGCGCCCAGAAAAAGCTGCGGCGCTCAGTGCCAGCCGTAAAGCGGTCGGGTTCTGGCCACACCCCGCCGCCTGCGATGGCGGCATCGCCCTGGCTGTCGATCACGTTGGGCAGCGTGGCCTTGAACAAGGCTTCGTCGTGGGGCAGAGTCTCGGCCAGGTGCGCCATCGCCGCCGTGGTCCCCTCGATGCGGTTCACTTGCATGGCCAGCTGACGGGTGATCGCATTGGCCGATTGTTCTGCGGCCTCGGTACCTGCAGCGACCAGCTGCGGCTTACCACCCAGGGTCATGACGGCGTAGATCGCCAAGGCGGTCAGCACCAGCAGCGTCAGGATACCCAGAGTCATGCGCCCTGAAATGCGGTCGGGAAGTAGCGGCATGCTGAAACTCCACAAAAATTGAGGTCGGCTGTAGTGGATAACGGCAGTCGGGCGCGATAGTTGAGGCGCTACCTGAGGGTTTGCGTGATCAAATGACGGTCGATCGAGAAAACACCGTCAAAGACGTCACGCATGGGTCAACCCCGTCAACGTGTCCGCAATGGTCTTGGTCCGCTGCGCCGTGCCCTCGGTCGCCCGACTCGATGCTTCCAGCGCGTCCAGCATCTCCCGCAGCGCACCCACCCCGGTGGACTGATCCTCGATCTGCTGGGCCACCCGCTGGATCTCCCCCGACAGCACCTCGATGTCCGCGCCGATGTCCGCCGCGTTCTTGCGTGTGATTTCCGCCAGCTTGCGCACCTCGTCCGCCACTACCGCGAAGCCCCGGCCCAGGTCGCCGGCGCGTGCGGCTTCGATGGCCGCGTTCAGCGCCAGCAGGTTGGTCTGCCCGGCGATCTGCTGGATCACCTGCACGATCGACTGGATCCGCAAGCTCGAGCCTGCCAGCGCACGCGCACCTTCCACCGCGGTTTCCGCCTGGCTGGACAGCCCCTCGACCGTGGTCCCGGCTTGGACGGACACCGTGTTCTGCTGGCCGATCGTGCCCACCAGTTCGTCCATCGAGGCATGCAGTTCACCGGAGTACTGCTTGAGCTGCGACGCGATGTCTTCCTGTTGGCGCTCGGCCTGGGCCAGCACCTGGCCCAGGTCGGTCAGGCCCTCGAAGACGGGCAGGATCGTGCGGTCCAGGCCACGGGTATTGAAGGTGTCGGTGAAGTCGTTGTTCTTGAACGCGGCAATCTGCTTGACCACCACATGGTTCAAGCCTGCCAGCTTCTTCACCTGGCGCCGCAGGAAGAAGGCTTTGAACTCGCCGTAATGGGCGATGAAGTTGTCTACATACTCGGCCGTGAAGCTCGCCCCCTTGGCCACCCGAAAGAAGAAGATCGCCGTCAGCGTCTGGTTCAGGTTCAGGCCCAGGATTTCCCCGAAGGTCGAAAATCCTGCCAGCGGCACGTCACCGAACACACCGGTCATGTTGCCCAGCTCGGCGCCGTTGTTCAGCCGGCGCAGGATGCAGTCGTTCAGGATGCCCGCCACCGGCTGGCCACCCTTGCCACGCAGGAACTGCTCATAGTCCAGGCGCGTCGCTTCCCGCAACGGTGTACGCCGCACCATCACCAGCTCTTCGCCCGGCGCCACGTCGCAGAACAGCTGCACGATCTGCTGTTCGTAGTCGATACGCGCGATGGAGCGCACGAACAGCTCATTGCCCACCCGGATCGCGAACGAATAATCCGCCAGCTTCGATTCCAGCGCCTGTGGCGCGCAGGCGAACGCGTCGCACAGCGCCTGCACCATGCTCTTGATGTTGCCGCTGCTGTCGATCACCTGATCGATCGTGCGGTCCTCCACTGAAGCCGTCAGCACACTGAACGTCAGGTTTTCTGCCTTGAAGTTCTGGCTCTTGAACACGTCGAACCGCACGTTCGCCGCCGTCTTCAGGAACACGATCTGCACGTGGTTCTGATAGCTGCGCTGGCCGTCATGGATCAGCGTCTTCTGGAAGTCCGACTTGCCCCCGGCCGACCCGCCCACGAACAGGCACGGAAAGCGCCCGGACTCGTACAGCGCCTCCATGAAGAACGACTCCGATGCCGACAACCCGTCGAACACCACGTACGCCAACGTATCGCGGTGATCGATCGAGGTGCGCACCTGCGCCCGCTTGATATTGGCTACCAGCTTGGCGATCCGCTCCTGCATCCCCAGCCGCGGACCCCCACCGCGAATGTCCTCGCACTCCAGCGGCACCATCACCACCTCGGCCGAGGCGATCACGCTGTCGTCGAACAGCTGCAGCACGATCCGGTCCCAGCGCTCGCCCGTGGCGCAATACAGCGAGGTAGGCGCATTGCAGAGTTCGCCGGAGGTGGTGCACAGGCTGATGCTGGCGTGGGGGAACCGGCGCTTGAGCCTGGCGGCGATGGCATCGATGTCCAGGTGCGGCGAGATGAAGCCGGTGATCAGCAGCGGGGTGATGCGCAGGGCGTCGAGCGCCGCGTCCAGGTCGTTGGCAGTGCTGGTGAGCGTGGCGGTGCCTGGGCGCGATGGCCGGGTTTTTTTCAGCAGGGCGAGTGGGTTCATGAAGGCTCGGTCGAAAAGGGGACGGCGTACGGTTAAAAGAACTATCGGCAAGTTGAAGAGGGGCTGGAGGGGATGCGACGGATGGACGCGTTACAGCACTTTCCCCACCCGCGACGGGCGACTGTCGATCGTTGGCGGGTGTTCAAGGCGTTCATGACATCGGTAGCCGCCTGCGAGATGACGTCGCTCCCTACCGGACGAATGAAGGGCTATTCGCCCCAAGGCGCAACCAACACCCTCGGGCGAATGACCACCTTCATCGACGAATCAAACCGCCTGCACCCTGGCCAGTTGCTCGCCTTCGAGCCAGGCGCCGATCTCGCTGGCACGCATGGGTCTGGAAAACAGGTAACCCTGGGCCAAGGTGCAGCCGAGGTTTTTCAGGGTGCCGAGCTCGTCAGCGGTTTCCACGCCTTCCACGATGCACTCCAGTTGCATGTCCTGGCACAGGATCACCAGCGACTTGACGATCTTGGAGCTGGCTGGGTTGAGGTGGATGCGGGTGACGAAGGTGCGGTCCACTTTCAGTTTGGTCAGCGACAGTGCGTGGATCTGGCTCAGGCTGGAGTAGCCGGTGCCGAAGTCGTCGAGGGAAATGCCGCAGCCCAGTTCGCGGAACCGGCCGATCGCACGCTGGGCTTGGGGCAGGTCCTGGATGACGGCGGTTTCAGTGATTTCCAGGTCCAGACAGGTCGGGTCGAACCGGCTGCGCTGGATCAGCTCGACGATCTGCTGGGCGGCATCCTCAGACCCGCAATCGTGGGCGGACAAGTTGAACGACAGGCGAATCCCTGTCGGGAAGTTCGCGGCGGCGTCCAGCGCCTTGCTCAGCAGCGGCACCGTGAGCTGATTGACCATGCCGATGCGCTCGGCGATCGGGATGAAATCACTGGGCGGCACGTGGCCCAGTTCCGGGCTTTCCCAGCGGGCTAGTGCCTCGAAGGCGACGGTGTGCTCGCGGTAGATGTCCACGATGGGCTGGAACACCATGTAGAACTCGCGATCCAGATCGGCCCTGCGCAGCGCCTGTTCGGTCAGGCCTTCGCGGTTGAGCTGCTGGCGATGGGCGCCGCTGAACAGGCAGACCGTGCCAGGGCGGTGGCGCTTGCTCTGGTACAGGGCATAGTCGGCGTATTCGTACGCTTGCGTGGCGCAGGATGCCTGGTCCGGGAAGGTCGCGATGCCCAGTGAGCCACTGATCTGGATCGGGATGTCCACCAGCAGGAACGGCTCGCGCAGGCGGTCGCAGATGTTCTCGCCGAACGCCCGCAATTGGTCGTCGCCCATGGCCCGCGTGATGATCAGGCCGAACTCGTCGCCCCCCAGGCGGGCCAGGTGCACCCCCTCGTCGAGCAGCCCGGTCAGGCGTTGGCCCACCTGATAGAGCAGCTTGTCACCGATGCTGTGGCCGTAGAGGTCGTTGACCGGCTTGAAGCCGTCCAGGTCGATCAACCCGACGGCCAGACGAGCCTCCTGCTCTGGGGCGTGGGACAGCAGGGTTTCGAGACGGGAGAAGAACTGCCGCCGATTGGCCAGCCCGGTCAGGCTGTCTTGATTGGCCAGGTGAAGGTTTTCTTCGCTGAGCTTGGCCGTCTGTGCCTGCATATTCACCAGGCGGGTGAAGTCTGCGTACTGCGCCTTGAGGATGACCAGCATGGCGATGGACACCAGCAGGACATCGATCGCCGTGGCGATGAAGGTCGGGATGGTGGTGGAGGCAAAGAACACCACGAACGCCGTGTTCACCACCGCCGTGGTGGCCAGGGCCGCGGGCAGCAGGTGCATCATGCAGAAGATGCAGCCGATGACGGTGATCGCCATGTAGAAGGCGACATGCGCCTGGGTATAGCTATTGCCATGGGGAAACAGCGCCAGGGACCAGGCGGTGAACGCCACGGCCACGAAGGGTGCGAGCATGTTGGTGCGCCTGAGCGCCGCCAGCATCTGTTCTGGCGTGCGGGTGCGCTTGCGCGTGCGTATCCAGTTCGCCGCACGGATCACGCCGAACAACGTCATGAGCAACGGGCAATACACCACCAACCAGCGGGGCGCGACCTCAAAATGGGTGCCCGCCAGCATCAAGGTGTTGATCAGCAGGATGAAATACATCATCGGCAACTGGCGCGACAGCGAGATGTATTGCGCCTTGACCAGGCCAGGGTTGTCCTTGGGCACGGACATCGACGCTCGAAGACCGAGCAGTATGTTCTTCATTAGGCGATGCTCTGAAAAGACGACCAGGTGAACGACCGACTGGATTGCCCTTTCCAGCCTGGACCGAGCGGGGCTGAGTGCATGCTCCCAGGAAGGGTATCGGCCGATCCTGGGATTTCTACAGCGTCTACGACTAGTGGCACTTTGACTTCGTTCCGTCAGCCGGTCGCTTTCGCCCCCTGCAGCGCGCATGCGCACTGCGTTTCTGGCGGCGCACCCGTGTCGCCTGCCGTGCTACCTTGACCCGAACCTGGCAGTCCGGCCGCTTGCCAACCCTCACGCCACCCACACAGTTCACCTGCCCATGCCTGTGCGTCCTTCGTCCACTCCGCGTTCCGACGCCCTCAGCCTCCGTCGACTGCTGGGCTATTACACCCTGTCCATGCTCGGCATCGCCCTGTTCGCCGCTGCCCCCTTGCTCCTGGCGATCGGCGCAGGCACGGTGGCCAGCCAGTTCGGCTGCCAGGTGGACGAGGGGAGCCCGCATGCCTGCTGGATCCTGGGCTGGGACGCCGGCCCGACGTTCTATCGGCTGGGCGTCATGGGCTGGTACATGTTGGTCACGCTGCCAGCAGGGGCCGTGTCGATGCTCGTGGCGACAGGGTTGCTGGTGGTGCACCTGATCCGTCGAGTCCAGGTCGGCGCTTCTCGCTGAGGTCCTGTGGGCTTTACGCACCAGCGTCCTGAGCACCTTGAACAACGCTTGCGCCGACGCTTGTCACCTACGTTGCAGCCCACCTGCCCGCGATCGTGAGGTAGGCTTGTCTCGTTTTTCTTACAGCTAAAAGGACTTGCATGTCTTCTCGTCATTCTGCCGAACCTCTTCACGCTGTCCAACGACCCCCAATCGTGCAAGACCTGCTCGAAGCGCGCTTCGACGCCCTCGATGACCGTTTGCAGGGTTTGCTGTCGGCGGGCGACAGTGCCAGCGAGCAGGCCCTTGGCACCCACTGCGCGACGCTTCAGGCCTTCGCCGAGGGCTGCCAGCACTACGTCGAACAGTTGCCCGTGTGGAAACGCCAGTGTCCGCACAGCGTCTGGCCGGACGTCGTCGCCTGCCTGTTGTGGGAAAAAGCTGCCAGCGAGACGCGCGGCCAGGGCTTGGCTGAAGACGTCAGCGAGGGGCAATGGCAACAGGCCCATCTGGCCTGCGATGCGCTGTTTCTTCAGGCGTTGGACGTGGCCCAGCGTCAGCCTCTGCCCTGGGTGATGACCGTGAGCCTGATGCGCTCCGTGCTGGTGTTCGGCGAACCCGATTGGCTGATGCCCTGGCTGACAGGCCAGTCGAGCGACGCCGAGCTGGCCGCGTTGCATCAGCGTCGGCAGGCGGCGCTCGCCCACTGGCCGAACCTGCCACCCGTCCCGGCGCTGCCTGCCGTCCCCCCGACCCGGCTGGTGGCTGCCTTGGCCGCTTACCCCCGTCGCGAAGGCGAGCCGCAAGGGTTCTTCTGGCTGCATCAGGCGCTCCAGGCTTCGCCAGTCGGCGCCTGGGCCTTGGAGCTGTATGCCTTTTTGCGCACGCCGCGCTGGGGCGGCAGCCATGAGGAGATCCTCTGGCTGGCCGATTCGCCGCTGGCCGCGCGTCTGGATGAATCGCAGCGCAACGCGATCCGCCTGGTCGCCTGGCTCGACGACCTCGATGCCGACAGCGTGGATGTGGAGGACGACGCAGCCTGTCAGGCCGCCTTCCAGCGGGGCCGGCACTTGCTGGAGCGACCGTTGCCGGCCTCGGCACGGGCCCGGGTCAGCCTGGCCTTGGGCGACCTGGCGTATCTGGCCGATCACATGGCGCACGCCCAAGCCTACTACGCGCAGACCCTGGCCGAGTGGCCCCAGCTGACCGCGGCGGACGACGTGCTCTACCGCATGCTGTGCGTGGCGGCGCACAGTGGTATGGACCCCTGGTTTGGCCAGGTGGTGTCCCAATCGCGCCTTCAGTCGGCCTTCGCTTCGGTGCTTTATGGCCTGCTGTGCGACACCGGCTGGTGCGGCGTGCCGCGTGATCCCGCCCAGGCCGAACACTGGTACCGGCAGGCGCTCACCTATGGGCCGATGCCGGTACCGGAAGGCGAATGCCCCTTCAATGACGTGTACTACGCCTTCGATGAAAGCCTGCACGGCACGGCCCTGCGGCACATGGTCGAGTACGCGGCGGGGCTGGGTGTGCCCGAGATGCAGTTCGCCCTGGCCTACCTGCACGAAGAGGAGGACCCGGTGACGGCCCTACACTGGTATCGCCAAGCGGGTGCCCAGAGCTTTGGACGGGCGTTGTACAACCTGAGCGTGGTCTGCGACCGTGGCGTGGAGGAGGGCGGCCTGCCCGGCTGGGACGTGGAAGCGTTGCGCGAACTGGGCAACGACTGCGAGGTGGCGTGCCTGGAAGAGCTGGTCGACCAGCCGACGCTCACGCCTCGGGCGCTCAACCGCATTCCGAACTGCTTCATCGGTATTCACGGCTACCTGACCAAGCACAAGGTCGACTCCGAACGCGTGCGGCGCAACCTGGCGGTGTTGCGGCAGTATGCCGATCGAGGCTGGGCCGATGCCATGTACGTGCTCGCCGAGCACTACCGCGCCGAAGACTGCCCGCAAGGCCATGACTACCCGCAGGCGGTCTACTGGTGCGAACAGGCCTGTCGCCTGCAGCCGGACGATGCGCGCAGCGTGCGATTGCGCGAGCGCTTGAGCGAAGGGCTGATGGGCGGGATGCGCTACCGGCGGGCGTTGGCCAAGGCAGAAAAGCGCTAGGCGCACGGGCCTGGCGGCTCAGGTGGATCGCTGCACTCCGTCCACCTGAGCCGCCTTGGGCAGGCCAACATGACATTTCTTTCAGCTCCAGCCGTCACGCATCGCTTAATCTTTCGCAATTGCAGGTGTATCGTATTCGCCCTTCGCTGCCACGCTGTTGGCACAACGCTCCTGCATGACGAGGTACCCGCCCGATGTCCCTGACCCGCCGACAAATTCTCAAGGGCCTGACTGGCCTGGCCGTGGTCGGCCTGGGCGCAGGGGGCGCCACGCGCTATTGGCTGGGCAAGGTGGAAGACGAGAATGCCGGGCACGACTACGAACTGATCGCCGCGCCCCTGGACGTCGAGCTGGTGCCGGGCCACATCACCCCGGCCTGGGCATTCGGCCCCTCGGCGCCTGGCACCGAGCTGCGGGTTCGTCAGGGCACCTGGCTGCGTGTCCGCTTCATCAACCACCTGCCGATCGAGACCACCATCCATTGGCACGGCATCCGTCTGCCACTGGAGATGGACGGCGTGCCCTACGTCTCCCAGCTGCCCGTCAAACCGGGCGAATATTTTGACTACAAGTTCCGCGTGCCGGACGCCGGCAGCTACTGGTACCACCCCCATGTGGCCAGTTCCGAAGAGCTGGGCCGCGGGCTGGTCGGGCCACTGATCGTCGATGAGCGCGAGCCGACCGGCTTCCAGCACGAGCGCGTGCTCAATCTCAAGACCTGGCACGTGGACGAGCAGGGCGCCTTCATGCCGTTCAGCGTGCCCCGCGAAGCGGCGCGCAACGGCACGGCCGGGCGCTTGATCACCATCAATGGCGACGCTGAATCGGTCACCGAGTTACCGGCAGGGCAGGTGGTGCGCGTGCGTCTGCTCAATCTCGACAACACCTGGACCTACCGGATCAACCTCAAGGGCAATTGCGAAGCCCGGATCTATGCGATCGATGGCAATCCGGTCCGGCCCAGATCGCTGGAGAAAGAGTACTGGCTCGGCCCCGGCATGCGCCTCTGCCTGGCCATCAAGATTCCCGAGGCCGGCGAGGAAATCTCGTTGCGCGATGGTTTCGTGCGCCTGGGCACCTTGCGCTCGGTCGCCAGCGACCAGCCTTCTGGCGAGTGGCCACCGGCCTTGCCGCCCAACCCGATCGCCGAGCCGGACCTCGAAAACGCCGAGACGCTCAACTTCAACTTCGAGTGGTCGGGCAAGCTGTCGACCGGGGTGGACGACGGCAAGCCGCCCAGCCTGTGGCAGATCAACGGCAAAGCCTGGGACATCACCGACAAGACCTGTGCGGACCGGCCCATCGCCACCTTGCAGCAGGGCAAGAGCTACATCTTCGAGCTGAAGAACATGACGCAGTACCAGCATCCGATCCACCTGCATGGCATGAGTTTCAAGGTGATCGGCTCCAATCGCCACAAGATCACCGAGCCCTGGTTCACCGACACCTACCTGCTGGGGCGCAACGAGCGGGCCCAGGTGGCGCTGGTGGCCGATAACCCGGGCACCTGGATGTTCCATTGCCATGTCATCGACCACATGGAAACCGGCCTGATGGCCGCGATCGCGGTGGTCTGATGCGGCCACGGATCATCGATCGCAGTCGCGATCAGGCCTTCATGGAGCTGGCCCTGGCGCTGGCGGCACAAGGCGCAGCCTTGGGCGAGGTGCCCGTGGGCGCCGTACTGGTCCAGGATGGACAGGTGGTGGGCCAGGGCTTCAACCGCCCGATCCTCGACAGCGACCCGAGCGCCCATGCCGAGATGGTCGCCATCCGTGAGGCGGCGCGCATGGCAGGCAATTACCGGCTACCGGGCAGCACGCTGTACGTGACCCTCGAGCCGTGCAGCATGTGCGCCGGGCTGATCGTGCATTCACGGGTGGCACGCGTGGTGTATGGCGCGCTGGAACCCAAGGCCGGCGTGGTACAGAGTCAGGGGCAGTTCTTCGAGCAGGGGTTTCTCAATCACCGCGTGCTGTACGAAGGGGGTGTGCTGGGGGAGGCGTGCGGGCAGATGCTGAGCGCGTTCTTCAAGGCCAGGCGCGGGCGCAAGGCGAGCCCGCAGGACTAGGGTTGACCTCTACTTCGGCGCAGCGCCTTCGGTCGGCTTGCCCGGATTGACCGCCGGCACGTGCAGGCTGCCGTCGGCGGCCTGCCCCTCGAGCTGCGGCTGGGTCACCCAGGTGAGGATGTCGTAGTAGCGGCGGATGTTGGCGACGAAGTGCACCGGCTCGCCGCCACGCGCATAGCCATACTTGGTCTGGCGGTACCACTGCTTCTGCGCCAGGCGCGGCAGCATCTTCTTCACGTCCAGCCACTTGTTGGGGTTGAGCTTTTCGCGCTTGGCCAGGGTGCGCGCATCCTCCAGGTGGCCGCTGCCGACGTTGTAGGCGGCCAGGGCGAACCAGGTACGGTCCGGTTCCTGGATGCTGTCGTCGAGCTGTTCCTTGATCAGCATGAAGTACTTGGCCCCGCCTTGAATGCTCTGGCGCGCATCGAGCCGGTTGGACACGCCCATGGCCTGGGCCGTGCGCTGGGTCAGCATCATCAGGCCGCGCACGCCGGTCTTGGAGGTGACTTCCGGCTGCCACATGGACTCCTGATAGCCGATGGCCGCCAGCAGTCGCCAGTCCACCCCCTCGACCTTGGCCGAAGCCTTGAAGTGCTTCTCGTAGCGCGGCAGGCGCTGCTGCAGGTGCTGGGCGAAGGTGTAGGCGCCGACGTAGCCCAGCACGTCCACATGCCCGTAGTAGCGGTCCTTGAGACGTTGCAGCACGCCATTGCCTTCGGCTTCGTCGAGGAACGCGTTGACCTCGTTGAGCAGGCTGTTGTCTTCGCCTGGCGCCACGGCCCAGCGCTGGCTGCGTGCTTCACCCAGGTCGAAGGCCACGCGCACGTTGGAGAAGTACACCTGGTTCATCGCCAGTTCGTTGGAGTCCACCAGGGTCAGGTCGATCTGCCCTTCGTCCACCATGCGCAGCAGGTCGACGACTTCGACCGCATCGGATTCTTCGTACTCGAGCGCCGGGTACTGTTTCTTCAGGGCGGCCAGCTGCTCGGCGTGGCTGCTGCCCTTGAGCACCATGATCTTCTTGCCGACCAGCCCCTGGGGATCGGTGGGCCGCGACCGGCCGTTGCGGTAGATGACCTGGGGCGAGACCTCGAGGTAGGGGTGCGAAAAGCGCACCTGGGCGTTGCGCTGTTCGCTGCTGACCAGCCCGGCCGCCGCCAGCACCGGCCCCGAGGGCGCACTCAGCTGGGCGAAGATGTCGTCGAGGTTGTCGGCGGTCTGGATCTCCAGCTTGACCCCGAGCTCGTCGGCGAAGCGCTTGACCAGCTCGTACTCGAAGCCGGTTTCGCCATTGCGGTCCTGGAAATAGGTCGCCGGGCTGTTGCGGGTAACCACGCGCAGCACGCCGTCCTCCTTGATGCGCTCGAGGGTGCTGGGTTTTTCAACGCAGGCACCGAGCATGAGGAAGAGGGCGGTTGCGAGGAGCCATCTGGCGCAACGCTGGCGCAAAGCAATGGTGGCGGACATAGGGTGCAGTATACGCAAAGCATTGGCTGCGCCATATCTCGACAATCGACTAGGGCTCTGGTAGCGGCTGTGAGCTACAAGCCATGAGCTGCAAGCTGCAAGCGGACGGTAGTGCGGTGTATCAGGTGTTGGCAGGTTGTCCAGGCGGCGCTGATGCTTTGACTTGGAGCTTGAAGCTTGGAGCTCGACCGCATCGCCGACCGCTCGTTCCAACCGGGTGCCGATTCCCCGTGTTTTACGCTAGAATGCCCGGCCTCCAAGCACACCCCTTCTTGAGGCTGTCCCGACGATGTTGATCCTGCGCGGCGCTCCTGCCCTTTCTGCCTTTCGCCACGGTAAATTACTCGAGCAATTGAGCCAGAAAGTCCCCGCTGTTTCTGGTTTGTATGCCGAATTCGCCCACTTCGCCGAGGTCGACGGCGAGCTGACCGCCGAGCAGCAGCAGGTGCTGGGTCGCCTGCTCAAGTACGGTCCGAGCGTCCCGGTGCAGGAGCCTGCCGGCCGACTGTTCCTGGTCGTGCCGCGTCTGGGCACCATCTCGCCCTGGGCGAGCAAGGCTACCGACATCGCCCATAACTGTGGCCTGGGCAACGTCCGTCGCCTCGAGCGCGGCATCGCCTATTTCGTCGCCGGCGAGCTGTCCGACGCCGAGGCCGCCGTGGTCGCCGCGCACCTGCACGACCGCATGACCCAGCGTGTGCTGAGCCAGCTGGAGCAGGCTGCCGACCTGTTCAGCCACGCCCAGCCACGCCCGATGACCTCCGTGGACATCCTCGGTGGCGGCCGCGCCGCCCTGGCCCAGGCCAACGTCGACCTGGGCCTGGCCCTGGCCGAGGACGAGATCGACTACCTGGTCCAGGCGTTCCAAGGGCTGAAGCGCAACCCGAACGACATCGAGCTGATGATGTTCGCCCAGGCCAACTCCGAACACTGCCGCCACAAGATCTTCAACGCCAGTTGGGACATCGACGGCCAGGCGCAGGACAAGAGCCTGTTCGGGATGATCAAGAACACCTACCAGATGCACAGCGACGGCGTGCTCTCGGCGTACAAGGACAACGCCTCGGTGATCGTCGGCAACGTCGCCGGCCGTTTCTACCCCAATCCCGAGACGCGCCAGTACGGCGCGGTGCGCGAGCCCGTGCACATCCTGATGAAGGTCGAGACCCACAACCACCCGACCGCCATTTCGCCGTTCTCCGGCGCCTCCACCGGCTCCGGTGGCGAGATCCGTGACGAAGGCGCCACTGGTCGCGGTGCCAAGCCCAAGGCAGGCCTGACCGGCTTCACCGTATCGAACCTGCGCATCCCCGGCTTCGAGCAGCCCTGGGAGCAGGCCTACGGCAAGCCCGAGCGCATCGTCGACGCCCTCGACATCATGATCGACGGCCCGCTCGGCGGCGCAGCGTTCAACAACGAGTTCGGGCGCCCGGCGCTGACCGGCTACTTCCGTACCTTCGAACAATCGATCCAGACCCCCCATGGCGAAGAAGTGCGCGGCTACCACAAGCCGATCATGCTCGCGGGCGGCCTGGGCAACATCCGCGAAGACCACGTGCAGAAGGGCGAGATCACCGTCGGCGCCAAGCTGATCGTGCTCGGCGGCCCGGCCATGCTGATCGGCCTGGGCGGTGGTGCGGCCTCGTCGGTCGACACCGGTACCAGCTCCGCCGACCTGGACTTCGCTTCGGTACAGCGCGAGAACCCGGAAATGGAACGCCGCTGCCAGGAGGTCATCGACCGCTGCTGGCAGCTGGGCGAGCAGAACCCCATCGCCTTCATCCACGACGTGGGCGCCGGTGGCATCTCCAACGCCTTCCCCGAGCTGGTCAACGACGGGGGTCGTGGCGGCCGCTTCGAACTGCGCAACGTGCCCAACGACGAGCCGGGCATGGCCCCGCACGAGATCTGGAGCAACGAATCCCAGGAGCGTTACGTGCTGGCCGTCGGCGCCGACGACTTCGAGCGCTTCAAGGCCATCTGCGAGCGCGAGCGCTGCCCGTTCGCGGTGGTCGGCGAAGCCACCGAAGAGCCGCACCTGACCGTCACCGACAGCCACTTCGACAACACGCCGGTGGACATGCCGCTCGACGTGCTGCTGGGCAAGCCGCCGCGCATGCACCGTTCGGTCACCCGCGAAGCCGAGCTGGGCGATGACTTCGACCCGAGCACGCTGGACCTGGACGAAGCCGTGGAGCGCGTGTTGCGTCACCCGGCCGTGGCCAGCAAGAGCTTCCTGATCACCATCGGCGACCGCTCCATCACCGGTCTGGTCGCCCGCGACCAGATGGTCGGCCCATGGCAGGTCCCGGTCGCCGACTGCGCCGTCACCGCCACCAGCTTCGACGTCTACACCGGTGAAGCCATGGCGATGGGCGAGCGCACCCCGCTGGCCCTGCTCGATGCCCCGGCGTCCGGGCGCATGGCGATCGGCGAGGTGCTGACCAACCTGGCCGGCGCACGTATCGAGAAGCTGTCCGACATCAAGCTGTCGGCCAACTGGATGTCGGCTGCCGGCCACCCCGGCGAAGACGCACGCCTGTACGACACCGTCAAGGCCGTCGGCATGGAGCTGTGCCCGGAACTGGGCCTGACCATTCCGGTGGGCAAGGACTCCATGTCGATGAAGACCCGCTGGAGCGAGGAGGGCGACGAGAAGAGCGTCACCGCGCCGATGTCGCTGATCGTCAGCGGCTTCGCCCCGGTGGTGGACATCCGCGGGACCTTGACCCCACGCCTGCGCATGGACAAGGGCGAGACCGACCTGATCCTGATCGACCTGGGTCGCGGCAAGGACCGCATGGGCGCGTCCATCCTCGCCCAGACCTACGGCAAGCTCGGCGCCCAGGCACCGGACGTCGACGATGCCGAAGACCTCAAGGCCTTCTTCGCCGTCATCCAGGGCCTCAACGCCGACGGGCACCTGCTGGCCTACCATGACCGTTCCGACGGCGGTCTGGTGACCACCGTGCTGGAGATGGCCTTCGCCGGCCATTGCGGTCTGGACCTGCACCTGGATCCGCTGACCGACAGCCGCAGCGAAGTCCCGGGCATTCTGTTCAACGAAGAGCTGGGTGCGGTCATCCAGGTCCGCCAGGACGCCACCCCCGACGTGCTGACCCAGTTCAGCGTCGCCGGCCTGGGCGAGTGCGTCGCGGTGATCGGCAAGCCGATCAACAATGGCGAGGTGTCCATCAGCCTCAACGGTGACGTGCTGTTCGACGACCAGCGCCGTCTGTTGCAGCGCCAGTGGGCCGAGACCAGCTACCAGATCCAGCGCCTGCGCGACAACGCCGACTGCGCCGACCAGGAATACGAGGCGCTGCTCGAAGAAAACAACCCAGGCCTGGATGCCAAGCTGGGCTTCGACGTCAACGAGGACATCGCCGCCCCGTACATCAAGACCGGCATTCGTCCCCAGGTGGCCATCCTGCGCGAGCAGGGCGTCAACGGTCAGGTCGAGATGGCCGCGGCCTTCGACCGCGCGGGCTTCGCCGCCATCGACGTGCACATGAGCGACCTGCTTGCCGGGCGTGTCGATTTTGCCGACTTCAAGGGCCTGGTCGCCTGCGGCGGCTTCTCCTATGGCGACGTGCTCGGTGCTGGCGAGGGCTGGGCCAAGTCGGCGCTGTTCAACGCCCGTGCCCGCGAGGCCTTCCAGGCCTTCTTCGAGCGCGGCGACAGCTTCGCCCTGGGCGTGTGCAACGGTTGCCAGATGATGTCCAACCTGCACGAGCTGATTCCGGGCACCGAGCACTGGCCGCACTTCGTGCGCAACCGTTCGGAGCAGTTCGAGGCGCGCGTGGCCATGGTCGAGGTGCAGAAGTCCAACTCGATCTTCCTCGAGGGCATGGCCGGTTCGCGCATGCCGATCGCCATCGCTCACGGTGAAGGCCATGCCGAGTTCGCCAGCGAACAGGCCCTGATCGACGCCGATGCATCGGGTTGCGTGGCGCTGCGCTACGTCGACAACCATGGTCGCGTGACCGAAGCCTACCCGGCCAACCCGAACGGCTCGCCGCGCGGGATCACCGGCCTGACCAACCGGGACGGCCGCGTCACCATCATGATGCCGCACCCGGAGCGTGTGTTCCGCGCCGTGCAGAACTCCTGGTACCCGGACGAGTGGCAGGAAGACGGCGCACTGATGCGCATGTTCCGCAACGCGCGGGTGTGGGTGAACTAAGCGTGTACAAGCTCGCCTTCTTCGTTCCGCCCAGTCACCTGGACGTGGTCAAGGCCGCTGTGTTCGCCGCAGGTGGCGGACACCTCGGCGACTACGACCAGTGTGCCTGGCAGACGCTCGGCCAGGGCCAGTTTCGCCCATTGGACGGCAGTCAGCCGTTCATCGGGCAGGCTGGCCAGCTCGAGCAGCTGGAGGAATGGAAGGTCGAGCTGGTGGTGACCGACGACCTGATCGCTCAGGTCGTCGGTGCACTCAAGCAGAGCCACCCGTACGAGACGCCCGCTTACGACGTCTGGCGCCTGGTGGATATCTGACCTGCCCCGGCCCCGTCGTCTGCCGTTGCAGGGTCACAGGGGAATGAAGTCCGGTGCAAAGGTGGTTTGAATCCAGCTGGCCCCCGTTGTGTCCTCGATCTCCTGAATGAATTCGCCGGTGTCCTTCAATACCTTCGACAGCCTGTCACTGAGATGGCCTAGCTCGGAGAACTGCAGGGTCCGTAACGTTTCGATCGACGTGCCTTGCGCGACCTTGCGCGGGTTGTCTTGCGCCCATTGAACGACGGTCGCCTCCCACCAGGTCACGTCCCACGGATGCACGAGAAAGCCCTTGGCGATGTCGATTGGACTGTCGGCCTGCTCGGTATGCCCTGCCCAGTGAGCGTACATCGCCTGACCCACCTGCTTGACCGCCACGCCGGCCAGTTGCACGGCCAATGTGTGGAACGGGTGCGTGGCATGGTCCTTGGACACCTGTGAGTGGGTCAGGAGCGCCTCAGGGTCAGTGTTGGGATCCTTGTGCAGCAGCACCTGCAAGGTTGCGATATGGTCGCCGGCCCATTTCACCAGCGGCTTCATGAAAAAGTTGCCGGCATAGTTCAAGGGCTTGAAGTGATGCTGCAATGCGCTGGCCGTGGCGTTGTAGATCTTGTAGTAATAGTTGCTGGCGATTTGCCGACGGGCCTGCACGTAGAGCCCGTACAGCCTGAGCAGCAAGGGCAGTCCTTCTTCCTCCAGGATCGTCGTGACGATCTGGTCGAACACCGCCTGCTCGTCTTCGCTCTGGCTTTCGTCCAGGTCGGTGGGGAAGAAGTGGTTGGCCAGCGGGTCGAGCAGGCTGTTGATCAGGTCGAGCTGGCCGAACATGCCCGTCACTACAGGCCAGCCATGGCCTGAGGGTGCGACCTTCTCGAGCTTCGGGGTCCACACCAGCACCCGGTCATCGACGGCGCGCTTGAGGCACAGTTCGACGACGTTCGAGTGCGCGAAGTAGTCTTCCAGGACATGCAGCGCTTCACCCAGGTAACGCAACCCGACAGGGGTAGGGCCCTCTTTCTTGGCAGCGGACAGTTTTGCCTGCATGTAGGCGATGGAGCGGCGGATGTAGCGTTTGATCGAGCGCTTGGGCAAAAGGCCAAGCCGGGGATCGCCCGAAAGCACCAGAGGCAGGAAGTCGGGGTCGATCTGCCGAGGGTCGTAGGCCTGTGGGGTGGGCACCAATGGATTGTCGATATGCTCATGGGGCCGGTAGACCCCGAGCCTGTCAGGGGTGACCTTGTAGGCGGCACGGCTGTCCGGCGTCGTCTGCAGAGGCGCGAACGCCTTCAGGGCCAACAGGTCGACGAGGGTCGTCAATCGTTCGCGAGAGAACCGCAATGAAGCTTTGCCGATCTGCTCGCGCGTCTCGGGCGACAGGGCAGACATATCGGCGGGGCGTACGAGTTTCTGATCGATCAGTTGCGAGTGATCGCGCAGCCAGTTACCGAAATAGATCGCATCGCACTGGGCCGTGCTGAAGCCGACCTCGACCAGCAGGCGTGAGAGCGAGCCATGACCCGATGAGCCCGGCACATGCGCTTCACCGTGGCCGGCGGCGAAACGCTTGGTTCGGCGCCGACGGCTTTCGGGCAGCTCCAGCGTGCCCAGCGAAATCGTCACCGAGGCGGCTTCGGCCTTGGGGCGGTAGGTCGCCAGGACGTCACCTGGCTTGACGGGCTCTGCATAGAACAGCAGCGCTTTGGCGAAGGCGACAGCTGCCCCTTGATCCAGTGGACTGGGTGCGTCGCTTGTCTGGAGAGCATCCGGGCGCCGTGACAGGCTGTCTTCGACATAGCCAGCGAAGGCCTCGAGCAGTCCGGTCAGCAAGTCGAAGCTGGCTTTGGAGGTCTGGAGTGCGCTTTCGATGCGCGCTTCGCTGACGTCGATACAGCGGGTGTCGGGGTTGTACACCGCCGCCTGCTGCTGATCCGACACGAGGGTGTAGGCAGGCGGAGCGATGCGGTCATGTTTCAGATCTTCCCGGAAAGCCAGGAACGCTTTCAGCGTGCAGTGGCGTCCGACCATCGGCCTGAAGAGCAGGACGAACGACGATTCATCGGTGTGTGCGGCCACGTGCTTCAGCAGGTCGAGGGCCAGGCGGCTGGCGAAGGAGGCGGTCGGGGGCAAGGCGGACAGGTGGTGCATGACTCATGCTCGTTGAAGGATCGGACGAGCAGCATGCGCAATAGCCCCCTCGATTTTAACGATGGAGGATTACCGGGTCAGACACCGCGAAAAGGGCGTTTTTGACCATGCGACGCCGCGCGACAGGCCTGTCATGCCTGCCGCGAGCCGCCGTGGTCAACCGACGCCGATCGGGCCGCCATCGTTGCGCTGGATCACCACCGTCGCCGAGCGGGGTCGCACGCGCTGGTGGGCAGGCGTGGCCACGGTCGCGTCATCGCGCCAGGGCCAGTTGTCCGGGTGCTGGATGTTGAGGAACAGCGTGGTGTGGTCTGGAGTGAACGCCAGGCCAGTGACTTCGCAGCCATTGGGCCCGACGAAGAACCGCCGCAGATCCACCTGGTTTCGGGCATCGACCGGTACCTGCTTGCCGCTGGCATCCACCAGTTGCGTGGGAATGACCGCCAGCAGTTGATCGTTGGTGTAGTCGGTCACCGAGGTCTCGCCATTGTCCGTCTCGAACCAGAGGATCCCACGACCATCGAAGCGCATGCCGTCCGGGCTGGCGAACTGATTGAGTTCGGTCAGGCCCGAGCGATTGATGTCCGGGGCGCCTGTGGCGTTGGCGCCGAACACGAAGATGTCCCAGGTGAAGTACATGTGATCGTCGCTGTCGTGCCAGCGGATGATGTGGCCGTGACGGTTGGGACCGCGCGGGTTGGCCGCATCGACGTTCGCCGGAGTGCGCACGCTGTTGTTGGTCAAGGTCAGGTAGACGTCGCCGTTGAGCGGATTGACCGCCGTCCATTCGGGGCGGTCCATGGGCGTGGCGCCCACGGCGTCGGCTGCGCTGCGCGTGTCGAGCAGGATGCCGGCCAGGTCACCGTACAGGGTGCCCAGGGTCGCGCCGGTGGCCGTGGCCGCGTCCACCGTCAGCGGCAACCAGACTCCGCTGCCATCGGCGTCGAAGCGCGCTACATAGAGTGTGCCCTTGTCCAGGTACTTGGCGCCGGTGGCCAGGCGATCGGCCGGTGAGGCATCGGCCGGATCCCAGACGGCATCGGACACGAACTTGTACAGGTACTCGTTGTTCGAGTCGTCGCCCATGTACCAGACCAAGGGCTTGCCAGCCACCGGAAGGCCGGGGCAGCAGCCCTCATGGCGGAAGCGACCCAGTGCGGTGCGCTTGGTGGCCGGGGCCTGTGCATCGAACGGGTCGACCTCGACGATGTAGCCGTAGGTGCTGGCTTCGTTGCGGTAATCGTCGGTGGCACTATCGCCCCGCGGCGTCACGTCGAAGCGGGCGAACTCATCGTCCACCTCGCTGGGGTCGCCTGCGGCGGTTTCCCAGCGGTGCTGGCCGCTGCTGGTGGCGATGCCCAGGCGGCGCTGGTCGGTCGGCAAGGGCGCCTTGTTGACGAAGATGCCTGGCCAGTTTTCCTCGCAGGTCAGGTAGGTGCCCCAGGGGGTGTAGCCATTGCCGCAGTTGTTGTTGGTTCCTCGCGCCTGGGTGCCGTCTGGAGAAAACCGCGTCCTGACGTGCGCCGTTCCACGCAGAGGGCCGGCGATGGCCATCGGCGTGGCCGTGGTGAAGCGCCGGTTGAGCGGATCGTTCATGACCACCTGCCAGCGCCCGTCGACCTTGTCCAGGCGTACGACACCGACGCCATGGGCGTTGATCTCCTTGCGCGCTTCCTCGGCCGGACGCCTGCCCTGGGCATCCTGGGTCGGGCCGCTCGGGTGCAGGGCCTGGGTGTCGATGTACTCGAAGTTGATGGCCAGCAGGCCGGCATCGGAGCGGCCCTCGAGCGGGAAGAACTGCATGCCATCGTGGTGCATGCCCATGGCATTGGCCTGGTCGGCCGCGCTGTTGCTGCCGTCGGCTTTCCAAGGGTTGGCGCGATCGTTGAGGGGCGTGCCCCAGGGGGCGAGTACGTGAGCGCTGTAGCCGGGTGCGACCGTGCAGGCATCGGTGCGCGAGCCGGGGATCGACTGGAAGCCCAGGGCGAGCGGTGACGGGCTGGGTCCAGCGGGCGGCTGCCCGAGCGTCGTGGCCTGCGCATCGCCCAGCCAGCTGGCCAGGCCTGTGCCGACCATCATCGTGACGGCGGCCCCCAGGCCACCACGCAGTACCGTACGACGACTGAGGTAGGCGTCCAGCACGCTGGCCATCGGCGCGTGGTCGCTCGGGTTACGGTTCAGGCTATCGCCAGACGCTCGACTCATCGGGAAATCCTTGCGGCTCGTAAGGGAAACGAACGGCGACTGTAATACGTCAATGTGACGTTCAGTTGGCAGAATGATGAACGCCCCTGGCACGGGGCCAGGGGCGTACGGTGCGAGGCTTGTGAGGCCTGCTCAGACGGGGAGGCGCCAGGCCGACCGGGGTCGAACGGCCTGGCTCGGCCGTGGGTCAGCGATCCTGCTTGCCCCGGACCGTCGCGTCCCACTGTGCGGAGTTATTGTGACCGCTGGTGCGCAGCAGCCCCAGGTCCAGGGCGTTCTCGCCCGCCGCCGCGCCCACGTTCTGGCTGACCTGGACGATCGCCGTTCCCAGGTCCACCGGCGCGTTCGACGCATCCAGGCTGACGTCCCGACGGTAGTCATGCCCGCTGAGGGTTTCCTTGCTCAGCGACGCGGTCTGCAGGTCGACGGCCCCGTTGACCGATTGCAGGCGCGCGCCGACCAACGAGGTGCTGCCGCCCACGTTCAGGTCGATGCCGTTCTGGCCGTTGATCGAGGTCTGCTGCGCGACCGTGTCGCGTTGCTGGTGCGAGACATCGACCTTGATCGTCGGCGAGAAGCCTGGCTCGGCTTTGCTCAAGGCCGGCCCGACCTTGTCCAGGACCTTGCCACTGGCCGGCCCCGTCACCGCGGCCACCGCGTTGGTGTAACCCTGTGGGTTCTTCTCCTGGCTCAGGCGTGCATCGGCCTTGACCGACAGGGCATCGACGTGGTCCTTGCGGCTGGCCACGTGCAGGTCGCCACCGACCTCGCCCGAGACCTGGCCGGCCTGTACCTGTACACCCTCCAGGCGGGTATCGCCTTGACTGAGCAAGGTGAGGCGGTCAGCGCGCAGTTGGCTGTCGACGTGGGTGCGATTGTCGCGCTTGTCCAGGTCGACCTGCAGGCGGCCGTGCAGCCCTCGAGTAGCATCCTCAGGCGTACCGGTCTTGCTCATGGCAAAACCGGCGCCACCCGTAACGTCGAGGTTGTTACGGTGCTCGCGGCGCTCGCTCGCCTCCACCCGCAGGCCGCCGTTGGGGGCTCGAAGGTCGATCTCGCCCGCCGTCATGTGCACCCCTTGCAGGTGCACGGCCTGATCGTCGCGGGCCTGACCGGCGACCGTGACCTTGCCTTTGGCATGGACTTCGGCTACCGAAGACGCGGCGCTGCGCTCATCGATGCGCCTGTTGGTGAGGTGCCCGCCCAGGCTGCCGCCACGGGTCGCGCCCTGCTTGTAGCCCAGCTCGCCACCGCCGCCGAGGGTCGAACCGCTGACCTCGTGGGTGTCGACCGCCGCCACGACCTGGGTCACGCCGCCACTGTCCAGCTCGACGCCCGCCGCAGGCCGCTCGCGTGTCCCGATGCGCAGGCCTTCCAGGCGCAGGTCGCCAGCGCTGGTGAAACTCACCTGGCCCTCGGCCTGGGCCTGGGCGACCCGTGCCTGGGTGTCGGTACCCTGTCGATGGGTGCGGTCCAGGTAGCCGCGTGCTTCTGCCCCGATGTTCGTCGGGCGGTTGCCACCCTTGGCCCAGGCATTGCCGCTGAGCTGGTCGATCTGCTCGGTCTGCGTGTCGTTGGCCTGTACGACGTCGAGTTTCCCTTCGCTGCGAACCGTCACATCGCCCTGGCCCCCCTCGAAGCCACTGCCTTCGTAGCGACCGTCGCTGCCCAGCTGGATCTGCACGCCCTGGCGTCCCTGGAACAGGGCAGGGCGCGCCGTGCTGCGCTCGGTGTGCTGCGTCAGCGAGCTTCCCTTGCCGGCCACGCGCAGGTTGATGTCTTCACCGGTGCTGGTGTCCACGCGGCCGTCGCCGTCCACGGCCAGCTCGTGCACCTGCCGGCGGGTGGTGTCCTGCGCCGCGCGTGCCTGGTGGGTTTCGGCTGCCAGCTCCAGCCGCCCGGCGTCGGCCTTGTACGCCGTGCCCTCGTCCAGCAGCGTGTCGGCCTCGACCTTGACCGCGCTACCGGTGTACTGGGCCACCTGGGCCTGGGTACTGGCGTCGACAATCTCACGGCGCAGATGGCCACCGGTGACGTCGCCGCCCACACTGGGCGGCGCCATGGCGTCTTCCGGGCCGGCCTGCTGGAAGCGCGCGGCCTCTTCACCGGTGACCAGGCGCTCGATCGGCCGGGTCACGTCGCGGTACTCCAGGCTGGCGCCCAGCGTGCCCTGCCAATCGGTCTGCCGCTGCGTGCGTTCATGGGTGTCGCTGACCGCCTGGTTGTCGACGGTCTTGGCCACGGCGTGTACCTGCTTGCCAGCGCTCAGGTGCGCTGCCTGGTTGACCAGGTGCGGCGTCTCGATCGTCAGGTCACCGGCCGACGTGATCGTGGTGCGTGCCACCGTGGTGTCGCGCACCTGATCGACCTGCTGGCGGCGATGGCCTTCGAAGGCACTGCTGACACGGTCGATACCGCCCCCCACGACCAGGCCACCGCCGGTGCGTGTGGTGGTGGTTTCGCTGTCGCGTTCATCGTGGCTGGCGGCCAGTGTCACCTTCTGGCCCTTGACCGTGACATCGCCGCTGTCGGTGACGAGGGTGGCCGTGTCCAGGCGCACGTCACCGGCGCCGTCGAGCACGATCTCGGCGCCCTTGAGCTGGCTGCCGATGGCGGTGTCCGTGCGGGTGCGGGTGGTGATGTCGTTAACCTCATAGCCGACGCTGGCTGCGTACTGCTTCGAGCCTGGCGTGCCGTCCTTCGCTTCGCGCGTCTGCCCGGCGCTCGCGGTGAAGCCGCGGCGTTGCTCGGTGTCATGCTGCGTCTGGACCTGGCGTTCGGGGGTGATGTCCAGGTCACCCTTGGCCTGCAGCTCGAGGCGTTGCCCGGCCTTGAGGTGCGCGCCACGGACCTGCAGTTCGGCCTCGCTGGCCAGGCGCAGGTTGGTGTCCGACGAGACATCGCTGACCAACACGTCCTGACGCTCCTTCTGGCTCTGGGTGCGCGTGCCGAGCAGGCCGAAGACTTGGCTGTCCTTCTGCTGTCGCTGTTGACGTTGAGTGTCGACGGCGGCTTCCACCGACAAGGCGCCGCTTCGGCTGTACAGCACGGCATCCCCCTGGCTGCGCACCTGGCTGCCTTGGATGCGGACCTGATCGGCCGTGACCTCGAGCGCGCCGCCGGCCTGCACCGCGCTGCCGAAGGTGCGTTCGCCCTGGGTGTCGTCGTTGCCGCGCCCACCGAAGAACGTTCCTGACACCAGATCGCCGCGGTAAGCCTGTTCGGTCTCGGTCTGCCGCATCTTCTGCCCATCGATGGTGACCTGCCGGGCCGTGAGGCTCATGTCGCCGCGGCTGGTCACCCGGCTGCCGGTCACGTTCAGTGCGTCCTGGGCGGTGAGGCTGACCCGCTGGCCGGTCAACGTGGTCGGGTTGCCCGACTCCTGGTAACGCTCGGTCTCGGTATCGCCGCGCCACAGGTGCTTGCGGTGTTTTATGCGCTCTGCAACGTGCTGGCTGTCGAGCGTCGCGCCGAGGCTCAGCTTGCCCGCGCTGTCGAGGCTCAGGTCGCCACCGGCCTCGATGCGTGCGCTGCGCACGTCGAGATCGCCGCCGGACTTCAGGCGTACATCGCTGCGCGCCAGCAGCTCGGTACCTGCGTGCGTGCGGGTAGTGAGGGTCTTGTCGCTGTCGTAGGTTTCGTAGGTGACGAACAAGGTCTTGTTCTTCCAGTTCTCCCGTTGCCGCTCGATGTCCTGCCGCATCTTGGCATCCAGGGTCAGGGCGCCGCCGGCGCTCAGGTCGATCCGTTCGGCGCGCGCCTTGACGTCACGCATGTACAGGCCGCGCATGGCCGCCAGCACCACGTCACCCCGTTCCGTGAGCAGTTGGCCGTGCCCGGTCTGGCTGCCTTCGATCTGCAGGCCGCCAGCGGAGCGCACGTCGATCCCGTCCTGGGCCTGGACGTCGGTCCTGACCATGCGGACCCCTGCACCGTCGGTGGTGCTGACGATGCGCACGCGCCCGGCGCGCATGGCGCCGAACAGCGTGGCGTCCAGCTCGGTGGACGGTGCACTGGCGTGCGCTGCGATGCTGCCATCGACCCTGTCGACCCGGTTACGGCCGGCGATCACGTCCAGGTCGGCCTTGGCTTCCAGGCCGCCCAGGGCCTCGATGCGTGGCGCGATCAGGGCCAGGGCGCCCTCGCGGTTGGCGGCGCCCTCCTTGAGCACGGTCAGGCTGCCTTCGGCGCCCAGGGTGTCGAGGTAACGGATGCGCCCGTCTTCGAGAATCGGGGTACCGACCAGAAAGCCCGCTCGGGTGGTGTTGATGAACTGGCCGCCATTGACCGTGATGCCATTGGGGTTGGCCAGCACGTAGTCGGCCGGACGACCGAAGATTTCCTGCCGGCCTTCGATGAGCGACGCATTGCGGCTGACCACTTCGTTGAGGATGGTCGAGGCTGACTGGCCCTGGAACTGCGGGTTGGCCGCCAGCGCCCCGGCCAGCTGCGAATACCCGGCCTCCAGGGCATTGTTCAATACCAGGCCGGGCTTGCCGACGTTGTAGTCGAGGAACTGGTTGTGCGACAGGCCATTGGCCGTGGGCGGCACGATGTCGATGACCGGCACGCCATGGGCATCGTTGATGAGGGGCGTGCCCCCAGGGCCCGTCGTCGCCTGCAAGGGCCCGGCGGCCAGGGCAGGGGTGCTGCCCAGGACGGCCAGGAAGATGGCCCAGCGCAAGGGGTCGGGGTGTCGGGGGGAGGTGGGGGTGTGCTGTTTCACAGGGGTCTCTCTTCTTGTTGGATGAATCACAGATCGATGCTCAGCTCGGCCACCCAGAACCCGGGTTCCAGGCTGCCTCGGCGTGGTCCGTGAGCGGACAACGCGCGCTGGTGGTCCAGGCGCAGCCGCGCGTGGGGCAAGTCCAGGTGCAGGCCCAGGGCACCGCCGACCAGACGTTGCGACGGTTCACCCTGGGCATAGCGGCTCCAGCCGACGTCCACCCCGGCGGAGGCGCGCAGGCCCACGCCCTTGAGGTCGGGTTGCCAAAGGGGATGGCTGAACGTGTTGCGCCACAGGGCACCCGTGGCGCCGGCCACGTAGTGCTGGCGAAAGCCGCGCACGGCCAGGTCGTCGCTCAGCGCCAGCTGTTCGAGGGCAGGCAAGCGGTCGGCGCTGTACTGCAGGTTCACGAGGCTCTGCCAGCGCCAGTCGGTGGGGTGTTGCCCCTGGCGCAGGTGCAGCAGGCTGGCCCGGTATTTGCGAAAGTCCGGGCGGGGCGCCTGGCGCGAAGCGCTCGGCGCGTCGGCGCCCAGGGAGGGCAGCCCCTGGGACACTCCCAGCGAGGCATTCCACAGGCCCGCTTGAAGCCAGAGCAGGTCCAGGCCGACATCGAATGTGGTCAGGCGCGTACTCTGCAACAGGGTCTTGCGTGCGTAGAGGCGGTTGAGGGTGTGCTTCTGGTCGAACCGTACCGACGCATTCAGCAGACCTTGCTGGTTGCGCCACAGCATCCGGTTCACGCTCAGGCCTTGGAAGCGGCTTTCGCCCTCGGGGCGTCCAGGCGTCCGTGGCGTGGCGCGATAGGCGATACGGCTGGCCATGGCGCCGAGGGTCCATGGCCCGTAGGGCACGCTGTAGTGCAGTGCCAGGGCCTGGCTCTGGCCTGCGGTGCCGGGGGGTGCAGTGGACAGCGAGACGTTGAGGGCATCGTTCAGGTGGGCGGGCGAATCCAGGCCGAACCGCAGGCCCAGGCGGTGGCGTCCGATGGTCTCACTGGCGCGGTTGTCGAGCGTGCCGGACAAGTGCCAGCGTTTGCCCACGTGCTGAGGGTGCAGCACCAGCCGTGAGCCACCGGGCAGCTCGCCCGGCAACAGGTCGGCCGACAGGGTGAAGGCCGGGAGGCGGTTGAGCTGGTCGAGCCCCTGTTCGAGGTCGGGCAGGCGCAGCGGCTCACCGAGCATGTCCGGGAACGCGCCGCGCAGCGACAAGGGCAGGCTGGGGTCGGCCAGCGCGATCGACTCGACGAAGCCTTCGACGATGACGATCTGCAGCGGCTCGCCCTGGCGTGGCGTGCTGGCCAGGTAGGGGCGCGCGGCAGGGTAGCCGGCCTCGACGTAGCGTCGGGTGATGACGGCTAGTAGCTGGTTGATGTCGGCCACGCCCATGCAGGGACGCAGGAGCGGCTGGACGGCCGCCTCCAGGGCAGCGCTCGATACGACTTGGTTGCCGCTCAGGTGCAGGCCGGGGGAGGGCCAGCAGACACCGTCCACGTCCGCCGACGTCTCGGCTTCGGGCGTCGGCGCGGTCTGCTCGCGCTGTTGCCAGCGTTTCAGGCGCTGCTGCTGTTCGAGGGTGTGAAAGTCCGATTGCTGTTCACGCAGCAGCTGGCTGGCCGGGTCGATGCCCAGCGCCACCGAAGGCAGGGCCAGGCAGCTGACCAGGCACAGCTGCCGCAGGGCCGTGGTGCGAGTGGACGGTGTGAGAAGGAACATGCCGCAGATACCCATCGTGGTGGATCTGCGACGACTGTAAAAAGCAGGGCGCGTGGGCGATGCCGTCCCGGGCCGAGAAACGTGTCGGCCAGGGGCGAGGGATCAGGTAGGGGGGTTCTGGAGACTTTTCCTACATCCTAGGACGTCAAGGACGAATCTCGATCAGCGTCCCATCCTTGACCAGGCTCCAGACCTCGCGCATGTCGTCATTGCGCATGGCGATGCAGCCTTCGGTCCAGTCCAGGGTGTGGAAGTACCACTCCGGGTACTGCGCGTCGATCGGCGTGCCGTGGATCATGATCATGCCGCCGGCCGGAACGCCCTCGCGCGTGGCGCGGGCCGCGTCACTGATGTTCGGGTAGGAGATGTGCATGGCCAGGTTGTAGCGGTCGCTGACCTTGCGCCAGTCAAGCCAGTACAGCCCCTCGGGCGTGCGCTTGTCGCCTTCCTGCAGCTTGGGCCCGTTGGGCTGCTTGCCCAGCGAGATGCGGTAGGTCTTGAGCGGCTCGCCCCGGCTGATCAGCTGCAGACGGCGCTCGGACTTGATCACCAGCACCTTGTCCACCACGCGTTGGGTGACCTGGGCGGGCACGGTGGCCGGTGCCTGTCCCGGAGCGGGCAGGGGCTTGCGGATGAGGGTCTCGGTAAAGGCCGCCTGGGACAGGCTGGCGAAACCGACGCAAAGCAGGGCGAGCAACCAACGCATGGAGCGATCCTGTGGAACTAGCTATGGGGTGAGGCGAGCTGCATCGGCGGCAGGTATTCGTTGCCGATGGGGTAATGCTGCGTGAGGCGATCACGATAATAGCATTGCAGGGTGCGTGTCACGGTGCGGAACGCCAAGTGCGACCAAGGGATCTCGTGTTCCTCGAACAGCCTGACTTCCAGGCTCTCGACGCCGATGGCGAAGTCCGTGTCGGCCAGCTCGGCGCGGAAGAACACGTGCACCTGGTTGATGTGCGGCAGGTCGAACAGCTGGTACAGCGCCATCTCGCCGACGCGTGCGCAGGCCTCCTCGACGGTCTCGCGACGCGCGGCCTGTTCGAGGGTCTCGCCGTTTTCCATGAAGCCGGCCGGCAGGGTCCAGTAGCCCTGTCGCGGCTCGATGGCGCGACGGCACAACAGGACGCGGCCGTCGTGGGTCGGCAGCACCCCGGCGACGACGTTCGGGTTCTGGTAATGGATGGTATGGCAATGCTCGCAGACATACCGCAGGCGGGTATCGCCCTCGGGAATACGCTGGATGACCGGTTGACCGCACGCGCTGCAGAAATTCATGTCTGGCTTCCTGGTGGATGCCGCTATCTTGGCGTGCCGGTGCGGTGCGCCGCAAGTCGTGGCAGGGCTTGGGTTGCGTCATGGCTTTGGTGCATGATGCAGACAGGCCTTGATTCGAGATTGCGTGATGCTGGACGAGCTTGTTCGCCGGATGAGCACCCACACCCCCGGCACCCTGACCATCGACCGCCGCCTTCCGGAGGCTGCGGTGCTGCTGCCCGTCACCCGTGGCGAGGAGCCGGAGCTGGTCCTGACCTTGCGTGCCAAGGGGTTGTCGACCCATGGCGGTGAAGTGGCATTCCCGGGCGGTCGACGTGACCCCGAAGACCCGGACCTGATCTTCACCGCCTTGCGCGAGGCTTATGAGGAAATCGGACTGCCACCCGGCCTGGTGGAAGTGCTCGGCCCGCTGAGCCCCTTGATTTCCCTGCATGGCCTGAAGGTGACACCCTTCGTCGGGGTGATTCCGGACTATGTCGACTACGAAGCCAACGATGCCGAGATCGCGGCGGTGTTCAGCGTGCCGCTGGCGTTCTTCCGCGAGCCGCCCCAGGAGCACACGCACCGGGTCGATGCCCAGGGTCGGCATTGGTACGTGCCCAGTTACCGCTTCGGCGAATACCGGATCTGGGGCCTGACCGCGATCATGATCGTCGAGCTGGTGAACCTGCTCTTCGATGCCGACATCGGCCTGCACCGGCCGCCTGCGCACTTCATCGAGATTTGACCGGCGTGCTCTTGCCTGCCGATTGCGAGGATTTTTCATGAACTACCGCCTTGGCGACCTGCGTGTCGACACCCACCCCAGCAGCTGGACCGCCCCAGGCGCGATCCTGATCGGCAAGGTCCGCCTGCAGGCGCAGGCCAGCGTCTGGTTCGGCGCCGTGTTGCGCGGCGACAACGAGCTGATCGACATCGGCGAGGACAGCAACGTCCAGGACGGTGCGGTCCTGCACACCGATCCGGGTTCGCCGCTGACCCTGGGGCGCGGCGTGACCATTGGCCACAAGGCCATGCTGCACGGGTGTCACGTGGGCGACTACAGCCTGATCGGCATCAATGCGGTGCTTCTCAACGGGGCGCGTATCGGCAAGCACTGCATCATCGGCGCCAATGCCCTGATTCCCGAAGGGCGGGAAATCCCCGACGGTTCGCTGGTGGTCGGCTCGCCGGGCAAGGTCGTGCGTACCCTGAGCGATGCCCAGATGCGCCTGCTCGAAGCCAGCGCCGCGCATTACGTGGCCAATGCCCAACGCTATGCGCGCGACCTCGCGCCCCAGGAGGACTGAGCATGGAGGTCAAGGAACGGCCGGTCGCCTCGCCCTGCGTGAGCATCTGCGCGCTGGACGAGCAGGACCTCTGCACCGGCTGCCAGCGCAACGTCGATGAAATCACGCGGTGGTCGCGCATGGACAATGCCGAGCGCCGCCAGGTCCTGGCCCTGTGTCACACGCGTGCCCTCGAGGCCGGGCTTATCCTCGGCTAGCCAGGCTTGGCCGAGGGCAGCGACTCACGTACCCTGTGCGACCTGTCCGACGGTCCTGCTCATGTTCTATCTTCTTGCCTATGTCAGCAGCGTGGTGCTGATCAACTACGCGTTTTCCAGTGCGCCGCACCTGGACGTCATCTGGTCCGCCTGGGGCGGGTTGGTGTTCGTCCTGCGCGACATGGTCCAGACCCGCTACGGCCATGGCGCATTGCTGGCCATGCTGGCAGCGCTGGTGCTGTCCTACGTCACCTCCGAGCCGGCCATCGCCCTGGCCAGCGCCACCGCGTTCTTCGTCTCCGAGCTGATCGACTGGCTGGTGTTCAGCGTCACCCGCCGGCCTCTGCGTGACCGGCTGTGGTTGAGCTCGGCACTGAGCATCCCGGTCGACACCTTCATCTTCTTCGGCATGATCGGTGCCCTAACCCCAGCGGTGGCTGGCACGGCGCTGCTGTCGAAGTTCGCGGGCGTGACCGCCGTGTGGCTGATCATGAGCTGGCGCGACCGGCGCAGTGCCCTGGCCAATTCCTGAGCCACAGGCCACAAGCCGGCACCGTTCCGCTTCTGCTTGCAGCTCAAAGCGTGCAGCCCTTCACCCCCAAACCGGAACGTCAGGTGTAAACTATCGGTCCTTTTCAGCGGCGGGCCCCAGCGGTCCGCCCCGCACGCTTTCGAGGACCTGAGATGACGACCCGTATCGGAACCCCCTTGTCGCCTACCGCGACCCGTGTACTGCTCTGTGGCTGTGGTGAACTGGGCAAGGAGGTGGTCATCGAGCTGCAGCGCCTGGGCGTCGAAGTGATCGGTGTGGACCGCTACGCCGATGCGCCCGCCATGCAGGTCGCCCACCGCAGCCATGTCATCGACATGCTCGACGGCGCCGCGCTGCGCGCAGTCATCGAAGCCGAAAAGCCGCACTACATCGTGCCGGAGATCGAAGCCATCGCCACCGCGACGCTGGTGGAGCTGGAAAGCGAAGGCTTCAACGTGGTGCCCACGGCGCGTGCCACGCAACTGACCATGAACCGTGAAGGCATCCGTCGCCTGGCCGCCGAAGAGCTGGACCTGCCTACTTCGCCGTACCACTTCGCCGACACCTTCGAAGACTATGCGCGTGCCGTGGCCGACCTGGGTTATCCGTGCGTGGTCAAGCCGGTGATGAGCTCGTCGGGCAAGGGCCAGAGCCTGCTGCGCAGCGAAGGCGACCTCGAGAAGGCCTGGCAGTACGCCCAGGAAGGCGGCCGTGCAGGCAAGGGGCGGGTGATCGTCGAAGGCTTCATCGACTTCGACTACGAGATCACCCTGCTGACCGTGCGCCACGTGGGCGGCACCACCTTCCTGGCCCCAGTCGGTCACCGCCAGGAAGGCGGCGACTACCAGGAATCGTGGCAGCCTCAGGCCATGAGCCCCAAGGCCCTGGCCGAGTCCGAGCGGGTGGCCAAGGCGGTCACCGAGGCGTTGGGTGGGCGTGGGCTGTTCGGCGTCGAGCTGTTCGTCAAGGGCGACCAGGTCTGGTTCAGCGAAGTGTCGCCACGGCCCCATGACACCGGCCTGGTCACCCTGATTTCCCAGGACCTGTCCCAGTTCGCCCTGCATGCCCGAGCCATTCTTGGCCTGCCGATTCCGGTGGTGCGCCAGTTCGGCCCATCGGCCTCGGCGGTGATCCTGGTGGAAGGGCAGTCGAGCCAGACGGCATTCGCCAACCTCGGCGCGGCCCTGGCCGAACCCGATACCGCGCTCCGCCTGTTCGGCAAGCCGGAGGTCAAAGGTCAGCGGCGCATGGGCGTGTGCCTGGCCCGGGACGAATCGATCGAGGCGGCCCGCGCCAAGGCGACCCGCGCATCGCAGGCGGTGTCCGTCGAGCTTTAAGACGCGAGAGTGGGTGCCGGACGCATGAGCCGAGCCTACTGGCAGGCGGCACCCATCGGGTTGGGTGAGCCTGCCCGCGACAGCCTTCCTCGAGTCACCGCCTGCATCGCGGGCAAGCCCGCTCCCACAGGCGGCTTTGCCATCGTGCGATTGCGTGCTTGAAAGGGGCACCTGTGTAAGTCCGCCCGCCGCCTTGGCGTCGCGCTGTCGCGCAGAGAGCATGAAGATAGCTGACAGAATCTGAAGCTTCATTGCTAACCGATTTTAGGGCCGCCTTGCGACCCATCGCGGCACGGGGGCCGCTCCTACACCCGTAGCCCCTCCGCGGGGTTGCAGGCTATCGCGGTTACCTGTGGAGCGGCCCCAGCCGGGGCGCCGGACCGGCCGCGATTGGGCCCGCAGGGCCCACAAAGCAGTCAATGCGGTGCAGCAGAAAAGGACAATGCCTCCCCCTGCACGCGCACCCTCCGTTCATCCTGGCAACCCCCTTGCGAGAGGCCGCCTGACCCGCCTGCCGCTCAGAGCGCCCGATCCCGCGTTTCCTTCAGGCACATCACCGCCACCAGGCTGATCACCGCCGCGACCGACACATACCCGCCGACCCAGCTCAACCCTCCCAGGCTGACCAGCTTCTGCGCGAAGAACGGGGCTGCCGAGGCGCCGACGATCCCGCCCAGGTTGTAGGCGGCAGAAGCACCGGTGTAGCGCACGTGTGTCGGGAACAGCTCGGGCAGCAGGGCGCCCATTGGTGCGAAGGTCACGCCCATCAGGAACAGCTCCAGCGCCAGGAACGCCGCCACGCCCACGCTCGAGCCGGACGTCAGCATCGGCTCCATGGCAAAACCCGATGCGACTGCCAGCACGCCACCGATCATCAGCACCGGCTTGCGCCCGTAACGGTCGCTGAGCCATGCCGACAAGGGGGTGGCCAAGGCCATGAAGATCACCGCGAAGCACAGCATCGCCAGGAAGCCCTCCCGGGTATAGCCCAGGGTCGAGACACCGTAGCTCAGGGAAAACACCGTGGAAATGTAGAACAGCGCATAGCACACCACCATGGCCATGGCCCCCAGCAGCATCGGCTGCCAGTAGTGGGCGAACAGCTCGACCACCGGCAGCTTCACGCGCTCCTGGCGGGCGACGGCCTTGGCGAACACCGGGCTTTCCTCGAGCTTGAGGCGTACGTACAAACCCACCAGCACCAAGGCTGCGCTGAGCAGGAACGGGATACGCCAGCCCCAGTCGCGGAACTGCTCGTCGCTCAGCACCAGGGCCAGCGTCAGGAACAGGCCGTTGGCGGCCAGGAAACCGATGGACGGGCCCAGTTGCGGGAACATGCCGAACCAGGCGCGCTTGCCTGCCGGGGCGTTCTCGGTCGCCAGCAGGGCCGCGCCACCCCATTCCCCGCCCAGGCCCAGGCCTTGGCCGAAGCGCAGCAGACACAGGATCACCGGCGCCCACAGGCCGATGCTGTCATAGCCAGGCAGTACGCCGATCAAGGTGGTCGAGACGCCCATCAGCAGCAGCGAGGCGACCAGCGTCGACTTGCGTCCGATGCGGTCGCCAAAGTGCCCGAACAGCGCCGAGCCCAGCGGTCGCGCCAGAAAGGCGATGCCGAAGGTCATGAACGCCGCCAGCATCTGGGCGGTGCCTGAGCCGGAAGGGAAGAACACCGGCCCGATCACCAGGGCCGCCGCCGTGGCGTAGACGTAGAAGTCGTAGAACTCGATGGCGGTGCCGATGAAGCTGGCGGTGGCCACGCGGGCAGGAGAATTCACCGGCGCGGTCGGCGCGGTGGAGGCGAACGTGTCGCTGGAAGTCATGGCATCGATCCCTGGCAGTCTGGTGCTTCATGGCCTGCGCAGGCGCGCAGGCTGGAGCCTGTTCTTGTGATTCGACGTCTCGACGGGCGGGGCCGGATGGGGCCGGGAGGGCAGCGCTCAGGATGGCGAGGCGATGCCGCAGGTACGTCGAGCCGTGGACTGGCCGCTGACCCCCAGGCGCGGGTAGCAGGGGGGCGGCAGGGCTGGGTAAGCGTGGCTCGAGTATAGCTAGCGGGTCAGGGTCCAGGCCAGCACCTTGCTGGCGCGGTTGTCTTCGGTCTCGAGGATCTCCAGGCGATAACGCCCGACCTTCAGGCACACGGCGCTGGCCGGAATGCTTTCCAGCGCTTCGGTGACCAGCCCGTTGAGGGTCTTGGGCCCGCCATCGCAGGGCAGGTGCCAGCCCAGGCTGCGGTTGATCTCGCGCAGCGAAGCCACGCCATCGATGACGTAGCGGCCATCGGCCTGGGGGTGGACGTGGGGGTTGTCCAGCCCGTGCTCGTCCTCGAACTCGCCGACGATCTCTTCCAGAATGTCTTCGAGCGTGATCAGGCCCAACACATCGCCATACTCGTCCACCACCAGGCCCATGCGGCGCTGTTGCTTGTGGAAGTTGAGCAGTTGCTGCTGCAGGGGCGTGCCTTCGGGGATGAAGTAGGGCTCGTGGCAGGCCGCCTTCAGTTGCTCGACGGTCAGGCTGTCGGTCCTGAGCAGGTGCTCGATGGTCTTGCGGTTGAGCACCGCCTGCACCTGATTGATGTCAGCGTGGTAGACCGGCAGGCGGGTATGGGGGGTGCGCTGGAGCTGGGCGGTGATCGCCTCGATCGGGTCGTCGAGGTTGATACCGTCGACCTCATGGCGCGGAATCAGGATGTCGTCGACGGTGATGCGCTGCAGGGCCCGCAGTCCCCCGAGCAGGTCAGTGCGCGACGGTTCGTTGCGCGGCGGCTCCTCCAGCGCATCGTGCTGTTCGACTTGCGCAGGGTAGGCGATCGGCCCGCGCTGGAACGGCCGCAGCAACAGGCGCGCGCAGCCATCGAGCAGGCAGGCCAGCGGCTGGACGATCAGCAGCGGCAGGCGCAGCAGGCTGTGGCCCAGGCTCAGCAAGGCCCGAGGATGACGGAGGGCCAGGCGTCGCGGCAGGTAGTCGGTGAGCACCAGCAGGGCCAGGGTCGCCCCCAGACCGGCCAGCCAGAAGCCCTGGGCCGGTGCCTGGCGCTGGCCGATCAGCAGCGCGCTGCCCAGGACCAGCAGGCGTCCCAGGCCGGCGCACAGGATCAGCGCGCGCACGGACAGTCGCGGTACGTCAGGGGAGGCGTCGGGCGAGGCCGTCGTGACCTGCCGCTGCGCCGCCTCGGCCGCGCTGAACAGCATCGACCACAACAGGGCCAGGACCAGAAGGGCGATCAACGGATCGAGCGTGGGAGCGTCCATGATGAGCGATCAGATGTGCAGGATGAATTCACGTACCAGCTTGCTGCCGAAGTACGCCAGCATCAGCAGGCAGAACCCGGCCAGTGTCCAGCGGATCGCCTTGTGCCCGCGCCAGCCCAGCCGGTGGCGCCCCAGCAGCAGGACGCTGAACACCACCCAGGCGATGCACGACAGCGAGGTCTTGTGCACCAGGTGCTGGGCGAACAGGTTGTCCAGGAACAGCCAGCCGGAGATCAGCGACAGCGTGAGCAGCCCCCAGCCGGCCCACAGGAAGCCGAACAGCAGGCTTTCCATGGTCTGCAGGGGCGGGAAGTTGCGGATCAACCCCGAGGGATGCTTGTGCTTGAGCTGGCGGTCCTGCAGCAGCAGGAGCAGGGACTGGAACATCGCCATGGTGAACAGCCCATAGGCGAGGATCGACAACAGGATGTGCGCCAGGATGCCCGGTTGCTCGTTGACCAGCGGCACGGTGCCCGGCGGCGCGAACTGCGACAGCAGCGCGGTGATGGCGCCCAGCGGGAACAGCAACAGCAGCAGGTTCTCCACCGGGATGCGCAGGCAGGCCAACAGGGTCAGGGCGATGACGGCAGTGGCGATCAGGCTGGCGGCGCTGAAGAAGTCCAGGCTCAGGCCCAGGGGCGTGAGCAGCTGGAAGAACAGGGCGATGCCCTGGGCCACGACGGCGATGCCCCCCAGTGCGCCGAGCAGCCGCTTGTCGGCACGCGTGCCCTTGGCCAGGCAGGTGCCCTGATGGAACGCGGCGATGGCGTACAGGCAGGCGGCGATCAGATTGGGGATGAGGCTGGGTGAGGAGAGCATAAGTCCTGGTAGGCAAGCCCTAAAGGCCGGAGTTTGGCATAGAACGCGCTCGCCTAGGAAGCCTGCCGGCCAGTCGGCGCCGGGACAGGCGGCGAGCGCCGTTCGGCGTCGGCGCGCTGTCCGGGCAGGTGGGCGACGGCGCCAGTCTTGGTTATACTCGCCGGCTTGTTGCGCCCCACGCGTGTCGTCTGCCGCCCCGGCGCCTGAAAATCTCGGCTCGCCAGCCTGAAAGGATCACCATGTTCGAAAACCTGACCGACCGCCTGTCACAGACGCTGCGCCATGTCACCGGCAAGGCCAAGCTGACCGAAGACAACATCAAGGACACCTTGCGCGAAGTGCGCATGGCCCTGCTCGAAGCCGACGTCGCGCTGCCAGTGGTCAAGGATTTCGTCAACAGCGTCAAGGAACGTGCGGTCGGCACCGAAGTGTCGCGCAGCCTGACGCCGGGCCAGGCCTTCGTGAAGATCGTCCAGGCCGAGCTCGAAAGCCTGATGGGCGCCGCCAACGAAGAGCTGGCGCTCAACGCCGCGCCACCGGCGGTGGTGCTGATGGCCGGCCTGCAGGGTGCGGGCAAGACCACCACGGCGGGCAAGCTGGCCAAGCTGCTCAAGGAGCGCAAGAAGAAGTCGGTCATGGTGGTCTCGGCCGACGTCTACCGTCCGGCGGCGATCAAGCAGCTCGAGACCCTGGCCAACGACATCGGCGTGACCTTCTTCCCGTCCGACATCAGCCAGAAGCCGGTGGCCATCGCCGAGGCGGCGATTCGCGAAGCCAAGCTCAAGTACATCGACGTGGTGATCGTCGACACCGCCGGCCGTCTGCACGTCGACGCCGACATGATGGACGAGATCAAGGCGCTGCACGCCGCGGTCAAGCCGGTCGAGACCCTGTTCGTGGTCGACGCCATGACCGGCCAGGACGCCGCCAACACGGCCAAGGCCTTCGGCGATGCGCTACCGCTGACCGGCGTGATCCTCACCAAGGTCGACGGTGACGCCCGTGGCGGTGCCGCACTGTCGGTACGCGCCATCACCGGCAAACCGATCAAGTTCATCGGCATGGGCGAGAAGAGCGACGCGCTCGAACCGTTCCACCCCGAGCGGATCGCCTCGCGGATTCTCGGCATGGGCGACATGCTCAGCCTGATCGAGCAGGCCGAGCAGACCCTGGACAAGACCAAGGCCGACAAGCTCGCCAAGAAGCTCAAGAAAGGCAAGGGCTTCGACCTGGAAGACTTCCGCGACCAGCTTCAGCAGATGAAGAACATGGGCGGCCTGGGTGGCCTGATGGACAAGCTGCCGAGCATCGGCGGCATGAACCTGTCGCAGATGGGCAATGCCCAGGGCGCGGCCGAGAAGCAGTTCAAGCAGATGGAGGCGATCATCAACTCCATGACTCCGGCCGAGCGCCGCGACCCCGACGTCATCAGCGGCTCGCGCAAGCGCCGCATCGCCTTGGGTTCCGGTACCCAGGTGCAGGACGTCGGCCGTCTGATCAAGCAGCACAAGCAGATGCAGAAGATGATGAAGAAGTTCTCCACCAAGGGCGGCATGTCGAAGATGATGCGCGGCCTGGGGGGGATGCTGCCAGGCGGCGGCAACATGCCCAAGCTCTGACCCGATTCAGGTCGGTCGCGGGCGCCGCGATCGACCGGAAATCCCCGCCCCGGCGGGGCCATTGCCGCTTTTGCGAGCGGCGTAACCGGCAGGTCCGGACGCAGGCGAACGGCCTTTTTTCCAAAAGGCGTTTGCAAAAGCCCGTATATTCCTTGAGAATATGCGGCCTTTTGGGCACCCGTGCCCACTGTGCATTCAGATTTGCAGCACCGACTACAGGAACGATGTTCACATGGTAACCATCCGTCTTGCCCGTGGCGGCTCCAAAAAGCGCCCATTCTACCACCTGACCGTGACCAACAGCCGTAACGCCCGTGATGGCCGTTTCGTCGAGCGTATCGGTTTCTTCAACCCGATCGCAGCTGGCGGCGAAGTTCGTCTGTCGGTCGATCAGGAACGTGCTACCTACTGGCTGAGCCAGGGTGCGCAGCCGTCTGAGCGTGTTGCTCAGCTGCTGAAGGACGCTGCCAAGGCCGCTGCCTGAGCACTATGAACGCGACGCCAGAAAACGCGGACGACCTGATCGTCGTCGGCAAGATCTTTTCGGTTCACGGCGTTCGCGGCGAGGTGAAGGTGTATTCCTTTACCGATCCGATTGAAAACCTGTTGGATTATCCCCGCTGGACGCTTCGGCACGAAGGCGTGGTAAAGCAGGCAGAGCTGGTCAGCGGTCGTCCCTCGCAGAAGGGATTGGTCGTCAAGCTCAAGGGCCTCGACGATCGTGATGAAGCACGTCTTCTGAGCGGTTACGACATCTGTGTCGAACGAAGCCTTTTGCCCAACCTGACCGACGGCGAGTACTACTGGTACCAGCTGGTGGGTCTGAGTGTCATCAACCAGGACGAACACCTGTTCGGCAAGGTCGATCACCTGTTGGAGACCGGCGCGAACGATGTACTGGTGGTGCGGCCCTGCGCAGGCAGCCTGGACGATCGCGAACGCTTGTTGCCCTACACGGCGCAATGCGTGCAAGCCATCGATCTGGATGCAGGCGTGATGCGGGTCGACTGGGACGCGGACTTCTGACCGATGGGTAACCTTCGCGTCGATGTGGTCACGTTGTTCCCCGAGATGTTCTCGGCCATCACGGCGTACGGCATTACCAGCCGCGCGGTGAAACAGGGGTTGCTCGAAGTGACCTGCTGGAACCCGCGGGACTACACCACGGACCGACACCACACGGTGGACGATCGGCCCTTCGGTGGCGGCCCTGGCATGGTAATGAAGATCAAGCCTCTGGAAGATGCCCTGGCCAGCGCCAGGCAAGCGACCGGAGCACAGGCGAAGGTGATCTACCTGTCGCCGCAAGGCCGCAAGCTGACACAGCAGGCGGTCAAGGACCTGGCGCAAGAAGGATCGTTGATCCTGATCGCCGGTCGTTACGAAGGCATCGACGAGCGTTTCATCGAGACGCATGTCGATGAGGAGTGGTCGGTTGGCGACTATGTTCTGTCCGGTGGCGAGCTGCCGGCCATGGTGCTGATCGATGCGGTTACACGACTGCTGCCTGGAGCTTTAGGGCATGTGGACTCGGCGGAAGAGGATTCCTTTACCGACGGTCTGCTGGACTGCCCGCACTACACCCGACCTGAGGTGTATGCGGATCGGCGTGTACCCGACGTGTTGCTCAGTGGCAACCATGCACACATCCGGCGTTGGCGAATGAAGCAATCCCTCGGGAGAACCTTCGAGCGACGCGCCGATCTTCTGGAAAGTCGCTCGCTTTCTGGAGAAGAGAACAAGCTGCTCGAGGAATATCTCCGCGAGCGGGACGATAGTTAAACGTATCGATGGTGGATCGAACATCCGCCTTAGGAGCACAGCATGACCAACAAGATCATCCAGCAGCTCGAAGCCGAGCAGATGAGCAAGGAAATCCCGACCTTCGCACCCGGCGACACCGTTGTCGTCCAGGTAAAAGTGAAGGAAGGTGAGCGTTCCCGTCTGCAGGCATTCGAAGGTGTCGTGATCGCCAAGCGTAACCGCGGTCTGAACAGCGCCTTCACCGTGCGCAAGATCTCCAGCGGCGTTGGCGTCGAGCGTACCTTCCAGACCTACAGCCCGCAGATCGACAGCCTGGCCGTGAAACGTCGTGGTGACGTGCGTAAAGCCAAGCTGTACTATCTCCGCGACCTGTCCGGCAAAGCCGCTCGCATCAAGGAAAAACTGTCCTGAGTGCAGTTTGACCGGTGGCCTTGGCCACCTCGCGAGACAAAAAGCAGCCTTCGGGCTGCTTTTTTGCTATGTGTCCCTCCCGTTTTCGTGAAGCGATGCCATGACGACCCGTGACCATGAAATCCAGCGCCGTACCGAAGCCTCGGTCACGCGCGTGACCAAGGCGGTATTCCCGTCCACCACGAATCACCACAACACCTTGTTCGGCGGCACGGCCCTGGCCTGGATGGACGAAGTCTCGTTCATCGCCGCGACCCGCTTCTGCCGCTTGCCCTTGGTGACGGTGTCGACCGATCGCATCGACTTCAAGCACCCGATCGCTGCCGGCTCCATCGTCGAGCTGGTCGGGACGGTGATCAAGGTCGGCAACACCAGCTTGCAGGTGGAGGTCGAGGTCTTCGTCGAGGACATGTACGTGGACGGGCGCGAGCGGGCGATCCACGGGGTGTTCAGCTTCGTGGCCATAGACGAGGACAAGCGGCCCGTGCCGGTGTTGCCGGTGGGGGAGTGAGCCGCAAGCCATAAGCCGCAAGCCGCAAGCTGCAAGCTGGACTCGGCGCTGTTTGAATGTTGATTGAATGAATAATGTCGGCGCGACTTGCTTAGCTTGTAGCTCGCCGCCCCCGCCCAGGTAGCCCATGCCCGCACTCGACCATCCTCTGATCGATCCCTTTCTCGACGCCCTGTGGCTGGAAAAAGGGCTCTCCGACAACACGCGTGTGTCCTATCGCAGCGACCTCGTCCTGTTCAACGGGTGGTTGCAGACGCAGGGCGTCACGCTGGAAGCGGTAGGGCGTGAGCTGATCCTCGATCACCTGGCCTGGCGCGTGGACCAGGGCTACAAGTCACGCTCCACGGCGCGCTTCATCTCCGGGCTGCGGGGCTTCTTCCGCTACCTGCTGCGCGAGGGGCACGTGGCGGTCGATCCGACCCTGCTGGTGGACATGCCGCAACTGGGCAAGCCGCTGCCCAAGTCCCTGTCGGAGGCCGATGTCGAGGCGCTGTTGCAGGCCCCGGACCTGGGCGAGCCGATCGGCGAACGTGATCGGGCCATGCTCGAGGTGCTGTATGCCTGTGGGCTGCGGGTGACCGAACTGGTGAGTCTGCGGCTCGATCAGATCAACCTGCGCCAGGGCGTGCTGCGGGTGATGGGCAAGGGCAGCAAGGAGCGTCTGGTGCCGATGGGGGAGGAGGCGGTGGTCTGGGTCGAACGCTACCTGCGTGGCGGCCGTGCCGACCTGCTCAATGGGCGGCCGAGCGATGTGCTGTTTCCCAGTCAGCGTGGCGAACAGATGACCCGCCAGACCTTCTGGCACCGGATCAAGCGCCATGCGCTCGTCGCGGGCATCGACAAGGGCCTGTCGCCGCATACCTTGCGTCATGCCTTCGCCACGCACCTGCTCAACCATGGCGCCGATCTGCGGGTGGTGCAGATGCTGCTGGGCCACAGTGACCTGTCGACCACGCAGATCTATACCCACGTGGCCAAGGCGCGGCTGCAGCAGCTGCACGCCGAGCACCACCCGCGTGGATGAGCCACGCTCATGTTGCGCCACACGGCCCGTGACTGTCGGTCAGCAGCCTCGGGTTGTGGTAGGCTTGGGCGCTTTGTAACCTGCGCTGTCGAGTCGCCCCGTGGCGTTCACCCGGCAGCTGCGCCGTCCTTGTCCGCCCCCAGGAGTTTTCATGCGCGTGACCCCGCTTTTCGCCGCCGCCACCCTGGCGCTGGCCAGCACGTTCGCCGTCGCGGCGAGCCCTGATCCGGCCGCCGAGCAGGCCATCCGCAAGACACTCAAGACTCTCGAGCTGGACGTGCCGGTGGAAAGCGTGTCGGCCAGTCCGGTCAGCAGTCTGTACGAAGTCCAGCTGCAGGGCGGTCGTGTTCTGTACGCCAGTGCCGATGGGCAGTTCGTCATGCAGGGCTACCTGTTCCAGGTCCAGGACGGCAAACCGGTCAACCTCACCGAGAAGACCGAGCGCACCGGCGTGGCCAAGCTGATCAACAGCATTCCCGTGGGTGAGATGGTGGTTTATCCTGCCCAGGGCAAAGCCAAGTCGCACATCACCGTCTTCACCGACACCACCTGCCCGTACTGCCACAAGCTGCACGCCGAAGTGCCCGAACTCAACCGTCGCGGTATCGAAGTGCGCTACGTCGCCTTCCCGCGCCAGGGGCCCGGCTCGGCGGGCGACGAGCAGTTGCAGGCGGTCTGGTGCTCCAGCGATCGCCGTGCGGCGCTGGACAAGCTGATCGACGGCAAGGACGTCAAGGCCGCCAGTTGCGCCAACCCGGTCGCCAAGCAGTTCCACCTCGGCCAGTCGATCGGTGTCAACGGGACGCCTGCGATCGTGCTGGAGAGCGGCCAGGTGATTCCGGGGTATCAGCCCGCGCCACAGCTGGCCAAGCTGATCCTGGGCGAAGCCAAGTAATCTAATCTGACGCCGTCGCCATGGGGAGACGGCTGTTTTCACGGTCGGCACGTCGTCGGCCGTTCATGGGGAGTTGACAGTGAAACCGGTCAAAGTAGGCATCTGTGGGTTGGGGACCGTCGGTGGCGGTACCTTCAATGTGCTTCAGCGCAACGCCGAGGAAATCGCCCGGCGGGCCGGCCGTGGCATCGAAGTGGCGCAGATCGCCATGCGTTCGCAGAACCCCAACTGTCAGATTGCCGGTACCCCCATTACCGCCGATGTGTTCGAGGTCGCGAGCAACCCCGAGATCGACATCGTCATCGAACTGATCGGCGGCTATACCCTGGCACGCGATCTGGTGCTCAAGGCCATCGAGAACGGCAAGCACGTGGTCACCGCGAACAAGGCGCTGATCGCCGTGCATGGCAACGAAATCTTCGCCAAGGCCCGCGAGCAGGGCGTGATCGTCGCCTTCGAAGCGGCCGTGGCCGGTGGCATCCCGGTGATCAAGGCCATCCGCGAAGGCCTGTCGGCCAACCGGATCAACTGGCTGGCCGGTATCATCAACGGCACCGGCAACTTCATCCTCACCGAGATGCGCGACAAGGGCCGCACCTTCCCCGATGTACTCGCCGAAGCGCAGGCCCTGGGCTATGCCGAGGCCGACCCGACCTTCGACGTCGAAGGCATCGATGCCGCCCACAAGCTGACCATCCTGGCGTCGATCGCCTTCGGTATCCCGTTGCAGTTCGACAAGGCGTACACCGAGGGCATCACCCAGCTGACCACGGCCGACGTCAACTACGCCGAGGCACTGGGTTACCGCATCAAGCACCTGGGCGTGGCCCGCAGCACCGACAGCGGCATCGAGCTGCGCGTGCACCCGACCCTGATCCCGGCCGACCGCCTGATCGCCAACGTCAACGGCGTGATGAACGCGGTCATGGTCAACGGCGATGCCGCCGGTTCGAGCCTCTACTATGGCGCGGGCGCCGGCATGGAGCCGACCGCCTCGTCGGTGGTGGCGGACCTGGTCGACGTGGTCCGCGCCATGACCTCCGACCCGGAAAACCGCGTGCCGCACCTGGCCTTCCAGCCCGACGCGCTGTCGGCCCATCCGATCCTGCCGATCGAGGCTTGCGAGAGTGCCTATTACCTGCGCATCCAGGCCAAGGATCACCCCGGTGTGCTGGCCCAGGTCGCGAGCATCCTGTCCGAGCGCGGCATCAACATCGAGTCGATCATGCAGAAGGAAGCCGAGGAGCAGGATGGCCTGGTGCCGATGATCCTGGTCACCCACCGCGTCATCGAGCAGCGCATCAACGATGCCATCGTCGCGCTGGAAGACCTGCAGGACGTGGTCGGCAAGGTGGTCCGCATTCGCGTCGAGCAACTGGGCTGAGGGGGTGAGCGGCGAGTGGCAAGCTGCAAGCCGTAATCCTTCGCTTTCGAGACCCTAGAATTCATTACAGTCGCGTGGGGCGACAGAACGTAACGCTCAGCATCGCCAGACGAGCTTGAAGCTCGCCACTTGCAGCTTGCGTCCCCGTCCCGCGCCCAGAGGTTTGCACACATGCGCTACATCAGCACTCGCGGCCAGGCCCCGGCCCTGAACTTCGAAGACGTCCTGCTGGCGGGCCTTGCCAGCGACGGCGGCCTTTACGTGCCGGAGAACCTGCCACGCTTCACCCAGGAAGAGATCGCGTCCTGGGCCGGTCTGCCGTACCACGAGCTGGCCTTCCGGGTGATGCGCCCGTTCGTCGAAGGCAGCATCGCCGATGCCGACTTCAAGCGGATCCTCGAGGAAACCTACGGCGAGTTCGCCCATGCTGCCGTGGCGCCGCTGCGCCAGCTCGACAGCAACGAATGGGTCATGGAGCTGTTCCATGGCCCGACCCTGGCGTTCAAGGACTTTGCCCTGCAACTGCTCGGCCGCCTGCTCGATCACGTGCTGCTCAAGCGTGGCGAGCGTGTGGTGATCGTCGGTGCCACCAGTGGCGACACCGGTTCGGCTGCCATCGAAGGCTGCCGTCGGTGCGACAACGTCGACATCTTCATCCTGCACCCGCACCAGCGCGTGTCGGAGGTGCAGCGTCGGCAGATGACCACCATCCTCGGCGAAAACATCCACAACATCGCCATCGAAGGCAATTTCGACGACTGCCAGGAGATGGTCAAGGCCAGCTTCGCCGACCAGTCCTTCCTCAAGGGCACCCGCCTGGTGGCGGTGAACTCGATCAACTGGGCGCGGATCATGGCCCAGATCGTCTACTACTTCCATGCTGCCCTGCAGCTGGGCGGGCCGGCGCGTTCGGTGGCCTTCTCGGTGCCGACCGGCAACTTCGGCGACATCTTCGCCGGTTACCTGGCGCGCAACATGGGGCTGCCGATCAGCCAGCTAGTGGTCGCCACCAACCGCAACGACATCCTGCACCGGTTCATGAGTGGCAACCGCTATGTCAAGGAAACCCTGCACGCCACCCTGTCGCCGTCGATGGACATCATGGTGTCGTCGAACTTCGAGCGCCTGCTGTTCGACCTGCACGGTCGCAGTGGCGCGGCGATCGCCGAGCTGATGGATCGCTTCCGCCAGGGCGGCGGCTTCACGGTGGAAGAAGACCGCTGGACCGAAGCCCGCAAGCTGTTCGACTCCCTCGCGGTCAGTGACGAGCAGACCTGCCAGACCATCGCCGAGGTCTTCGCCCGGACCGGCGAGGTGCTCGACCCGCACACGGCCATCGGCGTCAAGGCCGCCCGTGAGTGCCGTCGCAGCCTCGACACCCCGATGGTGATCCTGGGGACTGCCCATCCGGTCAAGTTCCCGGAAGCCGTAGAGCAGGCCGGCGTCGGCAAGGCCTTGGAGCTGCCAAGCCACCTGAGCGACCTGTTCAGCCGCGAAGAGCGTTGTACGGTCCTGCCCAACGACCTCAAAGCCGTCCAGGCCTTCGTGGCGCAGCATGGCAATCGCGGCAAGCCGCTTTAATCCAGCGGTTCGGAAACGGCGCAAGAAGGCGCCGTTTTCAGTTCGTCTCTAGGCTATTTCCCTGCGTCCTTCAGTTATTTCCTACAGACCGCTCTAGAAGACCTTCCCTACAGTGGCCGGCCGTCGTGCCCGTCTACTGCAGGAGAAATGCATGGACCGTCTGAGCGTCCTGATTCATCAGCACAGCCCCTTCCACCAGATTCACCTGCACCAGGCCTTGAACGCCCAGGGCGTGTACGACGTCCGGGTGAGCGACGACCTGGCACTGGCCTGCACCTGGCTCAAGCGTGATCGCCCCTTCGACCTGCTGGTGGTGGACCATGGCGTTCGACTGGCAGAAGGCACGCGGTTGCTCCAGCGCATGGCCCGCAGCCAGGGCGCGCGTGCCGTCCTGTTCGTCGGTCATCCACGCGACGGTGAGCGCGACCTGGCCCGCCAAGCGCAGGCGCTCGGCCTCTGGGTGCTGGGCGAACTGGACTGGCCCTTGTCGACCCTGGCCCTGGCGCGTCATCTGCAGCGGTTGCGGCGTAGCAACCCGCGCCTGAGCAGGCGCTGTCAGCAAACGGTCATGACGACCTCGCATGCTCGCTGAACCAGGCCAGGCACGCGCGAACTTTCTCTGCCCTGGCACGGTCAGTCTTCCTACCTAACCAGAACAAGCGAGTGAGTCGGATGGAACGAATCTGCAAACTGCTCAATGAAGCCTTGACTCCCTATCACGCCACCCTCGGTGAAACCGATGCCCGTTCGATGCGTGACCTATCGCTCTTCGACCGTCAAGGTCGCCTGGTGCTGCGGCGCGCCGTGACCCTCTCGCAACTGCAGGACCAGCGCCTGCTGGTAGACCTGGTGGATGGCTTGCACCGCGACCTGCAGATCGCCGAAGGACGTCTGCAGCCCTGTGTGATCGCTGCCCTGCAGCACTGCCAGCAGTCGGTGGGAACCTTCGCCTGAAGGCGCCGTCAGACAGGTAATGGCAGTCGTGCGGCGCTTTGCTCCGGTGTTGGCTGGCTGCCTCGGAAAGCTCCCAAGGGCTTTCGCTTGACCCCGGGCGTCTTCCCCAGCGCCCGGGGTTTCTTTTTTCCGGCGTTCATGTAGGCGCGTGGAGCGCCCTGCGATGCTTGCCGTCGGCACCCCGCGCCGTCAGCGCCCCGCTGTACTAGACCACCCCGCGTGCCCGCAGCCCTGCGATGGCTTCAGCGTCGAACCCCAGCCCCGCCAGTACCGTCTCGGTATGCTCGCCCAGCGCCGGCCCCACCCACTCGGTGCCGCCGGGCGTTTCCGACAGTTTCGGCACGATCCCCGGCATCCGGAATGGCGTGCCGTCGGGCAGCTTGGCCTGAAGGAACATCTCGCGCGCCAGAAACTGCGGATCGCTGAACATGTCTTCGGCCGAGTAGATACGGCTGACCGGCACGCCCGCCGCATTGAGTACGTTCACGACCTCGTCCAGGGGCAACCCGCCGGCCCAGCGATCGATCACGCCGTACAGCTCATCGCGCCGCCGATCACGGCCATCGTTGCTCGCCAGCGCCGGGTCATCGGCCAGGTCGTCGCGATCGATGGCGCGCATGAAGCGCTGGAAGATCGCATCGCCGTTGGCGCCGATCTGCACGTGGCGGCCATCGGCGCAGGTGTGGATGGAGGAGGGGGTGATGCCGGGCATGATGTTGCCGGTGCGTTCGCGAATGAACCCGAACACGTCGAACTCCGGCACCATGCTCTCCATCATCGCGAAGATCGCCTCGTACAGCGCCACGTCCACCACCTGGCCCTGTCCACCGTTGACGTCGCGATGACGCAAGGCCATGAGCGCGCCGATCACGCCCCACAGCGCTGCAATGGAATCACCGATGGAAATGCCCGTACGCACGGGCGGGCGGTCCTCGAAACCGGTGATGTAGCGCAGGCCACCCATGGATTCACCGACCGCGCCGAAGCCTGGCTGGTCCTTCATCGGACCGGTCTGGCCGAACCCCGACAACCGGACCATGACCAGGCGCGGGTTGAGCGCGTGCAGCACCTCCCAGCCCAGGCCGAGTTTCTCCAGCACCCCGGGGCGGAAGTTCTCGATCAGGATGTCGGCCTCGGCCAGCAATCGCTTGAGCACGTCCAGGCCCTCGGGGTGCTTGAGGTTGAGCGTCAGCGACTGCTTGTTGCGCGCCTGCACGAACCACCACAGGGACGTCCCCTCGTAGAGCTTGCGCCACTTGCGCAACGGATCGCCCCCGTCGGGCGATTCGATCTTCACGACCTCGGCACCGAACTCGGCACAGATGCGCGACGCGAAGGGGCCGGCGATCAAGGTGCCGAGTTCGACGACCTTGAGGCCGGCGAGGGGTTTGCTGGGCATAGTCATGACGCATCCATGGCGGTGGGAACAGGCGCCCGGTTTTACCACAGGCCCTCGTCGGGCCGATACCGCTGCGACCCACCTGGCAGCAGGATCAGGTAGACTGTGCGCCTTTTCTTGCAGAAGCCCGCGTCCATGGCCCAGCCGTCCACCACCTACAAGTTCGAACTCAACCTGACCGACCTCGACCGAGGTGTCTACGAAAGCGTTCGCCAGACCATCGCCCGCCATCCGTCCGAGACCGAAGAGCGGCTGGCCGTGCGCTTGCTGGCCTACGCGCTGTGGTACAACGAGCAACTGGCGTTCGGGCGCGGTCTGTCGGACGTCGACGAAGCCGCCTTGTGGGAGCGCAGCCTGGACGACCGCATCCTGCACTGGATCGAAGTCGGCCAGCCGGATGCCGAGCGCCTGACCTGGTGCTCGCGCCGCACCGAGCGCACCAGTCTGCTGGCCTATGGCAGCCTGCGCGTCTGGCAGGGCAAGGTGGTCGATGCGGTCAAGGGCTTGAAGAACCTGAACATCGCCGCCGTGCCGCAAGAGGTGTTGGAGGTCCTGGCCAAGGACATGCCGCGCACCATCAAGTGGGACGTGATGATCAGCGAAGGCACCGTGTTCGTCACCGACGACCGTGGCCAGCACGAAGTCCAGCTCGAGTGGCTGCTCGGCGAGCGCGGCTGATTTCCCCCCTGATTCCAACTGAAGATGGCCATGCGTATCGAACCCCGTCCACTGCCTGACACCCTGCCGTTCCTCGGGCCGCTACCGCCCTTGCTCACACGCCTGTACGCCGCGCGTGGCGTGCAGTGCGAAGGCGAGCTGGACAAGAGCCTGGCGCGCCTGCTGCCGTACCAGCAGCTCAAGGGGATCGACAGGGCGGTCGAGCTGCTGGTGCGGGCGATCGAGCAAGGCCAGCGCATCCTCATCGTCGGCGACTTCGATGCCGACGGCGCCACCGCCAGCACCGTCGGTGTGCTCGGGCTGCGCCTGCTCGGCGCTGCCCACGTCGATTACCTGGTGCCCAACCGCTTCGACTATGGCTACGGCTTGACCCCGGAGATCGTCGAGGTCGCCCTGCAGCGTCAGCCGGACCTGCTGCTGACCGTGGACAACGGCATCTCCAGTGTCGAGGGGGTCGCCGCCGCAAAGGCCGCCGGGCTGACGGTACTGGTCACCGACCACCACCTGCCGGGGCCGCAGTTGCCCGACGCCGATGCCATCGTCAACCCGAACCAGCCCGGCTGTCCGTTCCCGAGCAAGTCGCTGGCCGGCGTGGGGGTCATCTTCTACGTGCTGATGGCCCTGCGCGCGCGCCTGCGCAGCTTGGGTCGCTACGACGCCCAGCCACAGCCGAACATCGGTGAGCTGCTGGACCTGGTGGCATTGGGCAGCGTGGCGGACGTGGTGCCGCTGGATGCCAACAACCGCATCCTGGTCCACCAGGGCCTCGAACGCATCCGTGCAGGGCGCGCCCGTCCCGGCATCAAGGCGATCCTCGAGGTCGCACGGCGCGAGCCTCAGCGCATCAGTTCCACGGACCTCGGCTTCATCCTCGGGCCTCGGCTCAACGCGGCCGGCCGCCTGGACGACATGAGCCTGGGGATCGAGTGCCTGCTGTGCGAGGACCCGGACCTGGCGCGCGACATGGCCGCCCAGCTGGACGACCTCAACCGCGACCGCAAGTCCATCGAGCAAGGCATGCAGCGCGAGGCGCTGGCACAGCTCAAGGACCTGCCCGTCGAGTCCATGCCCTACGGCCTGTGCCTGTTCGACGCCGACTGGCACCAGGGTGTGATCGGCATCCTGGCTTCGCGCCTGAAGGAGCGCTACCACCGCCCGACCATCGCCTTCGCCGATGCCGGCGACGGCATGCTCAAGGGCTCGGCGCGTTCGGTGCCAGGCTTTCACGTACGCGATGCCCTGGATGCGGTGGCGGCCCGTCACCCCGCGCTGATCAGCAAGTTCGGCGGGCATGCGATGGCCGCCGGGCTGTCGCTGCCCGCCGAGCATTTCCCGGCGTTCGCCGAGGCCTTCGACGAGGAAGTGCGCCGCCAGCTGCGCGAAGAGGACCTGACCGGCCGCCTGCTCTCGGACGGTACCCTGGCGGTGGAGGAATTCCACCTGGAACTAGCGCGCGCGTTGCGTCATGCCGGCCCCTGGGGCCAGCATTTTCCAGAGCCGCTGTTCCACGGGGTGTTCCAGCTGGTCGAGCAGCGCATCGTCGGCGAGCGTCATCTGAAGGTGGTGCTCAAGAGCGAATGCGGCAGCGTGCGTCTGGACGGGATCGCCTTTGGCGTCGATCTCGCCGTCTGGCCCGACCCTGCCGTGCGCTGGGTGGAAGTGGCCTACAAGCTGGACGTCAACGAGTTTCGCGGCCAGGAAAGCGTCCAGTTGCTGATCACGCACCTCGAACCGCGCTGAACCGGGTACGGCAAAACGGGTCTAGGCTCAGAGAAGCCGGCATGCGGCTTGCCCTCCACGGGTGAGCACGGCCGGTCCCCTTGCCGCCTTCGGAGGACCTTCCATGAGCCTGCTGCTCGAGCCGTACACCCTGCGCCAGCTGACCTTGCCCAACCGCATCGCGGTCTCGCCGATGTGCCAGTACTCCAGCGTCGATGGCCTGGCCAACGACTGGCACCTGGTCCATCTGGGCAGCCGCGCCGTTGGTGGCGCAGGGCTGGTCATGACCGAAGCCGTCGCGGTGACGCCGGACGGCCGCATCACCGCCGAAGACCTGGGGCTGTGGCACGACGAGCAGATCGCGCCGCTGCAGCGCATCACTCGCTTCATCGTCGCCCAAGGCTCGGTGCCAGCCATCCAGCTGGCCCATGCCGGGCGCAAGGCCAGTACCCATCGCCCCTGGTTGGGCAAGCACGGCAGCGTGTCGGTCGAGCAGGGCGGTTGGCAGCCCGTCGGGCCCTCGCCGATCGCCTTCGACCCTCAGCACACCGCGCCCCTCGAGCTGAGCGAGGAGCAGATCCAGGACATGGTGCAGGCCTTCGTGGCCTCGGCCCGACGCGCCCTGACGGCGGGCTTCAAGGTGGTCGAGCTCCACGCCGCCCATGGCTACCTGCTGCATCAGTTCCTCTCGCCCCTGAGCAACCAGCGGCGCGACAGCTATGGCGGCAGCTTCGAGAACCGTATCCGCCTGACGCTGGAAGTGACCGAGGCCGTGCGTGAAGTCTGGCCTCAGGACCTGCCGCTGTTCGTGCGCGTTTCGGCCACCGATTGGGTCGAGGACGGCTGGAACCCGGAAGAAACCGTCGAACTGGCCCGGCGCCTGAAGGCCTTGGGTGTCGACCTGATCGATGTGTCCTCTGGCGGCACCTCGGCCAACGCCGAGATTCCGACCGGGCCAGGCTATCAGACGCGCTTCGCCGAGAAGGTGCGCAAGGAGTCGGGGCTGGCCACCGGCACGGTGGGCATGATCACCGAACCGGCCCAGGCCGAGCACATCCTGCGTACCGGGCAGGCGGACATGATCTTCCTGGCCCGGGAGCTGCTGCGCGATCCTTACTGGCCCCTGCATGCCGACGACGACCTGGGCGGCAAACAGGCGGTCTGGCCGGCGCAATACCAGCGCGCCACCCACCGCGATCAGCCGATTCACGAGTCGGACCTGCGCGACTGACGGCAAGGCCCTGGGCCGCTCGTCGCGTGCCCAGGGTCGCGTCCTGGTCCAGAGGGCCGTCCAGGCTGCTTACGTTCCCCACGCAACATCCCGAAGCACAATCTTTTAAGCGCCCGTTAAGCCAAGGACTCTAATCTGCAAGCCATTCCCTTCAGGAGACTGCAGATGAACACCCGTGCCTTGCTCGAAAACCTGTTCAAATCCGGCCAATCGCTGCTTCAGGACCGCGCCTCGGGCAAAGGGGGCGGGCTAAGCGATCTGCTGGGCGCCGCCAAGGGCGCCACCCAGGGCGGGGGTGGGCTGGGCAGCCTGCTCGGGGGCGGCAAAGGCCAGTCGGGCGGGTTGGGCGGCCTGCTGTCGGGGGCCGGTGGCGGCGCCATGGCCGCCAGTGCCCTGGGCGTGCTGATGGGCAGCAAGAAGGCCCGCAAGTACGGCGGCAAGGCGCTCACCTATGGGGGGCTGGCCGCACTGGGCGTACTGGCCTACAAGGCGTTGGGCAACTGGCAGGCGCAGCAGGGCCAGGCCAACGCTGCCGAGCCGCAGACCATCGACCGGCTGCCGGCCGACCAGGCCGAGCAGCACAGCCAGGCCATCCTTACCGCCCTGGTGGCCGCGGCCAAGGCCGACGGGCACGTGGATGAGCAGGAGCGCGCAGCCATCGAAGGTGAGTTCGTCAAACTGGACAACGATCCAGAGATGAAACAGTGGTTGCACCAGCAGCTCGAGCGCCCCCTGGACCCGGCCGAGGTCGCACGCGCGGCGCAGACACCGGAAATGGCTGCCGAGATGTACTTGGCCAGCGTCATGGTGGTGGATCAGGAAAGCTTCATGGAACGCGCCTACCTCGACGAACTGGCCCGCCAGCTGAAGCTGGAGCCTGCCCTGCGCCAGGAGCTCGAAAGCCAGGCCAAGGCCGCTGCGGATGCCACGCCTGTCCCGTGATGCCTGACAGGGCAAGGACGCCCGTTCGCGATCAGATCAGCCGCAACGTGTAGGACGCGTGCGCTATACTTCGGCGATTTTTCCGCTCGTAGTATCGTTGAGGGCTGACCGTGAAGAACTGGACACTGCGCCACCGCATCCTGGCAAGCTTTGCCGTGATCATCGCCATCATGCTGCTGATGATCGTGGCGGCCTATTCCAGGCTGGTGGCCATCGAGGCCAGCGAAGAAGCCGTCGGCTCGGATAGCATTCCCGGCGTCTACTACAGCTCGATGATCCGCAGCGCCTGGGTCGACAGCTACGTCACCAGCCAGCAGCTGGTCGGCCTCAGCGGCCATCGCGAGATCACCTCGACGGACCTGGAGCTCTACAAGAACTTCGAGGACCGCCTCAAGCAGCACATGGCCAGCTACCAGGGCACCATCCGCACCCCGGACGACCAGGCCAGCTTCGACGTCTTCGTCAAGTTGGAGCAGGACTACATGACGCTGGTCGACCAGGTGCTGGCAGCCTATCGGCAGCGCAACTATGCCCAGGCCGAACGGCTGATCACCGACCAGTTGACGCCGGTCTGGATGGAAGGGCGCAAGCACCTCAATACCGTCATCGAGCGAAACCGTGAAGCCGCCGATCAGGCCAGCGATGCGATCGTGATCGCCGTGGCCACTGCCAAAGGCAGCATGATCGTGTCCCTGGCTCTGGCGATCGTCGCCGCAGGCGTCTGCGGCCTGCTCTTGCTGCGCGCCATCACCACACCCATGCGCGCCATGGTCGAAGCCCTCGATCGCCTGCGCTCCGGGGACTTGAGCATGCGCCTGAACCTCGACCGCAAGGACGAGTTCGACGCCGTGCAGACCGGTTTCAACGAGATGGCCGAGTCCCTGGCGACCCTGGTGTCCCAGGCGCAGCGCTCGTCGGTGCAGGTTACCACCTCGGTCACCGAGATCGCCGCTACCTCGCGTCAGCAGCAGGCGACGGCCACCGAGACGGCCGCGACCACCACCGAGATCGGCGCGACCTCGCGGGAGATCGCGGCGACCTCCCGTGATCTGGTGCGCACCATGACCGAGGTGACCTCGGCAGCGGACCAGGCCTCGGTGCTCGCCGGTTCGGGCCAGCAGGGGCTGGCGCGCATGGAAGAGACCATGCACCAGGTGATGGGCGCCGCCGACCTGGTCAATGCCAAGCTGGCGATCCTCAACGAGAAGGCCGGCAACATCAACCAGGTCGTGGTGACCATCGTCAAGGTCGCCGACCAGACCAACTTGCTGTCGCTCAACGCCGCCATCGAGGCCGAGAAGGCCGGCGAGTATGGCCGCGGCTTCGCCGTGGTCGCCACCGAGGTGCGTCGCCTGGCCGACCAGACCGCCGTGGCCACCTACGACATCGAGCAGATGGTGCGCGAGATCCAGTCTGCGGTGTCGGCGGGGGTGATGGGCATGGACAAGTTCTCCGAGGAAGTGCGCCGGGGCATGTTCGAGGTGCAGCAGGTGGGCGAGCAGCTGACCCAGATCATTCATCAGGTGCAGGCGCTGGCCCCCCGTGTGCTGATGGTCAACGATGGCATGCAGGCCCAGGCCACGGGCGCCGAGCAGATCAACCAGGCGCTGGCCCAGCTCAGCGACGCCAGCACCCAGACCGTCGAATCCCTGCGCCAGGCCAGCTCGGCCATCGACGAGCTGAGCCAGGTCGCGGTGGGGCTGCGCGGCGGCGTGTCGCGCTTCAAGGTGTGAGCGCGGTGGACTTGCCGATGTCCGCGCCTTCGTCATCGACGCACGCCAAGGGCACCTTGTATCTGCAGTTCACCCTGGGTGAGCAGCGCTTTGCCGTGGACGTGCGCGAGGTGATCGAAGTGCTGCCCTGGCGTGCGCTCAAACCGATCGCCGAGGCACCTGCCTGGGTCGTCGGCCTCCTGGCCCATCGAGGCCAGCTGATTCCGGTGCTCGACCTGTCGTCACGCAGTGTCGGCCGGCCAGCGCAACGCCGGACCAGCACCCGCCTGGTACTGGTGCACTATCAGCCCGAGACGACGGCGGCACGCCAGCCATTGGGGCTGGTGCTCGAGCGGGCCACCGACACCGTGCGTCACCCTGCCGAGGCTTTCAGGCCCTACGGGCTGGACACGGGCCAGGCGCGTTACCTGGGGCCGGTGCTCGAGGATGCGCAAGGCCTGTTGCAGCGCATCGAGGTCGGGCAGTTGTTGCCCGATGATGTCCGCGCCGTGCTGTTCCCCGTGCCGGTCGAGACGAGGTCATCATGATCGAGCAGCGGTTCTTCGACTTTCTCCACCAGCGGATCGGGCTGGACGTCGCTTCGGTGGGCGAGACCATGGTGCAGCGCGCCCTGCGCCAGCGCTGCGACGCCCTGGGGCTGAACGGCCTGGATGACTATTGGCTCAGCCTGCAGCATTCGCCCCAAGAGCAGCAGGCCCTGATCGAAGCGGTCATCGTTCCGGAAACCTGGTTCTTCCGCTATCCCGAGTCGTTCGGCGCGTTGGCGACACTGGCCCGCACACGCCTGGCCGCGCTCCACGACAGCCGCCCCCTGCGCATCCTGAGTCTGCCCTGTTCCACGGGCGAGGAACCGTATTCCATCGCCATGGCCCTGCTCGATGCTGGCGTGCCGGGCAGCGCCTTCAGGGTCGACGCCATGGACATCAGCCCGGACTCGATCGCCAAGGCCGAACGCGGTGTCTACGGGCGCAATGCCTTTCGCGGTACCGACCTGGGGTTTCGCGAGCGCTACTTCCACGTGGAGGCCGACGGCCACCGGCTCGACGAGCGGGTCCACCGTCAGGTCGACCTGCGCGCTGGCAATCTGCTCGACCCGCGGCTCGAAGCCCGTGCCGGGCATTACGATTTCGTGTTCTGCCGCAATCTGCTGATCTATTTCGACACCCCGACTCAGCAGCGCGCCTTCGAGGTGCTGACGTTGATGACGCAGGCCGACGGCGTGCTGTTCATCGGGCCTGCCGAAGGGAGCCTGCTGGCGCGCCTGGGCATGCGTCCGCTGGGCGTCCCCCAGTCGTTCGCCTATGTCCGCCAGGCGCCGCCGCCGACGCCCCGTGCGCCCGCGAGCAGGCCTCGAGCGTTTTCCCCGCCCCCGACGCCTCGGCCCTTGCCTGCACCGCCGCGGCCGCTGCGCCAGGTGGCCTCGGCACCCGCGCCGGTGGCCGCCCCGATTCGCCGCGACAGCGAAGCCGAGCTGCTCGCCCAGATTCGCGCCCAGGCCAACGCCGGGGCCAGCGACGAGGCGCGGCGTACCTGCCAGCGCTACCTGCAGCAGTTCGAACCGCGTGCGCAGGTGTTCTACTGGCTGGGTCTGCTCAGCGATACCGCCGGCGATGCCCAGCAGGCTCAGCAGCTGTACCGCAAGGCGCTGTACCTGGAGCCTCAGCACGCCGAGGCCCTGGCGCAACTGGCCGCGCTGCTGACGGCCAACGGCGATACGCCCGGTGCACAGCGTCTGCTGGCCCGGGCGGCACGTGCACGCGGGGAGGTTGAATGATGGACGCGCCACGCATTCCCCTGATCGCCGAGGACGCTGACCGTATCGACGACTGCTGGAACCGCATCGGTGTGCAAGGCGATCGCAGTTGCGCGCGGCTGGTCGAGCACGTGCACTGTCGCAACTGCGAGGTCCATGCCGAGGCGGCGACACGCCTGCTCGACCGGTATGCGCTGGTTCGTCAGGCGGCAGAGGCGGAGCAGGCGACGGTGCCGGTCTCGTCGGCATCTGCCGAGGGGCGCCCGCTGTTGCTGTTCCGTCTGGGGCAGGAATGGCTGGCCCTGGCCACCGCCTGCCTGGTCGAAATCGCTCCGATGCAGACCATTCATTCCTTGCCCCATCAACGCTCGCAGGCCTTGAAGGGCGTGGCCAACGTGCGCGGTGCCCTGGTGCCGTGCCTGTCGTTGGCCGCGCTGTTGCAGATCGACCCCGGGACATCGCCAGCAGCGACCCGGCGCTGCGTGCCGCGCATGCTGACGCTGACCACGCCCCAGGGGCCGGTGGTACTGGCCGTGGACGAAGTCGAGGGCATTCATCGCCTGGAAATCGATGTACAGGCGAGCGAGGGGCAGGCCGCGCCCTTCACGGCGGCGCTGTTGCACTGGCGTGAGCGCACCGTGCGCGTGCTCGATCAACAGCAGGTGCTGGCCGCCGTGAACCGGAGCCTGTCATGACCCCCGAACAGATGCGCGATGCCTCGCTGCTGGAACTGTTCGCCCTCGAGGCCGAGGCCCAGACGCAGGTGCTCAATGTCGGCCTGCTGTCGCTGGAGCGCGATCCCCGGCAGGCCGATCAGCTGGAGGCGTGCATGCGGGCGGCGCACTCGCTCAAGGGAGCGGCGCGTATCGTAGGCCTCGATGCCGGCGTGCAGGTCGCCCATGTCATGGAAGATTGCCTGGTCGCCGCCCAGCAGGGGCAGTTGCGCCTGCGTGCCGAACACATCGATGCGCTGCTGCAGGGCACCGACCTGCTGATGCGCATCGCCACGCCGAGCGATACCCAGGCCCGTGACGCCGTGCCGGGGTTCCTGGCGCGTATCGCTGGGCTGCTGGCTTCGCCTGCTGCGCCGGAGCGCACGTTCGAACCGCCTGCGCCCGTGCCTGAAGCCTCGCCGTCACCCGCACCGTCGATTCCGCCACCTGCCGTGGCAGAGCCGACTGCCCCCGAGCCGGCCAGGCGTGCCGGGGAGGGCGCCGAGCGGGTGCTGCGGGTCACTGCCGACCGGCTCGACAGCCTGCTGGACCTGTCCAGCAAGGCCCTGGTCGAGACGCAGCGGCTCAAGCCCTTGCTGACCACCTTGCAGCGCCTCAGGCGCCTGCACGACCAGGGCATGCGCGCGCTCGACGACCTGCGCACCCAGATCGAAGGCAAGCCCCACGATGTCGAGGTCATCGATGCGCTGGCGCAGACCCAGCGCCTGCTGGTCCAGACGCGTGAAGTGCTGCAGCAGCAGGCCGCCGAGCTGGACGAGTTCGGCTGGCAGGCCGGCCAGCGTGCGCAATCGCTCTACGACACCGCGCTGGCCTGCCGCATGCGCCCGATCGCCGACGTGTTGACCGGGCAGGGCCGCATGGTGCGTGACCTGGGACGATCGCTGGGCAAGCAGGCCCGGCTGCACATCGAGGGCGACAAGACCCAGGTCGACCGCGACGTGCTGGAAAAGCTCGACGCGCCCTTGACCCACCTGCTGCGCAACGCGGTGGACCACGGGCTGGAGCTGCCCGCACAGCGAATACTGGCTGGCAAGCCCGAGCGTGGCACGATTCGCCTGCGCGCCTCGCATCAGGCCGGTCTGCTGGTGCTCGAGCTGAGCGACGATGGCGCCGGGGTCGATCTGCGGGCCTTGAGCCGCAGCATCGTCCAGCGCGGCCTGTCGCCGGCCGAGACCGTGGCCGAAATGAGCGAAGAGGAGCTGCTCAGCTTCCTGTTCCTGCCTGGCTTCAGCCTGCGCGACACGGTGACCGAGGTGTCCGGGCGGGGCGTGGGGCTGGATGCCGTGCAGCACATGGTGCGCGAGCTGCACGGGGCGATTCGCCTGACCCAGGTGGCTGGCCAGGGCTGTCGTTTCCACCTTGAGGTACCGCTGACCCTGTCGGTGGTGCGCAGCCTGGTGGTCGAGGTCAGCGGCGAGGCCTATGCCTTCCCCTTGGCGCACATCGAGCGCACGGTGCGGGTGGCGAGCACGTCGGTGGTGCAGGCCGAAGGGCGCCAGCATTTCTGGTACGAGGGGCAACTGGTCGGCCTGGTCGCCGCCAGTCAGCTGCTCGACCGGCCTCGGGACACCGGGCAGGCGCCCGACATGGCCGTGGTGATCATCCGCGAGCAGACGCGCCTGTACGGCGTGGCGGTCGACCGTCTGCTCGGCGAGCGCGTGCTGGTGGTGATGCCGCTCGATCCACGGCTGGGCAAGGTGCAGGACATTTCGGCCGGTGCCTTGCTGGACGATGGTCGCGTGGTCCTGATCGTGGACGTCGAGGACCTGCTGCGCTCGGTGGACAAGCTGCTCGGCACCGGACGCCTGGAGCGCATCGAGCCCGGCGCCGGCACCGTGGCCGGGCTGCCACGCAAGCGCATCCTGGTGGTGGACGATTCGCTCACCGTACGCGAGCTGCAGCGCAAGCTGCTGACCCACCGAGGCTACGACGTGGCCGTGGCGGTGGATGGCATGGATGGCTGGAATGCCCTGCGTGGCGAGGCCTTCGACCTGCTGATCACCGACATCGACATGCCGCGCATGGACGGTATCGAGCTGGTGACGTTGGTACGCCGTGACCAGCGGTTGCAGTCGTTGCCGGTCATGGTGGTGTCCTACAAGGATCGTGAAGAAGACCGACGGCGTGGTCTGGACGCCGGGGCCGACTATTATCTGGCCAAGGCCAGCTTCCATGACGACGCGTTGTTGGATGCCGTGGTCGATTTGATCGGAGTGGCGCAAGGATGAAGATTGCTCTTGTCAACGACATGCCCATGGCGCTGGAAGCCCTGCGCCGCGCCTTGGCGTTCGAGCCGACCCATCAGGTGATCTGGGTGGCCAGCAACGGTGCCGAAGCCGTCCGGCGCTGCACCGAGCAGACGCCGGACCTGATCCTGATGGACCTGATCATGCCGGTGATGGATGGCGTGGAGGCCACGCGCCAGATCATGGCCACGACCCCCTGCGCCATCGTCATCGTCACCGTCGATCGCAAGCAGAACGTGCACCGGGTCTTCGAGGCCATGGGGCACGGCGCGCTGGACGTGGTGGACACCCCGGCGCTGGGTGCAGGCGATCCGCGCGAGGCGGCGGCACCCTTGTTGCGCAAGATCTTCAACATCGGCTGGCTGATCGGTCAGCAGCGCAGCGAGACAGTACGCAGCCTGCCGGCTGCCCCGCGGCCCACCGTGCAACGGCAGAAACTGGTGGCCATCGGCTCGTCCGCCGGTGGCCCCGCCGCGCTGGAAGTCATTCTGCGGGCACTGCCCAGAAACTTTCCCGCAGCCATCGTGCTGGTGCAGCATGTCGACCAGGTCTTCGCCGGTGGCATGGCCGACTGGCTGAACAGTGTGTCCACCTTGCCCGTGCGTCTGGCCCGCGAAGGCGAGACCCCGCAGCCGGGCCAGGTACTGCTGGCCGGCACCAATCACCATCTGCGCTTGCTCAGTAGTGGCATTTTGGCTTATACAGCCGACCCAGTGGACGAGATCTATCGACCTTCCATCGATGTGTTCTTTGATAGCGTCGCGCGGTTCTGGACCGGGGACGCGGTTGGGGTCTTGCTCACCGGCATGGGGCGCGATGGCGCTCAGGGGTTGAAGGCCATGCGCCAACACGACTTTCTGACCATTGCCCAGGACCAGCACAGCAGTGCAGTGTATGGCATGCCCAAGGCTGCCGCGGCCATCGACGCCGCGGTGGAAATTCGCCCATTGGACGGCATCGCTCAACGTTTGACGGACAGTTTCCCGACATGAAAATCAGCAATGACATGCAGCGCCTACCCGCCGCCAGCCCAGTGGTCCCTCAATGAGCGAACTCTCGCTGGAAGGCTTGATGCACACCGACGCGCAATCGGCGATGGTGCTGCTGGTCGATGACCAGGCCATGATCGGTGAAGCGGTGCGGCGTAGCCTGGCCCATGAAGACAACATCGATTTCCATTTCTGTGCCGACCCACGCCAGGCGCTGGAGCAGGCCATCGAGCTCAAGCCGACGGTCATTCTCCAAGACCTGGTCATGCCCGGGCTCGACGGCCTGAGCCTGGTGCGCGAGTACCGTGCCCATCCGGCCACGCAGGACATCCCGATCATCGTGCTGTCGAGCAAGGAAGACGCCCTGATCAAGAGCGCAGCCTTCGCCGCCGGCGCTAACGACTACCTGGTCAAGCTGCCCGACACCATCGAGCTGGTGGCGCGCATCCGCTACCACTCGCGCTCCTACCTGACCTTGCTGCAACGCGACGAGGCCTACCGCGCCTTGCGCGTCAGCCAGCAGCAGTTGCTCGACACCAACCTGGTGCTGCAGCGGCTGATGAATTCCGACGGGCTGACCGGGCTGTCCAACCGTCGCCATTTCGACGAGTACCTGGAGCTGGAATGGCGCCGCGCGATGCGCGAGCAGCAGCAACTGTCGCTGCTGATGATCGACGTGGACTATTTCAAGGCGTTCAACGACACCTTCGGGCACCTGGCGGGCGATGAGGCCCTGGGCAAGGTTGCCGGCGCCATTCGCGGTTCATGCGGCCGGCCTAGCGACCTGCCGGCGCGCTATGGCGGTGAAGAGTTCGCCCTGGTACTGCCCAATACCTCCCCGGGCGGCGCCCGACTGGTGGCCGAGAAACTGCGTCAGAGCGTGGTGGCGTTGAACATCCCGCACACCTCGCCCCATGCCAACGCGTGCCTGACCGTGAGCATCGGTCTGGCCACCCATGTGCCGAGCATCGGCAGTCAGTGTCGGCAGTTGATCCTGGCGGCCGACAAGGGGCTGTACCAGGCCAAAGCTTCGGGGCGCAATCAGGTATGCGTCGTCTAGGGCCGAGGCAGGGAAGGGCCGCTGTGCGGCCCAATCGCGGCACTGGGGCCGCTCCCACAGATGACCGTGATAGCCTGCAACCCCGCGGTGGGGCTACGGGTGTAGGAGCGGCCCCTGCCGGGGCGCCGGACCGGCCGCGATGGGCCGCAAAGCGGCCCTAAAATCGATTAGCAATGAAGCTTCGGATCTTGCCAGCTATCGTCATGTTCTCTGCGCGACAGCGCGGCGCCAAGGCGGCGGGCGGACTCCCACAGAAGGGCGCTCGTCACGCCGAAGCAGGGGTATAATCGGGACCTGTGGAAGCTGGCTTGCCAGCGATCAGAACTTGCAGCGGCTGAGCACGTTCACGCGTGCCCCCTGCCTGCCAGCGACCGGCGTTCGCTTGTCGCTGGACACGCGCCGCGAGCCACCCGGCGTCTCATCGCTTCCCGGTTGCCGCGCCCCGCAGGGCTTGAGGTATACTCCTCGGCTTTTCACTGTTTACCGACGAGAGCCGCCCGCCATGGAAATCCAACCGATCCTGAACACCATCAAGGACCTCACCGAGCGCTCCCAGTCCATTCGGGGGTATCTTTGACTACGATCACAAACATGATCGTCTGACCGAAGTCAACCGCGAGCTGGAAGACCCCAACGTCTGGAACAAGCCCGAGTACGCCCAGGCCCTGGGTCGCGAGCGTGCCATGCTGGCCCAGGTGGTCGAGACCCTCGACAAGCTGGCCAACGGCCTGGCCGACTGCAAGGACCTGCTCGACATGGCCGTCGAGGAAGACGACGAAGGCACTGTCAGCGACGTCGAGACCGAACTGCAGGCCCTGGACGAATCCCTGGCCCAGCTCGAGTTCCGTCGCATGTTCAGCGGCGAGATGGACATGAACAACGCCTACCTGGACATCCAGGCCGGCTCCGGCGGCACCGAGGCCCAGGACTGGGCCAACATCCTGCTGCGCATGTACCTGCGCTGGGCCGACAAGCGCGGCTTCGACGCCACCATCATCGAACTGTCCGAAGGCGAAGTCGCCGGCATCAAGGGCGCCACCGTGCACATCAAGGGCGAGTACGCCTTCGGCTGGCTGCGCACCGAGATCGGCGTGCACCGTCTGGTGCGCAAGAGCCCGTTCGACTCCGGCGCCCGTCGCCACACGTCGTTCTCCGCGGTGTTCGTCTCGCCCGAGATCGACGACAAGGTCGAGATCGAGATCAACCCGTCCGACCTGCGCATCGACACCTACCGCTCCTCCGGGGCCGGTGGTCAGCACGTCAACACCACCGACTCGGCGGTGCGGATCACCCACGTGCCGACCAACACGGTCGTGGCCTGCCAGAACGAACGTTCCCAGCACGCCAACAAGGACACCGCCATGAAGATGCTGCGGGCCAAGTTGTACGAGCTGGAGATGCAGAAGCGCAATGCCGCGTCCCAGGCGCTGGAAGACAGCAAGTCGGACATCGGCTGGGGTCACCAGATCCGTTCCTACGTGCTCGATGACTCGCGCATCAAGGACCTGCGGACCGGTGTCGAGCGCAGCGACTGCAACAAGGTGCTGGACGGTGATATCGACCAGTACCTGGAAGCCAGCCTCAAGCAGGGGCTGTAACCCTCCCGTCCGTGGCAGGCCCGTGTCGGCGAGCCTGCCAGCGCGATCCCTCACCCGCGAGGGCAATGAATACCTGATGGAAACGATGACGACATGAGCGACCTGAAGACCGAATCGCAAGACCTGCAACAGGAAGAGAACACCCTGATCGCCCTGCGCAAGGAAAAACTTGCCGCCGAGCGAGCCAAGGGCCAGGCCTTCCCCAATGACTTCCGCCGCGACAGCTACTGCAACGACCTGCAGAAGCAGTACGTCGACAAGACCAAGGAAGAACTGGAAGCCGCAGCGATTCCGGTCAAGGTCGCAGGCCGCATCATGCTCAACCGTGGCGCGTTCATGGTCATTCAGGACATGACCGGTCGTATCCAGGTCTACGTCAATCGCAAGACCCTGCCGGCCGAAACCCTGGCAGCGGTCAAGACCTGGGACCTGGGCGACATCATCAGCGCCGAAGGCACCCTGGCCCGTTCGGGCAAGGGCGACCTGTACGTCGAGATGACCGACGTGCGCCTGCTGACCAAGTCGCTGCGTCCGCTGCCGGACAAACACCACGGCCTGACCGACACCGAGCAGCGCTACCGTCAGCGCTACGTCGACCTGATGGTCAACGAAGACACGCGCCATACCTTCCGCGTGCGTTCGCAGGTCATCTCGCACATCCGCAAGTTTCTCATCGAGCGCGACTTCCTCGAAGTCGAGACGCCGATGCTGCAGACCATTCCCGGCGGTGCCGCGGCCAAGCCGTTCGAGACGCACCACAACGCCCTGGACATGGCCATGTTCCTGCGCATCGCACCGGAACTCTACCTCAAGCGCCTGGTGGTCGGCGGCTTCGAGAAGGTCTTCGAGATCAACCGCAACTTCCGCAACGAAGGCGTCTCGACCCGGCACAACCCGGAGTTCACCATGCTCGAGTTCTACCAGGCCTACGCCGACTACCGCGACAACATGGACCTGACCGAGGAACTGTTCCGCGAACTGGCGCAGCTGGTCCTGGGCAGCACCGACGTGCCGTACGGCGACAAGGTCTTCCACTTCGGCGAGCCGTTCGTGCGCCTGTCGGTGTTCGATTCGATCCTCAAGTACAACCCTGAGCTGACCGCCGCCGACCTGCAGGACGTGGACCGTGCGCGCGACATCGCCAAGCGGGCCGGCGCCAAGGTGCTGGGCCACGAAGGCCTGGGCAAGCTGCAGGTGATGATTTTCGAAGAGCTGGTCGAACACAAGCTGGAGCAGCCGCACTTCATCACCGAATACCCGTTCGAGGTCTCGCCGCTGGCCCGTCGCAACGACGAGAACCCGAGCGTCACCGACCGCTTCGAGCTGTTCATCGGTGGCCGCGAAATCGCCAACGCCTACTCCGAGCTCAACGATGCCGAGGACCAGGCCGAGCGTTTCCTGGCCCAGGTGGCCGAAAAGGATGCGGGCGACGACGAAGCCATGCACTACGACGCCGACTTCGTCCGCGCACTGGAATACGGCATGCCGCCAACGGCCGGCGAGGGCATCGGCATCGACCGCCTGGTGATGCTGCTGACCAACTCGCCGTCGATCCGCGACGTGATCCTGTTCCCGCACATGCGTCCGCAGGCGTAACCGGCGGCTGGGGCCCAATCGCGGCCGGTCCGGCGCCCCGGCAGGGGCCGCTCCTACACCCGTAGCCCCACCGCGGTGATGCAGGCCATCGCGGTTACTGTGGGAGCGGCCCCTGCCGGGGCGTCGGACCGGCCGCGATCGGGCCCACAGGGCCCGTAAATCCGCCAACCCCTCCCTATCAGATCAGCACTGCAGACACGCGCTCACCTACACAGGCTCGACGCTTCTCGCGACACTCACCCTCTTTCAGGTTGACGCCCCCCAACTGCTCAGCTAGAAGATCGAAACCTGCCAGGGCTGCACGCCTGCACCCGTGCCAGGCCAAGGCTCACGGTCTCGGTCACTGACCTTTCCTGCTCAGACGCCCCGACCGGCCACCGCACCTTCCAAGGAGTGCTTCATGAGTGTCTGGCGCAAGCTGTTGATCCTGTCCTTCCTGCTGCTGGGCGGCTGCCTGGCGACGTTCGACGAACCCCTGTCAGGCACCCAGCCCGCACCCAAGGGCTTGCTGGGCCACTGGAGCAGCAAGGACGGCTGGGGTGAACCGGTCGATCTGGTGATCAGCGCCCTCCCGAACAACACCTACCGGGCGAAGGTCCGCCTGCACGGCAAGCCGGCCCGCAGCTACACCTTCACCGTGTCGCACCAGGGCGGGCGCTGGTACGCGTCGAGCGTGCAGCCTGACGCCCGTGGGGCCCTGATCGGTGGATTCGAATTGATCGAAAACCGGCAGTTGGTGATCTACACCCTGGACGTCGAACCGTTGCGCCAGGCGATCACCCATCGCGAGCTGTCCGGGCGCATTACCACCGTCGGGCAGGACGACGTCCCCGGTGTCCACATCGACAGCCCGGCCGAACGCGTTGTGGCCTACCTCGACGACCCGGCCAATTCGGACGTGTTCGTCGAAACCGCACGGCTGCAGCGCGTCGCTCGCTGACGCCCCAACCCAAGGAGTACAGGGTGGACGATTACCAACAGACCATACGCGCGCTGTCCGACCGCATCGTGGCCGCGCAAACGCCGATCCGCGTGCTCGATGCGGTGAAATGGGACGAGAACATCCGTCAAGGCTTCATCGAGGGCAAGGGTCGCGAACCGCCGGCGATCGACAAGGCGTACTACCAGTCGCGGCCGCTGTCGTTCGACGCCAGCGCGGTCAAGGCCGAGTTCCAGAGCATCGAGCGTGACGTGACCCGTCGGCTCGGCCAGTTCAGCCCGGTCGGGCAGATCATGCGACGGATGTGCCGCGAGTACCGGATGGTGGTGCGCATGCTCGAGGCACGGGGCACCGAGGACTTCGGGCTGATCTCCCAGGAGCTGTACGGCGCCGCCTCCGATGCGTTCCACGCTGGCGACCCGACGCTCGCCGACCTGGGCCTGATGCTCTCGGACTACCTGAACAACATCGACGGCCGTGGTGACCTGAAGGACGAGCCGAAGAACCTGACCGCCACCCAGGCCGTGGAGATCCTGCAAGCCCGCTTGAACAAGGTGTTCGGCGAGACCGAAGGCACCATCCGCGTGTTCGAGTCCGATGGCATCGTCGCCGACGCCGCAGCGGGCGCCGACTACATCAAGGTGCGTGCCGACGCCATGTTCAACACCCGCGACGTGCGCGCGCTCGAGGTGCACGAAGGCCTGGTCCATGTGGGCACCACCTTGAATGGCCTGAACCAGCCCATCTGCACGTTCCTGTCGAAAGGGCCGCCATCGTCGACCGTGACCCAGGAAGGGCTGGCCATTCTCATGGAGGTCATCGCTTTCGCCTCCTATCCCAGCCGCCTGCGCAAGCTGACCAACCGCACGCGCGCCATCCACATGGTGGAGGAAGGCGCCGACTTCATGCAGGTGTACGGCTTCTTCCGTGACCAGGGCTTCGAGATGGCGGACAGCTACGGCAATGCCAGCCGCGTGTTCCGGGGTTCGGTACCCGATGGCCTGCCGTTCACCAAGGACCTGTCCTACCTCAAGGGCTTCATCATGGTCTACAACTACATCCAGCTCGCCGTGCGCAAGGGCAAGCTGGAGCAGATCCCCTTGCTGTTCTGTGGCAAGACCACCCTGGAAGACATGCGCACCTTGCGCCAGCTGGTCGACGAGGGCCTGGTGGAGCCGCCGCGCTACCTGCCGGAGCAGTTCCGTGACCTGAACGCGCTGTCGGCCTGGATGTGCTTCTCCAACTTCCTCAACCACCTGAGCCTCGACCGCATTGAAGCCGACTACTCGAACATTCTCTAGACGCGCCCGCCATTGGCTGCTGGGGCTGACGCTGGTGGGCCTCGGCGGATGCAGCAGCCTGCTGTTCTATCCCGAGCCCGGTCAACCGTTCACCCCCGCCTACGCGAAACTGGCGTTTCGCGAGCTGACCCTGACGGCCGAGGATGGCACACGCCTGCACGGCTGGTGGCTGCCGGCCAAGCCCGGCGTACCGGTCAAGGGGACGGTGCTGCATTTGCATGGCAACGGCGGCAACATGGCCTGGCACCTGGGAGGGAGTTATTGGCTGCCCGAGCAGGGCTATCAGGTGTTGATGATCGACTACCGGGGGTATGGCCTGTCCCAGGGCACGCCACGCTTGCCCGAGGTGTACCAGGACCTGCAGGCGGCCATGGACTGGCTGGGGCAGGCGCCGGAGGTGAAAGGCAAACCGCTGGTATTGTTGGGCCAGAGCCTGGGTGGGGCGCTGGCGATCCATTACCTGGCCGCACACCCTGAACAGGCCGGACGCTTCACCGCCCTGGTCTTCGACAGCGTGCCGGCCAGCTACCGGCAGGTGGGGCAGTATGCGTTGAGCACGTCCTGGCTGACCTGGCCGCTGCAGGTGCCGCTGTCCTGGGCGGTGCCCGACGGCGATAGCCCGATCCGCTCCATGGGGCGCCTGCAAGGGCCGCCCAAGCTGTTCTTCCACAGTCTCGACGATACCCTGGTGCCGTTGGACAACGGGTTGTCGCTGTACAAGCAAGCCCCGCCGCCGCGCGTCTTCCAACTGACCCGGGGGCCACACGTGCAGACGTTCGCCGACCCGACCTGGCGGGAGGTGATGCTGCGGTTTCTCGATGATCCGAAACGGTTTGATGGACTGCGTCGGTTGGGCGAGGTGCCGAATTACCCTGAAAAGCCGCAGGGGGCGAAAGGGGTAGGGGGTTGACTCATGAGGACGTCGAGCGTTGGGCGGAGGAACGCTGATCGTGGGCAGCAACCTTGTAGACAACGCGGTTCTGCAGGGGAAGTCTGCAAGCGCACATGGCTTTTCCAGTCCTGATCCATGCATGACCACTTCGGCGGATTTCATGAGCCCTGCGGGCTCAATCGCGGCCGGTCCGGCGCCCCGGCGGGGGCCGCTCCCACACTCGTAGTTACACCGCGACGATGCAGGACATCGCGGTTTCTGTGGGAGTCCGCCCACCGCCTTGGCGCCGCGCTGTTGCGCACAGAACGTTGCGATAGCTGGCAGGATCCGGAGCTTCATTGCCGATCGATTTAGGGCCGCTTTGCGGCCCATCGCGGCACTGGGGCCGCTCCTACACCCGTAGTCCCACCGCGGGGTTGCAGGCTGTCGCGGTCACCTGTGCGGCCCCAGTGCCGCGATTGGGCCGCAAAGCGGCCCACACTGGAAGACACCATGGAACCTATCGGTGCGCCCAAACGCACATCGCCGACCAGTCGACGCTCATATCCACTCGCTATCACGACGGAAATGAAAGTCGGCTGGCCGGCGATGAAGCCTGCCTGGTGCCTGAGCCTGGCGCCGAGACGCCAGCCACTTAGGCTACCGGTCGAGCACGGCCACTCAGTGAGTACGCGGCGCGACAGGCTGGTTGTCGTTGGAAATGGTCACTTCCACGCGACGGTTCTGGGCACGGCCCGAGTTGCTGGAATTGTCGGCAACCGGGTATTCCTTGCCATAACCCTGCGACACGATGCGCGCTGGATCGACACCGGCGCGGACCAGGGCCATGCGCACGCTGCCGGCACGACGCTCGGACAGGCTCTGGTTGTACGAAGCCGAGCCGACGCTGTCGGTGTAGCCTTCGACGATCACCTTGCGCTCTGGGTTTTCCTGGAGGAACTGAGCCAGCTTGGTGATGTTCGGGAAGGCGGTGCTCTTGAGCTCGGCCTTGTTGAAGTCGAACAGCACGTCACCGAAGGTCACCAGGGTGCCACGGTCGGTCTGCTTGGCGTTCAGACTGTCCTGCAGTTTCTTGATCTGTGCGTCGCGGGCATCCAGGCGAGCCTGGGCGCGCTGGGCAGCGGCGTTCTTCAGGTTGCCTTCGGCGGTGCGCAGGGCGATGGTTTCCTTGGCGACTTCGACGCGCTGGTTGGCCAGGTAGGCCAGCTGATCGACTTTCTTGTCGTCGTCACGGTCGAGGTAGGCCTTGTCGGCCTTGTTCAGCCAGTCCTGCGCATCCTTGGTTTCCAGGGCAGCGATCTTGCTGGCCTGTGGATCGCTCTGCAGCGTCGAGAAGTTGCTGCGCGCCGCTTCCAGGTTAGGGTTGGGCTGGTGGGAGCAGGCAGCCAGACCGACGCTCAGGGCCAGCAGGGCGGGGATCATGACATGTTTACGCATAATGGTTCATCCTTTGATCGATAACGAGTGCATGGGTCGGCGACAGGCTTATTTAGCGCTGCGCATACCTTCCTCACGCAGTTCCTCTACGCCCTGACGAGCATCCTGGACGGCTTTCTGGGCCTTGGCGGCCTGCGCCTTGCGCTCGGCGACACGGGCGTCCCACTCAGCCTGCTCGGCCAGGCGCTTGGCCTCTTCGTATTTTTTGTCGTGCATGGCGATTTCCGCCTTCTTGAACTTGTCCTGTGCCGATTTCATCTCGACAGCGGCAAATTCGGTGCCCCCGGCGCTCACAGCGGAATTGACCGCCGATTGAGCCACGGCATATTGCTCGGTGGGCGGGTTGCCAGCGCAACCGGCCAGGAACAGGCTGCTGCCCAGGGCCAGCGCGGCCAGCTTGAGCCCGCGCAGGTGAGTGGACGGGGTTTTTGCGATGCGGGTCTTCATGGTGGTCAACTCCATTGGAACACTCCTGATGAACGACGATGTCCGTAGCAGTCCATCGGTGACGCCCTGACAGTACGAGCGCGGATCAGAACCGCGGACCGCCCGTGTTTACAGGGTTTTACCGTAATGGCTACTGGCTGTGACCGGGTCGTTTTTTGAATAGTTCACAGAAATTTGCGCGACGGATATTATTTTTCCTGACTGATCAGTCAGCCTTTTTTCACCCGGAACTTTCACGTTTCAGCGTGGTTATACCTACCTTGCGACTAACGGTTTCGCGTCTCTTCGTCCACGCTGGCATCGTCGCTCCGAGTGCCTTCGAGACGGTGCAGGTGCTGCCGTGACAGCGCCAGGAAACGCGGCGTGGCACCCACGTCTTCGTACAGTGGATCGCCTTCTTCATCGGTGGAAATGACCTGCTCGCCCTTGACGTAGGGAAAGCTCGCTTCCAACTCTTCGAGGGCGGCGCCGACCAGCTCGCCCAGCAGCGCGTCGACCGTGCGCCGGGGGTACATCTCGGCGAGGGCCGCCAGGCGAGCCTCGGCTTCGACATCCAGGTGCAGCACATGCCCGGTCGGGCTGAGCTGGCCGTTGGCATCCTGTTCCCAATGGTGGGCAAGTTCACGAATCTTCATGGCATCCTCCAGCGAATGTAGGTCGGTCACTGTGTGAGACGGTGGGACCTCGGGTTAGTTGCCCACGACCTGGGGCCTTGTAAGGCGTCTGCGCAGGCGGCACTCTGACGGCTGTGCTGTTTCCCTGGACTGGAGAGGCCCGATGACCGATATCGATCAGCGTTTGCGAGAGGATGTGCACCTGTTGGGCGAGCTGCTGGGCGAGACCATTCGCCAGCAGCATGGCGATGCCTTTCTGCAGAAGATCGAAGCCATTCGCCACAGCGCCAAGGCCGACCGCGGGGGTGCAGAGGAGCAATTGCGCGGCACCCTGGACGACTTGGCCGAAGACGACCTGTTGCCCGTGGCGCGAGCCTTCAACCAGTTCCTCAACCTGGCCAACATCGCCGAGCAGTACCAGTCGATTCGCCGTCTCGAGGCCGATCAGCCAGCGCCTTTCGAGCAGCGTGTGCTGCCCGAACTGCTGGCCCGCCTGCGGGACGCCGGGCATGCGCCAGACGAGTTGGCGCGGCAATTGATCGGCCTGGACATCGAACTGGTGCTGACCGCGCACCCGACCGAGGTGACCCGGCGCACCCTGATCCAGAAGTACGACGCCATCGCGGCGCAGCTGGCCGTGCAGGATCACCGCGACCTGAGCCCTGCCGAGCATGGGCGGGTGCGCGAACGCCTGCACCGGCTGATTGCCGAGGCCTGGCACACCGAAGAGATCCGTCGCGAGCGCCCGACCCCGGTGGACGAGGCCAAGTGGGGCTTTGCGGTGATCGAGCATTCCCTGTGGCATGCCATTCCCGAGCACCTGCGCCAGGTCGACCAGGCGCTGTTCGACGCCACCGGGCAACGCCTGCCGCTGGACGCCGCGCCCATCCGTTTCGCGTCCTGGATGGGCGGCGACCGCGACGGCAACCCTAACGTCACTGCCGCCGTCACCCGCGAGGTGCTGCTGCTGGCGCGCTGGATGGCCGCCGACCTGTTCCTGCGCGACGTGGACCACCTGGCGGCCGAGCTGTCCATGCAGCAGGCCGATGCGGCGCTGCGGGCACAGGCCGGCGACAGTGCCGAGCCTTACCGGGAAGTGCTCAAGCGCCTGCGCGAGCGGCTGCGAGCCACGCGCGCCTGGGCTCACGCTTCGCTACAGGGCCCCCAGCCGATGGATCCTGCGGTGCTGGTGGACAACCAGGACCTGATCGCGCCCCTGCACGCCTGTCATGCCTCGCTGCAGGCCTGTGGCATGGGCGTGATCGCCGACGGTGCCTTGCTCGACAGCCTGCGCCGCGCCCACACCTTCGGCCTGTTCCTGGTGCGCCTGGACGTGCGGCAGGATTCGGCCCGGCATGCCGCTGCGCTGTCCGAGATCACCCGCTACCTGGAACTGGGCGACTACCAGGACTGGGACGAGGAGCAGCGCGTTGCCTTCCTCCAGCAGGAACTCAAGAACCGTCGTCCCTTGCTGCCGTCCTGCTTCCAGCCCGAACCCGACACCGCCGAAGTCCTGGCGACCTGTCGCGAAGTCGCCTCGGCACCGGCCGCCTCGCTGGGCTCCTACGTGATCTCGATGGCGGGCGCCGCCTCGGACGTCTTGGCCGTGCAGCTGCTGCTCAAGGAAGCCGGCCTGACGCGGCCGATCCGGGTGGTGCCGTTGTTCGAGACCCTCGACGACCTGGACCATGCCGGCCCGGTCATGCAACGCCTGCTCGACCTGCCGGACTACCGGGCAAGCCTCGCCGGCCCCCAGGAAGTGATGATCGGCTACTCGGACTCGGCCAAGGACGCGGGCACCACGGCCGCGGCCTGGGCCCAGTACCGGGCCCAGGAAGCGCTGGTAGAGATCTGCCGCGAACGTGACGTGGCGCTGCTGCTGTTCCATGGCCGGGGCGGCACCGTCGGGCGCGGCGGTGGCCCGGCGCATGCGGCCATCCTGTCCCAGCCGCCAGGGTCGGTGGCCGGGCGCTTCCGCACCACCGAACAGGGCGAGATGATTCGCTTCAAGTTCGGCCTGCCGGGGATCGCCGAGCAGAACCTCAACCTTTACCTGGCCGCGGTGCTCGAGGCGACCCTGCTGCCGCCGCCACCACCCCAGGCGGATTGGCGTGCGCTGATGGACCAACTGGCGAGCGACGGGGTCAAGGCCTATCGGCACGTGGTGCGCGAGCATCCCGACTTCGTCGAGTACTTCCGCCAGGCTACGCCCGAGCAGGAACTGGGCCGTCTGCCCCTGGGCAGCCGGCCCGCCAAGCGCCGCGCCGGGGGCATCGAAAGCCTGCGGGCGATCCCCTGGATCTTCGGCTGGACCCAGACGCGGCTGATGCTGCCTGCCTGGCTGGGATGGGAGGCAGCGTTGAGCAATGCCCTGGCGAGCGGGCAGGGCGAATTGCTGGCGCAGATGCGTGAGCAGTGGCCGTTCTTCCGCACGCGCATCGACATGCTGGAGATGGTCCTGGCCAAATCCGACGCCGACATCGCCCAGGCCTACGACGAACGTCTGGTGCAACCCGAGCTGCTCGAATTGGGTGCGCATCTACGCGACCTATTGTCGCAGTCTTGCGAGGTGGTGCTGCAGCTGACCGGCCAGCCGGAGTTGCTGGCGCACAGCCCGCAGACCTTGGAATTCATCCGCCTGCGCAATACCTACCTCGACCCCTTGCACCACCTGCAGGCCGAACTGCTGGCCCGTGCCCGTGCGCAGGACAGCGTGCCAGACAGCCCGCTACAGCAGGCGTTGCTGGTGACCATCGCCGGTATCGCGGCCGGTCTGCGCAACACCGGCTGATGCCAGCGCCTGCGCCGAAGCGGTCTGCGCACCCTCCAGCGCAGGCCCGGCACGGGGCGGTTGCACCCTGCGCAACCGGGGCGGCCAAGGGGCCTGGAGCGTCCCCTTTTGCGACATTGGGATGCTTGTCTGCCTGCCGGGCGCTGTGTATCTTGAGCAGCCTTTTGGCCGATTCATGGCCACGATCCGATTGTCCGGAATTGGCCCTGAGCGCCGACTCCACAGATCTGCATAAAAAAACATGAGGAGCACAAGATGCGCGTAATCCTGCTGGGAGCTCCCGGGGCCGGTAAAGGTACTCAGGCAAAATTCATCACCGAGAAATTCGGCATTCCCCAGATCTCCACCGGCGACATGTTGCGCGCCGCGGTCAAGGCCGGCACGCCGCTGGGCCTCGAAGCCAAGGCGATCATGGACGCCGGCCAGCTGGTCTCCGACGACCTGATCATCAACCTGGTCAAGGACCGCATCGCCCAGCCCGATTGCGCCAAGGGTTTCCTGTTCGACGGTTTCCCGCGCACCATTCCCCAGGCTGAAGCCCTGGTGACGGCCGGTATCGAACTGGATGCCGTGGTCGAGATCGCCGTCGAGGACGAAGAGATCGTCCAGCGCATCGCCGGTCGCCGTGTGCACGAAGGCTCGGGCCGCGTCTACCACGTGGTCTACAACCCGCCCAAGGTCGAAGGCCTGGACGACGCGACCGGCGAGCCGCTGGTGCAGCGCAAGGACGATACCGAAGAAACCGTGCGTCATCGCCTGAGCGTCTACCACCAGCAGACCAAGCCGCTGGTGGCGTTCTACCAGAACCTCGAGGCCCAGCAAGGCAAGCCCACGTGCAGCCACATCGAAGGTGTCGGTTCGGTCGAGGCCATCACCGCCAAGGTCATGGCCGCGCTTTCCTGATCGCGCCTGCCTGGTATCGACGGCCCGCTTGCGGGCCGTTGTCGTTTATACTGCCGCCTTTGTCTTCTGCCTCTGGATACCTGTTCGATGACCACCTTGCTGGCCCTGGATACCGCCACTGAAGCCTGTTCCGTCGCCCTGCTGCACGACGGTCGCGTGACTGGCCATCACGAGGTGATACCGCGCCTGCACGCGCAGAAACTGCTGCCCATGATCCAGCGCCTGCTGGCCGATGCGGGAGTCGCCCTGAGCGCCGTGGATGCGATCGCCTTCGGTCGCGGTCCGGGCGCCTTCACCGGCGTGCGCATCGCCATCGGCGTGGTCCAGGGCCTGGCCTTCGCCCTCGAGCGCCCCGTGCTGCCGGTGTCCAACCTGGCGGCCCTGGCCCAGGGTGCGCTGCGTCACCATGGCGTGCAGCAGGTCGCGGCGGCCATCGATGCGCGCATGGACGAAGTGTATTGGGGCTGCTACCAGGCCCAGGACGGCGTGATGCGTCTGCTTGGCCAGGAGCAGGTGCTGGCCCCGGAACGTGCCGTGCTGGTCCCAGGCAGCCAGGGCCAGTGGTACGGCGCCGGCACCGGCTGGAGCCTGCGCGAGCGCATCAGCGCCTCGGTCACGGCCTGCGACCCCGCCCAACTGCCCGACGCCCTGGATATCCTAAACCTGGCCACGGGCGCCTGGGCACGGGGCGAGGCAGTCGTCGCCGAACAGGCGCAACCGGTATACTTACGTGATAATGTCGCTACACCCAAGGCGCGTTGAGCGTACCCCGATAAAACCTTCGGCGCGCCGGGTGGTCCAGTCATAGGCAGGCATCGGCGAGGGAACCCGATACTGCGGGATTGCCTTCATTGCTCCCCGAGTAGATGATCCATGCGCATCGACGGTTTTTCACCCCAGTCCTACCCGGTCAAGCGCACGCCGCGAAAGCCGGCGCCGCGCGACGACGTGGCCGAGGACGCCGAGCTGATCGAGGACACGCCGGTCCCGCCGCAGCGTGCCCTGCGCCGCAATGCCGGGCTGCCTGCGCGTCAGCAGGACATGATCTACCCACGTGCCCGCGATCGTCGCACGGCCGCAGCCCTGGCCAGCTACCTGAGCACGGCCACGCTGAACGACTGGGACATGGACGTCCTGGGCCTCGACCTGTACATCTGACCCATGACGGCGGCGCTGCCTTACTACCTGGGTTGCCCTTCCTGGAGCGATCCGGTCTGGCGCGAGTACCTGTACCCGGCCGACGCACGCTCCACCGACTTCCTGGCGCTGTACTGCCACGTGTTCAATGCCGTCGAAGGCAACACCACGTTCTATGCCCGTCCGGCGGCGGCCACCATCGCACGCTGGGCGCAGATCATGCCCGCGCACTTTCGCTTCACGGCCAAGTTTCCCGGTGACATCAGCCATCAGGGCGACTTGCGCGAGCAGATCGACGCGGCCAGGGACTTTCTCCAGTTGCTGTCGCCCTTGGGCCAGCGCGTATCGCCTGCCTGGCTGCAGTTGCCGGCCACCTTCGGTCCCCCGCGCCTGGGCGAACTGGCCGCCTTTCTCGACGGGCTCGACGCGCACGTGGCCGTGGAGGTGCGCAACGACGCGTTCTTCGCTCGCGGCGACGAGGAGCGTGTGCTCAACCGGCTGTTGCACGACCGCGGTGTCGAGCGCATCTGCCTGGACCCGCGTGCCTTGTTCAGCGGTGACCCCCGCGAACCGAGCATCCGGCATGCCCAGGCCAAGAAACCCCGCGTCCCACCGCGTCCGGCGGCGTTCACCGCCTGCCCGCAGGTGCGTTTCATCGGCCATCCGCACCTGGAGACCAACGATGCATTTCTGCTGCCCTGGCTGGACAAGGTGGCCGGTTGGATCGAAGAGGGGCGCACGCCCTATGTGTTCCTGCACACCGCCGACAACCGCCTGGCTGCCGCATTGGCGCAGCGCTTTCACCAGCAGTTGAGCCTGCGCTTGCCTGGCCTGCCTCCGCTGGAGGAATGGCCGCGTGCCCCCGAGGTCGAACAGCTGGGGCTGATCTGACGTGCGCCTGCTGCTGTGGGTGGCATTGGTCCTGGTGGCGTTCGGGGCCGTGACCTGGCAACCCGGCTGGCAACTGCCATCGCAATTCGACCCCTGGGCCATGCTCGATGTGCGCCAACCGCCGAACCTGCTCACCCCCTACAAACTGGCCCGGTTGCGTGATGATCCTGAACTGTGTCGCCAGGCGCTCGCCACCTCGACCCTAAGGTACCGCGCCCAGGCCGACAGCCCCGACAGTGCGCGTTGCCCCTTGCGCAACGTCTGGCGCATCGAAGGCGGGCAGGCCCGACTGAGCAGCAGCTTTCTTGCCAGCTGCCCGTTGGCAGTGGCCTATGCGATGTTCGAGGTGCATGGGTTGCAGCCCATCGCCCAACGGGTATTGGGCCAGCCCGTGACCCAGGTCGACCACCTGGGCAGCTTCGCCTGCCGGAACATCTACCACCGACAACAGGCGCCATTGAGCCAGCACGCGACGGCCAATGCCCTGGACATCAGCGGTTTCCGGCTCAAGGACGGGCGACGCCTGGTCCTGCTGCGCGACTGGCAGGGCACGGGGCCTGAGGCCGAGTTCCTGAGGCAGGTGCGCCAGGCCGCCTGCGAGCACTTCAATACGGTACTAGGGCCGGATTACAACGCGGCGCATCGCAATCACTTCCACCTCGACATGGGTCGCTGGCAGGTCTGTCGCTGACTTCAGGCCGTCAAGCGCACGTTGTTCAGCACCACCGGGCGTGCCCAGTGCACGTCGAACGCCAGGTCCGTCGTCTGCGCGGCGAGGGTCTGCTCATCGAAGGGAACGGGCGCTTCATCCAGCAGGGACCAGTCGAACTCGGCAATCGGCAGGTGCAGAGGGCGTGGCGCGGGTCCATCGCCGGGCATGGGCAGGGGATGGCCTTGACGCATCACGGTCGGCCGTTGCCACTGGGTCTCGATCTCCAGATGACGCTGCTGGGCGATCAGCTCGGCCGCACTGAAGGGTTCGGCGGCAGGCTCGAGCAGGTCGGCTTCCAGTTCGGCCTTGGGCAGGAACAGCGGCTCGGGTGGACGCACGTCACGGTCGCCGATCTCGCAGTCGCGTTGCGTCCTGATCAGGGCCAGGGTATCGCTGCCGGCCACCGGCTCGCCCGTGCGCGGGTCCACGGTGGCGTGACGCTGCACGTCGTCGAGCGGCTGGCTGCCTTGCTGCTCGCTCAGCGCGCGGGCGAAGAAATCCGACCACAGGTGACTGACGCCGCCGAGCGCTTGGGTGTTGTGTCGACCGTAGTGGTCGACGGGCGACAGGTAGGTCAGGCCAATGGCAAGAGTGTCGGACATGGCAGCCGCGCGTGAAGTGGTCTGGCAGAATGGGCGATACTGTTGTATCGGCCAAGGCCGAGGTTTCATTAATCCATTCGAGTACGGGCACAGATGAGCGATTCACACGGCGACACGGGGATCAGGGTCGAGGCCCTGTCGACAGCATTCGAGACGCAGGCCGCCGCCTGGGCCGCGCGCCTCGACCTGCCCCGGCAGGACCCTGCTGCCGGGTTCGCCGTGCAGGTCGGCGCCGAGGGTCTGCAGATCCAGCAGTTGGGGCCCCAGGCGCCGGGACCTGTGCGAGTGGACTTCGTCGACGGCCAGGCCGCGCACCGACGCCAGTTCGGCGGTGGCAACGGGCAGATGATCGCCAAGGCCGTCGGTATCGCTCAAGGCGTGCGCCCGTCGGTCCTCGATGCCACGGCAGGCCTGGGCAAGGATGCCTTCGTGCTGGCCAGCCTGGGGTGCACGATGACGCTGATCGAGCGTCAGCCGCTGATCGCCGCCCTGTTGGAAGATGGCATGGCCAGGGCGCGTGCGGACGAAGACGTCGGGCCGATCATCGCCCGCATGCGCCTACTCACCGGCAATGCCATCGAGCGCATGCGGGCCTGGGAAGGGGAGGCGCCCCAGGTGATCTACCTCGACCCCATGTTCCCGCACCGCGACAAGAGCGCCCTGGTGAAAAAAGAGATGCGGGTGTTCAGGCCCCTGGTCGGCGATGACCTGGATGCGCCCGCCTTGCTCGAGGCCGCCTTGGCGCTGGCCACCCACCGGGTGGTGGTCAAGCGGCCGCGCAAGGCGCCGATCATCGACGGGCCGAAGCCCAGCCATGGTCTGGAAGGCAAGTCGAGCCGGTACGACATCTACCCGCGCCGGGCCCTCAAGGCCGAAGGGCGCTGACAGGTGACGCTGCGTCGAGCCGCTTATGACGTCCACGGCTCGGCGGCGTGATGCAGGCCTCGAGGCGTGTTGGCCTGCGGGCGACTGCAGCAGTGGTGCGTCAGAGTGCTTCGAAGACTTTCTTCGCCAGACGCGTCGCTGCCTCGGCCGGATTCTGGCGGATGCTCTGTTCCTGCTGGGCGATCCGCTTGAACAGGCCATCGAGCGCCTGCTCGGTCACATACTGTTCGACGTTGGCATTCTTGGTGTCGACTATCCCCAGGGCCGCCGCCTGACCCGCGAAGCTGTTGTATTTCTGCACCACGCCGACCTTATCGGTCGCCGCCTTGACGATGGGCAGGAACTTGGCGCGGATCGCCTCGCGACTGCTCTTGTCCAGGTACTGGGTCGCCGAGTCCTGGCCGCCAGCCAGGATGCCCTTGGCATCGGCGACGCTCATCTTCTTCACGGCGTCCACCAGAATCACCTGCGCCTGGGGCACCGCTGCCTCGGCTGCCTGGTTGAGACTGCTCTCCAGTGCCTCGACCTGAGCGCCCTGCCCAAGCATCTTCATCGCCTTGGCAGCCTTGCCCAGCTTGCCAGGCAGCTCGATGCGCACCTCGGGATCGTTGCTGAAGCCGCCAGGCGTACCCAGTTGCTTGACGGCGACCTGTGCGCCTTGGATCAGCGCATCCTTCAGGCCACCTGAGGCATCGGTCTGGGTCAGGTCGCCCAGCGACAGCGCCATGGCGTGGGCACCGAACAGCAAGCTGGTGCAGAAAAGAGCGAGACGGAAGGGCGTGCGAAGCATGGGATGTTCCTTGCGAGGTCAATGAGCGGGCCCAGCGTACCGGATCGGTACGCGTCCGCACAGCAAGGAAAAGGCAGCGAGCAGGGTGCGAGTGGCCTGCCTGGCCGACAATCGGGGAGGGCCAGCCGCACTGTCGTCAGCTGACAGGCCACAGCGTTTCACTGCCTGTGTTCTTCCATCCGGTTGCCGCCGTGGATACCCTCGACCAGGTTGCCGCCATGGATCCCTTCGATCAGGTTACCCCCGTGGATGCCATCGCGGGGCCTTGTATCGACCATGACCAATGGGACTGTGACAGGGGCGATGTCGGGCCAGGCAACGGGCACCTGTTCATCGTTGATCAGCAACAGGTTGCCTTCGTACGCGATGCTGACCTGAATGCTCAAGCTGCCCCTGGGATCCACTGCACGCGGATCGTAGTGCAGAACGAGCGAAACGGGCGGCGTGCCCACGCATCGTATCGTCTGACGCGCGAGCGTGACGGCCGCGGCGTCAGCGTGTGCATGATCTTCGAGGGCACAGGTCATGAGCGCGCCTTGGGGCAGATGCAGCGATGCTGGATAGACCAAGTTGAGGGTGAGCTGGCTGAGTGTGTGTTCCATGGTGAAACTCCTGATATGAATGCGACACCACGCGCCTGGGCCTGAGCAGACAGGGGCAGGCATGTGGTCATAGGCGTGGCTGGCGCGGCGTTATGGTCTGCGGCGTGGTTTGCGCAGCGTCAGCGCGGACAGGTCGGGCACGGCGTTCAGGTCGATGTCCCTCAGCACGGTGCCGGCGTATAGCTGGGTCCGATCAAGGCTGTACAGGCCAATGTGCAGTTTGCAGCGGCTGTCGGACGGCAACGCGGCAAGGTCCACCGTTAGCGCGAACGTCGCCTGGTCACCTTCCAGGTAGGCGGAGTGCTCGGCGATGTTGCTCGAGTAGCGATTGCTGTAGCCATCTTCCTGAATCAGCAACAAGGTGCAGTCCAGGTAAGCCTGTGCCTGACGCAATTCGGCGGGAATCGACACGCCGCCCTCGAGTACGACGAACGAGCCAGGTTGCGGAGCAGCAGCCTCGGGCGCAGTGTCCGTAGGGTTCAGCACCAGATCGAAAGACTCGGCCTGACCCAGTCGTTCGAACGCATACGTGTCCAGGAACTGGGCGATGATCGCCTCTTCACCCAGGCCGACCGTGCAACGGGCTTCCAGTGTGAAGGTCGTGAAACGTTGTGCTGCCGTCGGATCGAGGGTCAGCGTGAAAGGCACGGGGGCGCCGGTGCATTGGCCGCCGCAGGTGCCCAACAGTTGATGATCATCGCCCTGGTGGCCGATCAACGAGACGGACAGGCGTGGCGCGCCGTCGTCGAGCGAGGGTAGGGCGGGAGGGCTGAGCGTGCCGGTAAGAGACAGGGGCATGGTGGACTCCAGACAGTGGGTGAGAATCGATGCAGCGCACCGATCCTGCGCGTCCTGCCCCCTCTGGATGAAGCCTGAAACGCTACCCCGCGTCGACGCCGCTCGAAGCATCGGTGTTCGACGTGACCTGACGGATCGACAGGCGCAGTTCGGCCGACAGCACGCGCTTGGCCACGCCCTCGGCCAACTCGCCAAGGCGGGCAGGATAGCTCAGCCGGCCCTGTTCGTCGGCGCGCACCACGCCTTCGCGCAGCAGGGTCTGGATGAAGTGGCGGAACAGGCTCTTGTCGAAGAACTCCGGTGCGTTCAGCCCGTGCAGGATCGACAGGCGCTGGGCCATCGTCACGCACAGGCCTTCCAGGGTTTCGGCGGTCAGGCGGCGTTGGCCATTGTCCAGCAACAACGACGTGGCCATGTAGAAGCGCTGCAGGGTCTGCGTGATCGCCCGTGCCAGCAGGGTCAGCAGGACGAACTGGCGCGAGCTGGGCGCCGGGCGCAGGTACACGCCGTTCTCCTGGCGCAGCAGCCCCTGCGCGACCAGGGCATCGAGCCACTGATCGATGACCGCCTCGAGCTGGTCAGGCGACCAGCGCAGGAACAGCTCCGCCTGCAGGTAGGGGTACAGGGCCCGGGCGTAGGTGCCGATCTGCTGGCGATTCATGCGCGAACTGCTCATGAAGAAGCTCGCCAGCAAGCCTGGCAGAGCGAAGATGTGCAGGACGTTGTTGCGGTACCAGGTCATCAGCACCGCGTTGGCCTCTTCCAGGTAGAGGATGCGGCCCAGCGCGTCGCTCTGCTCCGACAGCAGGCCCATGCCCTTGACGTGTTCGATCAAGGCCAGGCCATCGCCCTCGGGCAGGGTCGAATGGGGGGAGTAGGGCACCTGCCGCAGCAACGCCAGGTAGGTGTCGAGTACCCGTCGCAGGGCGCGTTCGTCGAGGGCCAGGCGGCTGGTGGATAGCAGCGCCAGCGCCACCAGGTTGACCGGGTTGATCGCTGCGGCCTCGTTCAGGTGCTGGGCCACGGTATCGCCCAGACGGGTGGTCACCGCGTTGAGCCACTCCGGCCGGGCCTCGGGCGCGTCGGTCCAGGTCCGCCAATCCGGACGCTGCTGGTCGAGAAACTCGGCCAGCCGAATGGGTTCGCCGAAGTTGACGGCCACCTGGCCATAGCGCTGGCGCAGCGCGCCGATGACCTTGAAGATGTCGAAGATCGATTCCTTCTTCTTGCTGGCGCCGCGCAGCTCGCCCAGGTAGGTCCGCCCTTCGAGCACGCGTTCGTAGCCGATGTACACCGGCACGAAGACGATCGGGGTGCGCGACGAGCGCAGGAAACTGCGCAGCGTGATGGCCAGCATGCCGGGACGCGGTTGCAGCATGCGGCCAGTGCGCGAGCGCCCGCCCTCGACGAAATACTCGACCGGAAAGCCCTTGGTGAACAGCGTGTGCAGGTACTCGTTGAACACAGCGGCGTACAGCGGGTTGCCCTTGAAGGTACGCCGCATGAAGAACGCGCCGCCACGACGCAGCAGGTTGCCGACCACCGGCATGTTCAGGTTGATGCCAGCCGCGATGTGCGGAGGCGTCAGGCCGTTGCGGAACAGCAGGTAGGACAGCAGCAGGTAGTCGATGTGGCTGCGGTGGCAGGGGACATAGATGATCTCGTGCCCCGGCGCGAGGTCCTGCACCTGCTCGATGTGATTGACCTTGATGCCGTCGTAGATCTTGTTCCAGAACCAGCTGAGCACCACCTCCAGGAAGCGGATGACGGTGTAGGTGTAGTCCGACGCGATCTCGTTGGCATAGCGCAAGGCCTGTGCCTCGGCCTTGGCCAGCGGGATGGCGTCGCGCGCCGCCTGCTCGGCGATCGCCTGCCGCACCAGTTCGGCGTGCAGCAGGCCCTTGACCAGATGGCGGCGGTGCGAGATGTCCGGCCCGATCACGGCCGTCTTGAGGTTGCGCAGGTGGACCCGCAGCAGGCGCTGCGCCAGGCGCACGGTGCGCTCGGGCCCCTTGCCCTGGGCCACCAGGGCGCGCACCCGCAAGGGTTCGGAGAACTGCACCCGGGTCTTGCGGCCCAGCACCAGGATGGTCAGCAACCGGCGCAGGCGTCCGGTCACCGCCCAGCTGTCGGCGAACAGCAACTTCCAGGGGCTCGACTCGCTGTCCGGCGACTGACCCCAGAACACGCTGACCGGAATGATCTGCACATCCGTTTCGGCCTGCTCGCTCAGCGTCTCGACGATGCGCCGCAGGGCCGGTGGCGCGCCACGCTTGTCGCGGCGCCCGAGCCAGTCGGCTTCCGGGGTCAGGTAGAAGAATGCCGCAGGCTCCTGGTGATGCCCCACCGTCACGGACACCACCGGGCGTGGCAGACCGGCCTTGACGCATTCACGGTCGAGCACCGCCAGGTCGCTCGCCGAGGGCGAAGGCAGCGCATAGACCACCGGGCAGGTGGGATCGGGCTTGAGTCCTGGCGACGACGGGTTGATGGTCTCGGAGCGCACCCACAGGTACAGCACGCGGCGCAGGGCGCCGAACATCAGGCGACGCAGGGGAGAACGGGTCATCGGGGGCAGGGCTCTGGCTGGACGGGGTGAAAGGGTGTACGCGCCCTCAGTCTGCCGGATCCGTCAGTGTTCGGCAAAAGTCCGTGACAGGGTTTTTTGGATACGTGATGCGAAATCCGGTCCGTAGCTTGCAGGAAACTTCTTTGAATCGTGTAGGCCTTGCAGGAGCCGCAGGGCTGCGATGCTCGTCAAAAACAAAAGATCAGGAGTGGTACCGATGTCGTCTCGTGAAACTGGAAGCGTGAAGTGGTTCAACGATGCCAAGGGCTATGGCTTCATTCAGCGGGAAGGGGGCGCGGACGTCTTCGTCCATTTCCGGGCCATTCGGGGTGAAGGTCACCGTACCCTGCTCGAAGGTCAGCGGGTGGAATACGCCCTGGTCGAAGGCCAGAAAGGCCTCCAGGCCGAGGACGTCCTGGGCCTGTGAAGCACCGTCGGGCCACGCCCCACAAGGCGTGGCCCGATGCGCAGGGCGCCAGGCGGCAGGACGTGGTCAGGCAGACCGCCACGCCAGGACGGTCAGGTCCGCCAGGTGATTTCCTGCTCGCCATCGGCGCTGATGCGTACCCAGCGGTCGGCATCTTCCTCGCCTTCTTCTTCCACCCAGCTGCCCGGCGCGCAGCGCACTTCCACCTGCAGCGCGGCGTACACGGCGTGGGCGCAGGCGATGTCGTCCTCCCATGGGGTCTGGTCACTTTCCAACAGCAGGCTGTTCCATTTCCCTACAGCATTGGGTACCCAGGTGACCGGAATGTTACCGGCACGGCACTTCCAGGTCTGGCCCTGCTGTTGCCAGGCCGAGCATTGACCCAGCGCCTGCTCGAGCCAGGTGGTCACCTGATGGCGGGAAACGTCGCTGTCCTTGAGGTAGATCTCGATATCGGGTTGGCGCATCAAAGGGGCTCCAGGTGTGCTCAGTCTTGGCGCACGAAATAGTCATAGCGCATGGAAACGGTGACGTCGAACGGTTCGGGCTGGTCGATCACCTGCGCGCGCCGTTCGGCGCTGGCGCGCCAGCCGTGGGGCGTCATCGCCAGCAGGTCAGCGCGCGCCTGGGGTTCGGCCAGCGACAGGCGGAAGGTCAGGGTCTCGCTGTGGGCATGCTGCATCGACGCCGGGACCAACGCCAGGTGCTTGTCGTCGGCATACGGGCGAACCTCGTCGTAGAGCACCTGGCGCAGCTCCATCAGGTGATCGCGGGTCGGGCCGACCCGCATCAGACCGCCCCCGGGGCTCAGCAGGCGCAGGGCCTCCTGCCAGTCGAGCGGGCTGAAGACGCTGGCGATGAACTGGCAGCTGGCATCGGCCAGTGGCACCCGCGCCATGCTGGCGACCAGCCAGGTGACCTCGGTGGCGCGCCGGCAGGCACGCTTGACCGCTTCGCGGGAGATGTCCAGCGCATAGCCGTCGGCCTCAGGCAGGGCCTGGGCGATCTGCGCGGTGTAGTAGCCCTCGCCGCAGCCGATGTCCAGCCAGGTGTCCGGGTCGCGCTCGGCTGCCAGCTCGGCCAGGCGCTGGGCCACCGGCGCGTAGTGGCCGGCCTCGAGAAAGCCGCGACGGGCTTCGACCATCGCCTGGTTGTCGCCCGGGTCGCGGCTGTTCTTGTGCTGCACCGGCAGCAGGTTCAGGTAGCCCTGGCGCGCACGGTCGAAGCGGTGACCGGCCGGGCAGGCCACACCGTTGTCGAGGCGCGACAGGGGCGCATGGCACAGCGGACAGGCGAGCATCAGGCGAGCAACCTCACCAGGGTCTGGTAGTAGATTTCGGTCAGCAGGTCGAGGTCGCTGGCCAGGATGCGCTCGTCGACCTGGTGGATCGTGGCGTTGACCGGGCCCAGTTCGACCACCTGGGTGCCGAGCGTGGCGATGAAGCGCCCGTCCGAGGTGCCACCGCTGGTGGAGGGCTGGGTCTGGCGGCCGGTCACGGCGTGGATGCTGGCCGCCACGGCATCGAGCAGGTCACCTGGTTCGGTCAGGAACGGCAGGCCGGACAGCGACCAGTCGATCGACCAGTCCAGCTGGTGCGCATCGAGAATCGCCGCGACGCGCCGTTGCAGGCCTTCGACCGTCGACTCGGTGGAGAAGCGGAAGTTGAACAGGGCCGTCAGCTCGCCTGGCACCACGTTGGTGGCGCCGGTACCGGCATTGAGGTTGGAGATCTGGAAGCTGGTCGGCGGGAAGAACGCATTGCCGGCATCCCAATGCTCGGCCGCCAGTTCGGCCAGCGCAGGCGCGGCCAGGTGGATCGGGTTGCGCGCCAGGTGCGGGTAGGCCACGTGGCCCTGCTTGCCGCGCACCGTCAAGGTGGCACCGAGCGAGCCACGGCGGCCGTTCTTGACCACGTCACCGAGCAGCGAGGTGCTGGACGGCTCGCCGACGATGCACCAGTCCAGGCGCTGCTGGCGGGCGCGCAGGCGTTCGACCACGGCCTTGGTGCCATGGTCGGCCGGGCCTTCCTCGTCGCTGGTGATCAGGAAGGCGACCTGCCCACGGTGGTCGGGGTAGTCGCGCACGAAACGTTCGCTGGCCACCACCATCGATGCCAGGCTGCCCTTCATGTCGGCGGCGCCCCGCCCGCACAGCATGCCCTGCTCGTCGATCAGCGCCTCGAAAGGCTGATGCGTCCAGGCCTGGAGCGGGCCGGTGGGGACCACGTCGGTATGACCGGCGAAGCACAGCACCGGACCGTCCTGGGTGCCATGGGTGGCCCAGAAGTTGTCGACGTCTTCGATGCGCATCGGCTCGAGCGCGAAGCCGACCTGTTCCAGGCGGCGCATCATCTGCGCCTGGCAATCGGCATCGACCGGGGTCACGGACGGACGGCGGATCAGGTCGCAGGCCAGTTGAAGGGTAGGCGAGAGGTCGGCTGAGGCCGTCATGGGTCACTCCAGGGGCAGGGCAGGGCGAGGGGGCAAGGTGGTCGGTGTCGTCATGCGGCCCCTCACCGCGACAAGACCGCCCCCGTCCGGACCATAAGGCCAATCTGTAGGAGCGGCCCCAGCGCCGCGATGGACCGCGCAGCGGTCCCAGGATCAGCCAGACCCTGACGAACCGAAGCCACGCATAAAGCCCGTTATCTTATATCAAAGCCACGCCGAGGGCACGTCCGACACGACCGCGTGGTGGCCTCTGCATGCGTCGGATTTCGCACGCCCCGACCCCTCCCATCACGCGCCCTGCTCATGGGAAGCCCGCTCGGCCAGGGTTTCCCGCCGCGGCAACGACGACAGAAACGCCATCACCAGCGCCGCCAGGTACGGCAGCGATTGCACCAGCAGCATCACCACCCAGAAGCGCATGTCCATGTTGGGCAGGCCCTGGACCAGGCAGATGCCTGCCGCCGCGCCCCACAACAGCAACAGGATGAACAGCTCCTCCCGGGCCTCGGCGATGGCCACCAGCACGCCATGGCTGTCGGCATGCTTGGGCGTGCGGATGAACGGCATGCTGCGGGTGAAGAACCCGTACAGCACCGCCTTGGCGATGGTATGCGAAAGCGCCAGCCCCGCCAGGGCCGCCGCGAAGGCGTCCTTCAGGTCCACGCCCACCGCCCGGCGGTAGAGGAAGATGATCTTGCCGACCTTGAAGCCGAACAGGGCCAGAGGTGGGATGGCGAACATCAGCAGGGGCGGATCGACCCGCTGCGGCACGATGATCATCGCCGCCGACCAGAGCAGCGCGCCGACGGTGAAGAAGATGTTCATGCCATCGGCCACCCAGGGCAGCCAGCCGGCCAGGAAGTGGTAGCGCTGTCCGCGGGTCAGCTCGCTGCCACGACCACGCAGCAGGGCGCCGGCGTGGTGCTTGATGATCTGGATGGCGCCGTAGGCCCAGCGGAAGCGCTGCTTCTTGAAGTCGATGAAGGTGTCCGGCATCAGCCCCTTGCCGTAGCTGTCGTGGGCGTAGGCGGCCGAATAGCCACGCTCGAACACCCGCAGGCCCAGCTCGGCGTCCTCGCAGATGCACCAGTCGGCCCAGCCCAGTTCGTCGAGCACCGAGCGGCGCGTCATGGTCATGGTGCCGTGCTGGATGATCGCGTTGCGCTCGTTGCGGGTGACCATGCCGATGTGGAAGAAACCCTTGTACTCGCTGTAGCAGAGCGTCTTGAACAGGCTCTCGTGCTGGTCACGGTAGTCCTGGGGCGACTGCACCACGGCGATCTTCGGGTCGGCGAAGTGCGGCACCATGTGCTTGAGCCAGTTGCGATCGACGCAGTAGTCCGAGTCGATCACCGCGATCACCTCGGCATCCGGCGCGGTGAGCGGCAGCAGGTAGTTCAGCGCGCCGCCCTTGAACCCGGCGAGCGGCGACACGTGGAAGAATCGGAAACGCTCGCCGAGTCGCTCGCAATGCGCCTTGAGCGGTTCCCACACGGCCGGATCCTTGGTGTTGTTGTCGATCACCAGCACTTCGAAGTCCGGGTAATCCAGCGCGGCCAGGGCATCGAGGGTCTGCTTGACCATCTCCGGCGGCTCGTTGTAACAGGGCACATGCACCGACACCTTGGGCCGATACGCGCTGTCGGTGTGCACCGGCAGGAATTCCCGACGGCGCTTGTGGATCCAGACCGCCTCGGCCAGCTCGTGCGCCTCGGTCAGCAGCACGATGAACACGCCCAGCGCTCCCAGCCCCAGCAGCACGCCCACGGTCAGGCTGAACCAGGTGCTGTACTGCTGGCTGTAGTCGTAGGCGATCCACACCAGCACCGAGCCGCACAGGAAGGCGATGAAGGTGAGGAAGGTACGCCCGCGCTGGCGCAGGGTCGAACCGTCGATCAGCAGCAGCGCCAGGGCCAGCAGGGCCAGCACCACCGAGGCCACGGCCAGGGCGCGCCACTGTGGGATCGCCACCACCGGGCCTTCGAAGTTGAATTTCTGTTGGCGCGCCGCATTGAACACGCCCCAGTACGCGCCCACCGACCCTTCGTCGCTGGCTTTCCAGGGCTGGTCGTAGGCTTCGATCACGAAGTAGTTGTAACCGCGCCGGTTGAGGGTGGTGACCAGGGTGCGCAGGTAGATGGCCTGGTCGGCCTGGGTCGCGTCGGCGCCGCCGCGCATGCGCCCGTTGCTCGGCCAGCCGACCTCCGACAGCAGCAGCGGCTTGCGCGGGAACTGCTGCTTGAGTTCGCGGGCGCGGTCGAGCACGAACTGCACCGAGTCCTGCATCGGCACGAACTCCCAGTACGGCAGGATGTGTGCGGCGATCAGGTCCACGTGCCCGGCCAGCTCCGGGTGCGCCTTCCAGATGTGCCATTGCTCGCTGGTGGTGACCGGAACCTTCACGGCGGCGCGTACGCGGTCCAGGTAGGCGATCAACCCTTGCGGCGTGACCTCCTCGCGGAACAGGGCTTCGTTGCCGACCACCACGCGGATCACGCTGCGCGAGGTGTTGGCCAGTTCGATGGCGCGGGCGATCTCGCGCTCGTTGCGCTCCAGGTCCGGGCTGATCCAGATGCCCAGGGTCACCCGCAGGCCCATCTCCTCGGCCAGTCGGGGAATCTGCGCCTGACTGCCCTCGACGGTGTACAGACGGATGCTGTCGGTCAGCGTGCTCAGTTGCGCCAGGTCCTCGCGCAGCTCCTGCTCGCTGGGGTACTGGCCGCGCTGTGGACTTTCGTTCAGGCGAAACGGCGAGTACGAAAAGCCCGAGATCTGCTCGGGCCAGGCGGGGGCGGACACGGGGCGATTGATCAAGGCCCAGAACCCGGTGAACAGGGCGGCGATGAGCAGCACCACGACCAGGTTGAGGCCGAATTTGCGTGATGACATAAGCGTGTGAGGTTCCAACGCCCGCGCCGACGAGGGCATGGGCGGCTGTCCGAAGGTGAGGGATCCGTCCTGCCGGGAGCACGGGCTTTTCCAGGTGAATAGTGCTCATTAAAGCAGGCTTGCGCGGATTAATCCCCTTGAAGGGACCGTCCAGGGCTTGCAGCGCTGTGCACCCGGTCTGCCGAGGGTTCGTCATCCGGCCAACTGCTTTATACTGCGCGCCGGTTTTTTCCAGGGTTTGGCGACATGAGCACAGAAGATCCACGCTTCGCCGGCATTGCCCGGCTGTATGGCGACGACGGCCTCGAGCGCCTGCGCCGCGCCCATGTCGGCGTGGTCGGCATCGGCGGGGTCGGCTCCTGGGTGGCCGAAGCCCTGGCGCGCAGCGGGGTGGGCGAGATCACCTTGTTCGACCTCGACGATGTCTGCGTCAGCAACACCAACCGCCAGGCCCACGCGCTCGAAGGACAGGTGGGGCGGGCCAAGGTCGAGGTCATGGCCGAGCGGCTGCGCGCCATCAACCCGGCCTGCGTGGTCCATGCGGTGGCCGATTTCGTGACCCGCGACACCATGGTCGAGTACATCCACGAGGGCTTCGACGGCGTGGTCGACTGCATCGACAGCGTCAACGCCAAGGCGGCGCTGATCGCCTGGTGCCGGCGGCGCAAGATCGCCGTCGTCACCACCGGCGGTGCCGGCGGGCAGATCGACCCGATCCAGGTCCAGGTCGGCGACCTCAACAAGACCTTCAACGACCCGCTGGCGTCGCGGGTACGTTCCACCCTGCGCCGCGACTACCAGTTCTCGCGCAACGTCAGCCGCAACTACGGGGTACCGTGCGTGTTCTCCAGCGAGCAGCTGCGCTACCCCAAGGGCGATGGCAGCGTCTGCCTGCAGAAGAGCTTCGTCGGGGAGGGCGTGCGCCTGGACTGCTCCGGCGGTTTCGGCGCGGTGATGATGGTCACCGCGACCTTCGGCATGGTCGCCGCCAGCAAACTGGTGGAGAAACTGGTGGGCGGGGCGCGCCGACCTTCGGAACGCGCCGTGGCTCAGGCGCCTGCGGCCAGTTGAGCCATGCGCTGCAGCACGGCGTGCAGGCCGTTGCTGCGTGACGGGGTGAGCTGGCGCTCCAGGCCCAGCTGCGCGAACCAGCCGGGCAGGTCGACGCGGGCCAGTGCGTCTCGGTCGAGCCCCTGCACGCGCACCAGCAACACCGCCAGCAAGCCCTTGAGCAGTCGCGCCTCGCTGTCGGCCTGAAACTGCCAGTGCCCGTCGACAGCCTGTGCGGTCAGCCAGACCACGCTCTCGCAACCGTGGACGCGGTTGGCCTCCACCTTGTCGGCTTCATCCAGCGGCGGCAAGCGTTGGCCCCACTGCATCAGCAGGCGCGCGCGCTGCTCCCAGCCGTGGGCCTGCTCGAAAGCCTGCAAGGCCTCGCGGGCCGCACTCGACAGGCTCATCGCAGCAGCGCCAGGGCGTGGTCGAAGGCGTCGAAGAACCGCGCCAGGTCATCGCCATCGTTGTACAGGCCCAGCGACACGCGGATCGCGCCGCCCAGGCCGAGCTGCTCGAGCAGTGGCATGGCGCAGTGATGCCCCGCGCGCACGGCGATGCCCTGTTCGGTCAGCAGGTGGGCGATGTCGGCCGTGTGCACGCCGTCGACCACGAAACTGGCCAGTGCCACCTGCGGATCACCCAGCAGGCGCACGCCTTCGCGGGCGACCAGACCCTCGCACAGGGCACGGTGCAGCGCAGCCTCGTGGGCCGCCACCGCCGACAGGTCCAGGCCATTCAGATACGCCAGGGTCGCGCCCAGGCCGATCACCCCCGCCACCGGCGGCGTGCCTGCCTCGAACCCCAGGGGCGCGGGACGGAAGCTCGCCTCGTGGTAGCCGGCCAGGTGGACCATCTCGCCACCGTACTGCCAGTGCTTCAGATGGGCCAACGCTGGCTGGCGGCCATAGAGCACGCCCACGCCGTCCGGCCCATACAGCTTGTGGCTGGAAAACACATAGAAATCGCAGCCCAACTGGTGCAGGTCGGGGCGGCCATGGACCACGCCCTGGGCCCCATCGACCACGCTCAGCGCCCCCTGGGCGCGGGCATGCGCCAACAGGGGCGCCAGCGGCTGCCAGGTGCCCAGCACGTTGGACAGCTGGCTGACCGCCAGCAGCCGGGTCCGTGGGCCGATCAACTGCAGCGCCTGCTCCAGATCGATGCGGCCTTGGGCATCGATCGGCAGGATCACCAGGCGTAGGCCCCGGCGCCGTGCCAGCTGTTGCCACGGCAGCAGGTTGGCGTGGTGCTCCAGGGCGCTGACGGCGATCTCGTCACCGGCCTCGAAGCCGTGTTCCAGGCCATAGGCGAGCAGGTTCAGCGCCGACGTGGCCCCGTGGGTGAAGATGAACTGCTGGGCCTCGCCACCCCCCGTCCAGGCGGCCAGTGCGCTGCGCGTCGCCTCGAACGCCTGGGTCGCCAGGGCGCCCGGCACGTGCTGGGCCCGATGCACATTGGCGGCGCCACCCCCGTAATAACGGGCGAGGGCGTCCAGCATGGCCTGGGGCTTCTGGGCGGTGGCCGCACTGTCCAGATAGGTCTGGTGCTGGCGGTGCAGGGCGGCGACGGCGGGGAAGTCGGCGCGCCAGGGGGAGGGCTGGAGCATGATGGTGGACCTGGAAAAGAAACGGGCCTGGCAGAAAGCCAGGCCCGATCTTATCACTTCAGGTCAGTGCAGGCCTCAGTTGTGGGCGTGCAGGGCCTCGTTCAGCTCGATGGCCGACTTGTGGGTCTTGCACTCGACCGCGCCGCTGACCGAGTTACGACGGAACAGCAGGTCGGTCTGGCCCGCCAGATCGCGCGCCTTGACCACCTTGACCAGCTGGTTCTGCTCGTCCAGCAGCTGCACCTTGGTGCCTGCGGTGATGTACAGGCCTGCCTCGACGGTGTTGCGATCGCCCAGCGGGATGCCGATACCGGCATTTGCGCCGATCAGGCAGCCTTCGCCGACGGTGATGACGATGTTGCCGCCACCGGACAGGGTGCCCATGGTCGAGCAGCCGCCGCCCAGGTCCGAACCCTTGCCGACGAACACGCCGGCCGAGACGCGGCCTTCGATCATGCCCGGGCCTTCGGTGCCGGCGTTAAAGTTGACGAAGCCCTCGTGCATGATGGTGGTGCCTTCGCCGATGTAGGCGCCCAGGCGAACCCGCGCGCTGTCGGCGATGCGCACACCGGCCGGGACCACGTAGTCGGTCATCTTCGGGAACTTGTCCACCGAGAACACTTCCAGCAGGTCGCCGCGCAGGCGTGCTTCGAGCTGCTGCTCGGCCAGTTCGGCCAGGTCGATGGCGCCCTGGCTGGTCCAGGCGATGTTCGGCAGCAGCGGGAAGATGCCGGCCAGGCTCACGCCATGGGGCTTGACCAGGCGGTGCGAGAGCAGGTGCAGCTTCAGGTAGGCTTCCGGGGTCGAGGTCAGCGCGCCGTCCTCGGCCAGCAGGGTCGCCACCAGCGGCTTCTGGCTTTCCGCCAGGCGGGTCAGCAGGGCGGCCTGGGCAGCGTCGATCGAGCGCACGGCTTCGGCCAGTTGCGCCGCCTGGGTGGTACTGATGGTGATGGCCTGGTTGCCGCCTTCGTAGCCGAGTACCGGGGCGATCGCCTCGACCAGGGCGCTGGAGGGGGCCACCAGAGGCAGCGCGTAGAAGACTTCCAGCCAGGTGCCCTGGCGGTTCTGGGTGCCGACGCCGAAGGCCAGGCTGAACAGGGTAGTGGACATGCAGTTACCTCTTGCGAATAAGGGAAAGCGGAAAATCAGGTCAGCGCAGCGGCATACCGGTCGGGCGCGAAGCCCACCAGCGTGCGTTCGCCCAAGTCCAGCACCGGGCGCTTGATCATCGAGGGCTGGGCCAGCATCAGGTCGATGGCCTTGGCCTGGTCGAGATCGGCCTTGCTGGCCTCGTCGAGCTTGCGGAAGGTGGTGCCGGCACGGTTCAGGACGGTCTGCCAGCCGTGCTCGTCGCACCAGCGCGCCAGGCTGTCACGGTCGATGCCTTGGGTCTTGTAGTCGTGGAAGGTGTAGGCGATGGCCTGCGCGTCGAGCCAGGTACGGGCCTTCTTCATGGTGTCGCAGGCTTTGATGCCGTAGAGAGTCGGGGTCATCGCGTGTCGGAGGCCATTACGCGGTTCGAACGGGCAGGAAGCGGTGCGGGGGGCTGACCGACCGGAAGGGAACCGCAACGGGCTCTACCGTCTCCGAACGGTACAGGGCAACTCGACCGACCCCTGTCCGAGCCTGGGCGTGCCGCCTCGGTGCTCCTTGAACAGTGGACGGCCGATTATGCGTCATCGACGGCGCGGATGCCATGAGCGCGGCACCTGAGGCCCATGCCGTGGTCCATTGCAGGTCGTCGCGGCCGTCGACGCAGGCGGTGCAGGGGTACGACATTGGTCGCACGGCCCTGCCGGGCCTTTCGCCCTACCATGGCGCCGCTCGCGCACGCCGGCCGCCCTTGGCCCTCGCTCACACAGGACACATGCTCCAATGCAGTCAGCCTACACCGTGCTTATCCTGCTGACGCTGGTAAGTCTTTCCAAATTGCTGGTTCGCGTCGTTCCGCTGCCGCTGCCGTTGATCCAGATCGCCGCCGGGGCCTTGCTGGCCTGGCCGACCCTGGGCCTGCACGTGGCGCTGGACCCTGAACTGTTTCTCTTCCTGTTCCTGCCACCGCTGCTGTTCGTCGATGGCTGGCGCATTCCCAAGCGCGCCCTCTGGCGACTGCGCGGCCCCGTGGTCGGGTTGGCGGTCGGGCTGGTGCTGTTCACCGTCGTCGGCGCCGGGTACTTCATCCACTGGCTGCTGCCGAGCATTCCGCTGGCCGCCGCCTTCGCCCTGGCGGCGATCCTCTCGCCCACCGATGCGGTGGCCGTGTCGGCGATCACCCAGGACCGCTTGCCCAAGCCCTTGATGCACATGCTTCAGGGCGAGGCCCTGATGAACGATGCGTCGGGCCTGGTGACCTTCAAGTTCGCCCTGGCGGCCGCCATCACCGGCGCATTCTCGCTGGCCGAGGCCAGCGTGACCTTCGTGCTGGTGGCCCTGGGCGGGCTGGCGGTGGGCGTGGCCCTGAGCTGGCTGATCGGGCGGCTGCGCATGTGGATGATCGGCCGGGGCTGGGACGACCCGGCCACCCATGTGGTGTTCATGCTGCTGCTGCCGTTCGCCGCCTATGTCCTGGCCGAGCGCCTGGGCGCCTCGGGCATTCTCTCGGCGGTGGCGGCCGGCATGATGCAGAGCTGGCTCGACCTGCTGCCGCGCCAGACCAGCACCCGGCTGCTCAACCGCAGTGTCTGGTCGCTGCTGGAGTTCGCCTTCAACGGGCTGATCTTCCTGCTGCTGGGCCTGCAGTTGCCCGATATCGTCAAGGCCGTGGCCAGCCACGAGACCTCGCTCTGGCCGACCCTGGCCTGGCGCTGCCTGGACGTGCTGGCGATCTTCGCCACGCTGGTGCTGCTGCGCTTCGTCTGGGTGCAGAGCGTCTGGCGCATCATCGGGCGGGTCCGTCACTGGCGCGGCAAGTCGGCCCTGGTGATGCTGCCGACCGCGCGCTCCTGCTGGCTGCTGACCCTGGGCGGTGTGCGCGGGGCGGTGACCTTGGCCGGTGTCATGTCAGTGCCGCTGCTGATCGGCGCCGACCAGGCCTTCCCTCAGCGCGATCTGCTCATCTTCATCGCCGCCGGGGTGATCCTGCTGTCGCTGGTCAGTGCCTGCATCGCCCTGCCGCTGCTGCTGCGCGGGGTCGACAAAAGCGCTGACGAGCGCATGGACCAGGAAGTGCAGGAGGCCTGGCGACGAACGGCAGAAGCGGCCATCCATGCCCTGGAGGCCGAGGATCTGAGCGAAGCCGACGCGCCGCAGAACGCCGACCTGGCCACCCTCGCGGTCGAGCTCAAGGGGCGGCTGATGGCCGAATACCGTGATCAGCTCGAGCGCTACAACCACAGTGACGAAAGTCGTGCCCTGGCCGAGCGCATGGACCAGCTCGAGCGGCACCTGCGGCTCAAGGCCCTGCGTGCCCAGCGCCTGGAGCTTTACGCGCTGCACCGTCGGCACCAGGTCGGCAACGAGGTGGTCCGGCAGATCCTCGGCGAACTCGACCTGAGCGAGGCCAATCTGGCGCGCAACAAATGAGCCGTCGCTTCAGCGCGGGTAGGCCAGGCGCATGAGCTGCTTGTCCTTCTCGCTGATGCGTGTGTTAATGCCGACCTCCCAGTCGCCCAGGGTCAGTTCCTGGGGCACCGGGTAATGCATGATCGAGTGACGGTCGTAGGGCACCTTGCGCACCCGCGGGGTGTCGATCTTGGTCAGCACCGACTCGTCGACCGCGGCCTTGGAATGGCCCTTGGCGGCGTACCAGGCATAGACCTTCGGAATGTCCCAGGGAATGTCGGCGTCTGGATGCTGGTGCTCGTGCTCGGCGCCCAGCGCATGGCCGAACTCATGGATGACGGTGCGCTCGAAGCTGTCCATGTCCGGCGTGACCCCGAGCACCATGGAGGCATCGGCGCTGGTCAGCGCATCGGTGCCGAACATCGAGTAGTTGAAGGTTGGCGAACCACCGGTGAAGACCTTGATCTCGCTGTCGCTGTCGTCCTCGACCAGCTCGAAACGCAGGTTCACGTAGGGCAGCCACTGGCAGGCCGCTTCGAAGATCGCCTGCTTGAGCGCAGCGTCCGGGTCATTGGTGAAGCTGATGCGCAAGGTACAGCCCGGCGCCCACAGCTTGTCGACGTAGGCGATCGAGCGCTTCTTGCGCTGCCCGCCCGAAGCCGGGCCGGCGTTGGCCGGGTTTTCGGCGACGGCGACCTGGTAGGCAAGCAGCGGATCGAGGGGTTTGCGGCAGTGGCACAGCATCAGTTCCAGCATGGCGAGACTCCGGTGAGATGGAGTCCCGGAGTCTCGTGCCGTCTGGTGCGCGCTGCGCGTTAGATAATGCTGGGGCCGGTGGGGTCAGCGCGACAGAAAGTCGCGAATGCGCTCGGCCGCTTCGATGCATTCGGCCAGCGGGGCGACCAGGGCCATGCGTACGCGCCCGGCGCCTGGGTTGACGCCGTCCACCTCACGCGACAGGTACGAGCCGGGCACCACCGTCACGTGCTCGGTCTCGAACAGGTCCCGGGCGAAGGCGGCGTCGTCCCCCGGGACCTTGGCCCACAGGTAGAAGCTGCCGTCCGGGCGCTGGACGTCGAGCACCGGCTGCAGGATGTCCAGGACCGCGTCGAACTTGGCGCGATACTGGTCACGGTTGGCACGCACGTGCGCCTCGTCGCTCCAGGCCGCGATGCTGGCGCGCTGGGTCGGCACGGGCATGGCGCAGCCATGGTAGGTGCGGTACAGCAGGAACGGTTTGAGGATGCGCGCATCACCGGCCACGAAGCCCGAGCGCAGGCCCGGCAGGTTCGAGCGCTTGGACAGGCTGTGGAACACCACGCAGCGGTGGAAATCCTGGCGGCCCAGTTCGGCGCAGGCCGTCAGCAGGCCGGCCGGCGGGCTGTCTTCGTCGAAGTACAGTTCGCTGTAGCATTCGTCGGCGGCGATCACGAAATCGTGCTGGTCGGCCAGGGCGATCAGTTTCTTCAAGGTCTCCAGGGGGACCAGGGCGCCCGTCGGGTTGCCTGGCGAGCACAGGAAGAGGATCTGGCAGCGTTCCCAGACCTGCGCCGGTACGGCGTCGAAGTCGGGGTTGAAGCCGTTGGCTTCCAGGCACGGCAGGTAATGGGGGGTGGCGCCGGCCAGCAGCGCTGCGCCTTCGTAGATCTGGTAGAACGGGTTGGGGCTCACCACCAGGCCATCGTCGGCCCGGTTGACCACGGCCTGGGTGAACGCGAACAGGGCCTCGCGCGTGCCGTTGACCGGCAGCACGTGACGCTCGGCGTCGAGCCAGCCGGCCGGCACGTCGAAGCGCCGTTCGCACCACTGGGCGATCGACTGGCGCAGCGCCGGCAGGCCGAGGGTGCTGGGGTACACCGCCAAGTCGCCGAGGTGGTCCGCCAGGGTCTGGGTGACGAAGGCCGGCGATTCGTGCTTCGGCTCACCGATCGACAGGGCGATGGGCCGTTTGTCCGCCGCCGGTTTCACGCTGCCGAGCAGGGCGCGAAGTTTCTCGAACGGGTAGGGCTGAAGCTGGGTCAAGGCATGGTTCATCGGCGCAAGGTCTCGTCAATCGTCAAAAGGTGACACGGGTAGGGGTGCCATCGCTCTGCTGGCCTGCCTGCAACTGGCGCACGATCGCCTCCTGCAGGCGGCTGCACAGCTGCGGGTCGGACAGCGGCTGGTTGTCGGCATCGGTAATGAAGAACACGTCCTCGACCCGCTCGCCCAAGGTGGCGATCTTGGCGTTCTGCAAGGACAGGTCGAACTCCAGGAAGATCCGGCCGATGCGTGCCAGCAGCCCGGGACGGTCGGGGGCGGTCAGCTCGAGAACGGTCACCGGCCGTTGCGCGTCGTTGTGGATGGTCACCTGCGGGGCGAAGGTGAAGTGCTTGAGCTGGCGCGGCACCCGCCGCTGGATGATCGTCGGGTAGTCTTCGGGCGTGCGCAGCGCCTCGGTCAGCCCCTCGCGAATCTGGCGCACCCGCTGGGGGTCATCGCCGATGGAGCCGCCATCGGTGTCCAGCACGATGTAGGTGTCGAGGGTGAACTGGCTGCTGGAGGTGATGATCCGGGCATCGTGGATGTTCAGGTTGAGCTGGGACATGGCCGCCACGGTCACGGCGAAGAAGTCGTGCTGGTCCGGCGCATAGATGAAGATCTGCGTGCCGCCCTCGAACTCGCGCTGGGTGGTTTCCTTGATCAGCACCAGGGGCCCGCCGTCGGCCGGTTGCTGGAGAATGGCGTCGGTGTGCCAGGCGACGTCGGCCGAGGTGTGGCGCAGGAAGTAGTCGTCACCCAGTTGCGACCAGAGCTGTTCGACATCGTCCGGGTCGGTGCCTTCGCGCACCAGGATGTCCAGCGCCGCACTCTGGGTCTGGCGGATCAGCTCCTCACGGTCCAGCGGGTTTTCCAGGCCGCGGCGCAGGGCCCGCTTGGTCTCGGTGTAGAGCTGGCGCAGCAGGCTGGCACGCCAGGAGTTCCACAGGCTCGGGTTGGTGGCGTTGATGTCGGCCACGGTGAGCACGTAGAGGTAGTCCAGGCGCGTCTCGTCGCCGACCAGCAGGGCGAAGTCGTTGATCACCTGGGGGTCGGACAGGTCCTTGCGCTGGGCCGTGGTGGACATGCTCAGGTGATGGCGCACCAGCCAGACGATCAGGCGGCTGTCCCAGGCCGGCAGGTGGTGACGCCGGCAGAACGCCTCGGCCTCTTCGGCCCCGATCTCCGAATGGTCGCCCTGACGGCCCTTGCCGATGTCGTGGTACAGGCCGGCCAGGTAGATCAGTTCCGGCTTGGGCAGGCGCCCCATCAGCTTGCTGGCCAGCGGGAATTTCTCCGACACCGGCGTATATTGCAGCTTGCGCAGGTGCTTGATCAGGTTGAGCGTGTGCGCATCGACCGTGTAGATGTGGAACAGGTCATGCTGCATCTGCCCGACGATGAAGCCGAATTCGGGCAGGTAGCGCCCGAGGATGCCGTAGCGGTTCATGCGGCGCAGGTTGCGATGGATGCCCACCTCGCACTTGAACAGCTCGATGAACAGGCTGGTGTTGCGGATGTCGTGGCGGAAGGTGTCGTCGATCAGGTGCCGGTGCTCGCGCAGCAGGCGCACGGTATCGGCACGCACGCCCTTGATCGCCGGGTGCTGGGCCATCAGCACGAAGATCTCCAGCATGGCGAAGGGCGTGCGCTTGAACACTTCGGGGTTGACCGCTTCCAGGTAGCCATCGTGCAGGCGGAAGCGCGGGTTGAGCGGCTGGGTCGTGCCGTTGTCGTCGGCCAGGATCACCTCTTCGAAGTGCTGGATGATCAGGTCGCACAACTGGCTGATGCTCATCACCACCCGGTAGTACTGCTGCATGAACTGCTCGATGGCGCGCTTGGGGTTCTCGTCGCTGTAGCCGAGCAGGGTGGCGACGCTGCGCTGGTGATCGAACAGCAGGCGATCCTCGGCGCGTCCGGCGAGCATGTGCAGGGCATAGCGCACCTTCCACAGGAACGACTGGGACGAGGCCAGCAGCTCGTTCTCGCTCTCCAGCAGGAAACCTTCGCCGGCCAGGGCGTGCAGGTTCAGCGTGCCGTAGTGGCGCCGGGCGACCCAGAGCACGGTCTGGATGTCGCGCAGGCCGCCGGGCGAACCCTTGACGTTGGGCTCGAGGTTGTACTCGGTGTCGTTGTACTTGTGGTGGCGGGCCTGCAGCTCGGCGCGCTTGGCCAGGAAGAACCCCTTGCTCGGCCACATGTGCGCGGTGCCGGTGGCCTCGAGCATGCGCTTGCGCAACGCTTCCGGGCCGGCGATGGTGCGGCTTTCCATGAGGTTGGTGATGACCGTGATGTCGGCACGCGCCTGCTCGGCGCATTCGGCGACGCTGCGCACGCTCTGTCCGACCTCCAGGCCGATGTCCCACAACAGGGTCAGCAGGCCCTCGATGGCGCCCCGGTAGCGCTCATGGTCATTCTCGCCCAGCAGGATCAGCAGGTCGATGTCCGAGTAGGGGTGCAGTTCGCCGCGACCATAGCCGCCCACGGCCACCAGGGCGATGCCGTCCGGTTCGCCCCAGTCGAACTGGTTCCAGGCCTGCTGCAGCAGGTTGTCGACGAGCCAGGCGCGGTCTTCGATCAGCCGGCGCACGTCGCGGCCGTCGCGAAAGCGCCGGTCGAGTACCTCGCCGGCCTGGCGCATGGCTTTCTTGAAGGCCGCGATGGGGCTGGCCTTGAGCGCCAGCTCGGCCTGGAACTGGCCGCGGTCGAACAGTTCGGGATCCACCTGGGGCATCGATCGGGTTCCTGTCTGGGCAGCCGGCCTGGGGTCAGGCCGAGGTGCGCGGGATGGTGTCGTCCTTGCGCAGGGTGAAGATCTCGTAGCCGGTAGCCGTCACCAGCAGGGTGTGCTCCCACTGCGCCGACAGCTTGCGATCCTTGGTGATCGCGGTCCAGCCATCGCCCAGCACCTTGGTGTCGGCCTTGCCCTGGTTGATCATCGGCTCGATGGTGAAGGTCATGCCTTCCTGGAGGACCATGCCACTGCCGGCCTTGCCGTAGTGCAGCACCTGGGGCTCTTCGTGGAACACCTTGCCGATGCCATGGCCGCAGAACTCGCGCACCACGGAGAAGCCGTTCTTCTCGGCGTGCTTCTGGATCACCTCACCGATGTCGCCGAGGCGGCAGCCCGGACGCACCAGCTCGATGGCCTTGTACAGGCACTCCTGGGTGACCTGGGACAGGCGCTCGGCCCAGGGCGCGACGGTGCCGACGTGGAACATGCGGCTGGTATCGCCGTGGTAGCCGTCCTTGATCACGGTGACGTCGATGTTGAGCGTGTCGCCATCCTTGAGCGGTTTGTCACTCGGGATGCCGTGGCAGACCACGTGGTTGATCGAAGTGCAGATCGACTTGGGGAAGCCCTTGTAGTTCAGGGGCGCGGGGATGGCCTTCTGCACGTCGACGATGTAGTCGTGGCACAGGCGATCGAGTTCCTCGGTGGTCACGCCAGGCTTGACGTGTGCTTCGATCATTTCGAGCACGTCGGCGGCCAGGCGGCCGGCGATCCGCATCTTTTCGATGTCTTCGGCGGTCTTGATGGTTACGGTCATTGCAGGCTCTCTACGGCGCCGCCAGGGCGCGAACGAACGGAAAACCGCGATTCTAGCAGACCTGGCCAGGTTTCTGGGCCTTCCGCCCGCGTGCCATGCCGTGTCCGCAGGCGCAAGGTTCTGGTTCCGTTCCCCCGTCGGCTGTGGTATAACATGCGCCGCTTTCGGGGACGACCCCGTCAGCCTGAACCCACACACGTGTCGGCACGATGGCCTGGGTGCCGCGAATCACTGGATTCGCGGTTGGTCATTGGGATGCGTGGAGGCCCAACCCGACTTACCAAGGAACAATCATGTCCCAAGTCAACATGCGCGATATGCTGAAGGCCGGTGTGCACTTCGGCCACCAGACCCGTTACTGGAACCCGAAGATGGGCAAGTACATCTTCGGCGCGCGCAACAAGATCCACATCATCAACCTGGAAAAAACCCTGCCGCTGTTCAACGACGCACTGTCGTTCGTGGAGCGTCTGGCCCAGGGCAAGAACAAGATCATGTTCGTCGGCACCAAGCGTTCCGCGGGCAAGATCGTCGCCGAGCAGGCAGCACGTTGCGGTTCGCCGTACGTCGACCACCGCTGGTTGGGCGGCATGCTGACCAACTACAAGACCATCCGCGCTTCGATCAAGCGTCTGCGTGACCTGGAAACCCAGGCCGAAGACGGCACGTTCACCAAGCTGACCAAGAAAGAAGCGCTGATGCGTTCGCGCGACCTGGAAAAGCTGGACCGTAGCCTGGGCGGCATCAAGGACATGGGCGGCCTGCCGGACGCACTGTTCGTGATCGACGTCGACCACGAGCGCATCGCCATCACCGAAGCCAACAAGCTGGGCATCCCGGTCATCGGCGTTGTCGATACCAACAGCAGCCCGGAAGGCGTTGACTACGTCATCCCAGGCAACGACGACGCCATCCGCGCCATCGAGCTGTACATGACTTCGATGGCCGACGCCATCATCCGCGGCCGCAACAACGTTGCTGGCGGCACCGAAGTCTACGCTGAAGAAGCGGCTGCACCAGCTGCCGAGTAAGAGACGCTAGCGTCGACTGGGCACGCGAAAAGGGGGCTATGCCCCCTTTTTGCCACCTTGAGATCCTGCTGTCGGCAACCGTGCCTTCCAGGCATGCAGGCGCTGACAGCGGATTGGCAGAATTGAACGCCCGTCATCGACGGGTGGAATGGTTGAAAAACTTTCCAAGAGGATTTTGAAATGGCAGCAATTACTGCAGCGCTGGTCAAAGAACTGCGCGAGCGTACCGGCGAAGGCATGATGGATTGCAAGAAAGCCCTGGAAAAGGCTGACGGCGACATCGAAAAAGCCATTGACGACATGCGTGCCTCGGGCGCCATCAAGGCCGCCAAGAAGGCTGGCAACGT